>Ga0302320_10000003_pt1 | contig 482550 bp, 413 predicted proteins | sample Bog_T0_3_FD_202130 | JGI IMG/M metagenome (GOLD analysis project Ga0302320, IMG submission 202130) | Peat permafrost microbial communities from Stordalen Mire near Abisko, Sweden - Bog_T0_3 | ecosystem: Environmental > Terrestrial > Soil > Wetlands > Peat | place: Sweden: Abisko, Stordalen... | reverse complement strand
ATGGCGCGCACCGATACTCATCATTTGCCTCCAGTTTCGGTGCGATTCTTATGTGAGGCAACGAATAACCTAGGGTGCGATTCCTAGTGAGTCAATGCGTCAACTTGACCCAGAGCCCCGTTCTGAGGTTCAATACAGGTTCCGAGTGGGGAATTAGCTCAGTTGGGAGAGCACTTCCATGGCATGGAAGGGGTCAGGGGTTCGAGTCCCCTATTCTCCACCAGACCGCGGTGACCGATTCTGGGATCCGCCCAGTGTGTCCGCGATAATCCGGGGCCCTATGTCTCGCAACGTGTGTCCACGAAATCAGGGGCGTCTTGACAGGTACCAGGATAACTCCGGCAACTGCGGACAACGCCATCGACGTGATCCACAAGTCGGCTCCAGGCCAAATAAATTGAGCACTGATCCCGCAAACGGCTGAGAACAGGGCTGAAACAGCCCAGTACTTTGCGGAGGGCCTACGTCTCCACACCAATATCCAACCTATAAACAGGATGAGGTTGGGGAGCCAAAGACAGAAACTAAACCCGATGCCCTGCGTGAGACATTCCCAGCCAGCAATCGGAGGTGAACGTTGCAGAAAAAACTTGGAGCCTTCGACAGTTACTGGATGTGAAGGCCCGAAAAGCCCAGGATCATAGCATGGCAAGCAACACGCCACGACATAGGTAAGAATTGGTCCAACAACTTGTTGCTTGTTCGAATTCGCTTCCTCACTTCATGGAACGACACGTCTTGGTGTCTTCGAATCAAGGATTACTCAGTGCGCGCATCATGGGTGGACGGCGGCAATACGCTAGAGATATGTATACGCCGGGCCCTACCGCCAACCTAGGGCCCGTCCTGATATCCCTCTCTACCAATTAGGGTGCGCAAGGATGGACACTCTATGAGTGTCTCGTTGCAGAAGTGGGTGACCCGACTGACGCAAATATCAGATGTGTGCTTTTAGCAGGCGACTGGTATACGGCAGCAGCAAGCCTTGTGACTCAGATCAACCTTGATTTGGCTGCCATCCCTTTGCACCAAGCAGCTCTTCCGAATGCCAATGCTGGCGAAACTGAAGGCGACTACAACACTCGGTTTGCAGGGTTGAAGGCCAATACACATGGCCGGCTGGACGCGAAGACTATTGGCTATGGTGGAGGTAGGAGTCGAATCGAGGTTTGTGATGTTCTCACGCACTGGGTGCATTTATCACGTAGAGGACTATCACGGGTCGGCTAGTCTCAGCCATCTGTTTGCGCTAGGCACGGTTTCAGGCAGGCCTCTGTTAGAGCAGGAATTCCGACAAGAGTTTGTCAATAAACACCCGAACCTTCAAGGCGCGCCAATTCAGCCCGTCGCTATAGATCCCGGCCATATGGAGGTCGTGTACACGATCATGTGTGAGCAGAATCGTGCCATCCCTCAAGACTTACCGTTTTCAGCAAGATTCGCCTGGGTGAGTCGACGAGGGAACCGAGAAGAATGGGATACGCAAACGTTTCCGTTGCGAAAGTGCTCGTCCTTAACCATGCTCCATTTTCCGCATTAGTTGGAATCCGGATAACCTCACGGATGTCGCCTTGCAGCGGAGATGCTGGGCGATTTTTGGCTCGCGAGGGGGGCCCCTAGGTGGCCGCGCCCGTCGGGAACCGGCCCGAGCGTAGCGAGTGGGATCATTCGTTTCCACGATTTTTGGTTCGTAAAATTGGGGGAACGAATGATCAGGTGGATTTTCGACGGAGTGCGACCGCCTTGGGCAGAGTCCTGGACAAGCGGAGTATTTGACCGGCGGCGTAGCGGTCGGACGCACCTCAAATCAGGTGAATGGGTATTCGGTTTCCCGTGTCGCCAAGCTTTCGGTTGATACTTGGATTGGAACATTCACTTAAATGCTTCTATGTCTTGGTATCGTAGAATCATGTTGCTAAATCCTGACAAACCCACGGGCGCTCGCCAAATGAAGACTGCAGCGATTGCGAAGACAGGTTTTGCTTCAAGCCGAAAGGATGCAGAAGCTCTTACTTATGGAGTTGTTGCGCGATTGGAAAAAGTCAATCCAGCGGCGCGTCGGCAAGAGCATGTTCAAGAAGCCGAAGAAATATTTACGGTTCATGAGGCTCACCACTCGCCGGAAGCACAATGTATGGTTAAACTGGCACTGATTGGGCGTTGCACTTTTACTTCCTGATAAAGACCTAAACGTATTGCACGAACTTTGCCAGCAACCAGGGGCACCTTAGAGGTCGCGCCGAGTTGACAGGGACGAAACTCTCTTCCCTCCTGAGCAATAGTTGGGGACCGGGTCGGTAAATATCAACCCGCCAACTTTGTTAGGACACGAATGGCTCGGGGCCTTCGTCGATCATTTTGATGCTGGACAATTATCCGCAAATCCTCCATTAAAGAAACATGCAGACGGATGTATACTTAACGGAGCAATCAGCGACCATTGAGCGTGTGTCGCATGTCGGAGTTCTGCAAACGATCCAACCCGCACTCTTCCCATATGAGCGTCCTCGGACTGTGGTGCCATCGGTGCCACAAGAGAAGAACGGTGTCGTTTACACCAAGCCCTGGGTTGTCGACCTCATTCTCGACCTCGTAGGTTATACCGTCGAGCGCCCTTTGCACGATCTGCTGCTAATCGAACCTTCTGCCGGTGACGGATCATTTTTACTTCGCGCTGCCGGGCGGCTCGCCGAGAGTTGCGCACGCAACGAAGTGCCGCTGAATGCTTGCCGGTCTGCGATTGTTGCTTTTGAACTCGAAGACCAGAGCGCCGAACGCGCCCGCATTGCGGTGCAGCAAGTCCTCCACCAACATGGAGCGAAACCCGCCGATGCAGAGATTTTGGCTGATAGTTGGGTGCGGGCCGGCGACTATTTGTTTGAAGCCGATCACCTGGCCGCGCAAGCCGATTTTGTCGTGGGAAACCCGCCATATATAAGGCTCGAAGACCTCGGCGAAATGGGAGAACACTACCGGACAGCCTATCCGACTATGGTTGGACGCGCTGACATCTATGTCGCCTTTTATGAAGCGGCACTAAGACACCTTAAGCCTAAAGGCGCGTGCGGATTCATTTGCGCCGACCGTTGGATGTTCAATCAATACGGCGCGGAACTGCGCCGATTCATCACGCGGAATTTCAGTGTGGAAGCGGTGATCCAAATGCATCACGCGGATGCCTTCGAGAAAGAAGTGAGCGCTTATCCGGCAGTGACGATTATCCGAAACGCAAAGCAAGGGCCGGTGATGGTGGCGACACTCGATCCGGAAGCGGAGCGCATCGGCGCGACCGCACTCGCTGCGGAATTCGCGCAAGGCAAAATTGGCAAGGGAACAACAAACGCGGCACGCGTAGACCGCTGGTTTACGGGTACGGCTCCCTGGCCGCTCATGGACCCCGAACGCCTTGCGCTGCTCCGGCGGCTTGAGGTGGAATTCCACGCGCTGGAAAGCACGGGCACAACGGTCGGCATTGGCGTGGCAACCGGTGCCGATAAGATCTTTATAACGAAGGACCTGGAACTGGTCGAGCCAGAGAGGCTGCTGCCTCTCGCGATGGCCTTTGATGTGAAGGGTGCTTCCGTCACCTGGTCGAAGCACTATTTAGTCAACCCGTGGAACGGCAAGGGATTGGTCGACCTCGCCCAGTACCCGAAACTTGCCGCGCACTTCTCGCGGCATCGGGATCAGCTCCAGGGCCGCCATGTTGGCCTAAAGGCGCCAGCAAATTGGTATCGCACGATTGATCGTGTCAACGATCAGCTCACGGCAACGCCGAAACTGTACTTGCCGGATTTTAAGGGACGCATTGCGCCAGTGCTGGATGCTGGCAACACCTATCCGCATCACAATTTGTATTTCATCACTGCGGAGAATTGGGACCTTGAGGTGCTTGGCGGCCTGTTGCTTTCAGACGTTGCTCAGTTTTTCATCGAAGCCTACGGCGTCCGGATGCGCGGGGGTTACCTCCGATTTCAAGCACAGTATTTGAGACGAATTTGCGTGCCTCGGCCAAATGAGGTTTCAGAAGAGCAGGCCGAACGGCTTCGTCGTGCATTTGCGACCCACGATGTTGCAATATCCAATGGAGTCGCGGGCGAGTTATATCGACTAACCGCAACAGAAAGAGAACTCATTGGACCTCAAACAAAGATTTCATAGTGCCGTTCAGAGTTATTGGGACGCGCGAAGTCATCAACAGCAGAAGCAGATCGAAGGCGGCAAGATAGATGCCGGTACTCGCGGCGCCGTTACCGGTGGCTCCCAAATGGGCGCGCTCGAGGTGTTGGTCGTCGATATTCTGAAGGACGCAGGACTCGATCATCTGGCGATCAAAACGCGCCTTGGTTTGGAACTGCCCGGCTATTATCGACCGGAGAAAAAGTGGGATCTCATCGTTGTATCTGGCGGTCATCTCGTCTGTGCGCTCGAGTTCAAATCGCAGGTAGGGCCTTCGTTTGGCAACAACTTTAACAACCGTTCGGAAGAAGCGATCGGCAACGCCGTCGATATCTGGACTGCGTACCGGGAGGGGCGTTTCGGCACTTCGACTCGTCCGTTCCTCGGCTACTTTTTCCTCCTCGAAGATTGTCCGCGTGTGCATTCACCAGTGAAGCTGGTTGAACCACATTTCAAAGCCGATCCGGCTTTCGTTGGCGCATCTTATGCTAAGCGCTATGAGCTGCTCTGCCGACGCCTGGTGCTCGAACGTAACTACGATGCCGCCTGTCTCACGCTGGCGACGAACGATACTACGACGCAAGTGTCGCATCCTGCGGTTGATCTCGCCTTTGATCGTTTCGTACTCGAACTGCAAGCAGCCGCAACGAAATTCGTTAAGAGCGTTTAGTCACGCTCTGCCGCGTGGGAATGATCCGGGGGCCTTGTAAGCATCGCCTTCCAGCGGAGATGCTGGGCGATTTTTGGCTCACGTGGGGTGCTCCGGGGTGGCCGCGCCCGCCGGGAACCGGCCCCAGCGTAGTGAGCGGATCATTCGTTCCAACGATTTATGGTTTTTGAAATCGGAGGAACGAGCGATCAGGTGGATTTTCGGTGGAGTGTGGCCACCCTGGGCGGAGTCCACGCGAGACAAAAACTCAACCGGCGGCGGAGCCGATCCTGGCGCTTCTATGGGTTCGGCGAGAAAACCCATGGGAACACATGGATAACTGACGGAGAAGCAGCTACGGCTCCATTTGAAGTGACCCGTCGCGTGCCCCAAGTTTCACTCGCGCCGACGGCTCGTGATGGAGTATCGATCCAGTTGCTATTGGCGATTTCGATCCGAAGTGTTATCGAACCGACGGATGAACGACTACTGGAGTGCCGACCGCGATATTCCCAATTCGCCCAACATGTAGATGGTACACTCGCCGAAGTTTCGTGCCTAAAGCTCTGAGCGGAAAGATACGACTTGTTCTCATGCAGAACGTCCTCGCGGTTTTTGTTACCGCGTGGTTCTTCTTGTACTCGGTTCTTCCCATCTGTCCGACTCAAAATGGGGTCCAGTGCCCCACGGCCCCTGTACAGAAGATCACCGTCGCCATCCGGAACTGTTGTGGGAAGCTCGTGGGTCTTACCTCACGCGCCCCGAAACCAGGGGAAAAAGGGTTCGTGCAGTGCCGATGCGCCGAGAAGAAGGGCGCCACTGAAAAGGCGGTCGTACCGAATAGAACCCAACCCTTCTTGGCTTTAGTGGCTGCCGTACCGCGTTCGCTTCCACTGCCTGAACCAGTCGTTTCTTACGTCTACACCGAACGCTTCTTGACATTGGAGTTGCCTCCCTTGGTTTTGCCTCCCGTCTGAGTGAAGCCATCTTGGGCGCAAGTGCGCCTGACTCGTCCACTCAACGGATGAGACGCCTGAATGCGATATCAGGCATCTGTCCCGCAACTCACGCTGAGGCATTCCCAATGAAAACAAAGGCTTTTACGCTTATCGAACTCCTCGTCGTCATCGCGATCATCGCGATTTTGGCCGCGATCCTGTTCCCCGTTTTTGCCCAGGCAAAGGCAGCTGCCAAGAAGACGGCCTGTCTCTCGAACGGCAATCAGATCGGCATCGCGTTGATGCTCTATCTGAACGACTACGACGACACCTACCCTCAAGAGCACCCATCGAGCAGCAACCCTGCAGTAGACGATTCCGACGCGCAATTGGAGAACATCGACTACGGCTCTCCACTCCTGGACATCCTGCCTTACGTCTCGTCCCAATTCGTCAATAAGACCGACATTTACTATTGTCCGATGGATCCCGATCCTCACGGGCTTACTCTGTTGGACATAAATGGTAATTGCTTGGCTGGCGGGGCCCCTCCTCCCGCGCCAGGATTCTTAACGAGTGTCCTACTCAACGCCTACTATCTATTCGGCATGAATCAAAGTCAAGTGACGACGCCCAGTCAGTCGGTTTACATCAACGAGCGAAATAATAGCGACTGTGATGTGCACTATCACCCTTGGCTCGGCGAAGTCGGAGATGCGAACGGCAATCCATATACGACTGCCTTGCCAACCGCGCCGGACCTTGGCGTACCGACATTTGCGATCGCTTCAACGCGCCATGGAACTGGATCAAACGGCACTTACTGCGATGGTCACTCCAGATGGAGACCGTTTGGCGCCATGAGGCGCCCATTTGACGGCCACCTGCTATTTGGGGAGTTTCAGGCCTTCTGACAAGAAGGCCTTGAACCGAGTGTCTCGCGCCCACACGCTTATGGAACTACTGTCCGTGATCGCCAATATCGCGAGCCTGGCCGCCATTTCATTATTCCTCTTCGCCTAGGTGACGGAGGCGGCCATCCTGCCCCAACAAAGGCTGGATCAAACCGAGCTGTCATCATAACGGCTCCAACTATGTCAACTTCGATACTCATGCCAAATGTGAGCGGTGGGGTCAGGTAAGGCAGGACAAATGTCCAGGTCACGTTGTTCGTAAATCGCCGCCGTATTCAATGCCTTCCAAGGCACCCAAACGACGGCGAAAGTGCATGCCCCAACCGTTCAAAGACAGGAGGGGCAAGATTCTCAACGGTCTCTTAGCCACCAAATCCGGTGGGTTTTTGCAGTTCGTAGTACTGGTCGTAGAGACTGGGATTGGTCCTGCAATCGCCAGGCAGCGCTATCGGCGAGATGTCGCCCAGATTGTTGCTCTTAAGCGTCGAGACGGTTATCGAACCCGAATAGGTCGGCATATCCGATAGGCGAATGACCGGTGTGATTGACTTGGCGTGTCCATCACACCAAGCGATAATGCCTTGTCCTGCGTAGCGGCCCTGAACCGTGGGATCGTTGATCGAAGGCGGATCGACCAATCCGACTCCCTGTAGATATCCCTGCGAACTGCTCCAGTTATCCCATTGTGCTGAAGTGCCAAACGCCATTGTGGAGGCGGGAACTTGGATCGCCGAGGAAGAGATGCCGTTTTGGTTATAGTTGGCATCTGTTATTGTAAGGTAGACATAGTTATAGCCATAACCGAGCGCTCCAAGCGTATTCACGGTGTCCGATTCTTTGAATATGGGATCGGCCTCAATACCCTGTGATTTCGAGTAAGGCTGCAGCAAACCTTGCGTAAGGTCTACCGGATTCGGGGGCGCAACGTATCCCCACCAATAATAGGTACTGGTGAAATAATTCTGAGAATAGAACGCAGGCATGGTGTAGTCGTCATAGTCGCCGCTGTAAAGCAGTGACGATAAACCAATCTGCTTGAGGTTGGAAAGGCTGACCGTCTTCTTGGCAGCGAGTTTGGCCTGTGCGAATACTGGGAATAGAATCGCGGCCAAAATGGCGATGATCGCGATAACGACCAAAAGTTCGATAAGAGTGAAGCCGAAGCGTCGGCAATGCGGTTTAACAAACATGGAAGCCCTCCTTAAGGCAGTTGGGCTCCGCGAGGGCTAGGAAGTTTATTGAACTGACCATAAGCATCCCATCCTTTCTCGCGAAGGATGTACGACAGGCATTACAGGCAGGTATTCGGGCTTGCCCTAGATGGACTTACCGTAGCGGGACTGCGCCGGACTTGAACCGGACTTCCCCTGTTGACACCGTCGATTGCTCAACGGCGCTGTGACACCACAGTTAGGTTACCCCGTTTGATCGGACGCTTTGGCGGCGAAATCTAACGAAGGCAGCATCCGAGGAGATACGCTCCTGGCAAGGGATACATCGTAGCGGTCGGCCTTTCGGTCCGTACGCTGGCGGCAATCTCAATGAGGCTGACGGCGGACTGCATCTCGCTTAAATAGCAGTGCTTCACTGTTCACACAATACGGGCGCTCGCCTTTGTCGACTGGACCGTCGTCGAAGACATGCCCAAGGTGGCTGTCACATCGAGGACATTTAACTTCGGTCCGCACCGTCCCATACCCGGTGTCAAGCTTGTACCAAATCACGTCCTTAGTCATTGGTTGGAAGAGCGAGGGCCACCCGGTGCCGGAGTTGAACTTTGCCCTTGTCGTAAACAGGGGCTGGCCGCATGCGACGCAATAGAATGTCCCATCACCGTGATTGTCGAGGAGAGGAGAGCAGAACGCAGCTTCCGTGTCCGCGCAAAATCGCGTATTGCTTCTAGGTGAGCAGTCTCTTCCATTGAGCCTCGGTGTGCACAACTTTGTCCAGACGCTTGGGACCGCTAACCGTCAACGGAAGCCCGTGCGTTGAGTTCTTCACCTGGTTTGTCCGAAAGTTAGCATAAAAATGGCAAGAAACGGGCGGCCAGTACGACCTGGCGTCCTCCCATTTTGATGCCTATGCGCAGACCCCCTCGGTAGTTCCATCTGGCTATGCGATGAACACCGCGAGCCGGATCTTGGATGATCCACTATGAATCTTGACATTTTCGTCAAGAATGATGAATTCTAATTACGTCAAACAAAAAGTTTTGATTCATCAAAAGATATCGTTTGTGGTGCCTCCACTCTAAGCTCCCATGAACCATCGAAATGCCTTCACCCTTATCGAACTGCTCGTCGTCATCTCAATCATCGCCATTCTGGCGGCGATTTTGTTCCCCGTGTTCTCGCAAGCAAAGGAAGCAGCCAAGGCAACTGCATGCTTGTCCAACATGAATCAGATCGGGCAATCTGTCGTTATATATCAACAGGACAATGACGACCAGATCTTCTTCCGTACGGTAAGCGCAAATAGCGTCGGACGCACAAGGGTCAGCAATCCGACGTTTCTGTCGAAGACCATAAACTCAAGCCTCTATTACGAAGAACTCTGGTACAACCTGCTCATTCCGTATTCGAAATCGAACAAGATTTGGGCATGCTCAAGCGATGGTCAGCCTACGCTGAGCGCAGACTCGCACGGATCGCTTTCCATCCTCCGGTCCTATATCGTTTCTTCAGCCATCGAGGATCTGACCGCATCGCAAGTCGCGAATACGGCTCAAACGATTGTGGTTACTGAAAAGTGGAGTTCCAAAGGTGATACTTGGGTAGATCAGATGGACGGCGACATGCTGCCGCAGCAAACGAACGTCATGGAGATGAATTCGCCGGCAAATCGTCACTCCGGCGGAATGAACTGCGCCTTCTTTGACGGCCATGCCAAGTGGACGACACCGGGCCAAATCTGGTCGAGCGCAGACTTAAGCGGTTGCCGTGTGATCCACTTCAACCCCGCTCCCGCAGAAAATCTGCTTGCGGCTGAGAACAACACCGGCCTTTGCGATAATACGATGGCCGTTTGTGGAGCGGGAACCGCCGAGACGTACACGAACCGATATACCGGCGTCGACCCAAATCTCTGCAACGGTCGTGAACTTCAGGCGCAGTTCGTGACAGGCAACTGACAAAGGTGGGCCATGACGTTCTGATCAAACTGAGCTTCAAGGCATGCTCGCCAATGGCGGCGACTTGCCTCGGCATGATCTAACCGCCGATGCCACAGGCTCCGAGGCATCCGATTCTCGAATCACCAGCCAACAACCCCTATATGAATCCGCCGACGAGGCTCAAGTTGTATGTTGTGGTTGGATGAACCCCGGTATTTCTATTGCCCGGTCGGCGTCTGGCAAGTTGTCAGATTCGATCGGTCGGTGCAGAACCAGTAGTCGGCGGGAGACCAACCTACATAGAACTGCTCCTTGAGCCTAGATTGAGCATGGCCGTCAAAGAAGCCCAGGTTATTACGTGCAAAATGCCTGAATATGGGGCGCGCGTCGTAAATGTCATTGATTTGATCATCGGGAACAACGACCTTGTACGTTCCAGGGAGCGGCGTAACAAGATCGTCCTTGGCTCCAAGCTCTGAAACCATGATTGTTTCTGAGGGAAACGCAAATTGCTCCATTGATGGCAGGGGAGGCAATGATCCAGGCGGCAATCCAAAATAGTCGATGAACACAAGCGAGTTCAGCCCATAGGAATTCGTATCTCCCAAGTCGTCTGGGCAAACCCGCACCTCCATATTCTTGATGTAGGGCTGAATCAGGTCAACCCAGATCGGGTTGTTTGTGGCATACGCAACCGGCGGCAAAACATCGTCGTATTCATTGGTATACAGAATCACGCCCAATGTAAGTTGGCGTGAATTCGCAAGGCAACTTGTCTTCTTAGCCGCTTCCTTGGCCTCGGAAAACACCGGGAACAAGATCGCGGCTAAAATCGAGATAATCGCAACGACGACGAGTAATTCCACTAGCGTAAATCCGCCTGCTAGTTTCGTTCTCATGCGCCATTCCACTCGTTTATGGTACGCGAAGACTTGGGGCTGCGGTTATGAGCCTGCCTTTGGGCCTATCAAAATTGTCATCGATTCCGGTCATTGACCTGACATCCAACCCATAGCGTCGGCCGCTAAAGCCGAGGTACGGTATCTCAATGCGGTTTCTAACCCTCATCCTGACGTTGGCTCTGGGCTCAACCGGGTTGGTCAGTGGATTTCAACGCAACGAGAACTCTAGATTAAGCATCAAGAGAGCCACCGACGTAGCCGCTGGCCGAATCCCAGTGGCTGCCGAGAGAACAACTGTCGAAGAAATGCTTAGCCAAGCTCGTCCGGAGGGTCTCGACACAAATTTGCAGGGCTTGGGATACCAGACAACCCGAGCAGGCGCCTTTGAGTTGACTAAATGGGTGATTGAGGCAACCATTGTGGAGGTCATCAAACGACCTGACGGGGACCTCTATTGCGTCATCGAAGGCAAGAGTGGTGCACGGACGGTGATTGAGGCGCCTGACCCCGAGCTATGTGCCGGGAGTCACTTTCTCAAGGAGATCGGAGAGGTCCGAAAGATCCTTGATCGTAAATTCCACCCAACCTCTCAACCCATCAAGGTCCACTTAAAAGTCCAACTAACGGGCCTCGGCTTTTTTGGATACCAGGGCAAGGGCCAAAGCGGTGCAAAGACGAATGGTGCTCGGCTTATGCCACTACTTGGAGTTAAGGTCAAGGATTGAAACCTTAGCGGTAGTTCGATCGCATTGGGGTTGATCGAATCTAGCGGACCGGCTACCAGCTTTGACCGTGAGTTTTCACCCAGGGAAACCACTGCGGGAAGGGTTGCAAAACTGCCTTTTTCGGATCTAGCCATGCTGCTTGCGGGGTCGTCTTCCAGCCTTTTGGCATCGGATGATGCTCCACGTGCAGATCTCCATATAGCCAATTTGCGCCACCAAGGTGCCGCTCCCAGATGGAACTCCCGTCAATGGCCTTCCATAGATCTGGCCTCATCAACGATCCTCCGATCTCGGCAGCCGATTCAGTCAACAAGATCTTCACTGACACGTTGCCAATCTCACCGAGAGAGCCTCCACTAAGCGTTTCTCGGTTTACTCCCGGCTGAGAGTAGAAGTAAGCGTTCATCGCAAACGAAATTGGCAAACCCGCGTGCGTATCAGGGGATGGTTCGTGAAATATGTCGGATGGGCACGTAAACGTGTCCATCGATGGAACATAGGACCTCACCAAATCTGCCCATATCGGAGCCGTAAACGGTCTCCCTCGGGGACCACAGAACAAACTCTGATCTCCACTTTCCGCGGAACTATCGTATCGTGCCATCGGTAACGTGTCATCGAAATCATAAGCATAGAGAGCGATCGCTCTCCCCACCTTCGATAAATGGTCCACGCAATCTTGGCTTGCCCGTTCAGAATGAACCCGAATTAAAGAAGGCGTCACCATTGCCGCTAATACCACCACAATTAGCACGACGACACATAACTCGATTAGCGTAAAACCCGAACAACGGGGTGTTCGTTTAAATCCAGGCATCAGTTTCAGGGCCAAGTGAATGTCGCGCACAGGTTTGGCTGACCGGGCGCCGTACTTGCCGAATAAACTGAAGGAGGATTGGTTCCACCGAATGGGAACAGATAGACAAGTTCGCAACCGGAAAGGTCTTTACTTGACTGAATGTCGCCTCCAGTCTTTGATTTGGCGTGCCCATCGAAAAATGAGCAATTCAGGTGACTCGCATGTCGGTTCGAAGCCGTAAACGTGCGTGTTGGATCAGTTTGGTCGTTCGTGAAGTCTCCATTAAATGGCTCTATCCACGAGTCGGTTCGGACGCCCGTGTAGTCCTGCCCCCACTTCTCGGTAATGATTATTGTATCGACCGGATCCGGCAAACTGCTGAGATTCAAGCTCTCGGCGCATGAAACTGCGATATATGACCTAAGAATGTCAGTCACGCCACTGTAATCGACGCTTGGCGTTGGCAGAGGGTCAGATGGGCAAGCCAAGATGTTATTGCTCTTGACGTAAGGCATCATCAGGTTCCACCACTTGTAGTGGTTGCTTGAGTCCCCCAGGCCGATGATCTTGGTATTCCCTGAGCGAGAATTTGCCCAGCCTGCCCGATAGAACATCTTGTCGTCGTTGTCATTCACATACATTTGGAGGGCCAATCCCATCTGCTTCATGTTGGACATGCACGCGACGGCCTTTGCCGCCGCCTTTGCCTGGGAAAAGACTGGAAATAGAATTGCGGCTAGAATAGCGATAATTGCTATGACAACCAATAGTTCAATGAGGGTGAACGCTTTTCGCATGGGGTTTGACCATTATAATGCGGTTTTCCCCTCCTTCACATGAGCTTAACTTAGAAAGGAGAACCGTGCCTTCCGGTCGGTAAATGCTTGGGGAATGTGCGCGAGGCAGCCATGGAAAGACTGCGTCCTTGGGTTCCATCGACGAAGAACTCAAATTGCCCAAAATTCAAATCAAGTTGAATTCGCATGGTGTGGAAGCGTCGTATAATCCTCGCATGCGTTCGGATGCATCTCGCTCTACTCGTCTATCAGCATTCACACTCATCGAATTGCTCGTCGTTATCGCCATCATCGCGATTCTCGCGGCGATCCTTTTCCCAGTGTTCTCTCAGGCTAAGGCAGCCGCTAAGAGCATCGCGTGTCTTTCGAACACGAAAGAGATCGGTCTGGCCACCCAGATCTATGTAGGGGACTACGACTCCTACTACCCCCAATCGAAGTCTACCGATGCGAACCCGCAGATCGACGACTATGACGGAAGCATTGAGAACCCGGACAACGGATCGATTTTTGCGAAGATCCTTCCCTACACTGGGCACGGTGGATCGACCTCCGAGGACGTGATGTATCAGCAAAAGTTGTTCATGTGCCCATCAGATCCCAATCCGTTTGACATCAGTTGTCCCGATATTATCAACATCGGGGGCCCGCACGTCATTTCCTATTTGATCAACGGCTATTTTGTGTGGGGCTTGAACGAGTCCTCCGTCGGCTATCCGGCAAGCGTGATCGAATACGGAGAGCGCAGAAGTGTGACGGTGAACAACAACCCCGCCTACTGCGACGACATCTACCACCCTTGGTTTAATTACTTGAATCCGAATCTGAATAATGCGAATGGGGTCGATAACGAGATGGACCCCACCATCGGTGCACTATCGACGACGCGCCACACCACCGGCGCCAACTATACGTTCGCGGAAGGCCACGCAAAACACCTCGTCTTCAGCCAGACTTGGAGCCCGCCTAACAACGTCGATTGGCATACTCCGAATCCAGGCGTTCAAAAGGACTTCTAGATTCACAGCCCTCTTTGCCTTATTTGCCGATCACTGAGCGGAGAGGGAGGGAACGTATCTCACCAGGGCCTTCCATCTTTGAGGGAAGGTCTTGGTTTATTGACTACCTTTGCCCTCTTTGACAAAAAACGAAATCCCATCGCTGCCTGGGACATCTGTGGTTAACTCCGAGGATGGAACGTGTTGGCGCTGCGGCGGTCATTCTAAATGGCGACGGTGAAGTCCTCTTGGTTCACCACACTTATGGCATGCTTAACTGGGAGTTGCCCGGAGGCATCGGAGAAAGGGGTGAGTCGCCGACCGAAACAGCGGTACGCGAAGTTCGCGAAGAGACCGGACTGGTGGCCATTCCGACATCGATCACCGGATGGTATTACGATCCGATAGCCGACACTCTGCACGCAGTGGTACGGTGCGAGATCAAGTCGAACGAAACTGGTCCTCAACCCGATGGAGTCGAAGTCTCCCAATGTCAGTTTTGGCCTCCTGACGCTTTGCCTCGACCGCATAGCGATTTCACCCAACTCCGGATTCAGGATGCGATTGGGACTGTCATACCCACCCTTCCGACCGTTATTGGCCCTCGTCAGTGGATTCTATAGCAACTCCTTTGGCATACGCCTCCTGGTCCGGATGTCCAAGGGCAAACACTAGGCAGCCGAAAATCAATAGTGCGCAACCAAACCCGCACACTCCAGCCCATCCGAATCGCTGCCACAGGATGGCTCCGACGGATGATCCGATCGCTCCCGCGATGAAATAGAAAGTCATGTAGACCATGTTCAGTCGGCTTCGTGCCTCCGGAAGCAGAGAGTAGATACGGGCTTGATTCGAGATGTGTCCGCCTTGGACGCCAACGTCCAGGAGTACAACTCCTAAGGCTAATCCGACAAGGTTCTTTCCAAACGCATAGAGAACGCCGAACGACGCGAGTGTGAGCAGTAAGGCGATAAGCACATTCCGACGAGCTCCATAGCGGTCAGCAAGGCGACCTACAAACGGAGCGCAGACTGCGCCGGCAGCTCCGACGAGCCCAAAGAGGCCAGCAATCCCGCTTCCATAATGATAGGGCGGCGTTTCCAAGAAAAACACCAATGTTGTCCAAAAGGCGCTGAAGGCACAAAAGAAGATTCCGCCGAGAAGCGTTGCCTCACGCAACACGGGTTGTTCGCGAATGAGCAGGCCCGCACTGCGAATAAGGTTTGGCCAGGACATCTTCAAGGTCGGTTTGCTGTCTGGAAGCAGCCCTCGTATGAGTGCAGCCAGGATCACCATGAGTGCGGCGGCAAGCCAATAAACGGAACGCCAACCGAACCACTGGCCAAGGAGACCGCTCAATGTCCGTGCCAGCAGAATCCCAAGCAAGAGACCGCCTAGTACGAGTCCGACCACCGCTCCACGTTTTGACGGAGGCGCCAAGTGAGCGGCAAATGGAACGATCACATGGACACTGGCCCCTGCGATTCCTACTCCAAAGCTCGCCATGGCGAGCCATAAGAAACTCTGCGCGCTAGCAACCAGAGCAAGTCCAAGGGAGGCTATGATCAGCAGCCGAACGATTAGACCGCGTCGTTCATGGGTATCCCCGAGTGGAACGAAGATCAGCATGCCGAGCGCTACTCCTAGTTGAGTGGACATCGCCACCGACCCAACCTGCCCCACCGATATGTGGAAACTGGCCGCGATCAAGGAGAGCAGAGGTTGAATGTAATAGATATTGGCAACGATCATGCCAACGCCGATCGCCATTAACCACACATGAGTTGATTGGATTTCAGGTGGTTCAACGGACTGATCAGGATCCTCGGGAGGAGGTGGCTTGACTTGGACTTGGGACATCTTGATGCTCGGTGGAACCGTTGCGAACCTTACTCTGTTCGATCGACTTCACCTGCTGAAGATCATCCTCCATAGGGCTCAAACGGCGTTTTTCTAGGCCCTTTCTTACATAGGGTCTACGAGATGTCGTCAGCATTTGGATGCAGAGCGAGGTTGATCGTTCCGGGTAGGACGATGCTGGACTCTCTTAACAGCGGACGACTACTGACCATATTACGTACGTCTCGAACCAACTCCGGCGTAAGTTGCCGATTCTTCAAACGACGCCCTTCTCGATCATAAACGGTTCCCGCCTGGGAGTCTTTCCCTAGCACGTCATGGATGGTGTCCCAATCGACTCCTTCAATCCCGCAAAACTCAAGGACCTGCTCCAAGATCGGAATCGGGCAGGCGGTCAAATCCTCAAAACGTGCGGCACAGGTAGGTACGCCTATTTCACGGAGCTTTAGGTACCCCTCCATACAGGTAATCCAAGCCAACACCCGTATTTCAACTTGATTTATCGGCACGTCCTCAAGCAAAAACTCTCGAACGAGCGGGATCGTACGAGACCAGGATTCCGCCATTTTGCGGTTGAGTTCTTTGTCATACGGGTCTCGCTCGGGCGAATACCCTCTGAAGAGGCTTCCCATCCAAGAAGTGGCGTCTCGATACATAAAAAAGTGCTTCGCACGTGGGAACGAAGCTGCAATCAGATCCGCAAGTACCAAAACCTCGCCACGTGTTTTGATGGCAACCTGCTCTGTGGGCGCCCCGAATCGAGGCTTGCACCTCCACTTAATCGAGCTGACGAGGAGCCTGCTTAGTTCATCATCCGACGCTTCGCCTGCTACTTTCAAGTGGACCATTTGCGTGAGATCATCCGGCTCTGATAGGCTGTGAATGGATGAAATCGCGCCCAGAACTTTGCTCAACAGGGTAGAGCCACATCGGCTAGTTGAATGGACAAGGATCAGACCTTTTGGCGGTTCAGGAATCTCATCCGCCACACGATGAAATTCCGTTACGGGCATGGAGACAAGCCCTATCGCGTGCTGAACCTGTGCTTGGTAGTAGAACGGAGCTTGGTCGACAGCCAAAGGATCGTCGCATTCCACGAAGAGGACCACTCCGTTCTTGGGATCGACGCAATACAGACTGAACTTCGGGTCTCGAAGAACCTCCTCCGGCTCGATCTCGTCACCCAGCTCGTAGACGAAATCAGTTGGGCCGACAACTGCAATCGGATGGCTCCGATTCTTTTCTTTGATCGCAAGGCGACGAGTCACCATGATGGACCGAGATTGTAGCATCTGTGTCCAGGACCCCGTTGCTTTCGCACGATGCGGGAGAAACGACGAAATGGGGGAGTGTCAGAGAAATGGGACCGCCATCGGAGATCGCTGCGGGATTGGGATGGTATTTGCATCTTTGACTGGCCTGAAATCGGATTTCCATTTAGTAAGAATGATTACTTCGCCAACCCGCGACTGGCCGTTTCTAGAACAAACCATGACCGGGAGTTGCCGTTAATTGGAAGTCCCTCGAAGCGCACCACGGGGCCTTGTTGAACGTAGTCGGATCTCGCCACCGGATGGATGCGTGGGAGCGAGATGAGATTGATGCAGGCTGGCCGACGCAGGCTTTCCGAGGCAACCCAGTGGACCCGTGAATAAGACAACCAAGTTTGTCGAAAAATGTGCGTCCAGAAATTCGAAGCGTCATGATCGCCAAGCCGTTCACATTAGTTTCTCCATCTCGGGACAAAATTGGTCTAGGCTAAAAGGCATGTACTGCTTATCGGGAACCCCAACACCTTGGCTCCGACGTCTCGATCACCTGATTTGCCAGGTACCGGACATCGAGGAGGCTGTGGAGCTGTTTCTAGGTCTTGGGTTTCCGCTTGCTTGGCCGATCGGTCGCTTTTGGCCGCAGGGGCGAACGGCGGGTGTCGCTCTTCGGGGGGTTGAATCTTGAACTCCTGCAACTCGACGAGGGAGCCACCGCTGAGGCACGCATTCAGACCCTTGCTTTTGAGCCGTTCGAGTTTGCCGCTGCGACCTCAAGGTTGGCCGACTTGGGACTGGAGATACGCGTCGCAGAAAAGTGGGAGTCAAACCCAGATTTGTTGAAGCTGAGAGGTTTCGATGAAGTCGAAGCGCTGGCGCCTCAATTGATTTGCCGAAATGCCTATCCCACTGACGATGTGCCAATCGACTTCTTCATCTGCGATTATTCGTCAAGCCTTAGGAAGCGACTGGAGCCGTCCTCATTTCCGGGGTTGTCGCCGGTGACTCATGTGATTTTGAGCACGCCCCAACCCTCGGTCGACTGGCAGAGGATCAACGGACTTTTCGGCGTCCCCGCTGAGAAGGGTGGAGTAGAGATTTGCATTGCGGAGGAAATTGGCGAAGACGCTGAAGTCATTGAAATCCGATTGGATCGTGGCCCTATCGATCTGGGCAAATGGCCAGCGAGGTTTTGTTTCAGCTAGTCAAACCAATACCCACTCATCGTTGGAGACTTGCCATTTGGCTCTGTATCGTGAAATCAGAAGCAGCAAGGGTCTCACCAACCTTTGACTCGTTTGATAGGCGCCGATGATCTCCTTTCGGAGGTATGAGTCGCTCAAAGTAAAGGCCCAAGTGCCCTTCAAGGCACAGCCAACGAGTTTTCGAGTCAAATGGGCATTCGAGCTTGAGGTTGGGCAGGAAACCTTCGCCCATGGGGGGTAGTCCAATATCGAGGGGAAAATTAGAGGAAAGTTCTCGCGACTCTCGTAACTGTCCAATCAAACCAGTGGATCGTCTTGTAATATTCGCTACATCGATCTCTAATAGGTATCAGAGAGCAGTCCAGAAATGAATACCAGCACGAATCTTTTCTTGGACGCCCGAATTGTCGTTGTTGATGACAACTCCAGCAACGTTCGTTTTATCGAAATGTTGCTCAAAATGGCTGGTTATACAAGTATCCATTGCTATACGGATTCCCGAAAGGCTTATGCCGAGATCCTGAACGGCGGTTGCGATCTCGTTCTTCTCGACCTTCAAATGCCCAAGCCAGATGGCTATGAGATTTTGGAAGCAATTCGCAGCAGCAATTCGGTGGATCCCTTTATGCCCGTCCTCATTTTCACCGCGGATGGAACTCGGAGCGCAAGGGAGCGAGCATTGGAAGCTGGCGCGTCCGACTTCCTTACAAAGCCGGGAGACGCCCCCGAGATCCTGCTGCGCGTCCGAAACTTTTTGGCGCTACGGAAGGCACAAACCGAACTGAGGCGAAGTAAAGAGGAGTTGGAGAACCGAGTCGAAGAGAGGACGGCAGCCCTACTATCGTCGAATCTGGAGCTAGCAGAGGCCCGGGACCTTGCCCTTTCAGCCTCAAAGGCAAAGAACCAATTTCTTGCAAACATGAGCCACGAGTTGCTCACCCCTATGAACGGGGTGATCGGACTCACTTCACTCTTGCTTGCAAGAAACTACGACGACGAAACGCGCCGGGTATTGAAGACCATTGCGACAAGCGGGTCCACTCTGCTGCGCCTGCTCGACGACATCCTGGAATTAACGGAAGCGGGGACAAACCAGATTGCCATCGCCCCAACCGAAGCGATTATTGACGACGTGGTCATGGATGTCGTTACGATCCATCGGGCAATCGGATCGACCAGAGGAAACACGGTTGAATATTCCCCTCCCGAGACCGCCGCACCGGTGGTTCACGCCGATCCGATACGCTTGGGACAGGTTCTGAGCCACCTGCTTTCGAATGCGGTGAAATTTACAGAACATGGTGAGGTAAGGCTGTATTGGACGTGGAGCATAGAAAATGAAAAGCTCGCCACGATCTTCACCGTCGAAGATACCGGCATCGGCATTCCAACCGACCAGTTGCAAAAAGTGTTTGAAAGCTTCGTGCAAGGAGATGCATCCGCCCAGCGAAAATATGGGGGTATGGGCTTAGGGCTCACTTTAACCAAGCGACTGGTCGAACTCATGAACGGTTCGATTTCTGTATCGAGCGTTGTTGGAAGAGGCACGAAAGTGACGGTCCGATTACCCTTCGAGATCCTCCAACCAGTTTCTCCGAACGAGTCCGAATTGGGACGCGTGCTCGCCGTTAAGGAGGAGTCGGAGATCTCTGTCCTTTTGGCGGAAGACAATGAAATCAATGTGATGGTTGCGAAACAACTTCTGGAGCATTGCCACTGTAAGGTGCAGGTGGCAAGTAATGGGCTCGAAGCTATCGAGATGTATTTTCAGGGGAAGTTCGACGTTGTTCTCATGGACATTCAGATGCCGGTATGCGATGGCCTGGAGGCGACCAAGACGATACTCGATCGTGAGCAAACGAATGGAAACGCCCGAGTTCCCATTTACGCACTGACCGCGAACACGACATCCAAAGACCGACAGGATTGCCTTGACGCGGGGATGTTGGGTCTTATCGCCAAGCCAATTACGCTTGGCGACATCGAGAAACTCCTAAAGCAAGTTGCGACATAGTCCAGCTTGGAGCAAGACGCTTGTTCGTCGCCCCGAAGGAGTCTCGAATCATTGAAAGCGCGACTCGTTAGATTGTCGCGTACCCCAGTTGGCCTTAAACCCGGTAAAGTTATCAGAACATGTTCGCCGCCATATTGTCGTTGACGCTTCTTCACTTTCCCCGTTTTGACGCCTCCATTATTGCCGACGGCGCGACGCTTCAGAAACTGGGAGGAGGTTTCGCATTTACCGAAGGCCCCGCCGACGATGCGGCAGGAAATGTGTACTTTACCGATCAGCCAAACGACCGCATCATGCGATGGAATGTGAACGGGACAATTGATGAGTGGATGAAGCCGTGCGGACGCTCGAATGGAATGGCCTTTGACAAGCATGGGAACCTGATCGCCTGTGCGGATGAGAATAATGAGTTGTGGTCGATTTCACCTGCCGGCAAGTCCACCGTTCTTATAAAAGGCTTCCATGGCAGGCTGCTAAATGGACCGAACGATGTCTGGATTCGACCGGATGGCGGCATGTACATCACGGACCCACTCTACGTGCGTCCCTATTGGAAGCGAGAACCCACAACTCAACAAACCGCCAATCACGTGTTCTTCTTGCCAGCGGGACAGCACGCGCTGGTCAGTGTCATTGACGACCTAAAAGTCCCCAACGGGATTATCGGCACGCCAAACGGGCACACCCTTTACATCGGGGACTTGGGGCTGAACGAAACGTTTCGATACTCCATCCAGCCAGACGGACAGCTTCGGGACAAGGAGCTTTTTTGCAAACTCGGCTCAGACGGTATGACAATCGATAGGGATGGGAACGTCTATCTCTCTGGGAAGGGAGTCACCGTATTTGACCGCAATGGTCAGCAGATTGAGCACATTGACGTGCCTGAAGACTGGGTCGGTCATGTCTGCTTCGGAGGCAAGGACCATCGGATGCTCTTTATAACCGCAAGCAAAGGGATCTATGGCCTGCAAATGAAGGTGAAAGGAGCGTATTAGCTTATTAACACGATCTTCCGGCCGTCAGGTATGACGAAAGAGTGGCAAGGGTTAAGGCGCTAATGCGTTTAGGAGCGGAATAATTCTGGTTACCGACGGCGAAACATCGTCAGGACCTCAGCGTTCTATGTACACCGCTCATCTCCTTATCCTGATGGGGCGCATTCTTCACGGTTTCTCTATTCCAATTTTCACCTATTAAGACGATCACTCGAAATTCATGTCATTCCCAATCAAAACAAAGCTCGACCGAATCGATCAGACAATATCGAGGCTTATAAAGTCGGTCTACCTGCCACTCGTCGATTTGGAAACCGAATTATGGGTAACCGCTGAACCAACGAGTTTTGCCGATCGAACATCGGGCCAATACTCGAAGCCGAAAGCCGGTGACGTTTGGGGCAAACTTTGGGATTGCGGCTGGTTCCATTTCACGGGAACGGTTCCGAAAGAGGCTGCAGGCAAAAGTGTTGTGTTGCTCATTGATTTAGGCGGAGAGGGTCTGATCGTGGATCGATGCGGGGCGCCTGTTCAGGGTCTGACCTCGATTAGCTCCGGTTTTGATTTCTCGCTGGGAAAGCCTGGAAAGCGGGTCTTCCCTTTTGCTAATCCGGCGGCAGGTGGCGAAGATGTCGACCTGTGGGTCGATGCGGGTCTGAACGACCTCTTCGGGAGCCTCCGGAATGGTGGCAAACTGGATGAGGCGCGCATTGCCGTTCGACGAGAGAATGCCCAAGCTCTCTGCTTCGACTTCGAAGTTCTTCGCGAATTGTTGGACCAATTGCCTCCCAAGAGCGCAAGATATGCCGCCGTCTTACAAGCGCTTTACGAAGCCTCTCTCGTGCTGGGCCACGGCGCGGAAGACCCAGCGGTTGACGCTGCAAGGCTGCGACTTTCCTCTGAGTTGGCGAAGCGTGGTGGAGATCCATCTTTGACGATTAGCGCAATCGGCCATGCTCACATCGATCTTGCCTGGCTGTGGCCTCTTCGAGAGACATACCGAAAAGGGGCTCGGACCTTCGCCACTGCCTTGCGAATGATGGAGCGATACCCGGACTACGTCTTCGGAGCGAGTCAGCCTCAACTGTACCAGTGGATGAAAGACCAATATCCTTCGCTTTTCGAGGAAATCAAGATTCGCGTTGCGGAGGGTCGATGGGAAGTCCAGGGCGCGATGTGGGTCGAGCCGGATGCGAATATACCCAGCGGCGAATCGCTGGTCCGGCAACTGCTCTACGGCAAACGGTTCTATCGTCGTGAATTCGGAATCGATGTCACGAATCTATGGTTGCCCGATGTCTTTGGCTACTCCGGCAGCATTCCCCAGATCCTTCGAAAATCCGGCGTCGACACTTTCTTGACCCAGAAGCTCTCATGGAGCCTCTTTAATCAGCACCCGCATCACACGTTCCATTGGGAAGGCATTGACGGGAGCAGTGTTCTGGTTCACATGCCCCCTGAAGCGACCTACAACAGCTCTGCGGCGCCTCGAGCCATTGCCGGTATCGAGAACGACTTCTTGGATAAGGATGTTTCCAGCCATAGCATTCTCCTGTTCGGCATTGGAGATGGCGGAGGCGGCCCAGGAGAAGAACACCTCGAGCGGCTTGCCCGAGAAAAGAACTTGGCTGGCCTATCGCCTGTTGTTCAAGAGACCTCCGACCGGTTTTTTGCAAAGATCAAGGACGGCAGTGAGAAGTACGCTCGCTGGCGAGGCGAACTCTACCTTGAGCGGCACCAGGGCACTCTGACCTCACAGGCTAGAAACAAGCTCTACAATCGAAAACTGGAATTCGGACTGAGAGAGTTGGAGTTGGCGGCTGTCCGTGCGATGCGGGCAGGCGCCGCCTATCCATCTGCGGAGATTGAACGAATCTGGAAGGAGGTCCTGCTGCTTCAGTTCCACGATATCTTGCCTGGATCTTCGATTACCCGCGTTTACGATGAGTCCTTGACCAGATACGCAGCCTTGTCTGAAGAAGTCGCGGCACTCACAGTCGGGGCCGATCGTGCAATTACTGGACAGGGCACTGAAACATGGGTTGTCAATTCCCTTTCCTGGGACCGAACGGAATGGCTTAAATCCGGTGAGACATGGCGCCAAGTTAGGGTTCCTGCACTGGGTTACGCAGCCGTGTCCTCCATCTCTGACGCCTATGAGGCGGTTACAGTCACGGAACAGGTGCTTGAGAATGAAGCCTTTAGGCTAAGCTTTTCGCCAAGGGGAGACCTGGTATCGATCTATGACAAAGAAAGCCAACGCGAGGTAATCCGGCCCGGCGAGGTGGGAAATCGCCTCGCATTGTACGAAGACAACGGCGACGCGTGGGACTTCAAAACAGATTACAGCTCGGTCCCACCGATAGGACTTGAACTCGTATCGTCAGAAATAATCGCTGACGGACCCAAGGCGACTGTCATACAGAATCGCCGGGTTGGCAACTCTACGCTGACACAGGAGATCAGCTTAACGAGTGGCAGCAAGCGAATTGACTTCGTCACGCACGTTGACTGGCGAGAACGGCAGCAGATGCTCCGTGTAATGTTCCCCATTGGCGTACATGCCGATACGGCGCGCTGCGAGATCCAATTCGGGAATATTGAGCGGGCGACCCACGCCAACACGAGTTGGGACTGGGCAAAGGATGAGGTCTGCGCTCAAAAATGGATCGACATTTCAGAGCCTGGCTACGGCGTTGCCCTTCTGAATGACTGCAAGTACGGACACACCGTTCGCGATGGGATTCTGAATCTCAACTTGCTGCGCAGCGCCGTTTACCCGGATCCGGTCGCCGATCACGCGCAACAGAGTTTTACTTATGCCTTGTACCCGCATGTAGGGGATTATGTTTCTGCCAACGTCGTCCGTGAAGCTTACCAATTAAACGTCCCATTGCGACTGATCGGCTCGGCAAGCTCCGAACTGCCGCCTTCTCTGATCCAGATCGATTCCGACGACATCATCATCGAAGCCCTTAAGAAGGCGGAAGACAGCGATGACCTGATTGTAAGGCTCTACGAGATTCACGGCAAAACCGTCCGAACCCGAGCCCGTTTCGGGTTCCCGGTCGAGTCGCTTGCTGAGACAAACCTGATGGAAGAAGACCTAAGACCGATCGAGATCATCGACAACGCTTTCGAGTTGGCCCTCAAACCATTCGAGATCATTAGTCTGAGGGTCACTTCAGGTTAGCCACGTTCTCGACTAGGATCTAGTGTCGCAAGGGTCTCGTCAGCGTAGACCTACCCTTCTTCCGGAGGCCACTCACTCTGGCGGCTGGCCCCGCCACCAGTACAGACGTTCCCCTGGCTACGGAATCCCCAACTGAGCCTTCCTTGGATGCTTCGGCGCCGAAGGACACAACGCGTCCGCAGGCGCCGAGGCTATCTACCGAGTACGTGTGGCTACCCTTCGCCAGAATGCTGCATGCTAACGAGCATCTGCAAGCGAGCGAAAGATAGCCTTGCAATCCTTCAGGGCCTTCGGGATTTCAGAATACTAACGAGAGCGAATCCTCTCGAACGGCCGAGTCCGCTATTTCTTCATCAGATCTCGAAGCAGCTTCTCTTTGGCCGGACCCCAATATTTGCAGTCAAGGTTGAAGAAAACGGACGTGTATGGCATCGCCATGTTTGTCTTCAGGATCAGGACCTTGAATGTCTTTCCAGATTCATCAAGCTTCGCGATGAGATCGCCGTGCAGGACACCTTGGACTTGTCGGCCCTTGAACGTCTTATAGAGATCCCTCTTGTACCGACTGATGCCGGGGACAAGCTTGTCGTTAAGCGTGTTCAGTTCTTTATCGACGTAGAGGATAGGCGCTACATGAACCGAAGTTCCCAACTGCCTCAGAACCTCTTGCACGACTTCAAGCTGGCTGGCGCCTGTTTCGATCGTGATGATCCCAGGGCTCGTTTGAGCCGGATATGCGGAGTCGGCAACGACAATCCAATTCCGATGGCCCAAGATCGGAAGTTCCTGGCGAAGAGCATTTCTCCAACCCGCGGAGCGAGTAGGTGCGTCGGAAAAAGCAAGAGAAGTAGCGAGAAGCGCAAGCGCAACGGTGAGTTTGGCCTTATTCATCATGGATCCTCGTCATGCACCTTACCGGAGATTGGCGTCCGCTCGCTGATTCATCGGTAAAATTCGTAGCTAATGGGCCTGTCATGCCTCGCAATAGCGGTTTCTGCCATATCCCTCCTTCCCATGTCACCTCAGACCGATTCACTGCAGACTCAGGAGTACGCTTCGCCAAGCCAGGTCCAACATTGGTTGAGCCTGCATCGGAGTCAACGCGTGATCGTTGTCACCGATCCCAGGGACCAACCGGTCAAGAGACACGACCGCATTCCTACCCGCTGGCTTAATCGGAACACCGCGGAAGAACAGAGTTTTAAGGGAACAGCCCAGCCCGGCGAGTTCTATGTCTTCCAGGTTTCGATCTATAACAATGGACCTCAACCCGTGTGCATTAACTCAGTTGAGGCGAATATGGGTGCAGAGGCAAAGACCTCGGTCTGCCTAAATCAGGCGGTAAGCAAAGACCCGGGAGGCCGAATTACCGTGCCAGCCGGCCGGATACAGCCGCTTTGGCTCGGTGTTGAGTACGACAAAGTCGGCGATTATTCCGGGACTGTCACCGTAACGATTTCGTTTGGCGAATCGGGCAACTTTCAGGTACAGCGGATCCCGGTTTCTTTCCATGTAGAAGGTCCAACTATCCCAAACCATGGAGTGGATGAAGGCTGGCGCCTTTCGCGGCTCAAGTGGCTGCTGCCCTCAGGCTTGGGCGCCGCCAAGGAGCCAACCAGGGGCTTCAAGCCGGTCGTACGAAACGGAAAGCGGATCGAGTTGACCTCAACCTATCTTGATATCGATGAATCGGGTCTTCCGGCTCAAATCGCGTCGAACGGCAATCCAGCGGTGAAATTGCTGAAGTCCCCGGTGCGGCTGGCGGTACTGACTGGTGGCCGAGAATTAAAGTGGGTGAAAACCAGTTTTGGCTTTGAACCGGCTCAAAACGACCGTGCGGCTTGGAAGTCGACGCTGACTTCAAAAGAGGCGGACCTCACGTGTGAGGGCAGTCTCGATTTCGACGGCTATGCGCGATACCGATTGGTGCTCATCGCAAAGGAGCAATTGGACCTGCAAGACGTCGAACTACAGATCCCATATCGGGCTGAGAGTTCGAATTACCAACTCGGCCTCGGCTTTAGGGGCGGAAATACGCCACCAAGCACAAGATGGAATTGGAATGTTGCCTACCAGCAGGACTGCGTTTGGCTAGGCGACGTGCCAGTCGGCGCTCAGTGGAGATTTAAGGGGGCAAACTACGAACGTCCGCTTGTCAACATTTATTATGGATATCGCCCTCTCAATCTGCCCGATTCCTGGAGTAACGGCGGGAAAGGTGGAATCACGATCATGCCACCTTATCACGGTGACCGAATACTGTCCGCCTATTCAGGGAGCAGAACCATGCAACCTGGCCAGAAGCTCGAGTTCAATTTTGACATTCAAATCACTCCGTCGCGTCCGATTAACACGGAGCTGCAGTGGAGCACGCGGTACTACCATCCCGGTGATTTTCCACCTAGCCCAAAGGTCGACCAGGCAGTGGACACCGCCAAAGCGGATGGTGCGAATGTCATCAATATTCACCACCGAAAACAAATCAACCCGTTTATCAACTATCCATTCAACGACTTCTCTGTGCCGGATCTAAAGGAGTTCGTGAACAGCGCGCACCGGCAGGGCATACGGGTGAAGCTCTACTACACGACCCGCGAACTGACCTGGCAGCTTCCTGAAATCTGGGCGTTGAAGAGCTTTGGCGAATCTATTATCGAGGCAGGTCCCGGGGCGGGCGCCCGAACCGTGATCAATTCGAATGGTCCGAATCCGCTCTTGACCGAGGCCCTGGAAGGGGATTTCATACCTGCTTGGGCAACCACGTTGGACGGAAAGTATGCCGGCAAGCAAGACTTGGCCGTCATTACAAATCCAGACTCAGCATGGACCGATTACTACCTGCACGGACTGGACTGGCTGGTCAAGAACGTCCAGATCGATGGGACTTACATCGATGACACGGCGCTCGACCGAACCAGCCTCCAACGGGCTCGGAGAATCCTGGAAGCTGGTCGACCGGCCCCACTCATCGATCTGCATTCGTGGAACCATGAAGACCCACTCGCAGCGAAGGGCTCGAGCACGAGCATTTACATGGAGTTATTTCCCTACATCGACCGCATATGGTTCGGAGAGGGATTTGATTACAACGACGCAACTCCTGACTACTGGCTTGTTGCCATGTCCGGCATTCCCTATGGAGTGATGAGCGAGATGTTGCAAGGCGGAGGAAACGTGTGGCGCGGCATGCTGTTTGGCGAAACCTGTCGGCTCGGCTGGTCTGGAGATCCCAGGTCTATGTGGAAATTCTGGGATAAGTTCGGCATGTCCGATACCCGGATGGTTGGCTGGTGGGACCCCGAATGCCCGGTTAAGTCGAATTCTAAAGATATCCTCGCCACCGTTTATGAGAAGCACGGTAAGGCCCTGATTGCAATCGCCAATTGGACGAACGCAACTCAAGACGTTCACCTCAAAATCGATTGGAAGGCCTTAGGGATCAACCCAAAGACCGCGACATTGAAGGCTGAGACGATCGAAGGCTATCAATCCGCCGCCACCTGGAAGCCGGGAGACGTCCTGGCCGTTCCGGGCGGCAAGGGTTGGCTAATTATTGTTGAGTGAGACAAGCTACTTCTTGACCGTAAGATTGGCGGTCTTTATTGTCGTCCCTAAAGTAGCCGATATCGTGGCAGTGACTTGAGCGGACACCACAACTGTAAGAATCGTAAACTTGGCTGAGTTCTTACCGGCAGGCACTGCCACTGATGTCGGCACTGTCGCGTTGCCGTTGTTGCTTGAGAGGATTACCGACACACCCCCAATAGGAGCCACCGTTCCCAAAGTCACGGTTCCGGTCGAAACCCCTCCTCCAACGACGGACGTCGGATTCAAAACAAGCGACGTCACAACTGGCGGATTGATGGTTAACGATGCGCTTACATTGACACTGTTTAGGCTAGCAGTGACGGTTGCCACTGCCTGAGCGTCAACGGAAACCGTTTTCACAACAAATGACACCGATTTCTTGCCGGACAGCACGGTGACTTTGCTTGGAACAGTTGCAGCGGACAGGTTGCTCGACAGGCTCACAACGATCCCGCCAGCGGGAGCCGGTCCCGAAAGGGTGACCGTTCCGGTAGAGGATGTAAGCCCGATAACAGTCGCTGGACTAATCGTTATAGTCTCCAGGGCCGGCGGGTTGATGGTAAGAGTTGCTGTCTGCTCGACTGTTCCGAGAGTTGCACTGATCGTTGCAGATACTTGGGTCCCAACGGAGGTTGTCTTAACCGTGAATGTGGAGGAGGCCCTCCCAGCTTCAATGGAAACGGTCGAAGGCACAATGGCTTTGGTCGAGCTGCTGACCAGCTTAAGCACCAGTCCTCCAACGGGAGCCGGGCCGCTCAGGGTTACGGTTCCAACCGAGGAAGTGCCACCAGACAGGCTAGTCGGATTGAGTCCAACCGACGCCAGCGCGGGTGGCGCGATCATGAGATTCGCAGTTTGGGAGACGGAGTTGAGTTTTGCAGTTATCGTAACAGACACCTGAGCCTTCACCGCGCTTGTCGCAACCGTAAACGAGGCATTCGATTGGCCGGCGGAAATCGTGACCGACGAAGGACACGTTGCCGCAGTCAAGCTGCTCGCCAGGGCTACCACGACGCCTCCCGGACCGGCGGGCCCGTTCAACATAACCGTTCCAGTCGATGTGCTGCCTCCCGTAACACTTACTGGATATAGGCTAAGAGACGCCAGGGCCAGCGGGTTGACGGTGAGAATGGCGACCTTAGAAGTTCCTCCCTGCGTCGCGGTTATCGTCGCCGAAACCGAACTTGAGACTGACGTAGTGGAGATTGGGAAGCTTGCCGACAGAGTCCCAGAAGCAATCGTCACAGAAGGCGGGACCTTCACATCGCTCGTGCTCGAACCTAGAGATAGGATGAGCCCTCCTGATGGGGCCAAACCACTCAGGGTCACGGTGCCCGATGCGGATGTTCCGCCCACAACAGTTGTTGGAGAGACCGTCAAGTTCGACAATACAGCGGGAACGACCGTCAAAGTTGCAGTCTTGGAAACCGTGCCTTGCGACGCAGTAATCGTTGCGTTAACAGCCGTCGACACTCCTAACGTCTCGATAGGAAAGGTCGCTGACGAGGCACCGTCCGGTACCGTTACCGACGACGGAACGATGGCGCTCGTGCTGCCCGAGGCAAGGCTACAGGACATACCGCCATGGGGCGCCGTCCCGTTGAGAGTCACTGTTCCAGTGCTGCTGTTCCCTCCTATCACAGATGTGGGCGAGACAGTCAAACCAATAATGGCAGCTGCATCAATGGTCAATGTCGCTGATTTTTGAACCGCGCCCAACGTACCGGTAATCGTTGCCGTCGTATTGGAAGGCACTGCGGTAGTCATTATGGCAAACGTCGCCGAAGAGGCTCCGGCGGCAACCGATACAGATGCGGGCGCCGTTGAGTTAGTGCTATTCGAAGCCAAGCTAATACTCGTTCCGCCCGCGGGAGCCGGACCGTTGAGTGCAGCTGTTCCTGTCGACGAATTGCCGCCGACAACTGATGCGGGAGAAACCGTGAGACTTGCCAATCCGGCTGGGTTAATCGTCAACGTCGCAGATTTTGTTTCACCGCCCAATGCGCAAGTGATCGTCGCCGAAACCGCAGTTGTGACCGGGCTAGTAGCGATGGCAAGAGTTGCCGAAGTGGCTCCGGCCGAAATGGTGACTGTCGCCGGAACCGTTGCGCTTGAACTGCTGGAAGTGACGCTTACCTGCGAACCACCCGGTCCAGCGGGTCCATTCAAGGTCACGGTAGCCGTCGATGACCCTCCGCCAATTACGGTAGCCGGTGAGACCGTAAGTCCACTGAGCGCGGCCGGAACGATCGTCAGCGTCGCGGTCTGCGTGATGCTGCCCTGGGAGCCGGTGATGGGAGAAAGCGTGGTCGACGACACGGCCGTCGTTGAGACGAGAAACTTGGCTGTCGTGGACCCAGCGGAAACTGTGACAGTCGCCGGTACAGTTGCATTGGAACTGCCTGAAGTTAAACTTATGGACGTACCGCCGGTCGGAGCTTTGCCGTTTAGGGTGACCGTGCCACTTGACGGCTGCCCGCCAAGGACTGAAGTTGGAGAAATCGTGACAATCGCCAGCAGCGCGGGGGTAACCGTGAGGGTTGCGGCCTGCTTCGAGACGCCCTCACTCGCGGTGACCGTCACCGGCGTCGAGGTCGAAACCGGAGTAGTATTGATCGAAAAACTCGCCGACGTGGTCCCTGACGACACGGTCACGGTTGCAGGAACCGTCGCACTCGGATTGCTTGACGACAGACTCACGACCATTCCTCCTACCCCGGCTGGACCGGTAAGAGTGACGGTTCCAGCAGATGAGATCCCACCAAGCACGGTAGTGGGCGAAACGGTTACGGCGCTAATTGACGCCACACTTATCACCAGGATTGATGTCATCGTGTTGGCGCCAACCGTTCCTGAGATCGTTGCCTGCGTCGTGGCCGCAACGGCGGATGTCGAGATTGAAAATGAAGCGGACGTCGCTCCACCGGCTACCGTGATTGCATTTGGTGGTGATGCGCTGGAACTGCTTGAGGAAAGCTTGACGACCGTTCCTCCCGTCGGCGCCGGACCGTTTAGTGTGACGGTTCCGGTGGACGGGACTCCGCCAACGACCGAAGTAGGTGAAACGCTCAGGCTTTCCAGTCCTGGAGGAAGGACCGCGAGGGTGGCCTCAGCGGTGGCATTTCCTAATGCCGCTGTGATCGTAGCGTTGATCGGAGCAGCTACCGCGACAGTTGCTATCGAAAACGTGGCTGTGGTCGCTCCTGCCGCGACCGTCACGCTGGTGGGGGTAGAAGCATTGGGACTATTCGACGAAAGGCTGACCACGGCGCCGTTGCCGGACGCGGGTTCGTTCAGCGTGACCATTCCGGTTGATGACGTACCACCGACGACGCTTGCTGGTGAGACCGTTAAGCTTTGAGGTCCAATCGCAGCAATCGCTAGGGACGCAGAGGCGCTATCCCCGCCAGATGACGCCGTAATCGTCACCGTCGTACTGACTGCAACTTGGCTAGTACTTATCATGAACGTGGCCTGCGTAGAACCTCCGGGAACGAGCACAGACCCGGGCACCCTATCCCAGGGGCTCGCACTCGAGAGGATCACCATATTCCCTCCAGGTGGCGCCGCCTTGGATAAAGTCACGGTGCCGATAGAACTCTGACCTCCGGTTACGGTAGTGGGATTCACAGTCAGATCACTGATCGGGACAGTGCTATCAAACGGATCTGCCGCGACCACAAGATAATAGGGTCCCCCAAAGGCTAAAAGGCTCCCATTTGGCGATGCGGCCACTGGCCCCTCAGATACCTGATCCGTCTCGTAATAACCCAATGAATTGTAATTCGACGTGCTGAATCCTTCTAGATCCTTGGTCGTACCCACGAGGATGGCCTTTCCATCCGGAGAAATCACCAGGGACTCTACATAGCCAGCACTCGAAAGCAAAGGAACCGTCGTCAAAATACTTCCAGAAGAAACGTTCCAAAGCACGATGTCACTGCTCGAGCTGCCACCTGCGGCTAGCGTTTTTCCATCAGGTGTGAAGGCAACTGCGTCGACTGCCGTGGGAGCGTTGGGTAGGCCCTTGAGCAAAGTATTTGATTTGACGTCCCAAAGTTCGACGACATATCCCACCGCGTTTACACCGCCATCGGCAAGCGTTTTGTTATCTGAGGAGAACGCTAAGGAGGTAACGCTGACCGTCGCTGTGGTATCGAGTTGTTCGATCAATTGCTGTGTCGAGACACTCCACAGCTCCAGGACCCCGGTGGTTCCTCCGGTGTTGGCCGGGAGCTGATGGGCGCCTCCATCGGCAAGCGTCGAACCGTCTGGGGAGAACGCGACGGAAGCTACACTTGCAGTGGCGCTAGTCGCTAGCCTCGAAATCAGAGTGCCAGTTGCGACATTCCATAGTTCCAAGACGCCTGGAACGGTATTTACGGTTGAAAGGAATTGAGTACCTCCGGCTGCCAAGGTCTTGCTGTCAGGAGAAAATGCCAAACAGTTAATGGTAATCGCGGTGGTCTTGAGAAGCGCAACAAGCTGGCCGGACGCGACATCCCATAACTCTAAAACGCCGTTTGAACCCTGGTAGGCGCTTCCCACCGCAAGGGTCTCTCCGTCAGGCGAAAACGCCACCGAATAGGATGCTGCGGTCTGGGTAATACTCACGGTTTTCGCGAGGGTGCCGGAGGAGATGTTCCAAAAGTCAAGGCAGCTGTTTGGATAACCAGTAGGTTCGGTCAAGTACCATAGGCTGTCCACCAGAGTGCTGCCGTCTGGAGAGCAAGCAACGGACACTGTGTTAATACTGGGAACCGAAAAAGTGCTTTGCAGCGTGGCTGAAGCAACGTCCCATCCCTCAATAATGCCGTAGTCTACACCTGTGTAAGAGTCATCAAATTCGCCGCCAAGGTAGAGAGTATTGCCATCCGGGGAAAAAGTGACCGATACGGCACTCGCATTTGCATTTGTATCGAGCGAATTGAGCCGTGTATTCGTGGATGCGTTCCACAACTCAAGCAGACAAGGGTACCTACCGCCGCAATCGGCGAGCGTTTGTCCGTCAGGGGAGAAAGCAACTGAATTGATCGTTTGAGCTGATTGGTTGGGTTGAAACATCAACTGGCCGGCAGTGACACTCCACTCCTCAAGTACCCCGCTGATGGCTGAACCCAAAATTCCATATCCCCCTCCGTCGGCGAGTATTTTGCCATCCGCAGAGAAGGCCACAGACAGAACGAAACTGGCGGTAGTTTGGAGCTCGAAAATCTGCTTACCTGTGGAGACGTTCCACATCTCCAGCACGCCAGACGTGTAGTCGCTGGAAGTTGCCGTACTGTATCCGCCATCGGCCAAGGTCTTGCCATCCGGGGAAAAGGCAACCGAATTGATACTCAAGGTGGATTGGGTTTTGAACGTCGAAATGAGCTTTCCAGTCGATACGTTCCACATTTCCACTACGCCGGTAGTGCCATTTGAGTCGATGCCGTTTCCCCCGACGGCCAAGGTTTTACCGTCAGGGGAGAAGGCGACTGAGTTGACTCCTTGAGTGGCGCCGGAAGCCAGGCAAGTGACCTCTCCCGTTACGATGCTTCGGATCTGAACGCCAGCGTTCCCGCCTACAGCTGTCTTTGTGCCGTCAGGCGAATAGGCAACGCTGTTGCCTCCTGGCATTTCTTCGGTGGTGTTGACATAGCTGTACGAAATTGGCGAATAAATCCACTGGACCGGCAAAGCCCCTTGCGCAGCAGAAACTCGTAATAAGAACAAGGCGAGCCCAATCACGATGATTGAAGTGACCGCTCGGGCGCGGACTATAGCGGGCCAATATAATTGCTGAAGCACGTCTTTGTCCTCCCCCTGATGGACGAGGTCCTCGAAGACTGTGTTCCCAGCTAATCGGAGTAATCATCCTTTTGCGTTAAAAGGATCAATATTGGAGGTATCCGTCTCCAACGGCTGCGCTCTATCGCAACTTCTTCACTTCGGAATCATAAGATCTGCCTGCTTGGAAATCGTTCCGAGGTTGGCCAAGATCTAGGATATGACATCATCGGTCGCAGTGACCTGTCGACAATGAAGGATGCCTTCGTCTACCTAGCCGTTCTAGACACGCACGAAGTCTTCGCCAGGAAGCTATTCATGCTCATTCGGGCGGCAAATTCCATTTGCGAAAGCCGGATACAGGTTTGCCAACCGACTTCACATGAGAACGTTAGAATTACCGCGTCCCCGTTTTGGGATGCCCTAAGACTCAGCAATCGCTCTGAAACTGAGGTCCAAAACGAGGCCCTCCAGGAGGAAGCCGTGATCCGCTTTTATAAGGGTCACGACATCCTCCAAGGCGCAACGCTACTTCTTGATCGTCAAGTTAGCCGACTTAGAAGTCGAAGCCAAAGCCGCACTGATCTTGGCGACTACCTGTGCGGTTACTGCCGTAGTCGTTACGGTGAACTTCGCAGACGTCTTACCGGCAAGAACAATCACCGATGCCGGAAGCGTTGCCGATGTCGAACTGCTCGACAGACTTACTGAGATTCCACCGGCGGGGGCTGCGGTTCCAAGCGTTACGGTTCCGGTTGATGTCTTCCCGCCCACTAAAGAGGAGGGGCTTAAGGATAGCCCCGTCACGCTCGGCGGGTTAATGGTTAGACCCGCGGATTCTGAGATTCCGTTCAACGTACCGGTAATCGTTGCCGGAGTGGCACTCGCAACCGAGACAGTCTTGATTGTAAACGAGGCGTGAGTCGCTCCAGCAGGAATCGTCACCGACGCCGGCACGGAAGCGGCGGAATCACTGCTCGACAATTTCACGATCATGCCGCCAGCCGGAGCAGCACCCGATAGAGTTGCTGTGCCTTTTGACGCGGTCAATCCGATGACCGTTGCCGGTGTCAGGCTCAAAGATAGGAGAGAGGGTGGGTTGACAGTTAGAACAGCCGACTCAGATGCGGCCCCAACAGTTGCCGTTATCGTGATCGGGGTTGGAGTTGCCACGATGCTCGTCTTTACCGTAAACGTGGTGGACGAGCCACCTTGATTGATCTTAATCGTCGACACAACCGTAGCTTTCTTTGAGCTGCTTGAAAGCTTCACGACAAAGCCATTCTTGGGAGCAGGGCCCGTCATTGTGACGGTTCCTGATGAAGATACTCCTCCGGAAACCGTGCTCGGATTGAGTGTGACGGTGAGAATGGTGACCGGATTTACGGTCAGATTTGCAGTCATCGACGACGATTGGTAAGAGGCCTTGAGCGTCACCGCAACTTGAGAGAGTACAGACGGCGTGCTCACCGAGAACGTAGCGGTCAACTGCCCCGCTGCGACCGTAACGGATGCCGGAACGGTTGCGGCCGAGGGGTTGCTGCTTATAAGCGTTACGGCTATTCCACCCGTAGGGGCAGGACCATTTAGTGTCACCGTACCGATTGAGCTATCGCCGCCCGTCACCGATGTTGGATTCAGGCTCAGTGAAGTAACCGACAGAGGATTAATCGCGAGGGTGGCAGTCTTGGTGGCCGTTCCCAGAGAAGCTGTAATCGTTGCCGTAACCGCAGTTGCAACCGAAGTCGTTTTGATTGTAAAGGTCGCACTGGTTGCCCCTGCTGGAACGGTGACCGTTGCCGGGGTGGTTGCGCTGGCGCTGCTAGATGATACGTTGATGACCGTGCCGCCAGTTGGCGCAGGCCCTCCCAGCGTAACGGTGCCGGTCGCCGATAGACTCCCCACTAACGTCGTCGGAGAGACCGTTAGCCCGGTCAAACCAGCCGAATTGACGGTCAGGGTCGCTGTTTTCGTGACCGTTCCAAGTACGCCGCTTATGGTTGCCGTCGTTGAATTTGCTACCGCTGATGTGGTGATGGTGAATGTCGCAGAAGTCGCGCCTGCCGCGACTGTTACGCTAGACGGCACCACTGCGCTGGAACTGCTTGAAGTCAAACTCACGACATCGCCACCCGTCGGAGCCGGCCCACTTAAAGTCAATGTACCGGTTGATGAATTGCCACCTTGGAGCGAAGTCGGTGAGAGAGTCAATCCAGTAAGACCGGGAGGGGTAATGGTGAGAGTTGTGTTCACCGATGTTGAACCGAGTGTCGCCGTAATGGTTGCGGTCGCAGATGTCGCGACCACTGAGGTCGTGATCGTGAATGTGCCTGTCGAAGCTCCCGCAGCAATGGTCACCGTGGATGGAACGACTGCGCTCGAACTACTCGAAGTCAAATTCACAACCGTGCCGCCCGCCGGCGCTGCACTATTTAAGGTAACCGTACCCGTAGAAGGCGTTCCACCCAGTACCGATGTCGGCGAGACGGATACGGCTGTGGGCACGAGGGGGGTCAAAGTAAGCGACGCTGTGAGGACGGTATTTCCTTGACTCGCCGTAATAGTTGCCGATGTCGACGATCCGATCGGGGTAGTTGTAATCTTGAACGTCGCGGAAGTGGCGCCAGCCGCAACGGTAACGCTTGAGGAGATTACTGCGCTTGAACTGTTAGACGACAGTTTAATGGACGTGCCGCCGGATGGCGCTGGAGAGCCAAGGGTAACCGTTCCCACCGCAGTCGAACCACTCACTACGGTTGTCGGCGCCACTGCAAGAGACTTCAACCAGCCAGCCACAAAAAGGGGATTCTGATTAACAACCAAGGCTCCACTTGCCGTTCCATATGCCAGAAGATTCCCAGTTGGGGTCAACGTCACGGTCGTTACGCCCCGAGGGTCCGAATAGTAATGTAGCAGGTTGAAGGCCGACGCATTAAACGCCTGTAAATTGTAACTGGTACCCGCAAAAAGAGTCCTGTCGTCGGAGGAAAAGACGAGCGCTGAGACGACTTCTGTGCCTTGAGCCAACGTTGGCGTGGAAACAAGCTTTCCAGAAGACGTGTTCCAAACTTCGAGCACTCCGTCGAGACTGATATCTTCGCCGCCGTCGGCAACCAAAGTGCCGTCCGTTGAAAAGGCAACCACGTTGACGCCGCCGTCGGCGGCCGTACCGAGCGAGGAAATGAGTGAGCCGTTGGAAACATTCCACAGTTCCACTAACCCGCCCAAACTGCTGTAGCAGCCATCCGCAAGCGTTTTGCCATCCGGTGAGAAAGCAACCGAGGCTACATAATTATCGGCGGTTGTGCTTAGCGATGAGGTCAAGGTTTGCGAAGCGACACTCCATAACTCAATGATTCCCGTATTCAATCCAGAAGTTATGTCGTAGCCCTGGCCGCCCACGGCGAGCGTCTTCCCGTCAGGAGAAAAAGCAACCGAGTAGACAGCATTATTGGAGTTGGTCGCGAGGGTTCCTAACGATCGCCCAGAAGCAATATCCCAAAGCTCGACCAAACCAAAGTAGTTGCCGCTTGAGTCAATCCCATATCCTCCGTCCGCTAGCGTGCTTCCGTCTGGAGAAACCGCGACCGACAGAACTCCCGCGTTGGCAGCGGTGTTAAAATTCGAGATCTGTGCGCCGGAGTTCGCGTTCCAAGAACTCAGTATGCCGCCCGTGCTTCCAAAGCCTCCATCGAAGAGCGTTCCACCGTCTGGCGAGACCGCTTCCGAATAAACCGCGTATTGGCTTGCCGTACTGATAGAGGCGGTAAGTAGTCCAGAATTCACGCTCCAAAGGTCGAGCAAGCCATAGCTATACCCACTGCTTGGGTTTGTGACCGAACCCACGTCGGTAAGGGTCAAGCTGTCCGGCGAGAAAACGACGCCCAAGATATTAGTGGCGGCGGTGTTGAGACTGATTTCCGAAGTGCTCGTGGGTAGGTACCATGCCTCCACAACGCCAATCTGGGCGTTCGTCGTAGGGTTGACGCCCGACCCGCCATCGGCGAGAGTTAGGCCGTCTGAATAGAACGCCACGGAGTTAATCTGACTGGCGGTGGTCGGCAGAGATTCTGCCAATTGACCGCTAGAAAAGTTCCAAGCTTCAATCACGCCGCTCTGCAAGCTCGAATTGACGCTGACGCCACCATCTGCGAGAGTCGAGCCGTCCTTAGAAAAGGTGACGGAGTTGATCGCACTGTTTGCCGCTGTTCCGTAGCTTTGAATGGCCTGCCCAGTGGCCGTTTTCCATGACTCCAGAATTCCAGTTTGGAGGTTTGTAACGGTATTAACGCCTGCGCCTCCGTCCGCCAATGCCGTGCCATCTGGCGAGAAGGCAACCGAATTGACACCATTATTGGCAGCGGTATTGAATGAGAACTTCAGAGCCCCGGTCGAGATGTTCCACGTCTCTAGAACACCCCCCTCTGTACTTGACGCAGCGTTATAGCTAATGCCACCATCAGCAAGCGTCAAACCGTCAGGCGAAAAAGCTACTGCGTTGACTCCATAGTTGGCAGCCGTATTGAATGTCGTAATCAGCGTTCCCGCGGATACGTTCCACAGTTCGACGACACCATTTGGCGCATTTGTATAGCCTCCGGCGGCAAGGGTCTTTCCATTTGGGGAGAACGCAACGGAATAGACGCCGCTGGTTGCAGTCGTTGGGAGGCAGGTGATCGTGCCCGTCGAGACGGTATAGATCTGTATCCCTCCGATGCCTCCCATCGCCACCAAGCTGCCATCGGGCGAATATGCCACGCTTTGCACCTGGGTGATGGGGCTGTACTCCCATTGGATTGGCAACACCCCTTGGGCGATGGAGAAACTCGGCAAAAGGCAAAGCAGAGCCATCCAAACAATACTAGCGACAACTTTTGCCCTCAGACTCAGATTAGCTCTCTTCTGGGGGGACGCGGCAATTACATCGAACTTCATGGACGTCAGGAGTTATAACTGATTTCGCGTGTCAAGAGGGAAATAAAGTTGGATCTACTGCGAAGTTCGCAAGTTTTGCACCATTTTTTGGTCTTTACAGGACGACTGCTTGCCTCCCCATATACCTGGCTCGAGCGGGCGGATCTTAGTCCGGAAATCGTTGGCGCATCAGCGGTAGTTATTTACTTCAATCCACCGGTTTACGCCAGAGTGCCGAGGCGCCGTGAGGTCACTGTCTTCAACGCCAAGCATCATCATTCATCTACCAATCTGTGATTTGCGCGGGTGGTTGCCCACAAGTATGAAGTCGTACAAGTATTAGTGAACTAATACACCGTTACTCCTCGTCTTCGGTTTATGAGGATTTACATTTCGCCGAAAGACGGCGTGCCAATCTACATCCAGATCGTTCAGCAAGTTAGGCGCTTGGTTGCGTCAGGGGAACTCGCGCCGGGTGAAGAGCTGCCAAGTATACGAAGTCTCGCGGACAGCCTCGTCGTGAACCCTAATACCGTTGCGCGCGCCTATCGCGAGCTTGAAGTCGCTGGCATTGTCTCCACCAGTCGTGGGCTTGGCACCTATGTGATGGAAACAAGTATTTCCGCCGCCCACGCGGAGAGGAGGGCCGTTATGATGGAACGGATCGATGCCTTGATCCTTGAAAGCCACCAGATGCGCATTGGTTTTGAGGAGGTGATCGAGCTCATGCGCGAACGTAATGCTGCCTTTCAATCGACCGACGAATCCGAGGTGACTTGTGGCTGACTACGTTGTGGAAATCAAGGACCTGGTTCGGACCTATGGTCGACATCGGGCGCTCGATGGAATTAGTTTGCAGGTCGAACGTGGCGCCGTCTTAGGATTGGTGGGGCAAAACGGAGCCGGAAAGACGACTCTTATCAAACACGTTCTCGGTCTCCTTCGCGCCGAGGCTGGAACGGTGCGTGTATTTGGCCTCAACCCAGTCGCCGATCCCCCAGGCGTATTGTCTCGAATTGGATACCTTTCTGAAGAGGGGGACCTCCCTCTGTGGATGCGCGTGGACGAACTGATCCGATACTCGGCGGCATTCTATCCAGGTTGGGATCAGAAGTATTCAGACTCTCTGCAGCGGGAATTCGGATTGTCGTCCGATGCAAAACTGGGAGCACTGTCAAAGGGACAGAGAGCCCGGGCAGGGCTCCTGGTCGCTCTCGCATTCAAGCCGGACCTGTTGCTCCTTGACGAGCCGTCATCCGGCTTGGACCCGATCGTACGAAGGGACATCCTTGGCGCCATCATCCGCACGATCGCTGATGAAGGAAGAACCGTCCTCTTCTCCTCACACCTATTGTCGGAAGTTGAGCAGGTTTCCGACCGTGTGGTCATGGTTCAAGCGGGCCGTGTCGTCTTGGACGACGATCTTTCCCATATGAAGCAGACTCATCACCGGATCGATGTTCGGTTTGACGCGATTCGGGCCGAGCCTCCGATACTTCCCGGATCGCTTGCGTGGGAGGGAGGAGGCAAAAACTGGTCCGCTCTTTGGCGAGGCGAGACCGTTCAACTCGAAGCACAAGTCGCGCTGATCGGTGGCAAGGTGACGGGCATCGTCGGTGTAAGTCTCGATGACATCTTTGTCGCTCATGCTAATGGAGCCTCAAAATGAGTTCAGGCGTCGTGGTGCTTCAATTGATGGTCTATCGATTCAGGCGGGTTTACTTCCTGTTTTGCGGCTATGTCCTTTTTCTAATCCTGCTGGCGCATTTTCCCAAGACATGGATTGCCGACCCGGTTGCTGGGCTCTTGTGCGTGCCTTTTGTGCTTGGCCTTCTGGCTACCGTTTTCGGCTTTGTAAACATGGAGGCCGATATTGCGTCCCCAGCCTCTGCATTCTCTCCTTGGCTCCTGAGACTGCCCCTAAAGACAACTTCGCTGGTATTTTGGCCCATGGCGGCGGCGGCAATCTGGGGCTCGCTTTCCTGGGCCGTATTCTCAGCATGCTATTTGCGGCCGAGAGGCATTGTGGCCCCGATTGGGTGGCCCGCCGCTAATTTTGCCGCCTTGTCCCTCAGTCTTCAGGCCGTACTCTGGGTACCGGTTCGCCATGGCGCAGTACGGTTGCTTGTAGCGATCACAGTGACCCTGACCATTGCCCTCTTCGGGGTAATCGCGATGAGTTTGGAGATGCCTGAAGGCCAAATAACGGCCGCCTACTTGGCGGTATCCGCAGTCTCAGTGCTCGTTGGATGGGTCGGACTCATTCGAGCGCGGACTTCGCCGACGTCGCGCAGACAACGCTCGGTCGATGCCGTCGCTACCGGTTCCCCACCACAGATTGGAGTAAGGAAACCGGCCTTCAAGTCTCCGCAGTCTGCTCAGTTTTGGCTAGAATGGCGTCGTCAGGGACGCTTGTTGCCAATCTTGACCGCCTTCGGCCTCTTTGCCATGTCCGTGCCAATGTTCGTATACTCGGATACCGAAAAGCTTTCTGGGAGTGAGACGATTCGGGTCAACATCTGGATGGTGACCGCGTTACCGTATTTGCCCTGGATTCCACTCCTTTTTGCAACCGTGATTGGGATGGGCGCCCGACCATCGGACCTACGTGGGAACGACGGAGTCTATCACCTCTATCATGCCACCCGTCCACTCTCGGCGACCGAGTTGTTTGGGGCAAAGATTCGCTCCATTACAGCCGGAATTATGCTTACTGCGGCCATCACGATTGGAGTGATCCTTATATGGATCTGTATCCCGAATGCGAGCGACAAAGGAAAACCAGTTTCCTATCTCAGCACGTTTATCGGAATGCTCCATTATAAAGACTGGGTGGCCATTGTCGGCTTCGGATTGGCACTGATCGCTTGGGCATGGCGCAATCAAGCTGTGGGCGCATTTGTCGACTACGTACCCTCCCGAAAAATGGCTCAGGCATACCCAGTCGTTGTCGTTTTCACGTTTGTCGCCTTGCTGTGCTTTGCTGGGGAAATCGGCAATACCTTGAGAGGACCCAATGGCCATTCAATCGCATCGTGCGTTTTAGGTTCCATCTTTGCGCTCAAGATGGGTTTCGCGTCCGCATTTGCCTGGAAGACCTTCAAGCTGAGACCATCCTCTAGAGGTGAGCTGATTGGATCGGTAGTCTGGTGGTTAGTAATCGCAACCATTGCTGCCACGGCAGTAGGGTTGATTGTTAACGCAATGCCATCAGATGCCATCTATCCGAATTTTCAAAGCCCAGTTCCAGAACTTCTCGCCGTGCTGCTCGTGCCTCTCGTGCGTCCGATGGCCGCCCGTATAGCCCTAGAATACGGAAGACACCGATAAGCTGAGCAAGTCGCCTTCATGAATTATTCATCACCAGGAAGTACGCTCTTCCGTCATGCAAGTGCTGTTGATTGTCGCCGTCCTGCTTCATGCGAAAGGTACTTCCCTAGAATATAAACTCCAGAGGGCCGGTTCGGAATCTCTCTTGGCTCTCTCTAAAAGGAATCACGATCTAAGCATCATCGACCCCTCTAGTCTTCGGATCGTTGCCAAAGTGCCAGTTGGCAATGATCCGCATGAAGTAATCGCCTCGGCAGATGGTACTCGCGCCTATGTGTCCAACTACGGCTTTGGAGCCTTTAACACGCTCGCTGTGATTGATCTTGTCAAGAACCGCGCTCTCCCGTCTATTGACCTTGGGGCCCTGCGCGGACCACACGGCCTTACATTTGTGGGGGGTGAGGTTTGGTTCACCGCCGAGGCAGCCAAGGCTTTGGGCCGTTTTGACCCTGCAAGCCATAAGGTAGATCTGATCCTGGGGACCGGACAGAACCGGACCCATATGATCTATGTCTCGAAGGATGGCAAGCAAATCGTGGCTACGAACGTCAATTCTGGCACCGTAAGCATCATCGACCAAACCTCCGGTCGAGGACCGGGTGGCCCTCCTCCTGGCGGATTCGGAAGGCGGGGAGGACCAGGTGGGCCTCCGCCTGACGGTCCGCCTCCGGGAGGCCCCGGAGGACCACCTCCAGGAGGGCCTCCACCCGATGATCGACCCGGCGGTCCAGGCGGTCCAGGCGGTCCAGGCGGTCCAGGCGGACCGCGGCGGGGCGGCCCCGGCGGACCGGGAGGGCCACGACGTCCGGACTGGAATGAGACGGTTATTCGGGTCGGTAACGACTCCGAAGGATTTGACGTCTCACCGGATCACCGCGAAGTCTGGGTTGCCAACTCAGAAGACGGTACGATCTCCGTCGTCAACCTCGCCGCCAAGGTCGTGACACAAACGTTGAACGTCAATGTTCGCGGAGCGAATCGATTGAAATTCACTGTCGACGGCAAGCGAGTCTTAGTCTCGAACTTGGGTGGATCGGACGTTGTTGTACTCGATGCCAAGACGAGGAGAGAGATCAAGCGTATTCCAGTCGGCCACGGCTCAGCTGGCATCCTCATGGAGCCTAGCGGCGCGCGAGCTTTCGTCGCCTGCTCGCCAGACGACTATATCGCGGTCATTGATCTTCGATCGCTTAAGGTCACGGGACAAATTCACGCCGGCGGCGAACCAGACGGTCTTGCTTGGTCAACCCGAAAATAGAGGCGACTGTCTTCTGCTCCGACTCCCTCGTTGTGAACAACAACGTTTGCCTCCAAGTCATCTTGCACCTAAACCGATCAGGTGAACGAAACACGATTCTTCGCCCATACTGCGGCTATGGGCTCCATCGTCACAAGATTTTCGGAGGCAGACTCGTTCCTTAGCGGCAATGAGCGCGATAACCATGAACGGCAAACGCCTTCGTATGCTCCGTTGTCATCCCATCAAATGCGGCTACTTCACACGAATGTGACCCGATTGGGCCTGGCCGCTACAATGTCGGTTTCGTACGCTTTTTGCCAGAAATCCACCCCTGCCCGACCTCCACGCATGGCTTATATCCAGAACAAAGCCATACGACTTGGAGTTGATCTGAATTTGGGAGGTTCTATCACCTACCTGGCGCCCGCTGGACACCCAGAAGCGAATGTCGTGAACAGTGCCGATCTTGGGCGTCAAATACAACTTTCGTTTTACTCGGGTCCGGTTCCCTATCACCCGGTCGACGCAGTGATTTCCGACGCTTGGAAGGAGCTTGGTTGGAATCCCATCCAGAGTGGCGACTACTACGGCAACCCCTCGAAGATCCTCCAATCGCGAATCGGCGGAAACCGCATCTATATCAAGTGCATTCCCATGCACTGGCCGCTTAAGAACATCCCAGGGGAATGCACTTATGAAGTGTGGCTGGAGTTGGTCGGCAACACCGTGAGGGCTCATTGTCGGCTTACAAACAAGAGAGACGATATGGCCCAGTATTCTGCCCGTGGCCAGGAGTTGCCTGCTGTATACGTCAACGCCCTTTACTATCACTTAATAACCTACTCGGGCGACGATCCCTTTGCTAACCGCCCTCTCACCGAGATACATAACCGATTGGACATCGAGCATCGGTGGGCTACATGGTTAGCAACGGAAAACTGGGCAGCGCAGGTCGACGATCAGAACTGGGGCCTCGGTATCTGGAACCCGGGCGCGTTTCGGTTTTCAGGCGGGTTCTTCAGCCAACCGGGCAAGGGTGGTCCATTAGATTCACCAACCGGTTACATCGCTCCAAACCGAACTGAGATCCTTGACCACGATATAGTCTATGACTTCAATTACGTGCTCATACTCGGAAATTTGGAGGAGATTCGAGGCTTTGTTTATCGTCAAGCAAAGCCACATCGTTTGGCTGCCTGGAGGTTTGGCCACTCGCGGGAAGGGTGGAGTTACGAAAACGCAACCGATAGCGGTTGGCCGATTAGGGGCACGCTGAATTTCAAGGTCGGCGACCAAACGGTTTACTTCAATAGTCCCGAGTTCGCCGCCCACGCGTCAGATATCAGATCGCTTGCGATCGAAGCGGCAATCGAAGGTCCGCTCGACCAAATCAGCCTGGACTGGAAGTGCAATTCGGAATCAGGCTACGATCCATCCCATCGAATCCTGGCGAGAGTGCTCGGAGACGGTAAATATCGAACGTACCGCTTCCCCTTTACCGAGACAAACCCGGGAGGCCTGCTGAGTCAAATCCGGTTCGCATTCAGCACACGAAGTCACGATATGGCTACGATCCATATTCGTAGCGTTCGATTGGAACGATAGCTGGCCGTTTACGGAGTGGGTCCGGCCGACAAACCAGTGAACGCTTCCCACAACGGTTGGGCGGCTGCGTCAATCTGAGCCTGCGTGCAAGGGGTCGCCCCAATATTCGATCCAATGTAGATCAGGATCCAAACGTCGTTGTCGATCCCACTATCCACGACCGCACCATTCTCGATACATGGATTCCCTAGTATCCCCTGGAGACGGATAGATCCCTCGCCGTAATCGGTGGGAGGGCCTTCGTCCGCAAATATCGCGTGGCCAAATGCGGTCCCATACAGTACAGTTGCCAGACAACCCAGAGCAATCCCCCCGTGGCGAGGCGCAGTACCGTTTAGAGGAGTCCCGAACAACTCGGGAAGCACGATATAGTTGATGTCGTTCGAGCTAAGCCAGGCCCCCGACTGATCAAAACTCGTTTGCGGCTCGTGGTATTGGTCGGGACTGTAGTCAATGCCAGTTACCTCCTTGCCATCGGTATCCAAAGCAAGCTTGGATTCAGATAGGAATGCGGCTTGCGTACCGTCAGTGGTGAATACCTTTTTCATCCACTGAAGGCCACTCAAGTTTTCATTGACGGTAATGCTCGATGCAGCATTTTTCAGGGCGATGAGACTGTCTTTGGTGCTCATAAGTTCACACACTCTTTGGGCTTTATTGCTAACCTTTAATCGGTTATATGTTACAACCAATGCAATGCTAATGGCACGCACATTTTAACGATTTATGGCATTGATCCTACTGCTTGGCAATTAGAATCTCGGCGCTTTGTCCCCCCCGAGCCGGCGACAACCCTAAAGCGAACATCCCTGAAACCGGGTCGTATGATTCTAAAGCTACCGAGCCCCTAATCGGGATCGCTCTCGGCGCACCCTTGCAAATACCCTTGATGACGACTTTTTGCTCACCTTTCGCAAAGAGGACCTTGGCGTATAAGCCACTATGGCGCCCCTCAAGCGAATCGATGCGCTGCTTTCCGGTCGGGACGAACTTGCTCAGGTCGCCGAAAATGGCAATACCTTGGCTTGTAACCGGGGCGACCATAAAGTACGCATAACCCTGTGGCCCGATGGTCATCCGAAGTTTTCCGTCGGCAGGTAGGACCAGACAGTTTTCCGCAACGAAGTCGTAAGCATAGGACGGCCCCTCGACTCCTAACTCGCGAAGGCTTAGATCCAGAGTTCGCACACCCTTGGGTCTCGGAAAGGCAAAGATGTAGGTCGTGCGGAGTCCAGCGTGGTCGGTGTAGGTCGATGCGACAAACGGGCTTGCTTTGTGCGATGCACCATCCAAATACGTTTGGTCACATGGAACCATGGCGCGGTCTGGCTTGACGATAACGCCATCGGCGCGTACTGCTCTTCGAATGTTCTCTTTGTCCTCTTTTCCAATTGCGTCCCCAGTGCCGACGGGACCGCAAGACAAGACCGATAGGATAAGGTTGCCAGTCTCACTGCTCTTAAACACATCGCACCAGGGCCAGATACCGACGCACTGGGCAAATTGAGATCCGAAAAGAAAATCCGCCCACTTCCCAGGCTCAAATCGGTCGCCGCTTGTTCGAATCGTTGTGAGGTTTGGGTACTTGACCCCTTGCAGAAAGAACCTCGGGGTTCCCATGCAATATTGGATGGTCAGCTTTCGATCTCTTGCCGCATTCGCCATTCCGTCGGCGAATTCATCCGCAACGCCAACCGTTGAGTACATCTCTGGGCTATTGGCGTATATCGGGTCCAGCCAATCTTGTTCGTAACAGGTAACTCCTGCAGCCGAGATGTATTCCATAGTGTCTTTCCACCATTTGGGATCGACCACCCCGATGCCCGAAATTCGATAGGAGTCGTGATAGGGGCTCTTTCGGTCGACCCAACGGTTATGAACCGCAAGGGGCATGCCGAGATGGCGCTGGAAAGTGGATAAACCATCGGGAAAGAGATCCGGGTGGGCTCGATATTCCATCAGGCCGCCGTAACGATTCCAAGTCCCTTCAGGCAACTTCGAGTTCTTTGTCTTGCCTCCCGGCTTGCCGGATGGATCATCGATTGACTTCTGGTACCACCAGCTGTCGAGTTGCATATATCCAAGAGGAATGCCCTCTTGAGAATAAGCTTTGCTGAGGTCGAGAAGGGTTCTAGCGTATCCCCTGCTCAAATCGTAATTGTAATAGTAATCGGCGCCGTTGTCTGTCCAATAGCCGTACTTTTCGAGGAGGATATCGGAGGTTGGCACGGGCATTTTCTTACGATAGAGCCCTTTGAGGGCCACGCCCCATCTGTCCCATGTGGCGTCAATGCCATCGCCCGCAACCAACAGAGCATCCTGTTCGTATCCCACGGGCACTCCGTCCAACCGATTATTCAACCCCAATCCCATCGAGGACTTTCCGTCCCCTTCCATTTTGGCCACCATGAAGCTTGAAGCCGGGGACAGGATGATCGAATGTCGCTTTTGATCAAAGAGCAGCCAAGGTGTGGATGTTTGTGCCAACCCAAACGTAGGAGTTGCAAACGTGCGGTCCTCATAGCTGAAACCGCTTAAGCCAACCGGGATTGAACTGAAATTGGGGAACACAAGACCGTTTCCCTTTCTGGATTCAAGATACTGAAGACGAAACAAAACTGCCGCGACCTTGTCATACCGACGGATAGTGCCTCTGACTGCCCCTGAGGAGTTCCACTCAAAGGCGACCTCATGAAACGGACCAAGCTTGTCGTGTCCTTGCCCATCCGTCATGTGAATCAGTTTGGTGGCAATGGACCCGCTTAGGGTCCAGCCGATCGGCAGGTCGATGGAATAGCTCCCGACGGACCCATTGAGGTTCACCGATATCCCCGATCGTGCTTCAGGCATTCGGTAAATGGCCGGCTCTTGCATCGATGCATAAGCAGGCGACATCGCGAAAGTAGCCATCAAAAGACAGGGAGCCCTCATAGAATCAGAGTCTAGCCCCTATCGCGGATTTAAGATCTCCTATGCCGGTGCACTGATGAGTCGGCTTTCGCTTACTGCCTGTCCAGGGCTCAAAAGCGAGCCTCAATTCATAAAAGTCAGCCGATGAGACACCGGCCGACTTCGAAGTAAGCGTGCAGCGTGAGTTAGTCGTTGTGCTGCATTTTCGTCGGTCCCATCATGGTTTCTTTCATGAGCAACATGCGGTAATGCATGTCGATCATAGGAAGCGCCTTAACCGTGTATGCCTTTACGTCGTCGTCGTTTCCATTTTCGATTTCGGATTTGAACTGCAGCGACAAGGCGGTGTGGCCCGATGTCTGCGCATTTTGGAATGCGGCATCAAAGTTGGCGCCGTTTTGATTTGAGAGGCGGTTTAGCTCATGCTGCAGGTTGAGTGGAAGCTCGTTGGCCAACTCGACGTTCTTGCTTGTCGCAAGTGTCTTCAGCTCCTCCAACAACATCTGGTGATCGATGATCATCTCTTTTGAGAATTCGATCACGAATGGGTCAGAACTCCTCTGAATGGCAAGGGAACTTGCCTCGATCTCGAAGATGTTCGCGATCGCCGCATCCTGCAAGAATGCTTGGTCAGTTTGGTTGAGGCCCTTTGCAGGCTGGAAAATCCTCTCAGGACGTCCGTCGTGCGAGATCGTGACTTGGGCAATGCACTGTCCGGCAGTGAATAAAGTGGCGGCTAAGGCAAGTACTGGATAAATCTTCGTTTTCATGGTTCTCCCTCGGGAGGCGGTTCAAACGCCGATCCCATGTCTACGAAGGTGAAGCCCAGAAAACGGTTCCGTTCCTTTTCTAAAAACGGGACTTATCGTTTTCTAACATCGAAAACGGGCAGGTTATTGAGGAATACATCGACAATCTCTGGGTCGAATTGCCTACCAGACTGTACTCTGATAAAGTGAACGGCCTGCTCTGTGGACCATCGCTTTCGATAGGGTCGATCCGAACATAGGGCGTCCCATACATCGATAACCGCGAATATGCGGGCTGAAAGTGGAATGTCTTCCCCCTTGAGTCCTCGCGGATAACCCGATCCGTCCCAACGCTCATGGTGACAGAAGGGGATATCGATTGCAGACTGTAGGAACTTCACCGGCTCAAGCAAATCGAGGGCTATGCCCGGGTGTCTCCGCATGATGATCAGCTCGTTCTGATCGAGTTCCCCCGGCTTGTGCAGAACATTGTCCGGGATCGCCATCTTCCCAATGTCGTGAAGGAGGGCGCCCCTACGAATGTCTCCGATCTGGGAAGAAGGCACACCGACCAGCTTGGCCAATTCCACCGTCATGTCGGTGACGCGCCTACTGTGCCCCTCTGTTTCGTGATCTCGCAGGTCCAAGGCTCTGGACCAACCCTCAATTGTCGCGTCATACGCCGCGATCAGGTCCTTGTTCGCGGTTCGAAGGCTTTTGAGCAATGTCGCATTGTCGACCGCGATCGCTGCCTGAGAAGCCAGCATCTCTGCGAAGTTATCTAGGTCGACATCGTGAGGCAATTCCGTCTTATGGTAGATCTCCAGAACTCCAACGATGTTATCGTTGGCGATGAGCGGTACCGCCAAATACGACTCGAATCCCGCCGCGATCATCGCGGCAAACCGTCGCCCCCGAGTACCTGATTCCTGAAGCTGCACAAGCTTGGAACGGTACCGATTGACGATCAGGTCGCGCCCAAGCGAGGGAACGGACATTCCCGGAAAGAAACCGATCGAAGTCTCCAGACGGAACATCGTCGTCGCCTCATCATAAAGGTGTACGGCTGCAGCGTGAATTCCGGTCTGAGACTTCAGCTGATCCAAAAGCATATCCAGAGTGGTCCGCAGGTTCAAGTTCTCGCTTACCGTCGCATGAATGATGCTTAGGGAGTGCAGCCTCTGAAGATGAAACTCCGTCCTTTCACGCAAAGCCACCCGTCGCAAAGAGGCGGCCGCTATCTCCGCTAAAATGCCGAGGAGCCTCGACTCGCTGGCCGAGAATTCTGCATCCTTCTGTCCAGGTTCAGAAGTCTTTCCAAGCCAGAGAACACCGATCACATCGCCTCGAGCCACCAATGGAACACCCAGAACCGCGGTCGGAGTGTCCAAAATGCTCCTCATGATCGAAGTTGCATCATCCCTCAGGTTCGATGCAAACTTCGGCTCCGCGTCTCCAAAGACCCTCCCCACAAAGCCTTGCTGCTTCTCAAATCGAACCCCGACCAGTTTGCGGAACACGCCGCTGACGTGTCGGATGACCACGACGTCGGTTTCCTGGTCCACTAACGCCAACCCCACACTTTGCAAGTCCAGAATTCTCGCGATCTGCTCCGAGATAATCGGTAGCATCTCATCGGTCGTTTCGACTTCTCTCAAGGCGAAGCTGATGGCCGCCACCGCCTCCATTTCTCTCTCGCGCTGGACTTTCTCAGTGATGTCGTGCAGGGACCCGACCATGCGGACGGGACGGTCGTTCTTGTCCCGAGCCAGCATGCAATAGACTTGGTATTTGCCGTAAGTATTGTCGCCTCGACGCAAGCGCAGTTCAATGCGGTAGGCACTTCCCTTCTTTGCCTGGCGATAGAGCGGCGGTAAGAAGTCCTTTCGATCATCCGGGTGGACGATCTCAAGGGCCAGCTTTAGATGGGCCGACATCATGGTCGAATCAAGCCCGAGGAGATGATAAACCCGATCCGACCAAGTGACCGTGTCCGTATCTCGATCCCAAACCCAAATTCCGTCCGTGCTTGCTTCGGTAACCAGTCGAAGCCTCTCCTCACTTTCTTTAAGGGATTCCGAGTAGCGCATGAGCGCTTCTTCCACCCGGATTCTCTCCTTGACTTCTTGTTCAAGGACGATCTTCTGCTCATGGAGTTGACCGTAAAGTTCGTCGTTTAAGACCGCAACCGCAACATTGTTTGCGACTATTTGCAGATGCGATAAGTCATCAGCGCTAAACTGCCGTCGGCTGCGCCCTGTGTAAATGGCGATGACTCCGATCATCCGATCCTTAACCATCAGGGGAGCACCGGCATAAGATACGAATTGATATCCGGTTAGGTAAGGCGGATCCAAAGCTAAGTCCCTAACATCAAAAATGGCGATGGGTCCCTTTGCATCCATGACCTGGCTGGCTAAGCCGCCCTGAGCCGATATCCGCTCGGGCATCGATTCTTGGTCGATACCGGTACTTGAAAGCAAAACGAGAGAGTCTTCTTTCAAGACCCGGATAACGCAAGCATCGGCCTGAAACGCCTTGCAGACTTGGTCGGTCATGATCTGAGCCTGTTCCACAAGGGATAAAGAACCGATGACGGTTCCCGTCACACCGGTCATCAAGACAAGCCGCTCATTCGACAGTCTCAAATCTTCTTCAAAGCGATTTCTTTCGGTTACATCGCGGACCACCGCCACTCTAACGTCGACTCCACGATTTTGGATGACGTGAGATGCAACTTCCACGTCCATCCGACTTCCGTTCTTGCGGACGTGAACCCATTCGCTTCGAGCTGGCTTTGACGGATCCATGTTCCGAAGTTTTGCGTCCGATTCGACCGCCATGTCATGCGGCCATAGCTGCTCTACCGTCATGGTGAGAAACTCGCTCTTTGAGTATCCGTACTGTGTGACCGCTTCGTTGTTTACATCCAAGATCCGTCGAGACTGCCAATCGTAGCAGAACACCGGGCTAGGTACCCCTTCGAACAGCTCCTTGTATCGAATCTCTGCATAGCCTCCTTCGAGCTTCATCGTCGTGCAGTCGTTGATAAAGCCCCGAATGAGTCCGGCCCGGAGGGCATCGCCAATAACCCGAACCCACTTTTGATTTCCGCTGTTCGTACGAATAAACGCCTCAAATGCGAATCCGACGTTTTCATGAGCGGCAGTCGAGAGGCACTGCAGAGCTTGAAGGCCCTCTGGTCCGACTAACAAGTCAAACCATGAGAGCGTATCGCTCAAGTTGAGACAAGAGAGTTGTCGGAGCGAATCTGCACTGGCAGGGCCAAAACAGAGCGTCTGCGCGTCGGCCTCCCAGTACCCGGAGAACTCAGTCGGGGTATCGGAGGTATCTGATCTGGCGGCAAAAGCTATGACGCCACCCGAGTAGCCCGCTCTACGGTTTCCATCCCTGTTAAGGATACTACTATGGTAAGACCGTGAGAACCCGTGGCCCCTCTTTAGTTATTGCGACTGTGTGCTCAAAATGAGCTCCGATTGAGCCGTCGCGGGTCACGACTGCCCATGGATCGCCTGGGCGATGCCTGATCATCGGCGAACCTGCCGTAACCATCGGTTCGATGCAAAATGTCATGCCAACCTGCAGGGGCAGGCCTTTGCCTGCCCTTCCAAAATTAGGGACATCGATCCCTTCTTCGTGGACCTCGCTTCCCACCCCATGCCCAGAGAGCTCTTTGATGACTCCGAACCCGTTGCGTTCCACAAGTCGCTGGACCGCGTTGGAGATGTCACCCATCTTCGATCCCAAGATTGCCCTTCGAATTCCATGCCACATCGCTTCTTGGGTCACGGATAACAGCCGCTGAGCCTTAACGGTTCCGTTGCCGACTTGGACGGTGATCGCGTGGTCGGCAAGCCATCCGTCTACATTCGCGACCAGATCCAGACCGACCACATCGCCGTCTTTCAATACGGTTGACTCACTTGGTTGCCCGTGAATGACCTCATCGTTGACAGAGATACAGGTAGCAAACTGGTAAGGCACGCGGCTAAACCGCGGATGATAGTTGAGTAGTGCCGGGCGGGCGCCGTGTTTTTCCAATTCAGAACGAGCCAAGAGTTCGAGCGACATGGTGGAGGTTCCCACCACCGCAGCGGCCTTCAGCACTTGAAGAGTCTTTGCGGCGGCTTGCCCTGCCACCGCCATTGCGTCGATTTCTCCGGGAGTCTTAAGCCTCATGCGCACCACTCGCTTCGGTGATCCTGCTCAGGGAACATCCCCGAGGTCGTCCTACATGACCCATTTTGTTCCGCAAAAGAACATGCCACGACATCGTCGCCGCTAAGCCACTGCCCATTTGCAGGGCGGTCTCACCTTGCATGGGGCCCAAATTCGGCATGACTCGACCCATTCGAAATTCGATTGTCATCTGTTGAACATGTTGACATAATGACCCTTATCGTGTCGCACGAAAGTGCTACCAAGAACGATTGACTTGAAGGCAACCCAACCATGCCCTACTCTTCTTCCGTGCAATACGCGGTAGTGATGTCAGTCGTTTGGATTGTCGCAGCTGTCTTAACCTTTCGGGGCCTTCCCCAAGCCCTCGAAGGCGCCTTTCAAGACGGAGTAAGTCCGTCCAATGACGCGCTTGCCAAGTAGCCAGGCTTGGAGTTATTTGAGAAACATCGTGAGCGCCTGGTTATTGGTTTCATCGCTATAGGTGTAATTCAACTCGTCTAAGAATTGGGCAAGGTCATCTGCCTCGTCAGTAGAAACTTGCATGCCAACAAGAACACGTCCAAAGTCCGCGCCATGGTTTCGATAGTGGAACAGGCTGATGTTCCATCGATGCCCCATTTTCTGCAAGAAGTTCATGAGTGCGCCCGGGCGTTCCGGGAACTGAAAATGGAGCAACCTCTCGTTGGATGCACTAGGCGCCCTTCCTCCGACCATGTGGCGCACATGAAGTTTGGCGACCTCATTGTCGGTCAAGTCAACCGCCGTGTATCCCAAAGACAGGAGGTGATTCAGTAACTCGTGCAGTTCCTTCCCATCCGTAATCTGGAGGCCGACAAATACGTGGGCAACCGAGTCGTCAGCATATCGATAGTTGAATTCGGTGACGCTTCTGGCGCCAATTGCGGCGCAGAACTTTCGGAAACTGCCCGGCTGCTCCGGGATCGTAACCGCCAATACCGCCTCGCGTCGCTCTCCAATTTCGGCACGCTCCGAAATATGCCGCAATCGATCGAAGTTCATATTGGCCCCTGAGGCGATTGCCACCAATTGGAGGTTTTTGGCGCCGGATCGCTCCACGTACCTTTTGAGGCCGGCGTAGGCGAGTGCCCCAGATGGTTCGAGAATGGACCTCCGATCCTCGTAGATATCCTTCACCGCCGCACAGATCTCGTCGTTGGACACGACGATCACTTCATCGACCAGTTCTTGCGCCATCCGAAAAGTCTCGACTCCAACCTGCCGGACCGCAACTCCATCGGCTAACGAACCTACCGAAGTCAGTCGAACCCGCGTCCCGGCCGCCAAAGACTGTGCCATCGCATCCGCGTCCTCTGGCTCGACCCCGATAATGGCCACACTTGGACGAAGCTCCTTGACGAAAGCGGCGACCCCCGAGATCAAACCGCCCCCACCCACGGGCACAAAGATGGCATCAAGCGGACCATTGTGCTGCTTCAGGATTTCCATTCCCACCGTTCCTTGCCCGGCGATCACGTCCGGATCGTCGTAGGGATGAACAAAGACGAGTCCGTCTCGATTCGCTAGCTCCAAAGCGTGTTCATAGGCGCCGTCATAATTGTCGCCTCTCAGAACAACCGTGGCGCCCAACCTCCGAACTGCGTCAACCTTGATGTTCGGAGTGGTCGACGGCATCACAATAGTCGCCTTGATGTCGAGTCTTTTCGCCGCAAGGGCAACCCCTTGGGCATGATTCCCTGCCGATGACGCAACGACACCGCATCTTGCTTCTTCGGGGGTTAAATTGACCATCCGATTGTAAGCTCCCCGGATCTTGAAGGAGAAGATCGGCTGCAAATCCTCGCGCTTAAGCCAAATCTGATTTCCAAGTCGCTCGCTAAGGAGGGGGGCAAAGTCCAGCGGCGACTCAATCGCCACATCGTAAACTCGCGCACACAAAATCCGCTTCAAGTAATCGGATGACATCGGATTCAAGCTACCCCAGCCTACGGTTTGCCCGATATAGAGGTGTGGCCGATAAACGCCAGGCAAACTTGTTCAGGGCATCGACCAACCGCCGTACCATTTGATGTCGCGATCGGTGCGTAATGTGGGTGACCGGTCTTCCTCGGCTCGAACGATCCGCCATACATCGATCCTTCCAAACCGAACTTAGTTATCGCGTTGTTCACATCCAAGAACGATAGCCCAGTCTCGCCCCAAAGGCATCGGAGATTCCTTCAGCCTGCATGGCAGGTTCCTCCACGCTCCGTTATCGATCAGGACGGGTCGCAACGCCGACGTAAACTTGTTCTCTACGGCAAATCAAGCAGCCGCTTAGAAGAGCAGCGGCGGCAAGCGCTGTCAGCGCGATTTTAACCCTTGTCCTAGGTCGCTTCATGCTTATCGTACAGCACGATCCCTGTGATCGCAACTAAGTTCGTGGTATTCGAAGCCCGCGAGTTAGTGGGTTGAATACGAGGGTGCGAGGGAATCGCTGTAATTTGTCGGGAGAGAATCCGATTCGCATCCGAATGATTAGCAGCCAAACCTACGACATTTCCTCCCTAACATACGAAACGGCGGCCGGTTCGATAATCCAAAACGAATCTGTGGTGCAACGGGTATTCTCAGGATCGTAGATATCTTCAGGACCGAGTGTTACAAAGAATTGGCAGAGAGTCAGCTGAGAAAAGCTCGTCCTACGTCGGTTTAGAGCGCAAAAAGCGATGCAAGCCTCACTGAGGTTCGAAAATCGGGATATAACTTACACATGACGCTTGAACGCAAGGCTAGACTTAAGTCAGGGATCATTTCAGGTTTTTTAGCGTCAAGCATTCTCGTTGGAGTCATCTGGAGCTTCGGTTATATGACCGGCTACCGGCTTGGTCTGCCCCTGTTGCCGCTTGTCGCGATCGTGGTCGGCATTGTCTCTGGTGCTCAGGCTTACGCAGTCGAGCCGGAAAAAACAAAAGATGATCCGGACGAGACTCTAGCCCTCTTTCAAGCGAAAGCAGAAGAGCGAGCCCAACGCGCAAGAAGGCGTTAGCCCGAATTTAACCGGTTAGTATTTACCTCCTTTCGAGGGCGGTTGCTTCAACACTGATCGATGCCCCGTGGTGCAAACTCTAAGGCATGAGAATCATCCGGTTTGTCGATGGGGACGGCTTCGAGCATTTTGGTTCCCGGGAGCAAGATGGCAGCGTCGAGGTCTTGATTGGATCGCCACTTAATGGGTTGGAACGCACCGGGACTTACGCAAAGGTTGCCCGTTTGCTGGCCCCAATTCAGCCAACCGCCATTCTTGCAATCGGCCTAAATTACCGAAAGCACGCCGAAGAGACGGGGGCCAAGATCCCCGAATACCCAATTCTATTCATCAAGACTCCCAACACGCTTCAAGACCCATATTCTCCGATCCTCCTGCCCACTGCGCTTGCCAGCGAAGAAGTCGACTATGAGTGCGAATTGGCAGTTGTTATTGGGAAGACCGGCAAGAACATTCCCAAGGAGTCAGCGTTGGAATATGTTCTGGGCTATACGTGCGCAAACGACGTAAGTGCCCGAGATTGGCAGATCAAGCGCGGTGGAAGCCAATGGTGTCGTGGAAAATGCTTCGATACCTTCTGCCCGCTTGGACCCTCAATTACAACTGCCGACGAGATTCCCAATCCCAACGACCTTACTATAAAGACCATTCTCAATGGGGAAGCCGTCCAGGCTTGGAACACGAATGACATGATCTTCGACGTGCCAACCCTCATCGAGTTTCTAAGTGGAAGCACCACTTTGCTGGCCGGAACGGCTATTCTAACCGGTACCCCTCAGGGCGTCGGAATGGCTCGTAAGCCACCCGTTTGGCTTAAAGAAGGAGACGTGGTCTCCATCGAAATCGAAAAAATCGGTACGCTAACGAATGCGGTTGAGTGCGAAGTGGCATGAGGTTCAGTTGACGTATGTTTAGAGTCGGCCCCAACCCATACGGCCTTACTTGCACGCTGGGCCTCCAAGGTCAGAACTCCGCGCCAGAGGGTATCGATTGGTTCATCCAACTTGCCGAAGGGATGGATGCGAAGTGCATCGAATTCCACTTCGGCTTGGTCTCAAACCTCACGTTGGATGAGTTGGGCGCCATTCGTGTACGGATCGAGTCGAAAGGCATCGTCCCAATCGTAAGTGGACCTTGGCCCCTGAGCCGCCTGGTCGAAGGATTTCCGGTTGCAAAGGCACTGGGCGCTCAAGTGGTGCGAACGCATCTTTCGCCCATCTTGTGCGGCGCACGCGCCGAGCAGGGCTCTGCCTGGGCCGAAATCGTCTCAACCGTGAAAGCCCAACTAAAGACCTTGGGGCCAAGAGCGGTGGACGAGGGCCTTGTCATTGCCATTGAGAACCACCAGGACTTTGGGAGCCGAGAGTTGTTGGAGTTCTGTGATCTGGGCGGGTCGGGTGTAGGTATTTGTCTGGACACCGGAAATCCTCTTGCCGTAGGTGAGGAACCGATCGCATTTGCCCGGAGGGTGGCCCACAAGGTCCGGCACGTACATTTAAAGGACTATCGCGCCCAATCGACCCCAGAAGGATATCGGTTGGTAAGGTGCGCAATCGGTGACGGCGCCATTCCACTCGGCAAGATCGCAGAGATCCTTGGGACGCAACGGGACGGGCTCACCGCTTCGCTTGAGCCGGGAGCGCTCCACTCAAGACACATTCGGTTGGTGACGGATGATTGGAGGCAAGGATATCCGGAAGGGTCCCTTGACGAAATCGAAGCGTGTTTAGAATCCGTTCAAACAAACTCGATCCCTGCTGAGGAGGATTATCGAACTCCTTTAGAAAGGGGCGAAGACGTCGAGGATATCTGTAGGTTCGAACAGGAACAGATGAGGAAGAGCATTTGGAATATGCAAGAAATGGGGTGGCTGCCAAAGTGAACGTGTTAGAAAGCTTTCGACTGGACGGGCGGCGAGCACTGATCACAGGGGGCGGAAAAGGCCTCGGACGGGTCATAGCGGAGGCCCTGGCACAGGCTGGCGCCGATGTTGCGGTGGTGAGCCGAACCTTGAGCGACTGCGAGTCTGCTGCGAGGCAGATCGCGGCGAGCACGGGTCGAAAGACTGCCTTCTACGCGGCCGATGTGACAAAGAGCGGCGAAGTCTCAGCGATGATCGATCATGTCCAGTCCGAACTTGGGCCGATTGATATCTTGGTGAACAATGCTGGAATCAATACTCGGGGTCTCGCCCAGGATTTGTCTGAAGAGGACTTTGACGCAGTCATCGCCGTAAACCTAAAGGCGCCATTTTTGTGCTCGAGACTTTTGGGTCCTCAGATGTGTGAACGAGGTTGGGGGCGCGTCATCAACCTTGGCAGCATGCTCTCGGTGATCGCGATTGCCGGGCGAGCTCCCTATTGCTCGGCAAAAGCTGGGGTTGCCAGCTTAACCCGTGTCTTGGCGCTTGAGTGGGCTCAACAGGGAGTGACCGTCAATACGATCTGCCCCGGACCATTTGCCACCGACATGAATAAGCCGCTCCTACAGGACCCCGAGAAGTACAAGGCGTTTGTCTCAAAGATTCCGATGGGACGCTGGGGAGAGCTCAATGAGATTGCCGGGGTGGCTGTCTTCTTGGCATCAGAGGCTTCCTCATACGTTACGGGAAGCATGCTATTCATCGACGGAGGTTGGACCGCGCAATGAGAGCACTCATGTACACAGCACTCAAAACGCTTGAGATGCGTGATCTCCCCGAGCCAACGCTTCGAAACGGCGAGGTGAAAGTCAGGGTCGGCGCCACCGGTATATGCGGTTCCGATCTTCATGGATTTCTGGGGCACAGCGCAAGACGACAGCCCGGTCTGGTGCTAGGGCATGAAACGGTTGGGGTCGTCACCGAGGGGGACGAGAGCCTGATCGGAACACGCGTCTCGGTTAATCCATTGATCACATGCGGATTCTGTGCCGCCTGCCGAGGCGGGAGACACAACAACTGCTTGACATGGCGTTTGCTCGGTATGGACCAAACGAGTGGCGCATTTGGTGAGAGCGTAGTTGTCCCGAGGCGTAACGTTCACCCGATTCCAGCCTCGGTGAGCGACGCTGCGGCCGTTATGGTCGAACCGCTGGCTAACGCGTTCCATATTCTCTCGATGATCCAGCCGTCTGCAGGTTTGCGCCCCACTGCCGCAATAATCGGAGGCGGCACCCTAGGGGCTTGCATTCTCTCGGTTGCGAGGGCGCGGGGCCTTCAAGTCCTTTTGGTTTCCGAACCAAACCCGCTTCGCGCCGAAGTCGCTCGAGAGCTCGGGGCCGCGCGGGTACTGGACCCTAAGGAGGTCGATGTCGTTGCGGATGTTCTTGAACAAACCAACGGCGAGGGCGTCTCCGTTGCGGTCGATGCCGTCGGTTCGGCAGCCACTCGGAATACAGTCGCTAAATTGGTGTGCCGCGGGGGAACCGCGCTCTTACTTGGGTTGGATGAAGGCCCCACCACTTTTGACTTCTTCGATTTGATCCGACGGGAAGTACGCCTCCAAACGAGCTTCGCGTACACCGAACAGAACTATTCCGAAGCCTTGGAATTCATCACTCAAGGCGCAGTAGACTTCGGTCCTTGGACCGATGTGTTGCCATTGGAACAGGGACAGGAGGCCTTCGAACGCTTGATCGCCAATCCAGGCGACCGGATAAAAATCGCGCTTGCCCCATAATCGGAATCTGATTGACATGACGTGTGCCTGACCTACGGCTCGGCGCCTCACCACCATAACCAAACTCAAAAAATGAACGACGCTAAGATGCTTGAAGGACATATCGCTCTAGTTACCGGTTCCGGTCGAGGGCTCGGCTACGCAATCGCTCATCGGCTGGCTGAACTCGGCGCCGATGTTGCCATTCACGACCGAAGCCAGGAAGCGCCCGCCGAATTCGGAGAGTTTGAGAGCCTCGACGCCTCGGCGGCCTCGATTGCCGAATTGGGTGTGCGCACGGTCGGGGTTGTCGGGGATATTGCAGACGAGGCTGCGACCGAAGCGCTGGCCAGAGAAGTAGAGGCAAGGCTTGGACCTCTCACCATTCTAGTGAACTGCGCCGGAGGGGATATTGCGGCCAAGGGTGGCAAGCCAAATCCGAATACCGGCCTCGGGATCAAACTCGAAGACGTTCGCGCCCTTGTCGACCGTAACCTGATCGGTACGATGCTGATGTGCCGGGCGGTGATGCCAGGAATGATCGAGCGGCATCGGGGATCAGTCGTCAACATAGCTTCCGGAGCGGCTCATTTCGGTGTTTCCTCTGAAGTTGCCTACGCATCGGTGAAGGCGGCAATCGTTCACTACACCCGTTGTATGGCGGTCGAAACTCGCTCTGAAGGGGTCCGAATCAATGTCGTCAGCCCAGGTGCTACGAAAACCGGCCGCTTTATGGCAACGCGACCCACCGATCCTGATCGCATGATCGAGGGTTACAGCCTCAACCGGTATGCAAACCCTCGAGAGATTGCAAACGGAGTTGCGTTTCTGGCTAGCGACATGGCAAGTTTCGTCCACGGTCAGGTGCTGCGAGTGGATGGGGGCAACACCCTGTTCCCCGGCTAACTGTGGAGCGTTTCATTGAGGAGTTGTGTCTCAATGCTTGGCCCACCATCCGAGTGACGCACTACGACGGCTGGGTGATCCGAGTCGCCGGCGGTTACACAAGGCGCGCGAATTCAGTTAACTTGATCGGACCTTCCGAGCTTCCCTTGGACGAGAAAATCCGGTATTGCTAGGGCGTGTATCGGAGGGCCGGCCAGATGACCGCCTTCAAAATCTATCCGGACGAGCAGGCTCCCACTCTTGACCAATTGCTGAACGAGCAAGGCTACGAAATAGAAGGCGAGTCCAACGTAATGACCTGTCCTATCCAATCTGGCCTTGCGCCTGAATCCATCGGCTTCAAAGCGGAAACCGAGCTCTCGGACTGGTGGCTGGATGCGGCAGCCGCTTTGAACGGCATAAGCGATGGAAAGCGCCCGTATTTAAGGCAAATTCTGCAAAACATTCAACCGACTCATGCTTTCGCATCATTCCGTGACGGCAATGAACCGGTTGCCGTCGGGCTCGCGGTTGCCGAACGCGAATGGGTTGGTTTGTTCGACATCGTCACGGCGAAATCAAAACGACGTTTGGGGCATGGACGCAACCTTGTACTCAATCTGATGGATTGGGGCTTTCAGCAAGGCGCGAAAAACGCATACCTTCAAGTCATGTCAAACAATAAACCGGCAATCGATCTCTATCGCGGACTTGGGTTTGAGCCTCGATACACCTATTGGTATCGGGTGCGAAGCTAAACTGTATCGGATGATGCAGGCATGGTTTCCCGACGCCAAGCTCGGTATTTTCATTCATTACGGAATCTATGCGGTCAAAGGAATCGATGAGTCCTGGGCCTTCTTCAACCACAAAATCGGCTACGAGGAGTACATGTCCCAAGTCGACGGTTTTACCGCCTCCAAATACGATCCTGAAGCGTGGGCAGAGCTATTTGAAAGGGTCGGCGCCAAATACGTCGTTTTAACAACCAAGCACCACGATGGGGTCGCGTTGTGGGATACCAAGGCGAATGATCTGAGCGTCGTCAAGAGGACTCCGGCAGGACGAGATTTACTGACACCGTACGTTGAGGCATTGAGGCGTCACCATCTCAAGGTCGGCTTCTATTACTCCCATTTGGATTGGTCCCACCCAGATTACGCAACGATACTCCCAAGAGTTGAGAACCCCGCCGAATACAGTTCGGGGCGATTCGACAACCGATTTGCCTACTGTGAGCCGGATAAGCAGGATCCGGCCAGGTGGCAGAACTTCCTCAAGTTCCATCGGAAGCAATTGGAGGAACTGATGACCGAATTTGGTACTGTAGACCTGCTTTGGTTTGACGGGGAATGGGAGCGCGACACCCTTCAATTTGACATGAAAGGCCTTCGAGATCAACTGACGTCATGGCAATCAGACACGATCTTCAACTCTCGTCTGCGTGACTACGGAGACTATGCGACGCCCGAGCAGGGCATTCCAATCGTGCCACCAAATGGACCGTGGGAATTCTGTGTAACGATCAACGACTCTTGGGGCTATCAGGGCTCCGACAATAATCACAAGTCGGTCCGTCAGATTGTTCGGATGTTCGCTGAGACGATTGGGATGGGTGGCAATATGCTGCTCGATGTCGGCCCATACGAGGACGGCTCACTTCAGCCGGAGCAGATCAACCGCTTAGAGGGCCTTGGAGACTGGATCGCGAAGTACTCGGAGGCGGTCTACGGAACCGTTGCCGGCCTCCCGTCTGGGCTGTTTTATGGCGCCTCGACCCTCAACAAGGCTAAGGACACCCTCTATTTAATGCTCTTCGATAAGCCCTTTGACCAAATCGCGGTGAAAGGACTGAGAAAGCTGCCAAGGCAGGTGACCGATTTGGGAACAGGCCAAGCGCTTACGTTCAAGAACATTGGCGGACTTGGCGAAACCCCCGGCATCCTTTGGATCGACATTCCTGAGTCGATCGTCGATCCAAACGCGACCGTCGTCAAACTCGAGTTCGAAGGCGAAATCGCGGTGTACCACGGAGCAGGCCGAGATTAAGTCGGCGATGTGGGCCAGGGGAGCGACGATAGGATCCACAAACGCATGTGAGCCTAGTGCGACAGTTCAGCTTGAGAATGCCGCACTAGCCCGACCATGGTCGTAGGCGACTTCAACCCTCCGCAATAGCCGGGGGGGCGACTTCTGTTTTGTCACGACGAACCTTAACGAAACGGTCTCGAGATAGGATCGACGGTTCTCCGCCCCATCGCAGCAGAGTCGATCCTATTTCCGACTCGAATTTTCAGCCCGATTAGTCCTCGTGTGGCTCTTGTGCCGGGACTTGTGCTTCCATAGTTCCTGAGGGGGTTGCCATCATCATGGTGTGGACGAGCGCGTTATCGCTTATCGACGCTCGCTCAGGCGAGTTTGCCGCGCACGGAGTGCCAAATGTTGGCTGGGCAAACTCCAAGTGAGTGTTCCCGCGGGCCAAGATGTGGCTCTTGTTACCACCAGACCAAGTCGTGAAGCTTCTTGCGTTGCAATAGTGGTTTACGAAGCTGCGGCGCGTGCGATTCTCGGAGCGGTTCTGAAGTGATCGATGGAGAATATGCCCTCCAAAGAACGCGACGTCGCCCGGTTCGAGAATGGCGGGGACCTCCCGATCCGTATATCGATTGGCGATCGGTTTGAGTTCGTTCTTCTCGTTTTCGTCGTCGTTGGAATGCGATCCGACGTTTGCGACGCTTGGCAACCCGTCCAGACCCCAATCGCCATAACCATACCCAGTTGTCGGCGGATAGATCGGTTCTGCCTGACTCCCAGTAGACATCCAGAGACATCCATTTTCGGTGTCGGCAAGATCAAGCGCAATCCATGCGCCAATTAACGTGTCAGGAAATGTAGGAATGTAATACGAGTCTTGATGAAATCCTTGACCATATGCTCCTGGCCCCTTAATGAACATCATCGTTTGCATTGCCGCAACGTCCGGCCCCGTCAGCGCCTGTACGACATCGAGAACGCGTGGGTACAGCAGGTATCTCTCCCAAATCTCCAACTGGGTGTGAAGCATATGAATACGCAGTAATCGGGTCTCGATTTCGCGCATGGTCGCGTTTGGTTTGAGCGGCTCGGCGCCAGGGACTTCAATCCGATCGTACATCAGATCGTCGGTGTTTCGAAGCAGCTCTTCGACATGTTCCTTCTCGACCAAGCCTCTAACGATCAGATAGCCGTCGCGACGGTATGCTCGATACTCGTCGACACTCACTTTATAGGGCTCAATGGAGAGCCATGGATCTGCCTTCGTAACGGTGCTCATGGGTTTATATTGTAAGCCTTAGCGACTTCGAGAGTTCCAAGAGCTCAACATTATTATAAACAATGGCATCATTAGTCCCAATATCAAATGCCGAGGTTGTTCGATGCTGGTGGCCTTCCAATGAATTGGCGATCGCCTATCACGACGAAGAGTGGGGAGTTCCAATCTTTGACGACCAGAAGCTCTTCGAAATGCTCACCCTCGAAGGGGCCCAAGCCGGGCTGAGTTGGGACACCGTACTCAAAAAGCGTGAAGGCTATCGGCGTGCGTTTTCCGACTTTGACCTGGGCGTTGTTTCCCAATTCACGTCCGTCGATGTGGACCGGCTTGTGCAGGATCCCGGCATCATTCGCCACCGAGGGAAAATCGAATCCACGATCAATAACGCACTTCGCGTCTCAGAGATTCAAGTCACAGTGGGTTCTTTTTCAAGCTACGTTTGGTCCTTCGTTGATGGGGAGCCGATCCAGAACCGGTGGACAAATTCAGATCAGATTCCATCCCATACTCCTATTTCGGTTAGCATGAGCAAAGACCTCATTAAGCGCGGATTCAGATTCGTCGGCCCTACCACCGTGTATGCATTCATGCAGGCTGCGGGACTGGTTAACGATCACACGACAAATTGCTTTCGCCATCAGCAGTCTTCATTCCGGTCTTAGACGCTCTCTTCCTAAATCCAGACTTTCTCGGCCTAAATGATTCAAACTCAAAGAGTTGTGGCAATTCAATCTCATCTTTCGGCTCCGGTAATCGGATCTTACATCGATGGCGCGTTTCATTCAAACGGCAGTCCGTCTATTGATTCCATAAATCCGGCTTGCCCGTCCGACATCGTCGCCCATGCAATTGCGGCGTCGTCGGCCGATGTCGACTCGGCCATCCACTCCGCCCACGCGGCACAAAAGAAGTGGAGCGCATTCTCGGGCCCGGCGCGTGCCGATTACCTCTATCGATGGGCCGATCAGATTAACGCTCTATCAAGTGAGATGTCCGCAATTGTCGCGCGCGAAGTGGGGAAACCGATCGGTGAGGCAAGAGGCGAAGTGAGTCGATGCGTGGCCATTCTTCGCTATTACGCCGGTGAAGCAGTTAGAGACAGCGGCCAAGTCATTCCTGGTTTGACGGCGGGATCTCTGCAATACAGTGTTCACGTTCCACTCGGAGTTGTCGGCCTCATTACCCCTTGGAATTTCCCGGTCGCTATTCCACTATGGAAAGCGGCCCCTGCCCTCGCATGCGGGAACACGGTCGTGCTTAAACCGGCTGAGACTTCGCTTATGTGTGCCATCCTGCTTGCGGAGACGGCCAAAGCAGCGGGAATACCAGAGGGGGTTTTCAACGTGCTCCTCGGAGACGGTCCGTCCCTGGGGGCTTCGATCTTGGGCCACAAGCTTATTCGAGGCGTCAGCTTTACGGGATCAGCCCGGGTAGGGAGTCTGGTTGCCGAGCAGTGTGCCAAGCGGAACATTAAATTCCAAACGGAAATGGGAGGCAAGAACGCAGCGATTGTGATGCCTGACGCTCACCTGAAACAAGCCGCCCACTTGGTAGCTGGGGGAGCCATGCGGTTTGCCGGTCAGAAGTGCACCGCAACGAGCCGCGTCATTGTTCATCGGGATATTCGCCGCGCATTCGAGTTAGAACTTGTCTCGGCGATAGAGGCCCTCAAAGTCTGCGATCCGATGGAAGCGGATTGCGCCGTCGGCCCGGTGATCACCAGCACGAGCAGGGACCGCATTGTAGCTGCCTTAGAAGGAGCGGGAGAACCAGCATACAAAGGCTCAACCCCGTCAGATGGGTTCTATGTCGCGCCGACCCTATTCGTTGACGTGGACTCTTCCTCTCCGCTTGCCCAAGATGAGCTATTTGGCCCGGTGCTTGCAATGATCGACGCGGAAGATCTGGATCACTCGATCGAAATCGCAAATGGCGTCGAATTCGGCTTATCGGCGTCCCTCTTTTCGAAAGACATTTCATCAGCCCTAAAATATGCCACCCGAATCGAGGCCGGCCTGGTTCGAGTGAATGCAGATACCACCGGAGTCGATCCTCACGCGCCCTTTGGAGGCGTCAAGGGCTCGAGTTCAGGCTCGCGAGAACAAGGCCCTGCTGCCAAGGACTTCTACACAGAAATCAAGACGGTACAGATCAATCCCTAACCGGAGCAGATGTTCCCGGTCGGGAAGCCCGATCTGGGATTTGCAGCTTGCCGAACCTAGAGCGATATTCCACCCTTGAGGGGATCTGCGTCGTTAAACAGGAGGGTGTTGTCTCCGGTGACGTATGCCCGACCGGTTATCGTGGGCAAGATTCCGTCGCCGTCTCGCTTGTATGAACCGCAGAACAGGGTGCCTATGATGCTCTCTTGCCTCCACTCCTCGCTTTCCGCGAGTTTCCCCTGAGCAGCCAGACACGACAGTTTGGCGCTCAAGCCAGTGCCGCATGGCGAGCGGTCGTACGCGGCGCCAGGACAGAGAACGAAGTTCTTGCTATGGGCGTCCAACCGCACTGGCGTTCCAAAGACCTCAATGTGATCAATCTCGGCTCCATCCTTACCGGTTATGCCGTTTGCGACCAGCGCTGCCTTAATTGCTTTCGAATAGTGCAGCAACGACTCTATGTTCGAAGCGATTACGGGCACGTGAGAATCCCCGACCAGAAAAAACCAGTTGCCACCGTAAGCGATATCCCCTTGGACCTCCCCATATCCCGGAACATTGACAATTACGTTGGACCGGAGCCGATAGCTATGGATGTTATGGATGGAAACACTGCCATCATCGTCAAGTTTCGCCAGCACGTCCCCCACTGGGGTTTCGATGATGTGCTCACCAGGCTCAATTCTTCCTAGAAATGCCAAAGAGGCGACCAAGCCGATCGTGCCGTGGCCGCACATCCCTAGAAACCCTACGTTGTTGAAGAAGATAACGCCAGCCGCCGCCTTCGGTGAAACCGGATCGCACAAGAGTGCGCCCACGATCGCCTCCGATCCACGAGGCTCGTTGACAACCGCATTCCGCAATTCATCGAATTGCGATCGAAACAACTCCAGTCGAGTCGCCAATGGGCCTACGCCAAGGACAGGTCCGCCCTCAAGTACCAGGCGAGTGGGTTCTCCCTCGGTATGGGAATCAATAACGTGAACTCTATTCATGATTCGAACCTAAAACTACCCGCTGTCGTCAAATATCACCATGCAGCCCGCTCAAATGATTCATTTCACTTGAATCAGCGTCTAAGATTTAGATCCCCAGTAATAGGTTAAATATAGGACCATGGGCCCATTGATATTTATTTTTCTTGCTACGAAACGAGCAATTTCTCATGCATCGTCGTCATACTTGATACCTGGGATGGCCCAGGTGATTCCACAAAAGGGGCTACGAAATGCAAAAGATTACTGCCGAAGATTGCTCAACGATCGGGCGCTACCAGCGCGGAGACAAGAGTGCGTTCGATGATTTATTAAGACGTCATCAAGTTAGAGCGTATCACTATGCTTACCGCCTGACCAAGAATCCCGATGAAGCAGCCGACATCGTTGCTAATGCGTTTGTTCGAGTTTTACGTTCGCTTGACGGATTTAAGGGCGAGAGTTCTTTCACCACGTGGCTATATCGGATCGAGACCAACTGCTTTCTTGACATGCGCAAGAAGACAAACTCAAGGCCGACAATCAGCATGGACGAAGTTTTGCAATCGGGCGATGGCCAAGTTGCAATGCAAGTCATCGACGACCAAGAATCTGCCCACGAGCGAGTAGAAAGAGGCGAGCGTCTCACCGCCATCAACAAGGCGATGAAGTATCTCCCTGAGCATCAGAGAGTGATTCTTATGATGTACCACGCTGAAGCAATGAGCTACGAAGACATTGCGGAAACCCTGAGGCTGCCGATCGGTACGGTCAAGAGCCGCATCAACCGCGCTCGACTAAGCCTTCGCGAAATCCTGCAACCCTACAAGAACCTGTTCGTCGTGAGAAAAGTACGCCGACCAGCAATTGCCCGAACCTAAGGTCTGGGCCCCATAAGTTTCATGGAAGTAGGCCACAAACAAGGCAGATTGTGGTCTTCTTACATTCAAGGGGTGCATAACGGCACAAAAAACAGATATCGTATCTGAACACTCCAAACGGACGTCTTGGAGCCTCAGTGAACGTAATGAACTCCTCCTTGAAGCAAATAACCCTCATGTCGGCTGTCACCTTCTTTCTGGTTTCAGTTTCCGTATTCGCTCCTGCTCAGTCCTCACAGAAGGCTGCTCCAATCACGTACAAAAAGGTCCAGGCGATCTTTGACAAGAACTGCATCGGTTGCCACAAGGCGCCCAACCCGCGCGCAAAGATGAACCTCGAGAATTACCAGGGTGTCATCAAGGGAAATGACGACGGTTCGGTAATCACCCCCGGAAAGCCAGAAGTGAGCCTGCTTTACAAGGTAGTCGCAGGAACCGCTCGCAAGAAGATGCCCCCCGGCCCGAAATCGCTCGATAAAGCCGACATCGTCGCAATCGGCGCTTGGATCAAGGCAGGCGCCAAAGCCAAGTAAGGCTCAGTCAGTAGAATCATAACGAAGGGCAGTCAACTCAAGTTGACTGCCCTTCGTTATTGTAACGTGTGCGCTTCGATGGGGTCGTTGGGTCTAACTTGAGGTCTTAAGTTCAACATCTTCAACTTTCGCAGCCAGATCGTTTTCAGCCGTAATGGCACGTAACTGCTCCTCGGAAATCTTGCAGTCTGAGTGCTGCATCAACTGGATCAGCAGGTCGGTATTGTGTTCGAGGTTTCGAAGGATTACCATCACTTCCTGCTCTGCCTTCTTGTTGATCTCAAAGTCAAGTTCGGCTCTTATCTCCGAATGTCGGCCCTGAAGGTTTTGCCCTACCATGATGAGTGGCATTAGCAGAATCTGAATCACGTTGCTGATCAATAGGTAAGCAACAAATGCAGGAAACGGGTCGAATGACGTCCAGTGTAGAGCAGGGATTTCCGACGCAAGGATGTTGTAGCCGCACCAGATAAATGTCCAGGCAAATATCAAGATGAAGAAGCCCATGGAGCCGACCTTATCGGTGATCTTGACGGCAAACTTATCGAGCGGGGACATTTGGCTTTCGTGAATTTCGTTTGCGTTCTTAACCGGAGGGGCAGATCTAATAAAAGGCTTTAGTTTGAGCCTGCTCCAAATATCCGGGCCTGAAGCGATGGTTTTGTTGGGTTGAGTTCCGTCTGCCATAGTGATGTCTCACCTTGAAGACGCTGCCAAGATCCATCACGATGCAAAGAAACTAAAACACGCTCGCTGCCTGCACGATCGCCGCAACAAGTTCGAAGTCAATGACATTTACGATCCCTTCTTGCGGAGGGGAAGGGGATCCGAACGAGATGCGAGGATTGTTCAGGGTTGAAGAATCAACGTAAGACTTATGCGCTGAAAGGTGCACCTGTCTGCATCCCGTCGTTCTAACTAGCTCTGCAACGTTATGCACCCGCACACCGCTGCCAGGCATGATTTCTAGACGATCGCCCGCTTTGGCGACAAGTTCTCGAATCAGTTCTACACCGTTTGGGGAGGACGGTTCCTGGCCACTGGTAAGGACACGACGGATACCAAGGTCGATGAGAGTCGAAAGCGCTTCGAAGGGATCGGGAGTAACATCAAAGGCACGGTGGAAGACAGTCGGCATGCCAGCGGCAATCTTAACCAAACGAGCCGTTCGTTTGGCATCCACAACGCCGTCGCTTTGTAGTACCCCGAATACGAATCCGTCGGCTCCAGCCTCGGCCGCCGCTTCCAGGTCCCGTTCCATCGTCGTGAACTCGACTTCGGAGTAACAGAATCCTCCGCTGCGAGGTCGAATCATCACCATGATGGGAAGCGAACTGAGCCGTTTTGCCTCTAATACTGTGGCAATCGACGGCGTCAGGCCCCCAAGTGCCAGCGCTGAACACAATTCGACCCTATGAGCGCCCCCTTTCTCCGACTCCAATACATCTTCAACCGAACCGGTACATATCTCAACCAAAACGCTCATGATGTCCATTGAACACCCTTTCCCACCTTGGCCGTACAACATCTCAAGTTGTCTCTCCTCAATGGGCTCTACCGAACAGTAGTCCTCTTTATTCAGGGAATGCGTTCCAGACCCTTACTTCGAACGGTCGTAGGGTGACCGATTTGGGTGCACCAGCTTGGAAATGCATCCATGGTTGAACCCGATCTTCCATCCAAGGGCTATGGAGCTTGTAAGCTTGCGGGGCCCCCTTCGGCAGTTCGAACAGGCTTTGGACATCGACCTCAAACTCTTGGGGTTTGTCGCTTGGATTTCGAAGGGTCAGGGTCGCCTTCCGTGGATTCCAGGATGCCCAACCGTAAACTTCCAGCTTGGTCGGATCTCCTCCCACCCAGTGAGTGTCCACCAATGCGTCTGCATTGGCTCTGGACCACTTGGCCGCTTCTGCGAGATCGTCCCAATTCTGCTTGTTGAGCAGCGAGGGCGTAATGTACATCTCTTGGAGTTGGGTTCCGGTACTGAAATAGTCGCGCACCTCGTCGCGAAAGTCGCTGTTACGATCGGTGTTCAAGTGGTAGGCGTGACGGGCGTAGATGATCCCGTGGAGCATCAACGAGTTCAAAGGATACAGCGGACCTTGCCGAACGACACCGGCATAGGTGTCGCCGTCACGATAAGTGATCCACCGTTGCCGATTGGTTCCAACACCAGCGAACGAGTGGTCTTCGCCACCTCTCCAAATCGAATCCGCGTACCTCGTCCAAAACGGCGACGGCCATGTGCCCGTCGTCAAGTTGATAAACAGGTCTGGCTTCGCCTCCCGCAGGTCCTGGATCAACTTGATCGCCGCTTCAAAGTCGCTTCCAAACGCACTGCCTGGATATTGCTTGTCTGGGTCGCCGGTCCCGTCGAGTTTGAACTGGTTGATTCCGTATTTCTGAACCAAATCCAAGGTGACGTCGTGAAAGCGTTTGAAGTACTTGGGCCCCGACAGCGCATATCCTTCTGAGTCGATTTCGTATCCCTGTGCCTTTCCTGCCTTGAGCCGTCGGTCCCTGGGTCCGCCATAGCCACCCCACGGAGAAAGCCAAATGCCAGGTGACGCATGGATTTCCGCTGCGGCTGCCTTGACCGGCAGAAAGCCGGTTGGAAACCCCTTATGAAACTCCCAAACCGCATTCGTGTCGTCCCAGCCATCATCGAACAGGAACGAGGACATCTTCACGCCTCGCTTCCTTACTAACTCCTGACTGAAGGCATGAATCGCATCGACGCAGTCCTTCTCGTTATAGGGAGAGAAATAACCGATGTCGTACCAGGAATTGTAGTGAAGAAACGTCCGGTACGGGTGGGCCCTTTCTCGTTCGGTGTAAGCCAAAAACTGTCGCCTTAGCTGCCCGGGATCATAAAATCCAATGACATCGGATACGAGGGCTGACTGCCCTGCTCTCACCGGCAATTTCCGATCGATCCAAGAGCGCGCATGCCCATTGTCGACCTTGGACGTCGAAAGCGGGTCTTCCACGCTTGCAAAGACCTTGTCAGACGCGAGAGGCGATCCATCAGTTGTTCCGACTACTCTGACTTGATCTGCATTCCAATCAATCATTTGCACCCGCGTGACCGGCAAATCCTGCCCCATCGCCGTAATCGAGACTTCCTCCCGAAGATACCGGCTTCCTTCCCGCATAACTGCCGACAGCGTCGCCTTAAACCGGCCATCCGGATCGCTCAAAGCCACTACAAACTGCTTCCCATTCACATGATCCGATGCTTTCGGACTGGATGCATCACGCTTCAACGACTCCACATGCGGTTTCCCGTCAACCCGTAGCTGGTTAGAGAGGATCGCAGGACCCAAGGCGAACTGGATCGAGAAGTCGGTATTGCCTAATGGGATGCTTCGACCGGTGATCCTATCGTAAAGGTTCATCGGCTGAAGGTGTCCGTCGATCACCTGCCATTGGGCCTTCATCTGTCCACTACCCAAAGTGTAGACATCTGCATTAGCGGATGCGATCGCCGGCAAACACAGCAAGGCAAACAAATTGGGGACCAAAAAGCTACGTGGGAGGGACATGGGAAGGATTAGTGTATGCCACCCCGCTAAAGCGATGCTTAAAGGCATAATTTAGACCAATTGGGCCAAGATAGGACCTATGCTAAGAATCGGATTAATTGGCTGCGGCTTTATGGGCCGGATGCATGCAAACGTTTACAAGACCCTGGATAACGCTCGACTGGTTGCGGCGGCGGATGTAAAACCCGAGGTCGCGGAGAAGTACGCCGCCGACTTTGGTCTCACTCCCTATTCTTCGCTTGAAGCGATGCTCGCCGCAGAAGAAATCGATGTGGTCGACATCTGCCTACCGACCTACCTCCACAGTGAAACGGCAGTCAAAGCCGCGCAGACTGGGAAGCATGTTTTCTCAGAAAAGCCGATGGCACTTGATCTTGACCAAGCCGATGCCATGATTTCGGCTTGCAAGGAGGCTGGGGTCCAATTGATGATAGGACACTGCATTCGCTTCTGGCCAGAGTATGCGATCCTCAAAAAACTGACTGTCGACGAATCGCTTGGCAAATTGCTTTCGATCAACTTGACTCGATACGGCGCCTTTCCAACTTGGTCGAGCGACAATTGGCTTGCCGATGCTTCGAAGGCAGGCGGCGGCGTTATGGACATGCACATTCACGATACCGACTACGTCCATTATCTGTTGGGCGAGCCAGACGCACTTCACTCGTGGGGCACCGTCGATCAGCGGGGCCCAAGCCAAGTGTTCACGACGATGACGTTTGGGAAAACAATCGCACATCTTGAAGGCGGCTGGAATCTGCCTACTCATACTCCGTTCAAGCATTCGTTCCGAGCCATTTTCGAGCGTGGCGCCGCGATCATGGATGCTGGCCCCCTCACGATTTACGAAGATGGCAAAGACCCCGTCATCCCTGAAATCCCCAAGATGGAAGCAGGAGGAGGCGGCAATATTTCGGACTTGGGCGGTTACTATCACGAACTGAAGTACTTCGCAGATCGAGTCCTTGCCGGCCAGCCTCTCGAAATCGTGACGCCGCAATCATCCCGCCAATCGTTGGCTACCACGTTGGAAGAGATCCGGCAGATCAACTCGGCGGGTTAATTACCTATCGAGTGAATGAGGAAGTAGCCCTCCAATGATTGCTACGCTCTTGACGATCCTCTTGCAGTCGCAGGCCCGGTTCCATCCGGGCCGATTTCTCTACGTCAACCAACCGAATACCTACCTCTAGGAATCGGGGCACAACCCAAAGCTGTTAGAGGCTGACGCAGAATTCCCATCACTTTCTCCCGACGGCACTCGCCTGGCGTTCATTCGGAAAGGGGCCGTATGGGTCCGCGACTTCAAATCAAGCAAAGAGTGGCAGGTAACGAGTAGCAGCATTTCGCAGTGGAATCACGTTTTTGCCCCAAGTTGGACTGCTGACGGCAAATATCTTCTGTACAGCGTGCCGGAAAAAGTGAACTTAGAGCGAGTGGGTCAGGAGATTTGGTAGCACGACAGATACGAATCTTCCCGCACATGTCGAAATCTGGTCCATTTATCGCTCCAGTCGATCTAAAGGAGCAAATAGAACTAGGAAAGGGATTGAAGCCCGGGCAGCATCCCATGTATCTGATGTTTGGTCCTGGAATTCATGGGCTTAGTTGGTTCGAGTTCACTTCCGGCGCCTGCCCGCCATAGCGCCTGACGGCAATCGGGTCGCCTTTTGTCGAGGCGGTGACCTCTGGCTTTCAAACTCGACAGCCAGCAACTGGTAGAGTAGGCCGGATCACTCGGTTTCGCGCATCAGGTCTCAAATGTTTCAAGAAAGCGGCAGCGATAACTTCACGGACTTTATATTCCGCATCGGATGGTCTTCTTCCGGAAAGCGGCTCGCTGTTTCAACCGATCGATTTTCAGGGTCGGGAAGTGCTGCGGTGACGATCCTCGGCTTGGAAAAGAAGCTCCAAGAGATCACATGCATAGATGGACATCAGGGGGCATTCATCGACGAGGACACAATCCTCTATAGCGGGGTCAGGCAAAAAGGGACCTTTGCGTACTCGATTAGGTCGGGCCATTCCCATAAACTGCTCCCAGCGGGCGATTGGCCGACGCCGTTTGCGGCGGCGAAGGGATGAAAGGATGCAACACTGTTCTTATGGCCGCAAGCGAAACTGAAATGCGTGCAGCCGAACTAGTCTATGAACGAGACCACGGCCACAAGATCGAATACTCGGAAATCCCTATTGAAGAGCGCGAACAAATTCTAAGAGAGATTCGGACCCGAGTTCTGAGAATCGAGCAGTTCGTGACCCACGAAATGCTGGACAAGAAGCTATCAGAAGGGCGACGAACTCCCAGGCGACACCAACTTGTAGCCTTTACCGCGATGGTCATCATCGCCATCTTCGGACTTTGTGTTGTCGGCTTTGAGGAGCTTTTCACGTACCTGTTTCATCGGTAGGAGTTGCGGGGCCTATGATCTGGATCGTCCAAGCTTGAAGAAGCCGCCTAAAGACATTCCAGGGTCTCTTCACAGCTGAAAATGATCCGACAGTTCGGGAGATATCGGCTGAACGGGAACGAGGGCGCCGCCTGACCGGACGGATTGGGTTGCGGCGACGCCGGCGGCGACGCTTTGGCGGGCAGCGATCGGTGACGTCACGGATGTGGTTCCGTGCCGTAGAAACTCCAAGAACTCGTTGACGATTTGTTCGTCTGCGCCACCGTGGCCGCCTGTTGCGGTCGGAACCTCATATTCCAGGTCGCCATGCTCCGCGTACTTCTGATGATTCCGGTTCCAGAGCCGGACGACGCTCTGGCCCGGTGCGTCCCCGAAGTTCTCGATCCGTCCCTCGGTTCCAATCACGGTGTAGTTTCTCCACGCGTCAGGGGCGTAATGGCATTGCTGATAGGAGGCAAGCACCCCGTTGTCCAGCCTCATGAGCATCATGTTGATATCCTCGACATCGACGACAGGATTCAGCTTGTCAAGCGAAAGCGGTGGCCAAGTGCCACGAAATTCCACCTTGACCCATTCGCTCGGAAGCTGCCGGTCTTTGATTTGGCCGTAGACGGTGAGTCCGCCCATTGCCGATACGGATTCCGAGTACCCGCCGCAGAGCCAGTGCAGCACGTCGATATCGTGGGCGCCTTTTTGAAGGAGCAGGCCGGTCGACTTTGAGCGGTCGGCGTGCCAGTCCCTAAAGTAGGCATCGCCCCCATAGCTTACGAAGTGACGGCACCAGCCCGCCTTGACCTCTCCGATGCGCCCCTCGTCAATCCATTCCTTCATCTTCTGGACGACCGCAAAGTGACGCATGTTGTGACCGACAAACAACTTTGATCCACTGCATTTCGCGGCAGTTAGGATTCGATCACAACCTTCGGTGGTGATCGCCATTGGCTTCTCGAGATACACAGCGATTCCCGCTTCCAATAACAGGCATGCATGCTCCTCGTGAAGATAGTCGGGCGACATCACAAAAACCGCGTCTAGGTTCAGCTTCAGTAAATCGCAAACGTCTGGTGTGACGATGGAGTTTTCGCCGATACGCTCCCGAAACTTGGAGTGGGCTCGTTCACTCGGATCGGCGAGTGCCACAACTTCGACTCCCTCATCGGGTCGATTGGCAAGAGCGGCCAGCCCTCCCCTCAATCCCCAGCCGATCGCACCGATGCGAATCCGATCGGACATCCTATTTTCGCCCCAGAATCGCGTCCATCGCTCGGGACGTGTTTGCCAACCGAACATCTGGGTTGTGCCGGTAGTAGGGGATCATTTCACCTACTACCGGACCTGAATAGCCGATCTCATCAATCGCCTTGACCAACTCAGGCCAATTTACGTCACCTTCAAGCAGGTCGACGAACCCTTCAATCGTGCCGACTGCTTTTCGAAAATCCTTGAAGTGAATCCCAACGATCTTGTCACCCAGGATTCGCAGCCATTGCTCGGGATATCCGAACGGTAGCACGTTGGCTACGTCGAGATACGAGCCGATAAAGGGACTATCGAATTGATCGAGGAAGGTCCGCATCTCGATCGGGCTCATCAGGAACTTGTTCCATACGTTTTCGATGCCAAGCCTCACACCAGCCTTTTCCGCATAAGGCAATACTTCTTTCAAACCGGCGGTCGCGTAGTGCCAGACATGGGCGTAGTCCAGAATTTCGCGCTCGGGCAAGAAAAAGACCTCAACCGCGCCCGGAATCGTCAGGTGAGTCTTTGCGCCGAGCCACCCGGAAATCTGGACCATTTTCTTCAAGTCGTCGACAGCCTGGGCGCGAGAATCCGCGCTCGCATCCCCAAGTGCTCGCCCCCAATAGAGACCCGATGCGGTGCTCGGAATGGTGAGTCCGAGGGCAGCGGCCTCCGCGACGATTGCCTTGCATTTGGCTTCATCGGAATCCAAGCCCAACGCCCCCGTTTCGCCAATACACAACTCCACTGCGTCGTACCCGTGCCGCTTCGCGGCATGCAGAAAAGTAGAAACTTCGAGAGTGCCGTCGAGACCGCCGGACATTGACCAATAGTTAATCGATTTTAAAATCATGGGCAGAACAGACCTTTCTAACGAAGTTGCAATGTACCGAGATTCGGCTCCAAATTGTTGTGCCTTTCGTGGATCGCGACGTCACCGGCCAAGTTACGATTCATTAAACCCTTTGTTCCTAAAGCGGACCTAAAACAACGATGGATGCCCTTGGACTGAACATCGGATATTGCTGACCGGAGAAGGTTCGTCGCAGACCGGCGTAAGCCCATAATAGGCCATGTCGTTGCCTTGGCGCGTGGAGATGTTGGGAGGACTGAGAGTGGTTCAGTCGGACCGCACGATCACGCGCTTTCAGACTCAAAAAACGGGGGCCTTGCTCGGATATTTGGCGCTGAATCTGCAGTCATCCCATTCCCGTGAAGTCCTGGCGGAGTTACTTTGGCCGGGGGGAGACCCCATCGCCGTTCGAAATCGATTGAATCAGGCAGTTTCCTCGCTGCGACGCCAATTGGAACCTGCAAACGTTGTCTACGGCAGCGTGTTGCTAACGGACCAACGTTCCATCCGACTGGTTCCCGAGGCGATCGTGACCGACGTCGAGGAATTCCAGAAACTTATCCATAAAGCTGAAACGACCGAGGCCAATCACCAACGCAAGATCTTCCTAAAAAAAGCGGCCGAGTTGTATGGCGGAGAGTTCCTCCAGGGCTATTACTCGGACTGGGTTGGAATGGAGCAACTGCGGCTTTCGGATATGTATCTGAATGCTCTCTACGACCTACTCGATGTTTCTCGGGATACGGGAGATTTCGAATTGGCCATTCGAGCGGCGAACCTGATACTCAAAGGGGACCCGGCGGACGAAGGCACACACTGCGATCTCATGCGACTCTATATAGACGCCGGACGCCATTCGGCGGCCAAGCGTCAATTCGAGGAGTTGACCAGGATTCTCGCGGCAGAGGAAGCGGTTCCATCGGATGAGGCGCGCGAGTTGAGCTTGGAAGCAACCACAAAACGGGCATCCCCTTCTAGTCCAACTCTGATGGCCGAGGCGGCAAATGCACCGGCTGATATCGAAATCCCTGAATTCGGAGGTTCCAGCTTTCCTTCGCCGACGAATCGGTTCGTAGGCCGCGAAACCGACATTCGGAAATTGACCGCGAACCTAACTGAGGACTCAACCCGCTTGATTACCATCGTTGGACTTGGTGGCTCAGGGAAGACGCGTTTGGCGCTTCAAGTCGCTCGTGGTTTGCACGAAACGTTTGCGAACAGCGTGTTCTTCGTTCCATTGGCCGATACCAAGGATGCGCGTCACATAGAAGAGATGATCGCCCAGGCAATCGGGATGCGAGGGTCCGAGAATCTCATCAAACGACTCCAGCGAAACGAGACCACCCTTCTGTTGCTTGATAACTTCGAGCAGCTTGCCGAACAAGGCGCAGAACTCGTTCAATCCTTGCTCGAAGAAGTCTCCAGCCTCAAGTGCCTCGTGACCTCTCGGCAGCCCTTGCGGATCGACTCGGAGAGAATCTACCCACTTGCACCCTTGCCTATCCCGAAAGTAACCGACTCGGTAGACGACCTGGTGCTGAATCCAAGCGTCGCACTTTTTGTCGACCGAGCCCAAGCGGCTCTACCGGACTTTCAGATTACTCCCCGAAATTCTGACATCGTGCGACAGATCTGTCAGCGCCTCGAAGGATTGCCCCTCGCTATCGAGCTTGTCGCCTCGTGGGCGAAGACGGTTGCACCCGGGCAGATGATCGCGATGCTCGCCGATCGATTTGCGTTGTTGGAGAGCCGGCGTCGCGACATTAGTGCCCGGCACCGAACAATGCGGGCGGTCATCGATTCGAGTGTCGGTCTACTTTCGCCCGAACTTCAAAGCCTGTTCTACAAGCTGTCCGTATTCCAAGGCGGTTGGTCGCTTGAATCGGCAGCTCAAGTCTGTGCGACGCCGCAGATCCTATCTGCGATGGACGGCCTTACCGAGCACTCACTCATCCAGATCGATGACGCGGACGCAGAATCAATCCGTTTTCGAATGCTCGACACACTGAGAGACTATGCTTCCGAACACGTACCAGCCGCCGTTCAGGCCGAATGTGCCAACGCACACGCAGCGTTCTTTACCGTCCTGGCGGATGAAGGGGCCGAACAACTACTTCGCAACGATCAGGGCTTATGGATTGCGCGGCTTGAGGCCGAGTATGCAAATTTCACGGCTGCATTTCGTTGGTATTTGGACCACAGCCTTGTTGAACCGGCACTTCGTCTTGCGAATGCGCTCACCATCTTCTGGGAGCTCTGGGGTCGCACTGGAGAAGGGCGCAACTGGATCGAAACCGCATTGGACCACGTGGACGACGCAAACCCAGTCGACGCTAAAACCCGCGCTCAAGCGATGAACAACCTTGCGCGCATGATTTGGGTGCATGGCGATTTCGCGGAGTCAATCTGCTGGCACGATCAGGCTTTGGAGGCCTGGCAGGCGATCGGAGATACACGCGGCATCATAGCCGCTCAATTTAATATTCAGTTGGAAGCGCATCGAACGCGAAATTACGCCAGGTCAAAAGCGCTGTTAGAAGACAATTTGGAACGAGCCGAGCGAATTGGCGACAAGTACATCCAAACCCGATGCTGGTTGGCACTCGGGAACAACTTTGTCGAATTGCGCCAATTGGAGGAGGCGCGAAGACACTACGAGCAAAGCCTTCAAATCGCACGGGACATCGAGAACAAGCTTCGCATCGCAATGGCGCTCAACAATTTAGGCAACCTCGCGACCCTGTTGGAGCAATATGAACTCGCCCGTCACTACTTGCTCGAAGCGGTCTCCCTCCTCGAGGAGATAGGCGCTCGCCCCTCGATCACCGACACGCTCCTTCACTTAGCAAAGTTGGAACGTCGCCAAAATGATATTCCGGCCGCCCTCAAGTGGCTAGAGAAGGTTTGGAAGAATGCACCCGAAGAGACTTATCATATTCAAGGCCTCTTCGTGGAACAGGCATTTGCCGCCTATGGTCTTGGCAACCCATCCCTTGCCGCCGTCTTCCTCGGTTTTGTGGATCGACAGCGAGAGGAGCTTGGCGCCCTGAATGTCGACATCGAACTCAGCGAGTACGACGGCCTCATCGCCTCTCTTAGAGGAACCCTCTCCGCATCCAATTACGAATCTGCCTGGCGCCTTGGTCGCGACCTCGACCTCCAGAAAGCGGCCGCGAGAAGGTTAACTCGGGCTGGAAGGGGCGGATAGCGGGTTCACGGTTCAGGATTCAGCTTTTCTTGCAGGAAGGATGTCAACCTTTTCGGTCGCATTCTTTGACTTTTCTCCAATCTTAACGAATTCAGTGGCTACAATCCCGGACCCCGGCGAACTCGTCGAAAGTCAGGTATCACCCCGTCCATGTTTAAAGAGTTTAAAGAGTTTGCGGTCAATGGAAATGTCATGGACTTGGCGGTCGGTGTCGTGATCGGGGGTGCGTTTGGGTCTATTGTCACGTCGCTCGTGAAAGACATCGTCATGCCTCCTATTGGTCTGCTCTTGGGAAAGATCGACTTCAGCGAGATGTTCCTGGTTTTAAAAGAAGGTAGCGCCCCTGGGCCTTATCCTACTGTCGACGCGGCACACAAGGTTGGAGCGGTCACTCTAAATTTCGGCTCATTCATCAACACGGTTATCAGCTTTATCATTGTTTCGTTCTCGATCTTCCTGGTGGTGAAGACGATGAACCGATTGAAGAGGAAGGAGGTCGTCGAAGAGGCAGCCGAAGCGGCAGCGGCGCCCCTTACGAAACAAGAAGAATTATTAACTGAGATCAGAGACCTACTTAAGGCGCCAACACAGGGCAAAATCTAGCTGTGGCAAATCCAGTCATTCTTTTTTCTGTAGATGGCATGCGACCGGACGGTCTTCAGCAAGCCGATACGCCTTTTGTCGACGGTCTCATCGCGACCGGAGCATCGACCATGAGTGCGCGGACTGTCATGCCTTCGGTGACGCTCCCGTGCCACACGTCGATGCACCGAGGGGTCGACGTGCCTCGGCACGGGATTACGACCAACACGTTTCAGCCCTTGGCACGGCCAGTTCCCAGCTTGTTCGACGCGGCAAAGGAACAAGGGCGAAAGACGGCCATGTTCTATAACTGGGGAGAATTGAGGGATTTGATGGTCCCGTGGGGAGCCGATGTCTCTTACCTCTTCAACGACCCGTCCACCGCCGAAAGCGATCACATCGTAGCAAGAGCTGCGGCAGATCATATCGTAAAGAACGACTTCGATTTGATTTTCGTTTACTTGGGTTACACCGACATCGCCGGTCATGATCACGGGTGGATGTCCTCGCCGTACATCGAAGCGATAGCCAACGCGGACCGATGTATCGAGCACGTCATGAAGGCGTTTGAAGCCAAGGGCGCCCTAGCCAATCTCTTGATCCTGAGCGATCATGGAGGTCACGAGCGATCTCACGGCACGGAGATGGACGAGGATATGACCATCCCTTGGGTGCTACATGGTCCCCAAATTCGCCGGGGACTCGAGATCACCGATTCGGTTCGAATATTCGACGCCTGTCCGACGCTTGCCGAACTGGCAGGACTCACTCCTGCTAAGCAGTGGGATGGTCGGATCGTAAGAGAAGCCTTTGTTTAGTGGTAAGGAATTGACTTGATCCGCAGAGCATTTCCTTCAAAGTATGCCCTTCCCCGCAGCCCCATTGGGCCCGCGGATACGGCCATTTTGCTCGCCTTGTTCCTACTCTTCTACGTGATTGCGCGCGTTGGGTCGGGGTTCTTTGTGGCTTTCAAGCCACCCGTCATCCAGCCAAAGATCAGTCTTGACCCGGCCAACCTCCCCTACTATGTGGCCCGATCCACGTTGAGAATGTTCATTGCGTTGATCGGTTCCATTTTGTTCACCTTTGTCTATGGGTATGTCGCGGCGAAGAGTCAGCGAGCAGAGAAGGTGATGATCCCACTGCTCGATATCCTTCAATCGGTGCCGGTTCTGGGATTCTTGTCTGTAACCGTCACCGCGTTTATCGCGCTCTTCCCAGGGAGTTTGCTTGGGCTGGAAATGGCATCGCTCTTCGCCATTTTTACAGGTCAAGTTTGGAACATGACGTTCTCGTTCTACCATTCGCTCATTACCCTTCCAAAGGAGTTGGACGAGGCGGCAACGGTGTTCCAGTTCTCAAAATGGCGCCGGTTTGTCTCGGTCGAAGTCCCAGTTGCGATGATCGGTTTGGTTTGGAACGGCATGATGAGCTTTGGGGGCGGATGGTTCTTTGTGGCCGTCACGGAAGCCATCACGGTCAACAATAAGAGCTATACCCTTCCAGGCATCGGTTCTTACGTGGCCAAAGCGGTCGAAGAGAAGAACCTGAAGGCGCTTGGCTTGGCAATTCTATCGATGGTCATTCTGATCATTGCCATCGACCAGCTTTTCTGGAGGCCGATCGTTGCATGGGCCGAAAAGTTTCGCATGGATAAGAGCACGGCCGCGACCCAGGCTACCTCCTGGGTGTTGGACCTACTCCGGTCCTCTAAGTTGCCCAGGATTCTAAGTCAACAATCCAGGATTCTCCGTCGGCATCTTCCCAAGCTTAAATTGAAGTTCCCTAAGCCACCGTCGCTGAATTTTCGTTGGCGGCGACGCAAATCCCGAATGAATGAAGACCTCCTCTTTGGAATCGCAATCGGCACGATTGTGGTGGGAGCCATCACGGTGGGGACCCACATCATCACGCAAGAGGTCCCCGCAAAGGAAGTGGGGGCGGTTTTTCTACTCGGTCTGCTGACCTTCTTGAGGGTGGTTTGTCTTCTTGTATTTGCGTCTATCGTTTGGACACCCATCGGCGTAGCGATCGGGTTCAATCCAAAGCTTTCGAGAATCGCTCAGCCGATCGTTCTCATACTGGCCTCTTTTCCCGCGAATTTTCTGTTTCCGGCCGCCACGATTATCTTCCTAAAGCTTCATATCGGCCTTAATTTTGGATCCATCATCCTCATGATCCTAGGGGCTCAATGGTACGTGCTTTTCAATTCGATCGCGGGCGCGATGGCCGTACCAAATGATCTTCGAGAGATGGCGGCCAACATGCGGCTCAGCGGCTGGCCCCTGTGGCGAAAGCTGATCCTGCCTGCGATATTCCCGGCTTGGGTAACCGGCGCAATCACCGCTTCAGGTGGCGCTTGGAACGCGAGCATCGTATCCGAAGTCGTCACGTGGGGTGATAAGACGCTGACCGCGGATGGCATCGGCGCGTATATCGCCAAGGCAACGACGGTGGGAGACGCGCCCCGAATCGTGCTCGGAGTCTCCCTTATGTGCGTGTTTGTGGTCTTATCTAACCGCTTGTTCTGGCGACGGCTTTACTCCTTGGCAGAGACTAGGTATCGCCTTGGGTGACCTTATCGGTAATGAGGACAAAGGATGGATCACCGTCCGTGAAATACATCTTACGGTTTCCACAAAGCCCGAACCAAGTAAACTCCTTGCAACCCCCCATCCTTTACGGCAGCCTATTATCCAATGACAGCGATCACGCAACTAGAACCTCTTCTCCGCATCGAAGGGGTTAGCAAGGTCTATCCGAAGCCAGAGTCCGGAGGTTCGTTTACGGTATTGGACGACATCAATCTCTCGGTCTATCCGGGCGAGATCGTTGCATTGCTCGGCCGCAGCGGCAGTGGTAAAAGCACACTGCTGCGCAGTGTCGCTGGGTTAAGCAAGCCCAGCAAGGGAACAGTCTACAGTAACGGCGTCGCGGTAACCGGACCGAATGCAGATGTCGCGATGGTGTTCCAGAGCTTCGCGCTGCTTCCTTGGCTCACAGTCATGGAAAACGTGGAAATTGGCCTGGAGTCCAAACGCTTGCCTCAGAAGGAACTTCGGAAGCGATCAATGGACGCACTTCGACTGGTCGGATTGGACGGCTTTGAAAAGGCATACCCTCGTGAACTCTCGGGCGGCATGCAACAACGGGTCGGATTTGCTCGCGCATTTGTCGTGCAACCTCGCGTCCTGATGCTTGACGAGCCGTTCAGCGCTCTGGACGTTCTCACCGCTGAGAACCTGCGCGGTGAAATCGCCGACCTTTGGGAAGAGGGAAACTTCCCCGCAAGAGCAGTGGTGCTCGTGACCCACAACATCGAAGAGGCGATCATGCTCGCCGACCGGGTGGTCGTGATGTCTTCGAATCCCGGTCGCATCCGAGGCGAAATACAGGTCACGCTTGCCCGTCCACGTGAAAGAAATTCAAGCGACTTTAGATCGATGGCAGACCATGTCTACACGATCATGACGAACCCGGACACAAAAATCACGCCGGTCATTCAGGAAAGCACCTCCGTCCTCGACGTCACTCCTCTGCCGCACGCTCGTCCAGGGGCGATCAGCGGTCTTCTCGAATTGGTTGAAGAATACGGCGGACCGGAAGATGTCGCAGTTATATCGGATCGCTTGAGGATTGAGGCCGATGACCTTCTTCCAATTCTAGATGCGGCAGTCCTACTCGGCTTCGCACTGGTAAACGAGGGGGACGTCACGCTTACCGAGATCGGCAAGCAGTTCGCAAATGCCGAAGTCGAACCGTCTCGATCGATCTTCCGCGAGCAAGCTCTGAAATTTGCCCCCTTGGTGAGAACCATGCACGAGGTACTGCTATCTTCCAGGGGCAAGCCAGTCCACGAAGACTTTTTCCTAGAGATTCTGGATGAGCACTACAGCGATGAAGAGGCGAGAAACCAGTACGATACTGCCCTCAACTGGGGCCGCTATGCCGGTTTGTTCGACTACGACAGCGACGAGAAGATGCTTCAATTGCACGAGGAATAAGGCCCAGCCAAATGGCCGAACCCGTTACATTCTTCCGCTCATCCGAATAGACCCAGGGCAAAAGGATCAATTAGTTGAGTTCCGCTCTGGGGGTTCAACGCCCAGAAGGTAATGAACGAAGAAGTCCCGTCGCTTTCGTTCTCCCATCGGCCCACCATCTGTGTGGTCGAAGCCAGGAAGCATGAGGAAGTCGAAGTCCTTCTTCGCCTTGAGCAAGGCATCTACCAACCGAAGGGTCGACTCGGGCGGCACGTTGGTGTCCATTTCTCCGACCATTAATAACAGACGCCCCTTTAGCTTGCTTGCGTTTGTAATGTTCGATTGCTCGGCATACCAAGGACCCACCGGATAGCCCATCCACTGTTCGTTCCACCAAACCTTGTCCATCCGGTTGTCATGGCAACCTGCAGACGACACTGCGACTTTGTAGAACTCGGGATGGAAGAGAACGGCTCCTGTCGAATTCTGTCCACCGGCAGATGTGCCGTAAACCCCTACCTTATCCAGGTCGATATACGAATATCGATTTCCAAGTGCTTTCATCCACAGAATTCGATCCGGCAAGCCGGCATCAGCCAGATTCTTCCAACACACATCGTGGAATGCCTTCGAGCGATTCCTCGTGCCCATGCCATCGATTTGAACCACTACGAAGCCAAGTTCGGCAAGGGATTGCATCCGGTTGTAAGCGGCAAAGCTCTTTGGCACAAACGAGTCTTGCGGCCCCGCATAGATGTTTTCGATAATCGGATACTTCTTGGTCGGATCCAGGTGCAATGGTCGGTAAACGACGCCCCAGATGTCGGTCTGTCCATCTCTGGCCTTCGCAACAAACGGCTCGGGAGACTTCCAACCGGCATCTTTCAGGTCGGAAATGTCGGCTGACTCAAATTGCGAAATCAACTTGCCATCGGAAACGCGCCGAAGTTCATGGACCGGTTCTTGGTCAACTCGCGAGTAAGTATCGATCAGGAAGCGATGAGAGGTCGAATACTTGTCTATCGGCGAATATTGGATAGAGTGGTTGCCGTTCCCCTCCGTCAAGGCCACAAGGCCAGTACCGTTGAAGTTGATCCGGTAATACTGAATGAAGTAAGGATCCTGACCATCGTTCTTTCCACTCGCGCGGAAGTAGATTTCACGAGCGTGCTCGTCGACAATGTCCACGCCGCGAACAACCCATGGACCCCTTGTAATCTGGTTGACGACTGTTCCCTTGGCGCCGTTGGTCAAGTACAAATGCCCCCAACCATCCTGCTCCGATCTCCATATAATTTCGTCCGAGTGCTTACAGTAGTAAACGTAATGGCTCGTGATGTCGATGAATGTCTTCGCCTTATCATCAATTATCGGTCGCGTAGTTCCCGTTTGAGAATCCACTTCGATTACGCGAAAACGACCATGCCCACGGTCGGTCTTCTCATAGGTGAAATAACGGTTATCCGATTTCCAACGGATCTCGGGGTAGTCGCCAGTATCGATCGGCTCCATAGCGACCTTTGTTTCGGTTAGCTTGACTGGATCCAGGACGAATAGGTCATAGGTGTCTAACTTGTCGCCAGGCAAGTCGTATGGCCGAATATGCAGCTTGGCACGCCCACCTTCCTTGGGCGACGATTCAATGAGATAGACATCCTTATGGTCTCCTGGAGCCATTCGGATGCCTACCAATTCCTTAGAATCGGGCGACCAGTTCACTCCCACGAAACCGTCTCCAGCAATCCCAGACTTGCTCACAAGGACGTCTGCAGTACTTCCCTTAGCCTGAATGTGGAGGTTTCCGCCCGTTAGAGTAACCGTCCATTTTCCGTCGGGGGATGACATATCGTGCTTTTCTTCTCTCTGAAGTCGGCCCGCTTCTTCCGGATCAACAAAACCGGCTTCGTCTGAGTCGGCAGATACTTCGGGCGAGTTACCTGAAGTTGATGTGGGAGGTGGGCTAGCAGGCTGCTTTGTCGCTGCATTACCGATCTGAGTGCAGTTATAGGTCTTCAGATCACATTTCCATTGGGCTGTATCGATGTTGAACGTGATCGTGCTCAAGTCGTCGCTGAATTCGATCTCCGAGAAAGGAAGCTGGGTTGGCAGATAGTTCTTGCTTGCGGCTTGAGACAGAGATGCCGCCAACCTCCCATGATCGAACGCAGGCGCTTTGCGTCCGTTATTCGTATCCACGACTAGAAATTCTTTGGTGCTGTGCTTGAGATCGTTCCTATACCAGAAGCGACGATCCTTATCGAACCAGTGCGGCTCGATACGGAGTTTGTACGACTTGCCGCGAAAGGTCTCCTGGAGGTGATCAGCCCTATCATAAGCTTGAGTGACCTCATCAGGGGTTGGCACATAACTTGCAAGCGTTTTGACATGACCGTCTCTTAGCAGTCCAAATGAATTAGCCCCGAGAAAGACACTCAGGGCGGCAATGCCAACTCTACCCACCAGCATGGGCGGATTTTACTTCGAAGTCGAAGCGATTTTTGATATTGCGGCTCGGATCTTGATGCGCATTTGTACAACCGTCCGAACTTCGGCGCCAGAAGGTTTCAATGCGAGGTGGTCCGCGTCAAATTCTCCCATCACGCAAGTTCCGACTGGCGCATTATCTGGCGCATCCGCAAGACCCAGAAAGTGGCCGATCTCATGGGTTAGAACCGCTCCCACCGCAGTATCAGAGAGCTCCTTCCCACTATCCACTCCCGAAATCGCTACCGTAGCGGCCAATTTACCGTTATCAAGCCTCTGAATCTCGATCTGCCCTTGTAGCTCGTCGGATTCGTCGACCTTGGATACTTTCTCAACCTGAATATCGGGAATTTCACTGGGTTTTGCAGGATGAAGAATGTGAATTCCAATGCCGACATTCCAAGCCGCGACTGCTTGTGAAATCGCCGCTCTCGATATGGAGCCATTCGTCGAGCCAACTGCAATTCCATGCGGAAACAGCAGCCAGCGTAACTCTTGAACATTGTGCTCTCGAATTGCTTCAGAACCGTCTGATGAGACGTTTGTGCATCGGACATAACAGTTGCTGGGACGGTCGTCGACGCTAGCAAAATCCAGGTTCGAGATTGTGGGGACAAGGAACGCAACTAAAAATACGGCTGGACGGAAACCCATAAGTTCTTATGAGGTAGGAATGCCGATTCCCCAAAGGGGTTCCACGTAACCTGAACTTGCGGTTGACGGCCCTTTCCTGAGGGTGGGCATTTTGGGATTTGATTGGTTCGAAGCCAGTTCAATCCCGGTTGTTTTTGGCACTTGCGCGGATCAAAAGGAAAGAAGATACGTATTATCTTGTGTTGTGGGCCTTTGGCCCCTAATCCGGAGAATTATTTGGCACGAGGAGGAAGCAGCACCGCTGGTGCATTACCGGGACCGAAGAGCAATAGTGCTGCTGCAACGGGATACACCGGCGAGGTCAGTAAATATCGCTGGTGGATCCTACTTGGTCTGATTACTGCGGCGATCATGGAGGTGCTCGACACCACCATCGTCAATGTTGCTTTGCCCCAAATGGCGGGCAATTTAGGCGCCACTTTCCAGGAGATTGCTTGGGTATCGACTGGCTACATACTCTCGAATGTCGTGGTACTGCCAATGACCGCGTTCTTAGCGGCACGATTTGGGAGAAAGCGATATCTCGGGTTTTCGATTCTGCTCTTTATTGCCGCGTCGTTCTTTTGCGGAACCTCCCATTCGCTGGTAGAACTCGTCTTCTGGCGTATCACCCAAGGCGCAGGCGGTGCTGCACTCCTTTCGACTGCCCAAGCAACTCTAAGACAGATCTTCCCTACCGAGCAGCAGGGCATTGTTCAAGCGATCTTCCTCATGGGGGTCATCGTAGCGCCCACTTTGGGGCCTACCTTGGGCGGTTGGATCACCGATAACTACACTTGGAATTGGTGCTTTTTTATCAATATTCCGATCGGAATAGCCTCCTTCTTCCTCGTCACGTCGTTCCTTCAAGACTCTATTCAGGCCTCTAAGGAAGGTTCAGTGGACTGGTTAGGAATTGGTTTGCTTGCCGTGGGCCTGGGTTCTCTTCAATACGTGTTGGAAGAAGGTCAAAGGAACGACTGGTTCCAAGACGCTACGATCCTCAAGCTAACAGTACTCTCGCTGACAACGATTGGGATCCTGCTTTGGTGGGAGATGTCTCCCCGCAACACGCACCCGGTTGTCAACTTCAGGATTCTCAAGAACCCTGCCCTTTCATCAGCGATTTTCCTTTTCGTTGCGCTCGGTTTTGGTTTATACGGTGGGGTTTACCTGTTTCCGCTGTTCGCTCAGACAATCCTTGGACTTACTCCGACCAAGACCGGATTAGTGCTTCTGCCCGGCGGCCTTGCTACCGCTGCGAGTGCGTTAATCTGTGGCCGTTTGCTTAACGGCAAAAAAGCCCTGGTCGACCCACGGATTCTAATCGTCGTGGGTATCTGCATATTCATGGTTTCGATGTTAGACCTGAGCCATTTGACCACGCTGAGCGGTGAGGCGGATACACGGGTCGCCCTGCTCATCCGGGGCTTCGGGCTTGGGTTCCTATTCACTCCGATCAACCAGGTCGCGTATGCGAGCATCGAGAGACACGAAGCTCAGCAAGCTTCCGGCCTTATCAACCTCGCACGTCAGTTGGGCGGGTCTTTTGGTATCGCAATTCTCGGAACGTATCTCACCACAAGAACCAACACCCACTACGCTCAGGAGACGACCTATTCGTTTCCCAGCAACCATCTTTTCACCGATCGCCTGCACGGACTTTCGGCGGACTTCCAAGCGCACGGTTACAGTGCGATACAGGCCAAGCAAATGGCACTTGGGGCGATCAGCCAGAGTTTCAGTCTTCAGGCGGCTACGATGAGTTACAACGACGCATTCTTCCTCATCCTGATCATTTTCTCTCTCACCGCTCCCGCCATATTCCTCCTGAGAAAGCCGAAGCCCACAACCGTAGTGGTCGACGCGCACTAGATTGAAGCTCATTGCGGCGATATCCTGTAACTTGGGATCCAGTTCGTAAGGTCCTTACGAGGATCCGGGCGATCCTTGATCGCACAGAATTGAGAAGCCTTCACCTAGGGCAATAACTCTCCTTGCTCCCATCACTCTATGGTAATGAGGAATTCCTGATAATCGTCTTGATTCACGAAGTACTTGCAGGGCTGAACAAGAATCCCTTACCTCATGGCGCTATTTCGAAGATTTACCTGTAAATCCGTAGCATCCGATGCTTCGAATTCCGCATAGTTGAGCGGTAGGATTTGGGTAATCGATGAAGTTTACTGATGGCAATTGGATGATGCAAAAGGGCGTACGCGCCCATTACGCGGCGGAGGCGTACGATGTCGAGGCAGGCAGCGGATCGTTGAGGGTCTATGCCCCAAGCCGTCCGATTCGACATCGCGGAGATACCCTTGAGGGTCCACTTCTTACCATTGATATCTGTGCCCCTAGGCCGGACGTCATCCGGGTGACCATCGCCAACCTGAAAGGCATTGTCGATCACGGCCCTCATTTTCAGGTATCCGAACACATCGATCCGGACGACAAACCTGAAATCACCGACGATGCAGCCACCTTTACAAGCGGCAACTTGACCGCGCGAGTCTCTCGGAAGGATTGGGGAATCGACTTCCTTGCCGGAGGAAACCTGGTAACCCGAAGCCCAAGTCGTGGAATCGGCTACATGGAGGTCGAGGGGATAGGGACCTTCGTCCATGAGCAACTCACTTTGGGGGTGGGAGAATGCGTCTACGGACTGGGAGAGCGCTTTACTTCTTTTGTCAAAAACGGCCAGGTGGTTGAAACCTGGAATAGGGACGGCGGGACGGGTAGCGACCAAGCCTATAAGAACATTCCGTTCTACATCACGAACCGGGGATATGGCGTTTTCGTAAACCATCCGGGAGACGTTTCCTTTGAAGTTGCCTCAGAGAAGGTATCGCGAGTTCAATTCAGCGTCCCCGGCCAATCGCTGGAGTATTACGTCATCTATGGCCCGACTCCGCACACCATTCTTGCGAAATATTGTGACTTAACCGGTAGACCGGCACTCCCTCCAGCATGGTCGTTCGGGCTATGGCTTACCACTTCCTTTACGACCAGCTACGACGAGCAAACTTGCACCGAATTCATTCAGGGAATGGCGGACCGGGACCTCCCATTGCATGTGTTTCACTTCGACTGCTTCTGGATGCGCGAGTTCAACTGGTGTGACTTCAAATGGGACCCGCGTACTTTTCCCGATCCGATCGGGATGCTGAAGCGCCTTAAGGAACGGGGCCTGCGAATATGCGTGTGGATCAATCCCTACATCGGACAGCGTTCGCATCTGTTTGAGGAGGGGATGCGCAACGGTTACCTCCTTAAGAAGCCAAACGGCGATGTGTGGCAAACCGAACAATGGCAGCCTGGGATGGGAATCGTCGACTTCACCAACCCCAAGGCAACTGAATGGTATGGTTCATTGCTTGCCGATCTCGTCGATATGGGCGTGGACTGCTTTAAGACCGACTTTGGAGAGCGAATTCCTACCGATGTCGCCTACTTTGACGGTTCCGATCCGGTCAAAATGCACAACTTCTATCCGTATCTTTACAACAAGGCGGTTTTTGACGTGCTTAAGGAAAAGCGAGGCGAACATGAAGCCACTCTATTTGCCCGATCTGCAACTGCCGGGTGTCAGATGTATCCAGTTCATTGGGGCGGCGACTGTTACTCGAGCTTCGAGTCGATGGCTGAGAGCCTACGAGGCGGCCTGTCTCTTTGCCTTTCCGGATTCGGTTTCTGGAGCCACGATATTGGAGGGTTTGAAGGCACTCCACCGGTCGAGGTTTATAAGCGTTGGATTGCATTTGGACTCCTGTCGACTCACAGTCGCTTACATGGCAGTTCTTCGTATCGCGTGCCGTGGGTGTATGACACCGAAGCTGTGGACGTCCTTCGATTCTTCACCAAGCTGAAGTGCAGCCTCATGCCTTACCTGTATGGCGAGGCAGTAGAAACAAGCCAAACCGGTATTCCGATGATGCGCGCGATGATGATGGAGTTTCCAGACGACAGAGCCTGCGATTATCTGGATCGCCAATACCTACTGGGATCTTCTCTGCTGGTGGCGCCAGTGCTTTCCGCGGATGGAGGTGTCGACTACTATGTGCCGAACGGCAACTGGACCAACTTCTTTACTGGCGATGTTCATGTCGGGCCAAAGTGGGTCCATGAAACTCATGGATTTCTCAGTGCTCCTCTACTCGTTCGACCCAACTCCACGATCGCCGTCGGGAGCCGGGACGACCGCCCAGACTACGATTTTTCGGACGGCGTGACCCTCCAAATCTACCAATTGGAAGATGGAAAAGAGTCTAAGACGATGGTTCCCAACCTAACTGGAGATTCGGCGAATGGACCGCATGATCTAGTGGTATGGACCTCTCGACAGGGAGAGACCATTCATGCAACGGTCATCGAGACTGCACGAATCAAGGGAAAGCGCACATGGAAGTTGCTGCTCGTCGGGATTCACGCATTCAAGGAGATCACAGGTGGAAGCGCAACCCTGACCGACAAAGGGGTTCTCGTTGAACCAAACGCTTCAGATCCTCAATCTCCTCCGTCCGTGTCGATCAGTATAGATATCGGATAAGGCGATACTAACATCGTCTCATCCGCTAACATTGCATTGACCTTGTCAATAGGCCCGAACCACTTGCCTTGTCGATTGCTATCTAAGTCCATGAATTACCGATCCATTTTTATCGCTTCGGCTCTGTTCGTTTCAGGGCTCTCGTCAGCCAGCCAACCGGCCGCTTCAGATGCGAGACAACATATTCGGTTTGACGACAATTGGCGCTTCCAACTCGACCCGAAGCCCACGATTGGTGGAACGATGGTTTCGAACTGGCAGTGGGTTGCGGCTCCGAGCGTGACAAACCTCGATACTCCGACGATTCCAGATGACCTCCAATCCTCAAGTTGGAGAACTGCGCGAATCGGGCGCGACGTTTTTCGAAATCATCCCGGATTTGCCTGGTTCAAGGCTGATCTGGGTAGAAACTTGCCCGCTCCCCAAGGCGCACGGAGAATTCTCAGCTTCGAAAGCGTAGACGACAATTGCGAGGTATTCGTCAACGGAAAGATGCTCGTCAAGCATTACGTTTGGAACGACCCATTTGACGTCGACCTTGGGAGCGTGTGGCAGGAGGGAGGACCCAACTCCGTAGTCCTCTTGGTTGAGAACACAGGTGGCGGTGGAGGAATTATGGGCTCGGTCACGATTCGGGCCGCCACCAAGGCTGACGAAGTTCCTCCTGTAGCCCGCGAGAACTTTGACGATTCCTCTTGGCGAGTTGTCCACGTGCCGCATGACTATCTGCTCGAGAGTCCCTTCACTTCGACTGCCGACGCAAGCCACGGTTCACTGACCCAAAATCCGGCTTGGTACCGAAAGAGTTTTACGATACCGAAAAGCTACGCTGGCAAAAGCCTTTGGCTAGAATTCGACGGCGTGTATCGAAACAGCATTTTATGGTTGAACGGCCACAAACTTGGCTCTTACACATCCGGTTATATCGGATTTAGGCATGATATCGCTCCCTTCGTACACTATGGCGGCGTTAATGAGTTAGCAGTTCATGTCGATCCGCGCCAGGCCGAGGGCTGGTGGTATGAAGGGGCCGGGATCTACCGGCACGTATGGCTCAATGTCGCCGATCCTGTCCACGTGACACCAAACGGGACCTATGTTGTCTCCGACATTCGAGCCGATCAGGCCGCACTCTCGATTCAGACCGATGTTACGAACCAGTCAGGGACCGCCCAAACATGCTGGGTCGTGTCGAGCATCGTCGCACCGAATGGAAAGAAAGTCGCCACCGTCAAATCACCGTTGCAACTGGACGCAAACCGGACAAACGTTCTCTCGCAGACTGCGACAGTCACTTCTCCTCAGCTATGGTCCGTTGAACAGCCACAACTATATCATTTGGTGACAAGCGTCTTTCAAGGCGGCAAGCCAATCGATCACACAGAGACTACGTTCGGTTTGCGAACAATAAAGTTCGATGCAAAACTCGGGTTCTTCTTGAACGGAAAGCCTCTGAAGTTCCAAGGCACGTGCAATCACCAAGACTTCATTGGAGTTGGAACCGGAATGCCCGACGGACTGTTGGAGTGGCGCATCAAGAAACTCAAGGAGATGGGCTCAAACGCCTATCGATGCTCTCACAACCCCCCGGCAAAGGAACTGCTCGATGCTTGCGACAAGTTGGGGATGGTTGTAATGGACGAGAACCGACACCTCGGGAACGCGACGGGCGGCAAAACCCCGAGCGGAACTTCGACAGGCGATTTCCCCGAATTGCGAGAGATGATCCAGCGCGATCGCAACCACCCTAGCATCGTCATCTGGTCCATGTGCAATGAGGAACCCCTTCAAGGCACGACAGAGGGTGGTCGAATTTTCGCGGGAATGATGAAGGAAGTTCACAAGTGGGATACGACCCGCCCTTGCTCTTGTGCGATGAATGGCAGTTGGGGCGAGGGAATCTCATTAGTTGAAGATCTCCAGGGAGGGAACTACGACCCTAGTGGCTACGATGGATTCCACGCGAAGTTTCCTGACAAGCCGTTCTTCGGGAGTGAAACTGCCAGCGCCGTGAGTACTCGTGGCGAATACGTGAACGATCGAGCCAAAGGGTATGTCAGTGCTTACGATGTAAATGCTCCACCTTGGGCTCAGCCTGCCCAAGTCGCTTGGAAGGCGATTGCAGATCGCCCATATGTCGAAGGCGGTTTTGTGTGGACGGGTTTTGACTACAAAGGTGAGCCCACTCCATACGGCTGGCCATGTATTAACAGCCATTTCGGGATCATGGACATGTGCGGATTTCCGAAGGACTCCTACTATTACTACAAAGCGTGGTGGGGGGATAAACCGTCCATTCACGTGTACCCCCATTGGAATTGGCCTGGCAAAGAGGGACAACCCATCAACGTCTGGGTCCAGAGCAACTGCGACGAAGTTGAACTCGTCCTGAACGGCCAATCTCTCGGCGTCAAACCTGTACCACCCCATGAACACGTTGAGTGGATGGTCAATTACCAGCCTGGCATGCTAGTGGCAAAGGGATATAAGAACCACAAAATGCTGGTCTCAGACGAAGTTGACACAACCGGTGCTCCAACGGCAATCATCCTCAAGACGGACCGAACACGTCTGAGCGCTGACGCGGAAGACGTGACGATGGTTGAAGTTCGAGTTGTCGATGCAAAGGGGCGCGTCGTACCGTACGCGAGCAATCAAATACGATTCACCGTAAGCGGAGCAGGTTCCCTTGGAGGGGTAGGAAACGGAGATCCTAGCTGTCATGAGCCGGACCAAGCCGACACTCGATCGGCATTCCACGGTCTGTGCATGGCCCTTGTCAGGGCAGGCAACTCGCCGGGAAAGATTCGGTTGGAAGCCGAGGGGGCAGGTCTGAAAGGAGCCGCTCTCACATTCGAGTCCGGGCGAGCAACCAATCACTAATGAGTACGTTCCGGTAAGGCCCTCCTGCCTGGGCAGCGCCTTACCGGAAACGCACGCAAAAATCTAACCGTACACGAGTTGACCACCGAAGTAACCGGTTCCACTGATGATCAACGCACAGAGAATCAGTACGACCAAATAGACTTTGCTGCTACTCCCCAGTTTCTTTCGGGTCGCGAGCGTTCCGATCATCAAGAGCATCGAACTGATTGCCATCAGTAGATGGATCAGCATAGTTCCTTCGAGTTTGTGACCACCGAGTAGCCAGGCGGCAATCCCGGTTGGAACAACAACTGCAAGTGACGCCAAGGACCCGATCAAGTTCCATAGGGCGGCCTTCCCCAACTCAGCGCTCTTTTTCCTAAGTCCCAGAAATTCGAGGAATAACCCAAATAGAAACAGGGCGATCGGAAAATGAACGACGGCAGGGTGGAAACCGTGGGTCGGAATGATCGAACCACCTGACTCGCTCGAACTCGTCGACGATGCGGTCTTACTTGGCGGGTCGCCTGGCTTTCCAGGGGGGTGGTTCGTAGGATCGCCAGGCAGGTAGCCCTGCTTAATTTCGTCCCCGTTCGTCCAACCGTCTCCATCGGAGTCAAGTCCCTCAACCTGCTTTAACATATCCACCGTCAATTTGTTGTCCGGTGATGCATTGACTAGCTGGGCAAGGGCTTTACCGTAGGGGTTCCTGCGTGTTCCTTCCGAATGGCAGTTCTTACATCCGGCTTGTCCGTTTGGCTTCGCCGGATCGAGTTTGTAGTAGCTTTTGTAAAGCTGGTAGAACTCTGGCCGGGCTTCGCAGAGCGCAGTCGCCGCAAGAAGAATCAAGACGAGGGCGGATCTAAAGCGAAAAACTGGATCCTTGATAAGACTGAGTTGGCGAGAAATCATAGACCTGGCGAGAGACGTTGGATTATGAACTGGATACTTGGGGAGTTGCCTATATTCCCGGGCAAACAGTAATCGTTACGCCGAGCATTCCAGATTGTTTCGATGTTTGCCCATGAATCGTGCCTAAAAGAGGCCAAATGTTTGTTACTATAGATGTATGACGCATACGCAATGTAGCCATTGCGGTAAGCCGGTTTACACCGGCTATCTTTGCTCCGACTGCCAAGCTCTCCGGGCATACCAACCTCATCTTTTTGCGGCAGACGGCGCCGCGAAAGGGGTATTGGGGCGTCTGCGAATTGACCGAAACGCGATCTTTAGTGCGACGCTCGTTTTGACCGCTTGCTTCGTGATGGCCGTTCTTTGGCCTCAGATGAAAAGGCTGATGAATGGGTCAGGTTCTGCCAATGATTCAAGCGCGGCGGTGATCGATCAATTCGCAAAGAAGATGAATGTCGGAAATGTAAACGGGGCTGCTACAGGTGGCGAATCGAGAATTGTCACCTCAAACAACGCACCCCGGACCACCTCGCTTCCTCCTTCGGCCAATGCGGATCCAAACCTCTCGGCTACAACGGAGTCCCGCCCACAACGGGCATTTCGTCCTCAACCAACATCGATGAGGGCAATCGCTCCGGTCGGAGACTTTCAACCTGGGTCGCGAAGTACGTTTGACGCTTTCCTGGCTAGCTACTGCGGTGAGAGGTCAAACCTGATCGGAGGTCCAGTCACCCCTACGAGCATCATGTGGCTTCCAAATGGAACCGGCGCGATTGTCTCCATAGATGAAAACGGCTCTTTTCGCCAGGGAACGGCCCAATATAGTCCGCAAACCGGATGGGGTTGGATCCTAGCTCCCGAGTCGAAGCTACCGTCGCGTTGACCGGTTGTTCACCCATCTTGGCCCCTCTTCGAAACCGTTGGTCTGAGGTTTTTCAGACTTGGCGATATCGATCGAGGGCGTAAGATCATCTCGATGGTTCGATGCTTGTCGGACACTTGTCGAAATCAGATTTCCGAGACTTGGAGTTTCTGCCCCTATTGCGGGGAAGACAACCGCCCGCCCGAATTGAGGCGAAGAGTCTCCGATTGCAGCCACGAATTCCTGCCATCCGCCAAGTTCTGCCTTCTTTGCGGTAGGGCAGATCGTACAATCTCACCAAAGAAAGGAGTCTATTACTCCGACGGGGATATTACAGACACATCATGGGGTTGGGGTTGCCTGCTTGACTTGCTGAGCCTTGGGTGTCTTGGCTGTGTTTGGATTATCCCGGTCGTGCTTGTCCTGGTGCTTACCATCACTCACTGGGCAATCAAGTCGATTTGAGAGTTCCTCAACTCACTCTTACTTGCCCCACCACAATAGCGTGGCAGGGGCTTTAACCGCCTCCGCCTTGTAAAGCCAGGTTGCTTAACCAAGAAGAGTTAAGACTTACCCACCGATGCTCTTTCTCAACAGATCTCGGACCCGATCGACTACCGGTTTTGGAACGATAACAATGGTTCCGTGTCGTGCGCCCGGAACCATCACGAGCTTGTCGCTGACATCGGTCCATGTCTTGAGATCGGCACTCTCGACTGCTCCCCAACGACCTTCCGTATAGCGATCAAAATAAACACGTATCTTGCGCTCGGTTCGAATCGCGGTCGGCCCTTCCGCCCAATAGTCGCCCGTTATCCGATTCTCGACCATGTGAAACGGTCCGTATGGAGTTGGCGATGTTGCAGCAAAGAGATACTTGGCTGGTACCGGAGCCCGGGTCTCGTTCTTTCCGAAGAAGAGCCAAGTGTCCCGCGTGTGGTGCATCGTGGCGTCAATGCAATTGAAGCCGGGATCCCAAAGCAAACGCGAAGGGGAGAATTGCCTGAAGTCAGTCGTCGTCGTAAAGTAGAACCGATGATTCAAGGGCTCATTGTCCGGCCCAAGGTCGCCGTCATCCCTCGCGGTTGACATGAATCTTCCCTTTTCGGTGGACGACCAGAAGATCACGTATTTTTGAGTGGGTACGTCATAGACGATTTCCGGCGCCCATGCATTCAGCGCATTCGAAACATCCACCATAGCGGGCACGTATTGCTGCGTCCAATGAACCAAGTCCTTACTGTGAGCCATGCCGATCGTTCGCGTCCACCAACCGGTTGTCCAGACCATGTGCCACATATGATCGGGACCAAATAGGATACAAGGGTCCCGAGTCAGTGAGTCCGGTCCGAGGTTTGACTTGAGAATCGGAACGTTTGGTTCAAGAAGTGGCCTGAACTTAAAGCCATCGTCACTCGTTGCGAGGAAGACACCCCCCTCCCCGTTGTCAACGAAGTATGCCAAAAGATACGCACGTTGCGGTCTTGCCCGGCCTCGAATCGCCTGCGAGTCTGCAGGCGGCTTCACTTGAGTTGGCGGGAGTTGCCAGAAGGCGGTGGTCGACAACCATGTCGCTACACCAAAGGACAACCAAGTCATGGCCGATTATGTCGCGAAGTTATCATCTACGCGATAGACTTAGCGTTAACCAATGGTGTTCGCCCCTAATATTAGAACCTTCTTATCATTCGCATTCTGTTGCGTCGCCATTTCTGCCAACGCGCAGGCGGATATTGCTGACGTTCCTCCCATGGGGTGGAATAGCTATGACTGCTTCAGCTATGCCGTCAACGAAAGTGAGGTTCTTCAAAACGCGGCCTTTATGGCCAAGAACCTTAAGAAATTCGGGTGGGAGTATATTGTGGTCGACTATGTCTGGTCATGCCCAAGGCTCACCCCTGACTTCGCACTCAATCAGGATTCCAATTTCAATCCGCGCCTAAGCATGGATTCAAACGGACGGCTCCTGCCGGATCCTGGTCGATTTCCTTCGTCGGTGAACGGCAACGGCTTTAGGCCCCTAGCCGACTCATTACACAGCCTTGGCCTGAAGTTTGGAATCCACTTGATGCGCGGTATCCCCAGGCAAGCCGTTGCGGCCAAGGCCCCAATTCTGGGCTCGGACCTAAACGCAGGCGACGCATTCACGCCCCAAAAGCCTTGCCCGTGGCTGAATCATATGTGGGGTCTGGACATGCAGAAGCCGGCCGCCCAAGCCTATCTTAATTCCATTTTCAAGCTGTATGCCCAGTGGCGAGTCGACTTTGTAAAGGTCGATGATTTGAGCTCACCCTACTCAGCGTCTGAAATCGAGGGTTATCGAAAGGCAATCCAACAGTGTGGTCGTCGAATCGTGTTAAGTCTGTCACCAGGACCAACTCCTTTGACATCCGGAGGTCATGTCAGCGAGTACGCCAACATGTGGAGACTTCTTGACGATCTTTGGGATAATTGGGACCAGCTTGATGCAGCATTCCGCCCTATTTCCGATTGGGGAACCTATCGAGGTCCAGATCATTGGCCAGATCCAGACATGCTCCCGCTGGGGCGCCTTAGAAAATTCGGTCCAAAAACGGGTCCAGCCAATACGGACTCTCGATTCACAAAAGACGAAGCGCGAACGTTAATGACGCTCTGGTGTATTTCGAAATCGCCGCTGATGTTTGGAGGCAATCTGCCCGAGACCGACCCCTATACACTCGGTCTCGTCACTAACCCCGAAGTACTGGGCGTTGACCAGCGAAGCAGTAACAACCGGGCCCTCGTTCCCGGGCTCAAACCGATTTGGGTGGCCGATTCTAACGACCCGCTCGTGAAGTACCTGGCCGTCTTCAATCGGACGAGCGATCAGACGACAGTCAACGTGGCCCTTTCCGATCTAGGCATCAAGAGTTGCAAAGTGCGTGATCTTTGGCTACGCAAAGATTTGGGAGTTCTATCACAGACTCTGCCCATAACCGTTGCCGCCCATGGGTCCATGCTCTACAAACTGAATGTCATCGAGGCTACAAGCGTCACGGAATCCGTGCTGCCGACAGTCAACCTAAGCGGGACCAGCTATGAGGCAGAATCGCCCGACAACACCCTGTCCGGTCAAGTGCGCGTTATGGACGACGTCAAGGACGGAAAGTGTTCAGGTGAGAAGTATGTTGGATTTATAGGGACCAATCCTCAAAACACCCTTCGTTTCAACAAGGTGATGGCCGACAAAGAAGGCGACTTCGTGATGGCAATCGTCTACATGAGCGGATCCCATCGCCAAACCGGAGTAAGGGTGAATGGAGGAGATCAGAAAATGGTCGAATTCCCCGCAACCGGAGGCTGGGACGGTCGCTACCTGGATGCGGTCGAAGTTCGTGTTCATCTCAAACTAGGAGCCAACACGATCGAACTGGGAAATCCCACCGATTGGGCCGTTAATGTGGATCGGATCGTGATTCGACCTGCCTAGAAGGGCGGGGAACCGACCGGGCTTCATGTTCGATACAATTCAAATCAAACTGCCAGGACTGGTCACTCATTGGGTTTTTCTGACATATTTATTAGTATGAGAAACTTCGGATCAATTGCCTGTAGGGGTTTCGCCATCGCGACCGCCGTTCTGATATCCACTGCAGTTCGAGCTGCCGATAGCAAGGTTGAAGAACTCCTCTCCAACATGCGTAATTCGTACCGACTCACAAAGAGTGCGACATACACCACGGAGAGTCATTTCGGGTCAAACACTTTTGTCAGTACATTTTCGTTTGTCGGCCCTTCCAAAATTCGAGTAGACACGATCTCTCCTAACTCAAAGAGCATGAAAACCGCTCTGATCGAAATAACGGATGGCAAAACCATGAACATCAAGCCGCCGAACACGATTGACTTTGTCGAGAATCCTTTTACCGTTGACCGCTTCGCCCAGAGCCTTCCAGTCGACTTGGAATCGCTTTCTTTCTTTGATTGGGACCGCCAACTGTCTACGGCGGAAGGCAAGAATATGTCTAAAAGCACGTTCAAAATTGAGCTCAATGTGGAGTGGAACGCCAAGAAATGGACGGTTTTGGAGGAAACTGCGGCCGCCCAAAAGGTCGTTTGTCGCTATTTCATCGACCCACACACCTTCTTTATCTGGCGCACGCTGGTCACTGCAATGCCTGGAGGATCCGCAAACGACAACAACGATTGCCGGATCACAAAGCTGAATCTTTCCCCAAAGATCGACGAATCGATCTTCACGATTGTTCATGTCTAGAGGATGCTCCACTAGAAGAGACTCTAGCCCCTATAGTCAATTTTGGTGAAGCGTCTTGCTGACAGAATTTCTAGGGCCACGGGACTCGTTCGGTCGCTGTATGTATCTGCTCAAACACCTTTAAGAGAGGATATGGTTGTCCGACGGCAAGAGCTTTGCCGAGGAACCCCCACGCGGCTACGCCGTCCAGGCTTTCCGGCTCAAGGAGGTGAAATGCCAATACTCCTAATGGCTGAGCCGTTCTCACAAGAACCCAACCCGTATCAGCGTCGATCTTCGTCGATTCAAATTTCCCTTCGAGACCTACCAATCGGTGACCCTGATAGGCGCCGCGAGCAACATTCATCGTTGTAATGGAGAATTGATCGGTCAAACCTTTCCATCCCTGAAGCAACCGCTCCACGACGATACCGTGTCGCAAGAGGAGAGCGATGGCCTCTTTCTGGCCGCTAGGAATGAGGTAAGCGGCTGGGAATTTCGCGGTTCGAGTTATCTTAAAGTGGTCAAAGACCGGCATCTTCACCTTATCCAGCGCCTTCGGTCTTCCAAACGGAGCCGGAGAACCTTTTGGAAGTGGATGCTCTAGAAGCACGGTTTCGTCACCTCGCGACGCGAATTCGAATCGAACTCCCAATTCGGGCGCTTTAGCTGGATCCAAACCCCACGAAACGACCCTCGCGTCGGCATTCCGAGTGAGTTCCAGGACCTGTTTGGCATGCAAGCCGACGTAATCCAAAATGGCGGAAACAAACCGATCCGTACCGACAACCCGGTCCTTAAATGGGATGAACGTGGTCGCCTCGGACAGGATCGAGATTCGACCTCTAAGCCCGACATAGTGTGTGCAGTATCTACCTTCCTGTCCGTATGAGTACCATGCTCTCCTTTTGGAGTCGCCTCGCCCTTCGACGTTCCCGTAGTCAAAGGTCAGCATTCCAAACTTCTGATTGAGTTCTCGTCGAATCGTCGGTAGCAGTACGTCCCGCGAAAAATGGAGCACGTCCGGATCCGTATTGGGATTCATGGGCGGAGCGTAGGTCAGTTCCCAGCCGTGACGGGTCCCGTCCGTCGTGTGAAGATCCATCATCACGTCGGGGTCCCAAGCATTATAAACATGCTCTAGCACCCCACGGGTTTCCGGACTCTCGGCTTTGATCGCATCTCGATTCAGGTCGAGCCCTTGTCCATTCGCCCTGACTCCGACCATCGCCGGTCCATCCTGTTCTGGCCGATTTTCATCCACAGGTCCAAATTTCTCATTCCCGTCGATGTTGTAAATCGGGGCGACAAGCAGGACGATCTTTCCAAGTAATCCACTGGGGCCTTCTTGACTTAGCCGCCTAAGGATGGCGAGCGCAGCTTCTTTCCCCTCAACTTCACCTGCATGAATATTCGCCTGGATGTAGATAACTGGGCGCCCCAGCCTGCGTGCCTCAGAAGGCGAGGCAATGGGTGGGAACGACGCAACCACTAGCGGCATCTCCTTACCATCCGTACTTTTGCCCATCGACTGGACCGACAACGGTGCGCCTTTTATCTGCAGCTCATGCAGGAAAGCGATGACGTCGTCGTAGTGAGACGTCTCGTTGTAATTCGATCGCTCAGCCCGAGTCTGTGGCCAGTCTTGCCCGAGAACTGGAGCAAGGAAAGCGAGCCATAGGGTTAGGATGACAACAATACGAAAATGCATGGACCATTATCGCTGTTTGTCAGATAAAGTTCCATGTCTGGCGAGTGACGCGACTGGGATCGCTTCGTTTCCAACCCTTTAGAGAGCCGGGCGCACTCGAAAACGAATCCTCTACGCTTGCTGCGTAGAGGATTCTGCAAGGGAATTGGGACGGCCTCCAGGCCGCCCCCGCATGCACCCGTTAAGGTGCATTGATGGTCAGCGTGACCGGGACGGAAACGCTGCCATGACTTGCGGTGATGGTTGCATTCACCGTGCTTCCCACGGTTGCAGTGGAGATGTTGAAGATCGCGGTCGTCGCTCCGGCCAGGACAGTGACGCTGCTCTGGACTGTCGCGCTTCCGCTACCCGAAGTGAGGGTGATCCCAACGCCGCCGACGGCTGCCGGACTGGACAGGGTGACCGTTCCGGTCACGCTTGTTCCACCGTTCACCGTGCTCGACGAGAGCGTGAGGTTCGTTAAGATCGGCGGATTGATCGTCAGAACCGCTGTCTGGGTCGAGCTGCCCAGAACCGCGGAGATCGTCGCCGTCTTCGCACTCTGCACCGCCACCGTATTTACGGTGAATGTGCCGGTCGTCGAACCGCCAGCCACCGTCGCCGTACCAACCACGGTTGCGTACGCCGTGTTATTGGACGATATGGTCACCGTCGTGCCACCGCTTGGAGCCGGCCCGCTGAGCGTCACGGTTCCAGTCGATGTGGTTGCGCCGTACAGAGATGCCGGAGAGAGAGCGACGCTCACCAGCGTCGCCGGGTTAATCGTCAGAGTTCCAGACTGATTGACTCCGTTCAGCGTGCCCGTGATGGTCGCCGACGTTACCGATGCAACCCCCGTCGTCGTGATCGGGAAGGTCGCCGTCGTCGCTCCAGCCAGAACGGTTACCGCTGCCGGGGAAGGAAGGGTCGCGTTCGTGCTGCTCGATGTCAGGGTCACCGTCGCACCGCCGGATGGGGCGATTCCGTTCAGAGTCACCGTACCGGTCGAAGAGCTTCCACCTATCAGCGAGGTCGGAGAAACCGATACCGCCGTAAGGGCTGCCGGATTAATCGTCAGCGTTTCTGGAATCGAGACGCTGCCCTGGCTCGCCGTGATCGTCGCCGGCGTCGCGCTGGCAACCGCCGTCGTGCTAATGATCGCCGTCGCAGATGTCGTTCCAGCAAGAACCGTTATCTGAGACTGGATCGTCGCGCTCCCGCTGCCGGAAGAAAGGCTTATGCTGAAGCCGCCGGTAGCCGCCGGGCCGCTCAAGGTGACCGTGCCATACGACTTGGCTCCGCCTATCACCGACGCCGGTGAGAGGGTGAAGCTTGCCAGAGTCGGAGGAGCGATCGTCAGAGTCGATGTCTGAGTCGAACTTCCAAAGCTCGCCGAAATCACCGATGTCTTACTGCTCTGGTCAGGGGTCGTGCTGACCGCGAACGTTCCCGTCGAAGATCCGCCTGCGACCGTTACGCTACCCAGAACGGTTGCGTACGAGGTATTGCTCGACGAGACCGAGATGGTCGTTCCGCCGCTGGGCGCCAGACCGTTGAGGGTCACGGTACCCGTCGACGTGGACCCGCCGATGACGGTCGTCGGGCTGAGGGCAAGGCCGACGAGGTTCGCCGGGTTGATGGTGAGGCTACCAACCTGGCTGGTTCCGTTCAACGATCCCGTGATGGTGACCGGAGTCGCACTTGCAACTCCCGTCGTACCAATCGTAAAGGTCGCAGTGGTGGCGCCACCCAATACCGTCACAGGTCCAGAAACCGTTGCGTTCGAGCTGCTGGAAGTCAACGTGACGGACGTCCCGCCAACTGGCGCCGCGCCGCTTAGCGTCACCGTGCCAGTTGCAGATGCACCCGATATCACCGATGCAGGAGCGATCGAGACCGACGTCAGGGCCGCCGGATTCACCGTCAAGGTCGAGGGAATCGAGACACCGCCGTGCGTCGCGGTGATCGTTACCGAAGTTGAGGCGCCGACAGGGATCGAGTAGATCGTAAAGATCGCCGAACTGTTGCCTGCCAAGACGGTTACTTGAGATTGAACGGTGGCGCTTCCGCTACCAGACGAAAGGCTAATTCCCACACCGCCCGTCGCTGCAGGTCCGCTCAAGGTAACCGTTCCAATCGACGTTGTTCCGCCAATTACTGAAGTTGGCGAAATGGTGAGTGTTGCCAAAGTAGGAGCTGTAATCGAGAGCATCGCCGTTTGCGTCGTGGTCCCCAATACTGCGGAGATGGTCGCTGACTTCGTACTCTGATCTGGAGACGTGCTTACGGTAAACGTTCCCGTTGTCGATCCGCCGGCAACTGTCGCCGTTCCAAGAACCGTCGCATAGGCCGTATTGTTGGACGAGATCGTGACAACCGTTCCCCCGCTAGGCGCCGGACCGCTTAGCGTCACGGTTCCTGTTGTGGTTGAGCCGCCGATCACAGATGAAGGCGACAGTGCCACTCCGATTAGGCCGGCAGGGAGAATAGTCAGCGAGCCAACCTGGTTAACCCCGTTTAGCGTGCCCGTTATGTTTGCCACTGTCGTAGTTGCAACGCCCATAGTGGAAATCGAGAAGCTGGCGGATGTTGATCCACTCCCGACGGTCACTGTTGGCTGAGGCGTCGCGTTAGAGCTGTTAGAGCCCAAGCTGACAATCATCCCGCCCGCAGGAGCAGGGGCGTCCAAAGTTACCAACCCACTAGATGCAGTGCCACCCAATATTGGGGTGGAGGTTATCGAAACGCTTGCGAGACTCGGAGGATTGAGCGTGAGTTGCGAATTTGTGGCAATATTGTTAACTTTTGCGCAAATCGTTGCGTTCGTGCTCGTCGCCACCGAACTGGTGCCAACCGTAAACTGACCCGTTGTCGAGGATGGGGAAACCGTGACGGTCGGTGGCAAAGTTACGTTGGAACTAGTTGTCGAAAGGTTTACTACCACGCTACTGCCGCTTGGGGCCGCTGCATTGAGGGTCACGGTGCCTTGAGTCGTTCCACTGCCACCGTCAATCGGATTTGGGTTGAACGTTATTCCCGTCACCGAATATGGAAGGATGGTCAATGGCGCAGTCGTACTAGACCCACTCAGCGTTGCGGTTATGGTCGCGACCGTGCTGCTTGAAACAGGATTTGTATTGATCGCAAACTGCCCAGAAGTCGATCCCTCAGGAATAGTGAGACTCGGGGAAACGCTCGCGCTGGAGCTGTTGGACGACAAGTTGACGGTTACTCCAGGGTAGGGAGCTGGGCCAGCCAACGCAACCGTGCCCGTGTCGATACCGCTGGCTCCCACAACTGTTTGGGGGCTAAACGTGATCCCAGTCACGGCCTCTGACACCACGGTTAACGTCGCTGATTGACTGACGTTGTGGCACGTTGCCTTGATGTTTACCTCAGTCGTGGAACTGACATTCGTGGTTAGAATCGTAAACGTCGCACTGTTATTCCCTTGGTACACGACCACATAGGACGGTACCGTAGCGTGCGAGCTGTTACTTTGGAGCATGACTTTGACCGCACCCGCCTGAACAGCCGAGTTAAGAGTCACAGTAGCAACAGATGTCGCGCCGCCCGAAATCGTAGTCGGGTTGAGAGTCACACTGCTCACCGGGATAGAATTATCCGCGATAGAAACGGTCACAGTTCCAGTTGCTTGTTTTTGTGTTTGTGCAGCAGCATTCGATGCCAATAGGAGTATGGCGAGTGCTGCGGCGAAGCACATTCTGGCGATGTTCAACTTCACTTTCATAATATCTGCTCCAGAGACACACGAAGATCGTCTTCGGCGATTGACGGTAGCTCTTGATCTAAACTGTTCTTTCCTAAATTCTTGAGGCGACACTTGTCCATTAAATCTATATTTGAATCCGAAATAAGAAAACTGTAATTGCATTGATATCCGCCAACGAAAATGGGCGTCTGATTCGGGACGGAGTGGGGCCTTCTGCGAACGGACGGCCATGCCTTATTGACGAATGCAAATTCGGGACCCATTGCCACCACTCTCTTGGTGGGATGAGATGGAGTCTTGGCGCCCGTCTTTGATCGAACTGCGCCTGATTTGGCATGAGGATGAGGCGAGATCCCGCCACTATTGCTGAGTGGCTGAATGACCCTTGTCAATCCAGAGGATTTCGTGGTCAGAGAGTTGGAACTTGGGACCCGTTTCGATTCAAAGCCAAGAGCGGAAGTATCCTTAGCGGGCTTTTTGTCGACTGAGGGGGTTCCCTTGGTAGGGCCTGTTTTAACTTTGCCTGGAGTGTTTGCTCTGGCAAATCCACCGTTCGAACCTGGCTTAAGTGCCTTGGCAGTAGATATTGCAAACTGCTTGCCCACTACTCCGCCTGTCTTGGCGCCCAGATTACTTGACTTCTCTGACTTACTAGCAGCGGGTTTAGTCGAGGGTTTGGCAAACACGGCACTGAGGTGAGAGTGCGAATTGACCGGCAATCCATTCGGAGTTCCGAGCGGAATCCTTAGAGCTTTTGAACCTCCTATTTGGGCAACTGGTAGTTTTGGCGTGACAGCGGTCTGGGGCAACAACCGAGTTACTTTAGAAGTCGGATTGGTCGACAGATCAGAGGTTGCCACGCCGGGATAGGTTGGAATGCCCGGGGCCGGGGTTGAGTGCTTTGGCAGTTCTTCCTTGACTGCTTCTGACGACTTATCGCCAATTCCTGTAGTTAGACTCGGAAGTTTGGTTGGAATGTCAGTTGCCGAATCAGACACGTTCTTGGGAACACCCGAGATCACGCTTGGGGGGGCCGGTGCGACCTCTGCCACTGCCGAAACGGGGCCGAGCTGAACGGCAGTCGAAGAAATTGGTTGGGTTTTCTTTCCGTTAAGTAATCTCGCAAGCGGCTTCGCTACCACATCCGGCAACTTAGATATCGGCGTTGCCAGGTCTTCAGTGTCGGCTCCATCCGGGATCACGCGCGGAGTGACCATTATGATGACGTCCTGCTTGGACGTTTGATCGTTCTTGAATCGGAATAGGCTTCCGAACAGTGGCAAGTCACCTAGGAATGGCACTTTTGTATCGCTTCGGCGCTTGGTTTCAAACGTCATGCCGCCGATAATGATCGTCTCACCGTTCTTCACGCGAACCGTCGTAGAAGCTTTTCGAACCGTGTTGATAGGAAGACCGTTTGCCCCCGATCCGGTCGCATCACTCACTTCGGGATTGAGGGTGACCGTAATCCAGCCGTCGTCCGATAGGTAAGGCGTCATCTTCAATGTGATCCCCGTTTTGATCAATTGAATCGTTGCAACCGGATAGCTGACCGGGCCGCTGATGACTTCAAAGTAGTTTTCCTGACCGACTTCAATCGTCGCTTCCTTTCCATCAAGAGTCATGACCCGTGGGCTCGCCTTGATGGTCGCCTTGCCCTTATTGATCATCGCGGTGAGGGTCGCCACATCTGACTGGCTAGCCTGTGCATAGGTCCATTGACTGGACGGCGTATTCACACTGTCGCTTAATCCAAAGTACTTCCAAGCAAACGAGAGGTCGTATTGGTTTAGAGTTGTCGTGTCCGCCTCGGTCACCATCGCCTCAAGCACGATACGCGGCAAAGGTGCGTCAAGCATCTTAATGTCGCGCATGATCCGCTCCATCATCGTCGGAGAAGCCGTAATTGTGATCGTCCTCTCGCCGGTTAGGGCCTTTACATAAGAGGCCATCTGGGTAGGGAGCAACGCGATGATCTTATCTGCGGTCGCAAAATTGGGTTTATATATCCTGCTCGTAGCAAATCGCAAGAAGTTTGGGCTCGACGGTTCGCATTTCCCTACGAGATAGGTCTCACCGATTTTCGCCCAGCAATAGCCGCCCGGTAATAACAAAATGTCCAGTGCTTGTTCGATCGTCCGGTCTTTGATCTTCGCGGTTACGTTTCCCTGAACGGTTTCGTCAGGCACGATCGGGACTCCCGCGGTAAGCCCAAGGTCGGAGAGGGCCTGCTTCAAGTCAGTATCCTGGAATACATTGGAAACTTTCTTGGCTGGGCCCGACGTATCTTGCGTCGACGCGCCAGTTCCCAGCGTTTGTGCAGTCGCCCAAGTCGGCAAGACAAACGCCAACGCGATGGCCGCAATCGAGAGCCTTGAGCACCAGCCTGGACTCGAATAGATCGCATGGCGTCGCATCTAACTGCCCCCTGTGACAGCGGGCGGAACTTTCGTGTTGCCACCTGATGAATCTGTAGGCTTCGGTAGGCTAATCAGTGTCAGCTTCTTAACTTTGCCGACGGTAGTCACCCGGATTCCTGCCGACTTGGTTTGTCCGATGTTGGCCGTCTTTGCGGTTATTTCAAGTACATATACACCGTCTTTCAATAACCCAACATCTATCTGGCCGCTCGATCGAAGTGTCTCAAAGGGCAATACACGTTTGGCGCCCGAACTGACCTCAAGGCTGAGTACGGTATTGACCCTTGCCAAGTCTGCAATCCTGGCCTCGAGTTGGGGCTCAATCACGGAATTACCCGAATTAGTAAACGTTGCCGTAAAGCCATAGACCCTAGGCTTTACGGACGATATGACTAGGTCATCGTCCGCGAGAAGCGCAGGCGCAGGGGCGACTGCCTTGTTTCTCCCAACCACGAGTAGCTTCCCTTCTCCGACGACGGCGCCATCTTCTGATTTGGCGACCACTTTCAACTCGCCATAGTAGAATGGTTGCCTTAACTGCGCCTCTGGTACGGCGGCCAGGATTCGTAAGGTTCTCTCTTGCCCACCGTTGATCGTCACTCCACTTAGCGGCTCGGAACACCATGACGCCAGTGAGAAATCGTCACCGTTGCCGAGGGGCCCCGCTAATCCATGCATCGTCTTTGGTGTCGCAACGGAGACTTCCACGACGATTGGGTCGGATCCGGAGTTCAATACCTTGAAGGCTAGGCCGCGTGTCGATCCTGAGATTGCGTCGAATTCGATTGGATCAGGTGAAAGTTGCAGCGCGACGTCGGCTGCCGCGGTTGTCACGGCCGGATCACCCACCACGACAATGTCTTTCTCAAACGGCGGCAGTTTTTGCCCCTCCATGGTCATTGATGCTTCGAAGTGATATTTCCCGCTAGGGAGTCGATTGGGTGAAATCATACTGAGCGCGACAGTCGCATTCGGAATGATTCGGCGCTCATCGAAGTTCGCAATAATGACTCTCCGCTTTCGACCATTTATCGACTGAAATATATAGGCCTTTCCTGCATAGCGAGCGATCGCATTTCCGGTGTTCTTCACCATACAGTCGATTTGTGTTCCTGCGGGTTTCTCCATGCTTGCCCGGACAAACATGGCGGCTCCATCCTGTACCTGCCCCCCTTTTTGAGGAATGCCTGACTCCACGTAGAGAAGAATCGGAATGACAAATCGAAAGATATATGCAATCCCAGGGCCCTTTCGTGGCTTTTGAGACTTGACAATCACCACCGCGCCATAGAACCCGTGGGCACCGGACGGTACGTCAATTCGTATTGTCGGAGATTGTTGAGCGAGGGCAGGCAACAAAAAGTCAACCTGACTAGGAAGCCTTATCCAGGACAAGCAGGACGAGAAGTTCTTTAACTGCTCAGGAGTGACTTTGTCTTGCTCGACCCCATCGAATCCATTGAGATCCTGGACTAAGAAGACTCGGCTGATCCCGACCGTGTTCTCTCCGTCCGCCTGGTTGTTCCGCAACAATAGCGGTAAGGTGTAGCTTGCTCCCGCCTTTACCGTCATCTCATAGCTAGTCGGACGGACATACAAGCCCTGGGCATAGGTCGCGCAAGCGGAAAGGACCAAGCAAACAGCAGTTAGCAGTCTTAATTTCATGTTCAAAGGCCTACGAAGGCATCGGTCTCTTGCTCGTAACTTCCATATCCCTATCCAGGATTGAGGTCCACACCCCGCTCTTCAAAAACTGACCGGTCGAAATCTGCCCCCGACCGACCATCTAAATCACCCAGCGCAGTTTGGTGACATTGAAGCCCCCAAGACCACGCTGGTGAATGAGAGTTACTCGTTCCCGATCAACAGCGGGTTGAAAACAACCTAGTCGCCGGTGATGGTGAGGGTGACGCTGCCGGTGACGGCAGCGGGAGTCCATGCCAAACCTAGGGTTGGATTTCCAACAAGTTCAACCTGAAGTTGGTGAGTCGTGGAGCCCGAACCGGTATTCGTTGCGGCAAACCCATCATGGTGTGCGGTTGCATAGAAGATTGGGGTAGTGCCACTGCCGGAATAGCCATCCAGATTCGTCAAGATCGTGTAGCTTCCAACGCTCGATGTGGCAGAGAGGGCGTAGGTTTCGTTAGCTTTACAGATGAAGGTGGTTACGTTGCTTGTGTAGTTATTGTAACCGCCATCTGTAACGTCGATTTGGAGCAGATCGGCAGCGTTTGCAATGCTAACCCACTTCTCAACCGTTACGGAGATGCTTCCTGTTGCACCTGCTTGCGGTCCTGATTGTGCCATTGCGCCAGTGACTATAATGCCGGCCAGACCGGCGATGAGAATAAGCGTTTTCATATACCTCTTCCAATTTGGTCGACTATCGACCATTGCTTTACTGAGCGGTGTCGAGTTCCTCACCGCACGCGTCCGCTCTAGGCCCGAGTGCAGTTCCATAGTTGCCAGACGAGGGTTGCTTCGCCCGAACAAATCGTTTTATGGCATTAGCTACCTGTTATCGTAACTGTAATGGTGCCGCTGTAATTCCCCGGTGGGTTTGCCATCGACGTCATAACCAGTCCAGAAAGGTAAACCGTGCACGTGGCCGGTGCAAGAGTGCCCGTTGCCGGATACAGCGCCGTTGCATGCCCTGACGAGTAGCGACCCACCAGACCAGGGACGTCAGTGTCCATGAGGTTCAAGAGGCTGGGGTCCATTGCTAGCCAGAGTTGGCTTGTCGGAATGGTCGAGCTAACCGATGTGAGGGGGCTCATCGACGCACTAATATAGAATGCGGTATTGCTTGTTGCGCCAATTTTCGAGTAGGCGTGATTGAACCCGACGCTCGAAACGGGTTGCGTGGCGACCCCTGGCGTTGTGATGTCAAAGTAGAGGCCCTGGTCGAGCGAAATGCTGACAAAGGCTGGAACCGTGTAGGAATATCCCAGGGTGGTCGTATACGACGTCCCGCTAATCGTGAGAATGAAAGTTAGCGTGCCGTTGTACGTACCAGGAGCGGTCGTGGCAGGAACCGTAATGATGAGTCCCGTGGAAAAAATCTCCGTAGCACTTGGTTGTGTTGCGGTCGAGGTGCTACCACTCGCCACCTGGGTTCCGGGGCTGGAACCTCCAATTTGGATGGAGGGTGTCGTGCCCTTTGTCAGGTTGAAGCCGGAGTAAACGCCCTGAGTATTTGAAGCCATATTCAGGTTAACCAATGATTCAGGTCCGGAAGGGGAACTGACGTAGGCCTGGAGCGTCCATGTGTTTGGCGCAAAAGTCACCGCCCCGATGCTTGTCGACACGGTTGAGGCAGGTGCGGTGAACGTCATCGAGCCGCTTTGAGAGAACGAACTCGCTAAAATCGAAGTGGGGTTGTTTACCACTGCGCAATGCTGCGTAACCGTGTAACTGTAGTTGATCAAGCCGGAGGACTGACCACCATCGTAAGCAAAAGTGACCTGAATCGTTCCGCTATACGTCTTGGGAACCGTAAACTCCGGCACTGTAACGGTTAGACCTGTCGTAGCCACTTCATATACCGTTGCGGCAGACGTTCCAGCTGGGCCGGTTAAAAACTGAGTCCCAGGAGAAGAGGTGGCGATCGTAGGGGTCGCTCCACCTGAGAGGGTAGGAGGGCTTCCGTAGATCGAGTTCACCGTCGTCAGATTCAGAGCCACGGCCGTTTCTGGACCGGTGTGCGTGCCAAGATACGCTCTCAACGCCCAGGTGTAGGACCCAGATCCCGTATGTGCGTCCTTAATGCTAATGGCGCAAGTAGTAGCTGCACATGTGAAGCTCGTCTGTCCCGCATTGGCACTTAGGGTCGTCGATGCTGGCGAAATCGTCAAGGACCCCGAGTCGGCGAGTGCTGAGACACTCAGGCCCGCCAAAGCAAATGTGCAGACAAGTCCTCGCAGATTCAGTCTGGGAGCCCAGAAAATACCGAGGGAAACGTTCCGACTGGCGGAAGAATCACATGCCTCGGCCTCAATACAGAGCCTCTTCGATCCCAACCCCATCATTTTGCTGAAAGCTGTTCGCGCCAATCCAAACATCAATTCGTCTCCCCTAGCCGAAAAATCTGTCGGTTTAAAAATATGCAATTTGTATGCGACACGTTCCGTTTGTCTTTGATCCCGCCTCGTGTCGCAAGAGGCCTTTCAGCCTCCATCTCCGCCTAACTCAAGTGCCAGCTTCTTGCTGTTTCCGACTCCTGTCACACTTCGGTATGTCGATTCTAGGTCAAGTTCGATACGTTTGGCAACCCTTCATTTCGGCATTTCCCGGTAGAAATACGGTCAACTCTGCGTCTCAATTGTGGAGTAAATATTCATATGGCTAATAAGTTGACTTCATCTTTTTGACAAAAAGAAGCATGGAGTCGTCACTATTTATTGCTCTCAAGATCGCACTTTTTGACACCTTAACCGGTTAGGCGAGCGTTAAGGACGTGGTTGTTTGGTGTGCGCTCAAGCTTGGACGAAGCGTGAACTACTTGGATTTTCATGGTCCCTGTTGAACGAAATCGTTGGACGGACGGGCAATGAACCCTAGGTATGTCAGTTATCGCGGCCGTCGGGGATATAGGCTCTTGATTCGAGCGGCGATCGTTACCAGCTAGTACCGTGATTTGACATTCTCGAGCGAGACCGCCCTAGAAAATAGACAGCACTTAGCTTGAATGCCTTTTCTTTATGGCGCCATATTCTTCGTCGATCCCAATTTCGACGCCGATGGCTTGGGCGTAGAGGATGATTGAGCCAAGGGAGGGGATAATTTTGAGACTCTCAATTTGAGAAAGTCCTCCTTGAGTTATCCCAAGCGCATGAGCAACCTGTTCTTGCCCGATCTTCCGCTTTTTGCGCAGTTTCACCAGATCACGAATAAGCGTCTCGCTCAATAGCTGGTGAGGCAGGTCACCGCTTGAACAACCGTTTTCCTTCATCGAAGCACCCGGCATTCAGCTTTCAATAAGGCAAAACTCAAGTGCCAAGCCCCAGTCATCCGGTCCCCGCGCGATGTCGAAAGTTCCAGCTTGCTAATCAATCTTGAATTCCGTTTTTGATTCTTGGGAATGTATTCATTGGATGCACGTAGGTTCGATTAGTTCTCCGCCGAGAACTTCTTCTCACAATTCCTGCTATTGCTCATCTCTGCTATACCTATGCTTTCAGGTAGAAGAATTCTGAGACACTGAGGCTTGTCCTTGCAACATCCGAAATCTATACTACACGTATTATTACTAGTATTATCTAAAGTCAGTAACCGCTAGTGTATTCTTGCAACTAATAAATTAGGCTCAGGGAGCGTCTTCATGAGTCACGGAAATGAAGTTTCTCCTTGTGCTTCAAACCGCAATAAGTCGCAGTCTTATGAACTCGTGAAGATCGCAGTAAGACGGGACTTTTGGATGTCTATGTAAACACAGCGTTAGGAATCGGCGAAATAGCTTGGACGCGGGAACCATGCGATTCGTCGAGCGACAAAGAGAAGCAACTGACCGCGGTTAGGTTCCGCTTGGTCAGCGCGTGCTTAGCCGATGGGTCCCGTCGCAAATATGGCAACTGCCAACGAGAACGGCAGTTGCCTCAGAATAATTTGAGACCAATTAGTCCGAAAGAGCTCTCAAAGCTCTTTCGGCCCCAAGGCGAATACTCAACGGTGACGCTTTTTCTTGCCGTTGTCGCGACCAACTGTGATGTTCGCGCCGATCGCATTCGCATAGAGAAGAGCCTCTTCAAGCGAAGTTCGGGTCTTCATCGTTTCCATTTTTGAAACCATGCCCTGACTCATTCCGATGGCGCGTGCCACTCCCATCTGGTCAATTCGGCGACGCTTCCGGAGATCCACCAACTGCTTGATAATTGATTCAGTCGTCCAGGAGACGAGAGACGTGTCCGTCAAGCAATCGGGCTCCTGCCTGGATCTTGCATCCGCATCCTCGCCAAGCGAGTACGCATCGTTGCGTTCACTGTTTGTAGCCATCAAATCCTCACAATCTGTGTCATCACCAGGTGGGCGACTGGCCCCAAAATTCTAACACCATTCGAATGATTTCACCTATCAGGAGATAACGGTACTGTACGCGGTTAAATAGTACATTACATTGGATGCCGACCCCTTGATCTGTATAGGTTTCAGCCCTTAATATTAACTCATCCGATTCCTGACAAAAGAGTAGTCAATGGGAATCCAATGTGATTCCTCGATGAAGAACTAGTAGTTGGTTAGATAATGACGTACCATGCAGCCAGTTAAGACCTTACGGAGGTCAAGCCTCTCCTCTTCTAGTTACTAGAGCCGATCATTAAAATCGCAGTTTGCCAACATTGTTCTGTGAACTGCTCCAGCGCTTCCTTCTATTACTTCGTAAGATGCCTATACATTTAGATTACTATAACAATTCATGGCCTTTTAGGTAAGCCAATAGGAAACGATTGTGCTTCACAATGGTTCAATTCAAACGAGTTCGTTGACTGGGCTACTTCTCGATACCGTTGGGGACGGAAACCCGAGGTGGGCTCCAATTCCGATGTTTCCGGCAGGCATCTTGCAGTCTAAGAAGACTGATTCCGAAAACAGGCAAGAAAATCCGCTGCGTGAGGCTATCTCACTAAGGCCTGTGGAGGGTCGGGTACGGAGGCTCGCGTAGTGAGAACTTAATCAATCAGTTACGTCCGCCGGTCGTCGCGACGCCTTGGATAAATGTCTTTTGAGCGAAGAAGAACAAGATGATGATTGGGAGAGTGAACAGCGTAGCTGCTGCCATCAGCTGAGCCCACTTCCCGTCGTAACTTGAGTAAAACTGCTGCAGACCGTAGGCTAGCGTGTATTTAAGGGGGTTATTGATATAGATTAGGGGCCCCATAACGTCGTTCCATGTGCCCAAAAACTGGAACAATGCACATGTCGCAAGTGCTGGCTTAGAAAGGGGAAGGACGATCTTGCTGAAGATCGCCCATTCGCTTGCTCCATCGAGGCGTGCCGATTCTGCCATTTCCATCGGGATGGTGCGAAAGAACTGAGTGAGGAGAAAGATGAAAAAGGCGGTTCCCGCAAGGGATGGAACGGTAAGCGGCAGGTATGTTCCGTACCAGCCAAGCCATCGAAAAAGGGCAAACTGCGGAATCATGGTGACCTGCCCCGGAAGTGCCATCGTCGAGATCATCACCATGAACCAAAAGTCGCGCCCTCTGAAAGTGATCCTGGCGAACCCGTAAGCCACGACCGCGCTTGATGCGACAGCCCCCAGGATCGTCGTGGCGCACAGGCCCAAGGAATTAAAGAGGTATATCCCGAACGGAACGGTTCTAAGCGCATCGGGATAATTCTGGGGATGGATTGGATGGGGTAACAAACTCGCCAAGGAGAAGGCAGAAGATCCTGTCTTTGCCGCGCCATAGATATCGGTATCCAACTTTAGCGACGTGGAGAGCATCCAGATAAACGGCATGATCGCAGGAATACATAGTAGGAGTAGAACGGCATGCACCGCCAATCGCTGAGCCACTGACATGGCGCCCACTCCGACCCTATTTCGCCTACCGATCATATCCCAGTTCCTTTCGACGTCTCACCTCGACGTCAATCGCGCCCTTCAGGGAGGAAAGTGCTTGGGAGGGAGTTTGGGTACCACGCAATGCGGCATCCTCCATCTTCGTTATCTGATCGGACAGGAACTGTTGGTAAGGAACGGGAGGCATAACTTCCATGTTCTCGCTCGGCATCAGGTCGACGAAGGTCTTGAACTGGGGGTACTTATGAAGATAGTCCTGGTAAGCGGGAGCCTGAGTAATTTCGGGTGTCAGCGGCAACCATCCGCCCCAAGTGTAGAACTCAGCCGCCGTCTTTGGATCCGTAAGGCCTGACCAGAACTTAATGAACTGCCACGCGCCCTCAGGCTCTTTCGCCCCCTGAGGCACGATCATGAAATTGCCGTTAGACCATCCCGCGTTCAACCGGCCTCCCCGCGGGGGAGGAATTGCCACCGTTCGGTATTCCAATTCCGGGGCATACTTCCGAAGCTGTTCGACCCTCCATTGTCCGTCAACGGTCATCGAAAATGCCCCGCCGATAAAGGGCCAGCCGCCAGAGAAGGAGTTCATATCCAGCCCAGAATTGAATTTCACAACGTTGTCAAACCCAAGCTTTCGTCTTGCGGCAACCAGAAAGGAAAGCGCATTCAGGTTTTGTGGCGTATCAATCGTCAGGGTTTGTCGATCCCAGTTGTACATTCCGCCACCAAAAATAGGAGCAAACATCTGAATGCTCTCGGGCGCCCATCCGAGGTGGGTCAAGTTCCCCTGAAGGTCGAACCGGTTCAACTTTTGACCGATCTCGCTCATACCTTCAAGTGTCTTGGGAAGATTGTCCGGATCGATCCCGGCCGCTCGCAACTGCTTTGGCAGATAATAGAGCGCCCACATGTTAATACCGATCGACATTCCATATAGGTGGCCCCTATAGGTGCCCAACTTCTTGACAACCGGATAAGCTTCCCTGTCGAATCTCTCTTTCTCATCCGGCGTCATCAGTTCATCCAGTGGACGCAAAAGGTGGTCGTCCGCCCATGGCGGAATGATCGGGCTCCATTGGGCCATGACGTCCGGAGGGTCGCCCCCCATCACGCCGAGAATGAACTTTGAGTCGGCGCCTGGGTTTGGGACCGACAATGCCTCCACCTCGTATTCCGTTTGACTCTTGTTAAAGCGATCGACTATTTTATCGACAACGTCCTTCCACTCTGCCGTCCACATGTGCCAAAACCGGACTTTCTTGCGGCTGTGATGCGTGTACTCGGCCTGCAGCTGAGACGTCCAAAACACTCCGACGAACAGCATGATCGCCGTAACGACCACACGCGATATCCAGGCCGACTTAGAGTTGCTCATGGCCATTTGGCTGTGGTGGGAATCCCTATGGAGTCGTTTTGCATGACCGTCACCGCCGATATCAAACGTCCCGTTCCTAACTCCTCCTCAATCCGCATTGCCCTCCGGGTTATCGGTTGCCGATTCATCCGCCGTAATGCACCCACTTGCGCTGACTCTTAAACAGTAGAGTCGTGATAACCACGACGATAAAGAACAAAATCCAAGCCATGGCGCTGGCATATCCCATGTCCATATAACGCCAAGCCCGATTAAACAGATAGAGGGCGTAAAAGGTTGTGCTCTCCTCCGGCCCTCCGTTCGTCATGATGAACGCTTGAGTGAAGTATTGAAACGCTCCGATTACTCCCATGACCAAGTTAAAGAAGATAACTGGTGTTAACATAGGGAGCGTTATCCTGCGCATGCGGGTAAATGGGCCGGCTCCGTCCACAATTGCGGCCTCATAGAGGTAAGTCGGGATGTCCTTCAGCCCTGCCAGATAGATCACCATGCTCCCACCGACACCCCAAAGCGACATGAACACAAGGCTCCAAAACGCCCACTTGGTGTCGGCGAGCCACGCGGGACCAATCACTCCCAAGCGCTTCAAAAGGGCATTGACCAACCCAATCTGGGGATTAAGGATCCAAACGAAGACGACGGATGACGCAACCGCCGGCACGATAGACGGCAAGAACAGCACCGTTCGATAAACTGAGATTCCCCGCACGTTGCAGTTCAGGAGCAAGGCAAGGAGAACTCCTGCAACCACGCCCAACGGAACCGCCGCCGTCGCGTATTTTATCGTGATCAACAACGACTTCCAGAAGAGATCGTCGTTTGTCATAAGCGCCCGATAGTTAGCCGCCCCGACCCAGACAGGTGGCGTAACGATGTCCCAACGATTGAATGAGAGCCAAATACTGCTCAAAAACGGCCCAAGGGTGAAAACCAAAAATCCAAGAAGCCACGGCCCAATGAACAGGTAACCCACTAGATCCCTGCGCCATCGATTCATGGCCCATATTATCAGGGTTTAGGGGATATGGAAAGAGTTCGAGGTCCGGACTCGATTGAGGATCATTACACGGGGTTCAAGGGTCGGGAAATGCGTCGAACTCTAAACTTATAGCGTTGACGGCCGACTAAAGGAAGGCGACCAGATTGGTGGGACGGGTCATCCTGATGGTTCGACCGCACCGAAATTGGCTTGTCAGTAAATGCAACTGGTTCCTTGACACCGATCCTCGCCAACGCGATTCTCAGACTCCGATCATCTCCCGTCACTTCCGCGGCCCCTTACCCAAGCGTAAAGTAGAATGTCGAACCCTTCCCTAACTCACTGACCGCCCAGACTTTGCCTTGGTGTTTGGAAACAATGCGTGCCACGTTCGCGAGTCCAACCCCAGTGCCAGGAAACTCGGTATCGCTCACCAAACGCTCGAAGGGTCGGAATATCTGGTCCGCAAATTGCATGTCGAACCCAGTACCTTGATCTCGAACAAAGAAAGCTAACCCATTCTCCGTCGGCTCGCAACCAACATGAATCTGCCCTCCCTTTGGCGAATACTGGAGCGCATTCGAAATCAGGTTCCCGAGCAGCAATCGAATTAAGCGGGGATCCGCAACCGTGCTCATCGATTCCTGAACGACGACGATCGCATCATCATTTTCGTGAGCCAATTCGGCGGCAACGTCGCAAGCCAAGGTGGATAGATCCACTACCTGATGGATCGCTTGCTCTCGAGAGAGCCTCGATAACTTGAGCAGTTCGTCGATAAGCGTCCCCAGTTTGTTGGCAGCCTGAACCTGGCGGTCAATAAGCCCGACCGCGTCTTCTGGGAGGAACTCTCGAAAGTCCTCTTCCAAAATTCGACACTTCGAGGCAATCGCTCTCAACGGGGCGCGCAGGTCGTGAGCGACATGATAGGTGAACGCTTCCAATTCGGCATTTGCCTGCGCCAGATCAGTCGTACGATCGAGGACTCTGCGATCCAATTCTGCATTCAACCTCTCCAATTCCCTTTCTGCATCGATGTCCGTCGTCGTCTTCAAATACCGGATCACGCGACCGGCGCTGTCGCGGACGGGTTCGGAAAGCGTGCGATGCCATCGATAAACTCCATCATAACGTCGAAGCCTAAACTCCGCTTCATACACTTCGCCGCTTGCATAGGCTGCCATCCGCTTCTCCATTGCGGACTGGAAGTCATCAGGGTGAATGACCTGAATAAGATCTACTGGCTCGGACTTACTCAAACCCGTATATTGGAACCACTTTGAATTGTAATAAAGTGGAATTCCGTTCGCGGCGACCGTCCAGGCGATAAGAGGCAACGAGTCTAAGACTGTTTGAAGCCGACAGTCATATTCGGCCGACTCCTTCTCAAGCGATTTGAGTGCGTCTATCATGTACCTTGGATGTGAATCCAACATCCAATTACCAGTATAGCTTATTGCGCCTGGGAGCGCAACAAATTTATTGCATGCTCCGCTAACCCCTGGAGTGCAGAACTCCAGTTCACGATTGATTGCCTTCGTTTGAAATTCAGCCCCACGATGGGACGGACCGATCGCTAGGACGATTTGCTCAAGCGCAGGAATAAAGTCGGAGCAACCTGAGTCTTGAATTACGATCGTGTTTCTAGAGTCGCGATAGAGCCATTGCGAATGATCGAACCGCAGAAAATCCTCCAAATGGGCAGACGTCGCGAATTGTCGAATCCAGGACAAACCTGCGAACACGTCTGCCAAACCCGATCGTCGTCGGTAGGAGGCGTGGTTCAGATTCAAACGAATCCGTCGTTCAAACGGCAAGACCACTATCAGGAGTCAGCTCACTTGTTCAATAGGGGGCCAAATGATCGATTTGAAAAGGAGATCATGTGCCATTTGGATGCGGCCTACAACCTCGCGTTATGGCTCTTACACAACACCCAAGACGCGGAAGATGCAACCCAATCCGCTCTTTACAAGGCGTTTCGTGCCTTCGGTAGAATGCGGAGCAACGATGCGAAACCTTGGCTCCTGGCAATTGTACGCAACGAATGCATGGACATGCTCCATTCCCGAACGGTTAGGAATCGGTCCGAGTCGTCCTCGGATGAGAATTGGGAAGCTATCGAGTCGACCGCGATAAGTCCTGAACGAGCCGCGCTCCAATCTTTGGACAGCCAAACAGTCATCCAAGCAATTGAACAGCTCCCGCCCGAGTTTCGGGAGGTGGTATTGCTCCGTGAAATCGAGGAAATGTCCTATTTAGAAATCGCTCAGGTTATTGAGAAACCGGTTGGGACGGTTATGTCGAGACTGGCAAGAGCCAGAGGACGGTTGCAGGTAATCCTGTCAAGCGGGGGAGCGCTATGAATGCATGCGACTCGATTCGCCCAATGATTGACGCGTACCTAGACGCTGAACTTGGGCGTGACTCCTCAAAGCAAGTTGAGTCTCACATTTCTGAGTGCCCGAGTTGCCAGCAATTCGCGGAAACCAGGAGCCAACTCAGTAGGATTATCAAGGACGCCGTACCCTACGCAGCAGCTCCTATCGGCCTAGGGGTGAAGCTCCGCCGCGACAAGAAGTCTCCTTTCCGTCGCTTTGGTCCGATTGCAGTCGGACTCGCGTTCGCCGTGTGCGCGGCATCGACGTTCCTTGTCTTGCGTCCAAGGCTCACGCCCTCTGAACAACTCGTAAACGACCTGGTTTCAGACCATTACCGGTCGCGGCTTCGCGGCCACGAGGTAGACATAGACTCTTCCAAGATAACCAATATCGAGCCGTGGTTTAAGGCGAAGGGCCTCGATTACTGTCCACCGATTCTGGACTTCGGATCGAAAGGCTTCAAGTTGGTCGGGGGGCGTGTTGACTCCAGTCAGGGCAGAAAACTCGTGACCCTTGTGTATTCTCACAACGATCGCATAATCGACCTGTCTGTGACGCCTCTCGGTTACGCCGATCCGATCAATGCGGATCGCAACGAAACGCACATTCGCGTTTGGAACAACTGTGGGTTAGGTTATTGGGCGATGGCTGAAGGGGACCCGGAAGCCCTGATCGACCTGGAATCCATGTTTCCAAATCGTGAGCGATAGCCCGGCAATGCCGATACGGTTCGGCCTACAATGGGACGAGACCGTCAATGAAGAAACAGATTCTTTTCGCTGCATGCCTTCTTGGACTTTTGACTAACCTATTCGCCGCCGGATCGAATGCTCGTCGGCATATCTTGTTTGACTCGGGATGGAAGTTTTTGAAAGGGGAGGTTCCCAGCCCCGTCACGCAACTCCCCGGGGTTCCGATATCGAATTGGAGGGTCGTCAGCGATGACAATGGACCGAATGATTCAGCCAAGATGGCGGCGCCCAGCTTGGATACGAGTGTGGGAGGATGGCAAGTCGCAAAAACCGGAGACGACGTATTTCAAGGTCGAGTCGGGTTTGCATGGTATCGAACTGATTTGCCTTCGTTTAAGGGGAAAACACCCGTTTTACACTTTGAACGCATCGACGATAACGGCACGATCTACCTGAACGGCAAGTTGGTCGATTCTCATACGGGATGGAGCGAGTCGTTCGATGTGGACCTACGAAAAGCATGGAATCCAAGCGGGCCGAACATCCTTGCGATCCTTGTCGAAAACACGGCCGGCGAAGGCGGAATCACTCGACCGGCGATTCTCCAAGACGGCATGAATCGGTACACATTCGCCCCGATTGCCCCTGGATTTAACGATCATCAATGGCTTAGCGTCCATCTTCCTCACGATTACATTGTCGCGGGGCATTTTAGTCCCGACGCAGATGCGAGCCATGGCTCCTTGCCGGTTACAACCGGCTGGTATAGGAAGACATTCGATCTTCCCCGATCCTATACCGGAAAGTTGCTGTGGATTGACTTTGACGGCGTGTATCGCGACAGTATCGTCTGGCTGAATGGGCATTTTCTCGGCCGCCATGCAAGCGGGTATACAAGCTTTCGCTACGACATTTCCAAGTTCGCCAACGTTGGGGGAAGGAACGTCCTCGCCGTTCATGTCGACCCCACCAAATTCGAAGGTTGGTGGTATGAGGGCGGCGGCATCTATCGACATGTGTGGCTAAATGTTGCCAACCCCGTTCACGTTGCCCCGTGGGGGACCGTCGTGACTAGCGAACTACCGGAACCAAAGGCGGGTTCGCAACCACGAAGCGCCGTGACCACCGCAAGAATCAAGGTAGTAAACGATGGCACCAAGCCGTCGCCTGTCCAGATAGAATCGCGTCTCATCGACAATGCAGGCTGGCAGGTCGCCATTGCCCTCGCCAAGGTGACGATACCAGCGGCCGGACATAGCGTCATCGCTTGCAATTTCGGAGTCAGCCGCCCTCACCTTTGGTCACTGGAGAACCCGACGCTATACCGTCTCGTAACGATCATCCGGCAGGGATCTCATGAGATCGACACCTCAGAAACGACCTTTGGGATACGCACGATCCGATACGACAAGGACGCTGGTTTTTTCCTCAACGGAAAACATGTGAAGATCCAAGGGACGTGTAATCACCAGGACTACATTGGTGTTGGGGTCGCGGTACCCGACCAATTGGAAGCTTGGAGGGTGAAGAAGCTCAAGGAGATGGGCGCCAACGCATGGCGGATGTCGCATAATCCGCCGACTCCCGAACTCCTAGATGCCTGCGATCGATTGGGGATGTTGGTCATGGACGAAAACCGGCACCTCGGAGACTCAGCCGCGAACTTGGCAGAAGTGGCCACGATGGTGCAGAGAGACCTCAATCACCCCAGCATTATCATTTGGTCGATGTGCAATGAGATGTCCGAGGCGGGAACCGAGGCCGGTGGACGCACGTTCAAAGCGATGCAAAACACGGTGTTTCAATACGACAAAACCCGTCCGGTTTCATCTGCGATGAATAGCGGCTGGTTTGGCAACGGTTTCACCGGCATCGAAGACTTAATGGGTGTCAATTACAATATCGAGGTCTACGACCAGTTCCATGTCAAGTACCCGAACATCCCGATGTTTGCGAGTGAAACGGCAAGCACGGTGACCACCAGGGGCGAGTATGCCGACGATCGGTCACGAGTGGTCGTCAGCTCATACAATATGACCGACGAAACCTGGCGGTCGGTTGCAAGCCGTCCATTCATGGCGGGCAGTTTCGCTTGGACTGGCTTCGACTACAAGGGCGAGCCGTCGCCATACGGCTGGCCCTGCATCAACAGCCATTTCGGAATCATGGACATGTGCGGATTTCCGAAAGACAACTATTACTACTATCAATCTTGGTGGAAGACCCAGCCGATCGTACACCTGCTCCCACACTGGAATTGGGCCGGAAAAGAGGGCCAAGACATCAAGGTCATCGCGTTCAGCAACGCCGCGTTTGTCGAACTATTCGTGAACGGCAAGAGCGCCGGCGCTCAAGAAGTTCCGAGGTTTGGACACGTTGAGTGGACGGTTAAATACGCCCCGGGCGCCCTCTACGCAAAGGCGTTCGATGTCCGAGGGAACTTGATTGCGACCGACGGTGTCGCCACCGCCAGTTCGCCGTTTGCGATCAAGCTCAAGACCGACCGTCGTTACCTTGATAGCGATGGAGAAGATGTCGCGGTCGTCGAGGCGAGCGTGGTTGACGCGTCTGGACACGTAGTGCCAGGAGCAAAGAACCAGATCACGTTCAGTATCGCGGGGGTTGGCCAAATCGCGGGAGTCGGAAACGGCGATCCGGGAGACCATGATCCCGACGTATCTAACCAGCGCAGGGCCTTTCACGGCCTATGTGCGGTAGTCGTTCGAGGTGGTGAGAATCCCGGCAAGTTGCATCTGGTCGCTCACTCCACCGGCCTAAAACCGGCCAGCGTCGACTTCGAAGTAACAACGGCAAAATAAGACCGTGCCGAGCCGCTTTGGTCCCGGTTGGGCAAAAAACCAATCGGGGCAGCCAAGGGAAAAAACTTGAGACTGAGTCCTTTCCTGGATATTGACGACTCTACCTGTCCCTGTCAAGGCGGATCGATTCACCCTGGGTTCTTCAAAAGAGGCTTACTAGACGCCTTGTTTTCGAATACGATTCTTATTCGACTTCTTGGCCTCAAGATGCGGCAACAAGTAATCTGGCGCGGCAGATCCAGGTTTGGACTCCTTTATTTTGCCCAACGCGTCTTTAATTTCTTTTTTGGTCTTGCGTTCCATGGCTCAGCCTACTAGGTTCTGGATGCAGAATGCTGTGGTCGGCCCGATTCACTTCTTCTTTCGTTGGGCCATCATCGCAGTCGCGACTTCGATGAATCGGGACGTTGAACCTAGAATATCCCGAATCGACGCCTCTGGCAATTCAGCAAACTGCTTGAATTTAATGCAACTCTTACCGGTCAGGAATTTCTTTAGCAACGGGCCGTGCCGCTCTTGAAGGCCGGTCGATCCGTAGTACGGCATCATATGAAAGGTGGTGAAGCCTCCTGTTCGGGGGCCCAAGGCATAGACGAACATGCCCGTTGGAGTGTTGTACGTAAGTAATCCGCCAAACCACTTGCCGTCATCGACCGCTTCCACCAGGTCAGGGCAGTGCTCCAGAATAAGTTCACGCACCGCCAAAATGTTGTCCGTCTGGTCCTTATTGCAGGACGAGACGTACTTACTGAATTCTTGATCGGACAACATTGCCCCACTATTATAGTATAGGTTTGGCTTATGGAAGACTGGATAATCTTTGAAGCGATCGAACGACACTCCCAGGAACACGGCGTTCTTTCACCGTCAAAGTGGTCTCTCCCGGTTTGGGCCGAATAACCTGCGTGCCGGAGTGCTGCACCTTGGCAATGACGGCGGCCAGATCCGAGTCGTCTCCCTCTGCCAAGAAGAATGTGTCGTTAAGGACGCCCCATTTGCCATCGCCGGCGCCAGAAGTGACATTTTCAAGGTCGTTCGGGGTGGTTCCCAACCAAAGCCGGTAGAGCGCCAACTTGGGTTTGGACCTTTCCTCTCCCATCCAATTCTCCAGAAATGCATTCAGGCCGCCGCCAAACGTGGTGACCGAAACATGCCCATCGTTCGGGTTCGAAATAGTTGCCTCGTGAACCCACTTGTGAAGGCCTTCATCCATGAAGTAGAGCTTGGTGAGGGTATTCGCTCCCGTCGCGTCCTGCACCTTGGTCACGTAATAGCGATAGGTCTTTCCCAACTCCCAGTTGTAATCCAAGTGAGTGTGGGCCCCGGTTCCCTCTCCCCCGAACCGATTGCTCTGAGTACGTCCTTCTTGCTCGGGAATCGTCGGATGCAAGGTGGGAGAAGTATCCCAAATCGAGAAGATCATGTTATGACGACCACCCCCTTGATCTTGAATGCCGGTGTATCCTCCCGCCGGACTGCCGGGCCACCAGTTACAGCCACAATAGTAAATAAACTTGTTAGTGGACAGCACTTCGATCTCTCCATAAAGACAAGTGAATTTTTTGTTCGACGAAGTGGGCTTCCACCAAAGATGTTGAGCCTGAGCGTTAGTGATGGTCGCTCCGAATAAGGAAAAGGATAGGGCAGTTAAAATGGCCGTCTTAATTCGCATCGGTTCCTCGGTCAGTGATGGAAATCACGAAATAACAGCCTAGCCGGTACCTCTAACACAAAACAAAAAAACTCGTCGCCGTTGGGGATGCGCATGCCGTTCAAGGAACTTCGCTGTTCCAGCCCGTCCGTGCCGCAATGGCGAATTAGGCACTGGCAGAAGTCGGCGGCATCGCGCATTCTTTGCCTCCCTGGACCTTTTGAACCGTGATTCCGGCTGACCGAGTCGTGAGATAGTTCTTGCACCCGTTAAGAACAGCGTCTAAGTTCGAAATCGGTTTTCGCGCGCGGTCTGGATTCGTGTTCCCTCAAAACTAAGTACCGACCGAAATTCAGCCGTTATGTCAACAAGAACCGTCCGACGACTTTAGGAGATTTGCATGGTCATGCTTAGCGCCCCCAGAGTCCCGGCAAGCGCTCAAGATAGTCAGCCAACTCCCGCCCCATTTCCTCTTGCTCGTCAAAGCGAGGATGACCCTGAGTTCCTTTGCCAGAAAGCTTAAAGGAAAAGTAATGAGCACAATGGGTGACTCGACTTTGATCGTATTCGGCGACGACCTCTTGAATCGCCTTATCCCATTCCAAGTCGTGCATTAAAATCGTCGTCGTCAACACAAAGCTCGCCTTGGGATAGTGCGATCGCAAAGAATCCAAAATCCGCTTATAAGTCTCTTTCCAGATAATCCGTTTCGTCGGGTCGGCGATATTGCCGCCATGGGCGTCATTCTGCCCAACTGCAATGACGACGACATCAGGTGTAAACCGGCTGAAATCCCATGAAGTCTGCTGACCACCGATCGGATCAAGCTTGTCCCAAGTTGACTCCAAGCCAATTGTGTTTTCGAGTGGGCCGCCAAACCAGCCGGTATGGTCCAAGAGAGGGAGTCCACCAATGCCTTCGATGTTAGCGTCTGCCTTGAGAATACGCGCGGTTACCGCCCCAAGTCCCCAATAGCCATCGTTGATAAAGTCGTCGGTGTTTTCATAGTCGATTGTAGGGTCCGATTTTCCTTCATAACCGAATGCGATCGTCGCCGCTCCTGAAGTCACCGAATCGCCGAAGAACTCGATTTTTCGGCGTGGTCGTGGCGGAGGGAAATCCAATTTGGAACCCTTCTCTAACCAGAGCCCTTTGAATTTGGCGACTCCGCCGTAGGTATCTTGGCGTCGATACACCTCGAGGGAGTGACTTCGGTTAGAAAGTCCGACGACTGCAACATAAGAACGATCTTGGCCTGCGATGAGGCGAATCGGGATCTCGGGCCCCTCGTCGATGCGCACGCCGAAGCTATTCGCCGGTCCGTAATTGTCCTCCTCAAATCGGAGGGCCAACGAGCGTCCCGAGAATCGGGTCCGGAAGCCGGTTGCGGAGTAGTAAAAACTGGCTACTCCCGGAATTTCAAATCCAACCCGCCCATAGTATTGAAGTTTTGCATCGTCCGCTGCAAACCACGCCGAATCGGGTGGTGCTTTGGTCTGGCTGGCAAGAACCGTTTGAAACATGGCGACAAGCAAAACGGCAACGAGCGCGGAGCGGAACGACACGAATCCAATCGGTTTATGCATAGAGCCGATACGAAGTGTGTCCTATTTAAACGCGATGGTGTTGGCTCCGTGTTGGGAGTCGTATGGGCAACAAAGGTCTTTATTGGGCCTCAATCAACCTAGCCCTCTATTTTTTCACCCCTCTCCCCAAATATATTGATAACTGAATGACTCATTCAGTATTATACGGGTCATGGCACGTGTGGCTTCGCCTGACCGGCGAAAACAGATTGGACAGGCTGCTCTCAGGGCGTTCTCGGATTCAGGTTTCCGACGCACGCAGGTTTCGGAGATTGCCAAGCTTGCCGGAACGGCTCCCGGAACGATCTACCTTTACACGGCCAGCAAAGAAGCCCTGTTTTTGGCTGCACTTCAGATCGGTTTGGGAGAGGAACCGGACGATGCGTTCGCAGAAAACGAGGACCTGCTGGAGACGATATCGAAGAAGCTCACGATGTCACGGCGCATTCCCAGCCTCGTCTTGGCAACCTCCGGCCCAACCGATTCGCTTCCCAGTTTCTGTCACGTCGTCACGGAAATCTACGATAGCATCGAAGCGGTGGCGCCCGCGATTCGGCTGGTGGAGCGTTGCGCTCAAGATTGGCCCGAGTTGGCTGCGCTGTTCTACTTTGATTTGCGACCTAAGTTGATTCAAATGCTCTCCCAGTACATGCAACTTGGAGCCGTTGCAGGCACGTTGAGAGAAGTTCCTGATTGCGGGCTCGCGGCTCGCCTTGTCATCGAAACTATCGCATGGTTCGCGATTCACCGTCATGGCGATGCCGATGGGCAGTACTTCGATGCCCTCGCCGCGAAGACCGCGGTTGTGGATGCCTTGGTTCATGCCTATTCCGTTAACACCTCCCCGGAGAGACCGAAATGACCCAGACAAAGGAAAACCCGTCCCAAGAACTCGCTTCAACAAGCAAGCCTGAAAGTGGCTCGCCCTCCTATGGTCCATCACGGATACTTTGGATCGACAATCTGCGCACGCTCGCCATTCTCCTTGTCGTGAACATGCACGCATGCGTGACGTATAGCCACGTCGGAAGTTGGTATTACATGAGTCCGATTGAGCCCCCATTGATGGAGAAACTCCCATTCGCTCTCTGGCAGGGCCACCTGCAGTCGTTCTTTATGGGAATCCTGTTCTTTGTCGGAGGGTATTTTGCCGATCGCTCGCTTGCACGCAAAGGTGCAGCCGCCTTCCTTAAGGAGCGATTCGTTCGGCTGGGACTGCCGACCCTGTTCTACATGCTGATCATCCACCCGTTTGTCGTCTTCATTTTGCTGACCCCGCCGGGAACACGACCACCAATCGCTTGGTACTTTACCGATTTTATTGGTCGGGGACGCTTTCTTGGCTCAAGCGGACCGATGTGGTTCGCATTTGCCTTGCTCCTCTTTTGCCTTCCCTTCGCAGCCCTTGGTCGCTCGGATCGACTTGCTTCCGATTCCGCGAGAGGCCTGGAACTCAAACCCCTTATCCTCTTCGGATTGGCATTGGGCCTCGGATTCGGCAGTTTTCTAGTTCGCTTGGTCCAACCGATTGGTTCCTCGATCCTCAACTTTCAATTCTGTTTCTTTGTCCAGTACGTCGTAGCTTTTAGCTTGGGAGTCGTCGTGTCGCGCCGCAACGCGCTTCAGATGATCGCCGTTAGTTCGATTGCTCGCAAAGCAGGCTGGATGGCCCTGTTGCTTGGCCCCATGGCGTTGATTACGATTGCGGCGATCTCTGGGAGCGATATGTCGAAGAATCCGCCCCCTATATTTGGCGGCTGGAACTGGGAAGCGTTCGCGATGGCAATGTGGGAACAATCGACAGGGCTTGGACTTGCACTTGGATCTATGGCTTTATGTGCCCGATTCTTCTCATCAGACAGTGTAAAAATGCGATGGCTTTCGGACCGGTCGTTTGGCGTCTACCTTCTGCACACGCCGATATTAGTTGGCCTGGCCCTCCTATTCAGTTCGATCCATGCCCCCCTTATCCTTATGATTTCCCTCTTGACGATAACGGGTTGGATTGCTAGCTTCGCAGTTGCCGATGTGGCGAAGCGCCTTAAACTGGTCTAGGCGTTCATGAGCCTCAACCTCCATCCAATGGAATATTCGCGCGCTTCCGATTCCGAGCATCCGACCAGTCGATTAGAGTAGAACCAAAGATGCATGGAAGGGACCCCGAGAACGATCTCGGCTCCGTTGATTGGAAGGAACTCACGAAATGCTACTATCTCTTGCTGCGATTCTTTTCTTCGGCGCTCGTGCCAACTCAGTCGACAATCAAGTCGAAGATGCGCTCCAAAAACTGTCTCTCTCACGAAAGTTGGAGATGATCGGCGGTTATCAAGGATTCAATATCATGCCTGTCCCAGAATTGGGACTGCACAAGATCCTGATGAACGACGGGCCGTTGGGTGTTCGAGGAGACAATGAATCGCGGCCGGCGATGGCCTATCCCGCAGGAGCCTGCCTTGCGAGTGCTTTCGATCCGAGCCTTGCCTATGCATTCGGCGAGGCGATGGGACGTGACGCCAAAGGACGCGGCGTCAGCATCTTACTCGGACCCGGTGTCAATCTTTCAAGGATCGTCCAGAACGGCCGTAACTTCGAATACATGGGAGAGGATCCCTATCTCGCTTCCCGAAGCGCGGTCGGAGTCATCGAAGGATTGCAAGGACAAGGCATCGTCGCCACGATCAAACACTTTGCCGCAAACAACCACGAAAACGACCGGTTCCGTGACTCGGCTGACGTGAGCGAGCGTGCCCTTAGGGAACTCTATCTTCGAGCCTTTGAAGCAGCGGTAAAGGAAGCCCACGTCGGGGCGGTGATGTGTTCGTACAACAAGGTCAATGGTATTTACGCCAGCGAGGACTCTTGGCTCCTCAAGGACGTTTTACGAAACGACTGGGGATTTCAGGGAATCCTCATGAGCGATTGGGGAGCCGTTCATAGCTCTTTGAATGCGGCCCTAAACGGCATGGACCTCGAGATGCCGTCTGGAGCGAACTTTGATCCAAAGAAACTGGCGCCATTAGTGGCAAGTGGGAAGCTTCCAGAGAGCGTCATCGACGATAAGATTCGCCATATCTTGAAGACAATCTATGCGTTTCATTTGGATCAGCCACTTCCCGAAGCGATTCACGACGACCCACGCAATGCGATCGTGGCCCGCCAGATTGCGGAAGAGGGGATCGTGCTTCTGAAAAACGATCACCATGCTCTTCCCCTGAACCCAGGCAAGAAGGAAACGATCGCGGTGCTCGGATACAACGCCTTGGTACCGGTGCCGGTTGGTGGAGGAAGCGCGGAGATCCTTCCCCTTCACAAAGAAAGCCTGTATGAAGCTCTCAAGAAGACGGACCTACATCTCCTTGCCCTAGAATCTCCAAGTCCGGATGTCGATTCCACACTCGCTTTCAAAGACTACACGCGAACCGAGACGAGCTTTTTCAGCGTCGATGGCAAGCGCAGCTCCCGCCGCATCGTCGGCGGCTCTACTTCAGTCGACTGGACGTCGGATAGTCCGAGTCCGGTTGGCATGGGTTCCTTTGCAGGTCGGGTTGCGGCGACTTTCCGACCGAAAGCCACCGGCGCCTATTGGCTGGTGAGCAAGTGTCAGGGGGACGTGCGAGTTGGGCTCGGCTGGAGCCATTGGGTCACCCATACCGATAAGGCGAAACCAACGGTTTTCAAGCAGATGGTCTTTCTGACCGCCGGAAGGAACTACGACGTGAGCGCCCGATTTAACCATGAGTCGGGCGATTTACATATCGCATTCGGATTTGCCGCCGCGGAGTCGGCACTGACAGATCCATCGAACGTCGCCAGCCTAAAGAGCAGCGATCGCGTGATTATTGGAGTCGGTTTTAACCCGTATTTGGAATCCGAGGGGACGGATCGATCGTTCGACCTTCCGGCAGATCAGCAGGCCCTGCTCGAATCGGCGATCAAACTCGGAAAGCGGATCATCCTCGTTGTCAATTCGGGTGCTGGAGTCAACCTCGCTCCATACGCTAACCGAGTCGACGCGATTATCCAAGCATGGTACCCGGGTGAAGAAGGGGCAACCGCTCTCGCCGAGATATTGACGGGCAAAGTCAACCCAAGCGGCAAACTTGCCGCTTCCTTTCCTAAAACGCTCGCCGGCACGTATTATGCGGACGCATACCCACCAAAGGATGGACACGTAGCTTACAAGGAAGACCTTCTCATCGGTTATCGTTGGTTTGATACCTACAACGTCGCCCCACTTTTCCCCTTCGGATTTGGACTTTCGTACACGACTTTCCAGGTCACCCATCCACGCGTCGCATTGGGTTCCAATTCCATCACTGTTTCCGCACAGCTTAAAAACACTGGTCAAAGATCTGGAGCCGATGTGGTTCAAGTCTATTTTGGGCCGACGAAGTCCTACGATGGACTTCCCATCAAAGAGCTCAAGGCATTTAAGAGAGTCAGTATGGAGCCAGGAAGGGGCGCCGCTGTTACATTTGAGATCCCGATCTCCGATCTCGCTCATTGGGACGCCGCTACGCGCCGTTGGCGAGTCGAGAAAGGGAACTATGAAGCCTATATCGGGGACTCCAGCCGACACGTAACTGGGCTTCCGTTTACAGTCAACAACGAAGTCACGTTTGGTCCTTAGGCCGATCCGGAGCAATCTGATATTCCAGTGACTAGATTGCTCTAGATTCCAGATCAGCCGTCAATGTAGCGCCCATTTTACTCTTCGAAATACAGGCGCCGGTGGTTTAGACAACCTGGGTTGAAGTTCGAATGACACTGTGGGCACACGTGTTCTGCGGCCAAGTACTCAAGAACACTCAAAAGGTGTCCGCATGCGCCGCAAAGAACAACTGGTTCGCCGAATCGGCGTTTTGGCCAAGCGATTGCCGCGTGATCGCTCGTTTCGGAATGGCACTCGAAACAGGGATAAAATCGGTCGCAGCAGGCAAAGCGAATAGCAATTATATCCACGTTTGTGCGGTAATGCTTGCATCGAGTCTCCGAATCGACCTCAATGCCATAGACTTTGATTCCGTGCACGTCTAGGATCATTTTGCGTTCCTCAAAAGCCCAGGTACTCCGAGTCAAATTGTTCGAAGAGAGCTACGAGGTGGTCGTGACTTCGATCTGATAGGTTGTGAATAGCTTGAACCAACTGAAATGTCTTTTTGGTCATCACCAAGAGATATTTGGCAGTCTCGGTCCCTGGGTTCCAGTAAGTGTGTTTGGAACCTTTGGGAGCAAAAACGGCATCGCCCGCTCTGGCAATGATAACGTCATCATCCACTTGCACACCGAGTGTGCCTTCCAATACGTACCAAGCTTCGTCACTATGGCGGTGGATATGATAAGGGGCGACAAGTAGCCGCTTACCGTCAACCATTCCTTCCTGGGACCATTCGGCAATCACAAAGTCTCCGAGAGGGTCCCCGATCGTCGATCCGAATAGCGGTATCGAATGCATTCTCTTTCGCCTCCTATAGGCTTGCCGTCACCATGCAGCCTTCCACTCTGGACGAACCTGACCAAAGTTGACGCCTTTCCTGTATGGCGATTTGCCCCATATCACGGTGACGATTCGGTTTCCTTTCTTGATTTGCCCCATTTCCCTGTCACGCGGCTCGCCTAGGTCTTAAGTGCCTCGCTTACACTGTATTCTTCACTAGGAACCGGATATCGCCTGCCACATTTCTACCGGTTACTTCCGCTTCGAACCCAGTGAACAAGACGCTTTAAACGACGCGCCATTCCGATTTCAACACAACTTTTGCTCTGGTCACTCACAGGGAATAGAACGAGTTCCGGTAGCAACTCTGCTCCTCGCCAACCACTTCCTCTACATGGGGTCCATCCTCATCCCGTGAACGGCGTGCACGGCAGGAATCAGTACCAACGTGCCACAACCGAGTGCAATTCGCGGCGCCCATGCGGGAGTGGCGTCTGCTCAACCGATTACGAGGGCAAAACCGAGGGGGACCCAAAACTAAAATTGGGCCCCTCGTTGCCGAGAGGCCCAATCTTAGACGCTAGATCTTACCAGCGACTGCCGCCGGATCGACCGCCACCGCCGCCGCTGCTGGAGCTGCGACCGCCGCCGTATCCGCCGCCACCGCCGCCGCCGCTATTGCTTCGGGGCTCACGTGGCTTGGCTTCGTTAACGGTCAGCGTTCGACCGTCAAGCTGGGTGTTGTTCTTGTCTGAGATAGCTGCTTCGAGCTGAGCGCCGTCGATGTCGACGAAGCCAAAGCCTCGTCCCTCAACGATGCGAGCATTGCTCGCGCCGTATGCGCTGAAGTGAGCCGTAAGCTGGCCCTCGGTTGCTGAGTACGGCAGGTTGCCGACGTAAAGTGTTTTATTTGCCATGGAATGGTCTCCTGATATTTAATTGTTCCGGTTCCTACAGATAGAGAGATCGAGATGAGAACCGGCCGGAGCAGCATTCCGAAAACGAAGACCAGACTATGGAGAACGTAACACCGCCATTGTACCTTGCGAATCTAAACCGTTTATGCCGAAAGTTGATTTGGTCCCATCCGAACTTTCCCAATAGGGTCACGGGAATGGAACCCTGACCCGCCGGTTCGTCAGCGAAAGAGCGAATTCAACTCCTTGAAAGGAACCGTGAGCCTGCCAAATATCCCAAACGGGTAGCCTTAGACTGGTGCAAAGTAAGCTTAACTTGGAGATCTATGAAGACCTTCCTGGCTTTAAGGCAGTAGTCCAGGAGTTCTTGCTCAGGCACGAAGCAGAGAACAGCCTCTTTCTTGGTTTGTTGGACATGCTCCAGACACGGCCTAATTCTTACGGATTGATCTTGGCGCGAGTGGCACTTAATGGGATAACGGTGTCGGCCGCGTTTCACACTGGGCACAGCCTCATCCTTACCCGGGGGGACGACGCATCCATTAAGTTGGTCGTCAGCTACCTTAGCCGCCGAGAGCCGAAATTGTCCGGAATTGTGGGGCCATCCGCTTCTAGTGACTTGTTCAAAGATTACTGGGTCAAGACCCAGAACTGTCTGATCAGATCGGCAGTACACCAGCGGATTTACTCTCTCCTATCGGTGGTCCCGCCCAAACCGGTCGCGGGTTCCATGCGCCTTGCTGAAGAAGCAGACGTTCCGCTCGTTCAAGAATGGCTCCTCATGTTCCACCAAGAGGCCCTTCCCCATGAGTTCTACACTCGAGAAGTGGCGCTGGCAACCGCGCAACGAATGGTCCATGAAAAGAGGCTTTTCCTTTGGATGGTTGGCGGACAACCCGTTTCGATGACCGGGCTAAGCCGACCAACTCAAAACGGCATCTCCGTCAATGCGGTTTATACCCCTGCTGAGGAAAGACGAAGAGGCTATGCGTCAGCTATTGTTGCGACGGTGAGCCAGCACGGCCTAGATATGGGAAAGAAGTTTACGGTCTTGTATACCGATATGGCTAATCCGACTTCGAATTCGATATATATGAAAATCGGATACGAGCCAGTTTGCGATTCGAGAAACTACTGGTTCAAATATATTCAGTAGGCCCATATCACGCGCATCCGGAACGAGTCAGGCTTCACGAATTCCCTTCCCGATTCAGCCAACTTCCGGCAACCAGACTCATGCCAATAGACTGAGGACAGAACCCGAGGGAGACGTAAAAGTCAGCATGATCGTCGGTGAATAGGCAGACGTGTTGGCCTCTTAGGCCCTCCAAGAGCTTAAGAATCATCGCCGTGCCTACTCCGATTCGGCGGTAAGGCGTGTAAACCCAAACGTCGACCATATAGGCGTTACACACTCCATCCGACAGAACCCGAGCGTTGCCGATGAGTTCGTGACCGTCGTAAACGAAGATGCTTGCGTGGCTATTGCGCGATGATTTCTCGTATTCGTCTGGTGTCCGACCATTGTCGAAACGATCCTCAACCAGCCTCGCCTTCAGACCTGCCCAATCGACCCCATCGCAGGACGTTTCAAATCGAAACCGATCGAGTCCTTGATTCATGCCGGTTTATACCTAAGCCAGGGCTCATCCAAGTCAGAATGGTTGAAGATGCCCGCATTCGTTGCTGCGTTCTTAATCCTGACGATCCATCCGACCGGTGCCCAAGTGAACATCAAGCATGACCCTGAGGAGCAGACGGTCGCTTTCAGCGATGAAAAGAAAGACCTCAGAATTACGGTCGACTATAACCATCGTTGCGTCCTGACCAGCGTTATCGTTCGAGGAATCGAAGTCGCCGCGATTGGGAAAGGCGCGTACAGCGGAATTAAAGTCGGAGGTTCGTGGTTCACCACTCTTGGCGATATCCCGTCTCCAAAAGTAGTCATCGGCCCAAAGTCGGTCACTTTGACCGGCATTCGGTTTGGCGGCGATGGAGTGGAGGTTCAAGAGGCATGGACGTTCCTCCTAGGCAAACAGAATATTGAATGGCGTATCGATCGGCGTTACCTATCCAACGGGCTGCTAGACGATACTTGCTGTCCAGGTTGGGATTTCGCCAAGATGGATACCTGGACGGGGGCTCGATTGGGCACGGGTGGCGTGGCTTGGTGCAAGCTGTTCGACGCACCCAACGCGACCTATGGGGTTCATTCGAGTTGGGCCTCATTGTGGAATCGGTCTAATGATGCCTGCCTGGAAATTGATTCGATGCAGCCCCCGGATCGGAATATGGCGATTCGATTTACGCGACAGCCAACCGATGCATTTACGCTCGCCTTTGAACCATCCTCGCACGAGTTGACCCCAAAACACGGTCAATCGAGGTTTCTTCGAAACGGGCAAGACATCTGGGCGCCCTTTCAAGCGACCGAAAAAGACACGACCCAAATCACTTATGTGCTGAATCCAAAGAGCTATTCGATTGCCTCAGATCGGGGCGACCTTAAGGGTTTCAGTGGAACCGCCGTCCGAGACATCTTGGATACGATCGGACGAATCGGGGTCGTCGACGACAAGATTGTGGGGAGCAACGGGTGGTACAGCGGCTATGCGGTACTCCACGAACCGTGGTTCGCCCTCATGGGAATCGCAATCAACGACCCGGCCTATTCGGCTAACCTGGCAAGGTCCTTGGATTATCAACGAGACCATGCCATTGAGCCGGACGGGATGGTCAAGTCGCGGTGGGCGTACGGCGCATGGGACTCGAAACCCGGAACATATGATAGATTTGGATTCTACGAATGTCAATGGGGACGCCTCATGGATACCCAGCCGTCCTACGTCATTAACGTCGCCGAATTGTTTGACCAATCTGGCAACCTGAAATGGGTTCGGGGCCAAAAAGCAGCCTGTGAGTCGGCCCTCAACTATCTGCTTCGTAGGGATTCGAATGGGAATCATCTCGTTGAGATGGAAAATGACTCTCACGCCGCGCATAAGGCGAGCGATTGGCTGGATGTAATTTGGGCTGCCTATGAGAATGCGTACGTCAACGCTCAAGTGTTCAGGGCGTTAGTTTTGTGGTCGAAGATAGAAGCGCTCCTCGATGATCCGGAACGGTCCCGCTACTATGCCGACTACGCCTCTAAGCTAAAGGCAAGCTTCAATAAACCCACATCAGAAGGCGGATTTTGGGACGTCAAGAACCAGTGGTATGTCTATTGGAGGGAAAAGGATGGCTCCATCTATGGAAACAACTTGACGATCCCGGTCAATTTCATGGCGATCGCCTACGGAATATGTGACGACCCGCTGCGACGTAACGCGATACTCGAACAAATCGAAAAGAGGATGGTGGAGGAAGGGCTCTTCAGTTGGCCGGCGAACATCTACACGTACTTGCCCACCGAAACAGGCCATTCGAACTTTCCCGACTACGAAAACGGAGACATATTCCTTGCGTGGGCAGAATTAGGAATCAGGTCGTATGCTGCCTACGACGTCGACGTCGCGGTCAAATATGTCAAGAAGATCTTGGCTCAATATGAGAAGGATGGCCTCGCCTTTCAACGGTATCTCCGAAGCAACCATTTAGGTGCAGGAGACGACATCCTAGCCAACAATTGCAGCGCGGTGGTGGGTCTCTATCGAGACATATACGGCATTCAACCAAGATACAACCGGCTATATCTTGCTCCGAGGATTAACAAAGAGCTGAGCGGAACCATCGTCAAATACCAATTGCGACATGAGCCGCTAGTCATTGCCCTTGCACCAGGAGACTTTAGCGTTGGGTCGAAGGGATGGCGAATCCATTGCGGTGAAGATTTCGGGGTGAACTATCGCCCGGGAGGCGTGGATTACTTCTATCGCGACGAGGCCAAAGCCTCCCTTTCGGTGGTCGCCGATAGCTCCCTCGAAGTGCGAATTGAGTCCTGGGGATCGGTTAAGCGATGGACGATACGCCCCTTGAAATCACAAGGAAGCATCTCTCAGTCTTTGTTTGGCCTGGTACCAAACATGAGTTACCAAATCTCGGTTGAAGGTTCCTCCCCAATTAAAGTCAGAACGAATTCTGACGGCACGGCCAAATTCGAGATTCATGACAAGAGCCTTGGCTCCTGCCGATATGAGCTGCACAACCCTTAACAGACCGTTAACAGACTAATGATAGGTTTGGCCATCGACTTCCTCCCTAAGGAACACGCACCTACGCCATGATGACCTCTATTCTCGCTTGCACGGCCCTCTTTCAACTTAGATTTCAGCCGATCAATAAACTGCCCTTAACCCCCACAGGCAACGACTTTTGGTTTGTCGCTCTGGGTGATAATCGGCCCGCCAGGCCCGGCCTCCCTCCGACCCGCACGTTTAAGCAACTCATCGACGAAGTCGGCACTATCGGTCCTTCCTTTGTGATCAGCTCCGGTGATTTGCTGTACGGAAACGAGGAGACAGTGGCTCAGTACAAGCAAGAAATCGTGTGGATAAGACCGGTCATCCAGACCCTTCCCTGCCCATTTTTCAATGCACCTGGAAATCACGAAATCAACAATCGTCCGGAGTTCCTGAAAGAGTACACCGCGGCATTTGGTGCTCCTTACGGGTCGTTCGATTTCGGCCAATTCCGATTTGTGGCGGTCTGCACAGAAATCCCTGCGCCGAATCCCACAGTGTTTGAACCAGAGCTTTCGTGGTTGAAGACGGTTCTCGATGGATCCAAGCCAGCGGTTGTATTCCAACATCACCCTGTTTTCCCTCGCAAGTCGAACGAAGAAAAAGAGACGTCCGCTGTTTCGAATGCCGCGGAATTACACTCTATCTATCAAAACGGGGGAGTGAAATTGGTTGTCGAGGGACACGACCACGTCTACGATGCGCAGAACCACGACGGCATCGATTATCGAATTGCTGGGGGAGCAGGAGCTCCTCTCGACGGAGTTCCTGGGGATGGTGGTTTCTTTCATTTCATGTTGGTACACGTCCATGGCTCCGAGCTAACCGCGACCCTCATTCCTGCCGGAACGCTTGAAATACTTCCAATCAAAGAGGGCGTCGTGGCGGCGGCAAACTACGCCTATGCGGACTTGCCGGTTACGAACCTGCGCATTCAATCGAGCTTCAGACCCAAGTCTGTCACCGCAGATGTAACCTCGAAGAAAGGAAAGAAGAAGGAAATCGAGGCGAAAATCGTGAGCATCAGCAAGGTTGGCAGTCTGTTCGAGACAAGAGTCGCTTTGACCCTTACTCGAGCTCGCGCAACTTATGTCCGCTTGGGGCGCTAGGATTTCTCAGTTTCTGCAAAGTTCGGCCAACTTCAGAATTGTGTTCCAATTGCGTCCGGTCCCCCTTATGCCTAGCTTCTTCTCGATGAGTCCAATCGTGAGTTTGGACTCACCGATTCCATCCGGATAAGTGGCATAAAGCTGACGGCCATGGGACACCACTATTTCCCGCCCCTTAATGGCGGCTCGAAGAGCTTCCACTCGGTCTCCTGAAGGCGTTTCGTTGGTAAATACGACGACCATATGGCTCGGATCTGAAACTGCCGCCTCAGAAAGTGGATTGGCCATGATCATGTCTTCCCACTCATCGCGCGTTCGGACAAACACATCCGTTTGGACGCCCAAACGATCCAACAAAGAGGCTGCCAACGCAATCTCTATTTCATTTGGCAACCTGCCATCAACTTGAAAGACCAGGTTTCCGCTTTGAAGCATCGTTCGCGGATCGCCGTATCCGAGATCGACCGCAATCGCACGAAGATCAGACATCGGAACACGGTTGCTCCCACTTACATTGACGGCTCGCAGAAGGGCGATGTAGTTTGGCATGGGTCACAACCAAGTGTCCAATTGGAATCTTACTTCGGGAAACTGGATAAAGGCGCGAGATACGAGGGTTTGAAACAACGCGCCACTACACCTTTAAGTAATGGGCTTAGCGAAAGCGGCAATGCCTGCACGCTTGGCTGGTCGTAGAGCAGAGCCCTTCCATGCCGCTGCTGAGCCTAGATCACGAGACTTTCTAATAGAGCGCGGTAGTGCTCAGCCGGAGGCGCCTCTAAGCCGACGATCTTAGCTTGGTCGTCCCACAATCGAACCTGCAGAGCGGCTTTATAATGAGGCTCCCGACTTTCGAATTCCTTCACTTCCTCCGGTGTAAATGGACCACCCTGCAGTTTTAGGCTGAGTTTTGAAGCCTCCGAAAGATCCTCCAGATAACCGGGTTGAACCGCCGTCAAATACCGCTTGGCATCCACGTGAAGGCGTACGCAATCCACAATTTCTGGATCAAAGTGTCCAGAAAGCCAAGCTGCTCCCTCGTCTTCATGTTTGGCGTCGATGCCTTGTTCGGCAACATCCTCTCCGAGCCCATGAAGAAGATGCCCAATATCGTGCAGGAGCGCGGCCGCAATCAGGTTGGGAGGAGCACCCGCCTGCTCAGCCAAGTACGCGCACTGCAGCGCATGTTCGGCCTCTGTAACTTGCTCGCCGAAATAGAGCCCCTGCCCGTGTTCGTTTATAAGGTCAATAATCTGGTCAACCATGAGTGTGTAATTCCACCATTATGGAGTGGCGACAAGCTTCATCACGAAGCTATCTTTTTCGTCGGCATACGCAACCCAAACATCGTGGGTTTTCTGGTCGACTGTAATACTGTGACAAGCCTTGGGAATCGTGACGGACTCCAAGAGCCTCGCACCACTGTCTGCCATTTGGATCACTGTCATGACTCCGTTGCCAGGACAATACACCCGCTTGAGACCACTGTCATATGCTATTTGATCGCTATTGGTGGAAACATCCAAAGTCTGGAGGATCTTGCCGTTTTTCGCATCGAGGACCACCAGCTTTCCGTTCTTTCCCGCGACAAAGACCTTGCCCGCACGTCTATCGACTGCAAGTCCATGGGGGCTCTTCACATCCCCAAGACTCCATTCGTCAACGACCTTTAGGCTTCCAAGATCCACCACTTGCACTGAATTGGTCGATTTGATGGCCTGGAAGATCAGGTTGCGCCCATTGTCGACTTCCATGTACTCCGGAGCCTCTTTGATCGAGATCGTGTTGATTACTGCCATCGTTTTGGGATTCACAACCCACAGACGAGTCCCGTCATCGTTGTCGACATACAGCACTCCGCGCTTGGCATCAAATTGAACACAGTCGCCAGGGCCATCCAATGCCAGACTACCGACCTTGTTCCAAGTCGTTGAGTCATAGGCGACTAGGGTCTTGTCCGGGCCCGCTGCATACACCTTCTTACCCTGGGAGTCGGCGGCGATTCCGTTCACGGCAACGGCATCAACTTCTTTCACTTCTCCATTCGAGAGGTTAACCACTGCAAACCCCGAACGTCTGGGATGGGAAGCCAACACCAAACGGTTACGCGCATCGAACCCCATGAAGTCGAAACCACCTGCGCCCCCAGGGACGACGATGGGAGGCTGAGCGGTTAGGGGCGCCGTCTGGCCCAATGCGGAAAGAAAAATCGCGATGGCAATGCTGTGAATCATCTTAAAACTTGTACCGGTCCATCCCAATACTACTTGTTTCCCATTAAGCGAAGATTAATGCAGACTGGCAGAGAACATAAACGCTGAACGCGATCAGGTCCTCCACGCTCCTCAGTTCGAGCTACTCATTGGCGATCGACTTTAACATGGTATCTCGGTCGGCCAATGGCTGAAATCCGCTTCTTTCGTAGAGATGCCTTGCTCGAGCGTTTTTCTTTGTGACCGAAAGTTCGATCGCTCTAAACCCATACCCAACCGCCCTTTCTTGGATTAGCTTGAGAACTTGATAGCCATATCCCTTGTCTCTGAACCCTTCATCGAGATAGAAATCAGTCAAAACTCCATGTTTGCCTCCGAATTCGATGTCAAATCCGGCTGTCAAAATCACATAGCCACCAATTTGGTCGTCAATTTCGATGAACCAAGCGCCACCTAATCGAGTATCGTTTAGTAATTCGTGAATCGCTTGCTCAACTGACACGTTGTAGCCAAGGTTGTCGTAACCATAATAGGCCTGGACGTATTGAATCAGGATGAGATTTTCTTGAGGAGACACCTGACGAAGAGTTAGACTATTCATTTGGAATGCCAGAATAATGATGGACGGTCGTTAAGTATGTTTACCGGCTATTGGTCCCAGAAGTCTTGCTTCTTGTCGTTGTGATAACTATGCTGTCTAGTGTTGTGGAAGGCCAAGTACCGTCAATCGATTCTTTAGCCGGGAAATGGCTTTCAGGCGACGAGATCGTCAATCCTCCTTCGGTAACCAATACGGTGGGCGCACTCGGCTGCACAGAAAACCTTACCGGGTTCCACTACTGCAATTTCCCCCCGATCGCTCAGGGCGGCGAAGCAGCTATTTTTCACATTAACGGAAAGCCTATTCAGGCCCACAGTTTCCGGTGGTATCCGTATCAAGTTGAGCGCTCCGTATTGACCGCAAACGGCCTGGAACTCTTATCGACTACTCGACTGGCTGACAATGCGGCGGTAGTCCTGATCCGGCTGCAAGTCAAGAATATCGGTACCCAGCCGATCACGGCAAAATTCGAATTAAAGCACCCCACTGGATTTCGAAGGTATGACGGCGTTTGGGATTGGAACAATCGCGGCGTCAATCCTAAAGAGAACTTCGAACACGAAACGCAGGCTAAGGACGAGGTCATACACGATACCAAAACAGGCATCGTCACTCGAATTACCCGCTTCCCATTTGAGCCCATAACGATTAGACCCGGCTCATTTAGAACCTTCGAAATCACATGCTCATTTAATAACGCCCAATTGGAGCCATTCGCAAAGATGTTTGCGGATGCGCGCACGAGTTGGGAGCGCCGGTGGCAAGATGCCTTTACGCCGGGCAATCGCCGCTATTCAGGCAATTTCCCCACGCTGATTTCGGATAATCCGAAGCTTAATCGCATGTATTACATGGCTTTGATGACGCTCCTCCAGATGGAGCGCACAAGCTTTAGATATTCGCGCCGCTGTTTTGCGACGGTTGGCCCTCAATATGGGACCACTCTCGAATACTTCTGGGACACCGCGCTCTTTTCGACTACTTACTCCTTACTCGAACCCAGAAACTTCAAAGACAATATTAGTCGCTGGCTCAACGTGGATATCCACTCCCACTATGCATTCGACTACCTGTCGGGTCAAGGGGTGGGTCCTTGGTATTCGCCAAACGATTTCTCGCTCTTCACCGCATTTTGGAACTATGGAACGACGACGGGCGACTCCGCTTTCCTGGACACCCACAAAGAAAAGATGCTTGGCTGGGCTAACGCCTGGAAGGCGCGTGTCGCCCCCGGCGAGGAACTTGCGGATTGGGGAGACAACGATAATATTCTGGAATGTGGTCCCGAATACGTCCACATGATCCCGTCCCTGAATGCTGCTCACGTGGGCATCACTCGAAAAATCGAACAATTACTGCCCGATGCCGATGCCGCTCAACTGGAAGCCGAGATTAAGCCGCTTGAAAAGGCGGTGCTGAACCAGTATGTCGTCCGATCTGGGGTTTGGCAAACAAAGCATCGCAACGGAACGTCGGTAGTGAGTCGACATGTCTATGACTACCTGACCATCGGGATGAACATGACCGAAAGCCTGACTCCCGAAATGAAGCAGGAGATGACCGATTTCGTGAATCGCGAGTTGCTTGCGGACGGCTGGATTCGTGCAATGTCGCTGTCCGACAGCGCCGCGTCGATCTCCGACCGCCCGGACCACGGTCCGCGCGGTTCCTATTGTGCCTGGCCCGCCCTCGCCGCGCTCACCATGGCGAAATTTGGTCAGTACTATGAGATGAAGGAGTTGATCGAGCTCTGTGAGGCTGCTTCGTGGCAAGGCCCATTCCCTCAGGCTTTTGAACTCGTTCAAATTCCATTAACTGGTCACTGGATTCCACGAATTGCATTGCGGGGTTCCGACTACAACGAGACAAGCGGTGCGGCATTTGCGGAAGCCGTGATCCATGGACTATTCGGAATCGAGTTTGATATCCATGGCAATGTCGTGATCGACCAGAGCACCACGCCCCGACCGATCATGGCCCAACTCCTAAACGTTCGGACAAAGGACGGCCTTAGGGATTTCCATTGCGGTCTAGTCGGCGTCCGCTAACGCCGATCCACGGAGCTTGGACTTGAGTCCCCATTTGGCGCCAGGACTGCGGCCATGCAGCGGGTCCTAGCTGAAGCAACAGTTATGAGATTTCCCGCTGTTCTAGTAAGCTTCCTGGTTGCCGCAATGTCATTCGGATCTAGACAACCTATGGAAGCTCTGCAAATCCGCTCCAAAGCGTTTTCCTATACTCTCGATGCCAAGACCTTGATCTCTAAGTCTTGGAAGAACTTCGATGCACATTCGCAGCTGTCTCTTGGTGATCATGCCGAAGTCGAGATCGAAACTGGCGAAGATCCAGCAAAGCCGACAAGGGTGAAACTCGTTCCGGTTGGAACTCCAGACCTGTCCCCTGACGGTTCCAAGGCGCTCTTACACATGGCGTCTGACGACGAGTCGCTCAAAATCACCGTTTTGCTTGAAGCAGATTCCTCATGGCCTATCATGCACAAGTCGGTGGAAATCACCAATGCGACGCAACAGCCCATACGCCTCTTGAACCTGGTTCTTGGCCGAATCCCCTGTGACGGAGCTAAGACCGAAGGAGGAGAGAGGGGCTTTCCCCTTTATTTGAATGGGCAGTACTTCGTGAGCATCACTCATCCTGCCGGCTACTCGCATATCGAGGGAAACGACATCGTGCTCCGGCAATATCCAGGCGTCAAGATCAAACCCGGCAAAACCTTCAAGAGCATGGAAGCGATCTACGGGGTGGCCAAACCGGAAAAGGCTAGACCGCTGTTTGTCGACTATGTGAGATCTCGAATGTGCCGGGTCAAGTATGGCCAAGATAAGCCCTATGCGATCCTTGAATCGTTCGGGGGGCAACAGGCCGGCAATTTCCACAACGAATTCGAAATTGGAATCTCAGAGTCTTATCTCCGCGATCATCTATCTGACATTGCGACGAGCCAAAGGGACAATGGCGTCCAGTTTGACTTTTACAGCTTAGAGTTCTGGCATGACCGAGCGGGCGATTTGACGACTTTCCACCGGCAAAACTTTCCTAACGGATTCGGTCCGGTACGAGACGAGATCCTTCACTTAGGAATGCAGCCTGCTTTGTGGATCGACAGTGGGGGACTTCCATGGTGGAGTATCGATCTCAATCCGGAGGTCAAGAACTGCTACACCCATGCCGACGGCACTGGGGAATTCTGCCGAGCGAGCGAACCGATTTCGCAGATCTATAAGGATGCGTATCTAAGACAAATGCGCGACAACAAGGTCGGCCTTGTAAAGTTCGACAATCTTGGCTACGATGGACGCTCCCCAGTTTGTAACAACCCAAACCACGAACACCTTCCTGGCCCTTTCTATTCAACCGAGGCCATTTACGATAGCGTCATCGATTTTCTTGAAACGCTCAGACAAGCCAATCCAAAGATCTTCATCATGCTCTACTGGGGTTATCGAAGCCCCTGGTGGCTGCAATGGAGAGATACGTATTTTGAGTGCGGCGCTCCAATCGAAGGTGCAAGCCCCGCTCAATATCCGACCCCCTTCGCACGCGACTCGGTGACGCAGAGGCTTGACCAGGCTCAGCGCACTATTCAAGACACGCCCTGGCTTGGAAAGGACTCGCTCGGCGTTTGGTTATCGAATTGGCCCTGGAACAGCTGCGTCGGTAAAGACCGTTGGCAAGAAGGTGCGATCATGGACATGGGCCGTGGCGGACTGCTGTTTCAGCTTTGGACAGACGAACACTTCTTGACCCCGCCGGAAAGAACCCAGGTCGCAACGTTCATCGACCTTTTGAAGTCCAATCCAGACTGTTTCCGAAACTCCCGGTTCATCTTGGGCAATGCAAACAAACAAGAGCCTTACGGCTATAGCTGCAGCGATGGGAAGCGAGCCTTTCTTTGCATCAATAACGCGACCCTGACCGACCGGTCGGTCACGGTTAAACTGGATGAGACCATTGGATTACCGAATCAACCGAATTGGGATGTTTATCGCTGGTACCCGCATCCCGCTGCACTCAGAATCTCCGGGCCAAAAAGGAGGCGGACGGTATCGATGGACTTCCGGCCCTATGAAGTGGCTTTACTGGAAGTCGTGCCGGCTGGAGCAGGGCCGTCCCTTGGACGCTCATTTGAGGTCGAAGACGATTCGCATTTCTCGCGCGAAAAGTCACTCCAATTATCCGGCAGGCGGGAATACGAAAAACCTGATGGAGTGCCGTTTGGCTACTGGACACGACTAAAACCCATCCATGCACAGTCAGAAAAAGGCGCCACTCTCAAGATCGAAGCCGATTACAGCATGGTTGCCAGCGGTCTCAATCCAGCCCGCGAGGTCTATTCGATCATCGCCGAAACGCATGCCATTACGGTCAATGGAATCATGCTCGAAGCTCTCGACGACCCTTCACTGCCTTCCCTTGGACCGGGACGGGCCGAAGACGGGAACTTCGCCCTCGTGAACCTGAGGGTTCAGGTAGCGCCGATTGGTCACATGAATCAACTTGTCGACGTCAAGCTCAAATCTGCCAAGGCCGACTTCTTTCAAACCAGCAATGGGGGCTGGCCACCTGAGGCGATTATCGATGATGACCCAAAGACCGGTTGGTCGATACACCCATACGTCGGAGAGTCTCACGCGGTAACGTTCGAACTGGAAACGCCGTTGCATCTCTCGGATGGCGCAGTTCTTGTCTTCACAATGACCCAATTTGAACGAGGACTTAGCCTGGGACGATTCAGGTTATCGACCTCTGATAACTCAGCCATCACCTTTCCGCGAGAATACCAACGCCATACAGTGTCTGAAACCTATCGGATACCACCCTCAAAGACGGGCGGGTTGTTCTTCCTGGAAGGGAAAAAACTCCAAGAACCCTTCAAAGTAAAGCTTGATGACCAGGACGTTTCCTTGACTCCAGTCTGGGCCCCTGATGCGAACTGGAACTGCCCTTGGATTGCGTGGCGGCTCCGACTCAGCCCATCAACCCTATCGAGGGCAGTTGAAGTTAGGGTGATCCAATCTCGAACCCTTTGGCCACGCATTAGGGCTCTCTACTTGCCTGATTAAGGCTTCAGAAAGTACATGCCATGAAATTCCACGAATGCGGCGGACTCGCTCGAATGGGTTGTTGCGAGTTCGGTTGGAGTACATTTGATTTTCTTGGTGAATGTCGTTCGGCAATTCAAAGGTCCAACAGGTAACTCTATCGTGAGCCAGCACCTTATGCAGAACGCTTTGCCGTTATCGATTCAACGGATATTGACACGGGCAAGAGCGGAGTTGCATTTAACGGCAATCGTCTTATTTGGTTCACGTGCCAGAGGAACGGCAACACCTACATACGATTTTGACATTGCCATTCAAGGCGTCGAGGACGATGTCTTATAGGTTCGTTTCTACCATTACGTGCAGTATGAGTCGCCCACTTTGTATGGTATCGACTTGGTCAGATACGAACAAGCTACCGAAGTGCTGAGGGAAGACATAGAACGGGACGGACGTCTTGTTAACGAATCCTAAACGTCTTGACAATTTGACCGCGTCAATGGCTTCACTGCGTGAGTATGTCGAAGAACCCGCCATTTCAAAACGTAACCTTGCCGGTACAGTATTCGGGTTCGTCCGCGCTTTCGAACTGGCATGGAAGTGCTTGCAAGACCAAGTGGCCGGCCCTGGTTACGCAGAACGGGGCCCGAAGCCGGTGCTTTCTGCCGCCTTTCAGGCCGGTTTCATTCCGGTAGAAGGTGAAGAGACATGGTCACAGATGCTCGCCGACCGAAACCTCGCATCTCGCATCTACAACCAGAACTTTGCCAACGCGCTTGCTGAACGTATCCGGCAGTCTCATGTCAAGGCACTTGAGGCTTTGGTCCATCGATTGGCTTCGTGAGGTTCGCAATTCCTCTCTCGGAAGAGATCTCCGTGCCGAAGCAACCTTACCGAGGTCGGATTCATTGCATTTTAGTCACCGTCGATAGGAGTTAATTCCTGCCGATCAAAATAGCCCACGCTATCCGTATCGGGTCTGCATGGGAGTATTCGCCACCAAGGCACAGCGCGGGAAAGAGCTGTCCCGGTCTAACAGCTAATTCAGGCTATTCCATTCCTTTCGTACTTCACTACTTTTTTCCCCCGGAAAACTAGACGCGTTTGATCACCACGACCGTTGTCGGGACGGGGCCGTTTACGATCTGCTTTCCGTTTACGAAGAGCTTTACGTCGCCTGACATTTGGAGGCCATTGTGTCCCAAGTCAACGTTCAGCGACTTGATATTTTTCGTCTTGATATGGACCTCTTGCCCCTTGATCTCACACTCGAAGTGCGGCCAAGGTTCTTTGACGAGTCGGCTCAGTCCTTGGTTGAACGGAACTCGGATGCCCCAGACGCCGGGATGGGCGGCTTGGTCAACCGTGAAGGCGAACTTAGCTGGACGCGTTCGAACGTGGCTCACCATCCACGCCGCCTGGTCGGCCAGACCTTGGTCGGTGAGCGGATAGTGTCCGATGCCGGGAAGGATCACGAGTCGAGTGTCGTCACCCAGCTTGGTCATGATTTGGTACGCTTCTTTCATGTCAGGCACCCGGCCCGGCAATGGGTCCTTCTCACCTATCAGGAAATAAACCGGAACGTAGGACATATTTGGGATCAAGCCCCACTCTGGGCGGCCGGACACCATACTGCCGGACTGTAAGCCTCCCGCGGCCCAAACATCAGGCATGTGCTGAAGGATCGCCCAACATCCATCTGCACCTGACGAGTGGCCCGTGATATACATGCGGTCCGGGTCGACCTTGCAGAACGTCTTGAGAAGTCTCAAAGCCTCCAGAAGATCGGTTTCAGCGTCGTTTCGCCAACCACGATTCCCTCTACCCCACGGAGTCAGGTGAATCATTCCACTGGTGGCGTCCACAGGAGCATCCGCTTTGGGAGGGGTATCCGGCCCAAATCCATAGCTTGGATAGGCAAGCGGATTGTCGGGGCCTGATCCATGAAGACTTACGAACAGCGGATACGCCTTGTTGGGATCCCAGTCCTTTGGAAGGCCGACCATCATGTATTGGAGCGACCCATCGATCGCGGAGGGCCGGGCAAGGACGAGCCCACGTTTCCCTTCCTTGAGATAAAGATCTGGGTCGGAACAATAATCCTTGAGACCGGTAGTAATGGCGCCAACAAATTCATTGAATTCCTTGGTCCGATCCGCTACCGACTGTCGTTCCGATTGAGGAACTTCGACTACAAGCTTCGAATACTCGGAAATCGCTAGCGCTTTCAGTGATCGCAAGTGCCATGCGAATAGCGGGGGCTGATCCTTCTTGAGGAGCAAACCAATTTCGGTCGATAACCAACTGAGTTTCTGCTCTGGCGTATCACCACTCTGAGCTTCGGAAACTGCGCTAAATCCCAACATCGCGATTGCAAACCCGGTAAGCAGACCTTTCTTCATGGTAGCCGAACGTTACCCGAAGGGTGAGTCCGGCATGGCCAATCCCCAATTCGTATGATGAACAGGATCGAACGCGTCTAGTCTTCTGCCGGATGATGCGTTTTCTCGCCTGCGGGGATGGCAACACTCAGGTAATTGGCAACCGGCGGAAGAGGGCAGGTCGCAAAGGACGTAAACGCACATGGGGGGTTGGTAGCCTGATTGAAGTCCAACAACACTTCGCCATTCACCGGTCCTGGCGCATCGAGGAATCGACCTGCAGGATAGGTTGATTTGCCGCTCGTCAGATCCCTAAAATTAAAGAAGAAACCTGCGCCGGCTTCTTGAGCCTCAAGTCGATACTCCTTGCCGCCCAAACTGAAAGTCACATAGCCCGGATTCGAAACAGACTGAGTGTCGCCAAGCACGTTGGTGATCGGCATTGATTTTGGAACCAGGTACGGCACGTACTTTGCCATGATTCGGTACTTGGAGTCGACCGGATACCATTTGCATCCTGCGAACTCTTTTCGCCCCTTGCAATTCACGTCAAAGACCCGAATTCCAATACGCGCGCCCCGCTTGATCGCCATCCACGTCAACGATCCGGTTTTCACCCGGTCCGAATCAAGGCGCAATTCCTGAGACGCCACGGGGCTCCCTTGAATGGTCGCCGTCACCCCTGCTGCAACCGTGAACGTAACACGCCCCTCATGATTCAAGAGTGTCCCGACCATGTCTGGTGAGGAGCCATGAGGCAAAACCACGCCATTCGACGGGTCGGCTCCGATCGTTGTTTCACCGTCTATAAGCCAGAAAAGGCCCGCTACGCTGAGCCAGCCTTCGTCTTTTTTAAGATCGTCCTCGACACCCTTGCGCCATTTACTGATACGGTCGCGATAGGCTGATGCATTCTCTGTCGTGGAAGGCGCCTGACCAAAGCCAGTCACGGCCATTACAACGACCAACATCACGATTGACCACACAATGGGCATAGCGGCTCTCATCTAGCTAAAGTATCGCATATCAGGTCTCACCGCTCCGCGACCAATCTACAAAGCTCTGCCGGGCCTCTACCCTTGTGCGTCATGAAGCCCGATTGCCGTGGTGGCCTCGTTGATCGCCTTCTGAAGGTGACCGGAAACCAAAACCCCTTGCTTGTTAGGCGTCGACCCGACCGCTGCTTGAAGGTCCGTCCAAGCCGATTGCAGGAAGGTTAGACCTTGGCGCATGTTGGTTTGGCTTTCCGCAATCTGCTGAGCAGTGTATTTGCCTTTGGCCTTGCCAGACGAAACTTGATCGTTTACGTTCGGATTCTCACGAGCTACCGCTTTTGTTCCATAGATCGCACGGTCGACGAGCACCAGAGCAGTGTGAGCAGCACGAATGGATCGCACACGATTTCCATCGTAAATAGGCAGAGCGGTTTTCATGGAGGCGATGGCATCCACTAGATCCTGCTGAAGGGCATTGAGAGCCTTCACTACTGCGGGGCTGGCCAACTTCGGTATCTGTCGCCCGGGTCTTGCAGGCCCCTGAGCACTGCCAATAGCAACGATCAAAGCGAGTGGCAGAATGGCGAAAACAACACGGAACGTTCTCATTTTATGATTCTCCAATGATTCTAGGCCGATTCCTTGCCGAGACGACAGTTTGAATGAAAAGTTCACTCAATCGAACACGGTTGAACCCCTCCGTGATATTCCCATAACCTTAACGTAACTTTGCACTCATAGCGAACATTGCCGCTGCGAGCCTGCATAAGGCATTCACTCTAATTGAACTCTTGGTTATTGTAGCGATCATTCCCATTCTCGCCGCCGTTCTCTTTCTGGCCTTTGCATAGGCAAAAGAAGCATCGAAGATGCCTCCATGTCTCAGCAACACGAAGCAAAGGGATTTGGGGGTCTATCGGTACGCAGGCGACAGCGACGATGCTGGGAACAAGACAGTCCCGGCTCCCTGGCCTAAAACCCTGCCAAACTAAATGGCACAAACCAGATCCACTGGTCCTTCCTCAGGCAACCGAACTTCAAGAGCGGGAAGATGTTTGTTTGCCCCCAGATCCGGTGCAGACTCCCACGAATAACCAGCACCCGAAGGGTCAGCCTGATGTTGGTACGCTTGCCAACGGGTTGATGACTTGCGATTGGGCGGCTCAGGCAAGAAGCTACATTCCTGTTTTCAACGTGATGCCGGCACACGACTGGACTCTGTTCTCGCTGGGACAGACCGACAGCCCGGATCAGCGGATCATGATAACCGTGCACTGAAATGACGAGGTTGTCGCCGACAAACATAGTTGTCGTCTCTGCGCTGGCCGCGGTGGACACTCGTCCCCTACCCGGCAGGCGCCGGGCAGTACAGCTACTTCCCAGCTTCGGTAGCGGTTGAGGAACTAGCGGCCGCGGGGCTCAATTACGTCTCTGACAAAGCGACCTTCACGGAGTACGACATTGTTTGGGTCGCCTTTTGTCTCCACTCCGCACAACGGTACGCAAACTGCCGCTTTGCGGATGGTCATGTCAAGAATCAAAGCGTCGGTTAAACGCTGATTCCAAACGCATGCGAGTGCGGAACGGTTTGGTATCCAAGCTCACACCCATGGAACGCGAGCCCGTACCCCTGTCCTGCAATAGGAATCGACGGTTGCCTGGAAGCATTTGCATACAGGTTTCTTTCCGTCTGATGGTCGCAACCACCGATTCGACGTATCTAGGGAGCCTGAGAATTCCGTGGCACATTGCAGCTTCCTGCCAATCAACGGGAAATGCCAGCCACCGATGTGTCGACCACCTCGTGAAATTCACCCTCAGAGAAGAAACAAATCGTTTTCCCGTCAGGCATCCATTCTGCGCCGAAAATGGGACCGATATGGGTTTGAAGCACGTCCGGATTGGTAGGATCCGGAGGCATGGTCGTTCCGCGATTCACCTCTCCAACAATTGGGATCGATTCCAACTGGACTATTTGAGAACCGTCCAGGTTCGAAGTGTAAAGACACCAGGATTGTTGATGGCTCGAAGCTTGTTTGAGACCGTGCCACAGAAGCCGGGTTCCTTGAGCATTCACTCGTACGTAGTCATGGTAGATCCTCATGTCCGGCGGATCGAAAGAGAAGGAATCGCCCTGCTCTAACCGCATATTCACGAACTTGAATTCGTGGATATCCATTGCCTGATGCATTTTACCTGCATCAAAGAATGAAGAAGACGACAGGTAAATTACGGTGTTGTCTGACTTGAACCTAAGCGGAACCCCAAGGCTCGCACCGGCCATCAGATCGCCATTGAGCGATGGGCTCATATCGCGACTGACGAACGAATTCTCTTTCGACGGCTCGACTTCGAAGAAACGATTCAATCGATCTATCCGACCTTGATTGGCGATATCCAAGAAGCTTCTTGAATCTGGAGACCATACGACGGCAGAATTCACCATGAGATCGATCGGGGAGGAGGCTAGGGATTTCAGATCAACGCATCGTCCAGGATGCTTTTGGTCGATCGGCACACAAATTAGGCTCCTGCCGTTAGGCGAAACAGAGTATCCAAACCACGGCCATTCAGAGACCGCATTTTCCAACTCTGGAATTCTCCCCACCGCGTGGGTCGTTAGATCGACCCGGAAGGCATGCAAAGTTCTGACATGCACGCCATCGAGCTTCTTTGCTTTTTGTTGTTCTGCAGGGGTGGTGAACAGAATAAGTTGGCTGCTCGATATTGGATAGAACTCCAAGGGCCCCCGAAGGTAGGGAACCTCGCTTTCCGGCAGCTTAGTCATCTGACTGGATTGTAGAGGGGATGAAGAATGAATGTCCGTTCCTCGGCCGCCAAGAGCAAGTATCACGAAGGCATGTAACCAAATCACAGACCTTCACCACGACCTAACGACATGATCAGCATTTTATGGAACGAGGTCAACTGGCGCTTACGGCTCAACATCGAAAACATGGATGGTACTGGTGCGATAACTGCTGACCCAGACGCGATGCCCATCCGGGCTCACGGTAACGCCAATTGGATGTACTCTCGTGCGATAGGTTGCCGCAACTCGAAAGCGCTGCAGATCGACAACACCAAGCGTACCACTGCCATAGTTGCACACGTATAGGCTTGCCCCGTCGGGCGACATGGCAATCGTTCGCGGCATCTTGCCGACTGGGAGGCGCGCCACCATTTTTCCTACGCCGAGATCCACCTTGGAGATCACGTTGGCGAGGTTGTTGCTGACGTACAGGTACCGATCATCGGGAGTGATGGCAATATGGCGAGGAGTTATTCCCACTTCCACCCGTCCCATGACGCGGTGGCCATGAGCGACATCGATCTTTAGCAGATGAGTGTCACCCATGATGGCAACGTACGCCCATCTACTATCGTGAGTAAACGAGATTCCTCGAGGGATTCTTCCGACCTTGAACGCTCGTATTACCTGCCTCGTTTGCGAGTCGATGACCTCCAGACTTCCCGACTCCCAGTTTGCGACGTAAATCCATTTCCCATCCGGGGAGACCTCAACCACCTTGGGCACCGTGCCCACTTCAATTCGGTCGGTCACCTCGCCCGAGGCGATATCCACGCAGAGAACCTGGTGCTTGTTGTAGAGTGTTACCCATAGCTTCTTGCCATCGGGGGTGAACGCACACTCCACCGGCTCACCTCCGACCATCACCTTTTGCATGATCCGGTACGTGATAGGATCAATGAAGACCACTTGGTGCCCATACAGGCAGTCCACGGCGACCACCTTCCCATCCGGTGAGAATCGAAGCGACTTCGGGCCTGCTGGAACCAAGAAATGCCTGTCTTGGACAAGTTTTGGAGATGTAGCTCCGGAGGTGAGGGCTAAGAGTGCCCAAATCGCTACACACGTCGAGAATCTCTCGATCAAGCATGGTCTCACTCCGATAAAGACGGTATTCGCGGGCCAAGGGTATCGGCGATTCGAACCGGGCTAAGCCACGAGCCCATGGATGACTTCGCCATACAAGTCCGTCAGTCGGTAATCACGACCCGCGTGCCGGTAAGTGAATTTCTTGTGGTCGAATCCAAGAAGATATAGGATCGTAGCATGAAGGTCGTGAACATGGACAGGATTCTCCTCCGCTTTGAAACCGAATTCGTCTGTGGCGCCACAGACCGTTCCCCGCTTAACTCCACCCCCTGCCATCCAATAGGTAAACCCGTAATGGTTATGATCTCGACCGTTCATTTTGCCGGCGTTCGATCCAGGAGTCGGCATTTCAACCGTCGGGGTACGGCCAAACTCGCCGCCCCAAATCACCAGAGTATCGTCAAGCATGCCTCGCTGCTTCAGATCCGTAAGCAGGGCCCCTATCGCTTGGTCCGATTCATGGGCCAGGTTTCGATGTTGGGCTTCGAGATCGTCATGGCTGTCCCAAGGCTGGCCATCTCCATGGTAAAGCTGGATGAAGCGGACGCCCCGCTCCGCGAGTCGGCGGGCCATCAGACACTGCCGGGCAAACGTCCCCGATCCGTACATGTCACGCGTCGACTGTGATTCTTGCTCGACGTCAAATGCGTCCGTTGCCTCGGTTTGCATGCGATATGCCAGTTCATACGATTGGATCCGGGCTTCGAGTTGTGGGTCCTCATCACGGGTTGCCAGATGGTGGCGGTTGAGGCGCTGAACCAGATCTAGCTGCGCCCGCTGCTCGCTCGGAAGCGTGTAGTGGTTCTTAATGTTTTGAACTAGTTTCTCGATATCGGTTTGGACAGGGTCGATATAAGTTCCCGCCAAGACTCCGGGTAAGAAACCGGCTTGCCAATTCTGGGTTTCTTGAATCGGAAATCCGCGAGGACACATCGCAATATAACCGGGAAGATTTTGATTCTCGGTACCTAGTCCATAGAGCACCCATGAACCCATTGAGGGCCGCACCATGCGTGCTTCTCCACAGTTCATCAGCATGAGAGAAGGCTCATGGTTGGGGACATCCGCATGCATCGATCGAATGATCACCATGTCGTCGACATGCTTTGCTATATTGGGGAATATCTCACTGACCTCGATGCCCGATTCACCGTACTTTTTGAATCCGTACGGCGATGGAAACGCGGCGCCCGTCTTCCTTTCGGTCGGCAGATGAAGCGGTATCGCCTTTCCCGCGTACTTTTGAAGGGACGGCTTAGGGTCGAATGTATCGACCTGTGACGGTCCCCCATTCATAAACAAGAAGATCACTCGCTTGGCCCTAGCTTGAAGCGGCGGTTTTTTGGGAGACAGCGGATTGAGAGCATCCACCGAGAGGTGTTTGGATTGCGCCGATCCCGAAGCAAATGCCGAGTCGCCCACTAATCCCATAAGCCCGAGAGCCGCAAAGCCGTTACCCATCCGCCCGAGCAAATCTCGGCGGCTGAGAAAGAGATCTCGGAACGGGTCGTTGTGGTTGTATGCGGACATCTGGTTTTCGAATTAGTCTACAACGGTTTGCGCTGACTCTCATTTAATACGCGCGGATGCTCATTAATCCACGAACATGAACTCGTTTGTCATCATGAGCGCTTGGGCAAATAGTTCCAGCCTGGTAAGCGGCGGATCAGGGGGTGGTCCATAGTTTTGGGCAGAATCCCAGGTTTGCCTTCCGTCCAGGGTCTTGATGACCGGCGTCCACTGGAAACTGTCGAAGCCGTCGTTGGTGAGTGGGTCCACCGCAAAGTCCAGCGTGTCGCCTTTCAGAACCGTAACTGGGATCACGTCGGTCTTCGCCTCTGAGTTATGAGCAAGCCACTCGCCTAAAAGTCCATATCGGCTTGAAATAACCCGCGCTCGGACTCCATCACCTTCCTTTTGGCGATGAGCCAGCAATCCAGATATGCGGAGAGTCAAGTCTGTCGGGGCCATCCATCGTCGAATAGCGGCATGATTTCCGTCATGGCCAGGGTGCCCCCCGACGTTGTTCAGCACAAGGTAACCCAAGGTCGGATCCGGAAACTCCTTGCCAACGCGGTATCCGTTATCCGAAAAGAAATCCAACGAAGTAAAGAACGTGGCCCGTTTTGTCGTCTGATCGAATCCCCCGTATCCATATTTCCAAACGGACTGGGGCGAATCGACAAGCGCCTCTCTACTTGGCCTGAGGTACGCGAGCGCGGCCGACATCTCGTCCTGGTCCGGAAGCCGCTGAAACAGCAGGAGATAGAGTCGGCGCACGCACTGGGCATCGTCCTTGGCTGTTTTCACCTCCGGACGCTCGGCAAGCGCTTTGGTCTGATCGATCGTGAACGCAGAGTTCATGAAGAAAAGCGACTGCTGGGGGACCGTCGTCTGGAACCGCCTTGCACTGGTACTGTCGGGGGACGCGAAGTCGAAAGTTCGAAAGATGCCGGGCAGGTTTTGTCGCTCGATAAATCCGTACAGTGCCCGCCGCGGATTGAAGGGACGAGCCCAGAGATCGAACGACTTGCCACCTATCTGGCGGATATCCATTTGTCCTGACTCATCGACGAATGTGTCTCTCATCTCTTCCAGATCCAACCGATGGCGATTCATCCGGCTCCAGAGACGATTGTCTGGATCGGCATTGAACGTCTGGGCAGAAACTGCGGACGACTGGCGATAAGTCGCTGAAGTCACAATCAACCTCTGCAGCTTCTTGATCGACCACCCGTCCCGCATGAATGTCCAAGCGAGATAATCCAACAGGGCAGGATCGGTGGGGCGATCTCCTTGATGGCCATAATCGGACGGAGTTCGAACGATCCCAGCCCCAAAATGGTCCTGCCAAACCCGATTCACGAAGACTCTTGCGGTTAGCGGGTTGTTTTTGGAAGTGATTGCTTGGGCAAGTTCAAGTCGACCGCTGCCGTTCGTCCAATGGGGCCGATCCTCTCCAGGCTTTGAAAGCGCCAACAGGAACCTTCTGGGCGCAACATCGCCTCGATTGCCGGGGTTCCCCCTCTTGAATATCACGCCATCTCCACACTTGGATTTGTCCTGCATCGCCATCGCAAATTCGGGGGTGACTGGGGCAGCCTTCTTAAGTTCTTCAAGCGCTTTCTGCTGACCTTCGATTCCGTCGCGCTCAACAGCCTGGAAGGATGGCAGGACCTTTTTTAGCTGAGCCGCGTCGGGAACCTGATCTTCGCGAAGAGACTGCAACACTTGCTTGACATCCGAGTTTAGAGACTTCTCTTGATCCGGATCCTTTGAAAGTGCTCGAAGGCGCTTCATCTGGGATGTCACTACTGACTTGATGGCAGCCTCCGCGTCGCTTACCCGCTTGTTAAATCGCTCCCAAGGTTCGGTAATCGATTTTTCAGAAATCGGGGCCGCTATCTCTTGAGAGGAATCGAAAATCGCATAGAGCGAATAATAGTCTTGGGTCGGAATGGGATCAAATTTGTGATCGTGACAACGGGCACATCCGACGGTAAGACCCTCAAACCCTCTCATCGTAACATCAATGCGGTCGTCGATGATGTCGGGCACGCTTCCGATAAAGCGACGACCGAGGGTCAAGTATCCAAGCGCCGCTAGCGGACGCTTGTCATCGCCGTTTTGCACCTCTGGCAAACGATCAGCAGCAAGCTGTTGGGTCACAAACTGGTCATATGGGAGATCCTTGTTGAAGGCGTTGACAAGCCAGTCGCGGTAGGTATAGGCATTGTAGTAGTTTCGGTCTTCCTGGAAGACATAGCCCTTGGTGTCGGCATAACGCGCGACATCCATCCAATGCCTGGCCCATCGCTCGCCGTATCTTGGCGATGCAAGAAGTCGGTCGACCACCTTGTCATAAGCATTTGGCGCTTTATCGGCGATAAATCGCTCTACCTCTCCACTCGTTGGCGGCAATCCAGTCAGATCATAGGTCACCCGGCGAATAAGAGTCCGCTTGTCCGCAGGCGCTGCCGGACTGATCTTTCTCGCCTCGAGCTTGGAAATCACAAACGCGTCGATCGGATTGCAAACCCAGCCGAGACTCCTAACCTTGGGAACGATCGGCGCCTTCACCGGTTCTAGGGACCACCAACTCTCGCGCGCTGACTTTTTGGCCTCAGCCGTATCTGGCCATGGCGCCCCCATTTTTACCCAGGCTTCAAAATCCGCAATTTGCGCTTCCGTAAGCTTCTTACCGTCAGGCGGCATTTTAAGGTTACCGGTCTGGTTGATTGCATGAATGAGAAGACTCTTCTCGGGAGATCCGGGAATAACTGCAGATCCAGAGTCGCCTCCCTTTAGTAAGCCCGCCGCAGTGTCGAGCATCAATCCGGAAGAGTGGGCATTGCCGCCGTGACATCCATAACAGCTGTTGACCAAAACCGGTCGAATCTTGGTTTCAAAGAAGCTAATCTGCTCAGGAGTCGGTTTGACTGCTTCCTGACTGTCCTCGGGCAGCGAAGCGGTCACAAGCCCACCAAGGCTCATTACCAAAATGCCGATTGAAATGCGATTGTTCCAGAACTTGCCGGATCGCGATGCGGGACTCATTGTGATTGACCGACGGACACGCGTTATGGGATCATAACATACCAAAATTGGGCTTCACGGATTATTACTCCATATTTGATCGGCGAGTAGCGGAACGCTTGGTCGCTTAGGCAGCATTCAAAAGGCGAGATGCTTTTACAGGCAGATTACAGGGACGCTAGTTCGGGAACATCACTTCGATCTGCTGGGGCGCAATGGCGAATTCAACTGGCAGGACTCCCATGTCTTCCCCGTCTGCGAGAACGGGCAATTCGTTTCGGGATCGAATCGCGACCCGTTTCCCCTTCCTTACTGTGACCTTTGGATGTGATACGTGGGTGCCTTTGAATACTCGAGGGAATGCTCGAACAAACTCGACCGGAGACACGTTTCCAACAACGACAACGTCGAAAAGTCCGTCATCTAACGTTGCATCAGGGGCGACCAGCATCCCTCCACCGTAACTCTTGGCATTCGCCACGGCGCAGAGCATCGCTACCTCTTCAAAGATCACTCCATCGATTTCAAGAGTGATTTCCGCTGGGCGAAACGTACCCAATGTCTCAAACACGGCCGCAATGTAGGCGGTCGTCCCACGAAGTCGCCGAAAACCTCTATTAACCCGTTTCGAGACCTCCGCGTCAAATCCACATCCGGCGACATTTACGAAATGTCCTTCCCCGATCCGCCCTATGTCAACTCTTTTCTGAGTCCCAAAGACGATCGCCCGGGCGGCACGGCTGATGTCGTTTCCCACTCCCAATGTCCTTGCAAAGTCGTTGCCAGTACCCATCGGAAGAACCCCTAAGGCAGCAGGTGTTCCGATGAGCCCGTTGGCCACCTCGCCGACCGTCCCGTCACCTCCTGCTGCCACGACGACGTGCGCCCCCTCCTCTGCAGCGATCCTGGCTAGGTAGGACCCGCTACCTTGGGCGTGAACTCCCGTTCGGACCGCGCTCCCGCACGCCGTGGTCTCCACGATCGAGTAACTGACTTCCAGACCCCCGCTCCGTGCATGCAAGACAGAGTTGTCCAATGCATCCCGCATCGCAGACCGCCTCTTCGGACTACCTCCGCGCGACGACGCAGGATTCGCGATCACGACGATCTTGCGCGGGCTACTCATAATCTGTCTATGTTAAACCCAGACCCTCCAAGTAAGGTAGTCCGGTTGAAAGCCCGCCTTTCAAATGTTCGAAGCGATCTTGAAGAGGTTCTGAGCCGACTCGACCAGGATATGATGAGCTGGTCTCCCGCACCCGGAATGCGTACGGTATCGGGCCAGTTGGTTGAAATTGCCATCACGGAGTTGCAAATCGTCCTTCAGCTACAGGAAGGAAGATGGATACCGGACGAAGAAGCCAAGCAATTGGTCGGCGATTGCGACTCGCTTAGAAACCTTGCGATAAAGCTGGCTTCCATTCGAGCAAATACCCTTGCCTACCTCGATTCTCTTTCGCCGTCGGCTCTTGAGGAGCAAGTTATGGTTCGAACTCAGGGCCTACCTTCCAACCCACGGTCGGAAGTCTTCAGGACGATCGCCCAACACGAGTACTACCACGTAGGACAGCTTGTGTCTTACCTTTGGGCGAGGGGAGACGATCCCTACCGGTGGTAGGGACCGTCTTTCAACCGTGCATTAGGCGACCGTATAAGGCTGACTGATCGTCACGTTTCCGTAGGTTGCCGTGATCGTAACAACCGTTCCCTTTGGAATATCGCTCGATCCGCGGATCGAGAAACTCGTGCCCCCTTGGTCGTAGCCAATCTTGACGCTCGAGGGGACGGACACCCTCCGATCCGAACTGGTTAAATTGACGACTACGCCAGATGGCCCGGCCAATCCTCGCAACGTCAAGGTTCCTGTACCTCCCGCGTCTCGTGAATCCGGCTGCAGCGTCATCGCGGAGAAGACTGCTGGCAACAAGAGGTACTGCTGAACGAAATCGGCCCCACCCAAAGATGCGGTTATCTCCACGGTGGTGCGAGAATCTACTCCGTCTGATTGCAAGTTGAATTTTGCAGAAGTCTGTCCACCGGGAATCCGTATCCCACCGGGGACTTTTACAATCCGGGAAGATGATCCGAGATTCACATCAAGGGTGAACACGTCAGAGCTCATCATCGAAACGGTTGGAGACACGATATCTCCTGCAAAAATCCCGCCTTCGACCGCACTGATTCTAAGTTGGTCCGTAGGCGTGAGGACGAATGCCCTTTGCACCCACAAATCGCCTTCGTGGTGCATCCCCCATCCTGAAATCGAACCGGTGGGACTAATCGAAGTGGCTTCGTCGTACCGCCAGGTCGAATCAGAAGGCACCAAGGAAGGGACATCGGTTTCAACCCATTGTCCTCCGGTGTATTCCCAGACCGCCGCCGTCTGATTGCCGACATTATCAGCCGTGTAACCAGCGACTCGGGTTCCGCCTTGATCCACCGCCAACGCATGCGTCTCGATCGGATTTCCACCGGGACCATTCAGCATTTGCCACGTGTTGGTTGCTTTGCTGTAAACGAAGCCGCTTGCATAGGTGTCCGAGTTGTTCTGAATGTAACTGTGCATGTCGCCAACAACGATGATTCCTGAGCCCGTGCTGATGCTGCTCGGCTGCATATAGGTATAGAAGCCGGGCGCGGTCACGATGGTTGGGCTGCCCGTTGGCGGGACCAGCGCCAGTTCCAAGAGCTGGTAGTAGTTTGTCGGTTTGATATTCTGAGCGGCCATCCAACCGTTCTCGTTAATTCCGCCCGGTATGTAATTCAACCAATCTCCGGTACGTGTCTTCGAACTCGGGTCCCATCGGAACATGTGAAACGTACCGCCGTTATTCCCATTTTGGCGGTACGAACCAACCACCATTCCGTTGTGGTTGATCCCAACACCGTTGCTGACGAGAACTTGGCTCAGTCCCGCGACAAGATTATTGGGGCTTGACCCCGGCTGATATCGAACTGCGGTTTCGACGCCTCCAATGGTGTAGTAGCCAACAGTTATCCCGTCGTCATTGAGTGCATTCCATTGGATCGCGTTCCAATTACTTGGCGGGCTGAAGAAGCTGGTATTGGTGTTCGGTCCTCCCGTGATTCCGGTATAGGACATCGTGCTCGTCCCATTGAAGCCCATACCTGCGATCGCGTTATATGCGTTGACTCCCAACGCAGCATCTGCATAATGCCCATCTCCTGCGATTTCGTTGAGCTTATATACTGACCAGTTGGCGCTGGCTAAAGACGGCGACATCACGGCGACGGCCGAGACGATAGTGGTGAATGCGATTGACTTCCAGTTGATCTTTTGCATGCGAGTTGTTCCTTGCGCTGCGAGCCGATTTTCTTTCTCTCCAAGCCGCGCAGATCTATTGATAGGGTCATTCAGTGACTGCGCCGTGACAACCGCGTGACAAGCCGATTAAGGGGCACAAGGGCCCATCTCATCGTCAAAGGGCCTAGCGGCAAAGGTTACGACTCCTTTCCAAAACGCATCTCAGCCATTCCTTGATCCGAGAGCCTGAATTGCGGACTCATCCAATTTGTTTCCCAAATGAATTTGACTAGGCACTTTTCGCCTGTTCATCCAATCTTTATTTCCGATAGAGACTGATGGAATGAAATGCCCCAACTAACCGATGAAGATCTTATAGTCGCGGTTCGTAAGGGTGACCTTGATGCGTACGGCTCGCTTGTCAAAAAGTACCAAGCCCTTGTGTTCGGAGTGGCCTTCAACTTGATCGGCAATGTTGAGGACTCTCGAGACGTCGCACAGGACGTGTTTATTCGAGTGTTTGTTCGGCTGGACCAATTGCGAGACACATCGCGCGTAGGCTCTTGGATTCGACAAATCGCGGTAAACGAGTGCCGGGCTTTCCTTCAAAGGCGCCGAGAAATTGAACCTCTCGAGGACCGTCATATTTCCGTCGACCCAATCGACGACATGGACCGTCGACTATTGGTCGATTTGGCCTTGAGCGCCATCGACGAAGCCAGCCGACTTACCGTGATCCTCTTTTATCTTCATGCTCACTCGCTCAAGGAGATTGGCTCGTTCCTGGACGAGCCCGTCACCACCATCAAGAGCCGTCTGAGAAATGCCCGCGCAAAAATGCGTAAAGAACTGGAGTTATCCTTGGAAAACAACCTCAAGCAAGAATCGCCATCCCCTGAATTTGCCACTCGAGTCACACAGATCATCGAAGCCGTTCAATCTGGCAATGAAAGGGCCATCAGGGATTTGTTAGCTGCAGACCCCCGTCTTGTTTCGGTTACCGAAGAGCCCAGCAAGCAGACTCCGCTTCACATTGCGGCTGGTTCGGGAAATGCAGCGCTCGTCGAGCTGCTGCTCGCCCATGGTGCAAACCCCAACGCCTTGGATCGGGGAGACAACGCTTCCCCGCTTCACTATGCCGCCGAGAAGGGCTGGCTCGAAGCCGTTAGACTGCTGGTCGAAGCGGGCTCGGACGTTAACTGGGATCTGGACATTCATTTGCGCGGGCCGCTTGGCTGGGCAACGATGATGTTGACAGGCGAGAATCCTGTCGCGGAGTATTTGATTGCAAACGGTGCGAAGCTCGGCATCTTCACCGCCATTGCGTTAGGTCGAATCGACACTGTCAAGGAGGTAGTGGATCGAGACCCATGGGTTCTGCGTCAGCGCATGAGCAAGTGCGAACTCTTCCAATCCCCTATCGAATACGCGACCGACTGCCGACAGTTTGAAATCGCAAACCTACTCGTCGAGTTGGGTTCCGAGGTTTCACTCTCCGAAGCTGCCGGTTTAGGCTTGGAAGCAGAGGTGCTTCGGCGCCTTGCCGAAAATCCGGGAGCGCCGAACCTCTTGGCCGCAATCTGGTCCGCCGTCAAAGCGGGGCAACTTAGGACGACGAGGCTTCTCTTAGAGCACGGTGTTGACCCAAATTCGACGCTCCGACCACGGGAAGGGCGATCACTGCTATTCTGGGCCGTCAGTGACAACAATGAGTCTATGTCGCGACTATTGTTGGAATTCGGTGCTGACCTAGAATTCCAAGACAGCCAGTGGAAGTCGACTCCGCTCGGATGGGAGGTCTTCTATGGCAAACCAGAGTCCACGTCGCTCGCATGCCGGCTCGGAGCCAAAATCGGGTCAAATCTCCTCGATCTAGCCAAAGCGGGCGAGCGCGGGGAGCTAAGGCGATGGAGTAACGGCACGCCCGAGGGTTATCGACTGGTCCACAAAGTCCTTGGGGAGGCGATTACGAAGCCTGGTTAGCGCTGCCTCGTACTGGCGAGAACTACCGATAGCGCAATCATGTTCGAGCGTTGGAACCTAACCGCCCGGGTGAGATCTTCGGAGCTCATGGTCTTCGCAGAATTGCCCAACTGTTTCAGTAACTATGGAATTTAGCAAGTCCATTTTCGGAACTTCGAGCGAAGACCCGGGATGTTATTATCACCATGTTTTGTCGCAAACACGTCAAGTAATTCTAAAAGCAACAAGTCCATGGACTCACAAGGTCGCATCGAGTCCGGGTTTAGGCCTATAATCTGCGCATGCAACGGACGGATACCGATAATCCGGACTATTATCACAAAGTCGTGGATTGCCAGTGGGCGTGTCCTGCCCACACTAACGTGCCGGAATATATTCGGCTTATCGCCCAAGGTCGTTTTGACGATGCCTACATCGTCAACCGCGAGTCAAACGTGTTTCCAGGAATTCTAGGTCGAACCTGCGACCGACCCTGTGAACCTGCCTGTCGGCGGTCCCGTTTGGACGGCAAGCCGGTCGCCATTTGCCGATTAAAGCGAGTAGCGGCGGATAATAAGACCGATATCACCGACCGGCTCCCCCAGGCCCCATCCATAAAAAACGGAAAGAAGATCGCCCTGGTTGGCGCCGGCCCTGCTTCTCTTACCGTGGCGAACGATTTGATGCCTCTCGGTTATGAGTGCACGGTTTTCGAGCGCAACCCCAAACCAGGCGGATTGATGCGGATCAACATACCGGCCTTCCGACTACCTGAAGAAGTTCTTGACGAAGAAATTGGCTACATCGTCGACATGGGTGTCGAAATGAAGTATGAAACACCCATCAACAGCTTGAAAGAACTGCTTGAGGACAAGTCTTACGACGCAGTATTTGTTGGCAGCGGCGCGCCAAAGGGCAAAGAACTTGTCATTCCTGGCCGTTACGATACCGACCAGATCTTCATTGGTATCGAGTGGCTTGAGTCGATTCACTTCGGTCATGTAACAAGCGTCGGCAAGCGAGTCTTGATCATTGGAGTAGGCAATACCGCGATGGACTGTTGCCGATCCGCCAAAAGGCTCGGCGCGACCGAAGTTAAGGTCATCGCCCGAAAGACGCGGAAGTACTTTAAGGCATCTCCTTGGGAACTCGAGGATGCGGAAGAAGAGCAGGTCGAGATTATCGAGAACCTCCAGCCGATCCAATTTGTTATTGAAGACGGAATTTTAGTTGGGATGGAATTCGACCAATTCCATTCCCAAGAAATCGACGGCAAGCTGGTGCAGGAGTCGATCGGAAAGGTCGTGATTCCTTGCGATTCCGTCGTACTTGCAATCGGCCAGGACAATTCGTTCCCCTGGATAGAGCGAGACATCGGCCTGGAGTTTGGTAAATGGGACATGCCTGTCGTCGATAAGACCACTTTCATGTCCACCCGTCCCGGAGTCTTTTTTGGTGGCGACGCGGCATTTGGCCCCGCGAATATTATTTGGGCAGTGGAGCAAGGCCATCAAGCCGCCATTTCCATCCATAGATTCTGTCTTGGCCTTCCAATCGACGAGAGGCCACTCGACAAGTTCTCACTTAAAAGCACGAAGATGGGTCTCCACGAGTGGTCGTATAGCAACAATTACGACCCTCGAAGCCGCCAGAAAATGCGCCATGTGGAATTGCCGCTTCGCTTCCTCAAGATGACGACGGAAGTGGAAGAAGGCTTTTCGCCTGAGCAAACGAAAGCAGAGGTTGAACGATGCTTGAATTGCGACGTTCAAACCCACTTCAGCGATTCGTTGTGCATCGAATGCGATGCATGTATCGACATCTGTCCCGTGGACTGCCTAACGATTGCTACGCCAGGCGATGAGACAGATTTGCGAACGAGGCTGACCGCGCCTGCGATCCAGTATGACCAGGCGCTTTTTGTGTCTGACGGACTCAAACAGACAGGACGAGTGATGGTGAAAGACGAGAATGTTTGCTTACATTGTGGGCTTTGCGCCGAACGGTGTCCGACATTTGCATGGGATATGCGGAAGTTCGTGTTGCGCTTACCTTACGCCGGAGATGCAGGGCTCCAACAAGCGGTGGTCGGAAGTGGGGTTGGGAGCTAATGAGTTCTCAAGTTAACGACTTCGCCATCAAAATCGCTACCGTCAATGGAACGGGCTCAGCCAGTGCAAACGGGCTGATAATGCAGGCCATTTTCCGCATGGGCATCCCAGTAACCGGAAAGAACCTGTTCCCTTCGAATATCCAGGGCCTTCCGACTTGGTATGAAATACGGGTCAGTAAGAATGGATACACCGGGAGAACTCAGTTCTTCGATTTGATGGTCGCCCTTAATCCCGCCACCTACGCGAAGGATGTCGCGGAAGTACATACGGGTGGCTATCTGCTGTATGACTCGACTTGGCCATTTGCCGAAGAACTAAGGCGTCCCGACGTTACCTATATCGGCGTGCCGCTTGCCGAAATGTGCAACAACGCATTCAAGGGAGTTCGTGAGCGAATTCTCATGAAGAACATCGCGTTTGCCGGCGCATTGGCGGCTTTGGTCGACATGGACACAGACGTCATCGTTGAACTGACCAAGGAGAAGTTCTCCAAGAAGCCTGCTTTGCTCGATTCCAACCGAAAGGCGATTGCCCTTGGATTCGACTATGTGAAGGCGCATTTCTCATGCCCGTTACCCATTCGACTGGAGTCGATGGATAAGACCAAGGACAGTATTCTCATCGATGGAAACACGGCTGCCTCTTTGGGGTGCGTCTACGCCGGGGCAACTGTTGGCGCATGGTACCCGATCACCCCTTCCACCTCGTTGATGGAGGGCTTTACCAACTTCTGTAAACGGTACCGAACGGATCCCATTACCAAGAAGAAACACTATGCGATCCTCCAAGCAGAGGATGAGTTGTCTGCCATTGGTATGGTCATCGGCGCATCTTGGGCCGGAGCACGAGCCTTTACCCCCACGTCCGGACCAGGAATCTCGTTGATGGGCGAGTTCATCGGGCTTGCCTACTATGCGGAAGTTCCGGCAGTCGTCTTCGACGTGCAACGAACCGGACCATCCACGGGAATGCCTACGAGAACGCAGCAAGGGGACATTTTGTCGTGCGCCTATGCTTCGCACGGAGACACAAAGCACATTTGCCTCTATCCTGCCGATCCACGCGAGGCATTCGAGATGGCGGTGGCGGCGTTTGACTTGGCCGAGCGCTTCCAGACCCCGGTGTTTGTACTTTCCGATCTAGACATCGGCATGAACGATTGGATGGTTCCTAAGCTCACTTGGGACGACTCCTATCGGCCGGACCGAGGAAAGGTCCTTTCGGCAGACGAGCTCGAAAAAGCCGAGAAGTTCTACCGGTATTTGGACGTCGATGGAGACGGTATCACCTACCGGACTCTTCCAGGAGTGCACCCAAAGGGCGCCTACTTTACTCGTGGTTCCGGCCACAACAAGTTTGGCGGTTATACCGAGGATTCCGAAGAGTATCAGGAGGTGCTCGATCGACTTGGCCGTAAGGTGAAGGGTGCAGCCAAATCGGTACCCCCTCCCTCTTTCATCCGTAGGACCGGGGCAAAGAAGTCGATCGTGTCCATCGGTGGCTGCCACGGCGCCTGTCTCGAAGCGCTGGACTTGCTGGCGGCGGACGGGCAAGTAATCGACTATATGCGCATCCGAGGCTTCCCATTCGGCGAGGAAGTGCGCGAGTTCTTGGAGCAGCACGAGACCAATTACATCGTTGAGCAGAATCGGGACGGGCAGTTGAGGAGCCTCCTGCTTTTGGAAACAGGAGTGCCGGGCGCCAAGATGGAGTCGGTGCGCCACTATTCGGGGCTTCCGCTGAGCGCCCACCAGGTAATCACCTCAATCAAGAACATGGCTAGGAAGGCAGCATGAGCTACATACTCAAACCAAAAGTTCATCATCCATCGTTGCAACGCAACGCAGTTGGGCTTACTCGCCGTGATTATGAAGGGGCACTCAGTACTCTTTGTGCCGGTTGCGGGCATGATTCCATCACTGCAGCCTTGATTCAAGCCTTCTGGGAACTAGACATTGAGCCTTATAAGGTTGGCAAATTGTCCGGGATCGGATGTTCGTCCAAAACTCCGGCATACTTCCTCAAAGAGGCCCACGGTTTCAACAGCGTTCATGGCCGCATGCCGGCGGTCGCTACCGGCGCCGGAGCCGCCAATCGCGAATTGACATTGGTTGGAGTTTCTGGAGATGGCGACTCACTCTCCATCGGTCTCGGTCAGTTGTGCCACGCCATTAGACGGAACCTCAATCTGACCTACGTCTTGGAGAACAACGGGGTCTATGGACTCACAAAAGGACAGTTCTCCGCGTCTGCCGACCCTGGATCAACAAGTAAAAAAGGGGATATTAACTCGATGGCCGCCATTGACGGCGTCCTGCTTGCTCTGACGCTAGGAGCTACCTTTGTGGCACGCAGTTTCTCGGGAGACAAAGCCCAATTGGTACCGATCCTCAAGGCTGCGCTCAAGCACAAGGGATTTGCTTTCATCGACGTAATATCTCCTTGCGTGACCTTTAACGATCATGAGGGCTCCACCAAAAGTTACGCATACACGCGCGAGCATCAACTTGAAGTGGTCCAGGCTGACTTCGTTATGCCTCGCGAGGAAATTGAGATCGACTACGAAGTTGGCGTCGCCCACCGAGTGCAACTACACGATGGCAGCATCGTGACGCTGCGTAAAGTTGGAGAAGGATACGATCCGACCGATCGGGAAACGGCATACTCCCATATTCGCGAACAACAATTGTCGGGCGAAGTGGCGACAGGCCTGTTGTATATCTCTCCAGAATCTGTCGATATGATGGATCAGAACGATGCGATCCCTGAACCGCTTTTCAGTCAGCCGCACGACCTGCTCTGCCCAGGAGCAGCAGAACTCGAGAAGCTCCAGCAACGATTCCGATAGGCTAGCTGGTTCATGGTTTAGAATTCTAGATCAGTAACCGATAGCCAGCCTTTACGGCAAAGAGGATTCCGGATACCAATGGTATCCGGGATCCTTTTCTTATATCCTGGCGGTCCGACGCCTGGGCAGATACAAGTCGCTGTATTGACTGAAATCAGTCTGCGTCTGATTCATTTTTGCCGGTGAACTCCGATTAGAAGCCGTGATCTAACTCGTCCGGACCTTCATGCTGCCTACTGAAATAGAACCCTTAGATTTTCTTAATACTCCCCTTAATTCTTCAGAAAGTCTTGAACCCCATCGACACTCCGACCGTCTACTTATCGAACGATGTAATTCATGATCAGATCCAATCACACAGAAACTTACTATTGGCCGCTACACCATTTGCATAACGATAGCACTTATAAGCAATCACATGGAAATGGCTTCAGGAGTTCGGTGTGATACGGTTGAAGAGTTTTTTTCAACAAACTGGACTAGGAGTCGACTGGAACTTTGCATCCTACGGGACAAGTAAATGTAGGCGGTTTCCATCCAGAGGAACGCTGGTCGAATTGGGAATGAAAAGACGGTTAGTGTCCGAAAATGGGAGGTTGATCATCAATCGAAACATTGTGCAGGTGAACCAAGCACCCGGTTAGCATCGGGATTGTCGAACTAGGCTCATAGACGAGCCAAGTCGGCGTCAATTGGAATTGAACTTAGCCACGCGATTATGCTGGCTGGATTAGTATGATTTTGCCCAATTGCTTAAAAGGATGGGGCAATGGTTTGGATAAGGATCGAAAGGACTCGAAACGCAGTAGCAATTGGAATCGCATCGTTACTCTTGGGCGGAACAATCGCCCAACCCTACCGAATAGTCGTCGTGGAAGGAGAATCCATGAGCCCGACTTATGACGGTGAATCCGTACACCTGATTTCAAGGATAACCGGACATGTGTATAAGGGTGAAGTCGTCGTGGTCAAAAGCCCGATGGGAACGGTCATCAAGAGAATCGCCTTTCTTCCCGGCGATACCATTCTTCAAGTTAAGACCGCAGCGGGTTGGAATGACGGCGTAGAACTTCGAACGAAACCCAAGGGTCGTGGCCATCTCTCTAGACGAACATTTGTCATTCCTCCGGGCCAGGTGTACTTATTAGGCGACAATCGAGCCCAGTCAATAGACTCAAGGTCATTTGGCACAGTGCCCATCAGCGATATCTTGGGAGCCCTTGTCGATCAACGACCGCGCAGCCTGGATTCGCAATTCGAGTTGAAGCCGCAATCAATCTCCAAGTACGTGCTAATTCAGGGCGGCAGAGATCTCCAAAACGAGAGTGAAGTACGTTCCTCGGTAATCAGATCGATCAAGCCCTTAGATCCGGCTTTGCGGTTCGCACGCAGACAGAAGGAGGTCATACTTGTGAGTTCGGACCAAGCATCATGCCGACGCTGAAGACCAAACGTTTGAATTAGGGGCTCGCCTTATATCCGTCGGTCAACGTTTGCAAGAAAGCAATCAGATCCGAAGTCTGTTGATCGTTGAGCCCCAAATTCCCAACCTGAGTGGTATTCACGTTGGCGTTTACCTCAGGCGGGCCAAATACCTGTCCCAAAGAATTACTGTTGTAGAAGAGGATGACGGATCCAAGGGAGGGGAAACCACCGTTATGAAAATAGGGAGCCCTAACCGCGACATTTCGAAGCGACGGGACCATGAACAGACCCTGATCCGTTGACCGATTGGTCGTGACCCCAAGCCCGAAGTCCACAAAACTCGCCCCCAATGGGTTATACAGCGATGGAATGGTGTAATAGGGGTTTGTAGGATTCTTGGGAAGGCCGATATTTGCGTAATTGAAATTCGTAAACAAAGGCGGAGTGCCATCCGCGAGAGGCTTACTAATGTGGCAGTTAAAGCACTGCCCCTTCCCGTTGAAAACCGACAAGCCGTCTGCCTCGGCCGCAGTCAATTTGACCTTCCCTTTTAGATAGGCATCAAACTTAGAAGTAAAGGGCGAGATCGCAGGGGTACGCTCGAATGTGGCAATCGCATCCTGAATATCACTGAACGCAGTAGCAGGATTGCTAAAGACGTTGGCTCCATAAATGAGCTTCATACTAGCGGCTTCGGCACCAGCTTGGACTTTGTCAATGACCGCTTGGATGGACGCATTTCCCATCTCGATCGGATTGAGCAAGGGCCCCTTGACTTGCGCTTCCAAGGTTGCCGCTCTTCCGTCCCAGAATTGACCGCCGATTGCGCCTCCTCCGGTAGCTCCATTTGCATCGAATGTCGGCGAAAACGCCATGTATTGAATGGATGGCGCCTTACGGAAGCCAAAAAGTCCAGCCACCGCTCCCTGCGATGTTGCTCCGGGCCGGGGATCGGTGAATGCCTTCGTCGGCGCATGGCATGTAGCACAAGCCATACCCACCGGATTCGAAAGACTTGTGTCGAAGAAAAGAGCCTTTCCAAGCGAGGCTTTGGTTACGGACGCAATCTTCGGGGCAACACTTGTCCCTCCTCCGCCACAACTTACTAACCCAGCAACCGTACCAGTGATCCCAATTCCAAGGCCCAAGAACCTACCGACACGACACACCATTTCGGTTCCTGTCGATCGACGTTTGCCAGCCAAGTCAAGCTTCATTTTTTTACCAACCAATGCACTCTTCAGTGACGGCAGTAGTTATTGCACTCGTTCGCACAAGAACCCTGCGACTCTTCACGTCAAGTCTGAATGATCCAGAAATCAATCGCAAGCAACCAGTTCTACGTCAGGTAATACTATGACAGACAGAATTCTGCCTGTTATCTTACTCCGATGATTTAGTGAATGCAAAGCGAACGTGATTCTCGTATTACCTGCCAGTATACTGCAAAAATTCTACTGACCTTGGCCACCTGCGGATCATCACCCATCCTCACGTTTATCCCGCCATCGTAAACGCCAAATTCCTGTTTTGCGGGACCTAAATGTGAGGCTTTGGAGCGTGTAACTGATGCCTCCAAGCTCAGGGATGAACCAAAAATTTCGTCATAAGTTTTAATGACAGAGGAAGTCACGACTACCATCAACGGGCATTTAGGCACAACCTACAACCTCAAGTCGGGAACTAGAGGATGAACTCAAAGTGCCTGTGGGGGACCGACTTGCATACAGGAGGGTCTTTTTATGGATAGAAGCATGGCACTGAAATCCCTAAGCTTTACTTTAACGGCAGGAATCGCCGTAATCGCATGCGCATCTGCGCTTAGCCATACGCATGCAAAGGCGAATGGCGAAATCATTGGCAAGGTGGAACTGGGTTCGAATGCAGTCGAATATGCGGTCGTAAGTTTGACCGACGTGTCCGGAACTTTTGCACCACCATCCAAGCCGGTCATTCTCGATCAGAAAGACAAGGAATTCCAACCGCACGTGTTGGCGATTCTCAAGGGAACGACGATTCGATTCAATAATTCGGATCCTTTCCTACACAACGTGTTTTCAAGCTCGCGGGTCAAGACGTTCAATGTCAGCCAATCAGCGAAAGGCGACACGTCCGACATGTTGTTCGATAAGCCCGGTCTTATCCCGATCAAGTGTCATATCCACGCAAATATGAAGGCTTACATCGATGTGCTTTCGAACCCGTATTTCGCAGTTACGAACGAGAAGGGACTGTTTCGGATCGCGGACGTACCGCCCGGAACCTACACGATGAAGATCTGGTCGGAGCACTCGACCACATCGACCCAGTCCATCACGGTTGAAGCAGGTGGTCGCGCCAAAGCGATCATTAAAGTCTCCGAATAACTGGAGAGTCCTCGCTCGGGCCCCAAGAATGAGAAAGGGGCCCGATTTGCATAGCGAAATCTGAGGTTCTAACAATGTCTTTTTTCAAAAAGTCGGCATGGATCGCGCCGGTTATTTGCATTGTATTTGTAAGTAGCATCCCTTCAAAATCATCCGCCATTCCCTATTTCGCCCGGAAATATAAAACGACCTGTTCTCGATGCCACTATGCCGTTCCCAAGCTGAACACATTCGGCAAGAACTTTCAAATGCACGGGTATCAGCAGCCTGGTGACGAAAAAGCGAACAAAATCGAGTTCCCAGAAGACAAAAATCTGTCTCTGCCAGAGACGGTGCCAGTTGCTTTCCTTATGGAGAATCAGCTTGCCCTGGATAGGGCAGCCGGTAATAAGAGCAACAACAGCATCCAAAGCACCACTGTGTTCCATATTTTCGCCGCAGACTCGATTGCGCCCGACGTTGGCTTTTTTGGCGAGTTGGCCGATCAGGGCGGCGTCACGGATATCGGAAAGATATCTCTGATCTTCAGCCATCTGGGCAACCAGAACATCTTTGGACAAGTGGGAAACCTCGACCCAACTGAACACGGCGTCACCGAGCACGATATGATCGGGCGAAACGGCTACGGCATCCAAGACATGGGCCTTGGAAGTTTTGGATCACCTTACACGTTGAACGCCCAACATATGGGAGTCCGCGTGTACGGACTCATCGGATCTGGAGTCACACCGGACCTTATTCATGCCAAACCAAGCGGAGGCGACACCGCCAAACCGGCTGCACCTGATGCCAAGCCGGATGCCGGTCGCCCACTACGTCTTTCCGACCCCCAAAAGAAAGGCAAGAAAGCGAAGAGCGACGATGATGAGGATAAAGATGAAGTCGACCCGATGGATCGGCTCACCGGGTTCTTATGGGAAGTCGGTCTCTATAACAGCACGAATCTAAGTTCGGGCTTGCCGACTCAATCCGTCGATCCTGGCCCAAGCGATTATCAGGCTCGGGTGAACATGTACTTCAACGGAGACTCATTCATTGGGGTCGCCGGTTACAGCGGTCTTCAGAGCATTGCGGGTGTACCCGGCGCATTCGGTCCTGCAAATCGATACCAAATGGTCGGCCCAGACTTCAGCTACTACTTTGGCAAGCCATTCAAGAAGGTTGAAGGAGTGATGCTTAAGCCGTTTAATCTGATTGGGGGCTATTTGACGGGCCAAGTCGACAACCCATTCGGTACCGGTCAACAGGTCGCGTTCAACGGTTACTTCACCGAGTTGGACTATGCATTGTCGCCTCGAAGTATGTGCTTCCTACGGTACGACAAGGTTAACAGCAATTCCTTGGGAGCCTTTATGCCCGGTGCGATTGTCGAAGGGATCACCGCTGATTACACCTATTATTTCAGAACCAACTTCTGGTTAGGTGTCGAATACACCCACGACCTTACTTCCACCAAGCAAGACATGCTAGGCGTCTTGTTTGATTTTGCCTTCTGATGACGGTTGAGTGAAGTTATGTCCCTCTTACCGAAATTGAAAGCCAAGGTAGTGGACGCCAGTTGGCTGCGCCGCAACGTAAGTTGCCGCGCGGCCTGCCCTGTACACACGAACGCCCAAGGATATATCGAAGCTATCTCCCAAGGCGATTTTGATTTGGCGTACGAGCTTGCTCGTACGCCAAATCCATTTGTAAACATCTGCGCTCGAATCTGCGGGCACCCCTGTGAAGCCGCATGCCGCAGAGGCGCCCATGACCTGCCGCTATCCATTCGCGCCCTGAAGCGGGCAGCCGCCGATTATTCGCTTGGCGCAATGAGATCTGGCGGAGCGATCCCCAGACGGAAGAAACAGAACAAAGCAGTTGCCGTCATTGGCGCGGGTCCGGCAGGAGTGACGGCTGCCCACGACTTGGCGCTGTACGGCTATGACGTGACGCTTTTCGAAGGGTCCAACCAACTCGGCGGCATGCTGTACCATGGCGTACCGGAATATCGCCTTCCCAGAGACCTCCTTAAGGCCGAGATCGATGGTTTGCTATCCGTCGGGATCAATGTTCGTATGAACACGCGGATCGGAGACAAGATCCAGTTTAGCGACATTCGCCGCGACTACAAGGCCGTGTTCTTGGCCGTGGGAGCTCAAAAAGGCAGAGACTTACGCATCGGCAACGTGAACGCCGATGGAGTCATCAATGGCATCGATTTTTTGCTCAATGTAAGCCTGGGTTACAAAGTCCCCATGGGCAAGCGTGTCGTGGTCATCGGCGGCGGGAACGTGGCCGTCGATGTTGCACGAACTGCGGCCCGGGAGGCGGGCATTCTGGTTCCAGAACAAGAAAAGCACTATGAACCGGCAATGGACATCGCCCGATCCGCGATGCGGATGGGAGCGGCTGAAGTACACATGGTCTGCCTCGAATCTTATGAGGAGATGCCTGCTCATGACGACGAGATTGAGGAGACGTTGCGCGAAGGAATCGTATTGCACAACTCGCGGGGTCCTACCAACGTTGTCGTCAAGGACGGCAAATGTATCGGACTCGAAACCGTAAAGTGCTTATCAGTCTTTGACGAGAACCGCCGATTCTCACCCAAATTCGCGGAGAACTCACAAGAAATCTTGGATTGCGACACGATCCTCCTGGCCATCGGGCAGATGCCGGATCTGTCTTTCCTGGGTGAGGAGAACCAATTGGATCGCACGCCCAGCGGTTTTGTCAAGGCAGCGGGCAAGACCATGGAAACGAACTTGCCCGGTGTCTATGTGGGCGGCGACGTGGCATTTGGCGCACGCACCGCAATCGAAGGCATTGCCGATGCGCGAAGAGCGGCCGCTGCGATTCACAAATACCTATCGGGAGAGAGCGTAGACGGCGATGCGGAAAAGCCTCGACTTACGCCTCTCCCTATGCACCGCATGCCCGATCAATACGATCGTGTGCCACGCACGGAAGTACCGACCATTCCGATCGACCGCCGCACCGGCGTGACCGAGGTTGAAGAGGGATTTACGCGCGAGCAAGCGATGCAAGAGGCATCTCGATGCCTCAAGTGCAACCGTAGCCCGATGGTGGATTGGAATAAATGCGTCCTCTGCGGCGGTTGCGTGGACGTGTGTCCTTTTGGTTGCTTGAAGATCGTCCCCGTCGACCGAATCGAAGAGGAGACGAGAGTCAATGAGTTGGCAGAGACTCGTCACGGGCTCTCACTCGACCGGATGGCCGACCAAGCGTCCCATTCAGAAAAGAAGTGGTTTGTGATGATCAAGGACGAAGAAAAGTGCACCCGATGTGCCTTGTGCATAGAGCGGTGCCCGGTAGGAGCCATGTGGATGGGTAAGTACGAGGAGGAAGGATATGTCGCAAATTGAGCCTAATCCAGAGGAAGTCACCTCTAGGCGTCTCTTCATAGGAGGCGTCTTTGCTTTCTTGACGTCGATCGTCTTAATGGCGCTGGGTGCCTTTAGGTTCGTAGTCCCAAACGTTTTGTACGGGAAGAACCAACGGTTCAAGGCTGGCTCGCCGAAAGATTTTCCGGACAAGCAAGCAACCTATCTCCCAGAAGAACAAGTTTTCATCGTCAGAGATGGCGACGCCTTCTTGGCTCTCTCGGGAGTGTGTACCCATCTTGGCTGTGCGATCAGAACGGATCCCGACAAGCCAGGTTTCTTTTGCCCGTGCCATGGCAGCAAATTCAAGGCTGACGGAACGAACTATGCGGGCCCCGCTCCAAAGCCGCTGCAGGCTTTCGAGATCTCAATGAACAATCAAGGCGAACTCGTTGTTGATAAACGAACGGAGGTCTCGCCGAAGGAGAAATACCACATATGAGCGATCAACCCGTCGAACGGGGGCTCTGGCGTCGGATCTTCAAGGCCTATGGCTCTACCGAGTCTTCCAAGTACCTGCGGGATCGGTCGGACGGCCATAAGCACTCCGTCTTTTCCAAGGGATATCGGCTCGCTCTTCGGAAGGACATTGTCACTTCTGGCCCGTGGCGCTCCGTATTTCCTCGCCCCTTTCCCCAAACTCAGAAAGAGAACTCAGAAATCGCGATCACAAGTTTCTGGCTGCATCTTCATCCGGCATTCATTAAGCGCGAGAATCTGAAGATCGGCGTTACGTACGGTCTGGGCGGACTCGCGGCGGGCTTGTTTATGGTGCTTGCGGTGACCGGAATCATGGAGATGTTCTACTACGTTCCGGCAACCGATCACGCTTACAAAGACATGGTGGACCTTCAGCATGTCGTGTCACTTGGCAAGATCCTTCGTAACATGCATCGGTGGGCTGCTCATGCGATGGTGATTATCGTCTCGCTCCACATGCTGCGAGTGTTCCTTCAGAAGGCGTACCGGGCTCCCAGACAGCTTAACTGGGTCATCGGAGTCATTCTTCTCTGTCTTACGATGGGATTGAGCTTTACTGGCTACCTCCTGCCGTGGGATCAACTCGCCCTTTGGGCGGTAACGGTCGGCACGAATATGGCCGGATCGATTCCCTTCATTGGCGAGAAGGTTCGCTACATTCTTCTAGGGGGACCAAGCGTGGATCAGGCGACCCTTATCAGGTTCTTCGTGCTCCATGTGGTCGTGCTTCCGCTGGTCATTTCGCTCTTCATGGTTTTCCACTTTTGGCGAGTCCGTAAAGACGGCTTCTCGGGAGGCAAGTGATGTCGACCCCTTCAGGCAATTCTCCCCAGGACAAGGAGTTTGGTCTCCTGGGTTTCATCGCAGGACGCCCGACGAACCTCCCGGATCCAGATGCCGATCGTGTTTCAAGCTACCCACACTTGGTAGTACGCGAGTTTCTTGCCTTTGGGCTAATGCTCGCCACCCTTCTTGTCGTTTCGTTCCTCTTCGATGCTCCATTGGAAGAGCTGGCAAATCCCGGCAAGACCCCTAATCCGGCCAAGGCCCCGTGGTACTTCCTCTCGCTCCAAGAAATGCTGCACTACGCCCCGCCCTTTATCTCGGGGGTGTTCATTCCGGGGCTTCTGGTCGTGATCATGTGTACGATCCCCTATTGGCGAGGTCGAATGGTATTGATGCCAATCACCTTCCTTCTAGCGACGATTCTCATTCCTTTGCTTGACGGAATCATTTGGTCAGGAATTCACGGAGTTGCGCCAGGCTTTGCAGATGCGACTCGCAGTTATGGATTCCCAACCATGGCGCTGCTTGTCTTAGCGGCCGTGTTTCTCGGCAAGCTTCTCTTGAACCCGTTCTTCGACGATGAGGCGCGAGTTGAAAGATTACGCACGAGGTTATTCTTGGTTTTTGTAGGCATCGTTTTTGTGATGGTTATGATTGGACAGTACTTCCGAGGTCCGGAATGGAGGTGGGTATGGCCCTGGCAATAAATCACCGGAAGAAGGAGGTCCGAACCGGACTTCACATGAACTTCTTGTTCTTCTTGATGAGTTTGGTCGTTCTAGTGGTGATGGGTATCTCGATGTTCAAGGACACCCACCCGGAATGGCTTGCGTACCAAAACAAGTTCGTTCGACTCGAGCGATCGGTGCTGGTCGCGAAACGAGAGGAGCTTCTTCGCCAGATTGGTCATCCTGATTACGTTCAGGATTACCAGAAAGCTCAGAAGAGCTATTTGGATGCAAAGTCCAAATTCGACGCTGCAACATCGAAACTTGAGGATACGGAGGCTGGCCTGGAAGAACTGGAAATCCACGCCGGCGCCGCCAACGGAGGAGAGGGTGGAGACGCTGAATCTGGCGGTGACAAATCTCCAAAGACTACGGGTGCATCGTCCGCACCTCCCGCCAAGGCAAGCAAAGGTGAATTGGACGACCTCGACAAGGAATTTGCTGGCGGTGGCCCCACAAAGGGGACAACCTCAGCGCCCGCCAAGCAAGGCGATAACAAACCGAGTGTCAAAGCGTCGGACAAGGAACTCTCCGATCTCGACAAGGAGTTCGCTGACGACGGCAAAAGCAAGGGCGCCCCTAAATCGCCGGCATCCGTACCCTCTTCAAAGCCCAAATCGGATGCCAAGGCTTCCGATAAAGAACTCGCTGACCTTGACAAGGACTTTGCGGAATCTGGTCCGGCCAAGTCCAAACCAGTTGTTGCACCGACCGCCGGACAGTCAAAACCGGCCAACAAGGCAAGCGATTCAGAATTGGCTGACCTCGACAAGGATTTCAAGGACGTCGACAAAACCAAGGGCTCTCCTTCGCAAGGAACAAAAGTCGCCGATGCCACGACTCCTGCCGCAACGCCATCGTTTGAGGAAGCGGACCTGAAGCTTGATCCGATTGGAGTTCGTGCTCGTCTGGAAGCCGCCCAGCGCGACATGCTGACGGCTCAGAAGAACCATCACAAGGAGATGATCGGGCTCCCCGAAGACGCAGCCGGCAAGCGACAGCTATCTGAAGGACGCTGGCAGGAGGCTCAGGAAGCGCTTGCGGTGGCACAAGCGGATGTCAATCTTGAGGATGCGAAAGCAGTTGTTAAGAAAGCTGCCGAGATCGCGAGATGGGCAGCCGACGTCAAGATTCTTGACGATCTCACTTCGAAGAATCAACTCAGTGCTCAACCTGCCGACCGAGTCAAGCTGCTGCAGGGCTCGAAGGCAAATCTCGACACCCATGTCGAGGAGCTCAAACGTGACCTTCGCCTCATTGAGGGACGCCTTTCTCGCAATAAGTCGAGCAGTCCGGAAGTCGACCAGAATTATGTCGACAGGCTTGGGGCTATCGACCGCTGTACTACTTGCCACCGTGCGGTGGAGCAGACCGGCTTTGAAACCGCTGCCGAGCCATTCCGAACTCACTCCCCTGAAATTCTGAAATACCATCCGATCGAGAGATTTGGATGTGTCAGCTGTCACGGCGGTTGGGGAAATGCGCTCGGGAAGGACGAAGCCCATGGACAAACCATCGGCAAGGGCAGGCCGCTGTTGATCGGCGACCAAGTCCAGTCTTCGTGCGGCAAATGCCATGGCGAAACTCGTCAACTCAGCGGTGAGGAAACCTATCTCGCAGGCGCCCAATTGTTTAAGACGTCCGGTTGTCTGGGTTGCCACAAGGTCGAGCCCAATAAACTCGCTTCGTCTGTTGCCCAAAACCCCCTAATCCTCCAAAGCGCCATGCCCAAATCTGGCCCGCTCCTCGATCGAGTGAGCGAGAAGATCCAACCTGCTTGGCTTATAGGATGGCTAAGAAATCCGCAATCGCACTCGCTAGATGCACGCATGCCGAATCTGGGTCTTAAGATCGATGAAGCAACGGCTATCGGCACCTATCTCTTGACTCAGCATCCGGTAACTGGCCCGCAACCCACGTCACAACCATCGTCGCTGGACCAGAATCGGCTCGCTCAAGGCAAGCGGCTTGTACAAAACCTAGGATGTTTGGGATGCCACGCCATCAAAGGCGAAGGCTTGTCGGTTGGTCCGGAGCTGACAAACATTAGAAACAAGGTCAATGCGCAATGGCTATACAGTTGGATCGCCAATCCAAAGCTGTATTATCCGGCAAGCCGAATGCCTGTTCTGAACCTGACTAGCAATCAATGCGTTCTGATCGGCGACTACTTACTGTCTGTCGGAGACGGCAAGCCTGGCGCTCAGGATTCCATGCCTGACCTTAGCAATCTACAGGCGAAGAACCTCGGCGCCAAGCTTATTGCAGAACGCGGTTGTGCAGGCTGCCACGACATTAAAGGGTTCGATCGAATCTCTGCTCCAGAATTAACCCACGTTGGAGATAAAACCGCCGACGTGCTGGAGTTCGGAAACGCCAAGAACGTCAAGCGGAATCTTTACGACTACATTCTCACCAAGATCACCGACCCTCGATCCTTCGATACTGCCCAATTCCAAGGCAAGATGCCAAAGTTTGGGCTGGAGAAGGATGATGCGAGGACGATAGCCATCTACCTGATGTCGTTGACGTCGGAGGAAATGCCCCCCGAGTACGCCAAGGACTTATTGGAGCAGAATTCCCCCTTGCTTGCCGGTCGAAAGATCGTGGACCAGCACAACTGCAATGCGTGTCACCGGATTGCGGGCCAAGGCGGAAAAATCGGTCCCGAGTTAACCCGCGAGGGCGAAATGGTTCGACCGAGTTGGCTGTTTGAATTCCTCAAACAACCTTCCCGAATTCGATGGTGGGCCGACGCAAGAATGCCCAACTATCAACTGACTGATCAGGAGGCGACGACACTCACGGAGTACTTCATGGCCCTGTCGAACCAGCCGGCTCCGTACGAGTACACCCCACCTGACGAGAGAGTCTTCCCGTTGGCCCAGCTCGGATCGAAGTTCTTCTCCGATTTGAAATGCCAGAGTTGCCATCCGTTAGGTGGCAAGCAAGGGGTTGCGGGCGGAGATACGAAGAAATTGGGGCCAGATCTTGGTATGGCGCCTTCACGACTCAAGAAAGACTGGATGCTTCGGTTCCTCAAGGACCCGCAGGCTTTCAGCCCGGGTACCCAGATGCCGAACTTCAACAAGCCAGACAACCAATACTCGGCGATCATTGACTTCCTCATGAAACAGCATGCCTCGCCATAATGATTCATGAATGACAACTCGCTGGTGGCCGCTGGCTTCCACGTTGCCTCGACTTGGTCGACCCTTGCCGGATTACTCGGCAAGGGTCTTGTCTTGGCGTCCTTCATCGCCTTTGCAATCGCGGTTGCATGTACGGTATGGAACGGCAGCCTGCCTCGGCGAACACTTCTTGGCAAGCGGGCCTTTATGGTTGGTGCAAGCTGCCTCTTTGGCGCAATGGCGTGCTTGGCGATACTCTTCGTTGGGGACCAGTTCCAGTATGAATACGTGGCCAGCCACTCATGGAAGGAATCGGCCTTTGCCTACAAGGTTGCAGCCATATGGGCGGGACAGCAAGGAAGCTTTCTTCTATGGGCTTGCGCTTCTGCCTTCTTCGGAATCCTGAGCATGGGTAAATCTGGCGTTTATGAGCGATGGTATCTCGCTGTATTCTCCATCTTCCTTGCATGTCTTTCGGCAATTCTTGCCTTCGAGACTCCGTTTGGCATCTTGGAGAAAATGGTTGCGGGCGACCAAGTCTATGTTCCCTTGAATGGACTAGGGTTGGTTCCCTCGCTCCAGAATTACTGGGTCGTCATCCATCCACCGATCATATTCCTTGGATTTGGTTCCCTGACCGTTATGTTTGCCTATGCGGTGAGCGCGATGTTGACCGGCGACCTCAAAACCTGGGTTACATTGGTGCGCCCTTGGACGCTTGTTTCAATGTCAGTGCTTGGCTTGGGTCTCGTGCTTGGCGGACTCTGGGCCTATGAAACCCAGGGGTGGGGTGGTTTTTGGGCGTGGGATCCCGTCGAAAACGTCAGTTTTGTTCCGTGGCTGATGGTCGTCTCATTCATCCACGGGCTCATGATTCAAGTCAATCGAAAGCGCTGGTACGGCACAAACATCGTACTTGGCGGCTCGCCGTTCCTCCTCTTTGTGTACGGCACATTCCTAACTCGATCTGGCTATCTTGACAAATTCAGCGTACATAGTTTTGCCCAGATGAACCGAACGGCCCTATGGGTACTCCTCGGTTTTCTATCCTTGGCTGTGATTGGTTTCTTCACCCTTTGGGCAACCAAGGGCCTTAGGCTGTCGCGTGCCATCCCTGTTCTATCGACGGACGAAAAATCGCCCAAGGAGATCGCCTTTACCGGTGGGACGTTGCTTCTGAGCCTTCTTTCGTTGTCAATTGCGGTCGGAATGAGCGTTCCATTCGTGTTTGGATTACTTGGCAAGGACGCGAAAGTTGTGGACGAACCTCTCTACCACAACGTGGTCGTTTGGTTCTTTATACCGATTATGGCGCTTATTGCCTTTGCGCCGTTTCTCTCGTGGCGAGGCATGAAGTGGAAGGAGTTTCTGCCGAAATTTTGGTACATCTTGGGAACGGCAGTTCTTATTGAGTCCCTCTTGATTTATGTTTTGCACAGCTCAGATTGGAGCCAAGGAGCAAATACGGCTGCGATCATTCAGTTTCCCCTAGGTCTCTCGATGTTGCGGCTGCCGTGGGTCCTTACTCTCACATTCCTAACCGCCATCGCTATCGTGGGGAACGCTTGGCGCGTCGGTGAGCTCTTTAAGAAATCTAAGCTTGGAATTGGCGGGTTCTTGGCCCACATGGGTGTCGCCATTACCCTCGCCGGTCTTATTCTCTCGCGCGGGTTGGAACAAAAAGAGCAAGTTCTGGTCATGGAAGGAACATCGGGCGAGGGTCTCGGCTACACAATCCGCTATGACCGAATGACGTCCAGTCCGAAGACCGATGACGAGAATAAGGCAATCTTCACGGTTACTTCACGAGGATCCCAGTCGACTTTTGAGGCACGTTCCAGCTATTTCTTCACGCCGGGCAACAATGGAGCCGATGAGGTCTTTACGAGCCCATCCATTCAGCACTCGTGGTCTCACGACCTGTATCTCGCATTGGAAACCCCGCAGACCGACCTCTGGGATGAGCCGCAGAGGTTCGTTCTCGGCGAGACAAAAGAAGGCGCCGGAGTTTCGATTACCTATTTGGGATTGGCTCAACATGGTCGGCAGGGCCAAGCAGGGGCGTGGTTTGGCGCCAGACTGAAAGTCGTCGAGGATGGCCGGACCTTCTATGGCGAGCCCAAAGTGTTCATTAAAGGGCAATCTGACACTCCAAAAGTCTCTCCATCGCTTAAGGCCACGGTCACAGGTATGGACGCCAGTGACGGCTCTATCATGTTGCAGATGCCCTACACGCACATCCTTTTCCCAATCCTCTTATTCTATAAGCCGATGACGATACTCGTCTGGATCGGAATCGCCGTCATGACGATTGGCGGTTTGATTGCGGCGACATATCGTTGGCGATCGAATCCATCCCATGCGTAAACTACGCTCGGTATTCCCCTTCGCACTAATCGATGTGGCCATACAACCTGCAACAGACTTATGAATTGGTCCGCCAAATTGCGGCTGAGGTGTTTGGCCATGTGCCGCACGGTGAACCGGTCTTCCTCGCTCGCGGCTCCAACAATGCTGCGTTCGAGATCGATATTGATGATGGCCGCAGATTTGTCATCAGAGTGACTGGAGAATGGCGCGAGAGGACGACACGCCAGGAAAGGTGGTGCTACGGGCATGCTCAACGCCTGGGTATCCCGAGCCCAGAAGTAGTCGCGATCGGGAAACTGGAGAAGCTGCCATACATCGTCCTCACCTATGTGGAAGGAACGGGGGGTGTCGAGAGCGCCATCGACAGGCGCCAGCTTTGGAGTACGTTGGGTCGCTACGGCAGGTTGATAAACTCGGTTGAAACCGGTGAGTTGTCGATGATCGAAGATGATCGTCCACTTTATCCAGAACCGCGTACCCAATGGTTTCAGTGGTTGGACGCTGCTGAGAGAAACTTCCTTGTGGAAGGGGGAACGTTTTCGGAACATGAAAGGGATACGATTCGGACCCTCCTGAAAGAACTGAGAGGTCGCCCATTCCAGTTTGGGCTGAGTCATGGAGACCTTGATCTCCGCAATACAATCGTGAGCGATCTTGGCGTGATTCACCTCATCGACTACTGTTGCTCACTCGTAAGCTTGGTTCCTCATGTCGACCTTTACAATATTCTACGCGAGCAAAGGTCGGATTCCGAGGAGATATCCGGCTATCTAGTCGGCTATGGCTTGACGCAAAGTGCGTTTGCGAAGATACTGCCAGAGGTGCGCGCTTTCGGGCTCGTACAACAGCTTAAGGATGTTGACTGGGCCTTCGGGGAGCGGCCCGATTTGATTCCGCGCTACACCGCTGCGGTGAGCTCGACCGTACAAAATCATCTTCAAGTCATGCAGGCTGCCTTGATGGAACAGCGATCAGATTGACAAGATAGGGAACTACAAGGCATCGTTGGCAGTCACTCTTACTAGTTTCGAAGGGAGACAAGTGGATCTCATCGATCCGGCTAATTCGCTGGGTTCATGTCAAGGTCGCCAAGTGCAACGCAGCATTTGACTCGCTCCTGGACGGAAGTCATTAGATTAATGGTGTAAGCTACATACGCGAGGCGTTCTCGCAAAAGTTTCGGCGGTTCAGCCAACTAAACGTACCTACTTCCAGTTCAAAACACTCGCGGTAGCTCATTTGGGCGACATCCCGTGGGTGGAATATGGATAGATTAAGGCACTCTCTCCTCTTGGTAGAGGACAATGTAGACGACGAAGAGCTTTCGCTTCGTGCAATTTCTAAGTGTGGAATCCCATGCGACGTCAAAGTTGCCCGGCACGGCGGCGAGGTCTTGGACCTGCTGCTTTCTCCTGCCGGTGCGGTGCCCGACCTGGTTGTCTTGGATTTTCATCTTCCCGGATACAACGGTTTAGAAATCCTCCGACAGCTTCGGAAGAACGAGAAGACTCGACATTTGCCAATTGTCATGCTAAGTGGGCTTGGAAAGGACCAAGACATCATTGACTGTCTATCGGAAGGAGCGAACAGTTTTGTCGAAAAACCGATGGACGCTCGAGTTTACGTGGACCATGTCGTCCTGATCGTTCGCTATTGGCTAACCGTCGATACTCGACCCGAGTGTGGATTAACCCCCAACTCACCGCCACTCTGACCCCTTTGCCGAGTTGAACCAGGGCATTTGCATATTCTGTTCTCTATTTTGCGGCTTTCCAAGAGCGACTCCCAAGCATCTTCGAGGCAACCACATGACCGAAACCAAAGCTATGGAAATGGCCAATCATCTGTTGGCAACCTACGCCGATCGAGCGTTCGAGATTTCGATGCCCGATCAGGAAAGCTACGACATGATGCGTGCCATGTTTGCACGCTTGGGACGATCCACCGGCCCAGACGGAGAGTTCTTTGTGATTAAGGTTTTCCCCATAAATGGAGTCTGAATTATAAAGATTCGAGGTCGCTCGCCCTCAACCCGTTTCCGTATCCCCAATGAGAAAACAATGGAACCGAAAAATACCAATCAAGACAATTCTGAGGCGATGGCCTACGTAAAATCGCTGAAGATCGCTCTCAAGCGTCGCTTTGCCGGTGAATATTTGACCTGGATGAGAGGAGGCCGAATCGGTACTGCTCCAAGTCGCGGCACCTTATCTTATACGGTTTGGCGAAACATCTGCACGAACTTGGACGGACTAGGTTAGGGGAAAACAACAATGGTAGAAGTACTTTCAAACGATCAGCAACGAACCTACGATGCGGTTTTTCAGCATCCGATTTCCAGCAACTTGGATCGACGGGAACTCCGTTCTCTCTTCGAGGCGATTGGCGAGGTGACCGAGGAGCACAATGGCAATCTCAAGATTGACCGAAACGGCCATTCGCTTACGCTTCATCCGGGGCATTCGAATCATCCTGCGGACATGGAAGAGATCATGCAAATCCGTCATTTCCTGAAGGGGTCGGAAGAACAGGTCTTAAACGCTCCTACTGAACCACTTCAACTTCTAGTCGTGATCGAACATCGGCAAGCGCTTGTGTTCCGTTCCGAAATGAAGGACTCTCTTCCAGAAAAAGTGGTGCCCCATTCAACCCACCGAAATCCGCGCCATGTCCACAATGCTCAAGAGCACGGCGGGCGGCAGTCCCGACCTGCTGGCCCTAGCTTCTACAAAGCTATCGCCGAGAACTTGGAGGGCGCCGACGAAATTCTGCTGTTCGGCACGGGTGAAGGCGGAAGGAAATCGATGGACACTCTACTTACGGAATTGAGAGAGAACCACCTCGATCTGTTCAACTGCGTCGTCGGATCCCTTGAGGTTGGCGGCAAACATCTTTCGGATGAGCTGCTCCTGGAAAAGGCTAGAGAGTTCTATCAGACACACCCGGTCTCGGCAAAAGTCGACGAACCGGTCATTGCGGCAGTGCTTTAGCAAACTTGCAATGGCACGCGTAGCCGGACACTCGTTTGTGCAAAGGAAGGTCTCCGGCTCGCACTGACAGAAAGGGGCAATTTGTTGTCGGCGGACTTAGCGCAGGAGGAACGAGCAATTCGCCTTGCCATTTACTCGCCAGTCTAGAAGCCCATTGCGACACTATCCTCAAAATGGACGGTGTTCTAATTTGGCTAATCTTGGCAAGCTCCGCCTAAGAGTCCGGTTCCTCTGATTTCTAGGCTCGGAGGAAATCATGCACGAGGCTCCTGGCTTGCAAGCGCCAACGCAATGACCTATCCTGAGCTAGAGTCAAAAAACACCGTCGCTCGTTCCGAGTACCGGACGTCGGCCGGATTGCTTCTTGAATTGCCTGGCCTCGGTTAGCAAATAGGTGCGACTCAACCAAACCGTCACGATGAATCAGATCGTCACCTCGACATTTCGCATTTTTCCAGCAACACCAAGAGGCATACCGAAGAGTCAACAGTCCCGACCATGCGGGACTATTGACGGACAACGAGCTTAGGGCCGAGTGTGCCCCGGCCCCGTGGGTGGCGTAAACCCGGGAGGATGGCCGCCTATAGATGGTGGTCCCGGTTTTCCGGTTCTTGGAGTTGGGGGATCTCCACATCCAGCAACAAGCATGATCGACGCCAGCATGAAGCCCGCCGCGATCATGTTTTTTAGTTTGCAGTCCACCATTGCCCCCAGAACGCGAACAAGTTGCGATTCGTCATGTCATTACAATACGTAGTTCGATCCGGCGCCTCCGCCCATGAGACGAATTTGCCGCCGTTTACCTTTCCGGCATGGCCATCGAGATAGCTGACTGGAATCTGATTTCCTGAGGAGTAGAGTCGCGATGACCAGACCTGATTCCATCCGCTGGAACCCGGATCGGTGTCTGAGGTTTCCTCTGCCCATGAGGACTCATAGTTCGCTTGCCAGTACCAACCATAAGGCGCACCGATATTCACGTTAGTCGTGAATGCGGCACGATCGGCTGGGTCGTCCTGGGAACTGACAACTCGCCCCCACTGGTACGGCGTCGAAGGCCAACCGCAGGCTGGGGTCCCCGGATAGTAGCCGGCAACGCCAGAATCGTTGATCGTAAGCGTCGTTTCAGAAGACCAGTCGTATGATGCTCCGCTGACAAGAACATCCGTGGTTAGCGGAGCAGCAGGCTGCCCATCATCCCAGTAGATATTGTCGTTCTTGGTATACGGATAGAGTAGGTGTGGCCACTGAGAGTTCAGGTCGAAACCGTATCCGTTGGCGGTGTCGTCGTCGACATAGTTCGTGAGAACAAAGCCGTCGTCGAAGTCGTTCGAGTACATCAGAGCTCCAAGAACCGTTTGTTTCAGGTTCGAAAGAGTGTCGGTCGTTTTCGCCGCTTTCTTAGCTTGGGCGAAGACTGGGAAGAGGATGGCGGCCAAAATCGCAATGATGGCGATAACGACCAAGAGCTCAATTAGAGTGAAGGCATATAAGGATGGCTTTTTCATTGCTGCGATCTCCATTGATTATTTGGGCAATACGGTAGAACGTCGAGGGGCATCGGAACGAATCTGCAGATAATCCTGCTGAATTCGCCAACGCCCTCCGAGCTGAATTCCGAAATCAGAATTCGGCATTGGGTCGGCGAAATGGTCCATCGCCGCTCCACATGAGCCGCGAACGACAAGAGATGTGGGGACGGCCACATGCAAATACGGTTCTTTGGGTCGACGGAGCCGTTCTAGCAGGACCCGGACGCATTCTTCTGCGAACTGTGGCCAATCGACCATCATCGAGGTGAGCCCGACGTTGTCGATCTGCAGCGGAGCCTCGCCTCCGAATGCGGCCACTGCAACATCCTCGGGCACTCGTAACCCGGCCTCAAATATGGCTTCGACCACATGCGGTACGCACATGTCCTGCAAAACGAAGATCGCGTCGGGACGGTCGGTGTCCAGTAGCCGACGCGTTAGGACGGTCGTTTCCTCCGGCCCTCCGCCACTTGTGACCGAAAACAGAAAGTCGACCGGATGTGGCATCAATTTACTTTGGAATAGGCCTTTGAGATATCCAGAAAACCGGTCATGGTTGACTTCAAGCATGTCCATCATCCCGCTAACTCCGATTCGCTTCCGGCCTTGCTTGGCTAAATGGCAAACAATCGTGGCCGCATCATTCAAATTATCTTCGGTGATTAGGTCGGTCCTTACCGCCCCGATACGATGGCTCAACGCAATGAGCGGCATTCGCTTTCGCGCTGTTTCAATGCGCCCCACATCGGGGAAACCGGACTTTGACCAAACGAAAGCGGCTACGCAGTTGTTTTCGGCTGCGAACTCGATCGCCCCTTCCACGCCGTATGCGCGCGAATCCACATGGCTGAGGTGAAGGCCTGTTCCATGCAACGCCCGACTGATGCCGAAGAAGACCCGTTCGTTAACGAGATCTGCGTGATCGATAAAGGCAACGCTCCCAACAAGTTCGGTCACCGGACCGTGGCAAGCCGCTACTCCCCGTTTTGGCTTGATCTCCGCCCAACCGCTCTCGGCAAGTGTGGCAAGGGCTCTTCGAACCGTGCTGCGACTAACCTTAAACGTATCCTGCAGTTCTCTCTCGGTGGGCAAGAATGCACCGGGTAGGTAGTGACCCGCTCGAATCTGCTCTCGCAATTCGTCAGCAATCGATTGATAGCCTCGCGCTTTTTCCACTTTGAAAACTACACCCAAAGCCTATAGTGTGCCTGCCACCATTATAACCGAGATGTATGCATTACGTATGCGCAATCCAGTCTTTATGTTTACACGAACTACACCAATGAGCCAGATGAATCATCCAATCGAAAACGTACACCAACGTTTTTGCGCTGAGGGAGATTGTCTTGGCTGGGCTAAGATTCGCAAGGTATACACAGTGTTTACCTCAGGTTGATGTCGAACCTTGGTGGCATCGAGTATAGGACGCATAAGGTAGCCCTGCATCCTCTAAGGGGTATTGGAAGGGACCTCTCCAATTTCGAATGATCCCTCTACCGAAGGTTGCCAATGAGAGTTGCTTGGGTTTTGGGGACGGGCGACGGCTTAATACAATAACTATGCTCTACGTCCCTGCCCTTCCAAAGCTTCGTAACCGGAGATGACGTCGAAGAGCTCTTCGTCGATTCCACTTTGGCGTAGTCGGTGAAATTTACTGTGGAGCGTCTCAAGCAGGTCCTGGATGTTCTTGTCCGCCCGCTCCATTGCGGACAATCGGCTGGCGTTCTCGCTTGCCAGCGATTCGGCGCATGCCCTAAAGAGGGAGATAAACAGATATTCCCGAATAAGTCCCCGCATCGTCGCCACATCGTCGCCCGTGACCTCCGGCAGAAGCCGTGTCGGCCAAGGAATCGTCAACAGGCCCTTCTGCCAATCAGCGTCAAGGGGCAAAAGGCGCTGACTTACCGGCTCATAGGCAGCGCCGGGCTGGGGGCGATTGTGAAAAATATAAAGGCAGTCGTACTCACCCTTGGCACGATGATCTTCGCTTTCAATCTGTATTTGGCCCACAAGCGGTGTGATTGCCTTCACTGAGTTGGGGACCGAGAACAGACCCATTTGCTGCAATCCGGCATCGGCCAACCGGGCCTGCACGCGTTCGCCGACTGCCCAGACTTTAGTTGAGGCTGACAGCCCCTTCAGGGTCGTGATGGCAAAATCAGCTATAACGTCGTTAAACTGACCAACCAGTCCTTGGTCCGATCCGAATACGATGGCGGCGATTTTAGTCGCACTGGCCTTGGCGTCCGGGGCTTGGGTCTTTTCCTCAAGGTGGTTTGCCCGGAAGCACGCGCCAAGTCCGAGTTCAACCGTCCGATAATAGTCCGAAAGTGCGACCACGGACTTCTCATATTGGCCTACGCTAGAAGCGGCGAGGGCTTTCATCGTCCGGACGACGGACAGAAGGTCACCGGCGCTGCTGATTTGGCGACGCAGGCTCGCAGTGCTTTCGCTCATAGCGGCATTCCTATCTCTAGTGACGGGCATCGCGAAATCCACCCATTCTGCCTGGGCAAAGCGATCAAGGATGAGCGGTCCATCAATACGGTCTCCATTCTATATCCGGCTAAGACTTCATCACTCAGTGACCGGAGTGCTCCAAGCATCACTTCCCTTCCGAAGCAGGTTTGGGCTGGAATCGTTCCAACGACTTTGACGCGATCTCGATGATTGCTTTACGATCGTCGTCGCTGAGCGAATCCGAGGTCTTAAAGCGGGCTTGCATGTCGGCCGGGATATCGGCGGCGGCGGTTCGAACTGCGTTCTCGGCATCGGTCATTTGGTCGAGCGGGACGGCGTCGAACAGGTCTGCGGTGACGGCGAGCAAAACGGTGATTTGCTCCGACACCGAAATCGGCGCGAGTTCCAGTTGTTTCAGGCATGCACGGATCCTACGACCATGCTCGATCGTTTTGCGAGTTTCATCGTCCAAACGTGCGCCAAAGCGGGAGAACGTCTCCAGTTCCTCAAATTGTGCGTACGCGAGTTTGAGATCGCCGGCAACGGCCCGGTAAGCCGCAAGTTGCGCCTTTCCGCCGACTCGGGAGACTGATTGACCAACATCTACCGCCGGTAAGACCCCAAGTTGGAACAGGGACGGTGACAGAAAGATCTGCCCGTCTGTAATCGAGATCAAGTTCGTAGGAATATAGGCAGAGATGTCCTGAGCTTCCGTTTCGACAATTGGCAGCGCTGTAAGTGAGCCATTTCCAAGCTCTTTACATAGGTGAGTGGCACGCTCAAGAAGTCTCGAGTGAATGTAGAAGATGTCGCCTGGAAAAGCTTCACGTCCCGGCGGACGGCGCAACAGAAGAGACAATTCTCGATAAGCCTCGGCGTGCTGGGTGAAGTCGTCGTACACGATCAATACATCCCGCCCTTGCCCCATAAAGAACTCGGCGATGCTAGTCGCGGCGTACGGAGCTATGTAGCACAGCCCTGGAGAATCGTTTCCTTCGGCAACGACCACGACGGTATATTCCATCGCGCCATGAGTCTGTAGCGACGCGATCGCCTTTGCCACTGCCGAAGCGCGCTGGCCGATCGCGCAGTACACGCAGAGGACGTTTTGTGCCTTCTGATTGATGATCGTGTCGATCGCGATCGCGCTCTTGCCGGTTTGGCGATCGCCCAGGATCAACTCCCTCTGACCTCGCCCGATCGGTATCAGGGCGTCGATGACGATCAGCCCGGTCTGGAGAGGAACCGTAACCGGGGCGCGATCCATAATGGGAGGCGCCGGACGCTCGATCGGGAGACGACCCGTAGTCACCACGGGTCCCTTATCGTCCAACGGCTTTCCCAATGGATCGATGACCCTTCCCAACAATCCGTTTCCCACTGCGACGTCCATAACTCGCCCAGTACGGGTGACTTGGGCGCCAGAGTGAAGGTTGGAGTAATCGCCGAGAAGCACTACTCCGATCTGGTCTTCGTCGACGTTAAACGCAATTCCAAAAATTCCGCCAGGAAACTCGACCAATTCTTCAAAGCCAACTCCCGGTAAGCCGGAGACTATCGCAACTCCGGTGGCGACCGATTGAATTGTGCCGATCTCATGTGGGGTGATTTCCGCCTCGAAGCCCCGAACGGCTTGATCAATGGTGGCGAAAGTGCGGTCAAGAGCTTGCTTGAGGACATCGGGCGGCGCTTTCATTTCTTAACCGGTTCCGGTGTCGTAGGGACATTCGTGGGGACAGCGACCCGATTGTCCAGTGCGTTTAAGTATTCGGCGATACTCCAAGCGACCTTCCAACCGTTGGCGGTTAATTCGATCCCGCTGATCTGGTCTGGCGCAGTCTCGAATTCGACGGGGATTTTGGCTTGACCAACGTCTTTGATCGCCTTTTCGATCGAGGTTCGATTCTTGACGGGCAATTCAAATGTGCTGCGGACGGTGGCCGTACCTGTCGAGCCGCTAAAGGCCGATTGCATTCCCAGCTTCTCTTTGTCGCTTAATGCGTTCAACCGCCGGACAAAGACTTCGGCCATTTGCTCCTCCAAACTCGCCGACGCGAGATCCGAGAGGGTCTTTCGAGCGACTGAGAACACTTCCATTCGGGTTTTGCGGGAGATATCATCGATCATTCCGTCGTATTCGGACTTGAGCGCAGACTGCATTTCGGCTCGCAAGTCATCTGATTCTTGTTTTGCTCCCGCGAGGAGCCGTTTACGCTCTGCCTCAACTTCCTTGGTCGCTTTGCTCACTAGTGTCGCATGGTGCTTGTCGAATTCATCGTTTTTTTGCTTGAATTCCTCGCGCTCCTTTTGGGCCTCCGCCTTTTTGGCATTCGCCGTCGAAATCTCGTTGGCGATGCGTTTCTCGCGAGTATCAATTGCATTGAGGATCGGCTTGTAAAGGTATCGCTTCATCAGCCACACCAAAATCAGAAAGTTGATGAGTTGGGCACAGACGGTGAACCAGTCGATTAACATGACATTACTTCTTGGTTGCGGAGGCGATTACATGGGTCCAGAATGGGTTGGCGAAGATGAGAATCATCGACACCACGAAGCAGTAGATTGCCAGGGACTCGATCATCGCCAGACCAACAAACAGTGTCCGCGTGATGGTCGGGGCAGCATCCGGCTGCTGGGCAATTGCGCTTAGCGCCGTTGCGACCGACTTTCCTTCGCCTAAAGCGGGTCCAATACACCCCAGGCTGATCGTTATGCCGGCCGTGAAGATCGATGCAACTGCAATGAGAGTCATACTATCCATAAAAGGTGTCCTTACTGGGTTTCCAGGAATTTCAGGTATTGCCCAAAGGTTTGAGCTTCTGTTCTGGCTTACGCGAGCTTGTGGCGGCGGCGATGTAAACCGCAGCAAGAATCGTGAAGATATAGGCTTGGACCATGCCAGTAAGCAGCCCTAGCATCGTCATAACGATTGGGAAGATAAAGGGGGTTATGGTCAGCAGGATGCTGATGATCATCGCCCCACTCATCATGTTTCCGAACAGGCGTACGGCGAGGGCCAACGTACGTGACAACTCGCTGGTGATGTTGAATGGCAGCATGATGACGGTCGGCTGCATGTAGGATTTCAGGTAACCAAGGACACCCTGATCCTCAATGCCGAACAGCGGCACCACGACAAACACGCAAAGTGCAAGCGCTGCCGTGGTCGAGAGAGAACCGGTTGGAGGTGAATAACCGGGTGCGACCGTCAACAAGCTCGCGGTTGCGATGAACAGGAACAGGGTGCCAAGGAACCCAAGATACTTCTCCGGTCGAGATAATCCGACCTCAGTGATCTGCTCATTAATCGCGGTGACAACGATTTCAAGCAGGTCTTGCCAGCGTGATCGTTTGTGTGCGGTTGAGAGATTGCGGGTGATGAGGTAAGAACTTGCTACAAGCAAGAACATGATTCCCCATGTAAATAGAATGGTGGCATTGATTTTGAAGAACCCGGCCTGCCAGAAAATCGTCTGATCGGGACTAAGGCGCATGACTCACCTCCGGGCCGAATCGGCTAGTCCGAGTTACGACGAAGCGCGCCGCAATAAAGCCAACCAAGCAGATTGCGAGGCGTTCCCAATGGCCGCCGGAGACAAAAGCGAATCCAACCAAAACAACGCTCATCCTTAGAAGCAGGCTGCCCAGAAACCATAGTGCAGGTTGCTTGGCGACAACGCCCTTTCGAACCGTCCACAATAAGCCCCCGAAAAAGATCGTCCCGAGTACCAATCCAGCAAGCAGTGACAGGATCGCGACAAGCACTTCAATCATGGTTATCCTCGTGCATTGCTTTGTCTTCGTTTTCCACCCAATGCCATGCGTTGAAACAGCCAATGCATAGCCCGCCGACCAACAACGCCAAAGTCCATGAGTGACCCGAAGGGTGATTGTTATCCAGCCAAACTCCAAGGGCGGCCCCGATCAGGGTCGGAATCGCCACCGACCAACCCACAAGACCCATCATGCCAAGACCAAACCAGACGACCGACTTGGTATGGCGTTGAGCCCTAAGCTTTCTCGTGGCTTTTGCCCCTACTTGCTCCGCAAAGGTGGACGCTCCCTTGGGCTTTTTCTGGATCGGACCGCTATCCATCCTTCAACCTCGCAAAGCGACGTAAGAACCCCGATTCCAATTTGGCCATGGAGGAACGCACGCTTCGCTGTTGCTCGTCTAGGACCATGAAGTCCTGTTCCACCATCTGTCGAAGGCCGTTGAGATCCGACCCCTCTTGGGCCTGTCGTACGGAGACCAAGACATCCATTCCTGACTTGACCAGGACGCCCTCATCGACCGCCACGAAGATCTCGCCACCGGTCTCCGTCTGATACGTCAATATTCCGGGCGCCAATGCCGCGACACAATCGAGCCGATGGGGCAACAAGCCAAACGAGCCTGAGTGCGTCTCGGCCACAATGCGGGAGACTCCCGTCTTTTCGAGGAAAACCTGGAAAGGCAGCAGGATCCTAAGATTCATCGACGCTGGCAGCATTCTTAACCTCCGGCTCTGGTTCCTTGGCAACGTGTTGCGTCTTGGTTACCGGTTTCTTCTCGTGAGGCTTATCGGCAGTCTTCGGCTCACCGTCTGACTTCTTCTGGGGCTCGACGGTTCCTCTCTTTTTGGCCTCGTCGATGGTCCCGATCATATAAAGTGCGCTCTCGGGATAGTCGTTGAATTCACCGTTTAGGATTCGCTCGCAACCGTCGAGGGCATCCTTCAGACTCACGAGTTTTCCTTTCATTCCGGTAAATTGCTCGGTGGTAAAGAAGGGCTGGGTGAGAAATCGTTCCAGGCGTCGTGCCCGGACGACCACATCGCGATCCTCAGGTGAAAGCTGCTCCAGACCAAGCATGGCGATGATGTCCTTAAGGTCCGCATATTGCGCGAGCGTTTTCCTGATTTCCTGGGCCAGCAGGTAGTGCCGTTCACCCACAATGCCAGGAGTAGCCATTTTGGAACTGGACTGCAGTGGATCGATGGCCGGAAACAACCCTTCACTTGAGCGTTTTCGCGATAGAACGATGGATGCAGAAAGGTGCGAAAACGTATGTACCGCCGCCGGATCTGTAAAATCGTCTGCCGGAACGTACACCGCTTGGATAGAGGTAATAGCCCCCGCCGAGGTATTCGCGATCCGCTCCTCAAGCTGCGACAACTCAGTGCCCATCGTCGGCTGATAGCCCAATCGAGCCGGCATCTGTCCCATCAGACCGGAAACTTCCATACCCGCTTGGATAAACCGGAAGATGTTGTCGATGAGGAGGAGTACGTCCTTATGCTCATCGTCCCGGAAATACTCGGCCATTGTGAGAGCGGCATGCCCCACGCGGAATCGACTTCCTGGTGGTTCGTTCATCTGGCCGAACACCATGACCATATTGGGCAGCACTCCGGCGGCTTTCATGTCGCTATAGAGCTCTTGGCCTTCGCGACATCGCTCGCCGATGCCGCAAAAGATACTGATCCCCTCCTGGTGGCCGATCATATTGTGGATCATCTCGGTTAGCAGGACGGTTTTGCCAACTCCAGCACCCCCGAAGAGCCCAGCCTTTCCACCTCTTTCAAGCGGGACAAGCACATCGATGACTTTGATACCCGTCTCAAAGATCTCAGATTTGGTGGATCGTTGCGACAGCGGTGGAGGCGTGCGATGCACGGAACGCCATTCAACCCCCGATAATTCTGCTCCCCGATCGATCGTGTTTCCGAACACATCGAACATTCGCGATAGGATTGGACCTCCTACCGGCACTCTTAGCGGCTCTCCCGAATCCTCGACTATCATTCCGCGAGCCAAGCCTTCGGTTGGCGTCAACGCGATTCCCCGAACATGACTGGAATCGCGCTGGGAGAGAACCTCGACGATAATCTCGTTCTTCGGCCCCATATGCAAGACCGAGTAGATGGGCGGCAGATCACGATCAAACCGCACATCGACGACACTTCCGCGCACCGACGTGACCACCCCTTTGTTCGAGGTTACCGCCGGGCGCGTCATTAGGTGGCTTCCTTGATCTCGGGATTGTGCCACCAACCATCGGGCGCAATCAGGGCATCAGCCTGCTTGGGTCCCCAACCGCCGCGCGGATAAATATGGACTCGATGATGATTCTTGAGCACGGGATCGACGACCGCCCAGGCTGCCTCAATGGCATCCTCGCGTGAGAAGAGCGCACCGTTGCCTGCCATCGCATCACTGAGCAACCGTTCGTATGGGGATTGTTCCCCAACATGCTCCTCGTGCAGGTATAGCTCGCGTTGATCGCCGATGTACTCCTTCCCAGCCAGCTTGACGCGCGCGGCAAGCGCGATTGCCGAATCGGGCGAAAGGCGGAATCTGAGATAGTTGGCCCGGTCCGTAACGGGCGCCGAATCCTCGAAAAGTCTCTGGGGAGGTGGTTTCAACTCCACCAAGACTTCCGTCACCTTGTTGGCGAGGTACTTTCCGGAGCGCACGTACCATGGCACCCCTTCCCAACGCCATGAGTCGATGTACAGTCGTAGCGCACAGAACGTCTCGACGTCCGAATTCGGCGCCACGTTGGGCTCCTTTCGGTAGTCGGCATATTGGCCACGGACTAAGTCGTCTGCTTTTAGTGGACGCATCGCGCGCAAAATCTTGGCCTTCTCACTGTTTACTTCGCCATAGTCGCGACCGGCAGGCGGCTCCATGGCGAGCAGGGCGATGACCTGGAGAAGGTGGTTCTGCACCACATCGCGCATGCAGCCGGCGGTTTCGTAGAACGCGGCACGGTCTCCGACGCCGAAGTTCTCGGACATTGTCAGTTGGACGCTGGCGACGTAATTCCGATTCCAAATTGGTTCCAGGAATGTATTGGCGAACCGGAAGTAGAGGATATTCATGATCGCCTCTTTGCCTAGAAAATGGTCGATCCGAAAAATCGAGTCCTCCGGCAAGAAGGTTTTCGCGACGTCGTTCAACTCCCTCGCCGAGGCAAGGTCGCGACCAAATGGCTTCTCGATGATAACGCGCGCGTTCTTGGTCAAACCGCTGGCCCCAAGGCCGCTAATCACTGTCTCAAAGAGAAAGGGAGGAATAGCGAGATAGTGAGCTGGACGGCTGGCCTCTCCAAGCGCTTCCCGCAACTCTCGAAACGTGTTGGGATCGCTATAGTCTCCACTCACATAGTGAAGCAGCGAGATGAGATGGTTGAAAGCCTTCTCGTCGTCGATCCCGCCCGAACGAGCGATGCTATCGCTCGCACGAGCTTGCAATTCCGCCAAAGTCCATTTCGTTGAGGCGACCCCGATGACCGGAACATTCAACGCACCCTGCTTGGCAAGCGCGTAGAGAGCGGGGAAAATCATCTTATGGGCGAGGTCTCCGGTTACACCAAAGAGCACAAGGGCGTCTGATTGTGGGTCCATCACAGTAGATTTACCCGTTTATCGAGGGAAGCAGTTGTCGGAAGTTGTTCGGGAACGCTGAGTCGGATGACGCCGATCATATCGTCTGCCATTCCGTAATACACATTGAATCGGTCGGACAACCCTAAATCAGATCGTCGATCGATCCCAGTTGGGAAAACAACGTCCGATATGACCCCAAGCCGCTCCTGCGATTCTTGCGGCGTTAACAACGGGGCGGGAGACCGATATAGAATCTTGCACGGGTCATCCTTGTCCAAGATCATCACCCCGGCCGAGTAGCAGATCTTCCCGTTGACTTCGGATACGCCGTGGTAGATCAGCATCCATCCGTGCTGGGTAAGAATGGGTGGAGTTCCGCATCCAATTTTCAGCATCTCCCACGATGCTTCTGGGGCGGCCAGGCGGTGATGAGACGTGAAGTGCTTCACCTGACAAGCCTCGTCCGAGTCGATCGAGATGTCACGATACGAAATCCAAATACTCTCACGATGACGGTCTTGAACGGTGTACTCCAAATTGCTCGCTTTTTCCTCGGGGCGAGTGCCGGGGAACAAGGGGCGGTGCAGCAGAGCAAGGGCTGGCTTTCCCGAGGGATCGGGAATGGCGACGGGAAAAACGCTGGCGTCTTTGTTGTCGACGCCATCAAACTCAATGCCTTCGTAGGGCTCGAAGGTGACAAGCCCCAATCGCTTCCAATGGAAGAGATCGTTTGATACCGCTAAGGCAATTCGCGGTCCCTTGGGCGATAGGGCCGTATACGTCATCACGTAGTGACCGAGCGGCTCGACGAACGAAACCCTTGGATCTTCGCACCCGCCCCCTCCCTGCCTAATTTCGTACTCGGCTTCCGGTTCAAGAGCGATGCCAAGTCGATCGACCCCGGTCGGCGACCCGGAGGCATCAAACTTCACCCGAACGATCCCAATTCTCGAATAGTTGCCCTGGGCTACCAACCGAGGAAAGAGATAAAGATGGCCATCCGGCCCACGTGCCGCGGCAGGATTCAAGACGCCATTCACCTCGAGGGCGTTACCGGGTTGAGGCGCCATGATCAGTCCTAACCTTTGCACCTCGAATTCGTTCATGAAATGTTGCGATGGCGAAGTGAACGGAGGTCCGCAGTTAGACCGGTCTTGGCGCCTTCACTCACCGACGAGGCTTTAGGCATTGCCATCCTAACACTTAATAACTTGATGGTCTTTTGATCCACTACAGGAGAGAAGCCAAACACGCAAAGATGTTCCCCTTTCCTTTCAAATCATTCCAGCGTCGACTCGTGGTCAAGACGGTAGTGCCGCCGTTAGGGCACATGCCGTGGATGCCTCGACCCCCAGGGCACGGAAGCGCCCGAAGGCGCCGAGGCCAAGAATCGACGGCACGTAAAGGCGAACTCTCGTCCGAGACGCAGAGGAATTCCCGCGACCTTAGTTTACAGGTACTCGACGAATATCCTTGGCACCTTCATGCTCGAAGCATCCTAGTTGGGCGCCTCCCAGGTCGTACAAGTACTTGAGGGATAGCGTCAATCACGTCGGACAAAAGGAGTGAGTAGGGTCAAGCCCGCGGGGGTTGGTCGACATCCTGGCTTTGTATTCAGGGCTACTCACATTCCAGTATGTCGAGTACCACCGTGACAAGATGTCGGAAACGAAATAAAGCTACAAGGCCCTGAGGGGTAACACAAGAATTCTGGTACGCCAAAAGTCGCCTGACCCAAGCATCACGAGGTCTCCCCTTCTCGACTTAGGTAGCGTCGGGCAGACCGATTTCAAGGAGGCACACTGGCTCTTGAGGTTGGCAGAAACAGGCTCCGACGATGGCGGGCAACAGCACCACGTCGCCCCGGCGGATCGGGTAGGCGACTCCCTCATGCTCAAGTTGGGCGTTGCCGCTTAGACACACCAGAATCCGCGGAGTATTATCGATGCCGACGATAAAGGGGGATTCACCCGAGAGTCGCCATGTCTCGAAAAACTCACAACGGAACAGGCGCTCGCGTAGCACAGGGGTCTCGGCTTCGATGACCGGCACGACCGGACTGACAGGTCCACGGTCAAAGTCGATACAAGCCATCGCTTGATGAACTTGAAGCGGCCTGGGCTGTCCGGTTGTGGCGTCGATTTGATTCCAATCGTAAAGTCGGAACGTAACGTCACTGTTCTGCTGCACTTCAAACGCGACCAAGCCGCCCATGGTGTGAACGGTGCCGGCTTCCAAGAAAATCCCATCTCCTTTCTGAGGAATGAAACTTGCCAAGTCGTTTGCAACCGTGCCATCTGCCGTGGACTGCTTCATCGTGCCAGCAGTAACGCCCGGATTCAAACCGGCATAGACGCGGCTTTGTTCGTCCGCTTCAAGTACTACCCAGGCTTCCGTCTTGCCCCGTTCCCCCTTGGGAAGATACTCGGTTTGCTGATCTGACGGATGAACCTGCACAGAGAGCACTTTCTGAGCATCCAAATACTTCAAAAGAAGCGGAAAACGAGTGAAGTGCCCAGCGTATTTCCCCCATAACTGCTCAGGAGAATTCTCCTGGAGTTGATGAATCGTCTGACCCTGGAGCGGTCCGTCCGTAACGACGCTCGGAAAATCATCGCGATCGCTGAGTATCCAAGCTTCCCCAATCGGGCCGTCCCCCGGCAACGGAGTCGATAGCAGGTCAGCGAGGCGTCGACCACCCCAAATGCGATATTGATAAATCGGTTCAAAACGGAGCGGATAAAGAGGAACTTGATTCATTTGTTGTGACCTATTGGTTTACCGCAGCCGAGCCGTTCGTTCGGACAACCACTTTAAGAAGTCGCCTCCGTGGATCGCAGGGCTCGAGGAACGGGAAAGGAACGCTCAGGTCTCTATTATTTAGCTTCATGTCCAAACCGGTGTGCATTCCAATCCCCTTCATCGATAAGACTTCCGAAATTACTCGGGAGATCCCCGCTTCCGCGTCAAGAATAAGTCATGAGAGTCGCCGATTGCCCACCGGGTCTGGACTCCGTATGAATTTCAGGACTTGGGCTTGACATGGGGCTAAGTGGATTTCAAAGATGGGTTCAGGCATTCTTTGCGATTCGCCACTGATCAGATCGCAGTAGGCAAACGGGCCGGTCGATCCTAGCATGGTTGTGAGATCCACCTTGATGGACTGAGCGCCGGCGATGTCAAAATTGCACAACACGAGAAATCCCGAGGACTGTGGGCCCGAGTCGCTGCGAAATACCGCGACGATGGCTTCGTGCCCATCATCTACGAATTGGCAGTTCTTGCCACATTGGAAGGCCGAATACTCGACAAGGATCGAATTAATATGCCGGATAAACTGTCCGAACCTTGCCTCGGACGGAAATTCCATCTTCGGCTTTCGACCGATGAAGTCGATTCGTTCAAGTTCGCCGAATTCGAGTCCCATTGGAATGCCGGTAGCCCCCGTACCCAGCAAGGCAGCAGCCACATAACGCGGAATCGTCGACTCCAGGCTTCCGAATTCCTGAGCAGGAGCGCCGGAATCATGGGTCGTGATCGGCATAAAGTATCGAACCTGCTCAGACAGTCGATGGATGTATTTGAGATACTCCCGGAGCTCGGGCACGTATTTGTAGTTCCACGGAGTCGCCAGAACGAGGTTCAACCCCCATCCCGGGATCGTGTTCAGCAAGGTGCGTTCGTCGGTGAAATACTCGGCGAGGATTCCCACCTCCGGAAACTCCGCATGGAGGGCGATCGAGAGTTCTTGAATGAAGGCGGCATCGCTGCTATGAAGATTGTCAAACCGGACGAAGCCACCCGTCTCGCTCGCGTATTTCGCCCAAAACAGGGCATAGTCAATCATGTAGGCTCGAATTTCTGAGCGAATCGCTTCCGACGGGTGCTCGTAGTTGATCAAGACAAGATCGTCCCACGTGCTCCATCCCTGGCCTGACCAGTATCCCGCTCGCTTGAATCCATCCGCCTGGTCTTGATCTGGCACGATCCAATCGGGAGCCCTTAGAGCCATCGTGCTGGTTACGCCCACATGGTTCAGGACCAAGTCAAAGCAAAGCCGGATATTGAGCGCACGAGCCTCCTCGGCAAACTCCTCTAACTGCGACAATCCGTCCTCGTGCGAACTCGCAATCAAGTACCGTTGATCGATGTCGAAAAGGTCCTTTGCTGCATAGGGGCTCTCGGATTTGTCGAGCGTGGTCACAGGTAGAAGGTGAATCGCGTTAAAGCCCATATCGCGGATCCGCTTTAAGCTGTCTTTCCAATCCGCCAACGTTCCCGACACGTTCGGTATCAAAGTATAGATTCGCAAGGCATCCACGTTTGGCGGATCCACCAAAATCCATGCGTCCGGCACTGTATCGGTGACCCACGTTGAGCCCATGTCCAACGAGAACTCAGCTCGAAACGAATAAAGACCGGAATGCCGAGGCAACAGGTTGCAGACGAGGGAGCGATCGCTATCTCTGGCGAACGGGACCTCGACCCATGCCTTGCCATTGGGCGAATTAACTGTGGTCTTCAACCTCACGCGTACGGAGTCAGGTAGCGGGTCTTCCGAAACTATGGCTAGGGCTAGGTTCTTTCCTTGAAATGCACGTGAGAAGTTTTGCCTTCCGACTGGGTACGAGCGACTGATGTGACCCGCAATAGGATGGCCCCGTGGCCTCTCTGGCAACACGGGTATTCGACGGTGATGAATCGACATGCAGGGCTCATTTAACCTGTTTCCCGAATTTATCACCGCCACTTTGTTAGATTCACTACGCTGCCGCGTGACAGACAATGTTGCCGGAAACCGCAAGAGGGCACAACCTAAGTCTGATGACCTTCCAACGCATCGGAATAAGCGCCTCGGCGGGCCGCCTGATTGCAAACTGCGCGGTGGTACAGAGCTTGCTGAGCCACCAACACCCGATCTTCCTTTCCCTGCCAAAGCTCGAGCGCGGGCTGTTGGATAGCCCTCGCATAGGAGAACGCAAGTTCCCATGGGAGACGAGATTTGAATCGATGGTTCATCGCGCTTAATCGCGCGGATGCAAGTTCGGCAGACTGACCACCCGACAAGAATGCAATCCCCGGAACGGCCGCAGGTACCGTCCGAAGGAAACACTCGACCGTTGCGTCCGCGATCTCTTCGAGCGAACTCTGCTGTCTGCAAGACAAACCGGGCAAGATCATATTTGGCTTCAAGAGGATCGCCTCAAAGGCCACGCTCTGAATATTGAGTTGATCAAATACCTCTCGCAATACTTCGTGAGTCACTGCGGAGCAGCGCCTTATGTCGTGATCACCGTCCATAAGGACCTCCGGTTCGACGATGGGAACCAGTCCGGCCTCCTGGCATAAAGCAGCATATCGAGCTAGCGAATGCGCGTTTGCCTGAATGCAACCTCGTCTAGGAATTCCATTTCCGATTGTAATCACAGCCCGCCACTTGGCGAAGCGAGCCCCTAATTGGACGTATTCGGCCAAGCGCTCACGCAAGCCGTCCAACCCCTCGGTAATCTTCTCGGCCGGATGGCCGGCAAGGTTCTTGGCCCCAGTATCGACCTTGATCCCGGGAATAATCCCGGCGTCGGTGGTCACTTTGATGAACGATGTGCCATCGCTGCTCTGCTGTCGGATCGTCTCGTCGTATAAGATCACGCCGCTAATACTCTCGCCGAGGCCCGGAGTGGTTAAGATCAACTCCCGGTAGGCTCGACGGGCTTCTACCGTTTCCGGTATTCCTAATGCAGCGAACCGCTTGTTGCATGTCGAGTTACTCTCGTCCATTGCGAGCAACCCCTTATCATCGGCGACCAACGCCTTTGCTGTTTCAATTAGCTTTTGCATATTCTTCCATGGTTAGATCAGTTCGGCTCCGGGAGGCGCCTTGGCGCCCTTCCCACGCAAGAGGATGTCATCGGAGTTCCACTTCCAGTTTCGGACCTCAGGCAGATCTTCCCCATTCAAATTGATGTATCGATTGTGCTCGATTAGCTTATCCTGCGCCATCTGCTTTAGGTAGGCGCCCTTCGCGCCGAGATTCGGAACCCGATCGACCACATCTTGGACAAGGTGAAAGCGATCAAGTTCGTTTTGCACACGGATATCAAACGCGGTGGTGATGGTCCCTTCTTCCTTGTACCCGCGAACATGCAGATTCCGGTTAGTCCGTCGATAGGTTAGTCGGTGTACGAGCCACGGATAGCCGTGAAAGCCGAAAATGATATGCTTGTCAGTCGTAAACAAGGAATCGTAATCCAGGTCGCTTAAGCCGTGTGGGTGCTCGCTTTCCGGCTGCAGCTTCATGAGATCCACGACGTTTATCACCCGGATCTTGAGGTCGGGCAAGTGTTCGCGCAGTATGGAGACGGCAGCTAGAATTTCCAGAGTGGGAGTATCGCCACAGCACGCCATAATGACGTCCGGCTCCGAATCTTGGTCGTTGCTGGCCCATTGCCAGATGCCAATCCCCTCCGTACAGTGGGTGATAGCCGCATCCATCGACAGCCACTGGGGTAGGGCGTGCTTTCCTGCAACCACGACATTCACATAGTTTCGGCTCCTCAAACAGTGATCGAACACCGAGAGCAGGCAGTTCGCATCCGGAGGTAAATAGATCCGCACGATGCTGGCTTTCTTGTTAACCACATGATCGAGAAAGCCCGGGTCCTGGTGGGTGAATCCGTTATGATCCTGTTGCCAGACGTGGGATGCCAGCAGGTAATTGAGCGACGAGATCTTTCGACGCCAGGGCAATTCCGAGGTAACTTTCAGCCACTTTGCATGCTGGCTGAACATCGAGTCAACGATGCGAATGAACGCTTCGTAGCTGTTAAACAGCCCGTGACGACCCGTTAGAAGGTAACCCTCCAGCCAACCCTCGCATTGGTGCTCGCTTAGCATCGAATCCAGGACTCGACCTGAAGGCGCCAAGAACTCGTCGTTATCGACTTCGCGTGCATCCCACTGCCTGTCGGTGACCTCAAAAACCGCTCCCAGTAGATTGGAAAGCGTTTCGTCCGGCCCGAAGACGCGGAAGTTGCTTTGTTCGGAATTCATCTTGGCAACGTCCCGCAAGAAACCGCCGAGCACTAGAGTGTCCTGACCGTTGACAGATCCTGGATAGGGCACGTCCAACGCATGGTCGTGGAAATCGGGCATGCGCAAATCGCGCAGTAGGATTCCTCCATTCGCATGGGGATTGGCCCCCATCCGACGGTCTCCTTTTGGCGCCAATTCAGCTAGTTCTGTATTGAAACGCCCGTTCTCGTCGAACAGCTCCTCTGCTTTGTAGCTCTTCATCCAATTCTCAAGGAGCTGTAGGTGATCCGGGTGCTCCGAATCTACGAGGATTGGGACTTGGTGGGCGCGAAACGTGCCTTCGATCTGCAAACCGTCAACTACTTTCGGCCCGGTCCAGCCCTTGGGAGACCGTAAGACGATCATGGGCCAACGAGGGCGAGTGTTATCGTCCTTTGTGCGCGCATTTTTCTGAATATGGCGAATCTGCTCGACCGCTTTATCCAGGGCAGAAGCCATCATCTCATGCATCGTCTCCGGGTCGTCGCCTTCCACAAAGAACGGGGTCCAGCCGCATCCCCTGAAGAACTGATCCAACTCCCCATGCTCGATCCGAGACAGCACGGTTGGGTTGCTGATCTTGAAACCATTGAGATGCAGGATCGGCAGCACTGCACCGTCGGTTATCGGGTTGAGGAATTTGTTCGACTGCCACGACGTGGCAAGCGGGCCAGTTTCCGCCTCGCCATCGCCAACCACGCAGGCGACAATCAGCTCGGGATTGTCAAATGCGGCGCCAAACGCATGGCTCAGTGAATAACCCAATTCCCCACCCTCGTGGATCGATCCGGGAGTTGTTGGCGCCACATGGCTGGAAATCCCACCCGGAAATGAGAACTGCTTGAAGAGTCTCTTCATCCCTTCCTCGTCCTGAGTCACGTTCGGATAGACTTCGCTCCACGTACCTTCCAGATAGACGTTGCCCACTATCGCTGGGCCTCCATGACCAGGTCCCGCGATGTAGAACATATCAAGGTCGTACTCCTTGATGACTCGATTGAGGTGAACGTAAATGAAGTTCTGACCCGGCGTCGTGCCCCAGTGTCCCACAACGAGTGGTTTGACATGAGATTGCTTGAGGGGCTCCTTGAGTAACGGGTTGTCGTACAGATAGATCTGCCCGACCGACAGATAATTCGCCGCGCGCCAGTAAGCATCCATCTTCCTAAGAAGGTCGGGTGAGAGAGTTTTGGTTGTCATAAATCATTCGCCAGGGTCTTGGACCGGAAACATTGGACTCGATGAGGCGGATCTCAGCCTCTATCAATGCAGTTGCGGTCGTACGACCTGCCACCCACAAGGCAGGTTCCCCCGTTTTGAAGCGGCGCTGCCGATGTCGTCGCTCCAAGACCGTCGCTTCAAGTTCTTTAAGATTGCGTGAAACCTAGCCATTGGACCATGACCTCTTTGCAGGTACCTCACCGTGTCATGCATGCCGTTTCGTCCCGATAGGCCATCCTATCCACCCTTTTATCGCCGTAGACTGAAACCATGAAGCGTGCCTACGAGTGCCATCCGCATATTCTCTTGGTAGGTCGCAGTCTATGTAACGAATTGCTTTCGTTCATGGCCGAAAAGTCCAACAAGTTGAATTGCCCTGTCCTCACTGTCGGTGGGGAAGACGACCATGTTCCTATTCTTAGGAGGCTAAACGGCGCCACTAATCAGTCCGATTGGGTGAAGGAAGTTAAGCGCATATCTTGTAATTGGCTCAAGCATTGTGAACCTCGGCTCAGGAAATTTTAATGGCAAGATGGATTCGGTGTTTTTTCGGTTGACAGATCAACCACGAACGGAGTTCGCCGCTATATAGAGAATCAAGATGAACATTAACGACGAATTTCCCATAAGGAAAAGTACCTGACCTTATTGAATGAGAATGGCATTGACTGGGATGAGCTATCTATGTGGGATTGAAATTGATGCTCGATGATAGTCCTCCCATGGACTTGGGCGCAAATGACTTCTGCCCAAATGGGATGCTACGCAACCTAATTTAGGTTGGAGGCCGCGCTTTTCAAAGTTCATCTCTACACAAATGGCCGCAAACCTGACTCTGAGATCATTCACAGCAATTTGGCGGACGCATGTTGGAACAATGGGAGGGTTCAGTTCTTATAATTATTGATAGAAATCGGGAATGAACATGTTGCTGAGTCTTGCTTCTTTCGCGTTTGCGGTTGCGATCTCGACGCCTCAGTCTGGACTGGAGCAGGAAGCCCCTGAATGGACGACGATCACAACGAAGATCGGCGCGACGGTCTCGCTACCGAAAGATATGCCCCTGTATGCGCAAGTGATGGATCCTTCGGGACACATGGACAAAGGGAGTTGGTCGGGACCAACCGCAAGTGAGATCTATCAATCCAAAGATGGAAAACGCGGGGTCGCCCTATCGCAAAGCCCAATCGAAAAGGATGAGGATCCGAAAGACTCCGATGTAGTCAAGATTGAAAATGTCGTCTATAAGAAAATCGACCTAGACGACGACAAGGTCGCCTCGATTCGCTATTCCGTAAAGGACGGATGGCCGACGGTAGATATGGACGTGGTTCCGTCGCCCAAGCAGAAGTTTGAACTTGGCGGTGTGTCATTCGATGTTACGCCGGATACCGATATCGTACATGTTCGCGTTAGCCGGACTAAAACCACCAACTACATTTTTCAGGTTTACGGAAAGCTCAGCGGCGAACATCGCCAGAAGGTGCTTGAATCGTACGAACTGCCCAAGGAGGCTGGGAAGGGCTCGCTGACCAAGTGGGGCCCGGAGGCAAAGCTGCAGTTTCTGGATCAGTCCCGCATCGAGGTTTGGAGTCCGATCGAGTTTAAGGACGACAAGGACGGTTCTGATGGCGACCAAGATCCCGAAACGAATTCATTTGTGGCCGAGTTTGGGTACGTCAGCCTAAACATCAGCGACCACACGTTGCCCAGCGGGGAAGGAGAACAGCTCGACGATTCCGCTCTGGACCAGTTCCTTAAGGCAACCGCCACGGCTGCCAGGGATGAGAATGACCCTGATAAACCTGTTTACAGCGAATGCAAGGGCTATACGTCAAACCTCACGAACTTCCGGTACATGACGGTTCAGGACGGCACGCTTGAAGGCCGATTGGATGTGGCTGTCAAGGGGGATAGACTCTTCGTCTTCGCCATTTATGTCCCTCATGGCATGCTGGATTCCGCCGACATCAAGCACCTAATCTCCAGCTACTCGATTCACTGACAGTTTCCTTCAGCGATCATTCGATGGAGAGCTTCCCGATTCTGAGAGGAATAGTCCAATTCACCGACTTGCACTCCCCATACAATCGCGGCAACCGCCTGCATCAGCCGCAATGCCTGAATTTGGACCTTAAGGACTTCGCTTGGTTGCCCATATGAACTGAAAAACGCGTCTCGAAGGCGCGGATTTCGAAGAAACTCCTTGTCCGGTGGACGATTGAGATCGGCGGCTCTCACGTCCCACCTTGAATGTTCAAAATCGATGATCCCACTCAGGTTCCCGGCGCCATCGACCAACCAGTTTCGGGGCGTGAAGTCACGGTGGATCGCAACCGCAGTTTCGCCTTTCAGAGATGGCAAGAGATCGTCCGCCGCGTGGACGATGAAGTCTCGCTCGTTTGCATCGAAAAGGTTCAGCGGAATCGCCTCGGCAAGCCGCCGGTCGAATGTCGCTCGCACAAATGCCACCGGATCCTTTGAAGGCGATCCGTCGGGGGAACCGTCGATGTGCGCATTGCCTAGCCACTCGTTTTTCAGTGAATGCAATCTCGCCAACCACACGCCAGCAGCCGCCCACATCTTCTCTTCGGCCTGCGAATCCAAGCTGATGGATTCTGCGTCTCGCCCAGACACTTCTGAAATGAGAACGGCAAACGGATCTCTACGAAAGTTTAGGACATCTGGGGTTAGGCCTATCGAAGGCGTCCACTGAGTCAACGCGAGAATCTCCCCTGACCACTTCCGCTCTTGTGCATGCATCTTGAGCCAAACTCTCCTGCCGTTCGCATCTAAGCGCCAAAGTTGGGAATAAGCATGCACATGCGCGAACCGGGATAAGACCCGAAAGGGACCGATGACAGTTTCGACCCAATGAAGAATCTCCTGCGAAGGTTGCTGAGAAGCGTCTAAATCGGTCCCGTCTGGCATTCAGATAGGATACTGTCTTGAATTTCGCTGTTCAAACGAAATGCTGCAACCGATTATCGAGGACCGACGTGGCTCATGTCCCAGATCCGGGGTTGACCGTCTGCGGGGGTAGCCTCCCAAACCCGGCGGCGAATCAGCCGAATCTTAGGTCGGCTCATTGAGTTTCCGGCCTGGGAAAGCGGCTGCTTTCCAATCTCTGCGTACTGGGCGAGCGAAATCCTCGTCGTTCCCTTCGCAGCCCCAAAGACGTTGGCGGCTAGAGTAGAGGCGCCATCCGGGGCGAGACGCAGAGTTATGGAACCGTCGCAGTCAAGGACGTTATTTTGAACCGTGTAGTCCTTACACCGGGCAAAATCCATCCTTAGGTCTCCGTGATTCAGGAAGAGGTTTCCGTCGATCGTGTTCTGGTGGGCCATGTGATTCTGGGATGGCCGAACCACCCCCACCGACACGTTTCCCACCACGACGCAGTCATGGGCTTGCTCATCCAAATAGTAGGCCGACGCGCCGTATCCGCCGGTGTCGACGATATCTTCAACCAAGTTATGGCGAAGGGTTGCATGACCGATAAAACCGAAATAAATGCCCCCTCCATCGTGCATCGTCAGCATCGCTCGGGCGATATAGTTGTCAGATATAAGGTGCCCTTCGCCTGCTCCGATAATGGCTGAATAGCTTGTGTCGGTCACTTCGTTGTGCGAAGTGACCGCGCCTTTTCCTCCCACCCAAAGTCCGATGGCGCTAGGGTACTGAAGACCGTCATATCGAACGGTGCAATCCCCAACAACCGATCGATCCCCTTCCGATCTGATGCCCGTACCCCCGGTCTGGAGTACTTCGCACCGAGTGATAACCGAATCCGTACAATCCCAAAGTTTGACGCCCGTTCCTGCCACCGCGTGAACATGGATCCCTTCGCATCGCAGCCGCGGACAACTCGAACCGGTGATCGCCCCATCGAACTCACCGGCGCCGAAACCCTCTGCCTTGAGAGGTACGTTTGCGACTTCGAGCGTGAAATTGCGGAGCGTGACATCGGGAGCCTTGTCTAGATTGACCAGAACACTCAGGGTTGGCATAAAAGCTTGCAGTGTCTTCGCCGATTCGCCCGGCATGGGCCAATAATACAGCTTCTTTGCCCGCCGATCAAGAAACCACTGCCCCGGCTTGGTCAAGCCCTTGATCGTATTCCAGATAACGTACTTTTGAACCCCAAAGGCGCCCGGAGGATGGCCACAAGGGCTTGAAAAGTGAATCTCTCCAGTCTGCAAGTCCACCGATTTCACGCCAACACACGACTCGTCCCACATATGGTAGACCGTGACCTCTGCACTTTCCGGATCCATCCACGGACCGATATCGCTCGGATGGGCTTTCATCTCCGTAAGTTCCACTTCGGTCGGCTTACGCTTCCAGCCGCCACCGGTTGTACTCATCCACGGAACGTCGAAAACCGTGTCGTGCTTGAACTCGCCGGTAGACGGCATTCGAGAACGCGGACGCAGTTGGCTACCAACCATCAACATCCGGGCTCCTGCCGCAGCCACGGAGTCCGGTACTGGCGCTACAAGTAGATCGCCCTGCTTCACCCACCCTTGAACCTCAGTTCCGCCAATTAGGGTAGCTTGAGCGCCCTTGGGTGCTTCCAGCGTGAGTCCGGCATGTTGACTCGATATGAAAGCGGTCCGTTCTAACTGATAGCTGCCATCCAGAAGTTCGATTTTCGATCCGGGAATACCTTTCAGTAATTCCAGAGCGGCTCCTATCGTCCGCATTGGCGAAGCTTGCAGTCCTGCTGCGCCGTCGCTGCCATTAGGCGACACATAGATAACACGCGCGAACGTGAGAGTGGCGAGAATCATCGTGACCACAGCGCAAGTTTAGCCTACTATCGTGCCGCCGTCACCGCGAGAAGGGCCGGAATTCCACGCCGATCCGGACCATATTCCAATCCAATCGAAGCGATTGCGAGGTCCGGCTTCGGATTTGTCCACTGCATGACATAGACGGTAGCTGAGTCGTCGCCTTCCGAGAACCGTTTGCTCCAAGCCACGCGGGCGCCTGGTAGATCGTGAGGAGCTCTTTGGCGAAAATCGTCGATGTCGATTTCCTCGTTAATTGGAACTTTGGTCGACGTTCCGTCGGCATATTTCACGACATAGTGAGCAATTTCATACCGCTTGCCTTCGCGCCTCTCTCGATCGTCACGCGGATTGTCGATCCTAGCTGTCTGCAAGAAGAAGAGGGCACTCGCTTTTGCATTCACCTGAATTCCATCCACCCTCTCCGGTAAGTTTCCGGGCACCCCAGGTCCACCAAGGACGACTGCCGTTGGCACCGGCGATGTTGGAAAGTCGTAAATGTCGAAGGCTACGTTCCCAAAGGACTGGCGACCGGTTGGCAGGGCTGCGAGAGTCTGGCGGGAATCACCGAACCAGCCGCGTTCATTGCGATAAGCCGTCGCCTTTCCGGCAAGACTCACTGGAACATATCCCACTCCGTGAGCTCCTGGCACAATAAGATTTGCTCCTCCAGAGAAGGCGCCTCCCAGATTGCAGAAGATCGTGGATAGAATCGACTGCTTCTTGATGCCATTCTCCGGCACGTCCTCCTTCTCCTTGAAAGCGAGATTGACAAGCACGACGGCTCCCTTTCCTTGCGGATACCGAATGATGCCGCCGATATTCAAGAGCGGACGCACCTTTTCACCCCAATCCGCCGATCGCTCGACCTTCAGAAAGATGTTGTCGATCCCCACGACATCGTTCACACCCGGATCGTGCGTCCAGTCAAGTATCGAGAGTTTGATGCTATTACCTTTCTGTGCGGGAGAAATCGCAATGACCTGCGGTTCTGTGTTTGGTTGCACGTTATATGTGGTCACCGGACCGCCATCGAATGACATGCCGATCTTCTTGACCTTATGATAAAAGCCGTTTCCGATCCAAGTCAGCTCCTTGAATGTCATTGACTTGGGGAACGTCATGGTGTACTCGGGTGGTCCGTTTTTGAGTTCAAACGAGAAGATGTACTTCCAACCGTCACTCGACACGAAGCCGTTTACAGTGTTGTAGAAGTAATCGTTTGGAAGGGATGCGAAGGTCGCCACGTCGTCCGTGTCCAGGATATAGCTGAAGATGTCGCTGGCCACAAAATGGTCGTCGTTAAAGTCGAACATCTTTTCGGCGCTGTACATCACGACGTCCCCCGTGGCAAGGCCGGTAGCCAACGTATCGCGAGGAGTCGAGACCCCTGTCTTCTCCCGTCGGAATGGACGAATCATATGCTCAACGCCAACAATCTTGTTGTAATCGGCAAGTCCTTCGGGTGTAAGTCCGTTAAGCACAAGGTAGCCGCCGTTGTTGGTGAAGGCGCGGACTTTGGAAGAATTCTGAGCCAGAACATGCAGGTTGGCGGCGGAGGCAGAGACGACGGCAATGCCATCGCCTTGGATCGTGGACAATGGATCCTGCACCTCCGTATGCCGTATCCCAATTGCATCGAGAGCCCGGGCCAGATTGCGATCTGGAGCATAAGAGTGCACTGGTCGCTCGACTCTTCGGTAATTGGCCGTATATTCGATCAAGTTGGCTAGTACTGTGCGCGAAGGGCCTCCGGAAGCAAGGTTATGACCGACTTGAAGCTGGCAAACGAGGATGACACCCTTGCCAACAGGAACCTCCGCAAGCGCCGTCTCACTTAGGCGAGGTCCAACCTCGACGAGGGAGCGAATTCCACGCGCGCCTTTCACATACGGCCTTTCATAGAGACGGGCATTGGGACCCCATCCACGAAAGTCGTCATTTAAGAGTCCCCTTACGGTTGGATGCATTGCGTCTTCGGCAAACCCGAAGGCGCCGCCTCCATCTCCCAGCGACACATCGATTGGAAGGGCGCCATAGTGCAGGGGATGTTGTTGCTCCAAAACCGCGATGTGGCGACCATCAGCCGCGTAGGCCGCTAACACAGGACTCGTGCTTTCCGACTCGGTTAGGGCATCTGGCCCAACAAGCAAGATGGACGAATCGGACGGCCACGAGTTCAGGGAGTGCAGGAGTCGATAATTTATGTTGTGGGAAGTCAGATACTTGGCCACGATCCCGCCCGGGTCATAGAGTGAAAGCGGGGCCCTTGGCGCAGCGGGATCGGGAAGGACGGCAATGGCCTTTGAGTCGTGAAAGACTGATTTACCAGCCACGAACAGGTCCAGGTTGAAAGCGCCGGCGGATCGCGTTGCAACCTTCGGCATCGCCAATTGGATATCGAATTTTGTATTGGCGCCTGCGGCAATGGTGAGGTTCTTCGAACCGGTTTGGACGGACTTGCCCTTTACCACCACGCTCCACTTCAATTCCAGTGGCTCCGATGAGTGCGAGTCGTTGAAAACTCCCAAGGTCCTGGTAACCGTTGCGCCGCTGGAGAATGCACTGTCGTACTGATGAACGAACACCGCTCGTTCGGCGTTTGCGACATATTTGTCGTGAAACTCCTTACCCTCGTCCCCGATCCAGAGGTGAAATCCGGTAAAGACCCCCGACCATCGATACCCTTCGGTAATCATGCGCTGAACCATCGCCATGCCCTGATGTGAACTGGCCTTTCCACCGAAAGCAGCCTCGCCTTGAATCCATGCGTAATCGGCCGGATTGATGCCAGTCGCAAAGTAATCCTCACCGGCATAACGCGGCCGTTTGCCGTCATAGATCCATCGTCCGCGTCCCGCACTGTTTGGTTGGAGTCCATAGGCCAGGAACGGGTAGTCATTCGGATCGTTCGTGTAAACGTAGTGGTCGCCCTGAACCGGGAGAATGTTTGCCTTGCCCGCTCCTCCACCATCCGTCATGGCAAGGCGAGTGGGATCAACCGCGCGCACCGCCGCTACCGTTTTGGCCATGTCTGCTTCAAAGTCGTCCATCAAACCTCCGTAGAGGTTAAGCGTGTTGATGTATAGCCACTCATTCTCCACGGACCACATGTTGACGCTTGGGTGGTTCCGCTCGCCGCGTACCTGGGCTACGATCTGATCTCGAACGTTTTCGAGAAGCGGCCGGTTGATGCCGCCCTTATCGTCGATCGCCATATAGCCGATCATCTCGCCATCAAGCGGTCCGCACCGGCGGACGGTTACGCCATGGCGGTCACACCAATCTAGGGCGGTGTCGTATGGCATCCCCAGCCACCGAATGCCGTCGTTTTGGCTGGTTCCCATGACGCGAAGGAAGCGCTGCCCCGTCTTGCGATAGTTGGCAAGCATCGTTTGAGGGTCATCGCCTTGTACTAATTCGGCCCAGCCGTGCCACACGACGCCGTTCAGAAGGTAATGCGGGCCGTCAACTGTCCATTCGCGAAACCCAAACGGTGTGTCGGACGTGTCGACCGACTTTCCATCGACTTCGACAATCGTCCTCAAGTCATACATTTTGGGTTGATCGGGCCACCAGAGTGTTGGGTCGAGCCATTCTCCACCGAGAGTCGCCGTTTGTTCGGCGCCCTCCTTCACGGCAATACTCTGACCGGGCCAGGACTTTACGACAGAATGGGTGGTTGGATCGACTGCTTGAAGAACAACGACCACCGATCCGTCCCGTGATTCATTGCTTTTAATGGTGACTTCGGCATCCAATCTGTGTTTGCTCACACTGGGTCGGACGAAAACATCCGAAACGAACGTACGCCCACCTATAGACAACTCGGGAGTATCAAGAAGTCCCGACTTGAAGCATCCCCAGACGGGGTAAGACAGGTGAAGGAAGCCTTGGTGGCTTCGTGAAGCGGGGATGGCGAAGCTTTCCCAGATCCCAGACGGATTCTTTGGATCCTGTTCAAAGCCGTACCAGGCATCCCGAATGCCAACTCGAATGTCGTTTGTGCCGGGATGGATTGCCGACGTAATATCGCAACTCCATCGAACGAACGGATTCTTATTGAAGCCGCAAAACTGCCCATTGACGAGTACGGTCGTGTTCAAGCTGTTTTGATGAAATGTCAGAATAAAGGACCGTCCCGCTTGTCTCTCCGGAACCGACACGTGCGTGCGATACCAAACCCGGTGAGCTAGGGTCAGATCCGGCCTTACTTCCGCCTTGTCACCAGGAACTTTTATGGCAGTCCAGACTGGATCCGGATCGATCTGCTTCATAGGAGTGGCCACAAGTGCGGGCGCCGCCTCGTCATCGCGGGCGATTGCCCAGTCGCCATTCAATGGGATCGTCTGCCGGTCAGACTGCTGGTTGTCTTCGACCGCAAAACTGCGCGATTCGGCGGCTCGATCACGGTCAGTGCGCGAATCCTGGCCTGGTTGCCATTTTCCGTTGGGATGAAAGCTGCCTGAGACCAACGCGAATGCATCAGAACCGTAAAGTACATCACCCTTGTCGGGGTGGGGGATGCGAATTTCCAACTTATGGTCGCCTGAAGTTAGTTCGACGCTTCCCATGTCCATCCATGCGACACCGTTCCAGTCGGCCAGTTCCTCCAAGTCGATGGTGAGTTTCTTGGGGTCGATTCTCTGCCAATCACTGCTATCGATGCGCCACTCGAACGGAGATCGAGCCGCCTCGAAACCGACTCGATTCCACACTTCTCGATGCCCCGCATCCGACGTGAACGCGTAGGTCAGCAACGCCCCTTCGGTTGGCACTTGACCGGTTATGGTCAGCCAGTTTCCTCCCGACAGCAGTTCTCCACGTCCGGGGTTTCCGGAGCCGAACTTCAGGTTTGCGGAAGTGGGTTTTTCAGCCTCAATCCAGATGGATGAAGGCGATTGAGCCGCTACTGCCTGGATGGCACAGGCAGCAAGTCCCGCGATCATCCAAAGTCGAAACCCAACACAATCAGAAGACGGAGTCCGCATAACGCCATTATGAACGCGTTCACTGGCGTATTTAGCGCTTATTGATTCGATCTCATGTAAAGAAACATCCCCAAAACCAGATAAACCTCAGTGACGGCTGCTTGCACGCATTAATTTGCCGTCAAGTTCGACGGCGGTGACAGAGCAGGGAGGAAATCGTACTGCATCGACGGTTACGGAGAATTCGTGAATGCCGACGCGGGTGGGTTCGATTTCATTCGTGGCGTCAGCCGTCGGGCCGGTCAACGACCAGGCGCGAGCTTTGTTGGCCACAAATCCGGAGAGACGTAACATAGCCGACACTTCTTGGTGAAGGTCTTTATTCGTCACGATTAGGAACACTCGATGGCCATCGTCATCGCGACTTGCCGAGACTGTCAGGGTCGGTACCGCTGCAAGACTTTTCCGAATGATCCGAGTTACGGTGACGTTCTTGTACCATGCAGTTCCAGTGACGGGTCCCGTGCCGGAGAGGCGTCGCGCGACAATTTGCAGTCTGGTCGAATCGGGCAACGTCGTATAGACTGCCTCCACCTGTTTCCAGCCAGAGGTCCCATTGATCCACGGAGTGATTTCTGCCGAATGGGTCACTACCCAACCGCGCGAGTCGCCAATCTGATAACATGCCCCGTTGCCGGCCGGAAGTCCCTCCGTCTTCACCCACGCCGTTACCCGGTAGGAAGTATTTGGCAAGACGTTGGTTTCCACAAAGGCGTGGTAATAGTTCAAATCCCCGGGGTCGTTAAACTGAACCTTGAGCACGCCGTCGTCGGTGGTCTGCTCAACCTTTGGAATGGGCGATATTTGCCAAGCCGGGGGAACCCATACGGATTCGAGGTAGGTCAATTTCGATCCAGCGCCCGAATGGGGCTCAATACCGATCGATGCATTACCCACCGTCGAGTAGGTTGGGCATGTCACGGTAGAACTTAGGAGTTGAGTTCCAAAATGCTGCGCAAATAGTTGGGCGGCAAAATACTGTGGCCGAGCGACCAAGGTTTGGCCATGATTCTCGTAACCTCGCACCATGCCCCAATACTCGTTTGGAAACTCCCAGAAGTTGGCGAAAACGACGCCGTTTCGTGGTCGAAGCCAGATATCGATCATATCCGCAACCACGAGAGCGTTACCAAGCGAATGCCGGTAAGGAACCGGTTTCTCTTGAACGAATCCGCCGTTGAACTCGGTGACCGCTATCGGCGTACTCTGGGGACCGCGCACTGGGCGGCCGGTAGCCTCAGCAAGCATCGAACGAAGTTCATCTACGTATTCCTGAATTTGATCTTCTCCGGCAAGCGCATCGGGGAACAACTTCTCGGGCGGAGCCGCATTTTCACCGACTGATGGCAGGTAGGAGTGAAAAATCGCAAAATCCATCGACGGGCCGATACGGCGCGCCACGTTTGTCGGCCAATTCCTCAGGTCCTGCAGACCAGTGGATATCACCGCTCCGAGCCTTAAGTGAGGATCAATGGACTTCATCGCTGTGCGGTACGCGAGATATCGGGCGGCATACTGCTCCGGCGAATAAGCCGGTCCGAGTTTTCCGTTGTCGTCATTGCTTCGGTGGGGGCCATGGTCCGATTCGTTTCCGAATTCGAACCAATTGACGCCCCACGGCGCCTTGTGTCCGTCCGCCGCGCGCTTTGCGGCCCACGGATGATTTCCGTCGTCGGCAGAGTTCAAGTACTCCACCAAGTCCGCCGCGTCTTGGGCGGTTCCGAAATACTCGGCCACCGTGATGAGTGGCTCAGCGCCAATCGCCTGACATGTTGCCAGATATTCGGGAAGGCCGAAGAGCTGATCCGGCCGATCGGATAACGGGCCGATCGTTCGTTTCCATTCGTATAAGTGGGCCGCGCAACCGCCGGGCCAACGGGCGATACTCATGCCAGCCTGGCGAGCAAGCGCAACCATGCCTGGAATCGGCCGACGTTTCACTGGGTCCCAGATCCCTTCTCCTTCATTGGTAGCCGACGGGGAGGGATCGCCGTACCCGCCTTTTTGGTAATCGACTAGGTTGCTTCCAAGCACCAAGCGATTCAACGGACCTTGCGTCTTCGAAACATCAACCTGAATGGTCGCCCCCGAAAGGGCTATGAGCGCTGCAAAGCAGAGCATGTCTTAACTATGACAGAATATCGAGAAATCCTCTCGCAACTATCGCATGATCGGCATAGCTTGAATTAAATAGTAATGCCCATTTGATGTCGGCTTCACAATATAGACGGTGTGAGGCACCCCAGGAAGCAGGTCAAAGAAGTCATCTGAGAGTTGCCCGTCCATCCCGTCGGCCAGGTGAACGCCGACGCAGTAAGTTTCGCTGGTGACAATCAGCGACTCGCCCTTACGCTCGATCCGAAGGGGACTGGTTGTGAGCCGCAGTTCACGGCATGCGACCTGTCGCCAGATCGAGTGATCGTCGTCGATCCGTTCACCGGTCATCGATGCGGCATAGATCCACTCTCGTGGATCATGAGCTTTGTCTGCCATGACAGATTGCCCAAGCTCAATCATCGCGTTGGCTCCAATCCTCACTTTTTTTGATTGAAGTTCGCGCTTCTGACCGTCGACACGAATCCATCCGAACCTAACTTCAACCGATTCTGCGGTAAGCCCGTCGTTGACAACTCTGGTGACCAACTCGCCGTTTCGGGATCGTACGATCACCTTCACGGGCGCACACGCCCGCTTGACTGCGTAGTAGGACGGCTTCAGTCGTCCGTAATGGTCGATAATCGACCACCCAATCTCACCCCAACAATCGTTATAGGACCACATGAGGGTTCCATCGCAAGGTGAGACCGGATCGTGTTTTCGGAACCTACCTGCTTCCATCATGGCTTCATGCATCATCGCCTGATACAAACCGCCATAAAGTACGAATTGCTCGACCGACATCGGGCCTTCGCCAAGAAAGTGATGCTGGGCCGCCGACTCCGTAAAACCGCGATGGTCGCCCTCGTAGCTGTTCGTGTGGATGCGCCAAGCCAGGCTGTCTGGGTTCAGTTCCTCCGGCTTGAGATATTCCTTCATGGACGCCAAAGGTGGAGGGCCGATGATGCCGTACTCGCTCACAAACCTCCCTTTGCTTTGGTCTAACAGCGCCGGATTCATCTTCTTGGCCGGGTCGTTGCTCATGAAGACCTGGTACCACCAGTGGACATCGCCTCCAGTTTCGCTGTTGATCTCGTCTGTGCCACCACAAGGACTGCCCGGAATGTAAGGGCGGAGCGGATCAAGTTCGTGGCAAACCGACGGAAGTAGATTCGAGTAGATCTTGGTGCCGATGACTTCCGTTGGGGCCGGGTTCTTGCTGCCTGCATACATCCAAAGACACTCGTTGCATCCGCACCACATGGCAAGGCTTGGATGGTGGGCGATTCGCCTCACAAACGCTTCGGCTTCGCGCCGGGCTTCCGTCATAAACTCGAGGGACGAGTCGTCGTACTTCGAGCACGAATATGCAAACTCCTGCCAAAGAAGGATCCCGGCTCGGTCACATGCTTCATACAGATCGTCGTTCTCGTAGAACCCCACCCCATTCACGCGAAGCATATTAAAGTGGGCGTCCTTGGCGGCTTGAATAAAATGATCGTAACGGGCTTTGGTCATCCTGGAGGGGATCTCGTCGGCAGGCGCCCAATTCCCACCCTTGCAGAACATCTCCTTACCGTTGACGATGAAGCGGAAGTTGGATCCAATGGCGCGATGGGTTTGATCGAGTTGGATCGTTCGAAGTCCGATGGTTTGGGTCACCGAGTCGGATGTCGTATTGTCCGCTGCAAGGCTCGTTATCAGTTCATAGAGCGGCTGGTCTCCCATTCCGTTCGGCCACCAGAGTTGGGGTTGCGGGATTTCGATCTGTACCGGAATCTGGTTGGTTCCGATTCCAAGCAACAAATCACGCTTCAGGGCGATTGGTGGACCATTCGGCCGCTTCAATTCCAGGCTGAGCGAGCATGGAGTCTGGCGCCAGGCGTTCAGATTCTGGATCTGGATCTCGCCACTCAAAAAAACCTTGGCTCCATTCCTATAAGTGTCAAGGCGCACATGGCTCAAGACTGCGTTGCTGTGGCATTCCAGCCGGACGCTTCTCCAAATGCCTATGTTCGGGAGAGTGTCACACCAATCCCAGCCGGACATGTAGGGTGGAGTTCGAAGTTTTGCTCTCGCGGACATGTTCTCGCGACCGGCGTAGAGGCTTTGCTTGGTGGTGTCTGGATCAACTTCGTCGATGAACTCGTAACCACTTGTCAATCGGACCACGAGGTCGTTTTCCTCAGCCTTAAGTAGGCCGGTGACATCCACTCGAGTTGGAACCAGTCCATTCTTGCTGGATCCGACTAGTTTGCCGTTCAAGAAGATTTGAGCGTAATAGATGAGTCCATCAAACACAAGCTCTTGTTTTTCCTGGTCCCGGAAAGTCGCAGGCGGCACAAATGTTGTGTGGTACCACCACGAAAACCGCTCCGGCCATCGACATTTTCGCGAGTTAGCGCTCACGGAAGGATTCTCCATTTCTCCGGAATGCATCAGATCCAAGTGGATCTCGCCAGGAACCTGCGCCGCAATCGTTTTTGCTGATGCTTGATGCAACTGGTCCAAACCCGCTTCTCCTTCCGCGTCTAAAGGGAGGCGCGACACTTGCCATGTGCCATCAAGTTTCATAATCTGCGATAAAGGAGTTCCTGGCGCAGCGCCGGCCGACCCTACTACTGCAAAAAGCAGCCCGACCGCTGTTAGCAACCGGAGCATAAATTCGATATGAAGGTGGTCAGAATAAGGATTCATCTTCGTTCCAGTGATCTCAATCGACTCTTCGACAGAAATCGAATGGACCTGCAGTACTCCTCGGCAACATTAGTTCGCCAAGATGTTTCGAGTCTCCTGTGGAGCATTGCTCGCCGGTTACGAAGCGGGTTGCCCTTACCCAAATCCTTGAGTCTAAAGTCGTTTCGCACGAGTTGCAAGGCTCTCGATGACAGTGCCTCGGGCCCGCAGGCTTCGTACCCAATCGACCTCACAGGGTTGGAGGCATGCAGAAGCAACCTACCGGGCCATACCCATCCTGAGGCCGCCGAGGTTACCCGACGCCTGCTCGCAAACGAAAGTTTTTGGACTTTCACCAAATCCAAGGATCGGCGCCAAATCCCATAGAACCAGTCGAAACCGAGCCGTGTGTCTCTGAACGGCTTCTCCCTCGGCGGCCACCAGCGCTCTCGGTAGGCAGTGGCGCCTCGATGTTACACATGACTTTCGCGAGGGTGCGTGCAAAGATGCGGATTACGGCCTCCCAGCCACTAGTAAAGGCGATTGACGTTGAATCGTTCTGGAATAGACGTCTGTTGCATCTAAACCTAACGAATTCGGAGCAGAACCTGGTGGTGTCGCACGTCCATTAAGTGGAACTCCGCCATGTTCATTCAAACAGCCTTGCCTCTCTTCGCTCTGTTTGGTTTCATGCCCCACAGTGTTGACTGGATGCAAACCCCACGGTCCTTGCTACCAGAAACCGGGCTAACCGCCTTTTCCATGCCATCGAATACCAATATTGCGAATTACTCCTTCCTCCCATCGGGTGAAGCCGGGTTCAGTCAGGTCTTGAAGATACAGACGATACAGACGGTGCCCAATCCATGGGACATCCAGGTCAGTGTCCAAACCGCAGGGCCCATTTCAAAGGGCGATGTGCTTTTGGCTACGTTTTGGATGCGGACGGTCCATGCGACCAACGGTTACGGACGCACAAACCTCATCTTCGAAAACGTTAAGACATTTAGGAAATCAGCCCGATACGAGGCTCATGCAGCATCCAATTGGCAGCAGTTTTCGGTTCCATTCGTGGCGGCAGAAGATTTGGGCACCGGGACCGGACAGCTCAACTTTCAGGCTGGTTTCCTTCCACAGACTATCGAGATTGCAAACGTCAACCTTCTGAATTACCGGAACTTCGTGTCCATTTCGTCCTTGCCAACGACTCGCCAGACATATGACAGTCGAGAAGCCGATGCGCCATGGCGAAGAACCGCGATCGAAAGGATCGAGAGGATTCGCAAAGGGAATCTATTGGTGCATGTGGTTGACGCCAAAAATGAGCCGGTGACTGGAGCAACTGTTTCGGTGGAGATGACGCGGCATGCCTTCCCGTTTGGTACGGCAGTGGACAACATTTATCTTCGTGACACGCCTGAATCTCGAAAATATCGGCAGATGACGCAGCAGTTGTTTACAATGGTCGTACCAGGTTGCGCTCTCAAGTGGCCGGAATGGGAAGGACGGTATAGCGACGCATCCGGGGTTCCCTATTCTCGCGACGATGCACTGCGTTTGGTTTCCCTGTTGCGATCCCAGGGAATGATCGTGCGAGGTCACAACCTCGTTTGGCCTTCTTGGAGCAATGAGCCCTTCTTGAAACCACTTGAGAAAACTCCGAAGCTCTTGGCAGATCGCGTCAATGCTCATGTGAGGGACGAGGTGCAGGCCCTGCGTGGGAAGTGCGCGGATTGGGACGTAATCAACGAGCCATTCGACAACCACGACCTGATGGACGTACTTGGCCGGCAATCCATGGTGGATTGGTATCAGATCGCCCATCAGGCAGATCCAAAGGCCCGGCTGTTTTTGAACGATTACAACATCATCGAGGCGGACGGCGAGAACGTCGAACACATTAAGCTGTTTAACGACACCGTCCGATACCTACAAGAAAACCACGCCCCGTTGAGTGGCTTGGGATTGCAGAGCCATTTCGGGGATATGGTCACGCCGCCGGAGCACTTGCTCAAAGAGCTTGATGAGCTTGCCCAGAAGGGCCTCATTTTGGAGGGCACCGAATTCGACGTCGATTCGTCCGACGAGCAACTGCGTGCCGACTACCTGCGTGACTATTACACGGTGATGTTCTCACATCCTGCGGTCCACGCCATCGTCATGTGGGGATTTTGGGCGGGCGATGACTACTTGCCCAAGGCGGCCCTATTCGATAAGGATTGGCACGTTCGCGCAAACGGAAAGACGTACATGGACCTCGTTCTCCATCAGTGGTGGACGATGGATGCTGGCTTAACCGATGGCCAAGGCTCTTATCATGTTCGCGGTTTCCTTGGGGACTATCGGATCAAAGTTACGGATCGAAAGGGACATACTGTTTCGCTGGGCGCCCAGATCCTCAAGAACAGCGACGGCCAGACCGTCTTGACCGTAAAAATCTAGCCTTCACTTAACTCGGACGAGCCGCCGGTAGTGAGCCCGTACGGGGCCTGCCAAAGTTGCCACGTCCCGATAGGAAACCGTCGCCAGTGTCACCGAGGAACCAGGGCATTGGGTGAACGTCTAACAAATCCAGGTGACGGTAAAGTAATGATGCTTAGAGATGGGCTCAGATGCTAGCTCTTCCGGCAAAGCCCGACCTAGAAGAAGCTCTCGAAAGGATGGAGCGGTGGTGGCTTCGGGAGAACGACGATCGAGCGATCCTTACGATTGGAATCGATGGACCTCCGATCCCCAACCCAAAGAAATATTCGTCGGAACGGGAGCGGTGGCTCGACTTCGACGCTCGGATCCGCCGTGCGATTTTAGAAGTCGACTCGCGGACCTATGTCGCGGAGACGTTTCCTTTCTTTGAGCCGAACCTGGGCCCTGACATTGTCTCGACTATTTTTGGTCTGGAGATAGAATTTCACCCGGATACCAGTTGGGGCTCTCCTATCTGCAAGTCGATTGACGAGATTCTCGACATTCACCCTGACTTTGACGTGCCATTATGGCAAGCAGTCGAAAGGCTTCAACGGATGGCGATTGAAGTCGGAAAGGGCCGATGGATCACCCTGTTTACCGACCTGCACCCGAACATCGATGTTTTGTCCGCACTTATGGGACCGGAGGCGCTTTGTATGGCCATTGCCGACGAGCCAGAGTTGGTGGCAAAGGCGGTTGAGCATGTGACGCTAACGTGCCTCGATGCCTATAACCGACAGATCTTGCCACTGCTGGACGAAGGCCTCCCCGTAGGATGCTGGATGCGCGCATTGAGCATCACGCGAACCCATGCACCGCAATGCGATTTCTCGGCCATGATCGGTCCCGACTTCTTTCAAAGCTCGGTTTTGCCATCTATCCGTGCGGAGATGGCGGAGGCAGATCGAAACATCTATCACCTCGACGGTCCCGATGCGCTACGGCATCTGGATGCGCTGCTTTTGGTGCCAGAGATCGACGCCATCCAGTGGGTGTATGGCGCCGGAAACGGCCCGGCCCGACGCTGGCAGCATGTTTACGAGCGTATACTCGGGGCCGGAAAGGGGGTTCGCGTGGAGGCAGAAGATTTCGAAGACATCCGCGTCCTGAACGAAGTTCTAGGTCCGCATGGCGTCTGGTATGTCGCAAACTTCACCGCGCCGGATAGGGAATCGGCTGAGCAGATCTTGGATGTGTTAAGTAGAAGATAGTCGAGGCTCTATTTCATCTGGGGCAGAATGATGCCACGGAGAATAACGTTCTGACATAAGAGGAACACGAGGAACACTGGAATTGACGCAATGACGAACGAGGCCATTACCAGCCAAGGTTGGGAGGCCCAGTCCACTGTAAATTTGTAAAGCCAAACGGACATCGTCCACATCGACGACTTTTGGCAGACGATGAGCGCCCACTCCCAAGACGCGTAGGTCGCCATGAAGCAGTTGAGAGAGATGACGGCCAGGATAGGAGTGGACAGAGGCCGTGTGATCCGCATGAAGATCTGCCACTCTCGGGCGCCATCCAACGTCGCAGCTTCGTAAAGCTCCGCAGGCAGACTGTCGAAGAAGCCTTTGAGCAGGAAGATGGAGAACCCGTTCGCCAAACCCGGCAAGATCAATGCAGCGTAGGTATTCAGAAGATGCAAGTCCCGCATCAGCAAGAAGCCTGGAATCATCGAGACCACCAGCGGAAACGACATCGTCGCCAACAGGTACAAGATGATCGTCGCAGTCTGCCTGAGTTGGAACCGGGAAAGGGCATAGGCGGCTAGCGGATTGACGGTCAACACCGCCAACAAAGAGAGCAGAATCAAAATGGCTGTGTTACCGACCGCGCTTTCTCGGTTGAATAAGTAGTCGAACACGAAGCGGTAGTTTCGGGTAAGCGACGAGACGTAAAGGGGGCTTTCGTTGGTGACAAACGTGACCAGATACGCGGAGTCCAACGGCATCTCAGCCTGACTGATATCCGCTAGGTTCCACCCATAGATTCGGTTTACGGCGCTAATCGAGCCGTATTTCTGAAGCAGGAAGGACTGGTAATCGGACTCCGCCGAATGGAAGACGAGCGAATGCATCGGCAATCTGCCTACAAATTCCATCCAGAGATTGGCCTCTGCCTCCTGATCTGCAGGCACGCGAGGCGCAAGCTTGACCTCGCTCCAAGACCCAAAATGCCCCTCTACAAGTGAGTTGAGCCGAGCGATGCTCCCAAGGCAGCGTTCGTTGACAAACGACCGGAAAGATTTCTCTAGGCTTGGGGTAACGCGGATTTCCATCAGTCGGCGTGGGTATTGACTTAAAGTGAAATCGGCCCAACATGATGTGAGCTTTGAAGTTCGTTCTTTGGCAATATCGGCGACCGGGAACGGTGTCTCTCGCAGATGGCGATAGGATGTGCCGAACGCCTTGTTGAACTCTCTTATCGTAAGAGGCCCGCCTCCGCCAATCCCCAGTTTCACACGAGAATCGTCCGATCCCAGGTAGCGAAGCCAGGCCAGTTTCATGGGATAAGGCCGCGTTTCACACATTGGCGTAACGTTCTCGGTAAATCGGGCCCACGCTGCACTTTGAATCGTGTTAAAAGGCTTCAGGCCTGAAGAATTAAAGGTTTGGGCGACCGAAGGATAGGCAGAAACGCCGGCTTTCGCTTTGACTCCATCCGGGACAAAATTGCGCTCCCGATATGCTAGCCAAAGCCAGTCGAAACTCTTGGCCCGGCCATCGCTGTACGGAAGAAAATTGGGTTGATCCCACGGGGCTTGGAATTCCCGATCCGGTTTGAACGCATAGAAAGTGTCCAGTGGTATTCCCCAGTCCCGACTCATAAGAACCAGGGCCCGGTCGTTCAAGTCGCCTGCTGCTCCGCTGCGTTCTGCCCGAGCTCGATAACAATCCCTAAAGAACGGTCCGACGATCTGCTCATCGAAGGAGCAGATGCAGTCTGAAAGCGGATACCGTGAAGCAAAAGCGTCATAATCGGCGGCTTGTCTTTTGACCTGATCAAAGCGATCCGAACTAGCGGCGATGGATAGATACGATCCGGCGAACTTGTCCAATGCGACTTGGTCGTCGCCTACCGATTTCCAAGTCGTCCACGTGTCGGGTACCCCTTCGAAAGAGGTCGAGAACATCTCCATCGCGTTGCGCATATCCTCTGGAAAGTAATGGGCAAGACCGCCGACGAATCGCTCCTCCCGCGACCAAAGCGATCTTGGAGCCGGTGCATAGCGCTCGTAGTCCATCGGTCCGGATACCGAAGCGGTTAGAGTCATTAAGAACGGGTAGACCATCCCCACGCCCAGCACGGTGAGGACCAGATAGATGGACAGTGCCACCAGCCGCATCTTGAGCGAATGACGTCCCACAACAGGAAGGATCGGCATCTTACCAGCCCTCTACTCGCCGAAACTCCACGCTTCTCAACAGCCGAATCTGTAGGTAAGCGAAGCCGATCAGCCCGCTGCCCATGATCCAGGCCATCGTCGTGGCGACACTAAACCGAAGATTCGCGTAGGCTTCGATCCAAATTGCCAACCCAAGGACCATTGTTTCTTTGCCCGGTCCGCCGAACGTGAGAAGAAAGATGTTCCCCATGCTCTGAAACATCCCGATGAACGTTCCGACAAAAGTGATCAGAATCAAGGGCATCAACTGTGGGATCGTGATATACCGCAACTTGTCCCAGATCCCGGCGCCTGCAATATCAGCCGCTTCGTATAACTCGTCGGGAATCCCTTTCATCGCTGCCAGGTAGATCAGGCTAGAGATCCCGGTGCCCGCCCACATCGTCGGCAAGATCGTTGCGACCATCGCGGTCTTTGGGTTTCCGAGCCAATCGATGGCGTGGGGAGTGATGCGGAACAGGCCTTCAACACCCATCACCAGGCGATTCAGCAAGCCGGTCTCAGTCGGGTTATAGATCAACTTCCAGAGGAGCACCACGACGAGGCCGCTTGTCAATTGAGGCAAGAAGAACACCGAGCGCCAGAACACTTTCCAACGCGGAACTTCGGCTAATAACAGAGCGAGAAGTATCGGCGATGTGAATACGAGCAGCATCGACAGAGCCACAAACTTCAGAGTCTGCAAAACGTAAATGTAGAAGTCCGGATTCAAGATGACATTGATGAAGTTGTCTAGCCCCACATTGGGCGACGGTCCAGCAATGCGGTAGTCCTGAAACGCCATTACGAGACCGCGTGCCAATGGGTAATACCCCCATAGTCCGACAAGCAACAGTGCTGGAGCAAGCATCAACCACGGCAGGTATTTCCGCCGAACGGCCCTTGGCGCCGTTTTCAAATGAACGGCCAGATTCGCCTTGACAATTAATGCCAGGAACAGCGCGACAAGCACCGCGACGATAGAGAAAACGACCCATCCGATAGGTCGGTACTTCGCAAGTTCACTTGGCTTTCGTTCGAACATTGCACCCGTGTTACACGATGTTTCGACGGCTTTGAGCGCACTGCGATAGTCAAAGTCTTCCCCGGAATCCGACGTGACCAGGGTGAGGACGTTGTTCATGATGCCGATGTTCATCACGTCCCAATAGCCCATAAAGGGCTCGGTCTTCCCCAGGCACGCCCCGCTCCCAAGGTCTGCGTAGAGGCTGCGGAGACTGGGAGGCACTTCCTTGACATAGTCCTTGAACCCGAATCGGACTAGATCCTCGGGGCTTACAAACCGTGCCTTGCCAGAGAGAACAAGCTGGCGGACGGTGTCCTCGTACGTTGCGGCAGAGGTCTTTGTAACAAGAACCTTCCAAATGGCGTCCCGCTCCCGCTTCGACCGCCGTCCCACACCCTCGCTCATCGACCAAAAATGGCGATAGAGCTGGACTACTGGCTTTCCGCCTGGGCCAGCCGGGATTGGAAATGCGCCAAGCAACTCTGGGTTGACGTTGAACTTCTGGTAATAGCTCAAGTCGTCAAATTCCATGTGGATCATTGCGACCTCGCCTCGACCGAGGAGATCGGCTGCCGTTTGACCAGGCTGATCCGACTGGACCCGGATCGCTCCGACAATCACATCGCTCGGCTTGAAGGTTACGATCCTGCCCCCGAATTCAACGCGACCAGCCTTGGCCTGCCCATCAGTCAGATTGATCGGCTCACCCGTTTTGGAGTCCTTGATCCACTTTTGCCATCGCAGCCGATGCCGGAACTCCGTCGCTTTAATTGCTGCTTCACTGCCAGCCGCCGATCGCCAAACCGACGGGACGTTTCCCAGGTCCTCACCTGTATCCGGAGCACGAAATGCGGTTTCCTCCATCGGAAACGAATAGGTCTTGCCCGTAGTCTGGCTCGTCCGCTCCTGAATAACCGGGCTACCGCCCGCACTTTGCATCCAAGCCAGCCAAAGCGTCCCCGTATTGTCAATACAGAACCCACGTTGACCTGCCTGAGTCTGGGCGCCTTCAACCTGTCTACCGGGATCGGTCAGCTTCTGGCACCAATACAGGAATTGGTCCCAAGTTTTGGGAGGGTGGTTCGGATCAAGTCCGGCTCGGCGCACCATATCGATCCGGTAGACCATCGCCCAGTGAACGAAGTTGGGATATGGAAGCCCGTACACCTTGCCATTCACGGTCGAAACTTGTCGCCATAAGGGCGGAACATCCTTCCAGCCCAGCCACTTTGCTTCACCTGGATCGATCTGCCCGTTGCCGTTCTTGTCATCGCCGATCCACTCGTTGAGCGGGTAGGCAAAACCCTGTTTGACGTCATTGCGGATGCTGTGCCAGAAGGCCAAGTAGATGTCAGGAGCCGTTTGCCCTGCGATCGACATCATCAAAGGTGCTCGAAAGGCACTAAACGGAAGCGGAAGCGCATTCCATTCTCGAAGCTCGATCTCGGGATTGTCCCGCATGAGCTTGAGCAGTGGGTCGGTAGGCGAAAGTCCCTGTCCCAGGTTCCAAGCCCCTCGGACGACAATCTTGCCGCTATCTTGCGAGATCGCCACCGACGCGAGCAAGAACAGCGCCATTAATCCTGCTAACCTCGCGACGAACCGCATTTTGACACTGTAGCACTGGGGACGATCTTTTCCAATCTGGCACGTCCCAAACGAATCTTTAAAGCCCGTGAGACGGGGCGATGAAACAACTTGCCGCATTCGATGTCTGTGTAAGTACAGGCTGCGAAACAGTGACGCCAATGGAGGCTGTTAGGGATGTTTGAAGTCGTTTCTCAAGAATTCACTTCGGCGGTTCGCTCGCTTAATCGGCTATCGCTCATTCTCCGAGATTTTGAGCTTGAGCATCCGGAGTTACCGCGGGGCGCCACCATTCCGGCGGCGGCAAATGCGCCTGTTCGCACAGCGCTCCACGAATTTCAAATTGAGTGCGTCCAGATTGGAGCGGACTCGTCATCGGAAGCTGCGAAAAAGGCTATTGACACGCTGCGGCTACCGGTCACTCAGGCACAAATGCAAGCGACGATTGGGCATGTAAGCCAGGCGTTTCATAAAGAGGCCGCTGCATGGTATGAACTTGTCCTGCACAATGCGGGCTCCTATCTCCCGAGCCATAAGACGATTGATGCGGCCGCACTCGCGAAACTCCCCGGCATTGAAGATGATCTCGAAGAGGCATCCAGGTGCGTATCTGCGGGCCGTCCCGCTGCAGCGGTCTTTCACCTCATGCGGGTCATGGAGCTTGCGATTCGAACGTGGGCATCCGCCCTTCGAATCCCGCGCACGAGACTGAACACCGGTGGCACAAGTCTCCGCGAGCGTATGTGGACCGATATTGTAAACGAATTGGGCGACCAGATCTGCGACCTTCCCGATCAGTCAGTCGCCGACCTCGGCATGAAGCAAGCTGAACAAACCATATTGGCCTCCCTCAAGCAAGTCGGCCACTCTTGGCATCATCCAAGCATGCATCCAGCTTCCAAATACACCGCAACCCAGGCTGCAACCATCTTGGAGCACGTAGAGGAGTTCTTGCGGCTTCTCGCTGAGGTTCTGTAGACAGTTGCGAAATTGGAGCGCCCCGAGAAACGGGAGGCGACGTGGGCTCATCGACCCTGTTCATTAAAAGCGCAATTCCAATTTGCCTGGCATCGGGCGCAAGGTTGTAGTACCTCGTCGCCAAGATGTTGGCTGCCTCAGCCCAGGAATATCGTATCCCGGTGTGAGAACTTGCCCTGTGGCTGATCCTGTCCTTGGCGAGTGTGATCGCGGTAGGCATATTTGCCGCCTCCACGTTCAATCTACAACGCAGTCAAGTGATTGAACGCATGTTCGAAGTTCTAGGCAAAGAAACTCGCCGCGGCAAATCACCGAACCCGTCTAACTGGCTTTTTAACTGGTTAGCTGCGCCTTAGGCGCCAGGACAATGCGTCCTGCGGATCCACTCGCCACTGACCTATAAGCATCAACTGCCTGCTCAAGCGACACCGTTTCTCGAATGATTGGGGGAAGAAAGTCGCCATCTTCGAATCCAGGTGTCATTGCTTCGAGGACGGAAGCTGACGCTACCATATCGCGCTTGAGCGTATCCACGCCAAAGAGCTGACTCTCGTTGTGGTAGAAATCCACGAGGTCAAAGGTCTGGCGTCGCTCCCCTGGAGAGGCCAATACTGAGAGTCTGCCGCGATGGGCAAGCAGTTGAAGTGATGGCTCAAACGTCGGACCACCCATCGCATTGAGAACGACATCTGCTCCGCTCCCGCCCGTAAAATCTCGAACGGACAACGCGTATTGCTCCGGCTGAGCGATGAAAAACCGGTCGACTATCTTGTCGATCGGGGATTCTGGGTGGGGGGATCTACGGTCGATCCCGATGACACGCGCGCCAATTCGTTTGCCAATTTGTGCCGCTGCTCCTCCGACTCCGCCAGCGGCGCCGACTACCAGTAATGTCTCGCCAGGCTGGAGTTTTGCGTATTCCACTACACCCAACCAGGCGGCAGTAAAGGACACGCCGACGGAAGCCGCCTGCTCATGGCTCAACGGACTTGGCTTTCGGCGTAAACTTGCTACGGGCACCCTCATAAATTCCGCGTGGCTACCATCGTGCGTAAAACCGCTATCTCCGGTTCCCCAAACTTCTTGCCCGACCCAATCAGATGGACCATCGACGACGACACCTGAGTAGTCCCTTCCCGGCGTGCGCGGCAAAGTAGTGTATGGGAACCTACCCGCGACGTTTCCAACATCGGACGGATTGATCGATGCCGCTCGAACGGCCACCAATGCAGTCGTTTCGTCGGCTGCCGGATTGGGTACTTCCTCCAATCGCAGCACGTCGGGGCTACCAAACCTGTCAAACCTCAGCGCCTTCATACGATTAACTCCAACTCACGAATATGCACCCCATTCTTACCGAAATGCGCTGGGACATGGCACGAACCGTCCTTCTGTGACTACATTCTCTCAAGGATGGGGCCATAGATATCGGTCACTTGAAGAGAAAAGTGCCTATTGGCAAGCGACGGCAGTTCTCGTGCGCGCTAGAGGCTCTTCCACATCCGACATACCGCATTACCCTACGGCCAGATCGGTTAATATCGGGTGTGGAAAGCGTGATGGGGCTAAGAGTTGCGGGGGCTCAGCTTCCGGTCACTCGCAATGTCGCTGACAACGTCGCGAGGATCTTCCGGGCTATCGATTTTGCAAGCGAATCGGAAGCGGATATCCTCCTGACTCCAGAGGGCTCTCTGTCCGGTTACTATCACGAATTCGATGCGACCGAGGTCAGCGATGGACTTGAGCTGGTCACTGAGAAAGCCCGGTCCAGCGGTATCGCCTTGGCTCTGGGCACTTGTTTCCAGGAAGCGGACGGCAATCGTTACAACCAACTGAGGTTTTACGCTTCCGACGGGTCGTTCATAGGCTTCCACGCCAAGATCTTGCTCTGCAAGCATGTCACTTGGGACGACCCCTCGCACGAAGCGTATCACTATCAGACCATGGAGCTTCGTACGTTTCAATGGAACGACCTGGCCATCGGCGGCTTGATTTGCAATGACACGTGGGCAAACCCCGAATGCACGCCGCAAGACGATCCCCATTTGGTCCAGAAGTTAGCTCAACTTGGCGCAAAGGTGATCTTCGTATCGATCAACTCCGGCCTTGGCCAGGGCGACAATCTGGCAATGTACCGCGCTTTTCATGGCTCTAATCTGCTTCTCCGTGCGCGTGCCGCCCATTTATGGCTCGTTACTGTCGATGCGGCGGATCCATCTGGCGTTCTCGCAAGCCAAGCTCCAACCGGAGTCGTGAGTCCACATGGAAATTGGGTGGCTCAGACCGAATCGGAAGGCGAGCAGATGTTTGCCTACACGATTGCGCTCGAACCCGACGTCTGAGCGAGGTGGATCCTCGAACTTCGCGTTCCACACCGAGGGCCGAGTGGTGCGGAGAACTTAATCGATAGCGGTGGTGATTTGGAACTCCAGAATGTCAGCTAACTTAAGAGAACAAGCGAATGGGTTCAAAAAAGCGTCGTCAAGAAAGGAGGTCAAATGTCAAATTCGAACGAACCAGCAGACCCAGATCGACTGACAACAGCGCTCGATTCTGCCGGGTAATGCTTTCAAGGCGGCTAGCAGAGCCGCTCAGGATGCGGGTTTATCAGTACTTGTCGCTGACGGTGGGACGATTATGAGCGTTTCTCCCGATGGCATGGACCTCCATTAAGGAATATGTGGATACCTCGACGAGCGGCGCCGGGTAGGAATATCCACATTGAAGACGTTAACAGATCCCTTGAATAAAGAAGTTCGCAGGACCGAACCGATCTGGATAGAGCAGACAGGTATAGGTTAATTCGATTAAGTTACTTGGCGTTAAGATCAAGCAGATCCTTGAATTGATTCGATGAGGCAGTAAGTCGAAGGATCCATTCTCGTGGAAAAATGGTCCATGCCAAACGTGCTTCAGATTTCAAGCCCGACTCTAAATGGTCCACGCAGCGTCTGGGTTGAGGCTGCTCCCAAATCGGAGAGCAATCGATGCTGTATTTTCCTCGATGCCGAGTTATATTTAGAGCGGGTGAAGGCAGTCCAGATTCTGACCGATCTTCAGGCAGAGCCGCGAATCCCTCCGACTACCAGCGTCTTTTTATCTTACGGCGAGACTTCGGAACGTCACCGGGACTATACGTGTAACCCAGCCTTCGCTGATTTTCTGGTTGAGGAGCTTCTGCCATGGATCAACGAAAAGACGCATCCACAGGAAGAGATCTTCCTCTGTGGACTCAGCCTCAGTGGTCTTGCGGCGATACATGCTGCGTGCGTGTACCCGAGTCTATTCAAGGGTGCCTTAAGTCAATCGCCATCTGCTTGGTGGAACGATGAGACAATGGCCAAGGAATGCGGCTCAGGTCAACCAAGAGGCTGCCGATTTTGGATCAGCGTGGGTTCCGCTGAGCAGCAAGAAAACGTGGCTCATGCACCTGGTTTGTTCCAAAAGACCAGCCAGGTCGACTCTTGCCGAAGACTGGCTAACAGTCTTCAAGGGAGCGGCCATGAGGTGAATTATCAAGAATTCGAAGGCGGCCACGATGCCGACAGTTGGGCCGCCGACCTTCCAAATGGCATGATCTGGCTACTCAACTGAGAGTCTGGGTGGCACCTTTGATCTTCGGCAGGCACGTCGGGCTTGCGGCTCACAGAAAAGCGCGTCAATCGCTGGGAATTCGACTTAGGTTTTCCCATCATGATAATATCTCGCTGACCAATTGGATCCCAATTTCATCGAAACGTCAATTTGTTGATTGGAGCTTTCCCAAAATGATCTTGCTCTCACTTAGGCTCTCGTGTCTCGCCCTGGCCGCCTTAAGCGCAATCGGAAAGCAGGCGACCAAGGATTACCACAATGATCTGCGTCTCCGAGCGGCGATTACGATGCGAGTCAAGATCGTGTCGCTGTCCGATTTTACAGAAAACTTGCAAAAGATCACCAAAGTCAAGTTCTTTGTTGCGCCGGATCTAGCCGATCGCAAGGTTACGGTGATCTTCCATGATCGGCCAGCTATCGAGCTTATGGATGCGATGAGGGCGGCATTATTCGTCGACTGGAAGGATACCGGTAGCGGATATCGGTTGATCATGCCTATCGAGGCCTCTCACGAAGAGACGGACATGATTGACGAAGAGCGAAACGCCCTTGCGTCCGGAATCCGAAATGGGCTGGAAGCGTATGCGAAGAGCGCGGACTTAACCGAGGAGCAGAGAGCCGATGAAATCAAACGGCTTGAACTCGAAATCACGGACTTAGCCACCAAGGCAACTCCTGACACCAATCCAGAAATCTCTGCGGATCGCCTGCAACTGGCGATCCTGCGCAATCGATCAGGAGCCCCCATCGCCAAGGCGTTTTCAAACGATCTCACCACCACCGTGCAGGCACTCATGGCAGGACAAATTGCTTTTGCATCGACCCGACAAGGCGACAACGTTCCTATGCTGCCCCAAAACTCAGCCACGTTCTTGCGAGGGATTCCACCGGATGCGGCTGGAATGGTCTCAATGATGCGCCTTGACACCAAAGAATCCAACCTGACTGGCCGTACGGCAACGATCACCGGGAGTCCAACAAGAGTCAATGTTGGTTGGATGTTCCATTGTCCCCTTGAATCGACTAGAGGGCTTCGAAGCTCGAAGTTGCTAGCTCGACTGGACAAGTGGTCGAAGGAGCGGGACCCAACCGTCCTCGGTAAGAAAATGGCCGTCGATGGTCCCCGTGAAATAGGTCCAGGATACAAGAACGAGGCGTTCACCCTTGCCGAGCATCTTGAGTACATCGCCGATCGGGCGGATGTTCCCGTCGTATCAGACGCATTTCGCCTTTCCTGCTCGCCTGGGCAGTACCGCTCAGATTCAACGGTTGGCGAATATTTAACTGGACTGCAGCATTCCTATTTGCTAAAGGGCACGATCGGGCCTACTGAATTTGGCTACTACAGAACCTTTGACGGTTGGCTTTTGGCCCGTCACAACACATACTGGCGCAAAATCATTCACGAGATTCCCGAATCAGTGATCCTTCCCCTTGAGTTTGCGGCCCAATCGAAATCACACCTTTCAACCGACGATTACACGACTTTTGCCGCGAGCCTTGGCCCCGAGAATGCACGGTTCGTGGCAAGAGGAGATGCGCTTATGAACTGGGCGGTTCGGTTCTCATCGATCCCATTGCACCAGTCTTTTTACTCGCTGCGCCTTTGGTCTACTCTTTCGGATGCCCAGAGGAAGCTCGCTGAGACCGATTCAGGACTAGACCTGAGCCACTTAAGCGCGACCCAGTCTGCCCTAATGTCCGAAGCATGGTTCGAGAAAATGTGGCGAGGGAAGGTTCCCCCAATCGCATGGGCCGCGTTCTTCACTGCTACCGGCCTGTCTTCGCTTTCTCCAGTGCTGCACTATACAGAGAGCGACGGAAAAATGTTTCTTGGGCAAGATGCCGTGAAGCTCGGCCCACCACAGAACCCACTGCCGACAGGCCCCGCCAAACTGGTCGGGTTCCACTATTTCCTAAAGGGAAATGCGGCGATGGGAGAGGACTTCAGCATCGAATCACCCGGCTAATTCGATGAAACCGAACCGATATCATCAACCCTGAGCGTTTCTTACTTCAAGGAACTCTCAAACGCGAACTGACCTGAGCCAACCTCCAAGACGGTTCCACTGCCTTCTTGCTTGACCAATCTTGCCCCCTCCGGCGCTTGACATGTCCCAGGGATCCATACGGTTGCTGAGGTGTTGGCAGGAATCGTAACATCGAGATGAAATCGGCTGTCCGTGCGGCGCCATGACGACTTGATCTTGCCGTAGGGGCTATCTTCAATGGCTTTGGCCCAGGTTAGATCGTTGACCGGTTGGGGGTGGATCAGGATGTGGTGAAAGGCGGGCGATTTCGAGTCGAGACCGATGCCGGCGATCCATTGGAAGAACCAGTTGCTGACGTCACCGAACATGATGTGATTAAGCGAAGACTCACCCTTCCAATCCTCCCACAGAGTCGTCGCGCCTTGACCGATCCACCAAGCCCAACTTGGCTGTTCCTTCCGCGTCACCAGCTTGTACGCTAGATCTGTGCGCCCGGCCTCGGACAGAACCCGTAAGACGAATTTGGCGCCCAGGATACCGGTATCGATGTGCCCTTGGGTTTGCACGTTTTGGATTAAGGCATCAAGGGCCTGAGCCTTCGAGTTGCCATCTACTAAACCAAAGTAGATCGCCATGGATAGGGTGGTCTGGCTGCTCTTTTGAAGCATTTCAGGGGTTAGGAACTGCTTGATGTAACCGACCTTCACCCTGCCGGCAAGGTCTGCGTACTTGGTAGCATCGTCTTGATTGCCCTGGATGTGAGCCGCCTTGGACACGATAAGCGCATCGACATAAAGGAAGATCGTCGATGTAAGCTGGCTCGAAGTCTCCGTCGACCATGGCACCCAGTCGCCAAGGCTGTCAAAGGGGACAACGTCATCCTTGGTCTGCCCGTACAGAAAATCCACGTATCGGCGCAAATTCTCGTAGTGGCTCTCCAGAATCCGGGCGTCCCCACAGTACTTGTAGAGATCGTCGGCAATGATCTCGTAGGCGCTATCCCAAGCCGGATGACAGGCGCCGCGTCCCCAGCCGCCGGTTGGGATAATCAAGCTCATGTTCCCTTTCGCGCCTTGATCGTCCCGCAAGTCGTCGAGCCACTTGGTATAGAAGGATGCCGACTTGAAGTTCATGAGGCCCGCCTCGGCCGCTAAGTGGGCGTCTCCCATCCAGCCGTTCTTTTCCCTCTGGGGACAATCGGTGGGAATGCTCTGGGAATTGCTGAGGTACGAGTAGCGCGTGGAGCGTTGGATCTTGTTCAGCACCTCATTGGAGCAAGCAAATTCGCCGGCGCTTTCAAAGTTAGTGTGGGCGAATCGGGCACGAAAGCTGTCCGACGTCACCTTCCCAGGAAACCCGGAGACTTCCATATATCGAAATCCGCTGTAGGAGAAGCGTTGCTCCCACTCTTCTACACCACTTCCCTTACAGATATAAGTGTCCGTTTGAAAGGGCTGAGGAGGGGTCGTCTTCGCCATAAACGTATCAATTTGTGAACGCTCGATCGCTCCGTCCCCGCGAACTCGCTCACTGTAACGCATCGTAATGCGAGTCCCGGCAGGCCCCTTGACACGAATTTGAGCATGGCCCGCGATATTCTGGCCAAAGTCGACCAAGTAGACGCCCGGCCCTGTTTCAGAGATCCGAACTGGCTTGATCGATTCTGTAATCGCGACTGGCGGGCACTCCCGCGCTGCTAGCATGCCTTTCGGCGCCGGCATAACGTCGACAGCCGACCAACTGCGGTCATTGAATTCAGAGGAGTCCCAACCTGGCATTTCAAGCCGCGCATCGTAGATTTCGCCGGTATATATTCCGTTGAACAGGATCGGTCCGCTCGATGCGCGCCAAGTGGAATCGGTAACGACGGTTTGGGTGCGTCCATCTGTGTAATCGATAAAGAGCGCGAGGCGCAAGCGCGGCCTCCCGCGCCAAGGAGCATTTTCGAAACGCCATGTTGCGATGTCGTGCACATCGAACCAACCGGTGCCGAGAATGGCGCCAAGCGCATTCGGTCCCGGTTTGATGGACGAAGTAACGTCATGCGCAATATAGAGAACCCGCTTATTGAAGTTGGTGTAGCCAGGATCCCGTTCTGTCGTTTCCCCGAGCTTCTTGCCGTTTAAGTGAAGTTCTGCATACCCGAGTCCGCATGCATAAACTGTCGCACGTTTGATCCGGTTTCCGGCGATGAACTGCTTTCGGAGGAAAGGTGCTGGCAACGCCTCGCGAGAACTCGACTGGATTCCCACCCACTCGCTTGCGCTCCAGGCGCGGTCGTCAAGCAATCCCATGTCCCAAGTCTGGACTCTGCTCCAAGGTGATGGCGCTCCGGTTGCATCCCACACGCGGACCATCCAGTAACACCTCTGCCGTGATACCAGCGGCCTTCCCCGGTAGGGAACCTGAATACTCGAATCAGACGGGACTTGTCCCGAATCCCATAGGTCGGCTTGGCCGGGAACGAGTTTCTTAGCATTGGAAGCAACTAGGACTTCGTAAGCAGACTGTTTCCAATCTCGCTCATCACATGCCGTAATCCAACTTAGTCTCGGCGATGAACTCTCGACAACGTTAGGATGCATTTGGTATTCACATCGCAGATCGGTCACGGTAGCGAGCGAATTCATCGTTTGCATTTGATAAGCGAGGAGCAGCGATGCGGTCAAAATGGCCATCGTGAGGACTTTACCGCACCCTATCGGTATTGTCCCGCCTTCATTTCTTCCTCATCTTGGAGTTCCACACTTGGCATACAACCAGGAGAAAACCAAATGAATAGAAACAACAACCACAAGAGCTACCTTCCAAGGACTTTGGCTTGGGCCGCCTTCCTTGCCCTAATATGTTCGGTGCAGGCAGATCTAAAGATGAGCGCAGTGGTTCGATCCACTGGACCTGCGATAGCAGGAGTGCCGCTGTCCGGTCAATATGAAGTCGATTTCCGGGGGAGTCAGGCTCGCATCGTTCAGCCCAACGGTTCCTCGACAGTCTTCGACTTTAGCGCTTCTCAAGTCTCCGTTCTGAATCCAAACACCAAAACCTACTATGTCGAGGCCCTTTCCACCCTACTCGAACCGGGCCCCGGCCCCAAGATGACAGCCAATGTCGCCCTGGATCATGCGTCGGCGCCACAGACGAAGTTCGGGACGATCGCTCGGAAAGTAACGATCTCGTCACAGTCCAGTGGCAGCGGTTCCGGCTCGACATCTGGAAATAGTTCCGCGAAAGCTCCCGTAGTGAATGCCTACAATCTGATCAAGTATTCCGGTTCCGGCTGGCTGGCAGATGGGTCGGCAGTCCAGTCGAGCATTGGCTCGATCGCTCCTTTGGTCTTGATTGGCGCGCCTCGCGCACTCTCCTCTTCTATCATCCAAACTCTGGACGAGGCAGGGATGGTCCCCATGACGCTTTCATTTGACTGGAGCACCGACGGACAAAACTCGCTGACTCTGAGCATGACGGTCAACACGATCGATGCGTCTACCCTTGAAGATTCGGTTTTCGCGATCCCTGCCGATTACAAAGAGGTGCAGAAACCAATCTCAAACTGACCCAACTGGATGAGCACACTTTCATGGTGTCTTCACGTTCGCATCGCACACTTAAATCAGAACCAGGAGAAGATGAGATGACAATGAACCCACTCGGTGCTCGGCATGTATCGCGAACCTTTGCTATGGTGACGTTCGTCGCGGTGCTTGCTTCAGCCAATGCCGACCTTAAGATGACGGTTGTGGTGAACACATCCGCCGAGTCAACCCGTGGAATTCCCAAGTCGGGGAGCTACGAAGTGGATTTCAAGGGCTCGCTTGCCCGAATCCTGGAACCAAGCGGCGCGGTCAGGCTATTTGACTTTGGCGCATCCCAAATCGCCGTCCTTGACTCAACAACTAAAACCTATTACGTCGATTCGATCTCGAATCTAGGTGGGGGTCCGCCAAGATCCCAAACTTCGGCAAGCGTATACCTGGATCATTCGACCGCCTCTCAAGTCATGTTTGGAGCCTCCGCGCAAAAAGTTCTGATCTCCTCCCAATCAAATGGAGGCGGGCAGTCTGGAGCTTTCAACGGCGGCAGTGGCGGAATAACTCCTTTGAGGCGGGGAGCCAGCAACGGTGGTGCGACTCAGGTTGCTCAGGGCAATGGGCCAAGCTCTTCGACAAATCAGTCGGGAACCGGGCGCGGAGGGAGTTCATCGATGAACTTCACCGGGTCCGCTTGGATCGCGAGTGGTTCGAGCGTCAAGGCAAGCATATCTTCGGTTTCTCCACTCGTGCTAATCGGAGCACCGAGGACACTCGTTGCCTCTATCGCCACAGTGTTGGACCAGGAAGGTGTGATTCCGGTAAGTTTCTCATTTAGTTGGAACGACGCTTCGAATAGAAGCTATTCGCTCGCAATGACGGTCAACGCCGTGGATGCTTCGACCTTGGAGGCGACTTTATTCAACATCCCTTCGGATTACACTCAGGTCAAGAAGCCACAATCCAAATAGCCTAGGCGAAGGCGGGGTCAGAATCGTTGTCGAGTACGGCAACGATTCCGTCCCCGTTCGGCAGGGCTCGAAAGATTCGAAAGCCTAAACGCTTGTGTAAGGCGATTGATCGCAAGTTATCATCGCCGGTGCCGTTGACAATGCGAGGAAGCCGCAATTGATCGAACGCATAGCGAAGCATCGCTTGGCTCGCCTCAAATGCGTAGCTTTTGCCCCAGAATCGTCTTCCGAAGGCGAACGACAACTCCACTTCGACTGGATCGAATTTTGGATCCGGCTCATCTTGCCAACGATAGAAGTAGTTCGGAGAAGGTCCCAGGCGAACCTGGCCGACAAATTCTCCAGTCTCTTTGAGGATCACCGCGCGCTTAGCCCACGGCAGATCGTCCGGGCTACGTGCCATCAGCATCGCCATCGTGACGCTATCCTCGGAGTAATCCAACGGTTTGGGCCCCCAAACGTCGGCGGTCGAGTAAATCTCCCGATGCACATCCTCTATATCCGCCAATTGGAATGGTCGGATTACCAGGCGTTCGGTCTCGATCCTCGACATTCGTGAATTATGCACGGTCGTCTGACACGCCTATTGCGATTGTGCAAGTAACTAAGGCGAGAGTCGGTGCGCGGAGACGATCGGGAGCGTGCGGGATGAGTCATGTTTGTTTCCACACACTGCTTACTAAGTTCCCGAAGTCCAGCAGCCGGCCCAGCGATTTGGTTCGAGACACGTGATTCGTCTTGCAGTCCTGGACTTTATTCGAGGCGCATCCTCCGGTCGGGGGTAGAACTAGACATCTATGCCGCGGTTTGCAGGTGCGCCGTCTATCCGATTCATCAAGGAGGCTTGCTAGTCTTGAGCCCACCGGAAGGCGACTTTCACATCGGCGACGTTCTCGGGTATTTGTACTTTCAAAGCTCCTGAGTCCCAATCCAACGGAAGTTCGATCCATCCGTCAGGGGTCTGAATTTCTACTCTCGCGGGCTGCGACTCGGAATAAGCAAGAAACTCGCCTCCGGCGTATACGGTCAAGAAGATGCTACGTCCATCCTGCCAAACGCTACCCATTCCGCTTCCTGGGTTTAGGAGCCGAGTCAAGCCGATCGCGGCAAAGCCTTTCTCGACGCGCGCAAGCGTAATCAGCCGATGCTCTAGTGGTTCCAGTTCAACAGACACTGGGCCCCGCTCAATTCTTCCATCGACGTAGGCGATGACAGATTCGCCCTTTAATGCAGGTATATCCTCGGATGAAATCGTTCCGGTAACGATCTTCCCTTCCTTTCCAAAGTGGCAGTGAAATGCTCCCACAATCCAATTCGAAGCGTTTGGCGCGAAAACCTTGAAGCACGACTCGCCAGCCAAGACGTTACTAAGAAGCGAATCGGCAGTTGGAACGGCCGGTGCGAGCGTCCGAGATACCTTGCTTCCGTTTAAAAGGAGACTCCGAATGAGTTCGAAATCATGGTGCCCGGGCTTGTCACTAACGTAAATGGGACCGCCGCTGAGCGCTCTTGCCGCGGCATGGAAAGAACCTGCTGGGTGAGAACTATGGAACATATCCCAATCTGCAAGCACGAATTGCCCGAACCACATGCCAAAAAGGGCGTTCGTTACAACATGCCGCCCATGCGTCTCCGGGTTGTTGGGATAAAAGTCGTCCGAGCTCCGCACGATGTTGCTTGCGCGGGCTGAGTAAAGCATGTCGGTCGAGCACGACATGCAGTTGATCAGATTCCCGGAAAAATGCGCATGGGCGGACCCCTCGAGAGCTTCCCGATATCGCTGCATCAGCTCAACTCGACCGCCTGAACCCTCGCCCAATCCCTCCAGCGCAGCTTGGTTGTCGACCTTTAGTCCATCAACCCCTTGAGACCGCAGCGAACGATGAAAATCATTGTAAAAACTGGCAATCGATGAGGGTGGCACCACCCAAGTAACTCCAATACCTTCCGGCACCGGTCCCTGAAACGTACCGTCCGCCCACCATTGCTGGGAGGAATGTCCGGCGAGAATGCCGGGGGCAAAGCGGCGGACCACCGGGCGAACCTGATACGAAGCAAAACTTTTCTGATCGGCACCTCCCCAATAGCCGTTCACCGCATGCCAAACCAAGAACGTGCGCACTCCGAATTCGCCTTTTGCGGCAGCGATGACTTGAGAAAGATCACCATCGAAAGCGTCGTTGGCGCCGAAGCTCGTGAGGATTTCCTCCTTTTTCTCCTTGCCAGTTCTCGTGGACAGCCACCCATCATCGAGAATGATAAAGCCAGGCGTGACGCCGCCTTCACGCAATGACCGTAAGCCATCCAAGACGCCACCCGGGGTCACGTCTCGATAAAATGCGTCCCATGTACACCACCCAAAATCATTGGCGAAAGCTGGAACTGATTTTTGGTCTCTGAGCGGGATCTTAAGGTGGAGAGCGACGTCTTGAGCTCCCTTTATCGCCATCGCGTGAGGATCGATCCCCTCAGTGACGTAAACCGCATCGAAGTCCGATGCGACAACCGCTGGATCTCCGCTGTCAATGTGAAGAACCATGCCCGACTCGCTTCCGTGCAAGGATGCACGGAAGGGTCCGTCGATCAACGGCGCGTAGAGGACAAACGAGTTATCGTCCAGTTCAGCGAGTAGCCACTGAACATCGGCGGGAATTTCCGACTCAGTATTGCCATATCGCGGTCGCATCCAAAACGGTTCATGCCGATAGAGGGCAACGAAGCGACGGAGGTGGGGGATTGGCCCGAGATTCCACGAACTGTGAGAAGCGGGGTTAGGCGCATTAAACCGTAAGATAAAGCCCGAGCCATGAACGCGTTTGATCATGCGATTGCAGTTTGCACGAATTGCTGTCCCTGGGCATCTAGCATTTCGTGCAGAGGATTGCCCGTGACGCCGGAAAGGGGTAACTCAATTCGCTCGTGACGCCTTGCCGACTCATAAAGAGCAAACAGAATTTCGGTTGCTCTCATCGCTTTGCGGTAGGACAGCTCCGGTTCCGAACCCGATTCTAAAGCGTCGATCGCATTGCGGACAACCCCAATCATCTGCTCGCCAGGTACCTCCTCGAACGTCGGGAAAGTCCAAGAAGGATCACCAAACAGGATTGCCCTTCTAATTTGGCCGTCCCAAAAGACCTCCACGAAACCCTCGCTACCCGTTACCCGTACCCCGCCCCAGAAGTCCATGTCCTGGCGGCCCGTTCGGATCGTGGCGTGAACCTCATTCTCAAACAGAAACACGCCCGTTGACATTCCTTCCGCCTTGATGCCAAAGAAGTTGACCGTCGAGGACAGGTCTACCGCCCCATGAACCCACTTCACAGGCAGGTCGTGGTTGAATGAGAGGGCCTGATCAACCGAATGAGTACCGCAATCCAGTAGGTGTGGCGGCGAAAAAAGATCCATCCGCTCGATTTGTCCGAATTGCCCTTCATCAAGCAGAGCTCTAACCATTCGGTTCCCAGAGGCAAATCGGCGCTGATGGCAGAATGTTAGTATTGTGCCACTTTCTTCGGCGATTTGAGCGATCGTTTGACACTCGCCCCATGTCGCCGCCATCGGCTTCTCGCAGAGGACAAGCCGGACTCCTGCCTTGACGCAGGCTTGAAACACGGGCAGATGCAAATGGGTCCAAAGCGCGATAACGGCGATATCAGGCTGTTCCTGAGCCAGCAGGTCATCGATATCGGAGTAAATCTTCGCACCAAGTTCAAAGTCTCGGTTAAATGCGTCGGCCGCTTCCTTGCTTACGTCTGCGAGCGCGACAACCTGAATCCTCGGGTCGGCAGTAAGTGCCGGCGCATGCTGGCGCGCACGCTCTCCACAACCGAGGATCACGGCTCGGTAAGCGGGTAGGGAGTCTTTTGCAACCGCTCCTGGTTGACTATCCGGTTGCATGCCATATGCCTTTGTGCTATTTGGATTCGACGAGTTTGAAGATTGAATGCTGTTCATTTACCACCAGTCAGCGAAATGCCACGGGCAAAGTACTTTTGCCCGAATGCGAAGATGACAAAGATCGGAATCAAGACGATCATCGAGCCTGCCATCAGGAGCCCGAAATCGGTTTTGTGAGCTTGCTGGAGTGACCGAAGACCAACCTCCAGCGTCATGAGGTCTGGATCGTTAAGCATCAGCAACGGCCCCATGAAGTCTTTGAATCCTGCAACGAAACCGAGAACCCCCAACGTCGCCAAAACAGGGGCACAGTTTGGGAGAATGAGCCGCCAGAAGATCACCGCGTTTGTGGCTCCATCGATCTTTGCCGCCTCATCCATCTCACGCGGGATTGCAAGCATGAATTGCCGGATGAGAAAGATCGAGAAAGCGCCTCCCCCGAAGAATGCCGGAATGACAAACGGCCTATAAGTGTTGATCCATCCTAATTTGGCAAACATAACGTAGCCCGGGATCATGGTTACGACTCCCGGCAGCATCATCGTACTGAGCAAGATGATAAAGAGCCGGTCCCGCCCCCGGAATCGCAAGCGTGCAAAAGGATACGCGACCACTGCCGCAGTCGTGACACTTGCAACCGTCGGCACAACGGATAAGAACAGCGTGTTGAAGAACTTTCGCACGAAATTCAGGTCGGGGTCGGTAAGGACGGTTCGATAGTTCTCCCAAGTGACGTGGATCGGCCAAGACCACATCGAGGTGTTTCCAATCTCGTTATTTGTCTTCAGCGAGAGCGAGATCATGATATAGAGGGGTAAGAGAAAGAGCAGAGCGCCGAAAACCAACACCACCATCAGCACCGCGTAACGGATGCGGTTGCCGTAGCGACCTCTTTGAGCCCGGCCTTCGTATTCGTCCACCCTTGCTTTGGCAGCAACGTCCACTACTTGAAGTCCCCCTCGTAAAACACCCATCGCTTGGCGACCGCGAGTTGGAGGACGGTAAAGACCATGATGACCGCAAAGAGGATCCAAGCGATGGCTGAAGCGTAGCCCATCTTGAGCTGGCCAAACGCTTGATCGTACAGCCAAACGACGGCAAATAGCGTCGCCCGATCGGGTCCGCCGCTCGTAATGACAAAGGCCTGACCGAACACCTGCAGAGCACCGATCACGCCTGTAATCAGGGAGAAGAAAACATACGGCGTCAGTAGAGGCAGCGTGACCTTCCAGAATTTCTTGACAATTCCAGCCCCGTCAAGGGTCGCCGCTTCGTAGTAGCTGGTCGAGATCCCTTGCAGTCCGCCCAGGAAGATGATCGTCCCACCCCCAGCACCCCAAAGGCCCATGATGATAAAAGCTGGAATCACGGTCTTCGTGTTCCCGAACCAGTTGATTGTTTGGCCCGGCGTGCCGATTAAGTTGCTCAGAAAAGGACCAAGATGGAGGAACCCGGATCTGCCATCCGCACCGTAGAGGAAGGCGTTGATGAGCCCTTGGTCTTTGTCAAAAAGCCGCATCCAAATCAGCGACATCGCAACCGCACTGGCAAGAGAGGGGAGATAGTACAGCGACCGGAAAAGTGGAATACCCTTGACCTTTTGGTTTAGCAGGAGGGCCAAGCTAAGCGCCGAAACGATGCCCGCTGGAATACTCAGACCGGCAAATAGAAAAGTCTGCTTCAGAGACACGAATAACGTGTCGTCCACGTGCGGGTTGAGAAGATCGGCATAGTTTCCGATTCCCCGCCATTTCGGAGTCTGGATTATGTCGGAGTCGGCAAAACTCAAGAGCAGCGAATAAATCATCGGCCCAAGAGTCAGCGCTATTCCACAGAACCAGGGAATGAGGAATAGGTAGGCACTACGGCTCTCCTCACGTTCGGATCGGCTCAGTCTCTTCTTGAATTCGGGAAGGTAGACCCAAGCGACCAAGGCGACTACAATCGCGATGCCCGCCGCAAGACCCTTGGCAAAAGGATAGGGTGGGCCATCTGCACGTCGGATAGCGAGTGCCAACTTTGCCGGCTCGTCCGCCTGAAGTTTGGACAGCATCTCCTTGGCCGACTTCTCGCCTGATAGTACGGCATAGTAAGCTCCTCCCAGATCACCCTGAACTCCGGCGGAGAACCATTGCGGCAGATGTCGGTAATAAACCCTCTGGGCAAGCGCGTCGGTGATGATCAGATGATCGGGGGCCATGTGGACCCCGACCGGGGGAAGCCATACTCCCGGCTTCAGGGCGAGCGCCCGTATGGAAGGCTGCGTTTCACCGGTTTGGGCGATGGCCGTCGTACCGATTGGACCGCAATACCACTTGATCCACTCCCAAGTCTCCTTGGGATGATTCGAAGTGTTAAAAATGCCTAAACCGCCACCTTCTCCAGGCAGGTAAGGCGCTTCCGCATGCGCGTTCCGAGGAAACGGAGCAATGTCCCAATCCTCTGTCATTTTCTTGCGCATGTCTCGGATCTCCCATGCTCCCGATTGGAGCATCGCAATCCGCCCCTTTCGGAACTCGTCTTGCATCGTTGAGCCCGAACCGAGGGTTACGTCATTGTTACTGGGCATCCAGTGATAGGTGTTTAGGCAGTCGGCGGCAAATTGAAACACGTCGACGACTTTTGGATCGGTCAGAAACAGCTTGGTAGGCTTGGCGTCGTTGTCCCACATCCTCACGTTGCTCGAGACCAGCAACGTTTCCATCCAAAGTTGGGGCCAAGCGGCCGCAAGGCCAAACTGATAGGGCACCACTGAGCCCGGTTTCTTTCGGGTGAGTTGGCGCATCGTCCAAATGAAATCCTTCTCACGCAACTCAGGCCGAATCTTCGTATCCCATGTCCATGAACCGTCTGGGTACGGAATTCCCGCTTCGCGGAATAGGCGCTTGTTATAGTAGATGATGGCGGTGCATCCCAAGTCTCGTGGAAGCGCATAGAGCTTGCCATCCAAGGTAAGTGCATCGACGATCGTCGAGTAACGTCCTTTAAGGTCGACTTCTGAACTGTTAATGTCTGGGAAATCCGTAAGGGATTTCAGCGCACCACGACTTGAGAATGTGATGATCGTGTTCGCGCTGAATACGGCGCAGTCTGGAGCGACGTTAGCCGCGTATTCCGCGAGCATCTTGTTGTCATAGTTGTCCGCGATCGGCTCAAGCTTGATGTGGATGCTTGGGTGCGATGCCTCAAAGTCCCTGACTTGTCTATTAAGGAGCTTGAGGTTATCGCCGCCATAGGGGCAGGCAAACCGAATAGTGACTGGGTCAGCGTAGCATGCAGCCGACAGCAAGATCCCGGAAAGTGCTGTTAACCACCTCATTATTCGCTGGCCCTCCCTGACTCACCGCCTGCGATGGAGCAGTTAAGCATTAAAGGCTCTAATTACCGGAGGGAGGAGGAGTTGTGGCCTTTGGCGGCTGCCCCTTCTTCGAAGAATCGATCATGCCCTGTACCCATTGTCGCATGCCCGGCTTCAGCGTGTTGATGTCTGGCTTCTTCTCGAAAGATGCCTTAAGCGCAGCGTCCTTTGCCGGATCGGCTTTCGAATCGCCTGCACAACCTGCCAGTGCGACAGACAAGACAACTACAACCATCCAAATTGGTTTCATCGACTTAACTCCTTCTAAGAGGCAGGTTGCTTGCGCAACCTGCCCGAACTTTCTTAGCGGGTCGAATCCCACATGTTATTCTTAGGTTGATTGTATCCGTCTGGGTTGGTCTGCGACGGCTTCATCGATTTGGCATGGCCGTCGGCGAAGGTGAAGTTAGCCTGCCCGTTAGACGTTATCGAGACGGCTCCGTTAGGACCCTTACCGTAGTCGGTGGTTGTGAGCAAGGTGTCAGTTGCTGGCTTCAGTGAGTTGGAGTCAGGAATACTGGCATCTGGGTATGCGAGGGTACCAGTTTGGGACGAGTTATCCCACATGATGTAACCCCACTCAAACTGCCAGGACGAGACCTCTGGAGCTCCTTCAACCGTAATGTCGGTGTTGTACTTCGGTGCAAGCATAACCGTATTGGCTGCCTGAGTGACCGCTGTATCGTTGATCGCGCTGCTCACCCACCAAGGCTCCCAGCCAAGATTGATCAGGCCGACAATTCCACGAGGCGTATTGTCGATCGTGCCGCCCTGTGCGTCATATCCGCCACCCGAAAGGCTGTTCGGTACATACGAAATCGCCGGTCCGAAGAAGGAATCGGCGCCGGAGGCATTAATAGAAGCCGCGTCGGTGTCGAAAGGCGAATAGAAAAGCGTCGCGGACTTGATGTATGGCTGAACATTGGTCGCCCAGCTCGATTCGGGCCATTGTGGAATGTTGCTAAAGTCGTAGATGCCACCGGTTGGGTACATCTCATCGTGGTCGTTGGTGTACATGAAGAAGCTCAGGCCGATCTGCTTGATATTCGAAAGATCGGACGTCCGCTTTGCAGCCGCCTTGGCTTGGGCAAAAACTGGAAATAGGATGGCGGCAAGTATCGCGATGATCGCGATGACGACTAGGAGTTCAATAAGGGTAAAGGCACGTTTCATATTAATTACCTACTTTGGTATGTTTGCTACAATGCGCATGTCGAAGAGATTCTGTGAATAATCGCATTCGCCCCTTATCGCTAAGAGCCTTTGAAATCCGTCGGTAACAGTCGTGTGACAAGCCTCGAATCTTTGCGGTGCATGTTTCCACCACCATTTTCAGTGCGGGTGACTTCAGCGTCTCCATTGCGATCCGGTTCTCCGCCAGGCGGCGTTGAACGCGTTTATTCATTTGAGTGAACGCGTTCATCATACAACATGTTCTTGCGCGAGAGAACTATTTTTGTAAAAAAAAACGATGCCCGCAGAAACTACTACGCCTACAAGGGATGGCGCGCGCTGCAAGGAACCGGACCGGTCGACTCTCGAACGATCAAGCTAGGGGGGAACTTGATGATTTCTCGGGGGAGAGTCGGATCCAATACTCGGTTGATGGTCATTTCTGCGGACTTCAAACCGATCTCGTGCAATGGATTGGGAATGGTTGTCAATCGAATCCCTCGATCCTGCTCCAAATAGGAATCATCGACACCGGCGATCGAAAAGTCCGACGGAATCAGGTAGCCGAGACTTCTCAGTGCTTCATGCAATTGAATGGCGATGCCATCATTCCAACAGAGCAGTGCAGTGGGACGTCCCTTTCCAACGGCTGCAATTCGCTGAGCCAGTTTCACAGGAGCCTCATCGCGGTTCAACAGAAAACGCGGGATCCGTTTGCCAACGGCTTCGCAGAAACCTTCGTACCGTTCTTTACTGCTGACTTGTTCACCGACGCTCGTCACGAAGCCGAGACGCTTGTGACCGAGTTCCATAAAGTGTTTGGCAATCATCCGCCCGACTTCATAATTGTCTAGGTCGACCGAACTGACGTCTTCCAACCACGCGGTCGAGCCGATTTGGACTACCGGAGCGCCACGATCGTGCAGTGAAGGAACGATATCTTGATCGGGTTGGGGAGCGACGACCACAAGCCCGTCACAACGTCCATCGTACTTTCGGCGCACCGCGTTTCCGACGTCGTCCCACATCCGCTCGGCGAAGATCGTGACGCTCCAGCCGCGAAAGGCAGCCAACTCCAACACGCCGTCCAATAAGAGATGGATGTAACTGTGCCGCCGCAACGGTTGTTCCGTCAGGTGGGGAACGATCATTCCGATGTTATGGGCGATAGCCGATTTCTGATTTTTTTCGAAGGGAGGCGGCTTGTATCGAAGGGCTCGAATCGTTGACAGGATCCGTTCTTTTGAGGCGGGATCGACTCTTTCGTCGCTCCCGTTCAGCACTTTCGACACCGTGCCGATGGAGACTCCGGCGTGCTTGGCTACTTCTCGAATCGTTGCCATAGTTTTAGTCGAGCTTTGTTAAGGTTACCCCTGTGCCCGTGAGATAAGATGGTAACTCCCAGCATGCCAAGTTGGCAAGAAACTCTTGGTATTCTAGAGTTCGATTGTAGTGACTCGATGCCTTGCCTGAGAGGGTTGTTCATTGTTGAACGCGTTCATTATAGTCCGAGAAGGGTGGAGTTAGTGCCGAAATGACTGGAAAAAGACTGGTTGTTCTGAGTCCCAACGTGATTTCTTGGCAGGAATTACCCGTTCGTAATCCAGGCCAAGGGGAGATTCGTGTTTATCCGGAGTTCGGTGTCGAAAAACACGGGACCATGGCCGCATTTGTTAAGGGTTATGGGAATGAGCGCGGTCGTTGGGATGGAGAACATCGCATCCATCGAGCGGAGGGAGTCGTATGGCCTTACCCGATACCGCTGGGAAACATGCAGTTTGGCAAAACAGAGACCGGCGAACGTGTTGCCTGGTGGGGCGCCTTTGAGGACCACCCAATCGTCTCGTCTGATTCACTTCTGCACATGGACGACTTGGATTGGCGCGACGCAGCCATGCAAGATCCAGGCGAGTTCGCACTCGGAGCCTTGCGCGATGGCAATGTGCGTATTGGAGACAAGGTAGCCATTTTCGGACTTGGAGCGATCGGGTTGGCAGCCGTTCAACTGACGTTCGTCGCAGGCGCATCCCAGGTTTTTGCATTGGATCCGATCAGGTCGCGTCGAGACATTGCTCAGGCTTTTGGAGCGACACCGCTGGACCCCACGCTTGGAGACGCTGGATTGGCGATTCGAGAGGCAACCGATATGATCGGCGTGGATGTCGTCGTCGACTATTCAGGTTCGTGGCGCGCCCTTCAGGCGGCTTTCCGAGGGGTTGCCTACGGTGGCGCCATTGCGTGTGGCGCATTTCCAGCGCCCTTCCCAGCAGGCCTGGATCTAGGTGGGGAGGCACATATGAACCGATCGAAGATCGTCTTTACCCGAGCCTGTTCCGATCCAAATCCTGACCACCCAAGGTGGAACGAGAATCGCGTTCGCAGAACCGTCTGGGACATCATCAAGCAGGGATCGCTCAAAGGCGACCGCATCGTCGACGACCCTATCCGATTCACCGATGTAGATCGCATCTACCCCGAAATCGCCGCCCATCCAGAAGACCACTTGAAGCTGTCGGTCAAATACTAGGCAAGATCGAGGCTCGGGTATGTCTTGTCGCGGTGTGATGGTCAGATCGGAGTTAAGAACGGTCATGGAAGGACGCCGCATTCTAATCGCTTGTAGCGCCGTATCTGGCGGTGCGTTTCGGACTCAGTCGCGGAGAACTCGCCCAGTTAGGTGAAGAAATACCTCTTCCAAAGTGGGAGACATGGTTTGAACACTGTCGATTCGCTCTCCTGCTGATCTGATGGCCATCAGGACATCCGACAAGTCGCGGTTCAGGTCTTCCAGTTCGACACTTAACCGCCGCCCCTTCTGAACGAATGCGGTCATACCCTTGAGTCCGCTGAAATCGACTCGGGGCGATCGGTCAAGCTCAATAATGACCACTGTCCTATGAGGAGCCAGTTTATGCAGCGAGGCCAAATCCCCTTCGGCGATAATGTTTCCCGCATCAATGATGGCGGCTCGATCGCAGAGTCTTTCGACCTCTTCCATATAGTGAGTTGTGTAAAGCACCGTTTTACCGGCGGCCATAAGCACCTCGAGAGTTTCAAATATCGCATTGCGACTCTGGGGGTCGACTCCGACGGTAGGTTCATCGAGGATTAAGAAGTCCGGTTCGTGCAACAGCGCGGCGGCAATGTTAAGGCGACGCTTCATGCCTCCGGAGAATTCCTTGACCGGCCCCTTTTGACGATCTTGAAGCCGGACATCTTCGAGCACCCTATTCATTCGCTCTCGAAGATGTCCACCGGTTATCCCGTATAGCATGCCGAAGAACTTGAGGTTGTCGACGGCAGAGAGTTCCTCGAATAAGGCCAGATCCTGTGGCACATAGCCGATCTTGCGTTTCACCGACTGGCTGTCAGGAGTAAGCCGTTCCCCGTCAAGCCGAACTTCGCCCGAATCGGCACGAAGGGTTCCGGCAATGATCGAGATGACGGTCGTCTTCCCGGCTCCGTTTGGGCCGAGCAACCCGAAGCAAGAGCCGGTTTCAACCCTTAAGTTTACGGATTCAACGGCAACCGTTCGTCCGTAGGTCTTTTTGAGACTGGTGACCTCAAGCACGAATGACTAGTTTGGCCACCATTGCACCCCATATTGGTCAGGCAGCAACACGGCCTGATTGCAAGGTACCGTACCGTAGCTTGGATTTAGGCCACTGATGTTAACCGGCGCCGTACTGGTTAAGCAGTACATGGACGCTCGCCGGGAATCGTCCTTGGGTACTCCTACATAGATCGTCCCGATCTGGGTATTTGCAAGCGTGCCTCCCTTAAAAGGAATATTCTTCGCGTGACCATCCAAGAAATTGATATTGAAGTTGCCGCCGTGCCGCAGATGGGAATTCACCTGAACCGAGGTTGACGTGCCCAGCACGACCTGGTCGAGGATAGAAGCCAGAGCGGACATTTTAAAACGGGATGCGTTTGTCGTGTCCCCCCAAACCGCAAAATCGGCGGGGCTATCGGCACTGGTGCTGGACACGCCGGTGTCTACGAGATACATGTTATCGGCGCTAAGGGTCTCAGTCGTAAACAGGCCTCCGCCCGCCTCGGGAATAAATCCCCAGTTATAGCCGTATCCCAAGCATCTTTGGCTGGTCGTCGGTGCACCGAATAGGTTCGGGAACGTGTTAAACGAACAGGTCGCGAGGTTCTCGGTTCTATCGGGACAGTAGAACACGTCCATATTCTTCACGTACGGTTGAAGTATTTGAAAAACGTCCTCCACAGTTTGCATGTCGATCGTCTGATAGATCGAAGGGGTCATGTCATCGTAATCCGTGTCGTACATTACAACCCCGATTCCGATCTGTTTGGCGTTGCTGAGGCATGCCGTCCTCTTTGCGGCCTCTTTAGCCTGGGAAAAGACGGGGAATAAAATGGCTGCCAGAATTGCGATGATTGCGATGACAACCAAAAGTTCGATCAATGTGAAGGCACGATTCAAATGCATAAGTTCTCCGTAACTCAGTTGGTTTTACGATAGTTCGAATAAGATGATCAGCGAATGAAACCTGTATATTTGAACCTCTTAGCCTGCCTCCCGCATGTTTCGAAACCTCAACAGAGCGAGCAACGCGAAGACTACAGAGAAAGCCAATAGTGGACCAATGAAGGTCGCCGCTTCCGCAAATCCTAATCCCCGCCAGGTGACGGCATCAAAGCCCTCCACTGCCCATTTAACCGGAAGGAATCGCGCCGCACTTTGAACAAAAGCGGGCATTTGCTGAATGGGAAACCAGGCGCCTCCCGTTGCCAACATGATTAAGATCAACAGGATAGAAATTCCGCGGCTCTGGGTCTCAGTTCGACCAAGGGTTGCCATCAGCAACCCAAATGTACCAGCCATTAAAGCGGCAGCAAAGGCAATTCCGAAGAAACCTGAATAGCTGCCTAAAACTCTGATTCCGAACAGCAAGGCGCCGAATCCAAACACGGTCAGAATGATACAAAATGCGAGGATTGTCGAACTCAAGCCTCGGGCTAGTAGGAAAATGCTAGGCGGCACCGGCGCTGAACGCAACCGCTTCCAAATGCCAAGCCGCCGCTCCCTCGAAAGGGCCACTGCCGATTCGATCGCAAAGAACAGAAGTCCCTGCAGTCCAAATCCTGAGTAATCGTGAGCCGCCTTCCCCCATTTTATGGACGCGCCATTCGGTTGCGCATCCAAAAGGGTAACGGGAGCTTCGCCGTTGCCGGCAAGTCCACCGAAGGACTCGGAAGCTGCGGCAAACGAGGCAGCCCCGATCACGGAACCCTTGGCAATCTGGACTTCTTCCGGTTTAGAAGGATCGGAGAGGGTCGTCAATCCCGCCTTGGGCCCTCCGATTAATGCCGACGAAGCCAACTTACCGAATCCAGAAGGAATCATCAGGGCAAATGTAGCCCTTCCGGTTTGTACTTCTGCCTTAGCGCTTTCCCAAGTCCGGGCGACGGGTGTGACAGAGTCGCTGGTACTTAGCCTCCGAAGTATCGAGGCGGATATCGCCGAATGGTCTTGATCGTCGACGAGAATTTGAATGAGCGAATTCGGCGTGCCTTCCGATGCTTTCGAGTCAAGCCAGCCCAGGATGGATGCGATCAGCACAGGCACGACGAACGACATAACAACCGCTTGACGATCGACACTGAACATCTTGGCGTCTTTCCACAAGAAGCCAAGCAGCCACCCTATCACCTGCTTCACCGCGCGTTTCACGAATTCGCTAGATTATCCGTATTCGCGTGGAAAAGGTCGGATTGTGCAAGCTGCTCCAGCTTGATCAGGGGGCGATCCGGGTTGTACGACGCGGTGACCCAACCGTCGTTTACCATCGCCTCTAATGCTTCGACGGCGGTTCTCAAGCCGTTTGGTCCTGCTTCGGGCCGGAAACACCAATCGCTCTTGATAAGCGAGAGTATTTGATCTATCTGGTGGTACTGAGTCAATATTTGGCCCAAGAAACGATAGACACCTCGTGCAGGCAACATCCGACTGTCTCGACTAAGCGCGGATGTCCTCTCGATGTGGCCCTCGTGGAAGATCGCGATATCCGCCTTGACCGCGCCATGCAGGTTCAAGGCGAAAACGTTATTCTTGGAGATTTCCCACTCGGGCGCCGAATCGTTAAAGGCGTTTACTAGCCACTTCGTACCGGCCAACGTAAATCCGGCAACGCCAGCCCCACCCATCTGCACGAAGCCCCCGGTTCCCAGCCACTGCCACGCATCCTTGCCGGTCAAAGGCACGCCGGACTCGTTTGCAATCGTACCGGTGTATTCGATGAGGTCGGTGAAATGGGCGTTCGATGAGTACCAATAGTCGGCGAACTGAATATGGGTCCTTATTCTTCTTGCTTGGCTCTTCTCAAACTCGGCCCTAAGCCAGGTTGCATCGTGGGCGCCTCGGTCCAACTCGGCGATTGTGATGGCCGCCTCTTGGGCGCCCACGAGAGCCAAGCTGATTCCGGCCGCAAGGATCGGATCGGCAAATCCTGCCGCTTCGCCGATCAGGAACCAGTTCTCGCCTGCCATCTGCGTTGCCATAAAGGACCAATCTTTGGTCGTAAACACGTTTGGTTCGGCAATCGCGCTTTCGAGCAGAAGACGAGCGTTCGGCTCCTCCTTGAGGGCTTCAACATAAAGGTCCTCAGGCCGTTTGCCTGACTTCAAGTAATAGTCTGCCGGCACGATAAGTCCGATGCTGGTCCGTGTCGACGTAATGGGAATGATCCAGATCCAGCCCCAACCGAGACTCAGCACTTGGACGCGAGTCCCGCTTGCGCCGATTGTTACCGCCCATTTGGCGTCCTGCCAATATTGCCAAATCGCGATGTTCCGCAATGCCGACGGTTCAACAACTTCAACGCCAAGAGACCTTCTCATCAATCCCGAACTGCCAGACGCGTCGATATAGTATCGAGCGGTTATCAGTGAACCGTCCTCGAGCCTGAGGCCAGTGACCGATCCAGCCGTTTGGCAGACTTCTGACACCTTCGTCTCGTGCCGAACCTCGACCCCCACCGAAGATGCATGATCCAACAAAATGGTGTCGAAAATCGAGCGGTCTACCTGATAGGCCGTGTTCTTTCGCTGTCCCTTATACTCGGCAGGGCGCGGAACGTCGTTGTAAGGCTGACCAGCGAGAAAATCGAAGTCCCAAAGGTCGTTGGACGACCCCCAGCGATAGGTTGCCCCAATCTTCACGGGAAAGCCCGCGGCTTCAATTTTGTCCCAGCAGCCCATACTGTCGAGGACCCGGCATGCGACCGGCAACAGGCTCTCGCCGACGTGATCCCGGGGAAACTTCTCCCGTTCCAGGATCAAAACCTTCAGGTTTGGACAGTATTTCCTAAGCAGGGATCCAATACACGAGCCAGCGGGTCCGCCGCCGATGATGGCGACATCATAATCGGTCACATTCGGTTCCATGGATTGAAAGAGGATTCGAGACTTATGTTACCCACGGGGGATTCCTCAGGCTGGAGTAGGCGCCGCCCCCAGGAACGGCGACGCGCCGGTGCGAATTGCCGGCCCACCAATGCCTTCCAATCACGGCATGCTATGGATTGATTTCAAGTTCCAAGAACTCGCCAAGTAGATCTCCGTATCGCTGTCTCTTGTTTACCGACGCGGTATCAACCGGACGGCGGACGCGCCATACGCTGGGGGTGGAAACGAATCGTTCGTTATCTTGAGGACGAATGCAGGCGGGGTCCCAATCGAGACCGCAAAAATCGAGAACCTCTCGCATCTTATGGTCCGGATCCGTCGCAAGTGCTTCATAGCTCACTTCTAAGAATCGGTCCGTCGGTATGACACCTTTCCAATGGGCCCGAAGTCGCTCGTGTTGGCGAAACGCATGGATGATGTTGCCTTTATGGTTGCCGAACTCGGGTGGTTTGCGAAAGTAAGTTGTCCAGATCGAAAGGCAGTTATCGATCGGGTCGCGTACCATGTGGATGATCTTGGCGTTTGGAAGGCAAGCATGAATGAACCCGAGAACGGTTACATTCCCAGGCATTTTATCGGTTACATTCCCGTCTCCTGGTGTTACTCTCGCCAGTACTTCCAAATACATCGCAGACATTTGACTCATCCGAGCGGGATCAAGCTCCTTCCCGCTTGACGTTAAGCACTTCGGCCCTTCATCCATCCAGAACCAAACTTCGCCGGCTCCTGTCACTCGGCGATGAGAGGACAGCATTTGTTCCATTAGCGTTGTGCCCGAGCGGATCATGCCGAGAACAAAAATAGGTTGGGCGGTTGGATTCCCGAATGATCGGAATTCGTCCAGAAACGACGCCGTAAACAACTCGATCGAGCGATCAACGAGGTGTTCAAAGGCATGTGGGTCCCATGGATCGGATCGACGGTAGACTTCGCAGCTGGCTCGGTTTGCGACTTCAATGTGCTGCATCGCTTCGGCATGCATCTTCAGGTCGTCGAACGCTTTTCCGAGCGCATATTCTAAAACGATCCTCTCATGCAGCGACGTCGTGGGGGATTGAGTTCGAACGATCATCCTCTCCACAAGATCTCTATGACTGGAATCCACCTTTAGGTTCTGAACTTTGCAGAAGAGTGGGGTCGCTTGATTCGGGTCGATCTCAAGCGATCGGTCCAAATGCCATTCAGCCTGAGAGAAGTGCCCCATCTGTTGATGGAACATCCCCATGAGCCCGTGGGCTTCAGCCGAGTTAGGATTAGCCGCAAGGACTCTTGCGATGTACGCTTCGCATTCGCTCGGCATGCCATCCTGAGCCATGACCTGGGCCATCAGGAGATTGGCGCCGGGATGGTCGGGAGCGATCGAGAGCGCCTCCACCGCCATTTGACGTGCTTCAAGGTACTTTCGCTCCAATAGCCTTGCTTGGCCGATCGCGACCAAGTGAATTGGATGCCTAGGCTCGAGTCGCTTTGCTTCCTCAAGCACTTGGATCGAGTCCGTGAGTTTTTCTTGGCGCATAAGGGCCACTCCCAGATAGTGTAGCGGCAAGGGCGCCCTTGAAAAAGACAGCACTTTTCGCAACCGGAGTTCTGATTCCGGGTACCGGCCCAAGGCAAGGAGGCACATTGCAGCCGTGAATAACGAATCCGGTTTCAGAGGATCAAGCTGCGTTGCATGGTCGGCACGCCCGAGGGCTTCTTCGAATCGACCCACTTTGCGCAACGCGTCGCTGCTCCAAATCAACGCCTCAACAGAGTTGGGATCAACCGCAAGCACTCGGTCAAGCTGCTCAATTGCCTCCAGAAGCCGTCTCGTCCTCGCGAGAACCACGCCCAGAATCAACCGTGCCGCAGCGTCGTCTGGGCTTGCTTCGAGGGCTTGCCGACTAAGTGACTCGGCCTGGGCCAGGTTGCCCGTTCCAATCGCCTCGGCGGCCGAATCTATCAGGGATCGCATGCGTGGTGACGATTATGGCAGCCATTCGAAAAGGCGTAGGGCAGCCTCGTACCCTGGAACGTCCCCTTATTGAATTAATTCGGAAAACACTCCCAGGTAAGGTTCGTAGTTCCTCCACTGTTCCTTTGATGTCCGGTAAATCGGCTGTCTGACTTGCCAAACGCTGGGCGTGTTGACGACTCGCTTGTTGTCATCGTGTCGAAGGCATCGATCGTCCCACTCCAGATCGCAGTAAGCAAGTACCGCTCGGATGGTCGCTTCGCTATGATCGACCAGATCCTCATACTGCACGTCAAAGTAGTCGCCATGCGGTAACACCTTTCGCCAATGCTCGGTAATTTCTTGATTGCGCCGGTAGGCGAATACAATGTTCTCCCTAACATGCGCGAATTCAGGGGGGAACTCATACGGCGTAAAGTATATCGAAAGGCAATTATCGACCGGATTCCGATTCATGTTGATAATCTTTGCGTTGGGGAATAGTATTTTGATAAGGCCAACGACCTGGATGTTTTGAGGCATCTTGTCGGTCACCCGTCCCTTCGGCGAGATCTTGGCGAGCAAATCGAGGTAGTCCTCCGCGAGCTTTCTGGCCCGCATCGGTTCGACAAGCCGTCTCGCGACGTCGACGACTTTCGGCGCACGCTCCAGCCAAAACTGTAGTTCCCCTCCTGCTGTCACCTGGGGATGGCTCGAGAGAATCTGCTCCATCAAGGTGGTGCCCGAACGCATCATGCCTACGATGAAGATAGGCTTTATGGACGAGTTGCTTAGCTCCGCATGGCGAGCGATAAACTCCCTCGTAAACAAACCCATTGTAAGCTCGAAGGCGGCGCCATAGCGGGCTGGATCAAATGGCTTCTTGGCCAAATGCGTTTGATATCCACAATCATTCGCCTCGTCATATTGACGAATCGCCTTTTCGAATTCGTTTAAATCTGCCCAGCCCTTACCGATCGCGTAATGAAGGAAGGACCTCTCAGAGGTAGGCATGCTTTCGCTGCGGGCCAAGTCCGACAAACGATCGAGTTCTTGCGCGTCCCCTGCTTTCGTCTTTTTGCCAAGCCGCAATCCCCAGTGACTGATCCCCTGGATTGGATTATATTCGAGCGACTTTTGGAACGCCGAGTTCGCTTCTTCGAACTTTCCAGAAAACTGGAGCCTAAATCCTAGCATTCCGTAGGCGATGCTGTTCTTTGGATCAAGCCGGATCACTTCGCGGAGATGCCATTCGGACTCTTCACCGCGATCAAGGTTCGTGAGAGCGCGTGCAGCCAGCAAATGCGCCGGGATCGAGGTGGGCAATTGCTTCAAAACGGCTAAAGCGCATTGCTGAGCAGCGGTTGGGTTCCCATGGCCGAGCATGATGCCACCAAGTGATAGATAACTGGGAATCGACCGATCCGACAACGTGATCGCCACACGAAAGCACTCTGCCGCTTCGGTATCTCTGCCTTGGCTTTGCAGAGTAATGCCTAAGTTGTGCCGAAACTGTGCATCGCGAGGGCTGCACTCAACCGCTTTCCAAAGCGTTTGAGCAGCAAGTTCTAGTTTGTTTGCAGCTAGATAAGCAAGTCCGAGATTATTGAGACTATCCGCATTGTTCGGATCAATTTGGACGGCCGCAAGGCTTGCAGCCTCCGCCAGAACCGCTTGTCCTTGACGACGACGAATGATCGACAACCAGTTTAGGCACTCGACAGACGACGGTCTGGTGTTCAAGCATTTTTGAAATGCCTCAATAGACTTGGCAAATTCGCCTTTTCTTGCCAAAACGATGGCCAACAGACGACTAGCGTCCCAGTCGTCTGGATCTCCCTCGAGAACACTGGCGCAAACACGCTCGGCGTCAATCAATCGACCCTCTCTGAGAGCACGATCCACTGACGCCAGAGCCTTCGTATCCCCTATCAAGGCGGCGTTTGCTTTGCGCCTTGCTGTAACATCGCTCCCCTTTTAGTAGGTGGTGTTTGGGGACCAAAGAAACGCTTGCCGTTCTCCGGCAGCGGCGCCGAGCTACTGCCGCAGCCGCTGACTGCTGTTACAAACAGGGCGGCTGCAATCAAAAGCAAGGTGCGTCTCATTAAGGCCACGTATAGATGCCGGCGCTGTTGGCGCCAGTGATACTCCAGTGATTCCCTTGGTGAGTCAACTGGGCAGTCGGTAGCGACTTCACGTGTCCGTCGATGAATCCCGTCACGTTCTGTCCCTTGGGGTCAGGTTCAGTGGAATCGGAGGTCTTCTTGTAACTGGCCTGGTAAGGAGACTGAAGCGTGACCTCTGCAGCATTTGTTAAGCTTCCTGCACAAAGATAGTTGGGACCGTCCAGAAAACTTAGAGCCAGAGCGGATCCGGGATATCCTGAGTCAGGGCCGCAGAAAGTATTCAGCCAGTCAAATGTCTCCGTAAAGATCAATGCGTCCGCTGGAGCCTGTACTTGTGATCCGTTCGCTGGAATATAGGTAGCGGCAACTCCGGGCGGCGCCCACCAATTTACGATATCGTCCGAAATTCCCCAACTGGCAATATTTCCGTAACCACCCGTCGAAGGGAACGTCAATGTCTCAATCGGATCAAAGAAGATCTTAGACAAGTCTTGAGCCAAGATCTGCTGAGCCCCGCCAGAGTCGGCGTTTGTTTGCGTCTTCTGTACGTAAGTCGAAATCAGGCCGGGCCAGTATTCCTGAGGGCCGCCGAAGGAGTAGTTAGGCGGACCAGAATAGTAGCTAAAGTAAGGGACGAACATGTCGTCGTAGTCGTTGGAGTACATGATCGAGCCGAGGCTGATCTGCTTACAATTGCTAACCGCGGTCGCTTTTTTCGCCGCTGCTTTCGCTTGAGCGAACACGGGGAAAAGAATCGCCGCGAGGATCGCAATAATCGCGATCACGACGAGAAGCTCAATGAGCGTAAACGCTTTTTGGGAAGAAGAGTGCTTCATGAGTAATTCAAAGATGGTAAATGACGCGGGCCATCCACCTGCGTAAATGAGGTGCCTTGGACGAAAACCTGAGCGGAATATTTATGCCACATGATGCGTGGCATCCCGGCGTATGACGTCGTGAAGGCAAGTTCCGAACTCAGTTGAGTCCGAGATACATCCCTCACAAATGGGGGCGGGGTCCGACTATGGATCCTCGCGATTGATTATAACATTGTTAACGAAATCTGCCAAACAGACTTTTCACGAGTCGTATGCCAATTCCTCTGCGATACGCTCGATTCCAGCTTAAACGCACGCTTACTAGACAAATGTTCGACCAATCCGAGGCTTATCTGGCGATAATTCCAGCAGAAAATAAGCAATTTTGGAGAGTCGCAGTGTCATGCGAGCATAGATTTCATAGCTCGAATATTAAGGACGTTACAGAACCAGAACGGCTTGGCAGCAACTTACGTGATGGAATCCTCCTTGGACGACCCAGCCGCTAGCCATCCGAAAACGGCCACGGTCGCGTGCTCTCCATTCTGCGCGAGTACATACCGCTGCATTCAGGGACTGCGTGATTCCTCCCTGAGGCCAGACTGCCATCGGCGCCTTGGATGCCTCCATGTCATTCAACTACGGCATTGAGCACACGACCTTTCTGGGCATCGATGCTTGGTTTAACCCATTGAAATTATTGCGCCAGACGACGACTCATCAGGAAACCTAAGTCCAAAGGTGCGATAGTAGCTTAGGCACGAAAGGGCCATTCTGTTAGAGACGGCTGTTCGAAGCATGGTCCCTCGCCCACTTTCCGAAGGAGAGACCTTGTCCTTCGCCCATCCGTCTCTTGGCGGTTGGGGTCTGCCAACCCATATCCATTTGCATCTGCTCTGCCACCTGAAGCGAGTCACTGCAGCGCGCCCGGCAGAAGATCCAGGGTACGAACAACGGCAACAACCTTTTTCACGCCTGAGGTGGCCGTAGATTCTTATTCTAGTATTGCCATGGCGGATTACGACGCGCCATTCGATGACTGCCTCGTGTCCCATTCATAAGTTGGTGACGGTCCTAAGCAACCCTACCATCAGATCGGAGTCTCACAAGCATTTGAAAGTTATGCATCGGGCGTTTCTTTTCGCAACCTTAAACCCATGTCGAGGGCGACAGATTTAGGTAGGATTGGACTCCACAAATCGCTTTGAGCTACGTTTCCGCGTCGGATGCGCTCTGTCCTTGGCTAGCTGAGCCATTCAAAAACAGAGCACAAGCGAACGTCGCGGGCGTTGCCACATCGCGATCACGATGCAGTGAGATCTAGTTCGGACCACCAGTCGTAGCAGGATCGAATGAGAGCATTCCGTGCATCGCCAACGGGTAGAGCCTTGATCTGCGGCTTCAACTGCCTCAGTCGCGCTTTGTTCGCGACCCCGTATTCCACGAAAGTGACGTTCCAAGGCTTACCGGTCTTACCTTTGGGAAGACCCGTCGCACCGGACACGGATAACTTGTTACGGAAAAGTGGAATAGGCGACACCGCGACCGGTACCGGGCGCACTGACGCATGGTCGGCGCCAAGCCCAATTTGGACCAGGTACGACTTCCACCCGACGAGGCTTCCGAGGCCAAGGCGAATGTGAGACATTCCGGGCCCTGCACTGTCCACCCAAACCTCATAGTATCCAGCGTGCGCGAATCGAATGCCCGGTTCCTTCGGAGGAGAGGTCCGTGGCCCTACCACTTGTTTGAGCCGGTCTTCGGATGCAAAGAACAAGTCGTGGGCCTTGAGGGGAGTGCTCCCTGCTCCTGCCATTAAAATGAAACTAATTAAATGAATCATGTTGATCTTTTGTTATCGTTTGGAAACGGGTGTTCGCGGGCTTGGGTGCCTCACGTCTTTTAATTCGAGCAAGCCCCCTAACCACGGCTCGTAATGACGCCACTTCTCCACGGACGTAGCGTAAACGGGCTGCCGGGCTTGCCAGCGGCTGGGAGTCGTAACCATAGACTTCTTCTCGTTGTGGCGTAGGCACGCATCATCCCATGGAAGTCCGCAAAAATCGATGATCTGCCGCGTAACTCCCTCTTTATCGGCGACCAGTTCTTCGTAGTCGATCTCAAAAAAGACTTCGGCGGGTAAGACCCGTCGCCAGTGCTCCATTAACCTCAAATACTCACGATAGTGGAAGACGATGTTCTCTTGCTTGTAAGCAAAGTTGGGCCCACCGCCAAAATGGGTGCTGTAGATTGAAAGGCAGGTGTCAAGGGGGTTCCGCCTGATGTGAATGATCTTCGCCTTGGGAAAAACGATGTTGATCAATCCCAGCAACTCATAGTTAAGAGGCTGTTTGTCGGTAATCCTCTCAGATGGGCCGGCAAAGCCGTTGAGGATAGCCAAATAGTTCTTCTCTAGGTACCTAATATCATCAAGGTTGACTCCGTTGGTATGCCAAGCATGGGTGACCCGCGTCCCATCAAGCTTCCAAAACGGCTGCTCACCGGCCGAGGCAACCATCGGATGGCTCGAGACAATCTGGTCCGACAGTGTGGTACCGGTTCGAATCATTCCAACGATTAGGATGGGTGTTTCACTCGACGAACCGTACTGTCGGTACTCGGCCAAGAATTCCGCCGAGTAAAGCTCCATTAAGCAGTCGTTGGTGGTTCGAGTGACTTCGTGATCGAGTCTTCGACCCTCATTAAAGATCTGGAACGCGAACTCATTGGCTCGGTCAAAGTGTTCCATTGCCGACTGAAATTGCTTTGCGCTTTCATACGCCTTGGCCACTGCGTATGCCAAGTACATCTGATCGATCGCCTTGAGCTTTGGCCGATCCAGAATTTCACTTGCTCGCTCGATAAGGGTCGAGCCATCTTCAAACTTAAACGACTTTGCCTCAGCGAGACAGAAATACGCCATCCCTTGAATCGGTTCAACCTCAAGCCAACGATTCAGAAGCGAGACCGATTCCTCAAACCGCCCTTCTTCCTGCAGCCAGAGTGAATAGGAGTGACAAAATCCAGGCTTCACCTCAAGCAAGCGCTTGAACATGGCCTCTCCTCGTTCCTTCTGGTTGGTGCGGCAATAGCTCATTGCCAGCGCGTCTTGAATCGCCACTGAATCTGGAATCCTGCGATGCCCTTCCTCTAAGTTGAGGATCGTGTCATGAAATGCCGAAATCAAAAGGTGCTGCCGGTAAAGCTGAAGGTAATTGCCTTCGTTGTAGGGCTCAAGTTCAACTGCCTTTTGAAAGGCCTTGCATGCCTCATAAGGATCGTCTCTCAGTCGCAGGGTTAGGCCAAGATTGTGATAGGTCGGAGCGGACTTTGGCGCTAATTGGACCGCTTTGTTGAAGGCATCCAGCGCCAGGTCCGTCCTTCGTGACGACAAGTAGCAGAGACCCAGCGTGTTGTATGCGGCTGGATCGTTCGGGCTGAGCCTAAGGGCTCTCTGACAGAGCCCTATTGCTTCGTCGAATGACCCTGTAGATTTCTTGACGATCGATAGCCAAACCAAAGAATCGAACTGCTCCGGATAGTCTTTTAGCACCGATTCAAGGGTGTCTATTGCGAGAGGATAGCGTCTTGTTTTGGCGTAGATGATCCCAAGCATCACCCTTGCCTGTCCGTTTCCAGGATCTGAACCGAGGACCGACTTGAGCTTCCCTTCTGCTGCTGGCAGATTCTTGGAGGCGTAGAGCCTGCTTGCTTCAATCAACTCGTTCATCTCATCGCCTGAGAGCAGTTTACATGTTCAGAGTGGTGCGCTAGTGATCGTCAGTTCTTCCCAGGAGCCGTGTGCGTGCCATCGATCTGATCTTGCAGAATTCTCATCTTGCGAGCCTTGAGTCTTGGATCCATCATTGTGTTAGCCTTCAGTTTTTCCATCCGCTCCTGAGGAGTACCCATTCCGGCGGGGTCATTGGGAGCGTTTGTACTCGTTGGCAGGCTCTGGCTGCACCCAGCAATAAGTAGAGGGCATATGATCCCCAGCAGGCATAGTGCCTTCGATATTCGATCATTAAGGCGAATCATCATCTTCGTATTTTTCCGTTAAGATTACTGAAAAAGAGCTTTGACATATAACCTGTCAAAACAATATGCATGCCAAGATCGGGAGAGGATATTGGCATGCATTGGGTCATGCTAGGAACGCCTTAGAACGTAGTCGTCGGGCAGTTGACGCCTTTATTGGCAGCATTGGTCGTCTCGGTTAATTGTTCTGCAATAACCGGTTGTCCATTCCCGCTTGTGCCGTTACACGGACCCGTAAACCCATACTCGGAGAAATGGATCGCAGTCTTCATCTTGTACTTGGCGTGACCATCGGCAAGTGCGCGATTTCCGCCACCGTTATGGTTTGTATCGTAGATGAGTTCATCGACGCCTGGCCAACCGTTCCCTCCCCACATTCCAATCCAGTTCCACGGGAACGAATAAGTCGTGTCGCCTGCCTGAGTACTCTCCCGAAGGACAATCGTGTCCGCTGGGTCAGGCATTGCGGTTGTTGACCTGGAGGTTACTACCCCGTTAAAGATGTAACTGCTGCAGGACTTGCTTGGTTGTCCGGTCCACTGGGTGTTCTTTTGCCATGAGCCGGAACTGTGATCATACTGGTCCGCTTGGACGGTACAACTATAGTCACCGGTGCCTACAACTGCCATCGGGCATACCCGGGCGGATCCCTGTCCATCATTCTTCATGTAAGGGATTAGCTGCCATTGCCAATTAGTCTTGCCATAAAGGGATGCAGGCCATGGGCTTTCGAAGCCATTAACATACACATAGGACCAGAACGAATAGTCTCCACGCCCACCATAGATGTTGCCACCCATCGTGTCGTCGTTATCCGACGAATACATGATCTCGGCGAGACCCATCTGGTTCATGTTGGACAAGCAAGCGGTTTTCTTGGCAGCGGCCTTTGCTTGCGCGAAAACGGGGAAAAGAATTGCGGCGAGGATCGCGATGATCGCGATCACTACAAGTAGCTCAATCAGAGTAAATGCTTTTTTTGAATGATTCATGGAATAGAACCTCATGATCCGGTAGCGTTGACGGCCAGTTGGGTTTCTGGTCGATTAAGTGGAGGTGTAGCGGTCGAAGACCGAATTACGAATGGAGCGTCCAATAAAACATGTCTTGGCGCTTCGGGCGCTTCGCCGGCGATACGGTCGAGCAAGAGTTCAACCGCATGCCGTCCGAAACCTTCAAAATCCTGGGCAGCAGTGGCCAGTTCGTCTACAAAAGAGCGGTCCCATTGAGCTCTCCAATCAAAACCAACAATGGACATCTGTTCCGGTACCCGGATGCCCTGTCCTTCCAGAATCGCCCATACCCAACTGGCCAAGACGTCATAGGTGACGAACAGGGCGGTAGGGAGGGGATCCATAGCGAGAATTTCCATCACAACTCGGTGTGCGAGGTCCGAGTAGAAACAATCCTTGTCCAAAGACCTCGCATATACGCCGCCCAATGGGTCGTTGTGCAAGGTGACGTCGCTGGCAAGCGGGGGAACGATACACTTTCCAACAAGGGTGTGCTGGCCAGGTGCTCCCAGGCCAGCCTGGCGCATGGCTCGCCAATATCCCTTAACCCGATCCACGAGCGCGGTCGGGATATCCGTATCGGTAACGCAAACAATTCGCCGATGCCCCAGATCCAAAAGGTGTTTGACGCATCGCTTGGCGGCAGACGCGTTGGCGGTACCTACATGGTCGGTCAAAAGACCACCTGGAGCCTTTGAGTCCACAAATACAAGCGGTATCCGTTGGCTTATGAGTTGCGCAACCACTTCCGCATGGTCGGCAAACGTATCGCGCCAAATAATTGCCCCAGCCACATTTGGATTTCGCATGAGGTCTAAGAGGAACTTCCTCTCATCGGCTTGGACGATGTTCTCGACGTATACGCTGGGCTCGTGAACAACTGTCCGGTACTGCGTGCCTGCCAACTCACGAGAGATTCCCTGAAGGAATGGGACCGACGTATCCTCCCTGATCGTCTGGGCAACCCAAACGTAAACGTCCGTTTTGTCGGACTCCGGTGTTCGCGGGAAAGGTCGCGCCACGATCGGACGCGAGTGGCGCGCCTTTTCAAGTTCGCCGCTTTCCACCAACGCCTCGATCGCGGTACGAATGCTTCCCCGTCCCACTTGGAAGTCCGACGCTAACTCCGTTTCGGAAGGAAGCGACGATCCGACCCGATAAGTTCCGTCACTCACCCGCGAACGTACTGCTTCAACGACAATTCGAACAGTTGGGGTGAAATTGTCTGACATCGCTATGGCTCTTTCGAAACCTGGGAACCTTTATGAACGATATTGTACGCTGATTCGCTTATTTTTACAAACAATTTTCACAAATTGTTCGAACAGAATGGGGAGTTTGTTCTATAGGGATACAACTGATTATCTATTGTTCTCTCGCCCATTCTTTCCCGGTTCGAGGGTTTACCGGTTCATCCAATCCCTAATTCGGATGTTTTGCACTGAATCCGTCTCAAATGCTTTCCTTAAGCATGTGTTTGACCTGGAGAGATGGGCCGGGAAAAAGCGACGCCAAGGGCCCCATCTACCTACATACAGGCCGTAACTAGACGTCGGCTTCTTGCATGCCAGGAGTTCTATCCAAGCAACAGGCTGGAGCAGACTAGCGGAACCATTGGGAGACGACACGAGAGAGGACTTATTCGAAGCCATTCGTCCCAATTCGAGAACTCAGTGAGTCGAACTACCGGACGCTTAGGCGCCAGATATACCACGGAGTGGCAGACAGGCCGCCCCAGCCAGTGGGGTTGAAGTTGGCTTCAAAGATCTTGCGCAGAGTGGAATCGTACGGCACGAGGGCAGACCAGATGAGGCCAGGAGAATCCTTCCAACGAGGGTCTGCCGTTCCTCCATCGATCCGTAGAAACTTGGCTCCAATTAGATTCTGGTCCCACATAAAATCTCGATTCGTGGCGATAAGGCGGTCGATGTCGTCCTTCGTGAAGACCAGTTTATGCTCATAGGCGTCCACGATTGAAGACACGTCGACCGTGTAATATCCGCCGTTCGGGTGGACACCTACCCAGTGTTTCGTGGAACCGTCCGGCTTATAATCCCAAGGCCCAGCAGGCTCCCAGTAGTTCCAGACATCGTATTTCCCGTTGCCCTGAACCTGGATCCGGGACTTCATCACTTGCCACCACTTCTTTGCTCGATCGCGATAAACCGGCTTTTTCGTGACATCGTACATGGCGGTCATCCATTCGGCGATGAGATTCTCTTTGTTATCGGGGTTGGAAAAGCCATCCGTTTGCCGATTGGCGTAGTTGAAGGTCCAGGCGTCCGTTTCCTTGTCGATGCCAAAAGTCGGCACGACCCAAAGACCACCTTCCTTGACGTTCCGCCAACAGCCTCGTGAGTCCCACTTCTGATAAATCCGCTCGGCGGTGGCAATATAGCCCTTTGCCTTATCGCCGTATTTGGCCCTTAAGCCGGGATTTTTTAGGATCTCGCCTGACATCAAAACAACGGGACGTAGTGCCATCGCCTCTCCAAGCAAGCTGTCGGTGTAGAGTCCCTCCTCCACGTTGCCACCCGTGCCTGACTTGGGCCATCCAACATATCCGTCCGGCTCCTTGACCCCTCGCACAAGCCACGAATCGGTCCAGTCCACCAGTCGATCTACCCACACCTGGTTGTGGGTAGCCATGTACCCGAAATAGTAGCCATTCAGAAATGGCGACACCAGCCAGCCGATCTCCTCCCCCATTTCCCGATCGCAATACCGATCCCGAGATTCCGCCACTATCGCCTTTTCCCATCGTGGCAACCAGTCCGCAGGGGGACTCGCAATTTGGCGAGTAACCGACACGACCATGGGAGTGAGCAACATGCCCTGGTTTACCTCGTTTAGGCTGACGTTTCGCGGACTCGGTCAGGCTGCTTCCGGATGCAGAGCCAGTACTCTTCGCGCACGTCTTCGTCAATGGCGACGCCGGGTTGGCCGTAAAGCCTATCCCCTCCCGCCTTCTTTGGCCCGCTGATCCAGTATTCGTCACCTGAGACAAGGTCGTAGTAGTTTGCCTTATAGCCACCGTTCAGACTCTGAAACGACCGGCCGCCGTAGTAGATCGTCTTGCCTGTCTTTGAGAAACTCACCCGACCGATCCGACCCCGCCCGTTGAGGTTGTCTTGTTTGTTTTCGATATACATGATCTTTGGTTTCATTTCCTACCTCTTGATGACTCCGGACATCGTCACCGATTCTCGGCATAAGCATGATAACGCTTCAAGACAATGCCTTCCATCGCTTCCATACCCATATTCTCGCCTTCGTCTTGTCTTGCCAATGAATAGCCCCGAACCCTGAACGGATCGAAGACGGATGCACCGTCAAGCCCCCTGTGATCGCGTCGACACGCTGCGTCCTCTGGGACACAGGCTACTTACCACGTCACCGTAAACTAGCTGGGCTCATTCGTTCAAACAGGCAGCCCAAAAAACATATTTGGCTGCCTGCACCGCACCCTTCGAGGGCGAGGCACTCGTATGAGACGTCTCTGTCTCGACCACCCAGATCATGGTCGAGACATGGTGAAGCATTTGGCGCGTCGAGATTGGAATCCGATTCCGTTCCGGCGCCACCATCCAACCCCTTCCCTATTTTGTCAATTCGTACCAGATCGTTTGGTCGGTCGAGGCGAGACTGAGCGATGTGCCGGAGGTATCCGTTTTCAACGATAGCTCCCTTAACCTCTTTCCGGTTGAATCGAGAGACCAGGCGTGCCGTATAGGGACTCCACCAATTCGGAGATCGCAAGGTACTCCTTCGGCTTGCACGGGGCCATGACCCCAGTTGGGACCGACGGTCGTGCGTTGAGCGTTCCAGCCCATTTCCTGGTTTTCCGCCCGACTCCCTATCGTTAGCAAATATCCACCTTGCCGAATGGGGGTGACCGTCGCGGCGCCAAATCCGCGGCCAAATTCACCGAAAGCAAATGTGACGTCCAGCCCTGCGCCAGGCGACTTCAAATGAACGGTGTGATTGGCAACATGTCCGACAACGACCAACGCTTTGGGTTCCTGGATCGTAAAGATCGCACCGTCCCTATCCTTTACGAGTTTGACAGGCGAACTCGATCCTCCTAAAAGTCTCTCGGAAGTCCCATCGATCGAAATGGCGATACGTTGAGTTAAGGGATCGTAATCTCGGCCGCTCCATGGATCGGAGATGGCAAGAACTGCTCTTTCCCTACTGACAACCGAGAGGTTGTAGCCTTCAAGCGGGCTCACAAAGCCGGATCGAAAGATGAGCGCCGCACTCGGAAAGAACCCGGCCCGAACAGGGTCCAAGCCCACGTCAAAATAACCGCCAATCTGATCGTTGTTCTTACCGGTTCCAAAGTCGCCGTATTCGAATAGATACAGGGCATCCCAATCTTGCAAAGCCGCAAAAGAAGCGAGGAGAGGCATCATCTCAACTCGATAGTCGCTTGGCGCCGGATGGTTGTACTCACTGATCGTATAGGGCTTACCTGCAAAGCGAAAGCGCGCCAGGCCAGTGAGACCGTCCGCGTGGTCTAAGATCGCATCGACCATCGGCGTATTCCCAATATTCCAATTATTGGAGTCCCATGGCTGGCCTGGAAATGACGGATGTTGCCAATAGGAGTGGTTGTCCGCATAATCGGAGCCCCGCTCACGGACGAGAGAGGAAATGCCACCCCATGCAACTTGGGTATCGATCAGATTCGCCTTGATTCCCAAGTCTTTGCGCAAGTAGGTGCGCATCTCATCGCTGTAGGCGGTCTCCGTTTCGGTCAGGAATCGGTAGAAGTCGTCGGTTCTGGCATGGATACCCCCCTTCGGAAGCGGGATGTTTCCTTTTTCCAGTGACCCGGCAAGTAGGGGGCCCGCGTCCACGCCGTTGGATAACGAAAGCCCCTCCACCTCTAGCACTCCGCGCAAAGCCCCACCCGCAAACCCAATGCGATTGTGATTGGCAACCGTACCATTCGCAGTGAAAGGAATTGCGTAATTCCGCCAGTCGGCGCCAATTTGCACCGGTTCCGCTAACCCCAGCCCGTGCCAATCGGGTTGATCGATCACGGCGGATGCGGTCATTGTCCCCGGTTTCGAGCATCGTGCCCTGAACCGAAGCGTATAGCCGTGTCCTTCCTTCAGCTCCAAGCCGGTCAAGTGCAACTGCACATGCCAGTCGGGGCCCGAGTTGCTGTTCACGGTTGCACGGAACGAAGCGACTTCCCCGAGTCCGGGAGCCTTCGTTTGATTTGGATTGGGTATCTCAAAGCGAACGTCCCCGTTGCTCTGATTCTCTGTGGACCATTCGGAGTTCGCAGTCAAAACGCTCGGTCCGAGCTTCTCCAAGCCCTTGGACCATGACGACTTTAGATTTGCGTCTCCGCCATATCGCTTGGCGAGCCACTCGTTCCATCGAGTAACGACCTCTTGTCGGAACGGTTCCGGCAGGCTGTTTAGCTGATCGGCGACAGGTTCACCCGGCCAGCCCACGAGCGAGTTCTCGTTGTTGATTTCGACAAATGCGAGGCTAGGGTCATCCCGATATCGCAGTCCGGTGTAAGGATTCGTGCGGTCCAATAGGCCGCTCGCATACTGCTTTTGAAGTTGAATCATCTTGCGGTCGACCTTGTCGATACGCTTATCCAATTCGAATGGGATCTTTAGAACGGACTTGGGGAAACCCATCTCGGGCACGTAAAGCCGTGTTGTTTGAAGGTTGAGATTCGAGTAGATTCCGTGCCTCTTAAACGCGGCGAATAGAAAGTCCAATTTGTCAAGCTGGACTGGATCCAACTCCAGATAGACGCGCCTCTTTTTCCAGATTGAGCCGCCGGAGTCGACCGCCCAAGATGCTTGCAGGTGGTGAAAGCGCACCAGGTTCACTCCAAGCTTGGCGAGATGGGCCGCCGTCTTTTCTGCGTCGTCGTGGCTCTTAAATGCGGCGGCCCCAACGATATCGACAGCCAGGAATCGAACTCGATTTCCAGTCGCTGCCTCTACAAAGTGACCGTCGCGAGCCACGATCCGGCCGTTCCGTCCCGCCGGCGAGGCGTTCAAATAGCTCAAATCAGTGACTGTCCTAGTCGCATCGTCCCACGGAATGACAAACGGAAACCAGCTGGGTGCCGTGAACGCAAATAATGCAGAAACGAGAATCATATATCCTCCGGAATGCTCCGAGTTCGTATGCGGACCAAAACCAGCCCGCGACAATGTCCAATTTCGGTCTGAATTCCAACACGCCAAGTCCCCGACTCCCAGCCGTCTACCGTACGACGGACGTCAAAGAGGCGGCCTAAAACCAGGTTGAATCTCGATCCTGTTCTCTCAGTCGTGGTTTCAGCCTTTAGATTATTCCTTTCGAATTCACGGCCTTTCCTATGTAGGTCGAGTTCCAAGTTCGTTCCGGCGCCCATTACCAACCCCGCTCCAAACGTCCTCGATTCCCCTACCTCATCAGCACGGTCACTTCGGGACGGAGCGTAACGGGGCCGATCAGGCCGGAAGAGAGAAGGGCATCGTTTTTGTGCCAAAGCTTCCACGACGTAAATGTCGTTCGCCCGGTGGGGCTCTGGCCGCCTTTTTGGACCCAGCTTGGCCACGATTTCAGCGTACCGTTCGGATTTCGATCGCCATCCTCTGGTAAAGACTCGTCGCCGATCATTCGATTTGGCCAGAGGTTTGTGACTCTCACCTGCAATTCGTTTTGGCCAGGGCGAAGCGCGCTCGTCACATCGACTTGGAATGGAGCTCGCCACAGGATTCCCAGGTCCTTTCCATTGAGGGTGACCTGAGCGATCACGTCGACCGTTCCAAGGTCGAGAGTCACCCTAAGGGCGCGTCCAAAGAGATTGGGGTCTGCCATGATCGACTTTCGGTAGGTCGCGGTGCCGGAAAAGAACCGAACGCCCGGAATTGGGGACTTGCTCCACGAACCCAACTGAGGAGTCTGAATCTCTTTGGGCGCCCCCTCGCCCGGCGGGAAGGAGAGCCGCCAGGGTCCTCCAATCACCTGGGGCAGCGGAACGTTCTTGATCACCGCCCTCAGGACTCGATCCGACTGGGTTCGAGCTTCAAAACTCCCAGGTGACGTTGTATGAAGCACCAAATTCCCATCCTCAATGTCGAGGCGGGCCTTGGGGCGTGCATCAGACCGCCTCGTAAGTGAAATGGTCTCCGGGTCCGTTGCGGATGCAGTGTAAGATTTGCCTTCAATCTGGTATTCCAATCGCAACGTCTTCACGACATTCAATGCAGGATCCCCTTCGGATGCCAATTCCACGACCAGGAACGAATCCACTTGACGATCGAGGACTCGCTGGACCTGCTTGGTCACGTCCTTTGTCCGCTCCGAATCTCCTGCGGGTCCCCAAAGCGCTTTCTTGACGATGATCCTACGCAAAGGAGCGACCGTCAGCACGTCCATTCCCGAATTGGTGAAATGGGCAACCGGATCAGATGTTCCGAGCGCCTGACGGAAGACGACAAATAGAGAATCCGCTTTACCGAATGAGAGTGGGATTGAGACACGATTTCCCGAACGCGTGAATGCGGCGACCGGAGTGCACTTTCCAGTCTCGGGATTCCAGATCTCAGGAGTCTTCATCCCAACACGAAACTCACAGACGGCGTTCACGGTCGACTTGCTCGTGTTGCAGACGAAGTAAAGGTCGGTACTGCCCACCTTTCGATGGGCCGCACTCAACCGGGGACTGCCCTCAAAATCGCACGGTATGCCGTTTGAGGCCAGCACCTGTTCCACTGTCTTATCGGATACGACTTCCCCCGTCTCCCAAAGTTCGGAGGCAATCCTCTTGACTGTCTCATCGGAACCCGGATAGCCGGAGAGGCTTGGCGACTTTTGCGGTCGTGGCCCAATCAGGATGGCTCCGGCAGCGGCAAACTGCTTCAGTTTTCCAAGCATCTCCACGGTCATGGGCGCAGAGGGAAGAACAAGCGCCGCATAGCTCATGCCGCCAGGAAAGACGATGCGGTGGTTTTCGACTTTCGCAAAGTGGAGGATCGCGTCGGGAGGGCATGAATCTGACCTGTATTTACTCCGTTCCGCCTCTGGGGGAGGGATAAACTCGCTCGGAGCCCCCTCTGGCGCCAAGTAAAGCACATCTACGACTGGCAAACCTTGTCGGAGTAGATACTGACAACGGGCAAGATAGGTATGCCAAGGCCTTGAATCCTCCCACCACGTTTCGGTTCGCTCGTAGTGCAGCCCCCATGGGCCCATCGACATTCCTGGCTTGACGTTCAGCCAAGGCTGGAGCGCATATCGGTGGACGACAAACCGATTGATCCCACGCGATAGCTGCAAGTCCCCCATCGCCTTGATGGCGCCCGGATAGTAGCGCCATCGTTCTGAGTCATCGGAAGTGAACGACTCAGCCCCGATGATCCGCTTTCCGTATACGTGACCCGCCGAAATCATTTCGAGGACGGACGGATCGGAGTGAGAGAGCGGCTCGCCGATATCCCCGTTCCAGGTCCAAAACTCGCCCATCGGCTCATCCGCACGACCGCCGTATGCGAGGTCGTCCATCGTCATGTCTCCATACGACTCGGTGGATAGTTGGATACCGTGTTTCCTGGCTAGCGCCTCCATATGGCCCTCATAGTTCTCGACCAATAAGTCGGAAACCGTTACACGGAGGTCCCACAGGAACCGTTCGGAGACTTCGAGGCTGTCCACGACTCGACCCGAGAATACGGGAAGAAATGGAAGGAGGTCATAGCCTCGCCGCTTCCGAAACTCACTTCGGAATAAGGCGGTCCAGTTCTGAGATCCAACTTCCCAACTGTCGATGTGCATGCGCACAAGCGTTCCACCCGCCAGTCGTCCGGAGTCAGCGACTAGTTTCCCGATGAAGCCGTTGAATGCAGCTTCCGAGCCCTCTTTACTGAGCTTGTCGCATTCCAAACCAAGTCCCGATTGGGGAGATGGCTCATTCATCGATCCGGTCGACGTGTGGCCGAACCGCATAATCGTCCAATTCCCAGGCGGCGCTTCCCATGACACGCGTCCCGAAGCATCCGTTCGGGACGTCAAGTCAACGATCGTCGACCTATCGATGACCGAGTCAGCGGGCGCGTCATCGTAGGTTGTGACCGGGGCGGCATCTCTCCTAACGAATGCTGCTTTGCCCGCGATGTCTTTGATACGATAGGCGCCGGATGTAGGAAAGGCCAAGGTGGCGATATCTTGGTAATAGTTGGTGATTGTCTGAGGTTTAGGCAATGGGCCCTCGAATCTCTTGGACCCCGCGACTTGTGTCTCCGACCAGACAACCTTTTGCATTGATTTGTCAGGTGAGATCCACGGCCCTCCACTCCCTGCCCAGCCCGCATCGTCATTCATATTGACTTCGAGTCCAAGACGATGGGCCTCTGAAACGACGAAATGAAACAGTTCCCGCCATTGCGGGCTCGCAATTGGAATGGGTCCTAAGGGCGCCCCCTGGTCGGTCTCCATAATGAGCACGCCACCAATTCCAACCCTTTTCATCGCAGTGAGATCGGCAGTAATCCCCTCTTTGGTGATGTTCCCATTTAGCCAAAACCAATACACCCAAGGCCGACTCGATTGAGGCGGTATTTCAAAATTCGCCTTGAGGGAATCTGCCTGCCGCACCTGCGCGGAGCTGACGGGAATAGCGCCGAAAAGCGCAAGGGCAATCAAACAAACTAGTTTCTTCAAGAGGATTCACCAATCTTTCAGACAGATCTATTAGACCCATCCGAGCCATCGAAGTTCATTGCCATCCGGGAACCGGCTGTCAGCAGATTCTCGTGCATGCAACTCCGAGCAGGGATGCCAATTTCTCGATCCTGTGGCAGATATGGCCGACGCCGATTGCACAATGATGGGAGGGCCCCGCCTTTGACCAGGACTCTACAAAACCCCTTGCACCAACTGAAAAGCGATAACGACTGTTTGTGTTTCCAATCTGTAATGTGGGACCAGGAACGGATTCGCCTTCCGCAACCAGCAACGAAAGCTTGCCATCAACGTTCTGAACGATTGAAAGCAGCGTGACCGGGCCGTGCTTCACCTCCATTTGAATCGACAAGCCTTTTCCCGGCTTTCCGTGAAAAACTGGAAGCGGCACAAGTTTGACTCTCCCCTCGGCAATGGCGAAGTGGGCTGGTCCATCGTGACCGAGCAGTACAACGTCGTCGTCAAAATCCATCAGATAGAACTCTGAGAACGATCCGCCTGCCCCAAACGAGTCCATGATCTTCATGGCCATCACGTTCTTAATTTCGCATTCTCCTGCTACCGGAATGTGATGTCCGGTCAGCAGCGTGTTTCCTGCGATCACCGAGGTCACAATATCCTCGTATTCGTTCCCAGGCTGGCCCTCATAGTAATAAGCCAACGCCCCAAGTCGATGTTCGGCTACAAGTGCGTCCAAGGCGACCGAGGTCTTTGCGGACCGCTCTAACTCCCGGACCGAACACTCAGGAACGACTTCGAACTCCCTTTGAAACTCCCAGACTTTGGCATCGATTGCATTTTGCGTGACCCTATCTCGTAATGCCCGAAGTTCACACATCTCGAGTAGTTCGAAATGGCTTCCGAATACGGCCGACTGCTGGGTCAGGTCGCTGTAGACATCCAGCATCCCACAATAATAATGCCCCATCACGCCGATGCGGCACTCACGCATCGTGTGAAGGCTCTGAGCGGCCGCGATCCACGCTTCAATCTCCCGCCAAGCCGCTTTGTCGTCGAGATAGCCAGTCACCAAGTGGTAAGGAATACGAGCCCGGTTGAACACGGATGCGATCTCGGGGACACAACAGGCCTGACAGTGAGCGAGCCATTCACCGGTCATCAAGCCTCGATCTCCGAGCGCATTGAACTTCTCATAGTTGATCGCGGCAACCGGCTGGAGCTTGAGGACTACAATGGGGACCTTTGCCTTTTGTGCGATCGGCAGGACTGTGGAAGACAAGGCATAGGTAGAAACGAAGAGAAAGACGATCTCGGCGCCGTCTTGACGAAAGAGTGATGATACGTCGCTCGCTCGCTCGGGAGCGTCCACCAGTCCGGCATTCACGACCTCGACGCCCAAACCGGCAATTCGCTTTGCCACAACGTCCTGATATCCCAGCAATCGCTCTCGCAGTCCCTCGAACTGCGCCCAGTAAGTGTCGAGCCCAATCCCAAATAGGCCGACCTTGATCGCATTCGAATCAGAATCTGGCATGGTGAAAGGAGCTTACCTTTGCCTCCGCGACCATGGCATCCAAGGACAGAACGTGGTCATTTCTGGAGCGCGTCTCCCCTCCCAGAGGACATGAGACCCAGTCGCAATGGTTACCCCGAACACAACAGTCCCACTCCAATTACTCCCGAGGAAGCTCGACTCTGCCACCTAACGTAACAAGACATTCCTTTCGATCGAGCTGGGGCTGCGGCCGACCTAAGTCGCCGAGTGACCGACATGATCGATGTCGACCGGAGGCATCCAACTCTAGAAATCGGCTGGAAGGCTGCCCGCGGCGGGCCTTTGACGAGCCCATAGGCGCGCCGTACGCTCCGGGACCGAGGTATCCAATCAGTAATCGGACCAATTCTCAGATTCGCAAGTACGCGGCGAATAGCCTCGCGGAGCACTTTGCCTTAGTTCGATGTGGCGCCCATGGCGGCAGGCATTTCCCGCGATTCTCTTTGGAATTTCTTGACGCCTTACCTCCTTCACCCCATACTCCTGGTTCCATTTGAATGTCGCAAATGGAGCATTGCCTCGGGTCGGCGGTTCTGCGTCCACGAAAGTACGGACGGCCAACCGGTGAAAGGCAGGTCTATCCTGTAAGGGTGGACCTCGCTCCAAGGGAGTGAATCGTAAGGGTGTTTGAACCTAGACACGATTCTAAACGCCTATGACCGATGCCGACTTCGGGAGTTAATTGTGAATCCGAACCGAAAAGACCTCACTTCGCCGCCAGATCTCACCCACGACCGACGTACAGGTCCCATCCGCGTACATCGACCTGTCTATCTCGATTTAATGCCACCCTGCAACAATGCCTGTCCGGCCGGTGAGAATATTCAAGGCTGGTTGACTCTCGCAACGGAAGGCAAATACCAAGAAGCGTGGGAAGTGATTGTCCGCGACAATCCAATGCCGGCCATCCATGGACGTGTCTGCTACCACCCCTGCGAATCGAACTGCAACCGCAAAGAATACGACGAACCGATTAGCATTCATGCCATCGAGCGATTCATCGGCGACATGGCATTGGAGCAAGGATGGACGCCCACGATCACTGCGACGCCCTCGGGAAAGAGAGTCCTTGTAGTAGGCGCCGGGCCAAGCGGACTCTCCTGCGCCCATCACCTCGCCTTACTCGGGCATCAGGTCGAAATATGCGACGCCGCACCTTTGGCAGGCGGAATGATGCGATACGGGATCCCAGCCTATCGCTTGCCTCGCAACATTTTGGACGGCGAGATTGCCCGGCTGGAACGTCTTGGGGTCAAGATCACTCTAGACCACCGTATCGTCAACCTAGTTGAAGAACTGAGAAACGGCAAATTCGATGCCTCTTTTATCGCCGTCGGCGCTCATCTGGGTAAGAAGACAGAGATCCCGGCTCGCGATGCTGGAACCGTCCTCGATGCCGTCACTTTCCTTCGGGACGTCGAATCAGGAACACCTCCCGTCTTGGGAAGGCGAGTCGCAGTTTATGGCGGCGGTAACACCGCGATGGATGCGGCTCGGGTGGCGATGCGGCTTGGATCCGAGCCGCTAATCATTTACCGCCGAGATCGTGAGCACATGCCGGCCCACCCCGTCGAAGCCGACGAGGCGATCGAGGAAGGGGTAGAAATCCACTGGTTGAGAACGATCAAGTCGATCGAGGCTTCCACGTTCACCGTCGAAAAAATGGAGATCGACGAGAAAGGGCGTCCCCGACCAACTGGAGTCTTCGAGACGATCGAAGCAGACGACCTGATCCTTGCACTCGGACAGGATACTGACACCGACTTCCTACGCAATGTACCGGGCGTCGAACTGAAGGACGACGGCACCGTCATCGTCGACTCCCAGATGATGACGGGCCAAGTGGGAATCTTCGCCGGTGGAGACATGGTCCCATCCGATCGAACGGTCACCATCGCGGTCGGCCACGGTAAAAAGGCCGCTCGCAACATCGACGGTTACCTTCGAATGGACCCGTATGTGAAACCCGCCAAGAAGTCGGTTGCCACATATGACAAGCTTCGCCTCTGGTTCTTTGCCGGTGTCACAAAGCAGAACCAACCCCAGATAGACTTGACCCAACGCAAAGACGGGTTCGGTGAGGTCGTCGGTGGACTGTCAAACGAAGAGGCTCAATTCGAAGCGAAGCGATGCTTCTCCTGCGGCAACTGCTTCGAATGCGACGGATGCTATGCGGCCTGCCCCGAGGATGCGATCATCAAACTCGGGACCGGTAATCGCTACCAATTCAACTTTGACAAGTGCACGGGATGCGCAACTTGTTTCGAACAGTGTCCATGCCATGCCATTTCGATTGTTCCTGAGGCAGCATGGGAGGCTTGAGACCGGTCTCTCGTTTCCAACAAGCGAGAGCCGTCGCGACGATTTGATTTGAACGCGAACAGAAAACCATGAACCAAACCCTCGAAGCTCCAGAAGCAACCTCTATCAATGTAGCGACGATTGATGGCAACGAAGCATGCGCATACATCGCATACCGCGTCAACGAGGTGTGTTCGATTTATCCGATCACTCCTTCGTCGACGATGGCCGAACTAGCCGACCAGTGGGCCAGCGAAGGCAAACGTAACATCTGGGGAGAAATCCCAGATGTTATCGAAATGCAGAGCGAGGCAGGAGCTGCCGGAACCGTCCATGGCTCCTTGCAAGCCGGTTCCCTCACCACGACTTTCACGGCATCGCAGGGTCTTCTCCTGATGATTCCCAACATGTATAAGATTGCAGGCGAACTCACCGCGTGTGTCATCCATGTTGCGGCACGGTCCCTTGCGACCCAAGGGCTTTCCATCTTCGGCGATCACCAAGACGTCATGGCCGCCAGATCGACCGGTTTTGCCCAATTGGCATCCGGATCGGTTCAGGAAGCACATGACATGGCTTTGATAGCGCAAGCAGCTACCCTTGAGAGCCGGTTACCGTTCATCCACTTCTTCGATGGCTTCCGGACATCCCACGAAGTCAGCAAAGTTCAGATCATTGAAGACGCGCATATCCGCGAGATGATCGATGACGAGTTGGTTATCGCGCACCGAAACAGAGCCTTGAATCCAGACAAGCCGTTTATTCGTGGAACTGCTCAAAACCCGGACGTTTACTTCCAGAGTCGCGAAGCCGCGAGCATCTTCTATCAGCGATGTCCGGAGATCGTCGAAAAGGCGATGCTGAAATTTGGAGACTTGACAGGACGGCACTATCGCCTATTTGACTATTACGGGTCGCCTACCGCCGACCGGGTCATCATCCTGATGGGTTCTGGTGGCGAAACCGTCTCAGAAACTTGCGATTATCTGAACGCGCATGGAGAGAACGTCGGTGTCGTTCTCGTCCACCTCTATCGGCCGTTTGCCGCGGATCGACTCCTTGCCGCCATCCCTCCTACGGTGAACAAAATCGCCGTTCTGGATCGAACTAAGGAGCCCGGGGCCGGTGGCGAGCCCCTGTACGCCGATGTTGTGAGCGCTTTCTTCGAGGCCTCGGCGACCGGCCAGATTCCTCCCGGAAGGATGCCCAGGATTCTGACCGGCCGTTACGGGCTTTCATCCAAAGAGTTCAACCCGGGAATGGTCAAAGCAGTGTTCGACGAGCTTGACAAAGAGAAGCCCAAGAATCACTTCACGGTGGGGATCAACGACGACGTCATGGGCTTAAGCCTTGATTTCGATCACGACTTCGACATCGAGGCTCCAAACGTACACCGAGCGATCTTCTACGGATTGGGTGCGGATGGTACGGTCGGCGCCAACAAGAACACGATCAAGATCATTGGCGAGGATCCACGATTCCATGCCCAGGGGTACTTCCTCTACGATTCCAAGAAGTCCGGTTCTCAGACCGTATCCCATCTTCGCTTTGGCCCGCGCCCGATTCGATCTTCCTACCTCATTCGGAAAGCCCAATTCGTCGCCTGTCATCAGTTCAACTTCATCGAGCGGACCGACGTCCTGAAACCGGCGGCCGATGGCGGTACATTCCTGCTGAACAGCCCTTATGGACCGGACGAAGTGTGGGAACACTTGCCTCGAATCATGCAGGAACAAATCGTTAAGAAGAAACTGAAGTTCTTTGTGATCGATGCTTCGAAAGTGGCGCGCGACGTAGGCATGGGAAATCGCACGAACACGATCATGCAGACGTGTTTCTTCGCCATCTCGGGCGTCCTGCCTCCGGATCAAGCAATCGAGAAGATCAAGTACTCGATCGAAAAGACGTATGGCAAGAAAGGCGTGATGGTCGTGCGGAAGAACTTCGAGGCGGTCGACCAGACGGTGGTGAATCTCTTCGAGGTGAAGGTCCCTGTCTCGGCTACCAGCCTTACCGAACTCCGACTTCCTGTCTCTGCAGAGGCGCCCGAGTTCGTCCAAAAGATCACGGCTCGTATCATTGCCGGGGAAGGGGATGATCTGGCAGTGAGCGAGTTGCCTATCGACGGAACGTATCCGAGTGGAACATCCCGCTGGGAGAAGCGAAATATAGCCGGATTCGTACCGGAGTGGGATCCCGAGCTTTGTATCCAGTGCGGCAACTGCAGTTTCGTCTGCCCTCACGGCGTCATTCGCACCCGGTTGTTCGATCGAGAAAAGCTGGCAGGCGCACCGATCGGATTTCAATCGGCGCCGATCGACGCAAAGGGATTCCCGGACACCTTCTATACCCTTCAGGTTTATCGGGAAGACTGCACGGGATGCACGCTATGTACGGAGGCATGCCCCGTACGAGATCGCACGCAATCGGGTCGACGGGCCATCAACATGGTCGAAAAGACCCCGGATATCATTGAAACGGGCCACGCAGACAATGCCTACTTCGAGTCGCTTGAAGTCAACGACCGATCGTTTGTAGACTTCGGAACGGTACGCGGAAGTCAATTCCTCGAGCCCCTGTTCGAATTCTCCGGCGCCTGCTCCGGTTGCGGCGAGACGCCTTACTTGAAGCTGCTATCCCAACTGTTCGGAGACCGGATGCTGGTCGCCAACGCTACCGGGTGTTCTTCGATCTATGGAGCGAACCTGCCCACAACCCCATGGAGTATTAACCACGAAGGAAGAGGTCCCGCATGGTCCAATTCTCTCTTCGAGGATAATGCGGAGTTTGGTCTTGGGATGCGAGTCGCCGCAGATCGGCACGTCATCGCGGCCCACCGACTCCTACAGAAACTTGCAAACCAGATCGGCGCCGACCTTGTCGACGATCTGATTTCAGCCTCTCAGCGGGTGGAGTCTGACATTCGAAAGCAGCGGACCAGGGTTGATATCCTTAAACAGAAGCTTCTTCAGATCGACTCAACGGACGCGCGCATGTTGAGGGCCGTGGCCGACTCGCTTGTAAGAAGGAGCGTCTGGATCGTCGGTGGAGACGGATGGGCGTACGACATTGGATCCGGAGGCCTCGACCACGTCCTCGCTTCGGGTCGAAACGTAAATGTCCTCGTGATGGATACCGAGGTCTACTCGAACACCGGAGGGCAGGCTTCCAAGTCGACGCCCCTTGCGGCAGTGGCCAAGTTTGCAAACGGCGGCAAGCAGGTCAACAAGAAGGACCTTGCCCTTCAAGCGATGGCTTACGGAAACGTCTATGTCGCTCGCGTGGCGATGGGCGCCTATCCTCAGCAGACGCTGACCGCGTTCCGGGAAGCAGAGGCATTCCCGGGCGCATCGCTGATCCTGGCCTACAGCCACTGCATCGCCCACGGCATCAACATGGAAAAGGGCCTCGAACAGCAGAATCTTGCCGTTCATAGCGGTTACTGGCCGCTTTTGAGATATAACCCAGAACTAAGGCAATCTGATGAAAATCCGTTTGTTCTGGACTCGGCGCGTCCTCATTTGAAGTTTAAGGACTTCTCGGAGAACGAGTTGCGGTTCCGAATGCTGAAACAAACCAACCCTCGGGCGGTTGACCAAATGATGGCGAACGCTCAGACGGCCATCGAAAGAAGGTTTAAGCTCTACGAAGAGCTGTCGCAGGAGAGGTAACGAAATAAAATGGAACTCAAAACACAATATCTAGGTCTCGAACTCAAACATCCGGTTGTCGCTTCTCCATCCCCTATTTCCCGGAAGCTAGATGGCATTCGTAAGCTTGAAGATCATGGAGCCGCCGCCATCGTGCTCTTCTCCCTATTCGAGGAGCAGATCCGATTTGAGAACGAATCCTACGCATACTTCGATCACATTTCTTCGAACACCTTTGCGGAGTCGCTCAACTTCTTCTTGAAGATGGAGGAGTTCTCCAAGGGCCCAACCGAGTATTTGGAGCACATACGATTGGCGACCGAGGCGTCTTCGATTCCGATTATTGCCAGTCTCAACGCGATGTCTCCTGAAGGCTGGGACGAATATGCCCGTATGATTGAACAAGCGGGTGCGAAGGCCCTTGAACTCAACGCGTACTACATTCCCGACTTCGGCCAGACGTCACAGGAAGTCGAACAGCGATACGTCGACATGGTCAAAGTGGTTCGCAAATCGGTTCGGATTCCGATCTCAGTCAAGCTCTCGCCCTACTTCAGTTCCATTGGCGATATGGCGACCCGTCTCACTTATGCGGGAGCGAATGGCCTCGTGCTCTTCAACCGACTCTATCAACCGGACTTTGATCTCGACCAATTGGAGGTCGTACCGTCCATCGAGCTTAGTCAGCCTTACGAGATCCGGCTCCCGCTCCTCTGGATCGCCAACCTCTATGGCCATGTTCCTTGCTCACTAGCCGGAACCACTGGCGTGCATTGCGGAAAGGACGTCGCCAAGTACGTACTAGCTGGCGCCGATGTGGCGATGACCACTTCGGCCCTCCTCAAACATGGCGTCAGCCAACTATCGACGATCATTTCGGAGTTCACGGAATGGGGTGAGAGCCACGGATACGAGTCGGTTTCTCAGATGCGGGGCGTCATGAGCAAAAAGCATGTGATCGATCCTTCCGCATTTGATCGAGCAAATTACGTCAAAGTCCTCCAAAGTTTTCTGCCTAAGCACGATCTGCAATACAACCACGGTCGATGGGATCCGGACGCCGGGCTGTAGCCGCAGCCAGGGTCGGATAAGGCTGGAGTCTGGAAAGTCCCTTTCCGCCTGAGGAAAGACAGTCCCCACACGACGTTGTGCGTACCGTGTTCCAGTGGATCGACGCTGCCTTTCGACATGACGCTACCGCCTCGACGCTCGGAGATTCATCCACAGACGCTTTGCCAACCAGAAGAAGCCCACTGTAACTGCAGTCTTTGCCAGCAGTTCGGGCTTCGAAACGATCTCGCCCTTGAGGTGACCGGGACGACCTGGGTCAGGGTAGTCGACGAAGAGTATTCCAAAGGAGATTGGCGCCCAAATGAAGACGATCGCCACCGCCATGATCAGGCCAGCGAGTCCGCTCAATACCATGAAAAGTCCTTCGAGCCACTTAAGCACAATCTAATCTACACTGCCTGGTGCAGGATGCAGCATATTCGTATGAGCGGCGACCCAGTTGCGAGCGCCAACAGCCTGCCACTGGTCGGCAGGCTAGTCTGTCGATGCCTGGTAGGGACCATCATCCGATCCTATCCAAATCGATGGAAACCCGCAAAAGCATTGGACAGATTCGGTAAATGAGTGACGATTTGCTGGCAGCGTTAGAGGGTAGGGAGTGGGTGAATGTTCCTATCGAAGCGGTTCGGTCGATACCGACATGAGTTAGCCTATCTGTTTTTCAGCGCCCGATCATGCGGCGCGAAGCCATGTCCCAATCCTCGTTACAACGGTGTCTGCTTGGTTCTCCTCGATGAATTGACTCGTGCATTTATACCCTTGGCTTAATCGCAACGCGCTCGAATCGAATTGTCTTCGTAAATGGCCGGTACTCATATCGGATCTGCTTGACATCGCTGGCGAGAAAGTTTGGACGATTCTCCCTTCTATCCCAGAATTCGGTTTGCAGTTGCGACGGGTCTTCGTTGTGTCGGTTTGGAACCAAGTCCCCGGGACCTGAGGCAAAGAAACTGGGTCGAATGGGCCATTCGGATCCGTCTCTCAGAACGGCAGTGAACCGGTGAACTGTATCCGCGGGCGGAACAGGAAGCGCAAAGCCTTGCTTCCCTAGAACCTCGTTCTTTGGTGTTGGTTCATTCAGAAAAATGATTCTGGGGTGGACCTTATCGTCGATCAACACCAACCCTGTCCGCATGTGGTTCGGAACTCTCGGTGGCAGGTCCGGCAGAGGTTTCAAGTTGACCGCTTCAAATGCGTCGACCTTCCACGGCCCGTCGGCGATATCAAGGTCGACGTTCACCAATTTGGTGTTTTTAGGGAACGACCTCGTAAGGAGCCATTGGCCCCCGGTCGGCACATGTAGACCGCTGGCTGGTTCACCATCAACTCTTAGACGCCGACTAACATCGCCCCAACCTTTACCCTTGTATTGGAACGCGATCGTCGTTGGAGGTTCTACTCCCGGTGCAGCGGGTACGGAGTCTAAACCACGGTTTGTAACGGGTCCAATTGGCCCGCTCAATCCGAACAGGACTTTGCCGTCGGCTCGCCAGCGAGGCTGGCCATCGGTCGTGAACTCCAGGCCCTGCTTTCGGGCGACTACAACCTCCGAGACAGACGCGGTACCCAGACCGGGAACGTTACGTTCGAATCCTCGTGCCACTCCATAAGCGTTGCCTACCAACGCCATGCCCTCCGCCCGCTTAAGGTCGTTCTCCAAGTTGGGTCTTAGGGGCACGTCTCGAAATTCAGCCCACTCAAGTTCCCGCTCTTGAATCACGATATGGGTGCACCGTCGAAGTTCATCCGTGTTGAGCGCATAACTGTCCAATTCCCATCGCCCGCCTCTTATAAGATTCCCATCGCCATCCAGAATCAGCGCCCTTCGAGCAACTAAGTCGGATGCGGGCGAGTTACCGACAAATCGGTCTTTAGTAGGCTTGTGTTTTCTCAGCACGTCTCGATACGTTAGAGAAGGAACACCTCTGAGCGTCAATATACCAGCGCCATTGATCGGCCTGGAAGGCACTGGAACCATAGTTCGAAACGGATTCGGAATGTCCATGACACTTCTCCACTCGCCTACCGCGACGCCCAAGCGATAGGTAACCCGGTCGATCGCCGGAGAGCCGGGGAACCATAATCGGACCGTATGGGACGAACTTGGACCTAGGGAGAAGCTGTTGCTCTTCCCATCTCTCACCAGCGGTTCGTAGAACCCGCTCAAGTTCTTCGGTACGTCTATATGTTCCGGCTTGACAACGTATCCCATGGTCGATGCGACCGCATGGTTAGAAGAGCCGATCGAGTAGATCAGGCTTCTGCCCAGCGCTGGCACATAGCCCTGTTCCCCATAGGACTCTGAGGCAACGCTTAGGCTCCTCGGTACACCGTGCTTTTCTTGACCGAGGACGTCCCAGATTGGAGACTCTGTGGTCGATGGAGCAATTCCAGCGAGCGTGACGGTCACTCCGTTTGGCAAGTGTGCCACTCCATTCTTGGCGACCGTAATGAGGTCAGGTCCTGGCTGGTACGGCTTGACCGTGAATTTGGCATCTGGCGCTACAGGCGGCACATCCGGGTGGTCGGAGACATCGTCTCGAATCGGAGCAGGAGGCCAATCGCTCTCTGTGTCGGCAAAGAGAGCGCGCGAACTTCCATCAAAAACGCGGGCATTTACAATCCGGATACTTGCGACAAGCACTGCCGCAAGCAGTCCGCACGTCGACAGAGATCCGAGCGTACGTCGAGAGACGCCTCCGCGTCGACGCAACGGATCGACGATGGCACGCAGGCGGCTTTCAACGTTGGCTCGATGTGCCATCCCAACCGTGCCCAACTCAAGACTTGACCGGTGTACATTCCTCGCGATCGACAGAAGCTCGAATGCGTAGGCCTTTGCATCTACTCCACCCGCAATTACAAGGTCGTCACAAGCTGCCTCACACTCCGCTCTCAGTCGATTGCAGGCAAACCAGACGAGCGGATTTGGCGCATAGATGACGCAAACCACGTAGGCAATCTGTCTGAAAAACCAATCTTGTCTTGCGACGTGTGCGAGTTCATGGCGAAATACCATATTCAGTCGCTCGCTGGGCCAATTCAACGCGCCATCCGGAATCAAAACGACTGGCCGCAAGATCCCGGCAGTAGCAGGGGTTAGGATCGTGCTCGAAGTACGCAAAGAAACCGGTCTCTGGATGCCCAGTTCCTTGCACAAAGCTAGAAAACCAGGGTGTTCCACCCGAGTGCCTCGGCGAACTGTGCGACTAAGCGCCCCAACTCCCAGAAGCATTGGGACAATCGAAACCGCACTTGCCAACATCCAGAGGAAACGGATTGCCTTTTGCCAATCGAACGGCGTTGACCCTTGCGAAACTACTTTTGAAAAGGACTGGGTATCAGCTAGCCTCGACGGTACAAGTACCGATTCCGGCTCATCACGTGGCTGCTCGACATACCGGATTACCGTTGTGACCGCCGGAACGGGTTCCACCGCAACATCCCAAGTCGGCAACTGAACAAACATCGCGGGCAGGACCAGCAACCCTAACAGCGTGACACGCCACACGAGGTTCTTCGATGCAGCCGCCGCGTTTCGCATCACCATCGTAGCTGACCATCCGACAAGGATCAGAATCGCACTCCGAATGAAAAGAGACGGCAAGAAAGTATTCACTCTGCCTTCCAAGCGGCGGCATCAGCCGAAGACCCTGAACTGTGCATGGGCCGATGATCGTCCGATCGTTGAGACGGCTTTCTGAGGTGGAGGCGGTTCCGTTCGAACATGATGCTATTAATATAACATCAAAATTCTGAATTGATGTTATTTTTATCGACAAGCGGACATTTCGCGGTTCCTTCATGCAGCTAGGAACGCGAAGGCGTTTCCCTTCAACTTAACATTTGGGGCGTCACCGCCGCTTTCGAAGCGCCGGAAGCGGGGCGAGTAAGCGTTTAACTAACCCCTAACACATCGTACATAACGAATCTAGCTTTCCACCCCGTCAAGTTCTTAAGGATGAAGCGTTGCTTTCGATTGTCCAACTCTGTGCTTGCCTGTGCTTTGCTGAGCACCTGCCTACAAGCTCAGACCGATCCACCGGCTACGCTGCGCGAGTTTGTGGCCAAGACTCTGCATTGGGATGTCTCCAAATCAGGGGCCCTTATGGCAATCGATCTGGATGGCTACTCGCCAAATGCGGAGGCTCCAAACAACCTCTCCGCCTACGAACGAAAGCTCGTCAAACTTGGGAAACTAAATGTAATCGTCCCTGATCGTACGATCGTGTTCGACGACTCCGATCTTCCGGGGCCCTATGACTTACTAAGCAACGATGAGAAAATCAACTTCCTGCTTGCAACCCTAAGCACCTCCAACCTGCAGAAGCTTAACGGACCGGGAATCGCTGCCTCAGACGTGACGGGAGCTCAACGTACGGCCCTGCTTTCCCTTTTGCCCAAGCCATTCACATACAGAGAGGGCGTGGTCAAGGGGATCGGCGGTTTCTCCAGTCAGGTTCAAGCCAGCAGCCTTCCTGACGACCAATTCGATCAAGTCCGTCTGCAGGTCTTCAAAGGGTTGGAGGTCAGCTACGGAGCGACCAGGGATGGCAATTCAACGCAGTACCGAGGCCTATCGAGTTTGGATTTTCGCGGTCCAGACGGATCACCGGCAGTTCACTCAGCCGACTACGAGCGGCGATTCACCCAGCAGTTACCCGGGAGGTTAGTTGACAATACAGAGCAGAAATCGAGTCTCGATTGGAAGGATCTGAGACTATCAAAGAGCATCGCAATGCTGCCCACGCAATCCCTGGGCGATGTAATCCAAACGATTCGCCAGCAGATTGGCATGGAAATTCATTCGGATTACCGAATATCAAAACTCGAAGTCGATTTTATCGGCACGGACTCAACCGCCGGCGATATCTTGAGAGGTTTGGCGTTCGCCATCGGAGGCGCCTTTCGAAAGGTTGGAACGCTCTATATTCTTACTTCAGGCTTGGAGGGCCAAGTAACCAAGGAAACTCGCATCACTGCCCGCAAGTTTCTTGAAGAAATGAGCATTCGGGAGGAAGTGAATCAATGGAACGCGGTAGTCGCAAGCAAAGGTGTCTACCAGTCCTTGGGATTCTCACCTCACGATCAGCTCGGAGCCCAGTCCATTCCATCAGACAAGCTGGCTGATCCAGATTCGCGTTTCGATCTGGACTGGATTCCCCTCTCGGACGTGTCTGACACCATCCGTAACGCAATCAAGCAGGAAGAAGCGCGGCCAAACCGCAGTAGGGTTGCAGCGACCCCCGTCCCAGAACTATCGGATAAGGCTCGCTTCTCAACTCTATTCGGCTATCGATTCGTACTCCCAGATGGACGTCCACTAGAATTCAACAGGCTACGAGGGGCGGCATCCATTCCCGCGAAAGGACAGACCAGAGCCGAGTCTGGCAAGCCCATCGAGTTTTCCAAGCTCGCCTCCGGCAGCGCGGTGGGAATGAAGAGCAATGACCCTGAGGTTGTTTCCGATCTGTGCAACGAGCTAAGGGACTACAGCATCGCAGAGGTTTGGCTGGATTCCCAAAATCCGCATGCGATCAAAGCGGCAATCGATTCTGGTCTGAAAGTGGATCTGGTTGTTCGCCCCTGGAGAGTTCTACCGGGCGAAACGTGCTCAGAGCCAGACTTGAACCTTCTTGGACAGGCCGGGTCGAAGCTAAATCAAATCCTAGCAGCGAGAGTGGATCCTCAAAGTCATGAGATTCAGACGTATTTCGATAGTTTTTCACCATCAGATGCGGCCATTGAAAGTCATGTGCAGAAATTGATCGATCTTATTCCCAAACAAGGGCTCAACCGCATCGTCGTGTTGGATGCCGAACCAGGCGGCTATCTTGAGCCGTGGCCTGAAGGGTTTGGAACGAGCGGATTCTCCAGCCTTTCCCAATCTGCGCCCGGGGTATTTGAATTTGGGTACACATCCTCGCTAAGATCTGACTTCATCAGAAAACACCAAATAGATCCCATTGATCTCTTCGAGCCGCTCAGGAGTCATCTCACGCCACCCGTTCCGTTCTTCGAACGACCAGTAATGCGAGACCGAGATCTGAACTATCACTATCCCCGGGTGCAGGTACCCAATCAATCTCTCTATCACGAGTGGCAGGAATCCCGCTATGAAATCGGGAGACAAGCCTTGGCTAGCGCCATGCGTGAGCTCTCAAACGTTTCAAATTACTTGTATATCCAGTACTACGTGTCGCCGAAGTTCCGTTGGGCAAGCGGCGGACCGATCAGCGTGATCCCATACGATGCAGACATACAAAAGGAGCCTGATTTCAAACAGGGTGTCGGGAAACTCACGATCAACCCGCTCAATGCGGAAGACGACCAGGGTGCCGTGAACTATACGATTCCGCTTAACCTGCCCGGCGCAGTATGCTTCGATCTAAGTGAGACCCCTACTACAAGGTGGCCCGTTTATCTCCGATACCTGTTCCGACCGAAGTCCAATCCAGAGTGAACATCAATTTAGGCCCAACTGCATCTACCGCTCACAGCCAAAACTTTCTAACTAACCAATCACATTCACTTGTGCGTCAACTGAGTGTCGTCCTTCCCGACCGACGTTCTCTCGGATTCAACCGACTTCCATGGTGTGATTCGGAACGTCACGATTAACCCTCTGAATGCCGAAGACGAACAAGGAACCTTGATTCATCCTATGCCAGACGATCTCGGTTATGCAACATGTTTCGACTTGAGCGACACTCCCGCAAAGAAGTGGCCCGCCTATCTTCGATATCTCTTTCACCCACAGATCGCCGTGAAGGAATTAATTGCAAATAGATCTTTTGGGATGAACGCGAGAGGATACGGGCCCTAGCCTTTTTGACCTCGTGCCTTCGTTCATTGACTTCAGCGCAGTGAAAAAGGCAAGCTTCTTAGTGAGCACAGAAGATGAAATGCCCGGATTCCTGGGAACATTTCTTTAGACCAAACTGACGTCCCAAGGGCAAAATTGAAGCACAAGCCGACCGCAACTAACGACCTACGTTCACCTCTGCTACCGGAATCCTCAATCGTATTTAGCTTACAGAAACACTTCCGAGCCCTCGCAAATATACTTGCGATCTCGTTGGCGACCAGTGTTTTGGCCAGTCCAAGACAAGCCGACTCAGGAAAGCCGAGTTACACCGAGCCCGGGTTTGCCAATTTTGATCCCCATCAAACCTTCCGAAGCGTTGGGATTTTTGGCTCGTTTGGGAAGGGTGTAGAACTACAAGAGCGTGACCATGCGGGATTGCCCACGTTTACGCTTCGAAAGGATGCCCCTGAGAACACGATGGTATGGGCGAATTTCCTGGACGGAAAGGATCTCACTTTGGGGCATGCCGTCTTTCCAGGAACCGTGGTCAAGAAGCAGTTCGAGTTTGTCGATTGGACTACCGCCAAACTCAACTTCGCGACAATCGGCTCAAGTGGCGAACAAAAGACCAGCGTTTATTTCTCGCGCTCGTTCCCGGCTGTGCTATACGACACGGAGTCCCATGGTTGGACCTGGAAACCAGGCGACATCCAATTTGATCGAATCGCCTTCCGCAACGCGCTTGGCCAAGTTACGATTAGGCACGAAGGAAGCAAACTCGAATCGCTAGGCGCCCCTTGGATCATTGTCTGGGCTCATCCTCAAAATGGGTCCGACGTCATCCCCATACTCGTGAGGTTCCAAACGAAGCCTGAGACCCCTCTGTTCAAAAAGGAGTTGCAAGCCGAGTTCTCTGAACCAGCCAAGGGAATTATCGTTATGCCCTTATACGGCATCCATCGTCAAACGGTATCGCACCGAGGAGACTGGGACGAAACCATACCCTCGAATGCCGTTACTCAAGCGACGTTCTGGAGTCGAGCTAGCGCCGCATTTCCGATTGGGATCAACGAGACGTTCGACCTCATAGAGGATCGTTCGGTCGTTCGGATTACTGACAAAGTTGTCAGTCGAATTTTTGCCGACGCCTGGGGAACGCTGCCGCTTCAGTTGACACCGGTATCACCGGTCACCGCAGTTTCCGAGGCGAGCAAGTATCCCGTCAAGTGGCTAACCAAGGTTAGTCGCAGCCCGCTTGCGACGTTACTTGGTCCATTTGCCTACGCTGAAGGCGCCGAAGTCTCCTACGAGATTCCAATTCCTTCCGCCCGAGATACCATGCTTGCCCCCGTCAAAGTAATCGGAGACCCAGTGCGGCAGTTATTCCTCGGCAAGTTAAGCGCATTGGCTACTCGAAACGTGTTGAAGCCGGACGACACGAGCGACGGCGGACTCGACCTTCAGCTCAAGGAGTATTCCCAGGCCTACCCACTTCTCGACCGACCTACACAGGCATCGTTGGCTCCCAAAATGGCTCGGGCCTTCGAGGCTTCGTTCGCTCCAGAGAATCTGCAGACGGTCACCGATCCAGTCATCGGCCAACGGTACGTGATGTGCAGCAAAATCTGGTGTGCGGGAGAACCTTACGACCGTGAATGGTACATCGGCAGACAACTCGATTTTGATTCCGAATACACCTCGTGGGTCAGTCCGAAGGCGTTTGTGAACCACTGGAAAGAGATACAGGGCCTCTATGCCTACTACCAGATCTACAACGATTGGGCGTGGTCTGGCACGCTTTCGAGCGTCTTTGCCTACGCGCTCTGTGCTGACGGAATGAACTTCGCGATGGAAGGCATGCTAGGCGTTGCCAGGATGGCGAGGCGAGTCGGAGACCTGCACCTTTGGCGAGATGCGACCTATCGAGCCGCGAAGGAGGCCCTGTGCACTTACGGCTCCTGGTACCTCACGGACTGGGTTAAGTCCCAAGACTACGTCACTTGGACCGACACTTCTTACGACTACGAGAAGAAACGGGGACGGTACGAGATCCACCGCATGCCGCCAGCAGATGCCCAGACCGGATTCGGGCTGGATATCTATAGTGACACGACTGGCATAAAGGTCTTCCGAAACGGCAGTTTCTGGCACGCGTCGGCAGCTGTGTACTGGAATAACCCATCGCTCTACCGTTTCTATAACGAAACGCTTTACTCGAAGGTTTATAAGTGGGAGTACGAAACCTTGCCTCAATTACATCCAAACTGGCTTGATCGCGAGGCGACTGAGAGGTTCTCAAACCAGCCGTATGGGAATAATCTTGTCATCGCGCACCTCGATGCCCGCTCCGTGTTGTTTGGTGATTCGCCGGAGCGTTTGGCTCCCTTGATGGAAAAGCTGCAACCAGATATTGCGCTGCTTTACAAGCTCAGGGCCAATTCGGATCTTGCCCAAGCCGGAGTTCCTCAGGTCTGGGTTCCAGAAGCCCAAGCAGAAATCACGGAAGTCGAATGGGATACTCAGAAGAACCAATTGACCGTAAGTCTCCTACCACTTTCATCGGGCCTTGCAAGCCTAGATTGGAATTGGCGCGGAAGGTCTGCACCAGCGTCGACCCCTGATGCCGGTCCGAAACCCAATCAAGTACTGGTTCAAGGCAAGTCCGCCGCTTACCATCCCTACAAGGGCGGTTTCTTTAGGCTTCCTCTAAGACTGGTCATGTCGAATCCGGTTACCATCCGGATCCAGTATTGACCTTGATGGCGCCATTCTCAAAACCTCGCGCCTCTCATTTCGAGTGGCGCGATGGTCGCGAGGAGATCGAGTGCGGCTTCTGGCAAGAGGGCGTAGTGTAGTGGATTGCAATATCATGAGCGGATGTCATGTTCCCCATTGTCACACGCCACATGCGTCGATGGCCATATCATCTGTTATCGGCGAAGCGGTCCGAAGCATCAAGTAATCTCGTGACCGCAAATACCTCTGAAATACTGGATTGAATGCAAGTTGATGTTATTGATTTGGATCGCGGCAATGGCCATTTTACATACACCATTTTCGGTCGGTGAATTCCGGCCAATTTATGACCCGGAGGCGGGCGAGACTCAGCCATGGTGCATCAACGATCACTGCTTTGCCAAGGGACCTGATGGACTCTGGCACTTGTTCGCGATCACCCATATCAAGCCGTTTAACTTCGCAGAGGATCCCGGCCGCAACCTCGCCCATGCGACAGCACGCACTCTGACTCAACAGCCGTGGACCAAGCAGCCGTTTGCCCTAACCGTCGATCCAAACCACTCGGAGCACCTGTTGTGGGCTCCTCACATCGTCGAGGATCGTGGCTTGTACCATATGTTTGTATGCGTCGGGGCCCGTGAAGGGCATGAATACGCCATTCACCACCTGACTTCCAAAGACCTGTGGCATTGGGATCGCCCAGAATTTGAACAGGTGCTTTCGGACGGCTTTGATGCACGCGACCCAATGGTCATTCGCGACCACGACCGTTGGATTCTCTACTACACTGCCAACAGCGCACCGAACGGGGGACATCACATCGTTGCGTCCATGACAAGCACCGATCTTGTGCAATGGAAGGACCGCCGCGTCGTATTCGAACATCCGCAGGAAGGCACTTTTGGTGGGCCCACGGAATCACCGTTCGTGGTACGTCGGGGGAGGATCTATTACCTGTTCATTACCGACAACGATACGGTGCATGTCTATGAAAGCCGAGATCCGATGCGATGGAAGGTCGAAAGCGAGGTGGGCAATTTTCATGCGCACGCGTGTGAATTGGTTCGCGACGAAGCAGGTACATGGTTTGTCAGTAATGTCGGCTGGATGAACGGAGGGCTAAGTTTGGCGGAAATAACGTGGCATGACGGTCAAGACCATCAGAGCTCGTCTTTGATGCCCGCTCGCTAAGCTCATCGGCTTGCCCTCGACGCAGCGAGAATTCGGCAGTATCGCCTGTGGTCCCTCTCGGGCTCGTTATACTGGAAACTGATGCGCAGTGCGGAAGAGATAGCTTTGTTGATGGCGAGTGGCGCATCTGGCTCTCTCGTACAGCTAGGTCAAACCCGGTTCCGTCATCGACTGGTCACCCATTGGGCGATTGCCGAGGGTTCTCGGGTGCTAGAAATTGGATGCGGCCAGGGAGATACAACTGCCGTCCTGGCCGACGCTGTCGGAATTGAGGGTCGGGTGGTCGCCGTCGACATCGGCGAGCCCTCTTACGGCGCTCCGATAACGGTTGGCGATTCGGCACGACACCTGTCGGACGGTCCCCTTGGAGGACGCATCGAGTTTCACTTTTCTTTTAATGCACTTGACCCCAAGAACGCGTTTCCAGATGACTCGTTCGACGCCATTGTGCTTGCCCACTGTTCGTGGTATTTCGACTCTACCGACAAGCTGAAGGCGATGCTTGAGCATATTCGCCCCTGGAGCCGCCGGTTGTGTATTTCGGAGTGGGACCTGGAGCCGAAATCTTTCGATCAGGTGGGACACCTCTTGGCTGTCCTGATCCAGGGCCAAATTGAAGCCTACAAGACCGATAGCAAGGCGAACATTCGATCCCCCTACTCAAAAGAATCGGTGCTTTCGCTTCTTGGCGAGGCCGGTTGGGTTGTGGAATCGCTGACCTCCATCGACTCCTCCGAACTGTCAGATTCGGCTTGGGAGATCGATGCTTGCCTATCAAGCTCCGCCAGGGAAAGCAACCACTGGGGATTGCCCAAGAAACTACAGGATCTCGTCGGTTGCCAGTTGGACATTCTCAGCGGGTTTTCTAGGGCTCACCCGTCCCGCTCGTTGCCTTCATTCTCAATCGTGGCAAGACGGAATGATTCAAGACCTACGTAACAGTGACTCGAAATGCCACTAAATGGACCAAGTAGCGAGTGCATTCATCGGGGAGTACACCTTCATGGGCTAAGCAGGTGGCTCCAAACCGTCGAAAGCGACTATTTCAACAACGAGTTCACCAATCTGCCCGCCGTCTCCAACTCTCAAGGGCAGCATGGATCTGAATGTCTGAAAGACTCGGAGGATTAGGATTAGGCGGATCGTGCCGACAATCATATGGAGGAGTTCACATTCTCACGTCTTGGTCCATACTTATGACTGCGGTTGCCTAATGTCACACACATCCTTACTCTATCGAGTTGCGGCTGCCCTAAACGATTTCAGTGAGCCAGAGCTAATACCCCACGCAGTGTTCGCAGCTTTCGGAAACGACATATTCGACCAGGACGCCTTCACGATCGGCTTGGTTGATTCGGCAACCCAAGCGGTCAGCTTCCCGATTCGGCGTGTTGATGGACAAGTTCTCGACTCAACCCACGTCGAATCTGTAGACCCGTGCTTTCCGGCGTTTACTCAAACAATCATCCACCGAACTCCGATTCTGATCTCCGACTTTGCAGATGCCGACCTGAATGAGCGACAGCTCCTCACTGGCATGGGTAAGTCGCTTAGTCTTGCTGCCGTTCCAATCATGCGAGGGAATCAGGTTCTGGGAGCGATTGTGGCGGGAAGCACACGTGCGTACCTGCATTTCACTGAGGAGCATCTTCTTGTCCTTTCCACAGTCGCTTTTTTAATGGCGAGCGCGCTGGAAAACGGTCGCCTCGCAACGTTGAATCAACGAGAGATCGACAAGCAAAGTCGAGTACTGGAATTGGCGACAGCAATTAACGAGACCGTCGATCTAAGCAGCGTACTGCGATTGATTCGCGATACTGTCGTCGAGAAATGCGGATTTGACCGTGCTGGGGTCTTCCTTTACGATGACGACAAACACGTCATCCGGGGTTCGTGGGGAACAGATCGCGAAGGCCGACCGGAGGCAATCGATCAAGTGTCATGGAGGATAGACGACGACAACCTCAGGCGATGGGGAGTGGACGACCCTGAATGTCTTGGTTATGTTCTGACAAAGGACTTCCAAAAGCTCGACTACCTTTACCCGAACCCTGAGATGAATGGGGTCAAAGAGCATGGAGTCGTTCACTTAAAAGCCAACAACCGGTTATTGGGATTCCTCACCGTCGACAACCTCATCAGCCAAAAACCGTTTGTTGCGGACGATCTTGAGGAATTGATGCTCTTTGCCGCGCAAGCGGCAAGTGCCATTTCGAAGGCTCAGTTGTTTTCGCGAAACGAACGAGTTGCGCACCAACAGCAAAGGCTCATGGAGCTGACTTCCCTAATGAACGGGACAATGGACCTCCGGGAGATATTGAGGCTTGTCCGTAACGCCGCGGTCGAGGAGGGTGGCTTTGACCGCGCAGGAGTCTTCCTGTTCGATGAGTCCACGAGGATCATGTACGGTACCTGGGGAACGGATCGGTTTGGGAATCTGGAAGACATCCATTCCGAATCGCACGCCATATCAGAAGACGATCGAAAGCGATTGCGCTTAGATCCAGGTGACGGTGGCCCGGAATTTGTCGTTGTCGATGATTACCAACGGAACTATCAACCCGAAGACGACAGCCCCATGGTCGACGTCGGCGCCCATGCCAGACTCTACCTTCGTGCGAATCGGGAAATCGTGGGATTCATCAGCCTCGACAACCTGCTGACAAGAAGGCCCATCAGCGAGGACGACGTTAAGCAACTCCTTCCCTTCGCCCACCAAGCGGCGGCGGCAATTCAAAAGGCCCGACTGTTAGACGAACAAGCTCAGATCGTGAAACAGCAGCAACGTGTGATGGAACTCACAACGGCGATGAATGGGAAGACAGACCTGAGCCAAACACTGCATCTGGTGCGTGATGCGGTGGTCGAAGTGGGCATGCTTGATCGAGCCGGGGTGTTCCTTTTCGATGAAGAGACCGGAATGATGCATGGAACTTGGGGCACCGACCGTCTAGGCAATGCCGAAGATATTCATGACGAGTCTTTTCATATCTCGACCTTCAGTCGGTGGCATCGAAAACTGGAATCGTATAATGATCTTCCCGGATTCGAATTCGTAGACGATTTTGAGAGAGATTACGGACCTGGAGAGGGCAGTTCCATGTCCGGCGTACATGCTCACGCCATTCTATTCCTCCAAGCAAATAACCGAACCGTTGGAATCATCAGCGTCGATAACCTGCTTTCTCAAAACCCAATTACCGAAAAGCAGCTCCGTCAGCTTATGCCGTTCGCTCATCAGGCAGCAGCGGCCATCCAAAAGGCTGCGTTGCTCAAAGCGCGGGAAGAAGAGATCGAACGAAGAAAGTCGGTCGAAGAGGTACTTCGCCTCCAGGCGGAAGAACTGACTCTGGCTCGAGACCAAGCCCTTGCAGCGACTAAGGCGAAGAGTGAGTTTCTGGCAAACATGAGCCACGAGATTCGAACGCCCATGAATGGCGTGATTGGCATGCTTTCCCTCTTGCTTGAAACGGTACTCACGCCGGAGCAGCGGGAATACACGACGATCATACAAAGCAGCGCTGAAGCGCTGCTAACTGTGATCAACGACGTACTCGATTTCTCAAAGATCGAGGCGAATAAGATGCTTGTCGACCTCATCGAGTTCGACCTGGGGGCATGCATTGAAGATGTCGCTGAGCTCATGGCATCGCGTAATGAGAATCGCCCCGTCGATATTGAATGCAGCATCCCTCCCGACTTTCCAGATGTTCTCCAAGGAGACTCGGGACGCGTACGGCAGATACTTACGAACCTTATCGGCAATGCCCTCAAGTTCACGGAAGAGGGCCAAGTCTCGATCGAAACATCGGTCGTGCGATCTTCGGAAACTCATTCGGTGGTGAGGATTGAAGTTCGCGATACCGGCATCGGGATACCCATCGATCGTCAACAACGAATCTTCGACAGCTTTACCCAGGCTGATGGCAGCATGACTCGAAAGTATGGCGGAACTGGACTTGGCCTCACCCTCACGCGACAGCTTGTCGAATTGATGGATGGAAAAGTCGGTCTACGAAGCCGAGAGGGGCGTGGAAGCGAGTTCTGGGTTGAGATTCCGTTTGGTAGAGTTCAGTCCAGCCCAGGCTCAAGTTCGATCACGAAAACTGGGAAGTATTCGGCTCTCATCATCGATCCGAGCCCAATCACCAGACGGGTGCTACGGGAACAGCTGGCATATAATGGATATATTGTTCACGAGGCGCCAAGCCCAGAAGAGGGCAAAGCTCTCATGGACAATTTTGTGTCCGACCAGATCCTGAGCCTGGTCTTCATCGATGCACTCGCGAGAGGACTAGAAGAGGGTGGTCCTTTAAGTCAGCTCTTTGCAAACCCTAGGTTCGCGGATGCCTCCTTCGTCTACTTAACTCGAACTTGGTCGAGATCGGCCCTCTCAAAGTTTCCGCCCAGCGAACGCTCCTATATTCTGAGCAAGCCAATTCGACGCAACCGCCTAAGAGCGATCCTTGCCGGAACGGGAGATTTGACGTCTACCGCGGGAATCGATGCAACAGGTTCCATCTCAACGCAACGTCCGATGGAAAGGCGATTGGGTCTATCGGTTCTTATCGCAGAGGACAATCCGGTAAACGTCATGATTCTCGAACGAACCTTGGCCGACTTAAACTGCACGTTTGTAACCGTCGGCACCGGAGTCGACGCACTGAGTGAATTGGAAAAGCACTCTTTCGACGTTATTCTAATGGACCTTCAAATGCCTGAGATGGATGGGCTCGAGACCACGCGAAGGATTCGGATTGACGAACATGGCACGGATCGTCACATTCCCATCGTGGCTCTTACCGCCCACGCTCAGCAAGGTGACCGAGAGCGATGTCTTCAAGCTGGTATGGACGATTACCTTCCAAAACCGATCATCAGAAAGGACATGATCGAGAAACTCGCTCATTGGGGAACCAAGGATTCGAGTCAGAGTCCGACATCAAAAGTGCATGGAAAAAGGTAGGAACTCTTGGGAGGTATTGCAGAAAACATCTGGCCAAACCGCTTGTCCTGCACCCTATCACGGCCGCTCCGTCTCAATCATCACAAACCAGACCGAATCTGGACTTTAACCTGCGGCGGCAATGAAGTAGTGAACTCCCTCAATTCACGTTGAAGTCTCTTTGCCGCGGTTGCATTGGGAGCGTAGAACATCACGTTTGGAAAGGCGGCGGTGATCGTCGCCGGGATGACCCAAGCGGCCATAGGAATGTAGGACGAAGGGAACCTGGTTCTTCCACTGTACCATTGGGGGTATGCGATCACAAGGTCGGGCTTGAATGTGTCCAGCATCGGTCCGAGCGTCTTGGTCGAATACTGTCTTGCCACTCTCAATCGACGTACCTCATCGTTTGCAAGACCCCAAATATCAAACAAATGAACGTCGGTGAAATAAGTTACGGCGCCAATGTCGTTTGCCGCCAAGCGCCCGCGCATGTAGTAACGGGAAATGAATCGAGACATCTGAATTTGTTGAAGATAAATGTCCCGCGAGCCATTGCCTACAACCGAATACGAATAGGAAGCGCGATCCCAAATCGACACGATCACCACAATCGGTACAAGCACTCCCACCATCGACTTCGTCAAGCGATCGCGTGTCTTGGGTCCGACAAACATCAGGACTAGAAGCGTTAGGGCGACAAGATTGGTCGAGAGGATAGCGCTGGAATCCGAGCGATAAACCCAGCCGAACCGATGCATCACAGCCTGTATCACCGTTACCAAGCCGATTCCGAGCATCCAAATGACCGTGGATACGGGAGCCGGGCCCGTTGCCGCCTCCTGAGCCAAGAATTCTCGAAACGCTAGAATTATGACCGTGGTCATGGAGACGACGAGATAGGCCTCGTATCGAAAGAACCAGCCAAAAGTCGCAAATCCAGCATGAAGCGCTCCCGCGACAACCAGGGTCCACATCCAGATCTGCAAAGACGAAGTCGCTGTCCTTAGTGCGCGAAGCCTCATCGCAAGCACCGCGATCACACAAATCACAAACAAGTCCGCGTGTGTGCCCGACCCGAAATGAAGCGCGGAATACGCCGCCAACACGAGATCCCTCACGTACGCGACCGCACCCACTGACGGGAAATGTCCCTTTAGCGAGATGGAATTCGGTATCAGAGGCATACCCACCGAGTGAGAGTAGAGTGCGAATCCGCCCACTGCAAGCACCGGGCCGACCGCCAAAGCGGAGGCCAGCCTCCAATCGCGACGCCACAGGCAAACTACAACGGGAACGACGACCAAAAACACGCCTTCATACCTGCATGAACAAACGAGCGTGGTCAGTAGCGCTGCTACGGGTAGATCCTTGGTCTCACTCGGGCGCCCCATTTTGTCAAGGAGCCAGAATCCGAAAACTACATCGAGAAGGATCTGCATGCAGTGTTCCATGCCAGTAAATGGCAGCACATGAAGGGGCCCGGCGGCAAACACAACAAGTGCGCCTACCACCGCGAAGACGAGCCCAAATTTGGCACGAACAAAGCGGAAATAAAGTAAAACCGCCGTTGCAGAAGAGAAGATTACACTGAAGATCAAGGGCCAGAAAACGGAATCGCCCTCAATTCGCTCGACTAGACCTAGGAACACCGTCCACAGCGGCGAAGACGAGGCGGAGGAAAACGAATACTGCGTAACCCCCCAAATGCCATGCTGGGCCAAGTTCTTGGCGATCGCCAAATGTATGTAGGGATCGTCAAGCACGTAGGTGAAGTGTCCGTCGGTTTGCTTTAGACAGTTCTGCCAAACGAGGTAATAGACCGCTCCGATCACCCCAAGGAGGATGGCGCACCCCACCCACGCCGAAAGGCCTTTGCCTCGGATCGGGACAGAATCATGGTCGATAGTTATTGAACTTTCGATTGGCAACCCCTTCGTGGAATCTTCTTGTCTATCATGCTCAGTTCATTAAATTGAAAGTACTGCGATTGACCGTTATTGAATGCCATCACGTGAACCGCGTGCCCATGCAATACGCTAAACTACCGACTCCTCTGGTGTGCCGAAAGCCTCAAGGATTCGATCCGTTTCCTGCGTGTTTCGATTTCGCTTTTTTTCGGCGCGAACATCGCCTGCCCTGCCCCGGCCAGCGCAGATGAGGCCCCGTCCAAGTCGCCGGTACCGATTCTCGCATCCGCCAAGTCGATCCAGGCACTTCCATTCCATCCTACAGTCTTAATGATTCCTGCAAGTAGCTGAACTGCCTCTGCATACCTTCCATCTTTGACGCGCTCGTGAGCCAGGGCCATTGCGTAAACGGGAGACCTGGGAGCAAGCTTGAGGGCAATCTCCATATAATGAATCGCCCTCTTGCGGTCAGCGTCCAGGATCAGTTGACCGTATGCAAAATTGATCCGAAAATCATCTGGAGCAATCGCAAGTGCTTCTTCATCGATCGTCCGAGCTTCTGGAATCCGATGCAGTTTGGCGAGCGTGGATGCCTGGTTGCACATCAGCCACGCCAATCCGCTCAGGAACGGTATGCCGCCATTCGTTCTAAGACGGCCCAGCACCTCCGGGCCAAGTCCATTGACTCTGCCCGCTCGAAGGTCCTCAGACCAATTGTCGCTGTTAAACACCCACCGAAGTGTCCGCTGTCTCCATTCAAGAGCTTCTTGCAATCGACCCTGGTTTTCCAAAGTCGTGGCGTGTTTTGTGGATCCGATGATGAAATGAGGATCTGTTTTTGAGACCGCGGTAAAGAGATCGTCGGTCGAGTTCCACTGATGAACACCCCACCATGTTGTTAGGGCTCCTGCGACCAGGTTCGCGCCGAGGGCTGCCACAAGGAGGTATCGCTTCGTCGAAATTCCGTAAGCGAGGCCAATTCCAAGGAGGCATGCTACCGCAAGGCCACATTCAGCAACCCGATACGGACCGACTACATAGGTTGGCACCGGGGGAAAGTTGGATACCGGCATGTAGACCAAGATCCCGCAGACTGCCAGCCACGCCAAAGGTCGACAGGACTTCCAAGATGTCCTAAGGAAGTATCCAAGGGCAGCAACCATAGCAATCCCAGTTAGGACCCAGGCAAATCCAACGTAATTCTCAAGGGTGAACGTTAGTAGCGAAGCTCGGTTAGGAGTGAGAAATGCTAACCCGTAGTATCCCACGGTCCTGAGGGAGAGCGTGACCATGTCCCATACTCCACTCTTGGCGCCATGTGGCATCGGTCCCCCGATGACCCACAGGCCGATATAAGCGAGCAACGCCAATCCAAAAGGGATCGTCAGTCGCCAAGCATCCTTTGCCTTCTTTGACCCAAATACGAAAACGGACAGGCTAGCGGCGGGAAAAATAAAGACCGCCTGTTCTTTCGACAACGCAGCGAGTAAGAAGGAAACGACTGAAAGTGCAAGCCACCCTCTCTTGGGGTTTATATGATAGCAAACCAAACTCACCATGAATAGGGCTAGAAAGAGACCCGAGAGATCGTCAGTTCGACCTCCGATCCACGCCGCGGCACCCACTTGCATGGGTTGGGTGGCAAAAAAAAGGCCAGCCAACACCCCCGCAACCTGCTTGCGTGTAATCAGAAATCCCAAGCAGCACACCAAGACGGCTGTTAAGGCGTGCAGCAGTATGTTTGTCTGATGGTAATAGAAAGGGGTCTGGTTAGAAAACGCTGAGTCGACCGCAAACGAAAACGAGGTCAGAGGGCGATAATAAATGCCTAGGAACGGATGAGTAAATGAAGTAACGAACCTGTTTCCACCCAGTCCTGCACCGGATATGAGTAGATCATCATCCCAAGTCGCGGCACCCATCATACACGGCAAGTAGGCGATGACGGAGGTAACAAAGATCAGAATAAGCGCGATACGCCAATTTGTAAAAAATCGCTCGCCTCTTTGGCTCGATGGAGTGCCTGACTCACCGGCCGAAATGGCTGAGCGCGAGCCCAACATATCCTATCAGACGATTCGAACCCGGAAAAGGAGCCGTTTGCACCGCCCAGTTTCCTTATACATAATTTACTTTCGCATGATTCCCCTGTGATCTATGCTGGGAGGTCAGGCTTCAGCGCATCATAGGGGTGGGTAGCACCCTATTAGGCGGATTGGTTCTTCGAGACGAAGTTGAATGAAGATATTCTTCGCAAGGCACGGTGAAAGTGAGGCCAATGTGGCCCAAATCATCTCGAATCGAGATCTTCCTCATCATCTAACTGCAAATGGTCGGCATCAGGCGTGGGAATTGGCCAACTTGCTACGAAATTCAAGCTTGACGCGCATTTACTCAAGCCCAATCGCTAGGGCTATCGAGACGGGCGGCATCGTCTCGCGAGCGCTGAACGTTGAATGTGAGATAGCGGAAGCCCTGCGTGAATTCGACTGCGGAATCTACGAAGGCCGCGGCGACGCCGAAGCTTGGGAGGCCCACGACTCCTTGGCAAGGGCCTGGTTCGATGACGAAAGGCTCAACGCACGGATCGAGGGTGGCGAGAGCTTTGTCGACATCCGAGATCGGTTTGTTTCCTGGATAGGAAGCCTGGTACAGGCCCACGGCGAAACGGACGCCAGTTTCCTCCTGATTAGCCATGGAGGAACCCTCCGATGCGTCCTCCCGATTCTGTTAGAAAACGTCACCTTGGAGATCGTGGAGGCAAAGGGATTCTCCTATACCGCACCGATTGAAGTCCTTGTCGAGAACGGACTGCTTTTCTGTATCCGTTGGAATGGGGTCCAGATACACCGATAAGAATCGAGACAATTGAGCCGATACGGTTCCCTGGCAAGGCTCGATGGGTTCATGGCTGGGTCTACAGCGATTTTTCCTTGGTAGCCTCATTGAAGCGGACGAAATATGCGGATTGAATATTAGAAAGATACGTAAGTTCGGGCTAGGGCGTGGCCCTACCGATTTAAGAGATTTATGCGGTTGTCGGAACGGAGCCTTCCTGGACCTTGCCTCGTATTTGTCTCCATTGGAGTTCTATCTTGGCGCTGGCGTTGAAAGTGACCCACCTTTCGGTGGAACGACGCCTTCTACGCCCTTTACTTCGCCGTACTTACGATCTTCGATATACCGATGGAGCGGATCTTGGGGGCCAGATGTATCGGTCTAAGCATCGTGATCGCACCAAAACTACCAGGCCGCCGTGTGCGTTGGAATTGACTTTTTTTGCGTTCTGATCGGGCTGGCTTTTGAATCCCTGGGTAGGATCACCCGCGATCGAGTTGAGATACACGATTCACGCGTAAAGGTCCATATGGGTCGAATAACAGAAATGGTCTCCGAACCGGGCTGTCAATGTCAGTCATTCAAAATCGTCCGTGCTTTAACAACCGCTCGTTGTGGACATAGGTCGCCTTCTCAGGGAGAAGGTTTGGACCGGAATTCAACGGGACCTTTTTGTCTTGGGCGTCGAATGGGCTTATCCGGAGCGATGACCTAGGTGCGTATTTTGCACAGTGGGCTGGGCGATCACCCATACGTGCCAAAACGCGCGGCCTCGTCGATGAACGCTAAATAGTTCGCTTCTGTATGGGAGCTCAACGGAACATTGATCGGAGCGGCCGTCGGCATAATGACGAAACCGCCTCCTGCTTTCGCGGCATCCATGCATTCTCGCACGTGATGCCGGACGGCAGCCTCGGAGCCGTTTTCAAGGAGATTAAGTTGAAGGTTTCCGAAGATACACATATTGGCGCCGACACGCCGCTTGACTTCCGAAAGGTCGATATCGCCGAACGGTGGCGATTCGCAAGGGTCGATTGCGTCGGCGCCAGTTTCGGCAATCAAATTGATCACGCGGCCAATCTTTCCGTGGCAATGGAGCCTCGCCTTCGCACCAAACCGGTGAATGAGTTCGACTTGTTCGCGCACGAACTTTACGACGAATCGCTCGAAAAGTGCTGGAGGCAGATAGGGAGGAGTCGCATATTCTGGTCCGCAGATCCGGTACAGATCCACCGGCGCGGTCTGAAGCATGTTCCGGACGGTGTCCTGGTTCCTTTCATGCAATATCTCCAAGGTTCGCACGAAATGTTCCGTCTCGGTCATTGCCCATACGGTGTACTCCCCCATCTCCATGAGTTCCGCAGCGAACAGCAGGGCATCTCCAGTCGATGACATGACAATTCCGTTGTCGCCGACCTCAGCGAAGATCCGGGCATGATCAGACGGGTCGTGGGCAATGGGTTCGTATGGAACCGATAGAGCCTTGTCGACATCCCCAGGAGATTTACACCAGTGCTCGACTTGCCATACCGTATGAACGCCCTCCGTCATGCTCAAAGTTTGAGTGAGATCGCCTTTTGGCGTATGCATCGTGTTGTGAATCGACGTAACCTTGCCATCGACCGATTGAACGGAATCCACTTCTACCGGGTAAGCACTGTGCAGGAATCGCTCGTTAGTGCCTGGATTCCACATCGCGATACAATCCGTATGGGCACGAATTTTGTCCATGAGTCGCCGGTAGGATGGTTCGCGGTTTTCCCACGCATCGGAGTCGAAACCGACGAGTTCGTAAGTCGAAACGGGCACCCTGTCCGTTGGCTTGCGAACGATGGAACACAAAAGCCTCTCACGCGAGGTCATGTTGATAACTGCAGGCTACCTGAGTCGACATCTGGCGGGTAGATTGGTCGCATGATACTGAGCATTGTCGCTCTTACTGGTGCAGTGGTTGGTGGAGTCCTGAATTCGGGTCCATTTGTGATCGTCCAAAAGGGGCTCGCCAAGGCAAGCATAGTCCTTTCGCCAAATGCGACCGTGCCTGATTTAAGGGCTGCTGAGATCCTGCAAAGCTCCATCAGGGAAATGAGTGGCGCAGTCCTGCCGATTGGTTCAGAGCTGAAGTCCGGCAATGGCCCGTTGATCGAGATCGGCTTCCCGGCATCTCCCTCCGAAAAGTTGGGGGTCGACGCATTTTCCGTCGAGATCTCAACCCAAACCATCCGGATCAGTTCCGGTGGTCGAAAGGGCTCGGTTTACGCGGTTGTCGATATCCTGGAGAAGTTCTTCGGATGTCGCTATTACAGCCTGCATTTTCATCTTTTCCCGAATCGCGACACACTTGTACTTTCCCCCCAACGGTACTCAGACAGTCCGGTCAACAGCTTTAGGGCAATTAACGGCGATTTCGACGCAGATCCGAATTGGTTAGATTGGCAACGACTCAACGACACGAACGAGATGTTTGGAAAGGGATTCTATGTTCACACATTTCATCGACTCGTCCCGCCGGAAACTTTCTTCCAAGTCCATCCCGAGTACTTTGCCGTCATCAACGGCAAACGTGACCCGTCGCAGCTATGCCCGAGTCGAGCCGAGAACGTCGAAATCGCAGTGGAGACTCTCAAGAAGGCAATGGCGGAAGACCCGGACAAGCCGGTCTGGTCAGTAAGCCAAAACGACAACGAGGAGTACTGCCACTGTCCTGAATGTCTGAAGGCAATCCAGGAAGAGGGATCACCCGCGGGGCCAATCCTTCGGTTTGTGAACGCGATCGCACGCCGGTTCCCGAACAAGACTATCTCAACCCTCGCTTACGAATTCTCGCGTTCAGCCCCCAAAGTAACCAAGCCGGATCCAAACGTGCAAATCATGCTATGCACGATTGAACTTACTCGCACCAATCCGATCGCCGTCGACCCAACGTGTGCCGGATTCCGGAACGACATCGTGAACTGGGGAAAGATCTGTCACAACATTTATCTTTGGGATTACACGGTGGACTTCTCCCATCAGGTTGCCCCCTTCCCTAACATTCCCGTGCTGCAGCCTAACATCCAATTCTTTGTTCGCAACCATGCTCGTCAGCACTTCCAGCAATCGAATACTAGTCCTGGCCACGAGTTCTCCGAACTAAAGAGCTACCTGATTGCCCGATTGTTGTGGAATCCTGACGCAGATACGAAGTCGATCTTGCGAGACTTCATGCGCGGATACTACGGCAAAGCAGCACCGTACGTCCAGGCGTATATCTCAGCCCTTGAGAATAATCTGCACCAATCCGGGGCAAGGCTGGACATCTTTGGAAGCCCGATCTCACATGTAAGCGACTTCCTTTCCGCACCGGCCGTATCACGGTACAACAAGTTGTTTGATCAAGCCGAAGCCGCCGTTTCAGGTGACCCAAGCGCCCTTAAACACGTAAAAGTCGCCCGCCTAGCCGTTCAGTATGCCGCTCTCACGGTCGCCGCCGACCAAGTGTTTGGCCCCCGGGGCTTCTTTACCGACCAGGACGGCGTCCCGAAGCTCCGGCCTGAAATGGCAAAGACACTCGATGATTTTGCTGCGACATGCGCTAACAACGGCGTCCGAAGCGTAAACGAATCGAATTTGAGTCCCAACGAGTTCTGTGATGCAATGAGGCGCCTATTGGAACTCGAAATGGACGGCAACTTAGCATTTCGAAAACCGGTGTCCGCGATTCCCGCCCCTTCGACAAAGTACGGACACGGCGACATCAGCCTCCTTACGAACGGGGTCCATGGCGCGAATGACTTCAACGTCCAATGGCTAGGATGGGAAGGCACTGACTTTGATGTTGTCGTCGACCTTGGACAGCAAACCTCGGCCCGCGAAGCGAAGGTGGACTCCCTTTCTGCATGGAGAAGCTGGATCCTGCATCCGAAAGCGATTTCCTGCTTTGTTTCGTCGGACGGTGTACGGTACCTACCGGTCGGAGCCGAGGCGGTCGAGGGAGACGAGCAACACCAACCTCTTATTCGATCCTTTGTATTCAAATGGGAGCCGTCTCGTATACGGTACGTCAAGTTACATGTCGCTGGTACGCTTCAGCTTCCCTCTTGGCATTCGGCGGCGGGAGGCAAATCTTGGGTGTTCCTGGACGAAGTCACCGTTCGATAAGCGTTGATCTCGTCAGCAATCCTTATCGGCGCGAAGACCATTGCCGTTCGGTTTGGCAGGTAGATCTGTAGCGACTGAGCCTGGCCATACATGGGCACGTCCTGCCATACATAGGTCAAGGTCTCGTCGCATCGGCCGAATCCCGCGAATCTCAGGCTGTCTGTAGTCAACACCAACTGATAATCCTGGGCCTCCGGTATAGGAATCCGCAAGCCAGGATAGGACTCACTCGGGTGGAAGTTGACTGCAAATACAAGCGGTCCCCGACGATAGACCAGTTGCCGCGTGTCCTCGTGGTCAGCCAGCTGTTCGATCACCTCATCGGTAAGCAAGTTAAAGGCCGGATCCAGCGAAAGCATACATCGATCGAATTCACTCAACTTCGAGTATCTCAAGAACCCGTTGTCAACAAGCGACCATTGTCTTCTTGCATATTGATAGGAGTCACCATTCCCCGCTCGAGGAAAGTCGATCCATTCTGGGTGCCCGAACTCATTACCCATAAAATTCAAATACCCCTCGCCGGACAAGGAGAATGTGATGAGTCGAATGATCTTTAGAAGGGCGATGCCACGGTCGATGACAAGACTCTGCCGATCATTCGACATCTCTGAATACATTTCGGCGTCCATCAGCCAAAAGGCAAGGGTCTTGTCTCCTACCAGAGCCTGATCGTGGCTCTCAACATATCCTATGTGCTTCTCGTCGCGACGACGGTTTAGCATGACTCCGAAGATATCGCCGAGTCCCCAATGCTCGTCCTGCTTCTCTTTAACGAGCTTGGTCCAGAAGTCTGGAACTCCCATATTCAACCGATAGTCGAATCCCAGCCCACCTTCTTGAACCGGTCGAGCCAGTCCAGGCATGCCGGATACGTCTTCTGCGACCGAGATCGCTGAAGGGTAGGCTGCATGTGCGACGTCGTTCGCGAGCTTCAAATAGGTAACCGCCTCGTCATCGACGTTGGCTCCGAAATAATCCGCCAAGCTGCTGAATTCGGCTCCGAGCCCGTGGTCGAGATACATCATGCTTGTGACGCCGTCAAATCGGAACCCGTCAAACTGGAATTCCTCAAGCCAATAGCGTACGTTGCTCAACAGGAACCGCCGCACTTCTGGGGTCGAGTAATTGAAGAGCATGGAGTCCCAAGCCGAATGTTGCCCCTTCGCTCCATCGTGAAAGTACTGGTACTGGGTTCCATCAAGCAAATTCAGGCCTTCCGCCGTATTCTTGACCGCATGGCTATGGACGATATCTAGCAAGACCACGATGCCTAGACCATGAGCGGCATCGATCAATGTTCTCAACTGGTCGGGGGTGCCGAATCGGGAGGACGGCGCGAAAAAACTGCTGACATGGTAACCGAACGAAGCGTAAAATGGATGCTCCTGGATCCCCATCAACTGCAAGGCGTTGTAGCCCAGCCGTGCGATTCTTGGGAGTACGTTGATTCGGAACTCGTCATACGAGCCGACTTTCCAATCCTCCTGTGCCATTCCTACATGGGCCTCGTAGATCCGAATCCCTTGGCCGGCCGGAATCGTCGGACGTGCGTACTGGAAGATGTGCCCCTGCTCGGGCATCCAAACTCGGGCGGCATACGAGTGGTCCGATTCCTGGAGCACTCGCCGCGCGTAGGCCGGAATCCGGTCCATGGCACCTATTCCGCTTACGATATGGACCTTGTAACGACTTTCGTGAACCAGCCGGTCACCGCATTCGTCCAACGGGAGAAATAAACTCCAAACCCCAAACTCGTCACGAGTTGCCGGATGCGCCTCACGATCCCAATCGTTGAAATCGCCAATCAAACTAACGCGGGAAGCAGCAGGCGCCCACTCCCGGTACCAAAACCCTGCTTCGCCCTCACGTTCGCCCAAATTGAGACCGTAGATCCGGTGTCCCTGAGAGATCGGACCCAACAACCCTCCGGTTTGTTCGATTTCGTGGCGAAGCTGCCCGTAATACAGGTCACGGCGGCCGATAACCTCCCTAAAGGGTTCCAGCCATGGGTCTTTGTCCGCGAGTGACACCCACCGTTCCTCAGCCATGCCTCTAGTCTAGCTCTGTTGGGCAAATTCCAATCATCGAAGGGCGTGTAGTGTTCCATCCTCCCCTCCGACTAGTACAAGGTCCGACACTACTGCGGGGGCTGCTGTGATCTTGCCCCCCAGACGAATTGCATCGAGATATTTTCCATCGCGAGCTCGAATGGCGTACAAAAACCCATCATTGCAACCGAAAAATGCAACTCCCGCGGCGACTACAGGGGCAGAGTCGACAGCTTCCTTTGTCCGGAAGGTCCAGCGAGCAGCGCCGGTTTTAGCATCGACGGCGAAGACGCGCCGACTGCGAGAGCCAAACAGGACGAGTCCACTATCGAACGCCGCGCTCGCATAGCAGCCGGCTCCCTCCTCCAGTTCCCCCTCTCGCCAAGCGATTCGCTTGTGAATCAGATCGATTGCGCTGTACTCGGCTCGAATCGTTGCAACGTAGACAAATTGACCTTGTACGGCTGGGCAGGCCGCTACGTTCGTGCCGATCGGGTAGGCCGCCGTCTGCTTGCCAGTCGACGGGCTCAGAACTCGCAAGCGCCCATCGCAACCTGCCACCAGTACGCCGAATTGAGTAATGGCAGGCGTACCGTTTATAGGCGCCTGAGTCGAATACGTCCAAATCTTGTGACCGTTGGATCGGCGAACGCAATATACGCCGCCATCGTAAGACCCAAAAACCACATCGAGGTGAAGCGCAGCGCCCGACGATACAATCTTGTCGCCGGTCTCAACCTTCCACCTCACCTTTCCATTTGTGGCGTTAAGCGAATAGAAGACCCCGCCTTCGTCCCCCAATTGAACTTGACCATCGGTAACCAATGGAGAAGAAGAGAAAGCAGACGGAGACTTGAACCGCCAGAGGGTCTTTCGATCACTCAGCCTTATGGCGAAGACCGAGCCGGTCATCGTGCCCACATATGCGGTGCCATTCACAATTGCAGGCGTTGACTCGATGGGTCCACCCAGGTTCAGGGACCATGATTCATGAAGAGGCAGGCGAATCGGCGCCGTGGTCGTGCCAGAGTTATTTGCGTTACCTCGGAAGCATGGCCAATTGTTCGACTGAGCGATTGCAAGGGAGGGAGTCAGAATGACGACGGTCCAATTGGCAAGCCTTAACAAGGACTGGACTGGCATCATTATTCTCTTCAATCGTAGGTCCAAGATCGCCCTCGAGTTCATTCCGACCTCAATGCCTGGATGACACTATGCCTCAGAAAAGCTTTGGACACTGCAACGCACGCGAGGCTGCTGGCTAAAACGGTAATAAACAACTCCACGGCAAACGCTTGCCATGAGACGGAAGTGCGCTCAATCAGGTCGATCACAATCGCGATCGCAAGACCCGAGAAGGAGCCCATTAGAACCGCAAGATGGGTCTCCGCCACAATCCAATAGGCAACGCGCGACCTCGAAATGCCGAGAGCAAGCATCAAAGCAAATTCGGTCCGACGTTCTAGGGCATTTCGAGCAGCGGCGAGAGACGAACCGCAAACACCTAATATCAACCCCAGTGAACCAAAGACCAAAAAGATCGAGATATAGGCATTGGAAACTCCATGGAGCGCTCTGATGATCGATGGAGTGTCTCTCACGGTGACTCCATAATCGGAGAGGTTTCTACGAAGGGCAGCGCCGACGGATGGAGCCTTGGAAGACGGGACCTTAACCAAGAAGAGGGATGGAGCGTCTATATCGGGATAAAGAGAACGGAAGGCCGCCTCAGACACGAGGATATCGGTGGCAAGAAACGTGCCGTGAGTTACTCCGACAAACTTAAGGGTTGCGGAATTCCCATTGGAAAGCACAACCGGATAACGCTTCCCCAACCCCGAACCCAAGATCCAGTCGAGCGTATCGGCATCGGCGACTGCCTCGATGTCAGAAGATCCACTGAAGTTGGATTGCCTAGGAATCGTGTGCAGCCCAAGTAGTCTCCAAGCATCTGCCCCGTCGGCCGTTTCCGCAGGAAACGGCGGTTGGCGAAGGAAGTCATCCCGTATTGCGGTAAGCCTTGGGGTCACCGGTTTGGCCGGATTTAGGCAGCTTGTGTCCGATCCGCGGCTTCTAAGGAGCGAGTATGCGGTGATTCCTTGGAAGACTGGCTCGTCGGAAGCTTCAAAACGGAGGCGCCGTCTCCCATTCGGGGTCGTCCAATCGATTCCCAGGGGGAAGTTTGTTTCGACCTCCAACCCAATTTCGCTGTTTGCGGAAGAAGTGGCCGAATTGAGACTGCCGGCGGCAACGCCAAGGACGGCCGTGCCCGCAGCCACGATCAACGCGGGGCTGAGAAAACGCATCGGACGCTGCCTGATCGAGCGAATAAGGAGACCCCTCCCTGTTGTCAGGGGGCTTCGAGGTGGTTTAAGAGAGGGCCGTCGACGGCGCTGATCGGAAGTAAACAGCGGACGTGCATAGAGAAAAGCCGCTGCGAGGGCGCATAGGACACCAACTGCAAGGCCAGAGAAGAGATCATGGGCGCTCACAACGATGCCCACATCGCCAAACGAGGCCGACGTTGGCATCCAGTGGGAAAACATTGCGAGGCTGATCTTCGCAATGATCGCCGCCATGAAGCTTCCTATCACCGCGCCACTCAATGCCACAAACATAGCCTCAGTAACGAGAAGCGATAGAATCACACGCCGCGGCAGCCCCAAGTTGGTCATCAAGGCAAGCTCAAGGGAGCGGCTTTGAAAGTTCAGCAGCAGAATCGAGCCCGCAAGTCCCAACGCCGCAAGGATCAAAAACGAGCTCAGTCCAAGCAATAGACCTGCCAAGTCGGCAGACCCCATCGAAGCGCGCTCTGCATTTGGGCCTACTTGAAGGACTGATATTCCGGAGTATTCGGGATTCAAGAGCCGAGACAGGGCTTCGGGATAACTTGCCAAGCGCCCACCTCTTACGGTCACTGATGTGGCTGCCAGCCTGGTTCCCCATGCCTGTCGAGCAACGTCTTCATCAACGAAGACCTTTGGAGCGGCTCGGAACCGTTTCCAATAAGCCTCGTCTCTCGATGTGATCCGTGACAAATCGATCGGAAAAGGGGTGCTCCAATTCGAAATGCTCACGCTGTCTGTCATACCGGCGAGGTTTGGAACCAAGGAGGGATTAGCGCCATCCCCGGACATCGGCAAGATGCTGGAAACTAAACCCGTCACGGTGCGCCGAGAAATGCTGCCATCTGAATTCGGCACTAGTAAATCGACCTCGACTTGGTCGCCAACGGAGGCTTTCAGATCATCAGCCGCCCAGGCATTTAGCCGCAGTCCCTTTGAGACGGCAACCCTCGACTTCGATCGAACTTGGGCGGCCCGTTGGCCGTGGAATGTCCCATTGACCTCGTCCAAATTCATACGCTCCTGGACAGCGGGCTTGCTCGCAGCGATCCAAGAATCGGTGCTTTGACTAATCGCCGCTGCCATAGCATAGGAGATCGAGCGATTTCCGTGACGTATCCGTTCGGCTAGGGCTACAAGTGATGGCATTGCCTTGCAGCCGCATTGCTGGGCGGCCGCATCGCATGCGAGAACCTGTCCTTCCGTCATGAGAACTCGATCGCTAGTAATCGTGACCATGTTCGGGCTATTTGCCAAGTTCAGGCCGTGATCGGTGAGGGTGAAACGCCTTGCAATGGCCTCAAGACTAACGGGTTCGCGAGTGAGGATGACGTTAGCTCGAGATGGGGTCTTTAGTTGGTCGCAAAGCCACTCTCTGTCCACAATTGCAAGGCTCTTTTCGCCGAGTGTCGGGGTAAGAGATAAATCACCGACCCCGCCTGGTTTTAAGATCGTCGCCACCACTAGCCGTAACTCAACCGTCGAGTCAGTGGCCAAACGCCTTCCAAAAACCGACGCGAGGGGCGCAGAATCGGGACGTGGAACCCGAATGAAAAGTGGGGAGCCCACTTCGAGGTTCAGTTCCTTCGCCAAAAGACCTGAGACCATTGCCTTTCCAGCCGAAACCGGTAGCAGCCCGCTCCAAAACGCTTCAGTATTCGAACCGAATCCCCAAACCGTAGCTTGCACCGGACTCGAGGCTGTTTGATTGGAGGCGGTTGCGTTAAGAGCAAGCGCCGCCATCTCTCCAGAGCTAGCTAAGTTCGCCCGGAACGTTCCGGTCGTGCACACTGCGTCGGTAATTCTCCCCAGCGGGTTGACGAGCGCAGAATGAAGTCGCGACCGAATCGAAGTTTGGACTTCCAGGGCTCCTGTCACAATCGCGGTCGCAAGTGCAACAAACGCGAGTGCTGGCAGATGGGTTCGCCAATGATGCCGGGTAGCTCTTACCGCGACACCGAGGATGGTCACACTGCCTCCGGAACCAACTTGCCTGCGTTCAAAGAGAGTGTCCGATCAAATCGATAGGCAAGGTCAAGATTGTGCGTTGCCATTATCACGATCCTGTCCCTGTCCTCGGCTTCCGATCTCAGGAGTTCCACAAGTTCTTCGCCCCGCACATGATCCAAGCTGCCGGTAGGCTCGTCGGCCAAAACCAGTAGCGGTTCGTGGATCAAGGCGCGCGCGAAAGCAACCCGTTGCCGTTCACCACCGGATAGTGTCGACGGGAAGTCTAATTCACGGGAAGCAAGCCCCATTCGATCCAACAACTTGCGGGCCATTTCGACAGGAACCGGTTCCCGTCGGCCTAGGCAAGGAAGAAGCACGTTGTCGAGAGCAGTCAGGTGCGGCAGTAACAGATGCTCTTGAAATACAAAACCAACAGACAGCGATCGAAACTGTTCCAGTTCTCGTCGCCCCAACCCATTGAGATCGATCTCGCCGAGCAGGATTCTTCCCGAGTCGGGACGCTCTAAAGATCCAAGCAGGTTGAGCAGAGTCGACTTGCCGGACCCCGAAGGTCCAACGATGGCAACCGACTCGCCGCGTTCGATCGTAAGATCCAGCCCATCTAGCACGACGCGGTCGCCGAATGACTTACAAAGCCGTTCGACGCACAGAGAACTCGCGCCCGGCACAGGACGGTTAGGCGGCTGATTACCGAGCATCACCCCGTCCCCAGATCGGTATGCCGCGGATTGGGCCGGAGGTAAAGGGCCCCGGTTGGGCATTGTTCTGCGCAGGCGCGTGCCGCCTTTCGGAGAGCTGTGGCAAGCGGCTCGCCGAACGGGCCACCGACACGGGTATCGAAACCCCGTCCTCGGAACGCTATTCCGAGACTCTCGCCGTGCTCTGCAGCGACCCGTACGCAGATGCCACAGGAAGTGCACTTATTCTCCTCAAATACAATCTCATCGTGGCTGTCATCAATCCTGATCGGACGAGACGATCCCTTAAACTTTGAGGCATCCAAGCCAAATCGCGTTGCCAGAGACCGCAATACACATGTGTCGACTTTGGCACATCCGCACTGCAGGCAACGTGCTGCTTCCGCTTTCGCCTCCTCTTCCGATAGTCCGTCATGAGCCGGAATCGTTCGGGGTCGGTGATCGGCAAGTTGAAACCGTGCCTTGACGAACGTAGTGTTGGTGCGATCTACCTCAAGGTTGAACGGAACGAACGATGGGACGGTCACCCCGGACAGGTAGGTATGCACGCTGTCTGCAACCGCATGGGCGTCGCCAATACTTCGGACACTTATCTTGCCTGGCGCTACCGCGCCACCAGCCGCGAATACACCGTCTAGCGAAGTTTGGCCGGTACCCTTCTGAACTTTGATGCCACGACTGGCACGGTCAAGGCCCTCCGGACAGTTGGCCTCGGAGACGGCGCCGATCGCCACGATAACCGCATCGAACTCGGAACGCTTCTCGGAGATATCCACTCGAATGTTCTGATGAAAGACCGCACCCATCTTCCTTATCACTTCGATCTCCGCATCGAGGACGTTGCGAGGAAGCCGCTCGGTCGGTATTTCGTATCGAAGCGCCCCACCCGGTTCAGGATGTTCATCGAAGATCTCCACCGCGTGTCCATGGCGCAATAGAAAATATGCGGACGACAAACCCGCTGGCCCCGCGCCGATGACCGCAACTCGCTTTCCTGATGGCGGCTGGACAGGCGGTACGTAAGGCTCCGACAGGTCAACTTCATGGTCTCCCACGTGCCGCTTTAGGAGGCATACCGACAGCGCGCCATCCTCCGACTTTCGCCGACAGCGCCCCTCACAAGGAGTGGGGCAGATTCTTCCCAGAGTCGCCGGAAATGGAATCGTATCCTTTACGATCCGGCCAGCAAGTCCCAAGTCTCCGTCCAGGATCGCTTGGTTCATCGCAGGCACCTCCAGGTGGGCTGGACAACCGGATTGACACGGCGCCACACAATCGCCTACATGGTCGCTGAGCAGAAGTTCCAAAGCCATTTTGCGGTGCCTTTGAACGGCTTCTGAATCGGTATAAACGAATTGACCGGCTTGGGCAGGGGTTGCGCAAGACGGCACGAGACGCCGCATCCCCTGCACTTCTACGCTGCACAAGAGGCAACTTGCCCAAGTTCCTCCTCGCGGCAACCAGCATAAGGTGGGGACATCGATCCCCGCGAAACGAGCGGCATCAAGCAGCGTCGATCCGGCCGGAACAGAGATCGGAATTCCGTTAATCGTTAATTCGAAATGAGCATCACTCAACAACGATCGCCTCCTCTGGGCAGTCTTGGCGACACATGTCGCATTGGACGCACTTCTCGTTATCGATCACGTGCAGTTGGTGGGGCCGCATTGGGATCGCATCCACCGGACACACTTGCGCACAGCGTGTACATCCAATACAGCGATCATTGACGCGGTACCGAATCAGCTTCACACATCGTCCGGCTGGACAACGGCCCTGCAAGTGGGCCTCATATTCCGACCGAAAATGGCGTAGGGTCGAGAGCACTGGATTGGGGGCTGTTTGCCCCAAACCGCATAAGCTTCCCTGTGTCACCGCGCTGGCAAGGGTTTCCAACGTCTCAAGATCGCCCTCTACTCCGTTACCTTCACAAATCCGATCAAGAATCTCCATCATTCGCCGAGTGCCCACACGGCACATCGTGCACTTGCCACACGACTCGCTTTGCGTAAATCGGATAAAGAACCGGGCGACGTCTACCATACACGAGTGATCGTCGAGCACGACCATGCCTCCCGAACCCATGATCGCCCCGACGGATTGGAGGGCCTCGTAGTCGACCGGCGTCTCGCTCAGAGAAGCCGGTACACAGCCTCCAGACGGTCCACCCACGAGGACAGCCTTGAAAGTGCGTCCCTCACCAACCCCACCCCCAATTTCTTCCACAATCTGCCGGATAGTGGTCCCCATTGGAACTTCAATTAGCCCTCCTCGTCGGACTGCCCCCGCAAGCGCGAACACTTTCGTCCCCTTACTGGTCTTGCTCCCAATTGCCGCGAACGCATCTGAACCGTTTCGCAAGAGCCAAGGCAGCAGGGCAAAGGTCTCGACATTGTTGACGCAAGTAGGCTTGCCCCATAAGCCGGATTCAGCCGGAAATGGAGGGCGGACACGAGGGGTTCCACGATGGCCTTCCAAACTGCTGATTAGGGCGGTCTCCTCCCCGCAAACGAATGCACCTGCGCCCCGCACGACTTTCAGATTCACTGGGCCGAGCAGTTCAGCATCTTCAAGGATCTGAATCGCCTTTCTGATGCTCGCCACCGCATGCGGATACTCGGCCCGGATATAGAGGATTCCCTCTTCGATTCCCATTGCGTACGCGGCGATAAGCATTCCTTCAAGCACTCGAAACGGGAAAGACTCTAACAGCATCCGGTCCATGAACGCACCTGGATCCCCTTCATCACCATTACAGATGAGGGTCTTTGGCGAACCTTTGGCATCCCGAACCGCGCGCCACTTGCGTCCGGTTGGGAACCCTGCGCCTCCGCGTCCTCGGAGACCGGATTGCAGAACCGTCGCCACAACCGCTTCCGGATTGCCGCCTTCCCGAACCGCTCGGAGCGCCTCAAAACCTCCTCCTGCACGGTATGCGTCCAAGTCCAAGGGCGCGGTAACGCCGTTCCCTTCCATCGCGATCCGGAACTGAGGACGGATGAATTCGCAGAGCATCGGGTCGCGTGGATCTTGTCGGGCTTGCAAGGGTTCGTCGATCCCGGGATCAGCAATCCTGTCGAACATTCCGACCAAGCCGGCCTTTAGGCGACCTGCAATTCCTGATCGCAGATGCCGCCTCACGACAGCTTCCGCGTCACCGGCTACTAGATTGGAATATCGCACCGTGCCAAGGTCTGGATCCACGACTTCGCACATCGGCATTTGATGACAAATGCCTGTACATGAAACCGTTTCTATCGTGCCATTCAGCCCGAAACGGGATGCAGCCGCTTCCAACTCTCGACGAACTTCGAGAGAGCCACATGCCGCACAGCATGAGTCCGTCGCGATGCGGAGCTTGACCTTTCCTTGAGTCGAATGACGCGAACCTCTGGAAACCGGCTTGCTTGGTGAGACGAGCAAAGCACGAGGCGCGTTGTCGGCCGTGAGATTCCCAAATGTCGATTCGTCGACAACGACTACAGGGGCCAAAGAGCAGCATCCTACGCAAGCGACCCGCTCGAGGGTATATCTGCCCGAAGAATCGGTTTCATCTGTCTCCGACATTTTCAAATGCCGTCTTAAGGAGTCTTCGATTAAGTCGGCTCCCCGCACATGGCAAGCAGTCCCATGGCAAACGCGCACCAGATGCTCGCCGATCGGCGTTCGTCGGAAGAAGGAGTAAAACCCAGCTACGCCTTCGATCTCTGCTGCTGGAATCTGCGTACGATCGGCAAGAAGCCGTAGGGCTTCGTCGGGCAAATACCGAAACTGCTCCTGGATCCCCTGCATCAACGGGATGAGTTGCTCCGGGCGGCAGCCATGCTCACCGACCAGCCGCTCGATTGCCTCGGCATAGGGGCTGACCACCAAGGTGCTCACTTGGCACCTATGCAAAACAGGTGGTGGTCACCGCGGAGGATCATGCGGCCATCCGCAAACGCAGGAGTGGCTTCAGCAGGTTCTCCCAAGCGGTGTTGGCCAACCATCGAGAATGTCCTGGCGGCTCGAAACACTCGCAGGACGCCGTCCATACCAAGAAGGTACACGCAATCCCCCACCACTATTGGAGATGCCCTGGCCGGCTTATCGAGTCGCTTTTCCCAGACAATCTTTCCGGTAGCGGCATCGACCGCAGAAGCCGTTCCGTCCGAAGTCGAGAGAAACACAAGCCCTGCGCCAAAAGCGAGACTTCCGATATCCGGCAACGCAGGGTCCGAAGTCGTCCAATCCACTTTCCCATCTGCAGCGGAGACGGCCATCAAATAAGACCCCTGCTGCCCTATATAGAACCGACCATCGCCACAAGTCGAACTGGCCGCAATCTCGCCGCTTAGACCGTCGGCATGCCAGAGTTCGACGCCGTTCGCGGCATCGAATGCGGCAATCCCTGGGCTCGCAACCGCAACAACGATCGCCTTACCATTGAGGAGAACTTCGACGGGGCTGCTCCACGAGGCGGAGACCGCTCGCTTTGTTTCCCATATCGTATTACCGGTTGCCGGATCCAAGCCGTACAGCCTTGACTTCCCCTCTTCCGGCGTTGAACCCTGATCCATCTGGACGATCAGTCTTCCACCTGCGACTAGAAGACTCGAAGCAAATCCATACGAGTTATCGAGAGGACCAAATGCTCGTCCCCAAACCGGTTTGCCTTCCGTCGACACACAAACGATGTTCCCATCTACAAATGCGGCGAATACCCGCTTTCCATCTGTCGCCATGGTGCTCGGGGCATAACCGGCGTCCGGCGATGGTTTTACGGGTAGGGTGCCAGCCAAAACTGGAATAGACATCCGCCACAAAGACTTTCCGGTTGCTAAGTCAAACGAGCATATCTCACGATGCTTGTCGTCCGCGCTGGAAAGATAGAGCCTTCCAGCATCGATAATCGGAGAGTTCCAACCCGGAAGCGGGAGATCAGCTTTCCAAAGAAGCCCTTTCCCAGAAACTGCGTCCCAATCAGCAGGCCCGTTCCAGGTCCCCGTAGCGCCAATTTGTGGTCCCCGGAAACAGGGCCAACCCGCCCCTCTAATTAACTCGACTTTCGAAGTGGGTTTAGCACCGCCCGATAGTTTTGACGGGGTTGTGGGTGCGGTTGAAGGTCCCGCGGACGTGATGGGCAGTGGCGACAAGGCGGTTCCACCAAGCGGGATCGGCCCTGAGGGTGTTACCGACGCCGCAATCTCTGTAGACTGGCTCATGGAAGGGCCAGCCGTCCCAGGGGCGACGATTGCGGTCAGCGGCGCCCCCGCAACGGGAAGCCCTTGTGGACTGGCAGGCGCAACCGGCGAGACTTGGGGCAAGGGTTGCCCCTGAACGTAGGAGGCTACGGTGTCATGACGGGAAATGGTCGCGACCAACGCGAGCACCCCGCACAGAGCAACCCCCAATGTGAGCACGACGCGTTGAGAAGCAAACGCATCGGCAGCGTTTCGAGACGGAGCGGATGGATCGGGTCGAATAGGGGTGGCCACCAGTTTATCTGCGCCCTTTGCCAAGATGAGGAAGGCGCCGACCCCGATAACCAGTAGGATGAAGCCGTTCTGGGCGAACCGGATGCTTCGAAAATAGGAAGACCGCAGCCACTCATCCTGTTTGCGGAGTTGAGCGACGAGTTGCGTATTATTCGGGTCGAGGTTGATTCTGGTAACTAGGTCGTCGACTTTGGTTGGTGGGTTAGGGTCGACGGCCCGGCTGGAAAACGCATTCCAACTGAGCGCCACGAGAATCATCATGCTGAACATTGCGGCCAGCCATGAGGACCGGCGGAACGCGATTGCCCAATGGCTCATGCGCGGCCTCCCACTGGTTCTTTAATCTCGCTCTTCGTTTCATGAAACATCGGCAGTGGCGTGAGTCCGTCCATACGATGCGGCACCGGGCAGGCGGAATAGCAGCGGGCACAGCTCAAGCAGGAGCCCGGGTCTGCTTCATAGTCGTTCGAAGGTCGTCTGCGAAGGTTCGAAAGAGCCTTCAGCGACAGCACAATCCCGATCCATGCCCCTAGCAGAGGCGTGCCAAAGGCAAACTCTCGTTCGACTTCAGCGCCGTCTCGATAAGCCTCTTGAACCGTATGCCGATGTCGATCCCACGCGTCGGCAAGGGTGGTAATGGTCGCGGTTGGATGCAATTCGCTTTGTCTCAACACCTGGGCTCGATGGACTCGCAGATCCCAAGATGCCACCACCGGAGACAGTCGCCAACCGACAGCGGCAAGCCCCAGCACCATAACTGGCGCGAACATCAGAGCAGTTCCGACTTGGCGTCTGGTGGAGACACGATCGGCAAACTCGGCCTGCGGTGTCTGAATCGAATCAAAGGGGCATGCATTGGCACAAAGATGGCACTGGACGCAATCCTCGGGACTAATCGTTACGGTGTGTCGTGCGAAGTGAGAGCACCATCGAAGGAGGACGCCGTATGGACAAAGGAAACGGCAATAAGGGCGACCGACAACCATCGACACCAGCAGGACAGACGCCCCGAATAGGATCATGAAAAAATGGCCGTGCAGACGGAACATGCCAACAAATGGGTCGTATTCGCAGATAGCAAACGCAGTTCCCGTTGCCGCGAGCAAGACCGCTGCACCCAAATAGAGATACGGGATCGTCTCAAGCGGAGCTCGCCACATGGCCGGAATCTTGATGGGGCGAAGGAGCAGCAAATCTTGCATCGCGCCCATCGGGCAAACTCCGCCGCAAAACACGCGGCCAAAGAAGAGGGCGGCCAACAACGGCAAGATGAAGAACCCCGCAACCGGCAATGGTAAACGGTACGCATCGTGAGTTCCCGCGTAGGCAACATTCTGAATCGATCCGATCGAACAAACGCATCCGAGCCGATAAAAACCAAAGTAGCCGACAGCGAAGATGGAGAGAACACGAAGTTCCTTTCGCGATCTCCTTGTAAGCACGATCCAAGCAGCGAGCAGAAGCAATAGGCCGAGCAGGGCCAAGTCGACGTACTGGAACGCCCCGTCCCTTGGCAGGGATGCCCGCTCCATAGGGATGCGATAGTCCGTAAACTGGGGCGGAGGTTGCGAATGCTGGTCCGCAGTTTGTGCGAAAACGATCGATGGAATCGCCAACAATCCAGCCGGTACGACCCAAAGTCTCATGTCTTTGGCCTCTTCAACATGTATGGCTTGTTACCGGGCACTCGCACCACCGCATCTGCTGGACATACATTCGCGATCGCGCACTGATTGCAATTTGCACACCGGTCATGCCGTATCTGTAGGTACATCGAACCGTTTCCGAACTGATGGCACCCTTTAACGCAAAGGGAACAACCGATGCAGCGGTTTTCGTCTACCGCGATTTGGTAGTAGGGGTCCTCGACGAAGGTTCGGCTGATCGCGTCGGTCGGACAACGGACATTTTCAGCCGACGTTGTGTTGCCAGTTCGCTTGTCTCGGAACAGCCCAAAGCAGAGCTTGCAGTATCCGCATTGAGCGTAGGCATGAACACACTTCACGGCGGATGGCTCTAGCACACAGGCCGATGCGCATAAACCACATTCCGTGCACTTTTCTGGGTCGATTTGCCAAACCGTCTGGGCCGCCTCGCTGCGGGTGGCAACTGCCCCGAGGGCAAAAGCTCCTCCGGCCAATCCACACAGTCTTACCGAATCACGCAGAATTTCCCGTCGAGTAGGCTTAGAGCTATCCGGCATGGCTTTCCCCCCGCTTGGTGGCATCCCGGTACGAAAGCGCCTGTGGAAGGCCACAAGTAGAGGCAACTCCGCAAGTTCGGCAGATTGTGTTATTGACACACGTTTCACCTTGACGGAATGTGATGTCGCCGACGGCTGCCACCATCGCGGGTGCGATAGTCCAACGCACCAACGTGCGAAGGAACTGACGGCGGGAAGGATCGCTTGATTCAGACATTTTAGACCGGTCCAAAAACGCGAACCGCGCCCTCCCAAGGATCGAGGACAAGTACGCGGTCACCCATCACCGCCGTCGCCATGCCGAGTGTTTCGGCATGAAACTGCTCCGGCCCCGCAACGACGCACTTGAGCGATCCGTCCGGAGAAATCACCTTTACCCGAGGGAGACCCTTCTCACTTGTGATCATGTCCCCGTTCGGCAAGACACTTACGTGCGTTGGGTTACAGCAACCACAGAAGGCGTCCATCCCCATTCCCTGTTCGCCGACCGCTTCGACGAAATCCCCGTCGCGGGTGTGCCGCTCGACCTGATGCTTTCCGATATTCGTGACGATAAGATCACCGGATGGATGAATTGCGAGGCCCATAAATGGGCTTGGGACGATCAGGCCGGGATAGGCCTCCGTCCTCTCGCCAAATGTACCAAGAAGCTTTCCTTGGCGGTCGTAACGGGCGATGTTACGGTTGCCCGCATCGCCTACGAATACATTCGACGCATCGGCTGCGATGGACACGATTCGCGCCCGGGACCCAAGGCTCTCCCATTGAACTGCCTCGCCAACCGGCACAACGCGATCATCGGTTGCGGCCAGCAGTTGACCGTCTGGCGTCCAGACGACGCATTTCGCGGTCACATTCAGATCGTGAGACATTCGATGAGTTCCATCGACCGCAAATTCTCGAACTGACATGTCACCGGCGACCCAAATTGAAGTTCCATCGGTACATAAGCCCCGGTTCCAATGGAACCCGGGCGTGAAGCGGGACGTCTCTCGATACTTCAGCAGTTTCGGATCGGTTTTTGGAGGACCATCGGCAGTCACCAGACGTTCAGAGGCGCAGCCGACGCCGACAAGGGAACTCAACAGGGTAATACCGCCAAGTCCAATGACGCCGGATCGCAATAGTTCCAAACGAGAGATCATCACGGGCTTCTCTTGACTCATGTCTTCACCATCTTCAGGCAACACAATGTGCTGGCATCTCGGACCAGCAATCGATCCTTCGCGAGGGCCATTGGGCCCCAAGCCTCGGGCCCCTTTAGGACCGCTTTTGACCCAAGCGGCTTGTATCCGATCGGGCTAGCCTCCGCCAAAGTGAGGGTGCCTTGGTCGTTTAGCAAGACGATCTTTCCATCTGCAATCAGATACGGCGCCGTTCCGAAGCGCCCAAATGTTCCCGACGTCCACACGGGCTTACCGTTCAAATCTAAACAGACCAATTCGCCTCCGGGACGAACCCCATAGATATGACTTTGATAAAGAATCGGTGTTTGCTGATCCGAACCGAACACTTCCGGTCCGAGCCGAAATACTTCGCTCACGTGCCAATTTGTGGCGCCCTTGGCTACTCTGATCATCGCTGAACCCGCGTTGTATCCTCCGCTGAGAAAGATGCGCCCATCCCCAATCGGTACAGGGGTCGGCACCGTAGCCGTGTTGACTGTCCATTTATCGGTGTCCCACAGCAATTTGCCATCCGATGCGGCAATGCCCGCGACTCCGGCATTGAAACAGCAAACGTAGGTTTTCTCTCCTCCAATCGTGGCGGGCGCAATCGACGAGTGCGTCATAAGCCATCCCTTTGGATTGGGCGTCTGCCAGACAACCTTCCCGCTTTCAAGGTTGAGGGCCACGAAGAGGCTGCTTCCACCGGTAGCAAGAATCACATTGCTGCCGTCAATCAGCGGGCATTCTCCTGCATACCACTCGGGAACGGTGACCCCGAATTTTGCCACTAAATCTAGCTGCCACTTCGGTTTACCTGATATGGCGTCCACACACAAGACCATGCATTTGGGGCCCAACGTGACCACGGATTTTCCGTCGGTAGCCGGAATCGTTCGGGAGATTCCATGGTTACGCTTGATTACGGCTGAGTAGCCTGTTCGCCACGCCTCCCGGCCATCCTCAAGGGCGAAGCATCGGAGAACATCCTGCTCGGTTGAGGAATCGTGGTCTAGAAGGTAGACCCGCCCATTCTTGATGCACGGGGCGGCGTATCCTTCTCCGACACCGACTTGCCAAACCTGTAGAACATGATCCACCGAATTGGCAATCACAGAATCCGCAGAGCCGACATTGTCGCGATTCGGCCCCCTAAAGGAACTCCAATCGCCAGGCAAATTTGGAACGGCCAACGTTTGAGTCGAAGTACCTGGAATCGGAATGACGGATGCGGAATCTGAGACCGAGCCGACGTTTCTTTTAGAGGGATGATTGGTATTCAGACCCAAATCGCGGGTTCCGACATCGGTAGGTGCGAGATAGGAGCGACCCCAAAGGCACAACGCCGCCAACCCTAAGACGCCGACCAGCGTTGGCATCCCGGCTTCCACTGGGACCGAGAGGCGAGTGCCCACGATAACTATAGTTTGGGCGAGGTTTGACAATTCCGCATGTCGGTGAAACGCGGTCAGCAGAAATAACTACATCCGTGCGGATGGGCATAGGAGGACAATGTTGATAGAAGCCATGCGAACGAAATACGCATTCACTCTGATCGAATTGCTTGTCGTCATCGCGATCATTGCGATTTTGGCCTCAATTCTGTTCCCCGTTTTTGCCCAGGCAAAAAAGGCAGCCAAGCAAACTGCGTGCCTATCCAACGTCAAGCAAATGGGGTTGGCAACCACGCTCTACATCGGGGACTATGACGGCACCTATCCGATCACGTTTTACATGAGTTTTGACCAAGACTCGCAACCGTGCATCTTGACGTCATTTCAGTCGATGCAGCCCTATCAGAAGAGTGCCCAATTGTTGATTTGCCCCGAGGACGCATCTCCGCTCAACTTTGCCCTCGGAAGCATCGACCTAGGCTATCCGGCGCCGTGTTCGTCGCAGCCCGACGTGACAAATATGAGCTACCAGCCAAATTTTAAGCTCATCGACGTAGGGGATCCGAATTTCCTGGTGAATCCCTATACCGGTGTCACAGGAAGGCCGGTTCATAACGAGAGCGAAGTACAGTTCCCATCGAATACATCCGAGTTTTTTGACGCAACCATCGCCCTGTCCGGAGGGACCGCCGCGTTTGTGACCTACCAAATGCCAATTCAGCCGCGCCACCGAGACCTTGTCAACGTGGTGTGGGTGGATGGTCACGGAAAGCCCGTCCACACAAGGCCGCAAGCCGACTCAAACGGAAACCAGGTTGGCGGGAACGCGCTGGACGGTCAACCGATCCTGTCCTGGCTGATAACCGATTCGGGACCTTATCAGGGCCTGCGAGAGATGCAGGGGATTCCCATCCAGCTTGCGGACGGTTCCTGGTCTTTCGAGTAAGCCCAATGCGAATTGCGATGGTGGTCGCAGGCGCCGGGTCGATGTACTGCGGCGCCTGTGCACGCGACTCCGAACTTGCACGCGCCTTGCTTTCAAATGGCCATGAAGTTGCGGTGTTCCCGATCTACACCCCATTGCGGCTTGAAGATGGCCTTGGAGAAGTCGTAAGACCGCTGATGATCGGAGGAATCAACGCCTACCTCCAGGAGAAACTCCCACAGTCAGCCAACTTGCCGTCACCGATTCGAAGATTGTTGGACAACCCCTCCCTCATCGCATGGGCTACCAGATTTGCCGTCCAGACCCAAGCGGCAGATTTGGGCAGGATGACAATTTCATTTCTTGAAGGCACAAACGGACCTCATCGTGAAGGAATTCGTCAGTTGGCTTGTAGCGTTGCCCAATTTCACCCCGAAATCGTCGTACTTGCAAACAGTCTCTTGGCCGGGCTGATCGAACCCTTGGCGAATGCCAGCCAAGCGCCGGTTGTGGTTCAAGTCCAGGGTGAGGACGGTTTCCTGGATGAGCTTCCCGATCCTTGGCACAAGCAAGCAATCCTACTGCTGCAGGAACACGTCAAAGATGCGGCCCGTTTTATGGCTCCATGCTCGGCTCACGCGAACGAAATGGCAACGCGGCTTGACCAACCGATTCATCGGTTTTCCATAGTTCCACCCTCCGCAAGAAGGCAGTTGAGGGCACGCACTCAACTCGATCATTCCTTAGTTCGCATCGGGCATCTCTCTTCCATTCGTCGTGCCAAAGGGCTCGACTTACTCCTTGGAGCGTTGACGGAGCTCGACGACTTGCCGATAGAAGTCGTCATCCGTGGCAAGGTCCTGGAACCACGCTTCTATCGCGACCTTTGCAGACAGACAGATACCGTTCACGTTCCGGTCGGGTTTGGCGGCGAAATACCTCCGCCGCAAAAGGCCGACTTCTTGTCCAGTTGCGACTTTATTGTTCTGCCGACCCGGCTCAATGAGTCGCGCGGCATCGCAGTCCTTGAAGCGTTGGCTGCGGGGACTCCCGTGATTGCGCCATCCCGCGGAATATTTCCGGAGCTTGCTGAGGCTACCGGTGGGGTATGTCTCTATGAGTCGAATGACGCGTTGGGCACTACGATCCGAACTTGTGTCGACGACCGGGCCGAATGGCGAATGCGCGGCATCACCGCAGCCGAACAGGTGACCCGACATTACGCACCGTCTAAGTCGGCTTTAGCGGCAGAGGCATGTTTCAACCTAGTGCGGAACCCGGCCAGGAAAATTGCAGCCGCAAGATGACGGATTTGGGATTCGAAGACCTTGCCTGGTTCATTTAACTCATAGAAACCTAGGAGACATAGGTTTCTTGGTGATAATGTCTAAAAGTCGAACCGCTACAAGACACTTGAAACCACCGACCTCACCACACGGCTATCTCTACAATCATGGTCACGCTCATCCTTGCCCAACTTCCCCAGTTTGCGACACAATCGGTGGATTTTGAACCTAGGGAGGCGAATTTGACCGGTATTTGTGTCACTACGTATTGCGCATTTCGATACTCTTTGACTGGCTAGCCCAAGTTCGTTAAGGAGGCCGTCGCATTGCATTCGGGCCTCTACTATTAGAGGGACGCTCGTCGCGAGATGGCACTTACCCGCGTTCGGATCTGTCCCTTGGCTCAAAATAGGTTTTCAGGTGCTGTTTAGGCCCGTCGGCAAGAACCCGACGGCTGTGCAGAGAATCGATTATTTGGCGGCGCCGTGCAGAGTCCAGGCAATACTTGAGCCTTCATACCGCCGAGTCCTCCCCATGCCAATCTGCAAATTAAGGACGCTCGAGTTACTCCACTGAACGGGTCCCTCAAGGGGCCCCGTCCTCATCAGGTGGGTTAAATAACGGCCCACGTGACGAGAACGATTCAATATCTCGCTTCACCTTTCAGAGCATTACCGCTAGGAGATATCGACGACCGCAATGGCATTCACAGTGCGAACGACAAGTTTCCCGTCGACAAGAATGGGTGAGGACCAAGCCCGTCCACTTATCGGTGCGATCCGTCCAAGTTCGGTGTAGCCAGTTGGGTCGAGTTTGACGAGAGCGACTTCCCCATTGGACCCGTTGTTGACAAATGCGACACCGTCGGCGGCGCACAGTCCGCCCTTCTCGAATCCTGCTTGTTGCCAAACAGCCTTGCCCGTGTTGGGGTCGAGACATGTCAGTTTGCCGGGATCGCCGGTGCCATAGATGTAGCCTTTGTACAGTACGGGAGCATTGAAATGAGCCTGGATCACTCGGTTCTGCCACCTAATTTGAGCATCGTTGGGGCCCACATCGACCAAAGCGCAACCGTGCCCGTAACCCGAGGCAATGAAGACGCTGTTTCCGATAATGACTGGCGAAGCCGCGTTAACATCGGGACCAGTTACCCAGGGGACCGACCAGAGTTCCTTGCCAGACTCGGTAGAGATCCCGGATAGCTTCTTACCCTGGAAAACTACGTATTGCCGTTTGCCTTGAATGGTTGCAATGACCGGGGTGGCATAACCTGGGGTTCCCGATCCGCCCTTACTCAGCGTGGCTCCCGTTTTCTTGTCCAGCGCAACGATCGTTCCATCTTCCGCGCCCGGTTCAACGATAAGCTTGTTTCCGTCGACGACCGGCGAGCAAGCATAATCCCACGTTGGACGTTGGCCGCCATAATCGGTAACCAGATCATGTTGCCATTTGATCGAACCCGACTTTGTATCAAAACAAATTACCTTTCCCAGTCGGCTTACGAAGTAGAGGTTTCCTCCGTCGATAGCTGGTGTCGCCCGAGTGTATCCCTGGTTGTCATTAGGAGCGTCCGGGTACTTGGTCTGCCACAGTTCCTTGCCGTTAGCTAAATTCCAGGCGCGCATTATATCGTTCGCTCCTGAGTGATCGACGAGGTAAAGGATCTTGCCGTCCGATGCCGGACCACTATATCCAACATCCCCAAGAGGCGCCTGCCACAAGAGCCGCGGAGGCTTCGCGGTCCAGTTCTTATTGAAACCCGTCATCGAAGAAATGCCGTTACCATTGACGCCTCGCCAACACGGCCAGGGCCATTTGCCATCGGCGGTCGCCAAGGTCGCGCCATTTGTGGATGCAAGAGGCGTTAGTTTTGCCTCCGTGCCGGTACCGTCCGTCGGCTTGCCACCGGTGCAAGCGCATAGCGCCGAAAACAGTACAACCGAGGACAACAGGCTCGGTAAATGTGCCATGACAGAAGACCTCCTTAGTGGCGGCCACAACCTCAGGGGCCTACCATTCGAAGCATACAGCATCCAATGTTGTCAACCACTTCAGCACCCAAAGGTCAGCTTAGTAAGATACTTTATAGCAGCCACATCGTGGGCTTCACGAACAGAGGAGCTAGAGGTGATGTAAGGAACCAACCTCGAAATCACGCAGATCGACGATCGATGGCGATGGGCCCGTACTGCTTTTCAAGCTACTTCGGACCCAAGGCGACCAGTCGCCACCAATCCAAAGATTGATATCGGTAGGCGCTTCAATCCAGCCTTCACCGTTTGGAGAGGAATAATCCACGTGGTCCAAGCCATGGCCGACTTCCTTTCCACGGGATTCAAAGCCCGTTTCCTGCCTGAACTCTGAGAGCCTTGCGTAGTTGGCCGACCGAAAACGCCATCGCACGCCGTATTGAACCGACTTCTCGGAACTAGAGGAGTTTAAGTAAACGTTGAAGTCGATCCGTATTTTTTGTTTTGTCGGGTCATAGACCTTTTCGGGGATCGTCTTAAGGAACTCGCTAAAGGCCGCTTCAGTCGGATATTTACTATTGTCTGCTGGGTGCCTGCCGAAGAATCCATTGTCGAACAGGACCCCAAGTTGACAAGTTCGATTCGCGAGCAACAGATTGTGGGTGATCGAATCACCCACGTTATGAAAATCGATATGCCCGGTGTCGGTGTCGCACGGACGCGGGCCCTGCTCCCTAAATCCGGCCCCGAACTGATTTCCGATGCAAGTGTTGTGGGTGAATTCACAGTTCTCGCTTTCGGCAAGCACCATCCCTCCATCCCCCCAACTTGGGGGATTTCCAACCTTAGACATAGCGTTTCCGATCGCGAGATTATGATCAGCTTGGATGTCGTGGCTGATCTCAACGAACAGGCCACAACCTTCGTTCTCTTCAAACACGCAATGGGTGATCCGCACGTCGTGAACCCAAACGTCCAGCCATAGTCCAGGGCCCCCATTGTGTCGGAATAAGCAATGTCTGAAGACTCCGTTTTGAGTCGCACACAGTTTTACACCCCCGGCGTCCCATCCCCGATCAATTGGCTTCCAGCAGTTACCGATCCAAGCGTCGTTCTCGTTGACGAACCCTTCCCCCAATGCCGAACCGCCCGTTTGTCCGCAGTTTTCAATGAGGCAATTGCGTAATGTTCCGCACACCGAGACACCAGAGCCAGACATCTGGTCGATGACACAATCCTCTATCAGGTTATGACTCCCATGCAACCAGACGGCCGGGCGCTGGGGGAACGTGGCCCCATACCGAAACTGAAACCCCTTCACCTGTACGTATGCCACGCCATCCGGCTTTTCCCACGGGTTGACTCCAAAGATCTGCCCACGAGTGGAGGCAAGCACTTCATGCCCGTTCGGGTCCGAGCCGTCTGTGAGCCAAACATAGAGTTTCTTGTGAGTAGTATCGACTGCGAATGAACCGGCAAGCGGCCCGCCGAGTCGCTTTAGTGGAGGAAATATTTGGGATTTGGGCGTTCTATGCCGCCATGCTTCTTGTAAATCGCTGAGTCCAAGCACCGGTAAGAGCTGCTTTCCATCTGAAACCACTTGCTCGGCCCGCCCCCAAAGCGGCTCCTCTTGTGGATGGTGCTCAATTGGTTTACCATTCACGGTGTCGATCACAAACATGTGATCCCAATTCGATTCATAAATCGGCATGTCGCCAGGTAAACGCGACCAGAGCTTGATCGGATCGGCCCCGGTGACCATTGCCATTCCCGGGTGAATTGCCAAGAACAGGATCGGGGCGCTCTTTGTGCCACTGTTTCGCAACGCGATCGATTCGCGATAGAGTCCGTCCTCAACCTTTACCAAATCGCCGGCTTTGGCGGAATCTGCCGCCCGTTGAATCGTCCGAAAAGGATCATCTGCTCGTCCGGTTCCGTGATCGTCACCCCGCGGCGAGACGACGTAAGTCGAGGCGTGCACGGGTAAGGCCACGCCATAAGCCCAACAAAGTAAACAAGCCGATACGAGTCTCATCCGAGGCAACTCCCACTCAGTTTGGCACCGGGCAGTCCTTAAGGTTTCTTACCGGACGGGCTGTCTAAATCCTCGTTCGACCATGTCATTCGGATCGGTTGAGACTGGACCGTCGCGCCACAGCCAGCGCATCATGTCCGGCATAATCGCTCCACCGAACTTCTGACCATGGTTATTCATGCCCCACGAATAGTTGACGTCGTAACCTTTCTTGGCAAGTGCCTTCTCTAAACGGACATTCTGGTAGAACCAGTCCCAGCGCTGATCGTAGACGCCGTCTCGAATGCCCCGATTGTCATTCCGGCCGTCACAAAGAAAAACCCGAATTGGTTTCTTCCTGGTCTGCTTGACCCGATCAGCATAGACGTCCCCACCGTGAATGTTCGTAAAGCTGCCCACGTTGCTTAGAACCTTCCTGAATTCGTTAGGGCGCTCCCACGCAACCATGAAGGCGGCGATGGCTCCTGAACTCGAGCCTCCGATGCCACGCTGTTCCGGATCCTTCGAGATGTTGAAGTCCCTCTCAAGGGCTGGCATCAGTTCCTCGGTAATCACTCGAGCGTACTTGTCGTCGGGCGTGTTGTATTCGACGCCCCGGTTGGTGAACCTGTCGCCCCATCCGGCTTTGGGTGACGGCTCGGTCTGTTGGGGGGTTCTGCCAGGGTTGATGAAGACCCCGATCATCACCGGGATTTCCCGTCGATAAATCAGGTTATCCATTACGTTTTGGGCTCTCACTTCGCCATTAGGATCCATGAAGGCTTGCCCATCTTGGTAGATCATAAGAGCGGTCGGATTCCGAGGATCGTATTGGGTGGGAACGTAAACCCAATATGTGTGCTGGGTTCCCGGGTAAACGTGGCTCTGGATTACGAAGGGTCCCCGTATCTCCCCCTTTGGGACGCCCTCCTGAGCTAACGAATCGGGACCGAGCCGATATTGCGAATCCGGATTCGTCTGCTGCTGCTTTGCCGTAGAATGCGAGACGGCTACCTGGGCAACCGCACCCATGCCCACTCCCACCAGAAAGATCCCGGTCACAAGGCTTCCCTTTTTCATCATCTGATACTCCTCTTGTTCGACGCAACATACGGTCTTGGAATTAACTCCGAAGGCGACACGCGCCAGTCGGGAGTTTTACCCGTGTCTGGGGCCACATCTTCCCTGTGATCGTCTTAACCGACCTTGGGTTTACCTTTCAGATAAATTGCCTCCTTGCGTGCATCCCAGGAAAAACCCATGCCTCAGTCGCCCCGACCCTAAAGGGAACTACCAGCGAGATCCGCAATATCGACAATGGCGGGACGTCACAAGCCGAGGATCGTTCCACAAACTGGCTATGATCACCGCGACCGCGATCGCGGCGGGGATCACTCCAAATTCTCCAAAAAGGAGATAGGCGAGGATGACGCCGAACCCCAAGAAAAGGACCCCTGGACGGTATCTTCGGCTTTCGACTACGTTCTTGGACCGGCAATAAGGGCACATGCCCAATCCAGTATCTTCATGAAGGCCCGCATCCGCAACCGCTTCCATTGCCTTCACTTTCCGGTGCTCGGCTAATATTGCGTTCTGAGTAAGTTCTGCCTGGACCTCTGTTCGCGACTCAATACACGCTGGACAATAACCGAGCCCCGAGTTAAAGACCGCTCGCGGAATGAGCTCTCGGCAGCCAAGACAAACGACCGGATTGACTTGATCGTCGGTGGTAAATACCCATGGCTCCATCTCAGCCTGAAGGTTAGTCTTCTGCGTCGCTCTCGTCAAGGCAGGGATTGACAAGCACCACACGGTGGGATATCATTTTTCTAGCGCGCTCACAGGGCGTCTCCTACCCGCGGCAAGGGAAACTTCCCACCTGTAATTGTTAGAGGCGCGTCGTTACCTTCTTTCAGCCTGGTTTCAGCGGGACACCGGCAAATCGGAAAGGAGGCACTATGACCCTATCAAAGTTTTCTCTCTCGTCATCAACGTTTGAGTCCATCCGGAAGCAAGCCAAGAAATTGGTTCGTCAGGTGGCCAATAGCGAGCCCGCGGCCATCGCCCGTGTACACGCCAAACTCCCGGAAGCAAGCCTTCCATTATCGTTGCGAGATGCCCAGCTTGTCCTCGCTCGAGAATACGGATTCGAAGGCTGGCAAGGTCTACGCGCGGCGATGCTCCGACCGAAAGAGAAGGGCCTGGGATGGGCCATTGGGGAAGCTGAGAGCGCGATCCATGACAACAATGTAGTGCGATTAGCGCAGCTGGTTCAGGAGTATCCAACGCTCGTATCGGTGCAGGGCGATTTCGGCGAATCGCTACTGAGTATTGCGGCTGGCTCATTTGGCGATAGCTTCGACCCTTTCCGGGAACAGACCTATACGCGGATTGAGTGCGCGGAGTTCTTGCTGGATGCGGGGGCAGCGGTCGATGCGGCAATATGGGAAAACGCTATTCGCACCCGTTCCAAAGGGATCTTGCAACTTCTGTCCCGCAAAGGAGTCCTGCCCCATCGGCTCGATATCCTGGCGGCCCAAGGCGATTATAACGGGGTCGCAAATTACCTTGAATCTGAGCCCTCCGGTAGCGGCAACTCCACTGCGCAACTGGAACAGGCGCTTCTCTGTGCCTGCCGGTTCGAGCATCGCGCAATCGCCGAGATCATTCTTAATCGATGTGTCGAAGTCGACGAGGCTCTTGGAAAGCGGATTGAACGATGGCGCGGGAGGAACTTCTTCATCGAGTATTTGGTCGAGCATCCGCAGGCATACGGAAACCCCTGGCAGCCTGTAGTCAGCCCCTGGCACACGGTCGTCATGGCCGAGCTTCTCAAGTCAATCGATGAAGACAGTCTCGAAGAGTTCACCAAGTGGCTGCGCCAAGAGCCTATCCTGCTCGAAGAATCCCAGATTGCTCTCCAAGTCGATCTCCTTGAACATGCAGTATTAAAAGACCGCGGGCCATTCATTGCTAGGCTGTTGGAGTTCGACCCTGCAGTTCAGCGTGGTGCGGTAGGCCCCCCTTCTTCAGCATTAGAGTTCGCCCTGGAATACGGCCGGGCGCACCTCATCCCCATGTTGACCCCGATTTGGCCAATGCCGGATGATCTGTGGCATGCGGCGGGGGTTGGCGATTTTTCGAGAGTAAAGGGCTGGTTTGACGAAGCCGGTCTACCGAAGCTGGGAACCCTGAGTCAGCACTATCCCACAAACAACCCTTCCATTTTGCGGAACCTGCGATGGTCATCCCCTAATGCCCAACAAGTCCTCGACGTAGCCCTTTCCTGGTCCTGCGTGAACCGGCAGTTTGAGATTGCGACATTTCTCTTGGAGCGTGGAGCCAACATTAATACGGACTGGGGCACTCACGAGCCAGCGAGCATCCTGCACGAGTGCGCTGTCAGCGCGAACTATGAAGCCGCCCAATTCCTAATCGACCATGGCATCGACATGACCATTCGCGATCATCGCTGGAACGCGACCGCGGAGGGGTGGGCTTACTATGCCGCGCAAGACAAAACGATGGCGGAATTCCTTGCCGATGCAGAGAGAGTAAGGAAGGCGTAGGCGCTCCGAGCTATTCCGGCGTTGGTTGCTCCGATGCCTCCATTGCTTGTTGCATAATGACGTCGAGTGCGTTCAGAAAGCCGAAAGCGACGGTAAAGAAATCGACGGTCAGCGCCGTGATGTACACGGCGCCAATGTAATGGAGGCCTGCAAAAAGATAGCCAAGCATCCCCAGGGTCACTGCTGCACCGAAAACGACAAAGACTGCTAATACTGCGGGCGGAGGCCATTTTCCGACCAATTTACGGCGTCGGAACGGAAACGTAATCTGAAGCGCCAGCATAGGTAGGGCGAAAAACACTCCCGAGACTCTCCAAATCCAGATTTCCTGCATGCCGTAGAGTGAAAATAGGGTCGGCAGCAGCGCAGCCGCCGTCAAAACGAAAATGTGCGACATGATCGTTTTTGCGAGAAACTTATCGAGTAGAGACAGCCTGGCCCCAGTGGCCGGTCGGAGGGCCAGCAAGAGCGCCGAAAACCCTGCGAACGTGATCATCATGCCAGCCAATGTGTACAAAAGGGTCGCACCTTTGAGTTCCATGTTTAGCTCCGCGTAAGAATCAAAATAGGCTGGGCGCGTCCTGGTTATTGCGACAAGCCCACCTGAAGGCCGTCATTTTACCGAGATCTTACTTGCGCTTCGCAGGCGAGCCTCGCAACCTTGTTTTGGGATGTATGGGCTAGCCAAGGGGAAGCCTTCTGGAGTTCGGAAAGGCACCGGCGAACGGCCAAGCAAGCACTGACTGGCGCGATTCAAGAGACGCTATTGCTGGGCGCGTCCCTGTGCTCTAATTCATCGGCAACACGCCGAAGCTGGCCTAGAGGATCGTCGGTCACGAGACCTCCGTGGTAGGTTACGATTGCCGCCACCTCGGACAGGGAAGCTAGCTTTCGCACCGACTTCGCCGCTGTGGACATGTCGGGCGTTGCCCGAACGCCTGGTCCGGCCAGCCTTCCGTTCTCTGAAGTCAGGGCGTCTCCCGCTATGAGGATTTTGCTGCCCTCAACGAACAACGAAATATGGCCCGGACTGTGTCCGGGCGTTGCGATGACCCTTACACCTCCGCAGATTATTTCGCCGTCTTCGACCAACTTGTCCACAGGAGCAAACCCGATTTGATCGAACACTTCTTTCCGTCTGGGATCCTGGGCTAGGACCTCTTCCGACGGATACTTCACCATCTTCTTCGCTCCTGCAATATACGGAGCTTCGACCGAATGGGCAAGAATGGTTGCCCGGTTTGCCGCGGCGATCTGTGCCAGCGATCCGATATGATCGATGTCATGGTGAGTCACGATGATTTGTCCGATATCCCCGGGCGAGAACCCATCAGCGGCCAAGGCGGTTTGCACTTCGGTCAGGTGATTTGGCATGGAAGCGTCGACGAGTGTCGCCCGGAAACCCGGGAGGACAACGAGGGACAAGTTCATTACCATCGAGCCAAGGTGCCCATGGAATGTGACGGAAATGATGTGGAAGTCTTCGGAAACTCGCAAGCCATTAGTTTAGGCTATCGTTCGGGCGAAAGCAAAACCAAACGTGCGGAGAATTACCGTATAGCACTCCTCAATGGACCGTTTTCCGGTTTCACCAAGGTGCGAAACCTAGCGAGGAATGCAATCAACACCATAACTTACGTTCATGGCATTCCAAGTTGGGCCAGAGTATTCGGCGACTGTGCCTTGCCTGGCCAAAGCGAAGTTCGGGGATCACCGACTCGCGCTCCGAAGCCGGAATCAGACGTAGCCCGAGATGTGCGACCGGACGACACAGTAGGTCATGGCGCAAAAGTCGCTTTGCACCCGCCCTTAGCCTCCGAAATTCAATCGCTCTTCTGAGCAAATAATGGTTGATGCTTGTCCGAAAGGACGTTTACGTACTCGATTGATTGGGTGAATCAACATTTGCAAGCTAGCCGGTTCTCAGCGAGGAATATTGTGGATCACCGCATCGCATCGGGACATTGTGGCGTAACCTAAATGCACCGATGTTCGATGCTTGGATGGGCGATTGCCTCATGCTCCTTGCCATTCCTACCTACATGGCATTCGCGGTTCAGCGCATAAGGCCCCGGCTCTTATCTGGTGATGGAATTCTGCTGGAAGACCTCGAGATCCTTCAAGTTGAATACCGTAAACGGTATCGAGCGAGGCTCCTGCCTCTCCGGGTGGCGCCTGCCCTGCTAGCGGTCTATTTCGTTTTTCGGATTGTCCTTTGGCCACCCGACGTGAAAGCTGATGGCCCAAGCCTCGATTCTCTCCTCATCGCCGCATTTGCCGTCTATATCGGATCGATGGTCGGCACCATCGTCTTGCGGATTTGTCAAGAACGCGACTTCATTGTGGCGCATCCCATATTCGAAGATTCCTTCCTCCCCGTACGTCCTCGTGTTTTCGCAATGGCGCCTTGGGTTCTTTCGCTTGGGATACTCATTACCAGCTTCGTTGTGGAAGACAAGGCGACTCAAATCACACTACTGATATTAGGGTTCGTTGGTATATTTATTGGCACAAAGCTTCGTTACCGCCAAATAAGCCACTCTCGCTATGAACTTCCATGGGACGAGCCTCTAGGGAAAAAGATCTCGGAGGTCGTGGAGCAATTTGGACACACGCCTAAAAAACTTGTTCTCCTACCTAGTCTGGTGGCTAATGCGGGAGCGACGCCCGATGGAACAGTGGTGGTAACCAGCGCTCTTCGGACCATTGCTACTCCGTCAGAGATTGCCGCGGTGGTTGCCCATGAACTTTCGCACGTTCGAGACGGAGAGGGCAAGAAGTGGGTGCGGTTGCGGATGATATCGATGGCTCCAGTAGGGGCACTTGGTGGTTTTTTGGTCGTGATCGGGCAAGGAACGCCAGCCGAGACCTTCATTCCGCCTCTGGTCGCTTTTGGATTGATAACCCTCTCGATGGTCCCCGCCTGGTGGGTAAGCCTCCGAACGCAGCCGGCCGAGTTCAAGTGCGACGCGGACGCCGCAAAGCTCGGCCTAGGATTGGAACTAGCTTCGTGTTTGAACAAGATCACCCGCTTTATGGGGCAGCCGCCTCGCTGGATTGGGATCGACCGATTCCTGATTACGCACCCATCGCTAGAAGAACGAACCGCCCGGCTGTTCGATGCCGCTAAAGCCTCGGCCAAATCTCAAGATATATCCAGCCCATTGACCCAGAGTGAGGCGCCATAGATGCTGGAGGTAGATGCCGGGTTGCGCAATGCTCAAGTCGCCCAGTTCTGGTATTGAGTTTGTCCGTGGGGGCCAGGACATTCCTCGCACCATGCGAAGGCTGTCCTTTAGCCGGAGTTCCGGACCTCGTCTCCGCGCAGGCTTGGGTACTTGCGTAAATGGACATCCAAGATGAGGAGGTTGTAAAATGGCGTTCACACTCACCATGGCTAAGACCGCCTTACCGACGAGATTTAACGCGAAGCTCTATCGTCCCTTGGAGGGAGGTGATTGGACATTTATCCGCTTGCCCCAAGAAGCCAGCAACCAGATGCCTGCCAGAAGCATGGTTTCCGTGGAAGGCACCATAAACGGATTCGCTTTCGCGGCGACACTACAGCCAGACAGCGAAGGTGGCCACTGGCTTCGCGTGGAGCCTGCTTGGATTGAAGGGGCGGGCGCAAAGCCCGGCAGCGATGTCGAATTGGTGATTTCTCCAGCAAAGGTCGAACCCGAACCGGAAGTCCCCGACGATCTGCTCGCAGCGCTTTCGTCCGCGCCTACCGCTTTCGCGGTGTGGAATGACACAACGCCGATTGCTCGACGGGACTGGATCACATGGATGAATCAAGGAAAGAAGGCGGAAACCCGCTTTGTCCGGATCGAGAAGATGATTGACATGCTCTCAAAAGGGAAACGCCGCGTATGTTGCTTCGACCGCTCGGGATTGGCTAGCAAGGCCTTTTGCTGTCCGGTGGCTGCGGATGAAGACTTTCTCTGAGACTACAGCACGTTTTTGATTGAGCTTTTGGCCGTGTCATCTAGACCCTCAGTTAGCGTCTTGAACTCGCCAGGCATAACTAATCCGAGTAGTAAAACAGATGCGAGGGACCATCCAAATGGCGGTAATTTGGACGACAACCGTCCCATGAGCCGTTTCAGTCTAAAACGTCCTTTGTATTTTGAGAACTCGGGGGCTGTCGGCAGTCAGCATAGCCTCTGACCTCGTAGCTGCGGAAACTGCCGTATTCCCCTAGTGGAAAGAAGACAACGTCCAGATTGGGCGGAACATCTGTCATCTCAGGATCTCATGGAATAGCGAGCAGGCGCCGACTTCCCTCATTTATTGGAGCGTTTCGGCGGCATGCATCATCTCAGCAGTTGGCACGCCCGCCTGCCGGATCCAATCTTGACCGTTCATTGGGCTAGTATTATCCCTTAGATGGTTGGGTGTTCCCGGTTTGCCTATCCATATGTGGGATTTTGAGGCCAGCCTGGCGGCGATTCCTCAAAATCCTCTTGACGGCCGTAGGGGGTCAGGTCGAGGAAATCATACGAGTCGGTGATCGGCTCAAGGCGCCGTGCATAGACGGAGTAAGTGTGGTAAACGTCCTCGCCGATGCGGAAGAAAACGCTCATGCCGGGCCCCTCGCCTTCGTCCACTCGGCCTCGAGGCGCAAAGTTATATTCGGCATCCGCCTCGCCCTCTCGGAAAGACACATGGAAGTCGAAATTGAAATCTCCTTCACTTGAGGAGTACCAAGGGCGGGTCCAGCCATTGAGCTTCTTGTACGCCTCCAGCTTCGCCAAGGGGGCCCGAGAAACGATCACGTACCTCGTGTCGCGCGTTTCGAGCGAAGATATGTCTCCAATCGCCTTGACGTGACCGGTGCATCCAGGACAGCCGGCTTCCCAATCTGGGCCAAACATGAAGTGGTGGACGATGAGCTGCCTTTTGCCTTCGAAGAGGTCCAGCAGGCTCACATTGCCGTCGGGCCCTTCGAACGTATACTGCTTGGCAACCTTCACCATGGGAAGGCGACGACGCTCGGCATTGACTCGGTCCTTCTGGCGAGTGAGCTCCTTTTCGTGCGCCAGTAGCTTCTTACGTTCTGCAAGCCACTCCTCTGGGGAGACGATTGGCGGATGCGGGATCTGGTCGGTTTCGGTGGACATAGTTCAATTCTCCTTTTTAGCCTGACGCATCGACAAGTCTAATCGATCCGGTTGCCAGCGCCAACTTACTCGGCACAAGGCAGACCATCGCAAAGAGCCTGTATCCGGCTATCCTCTTAGGTCTAACCAATTGTCGAACCAGGGCAGTCGATTTCGACAGGTCCCCCATCATTCCTCCGTACGCCTTTCTTGTTAATCGAATGACGGCTTTGCCTCCATCGCCATCATCGATTGTAATATTCAGACGGAACCCATCCGGCTCGATTGACGGTCCATCTCCTCGCCATAGTGACGGGCTGTATCATCGATACGTAGGCGGTTTGTGCAGATCCGCTTTGAGGCCGTAGAAAACTCGGCACAAATTGCGGCTATCGGAGGCGATATGAGCTTGGTGTTTCCCGAGAGCTTGGCGAAGACGGTGGATGCCGTCAACGATTCTCTATTCTTTGGACGCAGCCTAACGACTGGGGACAGAGAGGAGGTCGCGAATTGGATCACTGCCCGGCACGGAGTGTCCGGTTGTTACGCAAATACTTTTGCGCCGTTTCCCGATGAGGTGCGCGATGGCATTCAGGTTTTCACAGGTGAGCGCTGCAAGTCCGCCAGCGGAAGGCACATTATCGGCGAGGAAGCTTGCAGAGTCTTGCGACAGCTCAATTCGACTTCGACGAAGACCCACGATGCAGTGGAAGAAGCTACACGTTCGCTCGACATCGGCCCTGCCGAGCTACCCTCGGGAATGGACCCACGACCAAGCGACGGCAAAGTACATTGGCTATGGCCGTATCGAGGGGGCACTTTTTGTTGCGGCGCTTGCACGGTGGGTATGTGGCGTCACCTATTGGCAGGGGGTTTCGACCACGCAGAAGTTCGACTAACCCGCGGACTCACCTGTCTTCATGATTGCCGCAAAGGCAATGGGCAGTGGCGGGTCTTCCCGTTTTGGTACACCCTATTAGCGCTCATTGAAATGAACATCCCGGAAGCGCGCCACGAACTCCAATATGCGGGGAGGCAACTTGAGGCAGCGGCGAAGCAATTCCCTGAGGATCAAGCGCTCGGGACAGTCCCCGCACGCCCTTGGCCCGCCCGACGAGCCGAATTGGCTCGCCGTGCGCTATCCAGGATTTAGGCCTGATTTCGCCCAGCGGACCTGGAATCTCGGAACGGTTGGTTTTCGACTTTTGGGGATGCTGTGCGCAGATGCTGTCGATCGGGGAAATATCGCAGACAGTATGGCCGCCTTCAAGCAGTAGTTGCCGGCGCCATTGAGTCCGGATCGGACTTTTCGGACTCTTCAGGCAGTTCGGACCTCGTCAAGCTTGCAGGGACCTTATCGTTTGGGAGCAAATAGCTTCCAGTGCCCTTCTGAGACGACTTCGGTGGCTCCATCGACCACCTTGATCGCAGTCTGGTCGTCGATCCCGTACAAAGGCGTTGGCAACTTCGAAGCCCATATTTCCGCATTGAGAAGGGAATTCTCCGGGAATCTCTCGTGACCTACATGCGGCAACAGCGCTAAGTCGACCAGCCCAAGCCCCGGGGCCACGGTAAAGTTGACGCGGAGTTCTCCCTCGGGAGTATCGACCAAGATGACTTCCGACTCGATATCGTCGCCCTTGGGTGGATTGCCGCCAGTGTAGGTTTCGCCGATATAGGAACCCGTCACCATGCTTCCGGCGCTGACTCCAACGTATACCAACTCGGGTCGCAGTGAGCTAAATAGCTCGGCAAGTCCGGATTCCCGCATCCAGCGACGCAGATACAGGACGTCGCCGCCCCAAACCAGAAGGGCGTCAGCCTCCTCAACCGCCGGAATCCAATTTCCTCTGTCGTTGCTCGGCAGCGCGGTGAGCTCCAGAATTCCCAGGGATTTCCAGCCTAACTCGCATAGGGGAGAAGTGGCAGTCCCACTGATAAACCGATAGGCCCCGGTTGGTCCTCCGCGATAGGGGTAGATCGCGGTCGGAATGCAGAGGGCGCTGGACTCAGCAATCGGTTTTCCCAGCAGGCCCACCAGGGCCTCGTGGATGCTCGGGTTGCTAATGCCGGAGGAGGTGAGTAGAAGTTTCATGGTCTCGGGTTTTGTCATTCTACTAAGCCGCCCGACAGTCGGGTGCGAAGGTCGGCGTGCGCAGTTCATTCGGCGAGACTCCCATGCAATATGCGGCTGAAGAGGGAGGCGCGGGACAGAAAAGGCGAATAGAGGTGGTGAATGCCATCCGACGTGTTGGTGTACCGCTCGACCTTATCAGCGCACTTCTACTTGATTGGCGGAATGATGCAAGGAAGATTCTCCGAGAGCATCCAGATCAGGCCAAGAGTGAAATTGCTCATTGGAAAACGCCGTTGCAGATTGCTGCCCAGAACGGCGACATCGAGACAGCCAAGATGCTTCTCAAAGCAGGCGCGGTCCTAGATTTCGGCTACCAACCGCAGATGAATTTTGGCAAAGAGACGTTTACCCCACTGTGTGCAGCCGTTAGGGCGCAGAAAGCGGATATGGTTGAGTTCCTCTGCGAGCAAGGCGCAAACCCAAACCTGACGGGACATCAACTTCGCCTTGCCCTAAGATCGTCAACCCCTCAGATCAAAGCCGCGCTGACCAAGTACAGTGTTTTAAGATATCCCTGAAGGTTGCTGCGGAGGTCCCCAGTAAGAGAATATGAGCGAACTCAAAAGCGCCTATGTGCGCCGGAATTCACAAAGGGCGTAGAACTTAGCCAGGTTCCAAATTGGGGCGTCACGGATAGGCTGTTGGGAACGAAACAGGCGATTGGATGTCGGAAAGTTCTAAACAGGTCCGGTCTAGTAGAGGATCTGAGGCATTTTGGGTAGCCGTGATCGATCTCTCCAAATTACAGAATAGTCACACTAAACACGTCACATGAACACTTGCTGAACGCCTCTATCGTGGATATAAAGATCAGTTTCTATTCAGTCAACGTATAGCCGGAGAATTTCTCAGACGATTTGTCGAATTCTGATCTGACCGTACGACTACATTTTGAAGGCAGGGCTACTGGCCCATCTGAATGTATTAAAGGGAGAAGTCATGAATTATTTGGTTGCTATTCACCACCCCGACGGTTACGACGGGTCCACCGAGGACGAGGCGATGTGCCGCGATATCTTCGCGCTCAACGCCGAGATGAAGGCGGCTGGTGTCAGGGTTTTCGTTGGCGGACTGCAGTCGGCAACTAGCGCGAAGTCGCTACGAGCAAAGCCCGATGGCAAAGTGCTCGTTACCGACGGGCCGTATCTGGAGACCAAGGAGCACATTGGCGGGTTTTGGGTGCTGGAAGCAGCTAACCTGGACGAGGCCCTGGAGTGGGGGCGCAAGGCCGTGGTTGCATGCCGGGCGCCAGTCGAGGTCCGGCCGTTTCACCCAGCGCTTCCGAAGATCTACACACGTTTGGCGGAGGAACTCAATGAGCGACAATGAAAATGACATCCCGCATCCACCGGTCGTCAGCCATGAGGAATGGCTTGCCCGGCGGCTGGAGCTTCTTAGCGAAGAGAAAGCGGTCACTAAAGCCTATGACCGAGCGAATGCGATGCGGCGCCGGTTACCCATGGTCAAAGTTGAAAAGGACTATCGGTTCACGGGCCCCGAGGGTGAGAAGCGCCTCATCGACCTCTTTCAAGGCAGACGGCAGTTGATCGTCCACCATTTCATGTTCGATCCGGCTTGGGATAAGGGCTGCCCGAGTTGCACGTGGCATACAAACGCCTTTGGCAACCTCAGTAGTTTGGCTAAGACGGACACGAGCATGGTCACCGTTTCGCGTGCGCCGATTGAGAAGCTGGTTGCCTATCAACGCGAGAAGGGATGGTCGAACCTGTGGTATTCCTCCCACGGTTCCGACTTCAACTACGACTTCATGGTGACCCTGGACCCGTCGCGCGGGCCGGTGCAATACAACTTTAAGACCGGCGAGGAACTGACGAAGGCTATCGGGGCAGTTGATGCCTCATCTGAATGGCCTGGAATGAGCGTGTTCTTCCGTATTGGCGATGAAGTGTTTCACACGTATTCGGCCTATGGCCGAGGCCTTGAGAGACTCATGGATACGTTTGGACTGCTCGACATCACTCCCTACGGAAGGCAGGAAGATTTTGAAGACTCGCCCGAAGGCTGGCCGCAAAGTCCTACATACGGGTGACGGTTCTGGAACCTTGCATCCGCCAGAATGATGGACCAGATCGGAACCCGGGTTCTGCTGGTCAGATCCTTTGCTCTCATGAATAACATGCCGGGCTCTTATGCTTGGGATTACGCCGGGCAACTCGATAAAATCCAATCATGCTGGGGACGATCAGCCGATACATTTCTAACGCGACGAATGGGTCGCCGCCAGGATTCACTTTGCGTCAAATACCCAGCATGTAAGGCACACTCTTGGTTTTACTTTCTATGCTAAACAAGATATTTACTGGAACACTGATTAAAGAGGATAAAAAAGGCGGATGGACATATTTGATATGGCCAGAGTCCGTGACGTTTTTTGAAACTCGAAAGCCGGTGAAGGTTAAGGGTGCCATAGAGGGCCATGCCTTCGAAGCTACTTTTTTACCATGGGGTGACGGCACGCATATCTTGCCAATTAAGAGCGCCACTCTAAAGGCTATCCAGAAACAGGCGGGCGACGCGGTTGAGGTCGTTTTACAGGAGCGACTGTAGCTACCCCGGAAACAAGGTCCAGCGCTCGAACCTGATCCCGAAGTGAGGCAGGGAGAATTGGCGGCTTCTCGGAGAGATACGTGCTCCCCATAAGGTTGCTTGGATGGCTCAGGCAATGCCCCATTTCACGCGCGATTCTCCCCCGATTGTATTCGAAGATCAAGCGCTGTTTGCTCTTTGCAAAGCCACCAAAGAACTTCGGTTCTGGGAGGTAAACCGTGGTGGTGAAAGACTGGCTGTTTGCGCATTTACTGTGCGGCAATCCTCACGGCCAGCCGCCGAATGTGCGCATACCCGACGAATCTCCCGGGATTAAGGCTGTTGTCCAAACCCTGATCTCAGCATTCGACCATGTCGACATCGTCGCGTTAGGCGAAGCGCACCAGCGGAAACCGGATTCCGATCTGAGTCTCGCACTTGTTCGTCATCCCGACTTCCCAAAGAAAGTGCAGTCCATCGTGGTGGAATTCGCGAGCACGACTGAGCAGGCGACTTTGGACTGATACATTCGAGGTGAGAACGTATCCAGAACCCAGTTGGCGAATGTCTGGAAGACCACAACCCAAGCCTCCAACGGAGGCTGGGACGATCCGATCTACCCCGAGTTTTTCGCAGCCGTCCGCGAAGTGAATTCGAGACTCCCCGCAAACCTGCGAATCCGCGTCCTTGGCGGTGATCCCGGACTGGGAGACAACCGAAGCCGTGAGATAGCCGCCGTTGCCCTGCTGAAGGAAAGGGTGCTTCAGAAGCATTCAAGAGCTCTGGTAATTTATGGCGCCGCTCACTTCTATCGAGCCGCGCCCAAAGACTATCTTTCCAACATGGGCCAAGATATTGGAATCGTGAAGATGGTGAAAAAGGAGTATCCAGGCCGTACATTCGCTGTGATTCCAGTGGGCTATCGATGGGCCTATCCGCCTTCGATCTTTGAACCAGACTATCGAAAGTTCGATCGTGCTTTAAAGACCCATGTGCGTCCGGTCCTGGTGTCCCTCCAGCACTTGCCATTCCGGGACTTTTCAGCGCAGGAGTTCGTTGACCCATTGCTGAACGTACGCGGTCCCGGCGGGCCCGTAAGCGTGTTCAAGGGAAACAAGCTGACCCTCGGCCAAATGGCAGACGCGTGCGTATATTTTGACGACAGCAAATGACGAGTCGATTTGCGATTCGGAGTTTCGGCACACGGACCGCTTCCCTAAGACTCTCCGCAAAGCCCGATCTGCACGGTTAATTCGTCTGCTCTCAAGCCCTCGGACCGTCCCTGCCAGAACAACTCGCAAATACGCTATAAAGTTCGAATCCCGTCAGGTGACGCGTCAGAATTTGGTTCGAGATGCGGTGGTATTCCGCACGGGAGGCGTTTTCGAACTGTTCTCGTGAAACACTCTTGGTCTCAATCTTAGTGCGGAGGATCCTTTTTCCCGCGCTGACTAAGGGCGCTGAAAAAAGGGCTGACAGTCGTACGTTCCTCATCTCGGAGCGGAGGGCGCCTCCGCGCCGAAAAACACCGCAATGCTTTACTGTCCAAATGCCCAGGCAACCATCAGCGGGAACTCTCCTCGCCACAACGCGTCGCCGTGCGATGCGACCCGCTCAGTCATCAAGACATCGGCGCCGGCATCGCGAAGCGCGACCGCCCATCGAGTCGCGTTGTCGTGGAAAAACGGCTCCAGAGTGCCGGCAACCAGGTACACGCGTGGAATCGAACTCGGCATCTCGTCGGTCGGTTTGTAGCCCCCACCCGGCGAGCCAGAGAACACCACACCGTAGACGTCCGGATGCCGAAGCCCAAGGGCGAGCGCGAGTTCTCCGCCCGCTGAGACACCGCACACGGCGGTGCGTTCGGCAGGCAGCGTTACTCCGAACCGAGAACGCACCCATCTGCCGACGTCTTCGACAAAAAACCTCTCGTGGGCGGCGAATCGTTCCGCGTCAAACACCGGCGAGTACTCATAGAGCCGCATCATCTCGTCAGCCAGCCCGTGTATTCCGACGATCATCGTGGACGGTACGTCTGCCGACTCGAGATCTCCACCCCACTGCGAAAGTCCCTTTCCGTCACCGGCGAACACGATTGCCTCGGGCGGATTCGGCGGGACGTACACGGTGACCTGCCGCCCGCCGTCATACGCGAACATCTCTGTAACGAACTCTCCTGCGATCGGGACTGCAGCCGTTTGGTCATCCATAGTTCGATCTCCGATCCATATTAACACGCATCTAACGGTGCATCGCCATAGCGGGTCTGCAAACCTTGCCCTTGCGGTCAGCAAGGAAGTTCCTCTAACTCTTAATCGATGTTCGGCTATGTCGCGGACGTTGCCATCGCGGTCTGCATGTGAATTCGCCATGCCTTGCGAGACCCATGCTGCTGCTTCAAATGACGTAAGACATCTTATCTGTGGCGAGACTTCAGAGCGTGTTGGACGGAATTGGACTGCCCATCAGTACAATCGGATGGCTGGCGCTATAGGCCTTGAGCGAAGCCCGAGTAACAGAGATTTTCAATTCACTCTCCTCTCTCGATTCGATTCCAAGATGCGAATTGAGTGCCAGTCGCCGCACGGATTTACCAATCCCCGCCCCGAACTCGCGCGGTTATTTACGTTAGTTCGTCGGCAGGGCAAGAGGAGTTCGTTCAGAAAATCGGCCGCCTGGTGTCGACTAGAACTTCCCCGCCACTCGAAATGGGCGATGCTGACAAGGCGGTTCGAACCGCGAAGGCACTGTCGCTGATATCCAAGTACCGCCAAGAAATATTGATACCCAAGGGACTAACGCCCACTTCGAAAGTGGATTCTCGGTTTCCAGAGCGAATGTAAGGACATCACGCGGGGTGTTTCTTGCCTGTTCGGCGAGAACTTAGCATGACAGCTACCTTTTTCAGCCGTGGTCGGGCTCGTTGAAGAGCTGGCATGACGCAGTGACGGTTCTCCGCATGACAAGGTTCCAAGGGGCGTGGTCTCGGTTGTGCTGGCGTTCAGCCTTAGACAAGACCAAGTCCCATTCTTGTACTCGCGAAAGGCAGTTTAAGGGCTCACATCTTATGGGGCAGTGCAACGACTTTTCACCGCAACAAGATCGAAGGCGACCCATTGGTCTGGATTCAAGGCAGAGTCAAATGGCGTCCACGCGGGCGCGCTAATCGTCTCGGTTGTAGTCTGTGCTACCCTCCCCAATAGATGTCCGCCGTGCCCCCGTGCGAACCGATCCAAGTGCGATCCGCGACGCTTGCCGACGTTGCGGCGATCGCCAGGTGTCACACCAGGAGTATTCGGCTGGCTTACCAAAATTTCCTGGCCGCCTCCGACTCGGCCATTTTTACGGAGGACCAAGCGGCCGCCAGGCTTGCCCAGCAGATCGCGAGTCGAGACAATGTATTGGTGGCGCTGTCGGAGGGGTTCGTGATCGGGCACGCTCGCTGGGGAGAAGTCGACGCTGATTATTGGCCGTATCAGGTCCTTGTTCACTCACTTTTCATCGATCCCGACCACCAACGGGTCCGCGCAGGGAGCGCATTACTCGCCGAGTGCGCCCTTGGCGCCCACCGCCGCGGGTTCGTCGGCATGATGATTGGCGCCTTCGTCGAAAACCGGCCTGCCCTCGACTGGTACTCGCGCCAGGGTGGCCGGCTCATTGAGACCGCGCCGCTGGAAGTCGGCAGCAACCCCTACCTATCAGCCTTCTTGGCCTTCGACGACCTCGACGGCTTGCGCGAACAACTCACCTCGCCTCGAAAGCACTGATGCGATGACTGTAAAAGGTTACATCGCCACTCCATGCCTTATATCCAAATGAGCCGAACATCGCGGCCACACTGATTGCCTCCAGATACCAGTTGTTGCAGATTGAGTTGGCGGGGGCGGATTACAACGACGACTCGCTCCGTTGAAGAACCCCCAATTCTGACCTTGTCTGGCGCATACTGGGCGGATGTTCTTGCCAACCCCGACGCTGAATACCCCTCGCCTACTCCTGCGTCCGTTTGTAGAAACCGATAAGGACACCATTTTTGCGCTACAAAGCTGTCCACGCGTATTGCGCTACTGGGACTCGCCGCCCTGGAAGGAGCGCGCGCAAGCAGAGCGTTTCATCACGGTTTGCCGCTTGATGGAGCAGGAAGGCACGGGCGCGCGGCTGGCTATTGAGCGGACGGCGGACAATGGTTTCATCGGCTGGTGCAGTTTGGCCAGGTGGGATCCGATCTATCGCAGCGCGAAAATGGGCTACTGCCTTGAGGAGGCCGCATGGGGCAAAGGCTTCGCAACCGAAGCTGCTGGCGCGTTGTTGCGGTGGGGTTTCGACACGCTAGATCTGAACCGTGTTCAAGCCGAGACGGACACACGCAACAAGGCATCCTGTCGGGTACTTGAGAAACTCCAGTTTGTCCGCGAGGGCAGGCTGCGAGAGGATTGTATTGTGGATGGCGAGGTATCAGATTCCTGGGTCTATGGGCTTCTGAGGCGGGAGTGGATGCGATGAAATTGAGTGTCTTTCCAGGCTTCAGAGCTTTTCCCGGTCTCCTTTCGATTGTAAGAGGCGGAGACGATACGGCTCCCTTTGGGGGACGGTCAATCCATCCATTTCGATCCCGCTAAGCTCCGCTATAAGAGTCGCTATCGGTCTACCGATGCGGAGAGCAAATCTAAGGATTGCGGATACAATGGAATCGGTCAGGGAGGGTGCCATGGTCGTATTCTTTCCCTTGATCTTCCCTGGCGTTATGACCTAGCGAATTACGTGAATGTGCCTGGCGATAAGGGGAATTGAGTGAGACTCGATATGAAACACAGCGTTATGTTGACCATCGCGTCTCTGCTCTCAATTCTCTTCATGACGTTTCATTTGACGGACGACTTCCTCCATGAGAAGGGCGGGATGTCCCAAATTGGGTTCTTTGTTTCCGTGATCGTCATTGTCGTCTGGCTGTACGGAACGCTGGTGCTCGCCGAACGGCGCTCGGGGTACATCATCATGCTCGTCGGGTCGATACTTGGGTCGTCCATGGGCGTCATGCATACGTTGGGGGGAGCGGTCCCCAACTCCAGAGGATTCTTCTTCATCTGGACACTCCTCGCACTTGGAGTAACTGGGACCTTCTCATTCATTCTCTCTGTGCATGGACTGTGGTCCCTGCAAAAGGGCCGGCCCCGGTAGTTCATCAACCTTAGCGCCGGCCAGCCCGAATCTGGGTACGAATCAAGTCCTTAATCGCAGAGCACAACCTCCGGTGCGTACGAGTATCCATCTGGCCGTGAAAGAGGTTCGAATACGACTGCACTCGCGCTAAATCCGAACCTGAGAATCGTGGTGCACCCTGTGGGACAGGTTTGAAACTCTTATGTAATGGCTCAGCATTAGACTTATTCGGTACAGTCCACCGTAAGAGAAGTCCATGAAGTCTAGCGCAGCAGTTCCTACCGTTCTTTGGGCGTTGTTCGCTTTATCGCATGCCCAAACAGGGCCGGGTCAGCCTCAAGCCCATGCCGCTGTGGTCGCCACGCCAGGGCAAAGCGTATTGCTGGCCAAGCGTTTGGGTCCCGAAACGGTCATGTCACACGACGGTTGGTACGCTGAGCTTCCTGCCGCCAAGTCCAAAGCGAGGCAGCTTGGCCGGGACATGCTGATCGATTTCGGAGGTAGCGACTGGTGTTACGCCTGCGGGGAGTTAAGGAAAAAAGTATTTACTCAGGCAGCATTTAATTCCAAGGCTCTCAAGCAACTGGTTTGCGTCGATATTGACGATCGGAACCACGGCCTTTCCGCTCAACGCAAAAAACGGTACGAGCAGCTACAGCGACAATATCAAATCGGTTCGTTCCCATCGGTTTTGCTCGCCACCCCGGATGGAGTGGCTTATGCTTGGATCACCTATTCGGACGAGACGGCAACGCCGGAGAAGTTTTGGGCGTCTCTCCAGCCTCTGATCGCCGAAGGAAAGGCATTCCGCGAAGGACTGGCCAGGGCAGCCAACCAGTCTGGAAGGGCCAAAGTCGAGGCGATGATTAGCGGAATGAAAGAAGTGCGGCCGGACCTCCTATGGCGATTCCAAACAGCAAGAATCAAACAACTTCGCAAACTCGATCCCTCCGATAGGTCTCATTACCTTGCCTACCTTTATGCTCGCAGAGCCGTGGAGTCGGCCGAACAGAATCTTGCAAACGACTACAAGCTGAACTCCAAAGTCACCGTCGCGGACGTGGATGCATTGATCCACAAATATCGACTTCAGGGAGAAATGCTGCAGCAAGCAGAAGTAATGAAGGCCATTATCGAGACCTGCGTGAACAGGGCTCCTGAGAAGGCCCTTGCCTGCTTCGAGCGTATCCTTCAGGAAGAAAGTTATCGCAACCCCTACGATTTGCACGGTTACTTTCCACTCGATGCGTCCTCGGCGGCAAAGATCCGAAAAGGACTTGATAAGGCGCGCACCCTTCAACCAGGGGATCTGGCGGGAAAGTATGTGATCCTTAATCGCATTTTTGAGGGCGATATGCCGGATCGCTACCACATCTCCTGCGAATCAAGCGTCGGAGGCACTTACCGTCCTGACATTGCAACTCGAATACCGATCGAAGATGCCTTTGCCGAAGCATTGCTAGCGCGAACCGCAAACATGGGCACGGAAACTCGGAAGAAGGCGGTCCAGGAGGCGCTTGCCGGAAGCCGATTCTACATTCACACCGAAACCTTTAAGAAGGTGCTCGCCATCGTTCCCGGATACTACGTAAAAATTGGTGACGACGGCTACGTCCCCAATTAAAGGCGAGGTTTCCTACATCGATTAGTCAACGCGTGGCGGGCGAGAACCCGTCCGGTTCGGTCCGAATGCCATACCAAGCGCACCAATCGCCGAGATAAACCCTTGCTTGGGTTTGGCTCGCAGGCACGGGTTCTCATCTGGAAGAAAAACCAGTGAATCACGGGTAGTTTCTCGAACCTCCCGTGATTCAAGTCAGGGACTTGCTCGAGCCAATAGTTGGAAGCGACCGAATCGCTAAGACATGCGCACAGGCAAACATTGCTGCGGCAACGCTTGGTAATACGATAGTTTTAACGCAATCTTAGATTGTATAAATAGGCAATTCGCTGGCGAAACGCTGTGACGGGCCGTGAGCGGCACAATTGGCTCTCCGCTTTCCGGTACTCCGCACTGAGCGAATTACGAGCATTTAGGATTACGGCGGCTCAAGGTCAATCAGTCGAGTTGGGCGTTTGATCATGGACCGAGGCTCCCTCCATCTCAGGCTCCCCAGGGGTTGCAGAGCTTGAGTGACCGGCAATTCGTTTGGCAACGGCAGTCGCCGTAAGCCAAAGTTACGGCGTCTTTCTCACTATGAGCATTCACGCCCAGGTGCATCTCGAAACGCTGTTCGTCTTAGACGATCACCGCCGCATCGTCTCGACGCGAGAACCTAACCCAGAACGGGGACCTGCATTTGTTCTTATCCGTCGAGCCGACAGCTGCGCCTGGGCCATTGGCTCTGGCATCGGGAACGAGCAGGCAAGGGAACTCACGAGACTGGCGCTTGACGAATTACCCACTGCCGATTTTCGGCGGCCTCCTCGACATTTAGCGGAATACATGAAGATCGTCGACGGCAACTTCGAGGCCGGCCCTGCTTTCGAGTTTCCTGACCCGATGCCAGTATTAGCAGGCGCTGTCCTGATTGAAGCTGTCGAACCGCTGCTAGGTTTGTTCAACGGGTGGGCCGCAGAAGAACTTCCGGATAGAGCGCCGATTATGGCGATCGTCGACGAGGGTGCGCCGATCAGCATCTGTTTCTGTGCCCGAGTTTCGGAGTCGGTCGCCGAGGCCGGAGTGGAAACAGCCACGAAATTTCGTGGTCGCGGCATGGCGGGATTGGCCACAGCCGCGTGGGCGGCAGCGATCCAGGCGTCAGGTCGCACGCCGATCTACTCAACTTCCTGGAGCAACGGCCCTTCCCTGGCAGTCGCCCGTAAGTTGGGACTCATTGCTTGCGCAAGCTACTGGAGTCTCTTTGCCAATACGGAGAAGCAGGCCGAGTAACACGCGCGACGGCTTTCTTCGTATCCGGAAGTCACGTGGTCATACGACGCAGGATTAGGAAGTTCGAATCCCATCCGGACTCGTCTAAATTACAGGTCATATGCTGGGGTACTCCGCACTGGACGATTTTCGAATTTTGCTTTTGCGCCTGTCCGCAGCGCCGCCGAAGCATATATCGGCAGGCGCCAAGACGATTGCAGGATTGATCTGATGCGTTCTTACCGTCTTTCTATAAATCTAGGCTTCGGTTCGCTTCGACCCATACGCATGGGCCGATGCGGGGCCTTCGGCTCGCACCGACAGAATCAGGGGCGGCGGCTGACCGGGCAGCACGGGAAGTGCCGGTCCACAAATCTTTGACTTTGTAGCCCAGACGCAAACGGCGTCCCCTTCGTCGAGCTGTGTCTTGTCACTGTCGACTTCAAGCACAACGCTGCCACGAAGGCAGTAAATGAGCTCCTCTCCCACGAACGAGCGCAGCGTGCACGCCGTGAACAGCTCGATTACAGATGAGACGACGGCGCCGCCGTACAAATCGCAATCGAGAAAGCCATTGAATCCGGGCTGCTCGCCGCTCCAGCCGAAAGGCCACCGATGGGCGGCATCACAGAGCTTGGCAATTTCTTCTGCCGGATTGGTCGCGCTCATCAAGTCTGGCGCTTTTTCCCAACGTCTTTCGGCGGCGCGAGAGACCCGGAACGACTGGTCCGGGCCGGCTAGCTCAAGGAACTGACGACCAGGCGTGGTGCCCAGCGCCGCGCAGATGCGAGTCAGCGTCTCCATGCGTACCGCCTTACCTTTCTCAAGCCGGACTAGCGTGTTCTTGTCAACGCCTGCTTGCTCCGCAATCTCGCGAATTGTGGCTCGTTTCCGGTACCTGAGGAGGGAGACTCGGTTTCCCACGGATGCCCAGTCGACATTTGGCAAAGTTCCTACATTTTAGCAGCGTTGTATGCATTTGGCCGGAACCGGACTTCACCGCTCGGAACGGAAGCCAGAATCTGATCTCGATGCAAACAATCTCAAGTGTCTGGCCGCCTTCCGCGTGCGCCCTATTGTCCTGGCCGTGTCGGCGAGGTTTGCGCCCTTTCATCTGCGCCTCGATCGGGATGTTTGCCACCGTTACTCAAGCCGATTCCATCGATCGATATCTTGAGACGGAGATGGCTAACAACCACATTCCTGGACTTGCCCTCGCCGTTATCCGTAATGGAAAGGTTATCAAACTGCAGACGTACGGCGACGCCAACTTGGAGTGGGGAACGATGGTCGGTCCTGACACAGAATTTCAGCTAGCGTCAACCACGAAAATCTTGACGGGAACGGCGTTGATGACCCTCGTCGAGCGAGGAAAGATCCGTCTCGACGATCCTGTGTCGAAGTACCTCCCAGACGCGCCTCCAGCCTGGAAGGATGTTACGGTACGTAATCTTGCGACTCACACTTCTGGGATTCCAGAGGCCGGAGGTCTCGACACGACGTCATTGTCGACTGTCGCCGAAATTGTAGCTGCCGCTGGGAAACTTCCGCTCAGGCATGCGCCTGGAACGGAGTCCGGTTATGGATCGGCCGACTTCGTGGTTCTGAGTCGCATCCTCGAAACGGTATTCGGAAAATCGTATCCCGATCTTCTCGCAGAGCTGTTCTTCGAGCCAGTAAAAATGAAAAGCTCGGGCTTCGATAGCGCCGTAATCATAGGCCCGATCCGTTCTTCAGACCTGATTCGCCATCGGGCAGGAGTTTATCTGTGGAGAGAAGGGAAGCAAAGGGTCCACTCCTTCCACTTTCCGTTTAACGCCTACAGCGCCGGTGGACTGTATTCCTCGGTCGGAGATCTTGCTCGCTGGATATCGGCGCTGGATCGTGGGGAGATTCTGGACTCTCAAACCCAGGCTCAAATGTGGAGCCCATACCGGCTGAAGAACGGGGAGCAGACTCCTTGGGCGATCGGCTGGGTTGCGAGAACCTACGAGGGGCGAAAAACCGCAGGGCACAGCGGAGGACCGGCGCTTTCCGATCTTCTCAGATTCGTCGATGAAAAGCTAACGATCATCGTGTTGCAGAACCAGCAACGGATGTATCCGTACCTTGCCCAAGGAGTTGCCGACTTGTATTTGACACCCCATCCTCCTGTGACCGCCGCGTTGAGGCCAGACCCAAACCCTCGCCAATCCGCCCTGGTCAAAGCATTCCTGATGGGGTTGGCGCAGGGCTCGATCGACGAGTCACTGTTTGCGCCCGGCCATGGAGAACTGGTGGACGATGTAAGAAGCCTGCTTGTGCCGTTTTCCCATTGGCTGGGGCCAATCGACGGATTCAAGGCAGTCACCAGAGTTGAGATTCCCGGTTCAGTCGAGTGGACCTATGCCGCAACCTACGGCAAGAAGGTCGTGGACTGGATCTTCGACTTCGACGCCAGCGGCAAAATCACCGGCATGAATGAAACTACTCCATGACAACTGCATCCTATAGAAGATGAGCGTTGACATCCAGGTAGCCCTTGTGTGTCGCCAAATTCCAAATTTCAGTTGTCGACCGAGATCGTTTACTCTTTCGCGGTGGAGTCTTTGACTCCACCACGTCGGAGACACAGCGTACATTTCGGTAAGACCCAAAGAGCAGTAGTACACCGCACGGGACAGGTTCGTAGCTGACCCTACGGCACGCCAGGACAATTCTCGTCAGCTTGTCCAGTGGGTCTGAAAGTCAGTGAAGGCAGTCGCTCATGGGGCGGGATCGTCCGTTGAGAACCTGGTCTGTTTTACAATTGGCTGATGGTTTTGCCAGTTGTCATCCACGAGGCGGAGGAGGGCGGTTTCTGGGCCGAGGCGCCTGCCTTGCCCGGATGCTAGCCTCAGGCGGAGACGCTTGCCGACCTACGAGTTCGCGCGGGAGAAGCGATCGAGGGTTACCTTGGCATCGGCGACGAACCGCCATTCGTCGAAGGAGAGGCTATCATGAAGATCGCCGTCTGAAGCAAATAACCGGACGCGATTTTGTTCGCATTCTCGAGCGGAGAGGATGGACTAATAACGTGTTCATGGCAGCCATCACGTCTTGGATGCACCAGATGGCAAACGGCGAGTTTCGGTCCCAGTCCATGCGTCTTAAAGCCTTAAGATCGGATTGCTGTCGGCGCTCCTCAAGCAGACAGGTTTGGGCGAACAGGATCTCTAAAGTGAAAACAACGCCCGAACAAAGAGACCCGCCAGCAGGAGGAAAATCGCCAAATCGGAGCAAAGTGCGATCCACTCATTCCGGGACTTCCGAGAGCTGTTAATATGCAAAAAGCCAGCAAGGCCGTAATAAAGGCCACCCGTCAGTGCTGCCGGCATTTGCCAAGTCGGAACAGGAAGTGAGACGATTCCGAGTAGGCCAATGCATAGGTTGGCAAACCCGAGCTCTTGAACGATTGGATTGGCCGTGGAGCCCTCAATTTCAAAGATTTTGTTGGCCGTGAAACCTGGCTGGATCACTTGCCTCAATCCGGCAATGAACAATCGTATTCCACATGCCCAAAATACAAACCATTTTAGCGAGAGTAGAGCAAGTGAACCGTGCCCAATATGCGACTCAACCCCAACACTGATGACGGGGAAGACAGCAAGAAGCAGGATGACGCTGGTCAGGTACATCGGTAAAAGTCTACTGACATGGCATAGAGTTGTGGAGCGTATTGATGGATTCACAGCCTATCGGCTATATCGCGATCTCAGAATCTTTCTCCGCCGGGATTACCGGAACGACAGAGGCGCGACGCCGATGAGGTCTCGTCTCCACACCATTGATGGATGAGCTCCGGGCGTTTCTACCTGCGTTAGCTTCATATTCCTTAACCTCAGTCATTTGGCCACCTCTCGGATGATTTTGATGAATCCGTCCTGGGTTCGGCAGACGATCCAGAGCAGCTTTAGCTTTCGGTTGACCTCGGAGAAATTCAGGCATTGAAAGCCGGCATCGTAGCCGTTGGGAAGCCCGCCATAAAGGATCTTGGCGCCACCCAGGGAAAGGCCGCTAATTACGCGGCAGCTGGACTTATTTGAGGCGCCGTAACTGCCCTGAACAGCGGGTACGACCTCCCATAGCAGCGCTTGCACGAGTTTATCAACGTTTTCCTTGTTAATGACCGGATTGTTGATGCCAGGACCGTTAGGGTCCGCGTAGCTTGGAACTCCGTAGCCCGGAGTCATATCCACGAGCGTCAGTTTCGCCTTGTTCTTGGCGATCAGAATGTCCAGGATCGCGTTCGCCATTTCGGTATTGGTTCATTGCGCGGCGTTCCCGCCGTAGTCAAGGAGCAGGTAGGCGCCGGATATTTGCTACGAGAACCTCAAGCGTGGAACCGTAGGCAAGATTTGTCAGGATTTGGGCGTGCCCTTACCGAACGATTTCTAGGCTCAGAAGGCAACAGGAACGCGTTCCTCTGCCACTTTTTGGCAGTTCAATACGGAGTCGGCAAGGATTGTGCTCAGCATCGATCCGATAACCGTGGATTCAGGGACCTACCATTCACTTAAACTTACTGACCTCCCAACGGTTTATGCGAGCGGTTCCGCCTCTCTGACTACCTATAGCATGGTGATCAGAAGCTCGTTCAAAACAGGGCATGACCAGAGCTTCGCACCGTAGGTGACAACTTCAGTGGCAGCCGTCTTAGTAGCCCGACACCTGGGCCGGAATCCGGACTAGCGCGTTGATGGCAACATTTGTTGCCGCATTCTTGTACACCGCACGGGACAGGTTTCTCTGTGCTCCATTCCCCTTGCGGCGGGATGTCGGCTGCGCCTCCCGATTCGCTTCGCTCATTTCCATTCGGCGTGAGCGAGGCGTTCTAATCCGCTAGCCGTTGCTGGAAGACATCGGTGAGTGGCACAGAGCCGAACTGAACGCTGGATTGGATGGGTTGGCACGAAAGAAATCTGAACGGTTGGGGGCGGATTCGGCACCAAGGCTGTAGATGAATTGGAAGTACGCGCTTACCGCAATCGTCCTAAGCGTTGGCTTCGGAGCCGTCTTGGGTTGCTCGGGACGAGGGAGTCGACTTTCGGGGGCGAAAGACGGGAGCACGGATTACGATAAGGAAGTTGGTGGGTTCAAGGTTCGGCTGGTCGCGGTGGAGGATTCGGGGAGCGTCGGCGGAGAACGGGCTGCAGACCACTCCTGGACGCCGGACGGATTTCCGTACGAAGGTCCAGAGGCTCGTCTGGCGCTGCGAACCAAAACAAATACGTCCGGGGGTGGCTCGCCGCGCTGTCTCGTCTTTGAACTTGAACAGCCGATAGGAGCCCCAAAAAGGGCTAAAGGAACCACGAACATCGACGTCTTTGGTTACCTGCCAAAGAATGGATTTGTGAATGATGATACCGATCATGATCCTGGCTCGGTCGGGCCACTTACGATCCAACTTCGGAACGGCATGCCGAGGGACTTCGCCGGCAACTTGCCGCTTGCGGAGCCGTCTTCGGTCGCGATGGGATATGGTGTTCAGAGCACGGATCGCCAGCCCGTAGTCTTCGGCATCGCTCAAGGCGAATTTAGGGTCCTTGCAAAGGGGGCCGCGTCGGTCGTGGGACTTACTGAGAATCAAACCGCAACCCTCGCCTCAGGTCCCTGGGGGCGGATCGAAGCGACTTGCCTGCCTCGTCCACAGATGGAATCGGCGCCTTCCCCGACCCACCGCTTTCGACTTCTTGGCGGAGCATTTCCTCCGAGAAATGAGAGGAAGGTCTTCTTTTACGATCGGAAAGGGAGACAGATAGGAAGTTGCGGAGACGGGCCGAACAATCCTGGCTACGCGGGACCGTTCTTCTTCGCGCACAGCCTACCCGCCGATATTGCCCGCTTTGAGGTTCAAGAACGACCTTACGAGTTCGTTCAATTCGATGGGGTCAGCTTCGACGCTCCGCAGGTCAGGGCCTACTCCGGCCAGGAGGGTTTTGACCATGTCCAGGATTCTGCCATCGGACAGATCGTCGGTGTACTCAAATCGACGAAGTACGGCCCTTGGTCGGGCTCTGTTCTGTATTCATCTGACGGAATTCGATGGGTCGACCCTGGGCCCGAATTAGCGGCCTTCGAATACGGACAATTTGACGCTTCGAATGAACCTCTGGGCGGCCGGTTGAACATCCTGATTGAACCGGACCAGGATCTCTTGGCGGCGAATGCACCCACTCAGTGCGAGGTCTATGCGGTGGATTCTCCGGAAGGGCAGAGGAAGGAACAACTGACAGGCAGGAATGAAATGACGCTTCGGGCGCCGATGACGAGTATCTCATGCAAGGCAACTACGCGTCCCTATGTGCGCATCGAAATGCGAGTCGGCGACGGTCATTGGAGAACCCTCGACACCATTCCGGTAAGCGAACAAATGCTCGGAGCGACAAAACCGGCGTCGATTGGAAGCATGGTACTCCAAGTGTTCTTTGACGACAGCGGAGCGATTCGAATCGGGAAGGTCGGTGAGGGTTTGGTCCGTTCCCGCGCCCGTTGGAGGCAAGGAGAAGATCGGGTTCGCGTAATCGCTCGATTGAGGGACGGCAAAGCCGCCGAGGTCGATTTCAATGTGAGCGGATACAGCGGCTTGCCGCCGAATGAAAAACGATACCGAGGCATGGTGTACGCGAAACATGCTGACGGAACGCACTTGCAATCTGGATTTAAGAGAATCGATCTGAAGGATATCTCCTCGTTCGAGGTCCAGGCACAAGGCTTCAAACCGCCTCTATTGATCCCGGTGCATTCTCCGGTGGATTGACACTGGAGTGCCGTCGGGAACCATGGACATCAACGAGCACGATGTGGGGGGGGAGACGTTTGGAGACGTCCATAGACTCGAAATCGCGCAGTTGTACCGGCAATCGTCTGTTTCGTAAGAACCTAGCTATTCAGCCTGTGACGGGCCCCTCGCATCCAACAATCTCCGATCGAACCGCAGGTGGTGGTACTCAAAGAGCCTATTCTTCGTGCAACCAAGCAAAGCCAGCAGACCGAGCCGATAGGCACAAGGGAGCCACTGTGCCGCGCATTTCGTTACTAAGCCACGGTCGAGACAAGAAATCATTACCGGCGCTTTAAAACGATTATATACTGACGATTCCCTCTTAAAACGATTACGAGTCATTTATTCTCGACTGCAACCATATCCTCTTCAGGCTTATAACCATAAGAACTGAATGAACACTCGTATTATTCCAACGACACACTCGACGAGTAATGCCTGAACCACATTCTATACACCATACTACGTCTGTAAAAGGGCATTCTACGAAGCCGCAAACCAATTACGAAGCCCGGTAGGTGTCAGAGCAGGTGTCAAATTCTTGAAACGGGCTCAACTCGCCTAACTAGGCCTGGGTCAAAACCCCCCATCGAGGTTCAAAAAGCGAGTACCCAGGATGGGATTCGAACCCACACGCTCTTTCAAGCAAAGGATTTTAAGTCCTCTGTGTCTACCATTCCACCACCCGGGCTTGGGTTAGGTGATTATACTCCCAGGCATCGCTTGACTGGACATATGAAAGCAGCGTTGACTGCACCAGACCATCTGGCCATACCACGATTTATTCGGCGGAGTTTGTATGCTGCGATCAGTCCGAATCGACCGCGATCATGACAACCGGTACCGATTATGCTCCGATTCGCTTCATCTATACAGTCACTCTGTACAGTTTATCTGTATATATGCCAGAATGAGACCCATGGACGATTCGCGGGCTCTGTCTCAAGCTACGAAGGCGGCTACTCTTGCGGTGGAACTCCAGGCAGTTTTCGGCAAACTCAAGCGGAAAGCGCGCGAACAGGGTGGGTCGAACGATTGGACGCCTACCCAGATATCTGTCCTCCTTCGCCTGGAGAAGGACGGCGGCGCGGCGGTTTCAAGCCTGGCGCGAGCGGAGGGGATGCGTCCACAGTCTATGAGCGCCGTCATCCATCCGCTACTGGAAGCAGGCTTGTTGACTGGTTCTCCTGCCCCGAACGACAGGCGGCAAACCTTGATGTCCCTTTCAAAAAAGTGTCAGAGGTTGCTCAGGGAAGGACGGGCGGCACGGCAGGATTGGCTTACAACCACCATCCAGAAGAAACTCTCGCTAGAGGAGCAGGAAATGCTAGCGACTGCCGTTGAACTGCTCACGCGACTCGCCGAAGATTGATATCGCCGATGCAGTCGCACGACTTTTATTCCAATGACCTTAACGGAGAAGAAACCCATGCCCTTTACAACACATCTCCCGAAAACGGCTTTGATCGTCGTTGAACCTCAGAGGGGCATTGCGCTCTCGCCAATCGCCCGCACTATGTTGGCTGTCATGAAATGGAGTCGCACTGTCTCGGAAGCTGGAATTGGCGCAGAGTATGTTGCACTGGACTCCAAGACCAATTGGGACGGCGAGGCGCCTGCAAATAGTCCGGCGCACGCCTTTACCCGTTGCGGTGAAATCTGCCCGACTCAAAACGTTTTTGGTCGACTTGCGACAAGGGGCTCCTGACCATGAATATTCTGCATCTCGCATCCTACTTTTTCGGAGGACTGTTTCTGGCCAATGCCATACCGCATTTTGTAAGCGGCATTATGGGTAGACCATTTCAGACCCCGTTTGCAAAGCCGTCTGGAAAGGGTCTCTCCTCTTCGACCGTGAATGTTCTCTGGGGCTTCGTCAATTTCGTCTTCGCTTATCTGCTTCTGGCTTGCGTCGGCAAGTTCGACCCGCGATCCAGCGTCTGCATGGGTCCGTTTGTGGCTGGCGCAATGCTCATCAGCCTGTTCTCGGCCCGGCATTTCGGTCAGTTTCACGGTGGCAACAACCCCGGTCCATCTGATACGTAGATAGACCTAACAAGCCCAGCCGACGGAAGGAAAGGATCTCAAAAGGCCGAATTGCTTCACTAAACAGTGTCAGGCGACAGCACTAAAGAACACCCAGATACTCGACGAGGCTTAGACCCAGATGATGATCCCTTTCATAGAGCTTGTAGTGGGCAACGACACCTGCCGGCGGAAAGGCGACGACATTGGGGTGGGCGGAGTCCACGAAACCTGAGGTGCAGAAGCAGATTCCGTCGAAATCGCTGGTGGCCTCGTCGAGGCCCTTGATGGAGTCGTCGACGGATGTCCCAGACATAATAATCGGCAATCCGGGAGGATCGTTCTTCATGGCGGTGGGCGACTGAAGCGTATTTCGATAGGAATTCAGATCTTCAAGAACTACGTTTGGAGCATCCTCATCTCCCAGTCTTTGATAAATCTTGGAGATGGACCCAATGAAGGCGGAGGGAGGGTTTGCAAGCACGCCGCCACCCGAAGTCGAAACGGTCATCCTTAGGTCAAATTGCCTTGTGACACGCTTTCCGTTTTTCATGTAGGACTCGCCGGCCATGTACTTCATCGAAGCCGAGCGGACGATCATCTTCGATTCGATAGGGAGTTTTTGTGGAAAGGCGGACGTGTCGCCTCCATCAATCATTGCGAATGAGCCATGCGTTTTTGGCAGATTCTTCACCGCCCGAGCGATAAGTAGCTGGACACTGTCATTAGCCTGCCCCTTATCGAGCCAGTCCAGGCTGTCCATCAAAGTTGGATTTCCGGCAACAACAAAGAGGTCCACCGAAAACTCCTTCGGGGAAAGTACGGGCCCCTGAGTCGACATACCAAGTGCAAGAGCAAACGAAAAGACCCCAACCATGTACTCGATTATAGGTGGGGATGTTGGAAATACCGCAAATCTTAGACATATTTCAGAACGCATATTTCGCATCGCGGCGGTTGACAAGTTTATGCCGTCATAGACGCTGACGGCGAGCGCCGTCAGGATGATCGCCTCCGAGTCCGAGTCATAGGGCATCGGCGCCAGACTCTCGGTTTCCTAAATTCAAGAAACAATTCCAGCGAGAATGAGGTCGACATGGTACATGTCATGACACCAGAACTGGATACTCACGACGGTAATTTGAGCGGAGAGTTAGATTACGATTCGCTCCTAGAACCAATGAAGGCGCGCATTCCCTTCTCGATCTTCTTTCTGTGTGCATTCGGCCAATTGGCTACTATCGTTTTGGTATACCGCTTGCTCGCATCCAGAGTTCTGCACACCGAGTTGGGTCATCCCTGGCTCATCCTGTTGTGGACATTTCTATTCGGTGCGCAGTTAAGCCTGTTTGAATACTTGTACCATCGGTACCTGCTGCACTCAGCCGTGTTGCCATTTATCGGTGCGATGCAAAGCGCCCATGTGACCCATCACGGCCTGACGAACGTCCAAGCCCCCGTTCATGCTTCGCAACCCGACAGACTCGCCGAAGTAAAGAGCGAGTTCCCTATCGAGGAGAAACACCAAGAGGAATCCATGATGTTTCCTCTCTACTCCGGATTCATATTCGTTGCCCTCTTCATGCTCGTCCTGGGCATTCCGCTGAAGCTTGTCATTCCTGGCCAACCTGTCCTGATCTCCCTGATCTTTACGGTGATGCTGTACTACGGCGGATACGAGGTGTGGCATGCAATTCTTCATCTGCCCTACGAACGCTTCTGGCAACCACGCATGAAGAAGGCTCTGTTCAGGCGCATTTATGGCTTTCATCTCATGCACCACTGGCGGCCGACGTCGAACATGGCAATCGTAGGATTTTGGGGAGTCGCCCTCTGGGACCACCTGTTCGGCACTCATCGAAGACCGACCAGAATGCCGCTGAATAACGCTCAAGTGAGCTATGTGGATTCCAAGCTCAGAAAACCACGATGGCCCATTTCGATGTTCGACCGATGGCAGGGCGGCTTGGCACGAAGCTCAAGACGCATCGAGCGCTATCTCAGTTCCGCATTATTACGGCGTCATCACAATCCCAAATAGCCGGCTAGGCGTATCGACTATAGTAGGTGGATCATGTTTCTGCCTATCGGAATCTTCGTATTTGCCTTTGATCAAGACCCCAGAGGGCCCATTCAAGAAGACTCTCGGCCCCCAGTTGTCGGAAAGCAGTCGGTCCAAGAGGTACACCGTCCGGTCGCGATCAGCCCCGAAGACAAGGGTCCGGGGTTTGGAGAATGGATCTGGAATGGCGAGCCGAACAAATCTACCGCCGTTAGGTTTCGAAAGCAGGTGCGGCTGGAGAGTCCACCCAAACTGGCAAAAGCTTGGATCACCGCCGAAGTTCGGTACCGCATGTGGATCAATGGGCGATTGGCAGCACGCGGGCCTGCCGACGCCGGTCGGGATTACGACTCTGGCCCATGCGGCCCCTGGTTCGAGGATGTTCGCGATTTGACGAAGTTTTTCAAGAAGGGCGAGAACGTCGTCGCGGTCGAGGTATTCCCGACTCCCCTGGTCTCTAGCGACGCATCCACTGGCCATCCGGGCTTAAAGGTCGATCTGAGAATTCAGACGAAAGACCTTGCCACGCATGTGGTGGGCACCGACGCAAGTTGGCGTGCTGCCTTGGCTCGGGACCTCGACCAAAGCGGCGCCCAACGAGGCTTTCGGGTCGACATGAACCAGGAACCAACCGGTTGGCGATCGACTGGGTTTGACGATCGCGACTGGAATCCCGCCGAGGTCGCGACCGAAGCCCAACGTCCAACGTTGGTGAGCGAATTGGCGCCACCGATGGAGGCAGAACTCCATCCGGTGGACGTTGTTCGTGTCTCGGAAGGCCTCACTCCAAACCCGTCTACCGGCGGAGCGAGAATCCTTCGGGACGGCAGTTACACGGTACGGTATGGGCACATATTGTCCGGTTATGTGGGCTTGAAGATTAAGGGGCAAGCGGGGGTGCGGCTGCAGATCATGCCGAATGAGCATGATGCTCCGGGCTGGAATCGCCAGGCAGAAATCATCCTCCGTAATGGCGAGCAGGTCGTGGAGCTTCCCTATTTCGATAGCTTCTCGGTGATAAACATTAAAGCCGAAGGGGTGCGGGAGCCCATCGACATCGAAGGGGTTCGATGCACATTTACTTCCTATCCGGTCCAATATCTTGGCGACTTCTCTTGCAGCAACCCTGGATACAACCGGATATGGGAGATCGCCCGATGGGTGACCCAGATCTGCATGCAGACTCATCATCTCGATTCCCCGCACCACCAGGAGCCTATTTCCGACGCGGGCGATTACCTGATCGAATCCCTTAACTCGCTTTATGCGTTCGGTGAAGGCACGCTGGCGCGTCAAGACTTGAAGAAAATCGCCCGGACTTTGGCGCAGCGACACTACCAGAGCTTTCACACCAGCTATTCCCTTCTCTGGCTGCGCATGTTGATTCAATACTACGAATACACCGGCGACGTCGAGCCGATTCGCCAATTGGCTCCCGACGTGTTCCGTTTGCTCGATCGATTCGAGACCTATATTGGCGCAAACGGGTTGATTTCCCAGGCCCCGAACTACATGTTCTTGGACTGGGTCGAGGTCGAAGGGTTTACCTTGCACCACCCTCCCGCAGTAATCGGTCAGGGCTACATGACGGCGCTCTACTATCGGGCGCTCGACGACGCGATTCAAGTCGCAAACGTAGTTGGCGATCATGCGCGAATCGAGAAGTTCAAGTCTTTGCGCAAGGCAGTCCACGAGGCATTTGATCGCGAGCTCTGGGTACCGGACGAGGGGCTTTACCGGGACGGTAAGCCATTCCAGACTTCTGTCTTGCCGAACCAGTGGCTTCCTGCCGACAAGCGAATCGAAACGTTCACGACCCAGGTCAACAGCTTGGCGGTCGCCTGCGGTTTGACGTCGCCCACACGAGCGCATGATGTGATGCTGGCCGTTCTTTCGCGCTCGGACCTGCATTGTCAGCCCTACTTCATGCACTTCGTGTTTGAAGCGATCGCAGCGGCAGGTCTCTTTAATCAAGAGGCAGAGAAACAGCTCCAGCGTTGGAAGATTGTTCCGGACACCCAATCGTTTTACGAAATGTGGAACGTCGGGGATCTGAGTCACGCCTGGAACGCAACCCCTCTCTTCCAGATGTCCGGTCGAATACTAGGGGTCGAGCCAACCACTCCCGGCTTCGCATATTTCCGAATTCAGCCTCATCCGTGCGGACTCACTTGGGCCAAGGGAAGAGTTCCCACCCCCCATGGCCCGATTTCCGTGTCTTGGAAGAAGGACGGCGAGGCTGTCAACCTTGATTTCACGGTACCGACCGGCACTGAAGCCGAGGTCGGAGGCGCGACCTACCCGTCCGGTAGGCATCGCATTACGGTGAAAATGACAGATTAGCGCCGTGTCAGAGGGTATTCGAGAAGACGCCGCTTGACGTGATCACCCACTTAACTTTCTTACATGGAACAGGGCCCCTGGACCTGATTCATTAGAACGAGAGTGAGTCGTATTCAAGGAGACTCAAGCGGAACGAGTAAGAATGATCCGCCGCCCTCGCGAATCGCGGGAATCGCCGTCTCAAATACGGTAATCGGCGTTGACTGGAGATACATCGATGGCTCCGTCCTTGCTGGATGGTCGATCCATTCCGGACATGAGCTATTTCAGACGGAAGGTAACATGTCGCCCTTAACGATGGCGTTAGGTTCTTGGAGGAAAACGCTATGGTGTCTATCTGGGCGTGGTTTTCACTCATATTCCTTGGCAGCCTACTGGCGTGCCTGGAACTTGGCTACCGAATCGGACAAAGCCGCCAAACCGCGCAATCGGGTGAACCGAGCCGCACCCAAAACATCCTTTCCGGGAGCGTTTATGCCCTGTTGACCCTACTTCTATCATTCTCATTTTCCTTGGCGGTTCAACGGTTTGAAGCCAGGCGGCACATTGTGGTGGATTTGGCAAACGCCATTGGCACCGCCTATTTGCGCGTGGATCTGTTCCCGGAGAGCGACCAACCGGGCATCCGGCACGAACTGCAGAATTTTGCCGACGCGCAGTTGAAATATGGCGCCGATTTGGCGGATGGTAAGGACACGGAAGAGGCAGTACGCGCTACCCAAAAGGCACAGCATCGAATTTGGAATTTAGCGACGAGCGCCTACCAAAACGACCCACACGAATCGACGCGAGTGTTGTTCACGCCCGCGATCAACGAGATGTTCGACCTTGCTGCCAGTCGCACCGAAGCTTCGGAGACGAGAACGCCCTGGATGATCTTTCTACTGCTTACTTGCCTTTCGCTTGCGAGTGCCGTGCTCGCCGGGCGCGCCCTCGCAGTTCAGGCAACTCGGTCTTGGGGCCACCGACTGATATTCTCGGCCGTGTTGGCGCTTGTGGTCTTTGTCGTGGCAGACCTGGACGACCCGAGACACGGGTTTATTCGCATCGACCAGGCAGACCGATTACTTCGCGAAGCCCGCGATTCTATGAATGAAGCAGAGGGATGATTTCTTCATCCCGGACCTGAGTGAAATCGTCGTACCACTGGCCGACCGACTTGAACGGAGACGGCTCTGAGATACAGACTAAGTCGACCGACTCACGCTTGATAACAAGCTCAGCGCTATCCGAACAAATCGGTGCGGCAATCACAATCTTGCTCGCGCCCATCTCGCGAACAAACTGGATGGCAACCAACGCGGTAGAACCGGTAGCCAGCCCATCGTCCACCAGGATAACCGTCCTTCCAGTGAGATCAGGAAACGGTCGATCCCCCCGAAGGACCCGAGAGCGTCGCTCAACATCCACCGCCGTCGCGACAGCCAACCCTTCGAACTGACCTGCCGATACGCCAAGGCGGCGCCACGCATCCTCGTTTGCGACGATCGCGCCTCTCGGGCCCACCGCACCAATCGCAAATTCAGGATTAGCGGGCAAGACCACCTTCTTGCATACAACCACATCAAGCGGAGCACCCAATCGCTCCGCCACAACCGCCCCGAGCACAACCCCGCCATTTGCCAGCCCGAGAACGATCGGATCGTGTTTTCGAAGGAGATCCAACGCCTTTGCCAACATCCTTCCGGCATGTGCACGGTCTCGAAAGAGTGCGCCCGGCTTGTGATCGTGGAGCGAATGAGAGTAACTCATGACCTTGACCTACTTCTTATGACGTAAGTCTCGCCCGCAAGGTCCGCGGCATGGCGTGCAAGTTCATGGGTCCTTTACGCAGGTCGTGAGGACGAGCTTGGGAGGGTACATGGAGGAGCCCTGCGACGAGATCCTCCATTGGCTGCGTCACCCGAGCGCTATTCGCTCGCGGCCGGCCCGGCAGCAGGCGGCGCTTGGGCAGCCGACTTCGGCGGGTGAGTTGCCATCACGTGGGCATGGGCTTGGGTTCGAGTCATGCCGGGAGGCGCAAGCATCAGGTCAGTGCGTGACAGGGCTTGCCATAGATTGGTGTTTTGGAATGCAATCGTTCCGCCTCCTCGTTTCCGTTGCGAGACCATCCGATTGATGTCGCCGACACAGATCCAAGCTGGAGTGGTCGTGATCCCCCATTTGGCGTGGTCGGAGGTTTCAGGCCAGGCCCAGTGAGCCCCTAATGGCCCCATGTTGATGTACTTCACGTCGAAAGTCTTGTGGATGCCATCTGTATCCGCAACAGGCGGTATCGGCCCACGGATCCACGTTTCCACGTTCATATCCGCCTTGAGGGTTGGCCCTACCAGCCCGTTCCAGAAGTCTTGATTCCACTGGCGGTTCTTTGCGATTACCATGAACTGCATGCCTGCTTGAGTTGCGAGGTCGATCACGTTCGAATCTGCTTGAGGATTGGGATTGAGAGGCTGGGTTAGAAGATAGAGCGGGTCAGCGGCATCCAAGCCTGCCGGTAAGCGAGGATCGTATACTTGCGGCTCCTGATGCACCGCCATTTGGGCGGCGATCTTTCTTGCCGTGTCCATCGACAGGCTAAGGCACAAGTACGTCTGTCCATAAATAGGAGTCGGAGCTTGCTTGGCATTCGGGTCGGCAAATTTCGGCCAAGAGTGTAATAACCACAACGCGGTGTTGCTCGCCAGGTCAAACGCGATCACCCCTTTCGTGTGGCCGAGGTTGCCATCATCCGTTTTGTTCAAGTCGTCGGGGTACTCGTCGTTATACAAGATCCAACCCGTCGTGCTTGCTGGATTCTGAAAGATCGAGTCCAACGTCTTGTTAAGCGCGCCATTACCCTGATCCAATCGATAGGGCGATTTGGAAACAACGCGCAAAGCTGGATTTGGGTTTGCGTCGATCGTAGCATCGTAATAGACGTACTCGTATCCTGTCGCGGCGTCGTTTTGAGCGCCTGCGCCAAGTTGCGGTACCTTGTAAATGAACCACCAGTCAACCGGATGGCCACTTTCGTCCAAAGCTGATAGAGGCATTGCTTTTTCTCCTTATTCCCAAGCCCCCTAAACCTGACCCATTACTGTAGTCAGATCTGCAAACCTGGTACGTCCTACATAAACGTTTTACGCAACGAAGATCTATCAGCAAGTAGCCAGATGATACGACAGAGTAAGTAGGGTCCGACCAATCCCATGATTTTTACGGGGATGCATTCGTTAGCTTCCCTTCAATGCCTCCATCGGCTACATCGTTTCAAAATGACTCTATGTCGCAGCTCGGGTATGGTCGGTCTGTGCAATGGGGCGCCAGATGGATCGCACGAGGATTTGGCGCTCCAGTGTGGCAAGGGGCATAACAATAAAATGCGAGTTTAACCATCTATGCGGGAAAGCCAATCACCCGTATGGGCTTTTCGGGGCTTCTAGTACCCTTATGGATGCTTGTGCCCTCCGCATTTGCGGGAAGAGCTTTGCCTTGTCGGCGAAAAGGAAAAGAAGCTGATGCAAGAAACTAAGACCTTTGGATCCCCCATCGCGGACGTCACATACCTCCCTCGTCAGGCTGCGTATGCCGTGATATTGTCAGACCACGGCGACGTAGCCGCTGTAAAGGGCTAGACAAAGCACTTTCTACCTGGAGGGGGTTCGTTCCCGGGTGAAGATCATTGGCAAACGGTCGAACGGGAGGTCCAAGAAGAACTGGGCCGAGGAGTTCGCATGATTCACGAAATCGGAAAAGCCACTCAGTACTTCTATGCGAACAGCGATGACCGCCATTACCAGTTGGATGCTGTTTTCTTCCTCGCGGAGTTCGAAGAAGGACAGCTCGCGCCAGAACGTGCAGAGTTCGATCTAGTCTGGCTACCAGTTGCAAATGCGGAGAAAGACTTCTTTCACCAATGCCACGCCTGGGCCGTACAGAGCGCAGATCGTGACGAGAACTAACTCAGTTCACTCACCTAACGCCTTTGAACTGCCTAGCCATATGACCGATGGCGCTTCGAACCTGGTCGGGTTGATCGCGTCCGGTTCCGGTATCGATCCAATCCCCAGTCTCCCAGAGAGTCCGAATATGAACAAATGCTTGGATTGCTTCCCATTCTTCGTGCGTCAACCTTCGGACGGTCTGGTAGCCCTCCAAAAAGGCCTGGCAACATATTCGCATCGCTGAATCCTCGATCGTCGCGTCACGCATCGGCCAAAGGAATCCGGTGAGGTCGTAGGTTCGGTAGCCTATTCCGCATAACGCAAAATCGAACACCGCCAAACTTCCGTCTTCCGCGAAAACACAATTCCCTTGATGAATATCCCCATGAACGGGACCAAACGTTGCAGAGTTGATCGGCACCGCGCCAATGGTCGACCGAAGCGGCTCAACGGCCGATTCCAGCTGTGCAAACTCCTCAGACGATGGTTCCGCGAATGACATCAAAAGTCTCAATGGCCGGTCTATCAGCCGGTCAATGTCGTATTGTCGTTCATTTCCCGCCAGGACCAAACTGTCAGAAACTGAGTGCATTTCGGCAAGCGCGCGCCCAAGACTGGCCGCATTCTCGGCGCCTGTCGGCCACTCTACGCTCCCTTCTAGCCACTCGAACAGCAGGAACGGCCGATTGTCCACCAACGCAAACGCTTGGCCGTCGACCGTCTTACATGCGGCTGCAACCGGCAATCCGGCATCTCTCAATCGCTCTAGCATTGAGCATTCAAATCGAACCCAATGAAGCTCATGGGCGGAATGGGGTCCATAATGCTTGGCGATGAACCGTCGGCCCCGTGAAACCACGGAGTAGCGACGTGTCTGTCCCTGTCCGATACCTATCACATCGACGATACTGCCCTGAAGCCCAAATGCCTGGTCGATTCTCTGGCCGACGTCGTCCACGGCTGAAATTGTGGCGCTTACTTCGCGAGGAAAGATACCGAACTGAATTGCCGAAACGTCAGGCTTATTTGATCATTCCGCGTTGGCGCGCTGAACGGACGACTTGCTGCATCATTTCCCAGAGCGCCGGATACCTCTCCAATCGGCTTGCTTTGAGAGCGAGGATTTTCTGACTGTCCAGTGGTTCGGCCCTAGCCGTCGAATGGTCACCCCAGTGCAACCATGTGGGTGCTAGCGCGTCGATCGCACGGGCAAATCCAGCTTCCGCGGTTTGATCTTCCTCAAATTCCCGCCAAAGTTCCTTAAATGTGAGTTCCTGGTCATCCTGCAACAGTCCAAAGATCATCTGGGCGGCGCGTGCCTCCCGATCGGCTTGTCCGATGACGGCTTCGTCATTGTAAATCTGCGTGTCTCCGGCATATACCTCGACCAAGTCATGCACGATCAGCAGTTTGAGAACGTGACCCAAGTCGATTGGATCGGGGCAATACTCGGCAAGGACCATCGCCATCAGAGCAACATGCCACGAATGCTCCGCACTGTTTTCGTTTCGAGAACCGTCGGCAATGTGGTTGCCACGTGCGACGGTCTTCAGACCATCTGCGGCGAGCAAGAAGTTCATTTGGGCCGCCAGCCTTGGCGGTTCGGTGGGCACCATATTCGATTCTACCGTGGCACCCCAACTCTTCCCCATCGGTCCGCAAGTGCCTGACCTCACAAAAAGCGTCTTTTCGGAAACGACAGCTACGCACCTCGTGCCTTAACATCCATCCGACAGTTGGACCGTACGCAACCTGAGAGCGTTGCCAATCACAGAGACGGAACTTAGGCTCATCGCGAGCGCGGCTACGACGGGGCTGAGGAGGACATTCGTAAATGGGTACAGTATCCCGGCGGCGATCGGAACTCCGATGGCGTTATAGGCCAGCGCGAAGAAGAGATTCTGACGAATGTTTCGCATGGTAGCTCGGCTCAGACGGTGGGCTCGAACGATGCCTTTCAGGTCCCCTCCAATCAGGGCAACGGATGCGCTTTGCATGGCGACATCCGTACCCGTTCCCATTGCGATTCCGACTTGTGCTTGAGCCAGGGCTGGAGCATCGTTCACTCCATCGCCAGCCATCGCCACGATGCAGCCCAAGCCTTGAAGGCGTTTGATCGCCTCGATTTTTCCATCGGGAAGTACTTCAGCTTGCACTTCGTCAATTCCCAGTTTCTTTGCGACTGCCTCCGCAGTCGTACGGCTATCGCCGGTAACCATCACGATTCGGAGCCCTTCACCATGCAGAGCGTTGATTGCCTCGGCAGCGGAAGCTTTGATCGGGTCCGCGACTCCGATCAAACCCACTAGCGCTTCACCCTTTGCAATAAACACCGCGGTCTGTCCCAGTAGACGCATAGACTCAGCCGCCGTCTCGGCCTCGGCAGTCGAAACCGAAAGTAGGTCCATCATTGCCTTGTTGCCCAATGCAAATCCGTTTGCCCGGACACCCTTGCCGGTCACCGATTCAAACCCTTCAACCTCTATCGGATGCCAACTGCGAGCGCGAACCTCGTCCAAGATCGCGACTGCCAACGGATGCTGGCTGCCGACTTCAAGGCCGCCCGCGATCGCCAAGACCTCTTTTTCCGAGGCGCCCGAAAAGGGCCTTATGGCTACCAATTTGGGCTTACCCTCGGTGAGGGTTCCCGTTTTGTCAACGACTAATGTGTCGACTTTCTCAAGCAATTCCAACGCTTCGGCGTTTTTGATCAGCACTCCGGCGCGGGCGCCTCGACCCACTCCCACCATGATCGCCATCGGCGTTGCCAAACCCAGTGCACACGGGCATGCGATGATGAGAACCGACACCGAGTTGATCACGGCATAAGCCATCGCGGGAGCAGGGCCGAAAAGAGACCAAATCATGAAAGAGACGAATGCGGCGACAATGACTGCAGGCACAAAGTATCCGGATACGATATCCGCCATCTGCTGAATCGGGGCTCGAGATCGCTGAGCCTCGGTGACCATTCTTACAATCTGGGCAAGCATTGTTTCGCTTCCCACCCTTTCGGCACGCATTAAGAAGCTTCCAGTCTGGTTGACAGTCGCGCCTGTAACTTTCAGGCCATCGATCTTTTCGACGGGAATCGGCTCGCCGGTCAGCATTGATTCATCTACTGAACTGTGCCCCTCGATCACGATTCCATCCACGGGAATCTTCTCGCCCGGTCGAACGCGAAGGATGTCGCCAACCTTCACCGTTTCGAGCGGAACGTCTGTTTCATGCCCTTCCGAAACGAGACGCGCCGTCCTAGGGGAAAGCCCAAGCAACGAACGGATGGCACTGGATGTCGCGCTCCGAGCACGCAACTCCAGGACTTGCCCCAAAAGCACGAGGGTGACGATTACAGCGGACGCTTCAAAGTAGAGCCCAACTTGGCCATCGTGTCCCCTAAACGCGATTGGAAAGATGGTCGGAGAGAGGACGGCGATGACGCTATAGGTCCAAGACAATCCGGTGCCGATGGAGACCAGCGTAAACATGTTCAGTCGACGCCTCACCAGGGATTGAAAGCCTCTTATAAAAAATGGTCCACCGCCCCAAAGCACAACGGGTGTCGCAAGCAACAGTTGAATCCAAGATCCTGCTGGCCCGAGACCGCGTATCAACTCCGATCCACCCAAGTGGGCGCCCATGGTCATCACAAGTAGCGGAATCGAAAGCACCGCGCAGATCCAGAGCCTCCGCGTCATATCTGTGAGTTCGGGATTGTCGGGCTCTTCGAATGTGACCTCCATGGGTTCTAGCGCCATTCCACAGATCGGACAACTTCCCGGGCCTTCTTGCACCACTTCCGGGTGCATCGGGCAGGTGTACTTCAAACCGGCGATGGGTTGGACACGAGAGGAGGTGCTTGCTTCAAGAAAGCTGTCGGGGTCGGCCTTGAAATGCTCAAGGCAACTTGAGCCGCAGAAATGGTAAGTCATTCCTTTGTAGTCGACCTGACCAACCGACTCTTCTGCCGTGATGTCCATCCCGCACACGGGGTCTTTCCAAGTTTTCGTTTGAATCATTACGTATCGTCAGCTAGACGGCTTATGCGTTCCTAAGATCAGGCGAGGGAGACCGGGCGATGTTCCGCTTCGAATCGCTTCCTGATTTCAATCGACGGACCCCTTCGAACGGTGGAATCGGAGGTGTGGGGGATTGATCAGATGACGGCTAGCTTCGTTCGATGTCCCTTTTGCCGACGCCATTTGAACAACTCGGGATTCGATTGGCTCACTTCACAACGATTGAGCCGCCAATCATATTCATTCCACAAGCAAACGGGATCGTTCCCGCTTTCTTCGGAGTGAACCGAACGATTGTTTTGTGGCCATCGTCAAGCTGTTTCGTGATCTTAAAGTCCTTGAATACCACCGTCGCCGCACATGCCTTGTGCCGGACGTCGAAAGTTAGTTGGACGGGCTTTCCAGCCATTACGATGATGGTCGACGGGCTGAAACCGTTATTGACGACGATCGTCGCGTTCTGAACGCCTTTGCCGTCCACCTTAGCGCGAGTCTGGAAAGCGCCGAAGTGCGCGTATGCCGCAGAAATGGCGAGAGTCCCTAGAACGAAAGCGGCGGTTGTGCGGAAGTTAGTCATGGTTGATTTCTCCTTGCCCGGCGTCGGTCGGCGTCGGGTCTGCGTACTCTAGAGTTGGAACGGCTTCTTCACTGTCGGTGATTGGCCAAGACCATTCCCGGTTCAGGAACGTCCGATTCAGCCAATGGATGAAGTCGTCGACGTATGTGTGCATGATCGGGATGTCGAAGAGTGAGAGGATCGTTCCCGAAATGAGACCTCCCACTACCGCCATTGCCAGGGGCTGATAGGCGTCTAAGCCCGTTTTAGGGGCGAAAGCAACCGGTAGCATGACGACCAGAGTAATGCCCGCCGTCATTAGAATCGGACGAAGTCGATCGGGACATGCGCGCCGAATTGCCTCATCCCGCGGCATCCCGCGATCTCGATATTTCATGATCAGGTCGATCATGAGCACGGCGGTGGTTATGTCCATCCCAGTCAATACCACGATGCCGAGGATCGACACGGTCGAGAACGACTGGTGCGCCAGGAAAAGCGCGACGAAGACTCCCGCTAGTTCTAAGGGGAGCGACGCAATCATCTGCAGCGGCTGTAAAAATCCCTTGAATTGAACGACGAGGACCAAGTACATCATCACGAGAGACAGCATCAGCCCGCTGATCAAACGCCTAAAGCTGTCCATCATCTGAGTCATGTCCCCACGCATTTCGACCCCGTACCCGGGAGGAAAATTCACCGCTCGGATTCCAAGCTTCCCATTGCCACCGTAGGTATTCGAAACCAGATTCATCACCACGTCCATGCTGGGCAGATTCCCGTTCCGGTAGAAACCCGTCACGCCGATAACACGACGGAGGCCGTCATGTTCGATCGCAGTTGGCGCCTGTGTCTGAATCACTTTGGCGATAGACTTCAGCGGGATTTGTCGACCATCCGGCGTCGTTAAGTAGAGCTGCTCCAAATCGTCAGATGTACGCCTTTCATCCCCCTCATAGCGAAGAAGAATCGTATCCTGGCGTAGGTTTGGGAGCCGAAAATACTCGCTCGTTAGACCGCCTCGGGTTGCATAATATGCCTGGTCAGCGATTTGGGCTGGGCTGAGGCCGACTTCTTCTGCCCGTTGGAGATCGACTTGAATGCGGTAGTCGGGAACTCCCATCGCCCAGGTACGCGATGGCTGGATCATTTCTGGCATCTTGTCGGCGACCCCAAGCACCTGGGAACCTAAGCGATCTAGTTCGGTGAGGTCAGGACCGTATATATTCACATGGACAGGCGCTTCGGCGGTTGCCATGACATCCGACCCCATCTCCTTAATCTGAAAACGTCGGATTCCCGGAATCGTTTGAAGGGCTTCTTTCTGGATTCCGTCGATCACCTTGAAGATCGTGTTGCCCCGCTCGTCCTTGTCGCTGAGGGTAAGCATCATGGCTGCTCCGTTGGCAGCCGGCATCTGGTAGCCGGTAAAGAATGGCGACCAAGTCTCGAACATCGATTCGGCTCCAATTTCGACGCTTGCCTTTTGGATTTCTGGGTGATTTCGGATGATCGCCTCTACTTGCTTGACCGCCTTCTCGGTCCCCGCATACGATGTGCCCGGCTGCATCTCCAGAAACGCGGAAGCCTGCCCCGTGTCGGCAAGGGGCATCATCTCCGAGCCGATAAAATAGTAGAAGCTAAAACCCAGAATGAGGGTCGCGAGCACTCGGGTGAAGTTTGCGAATCGATGTTTCAAGAGCCAGTCGATCAGTCTTCGATAGCCGTTTTCCATCCGGTCGAGGCCGACTTGGAACGGGTCAAGGAATCGATAGAGCAGCCCCAAAATCGGTCGATTCCGCTCCGCATCGCGTACCTGCTCTGACCGCAGAAGCTTCGAAGCGAGGACAGCGGTGAGGGTGAACGACACGAGCATGGAAGCCAGGAGCCCAAAGATCAGTGGCCAAACCAGCTCGACGAACATGAGGCCGACAATTCCCCCCGCAAAGATCAGCGGCAGGAGTGCGAGCACAATCATCAAGGTCGATGCAATGACGGCAACCCGCACCTCTGCAATCCCGTCGACGGTGGCTTGCTTCGGAGTCTTACCCATCTTCAAGTGCCTTTCCACGGCGTGTATATCGATGATCGAGTCGTCGACAAGCCTACCGATGCTAAGGAGCAAGCCAATGAGCGTCCCGCTGTTAAACGTCATTCCAAAAGGCGCCATGAATAGAACGGCCATTGCCAAGGAAGTGGGAAGGGTCACCAATGCGATGAGCGTGCCGCGCCACTCGCCCAAGAAGAGCATCAAAGCAAGGCCGGTAAGAATGACCGCAACGCCAAGCTCGTGCCAGACATTGTCGAATAGGATGCCGACGAAGTGGGCGTTGTCATAAGCAACATTGAATTTGAGACCCGGGGTTTCCGCCTCTAAATCGCGGACGACTTTCATGACTGCAGGAACGACCTGAGCGGAGCTTGCGCCTGGATTCTGAATAACGCTCGCTGAGATGGAGGGGTGGTCAACCCCTTGAACATTGTCTAAATAGTCATAGCCGCTTCTGCGTTCCCAGTGGGTGTCGATTACCCGGGCGACATCTCGCACGTAGATTACGCGAGGGACTCGGTTAATCTGCGGTCGGGGCGCGGAAGGTTCTTGACCAGTGCCAGAACCACCACCCATCCCCATCCCTCCGCCGGCAGATGGAGCAATTGACACGGGACCGGTCGCCACGTTTAGGATCGGATAGTTGAGAACATCAGCGGCGGATGCCGCCTTCGTCTCAACGCGAATAATCCCCTCGCGATCCCCATTAGTGAGCGTGCCGCCACTCGCACTCACGTTTGAACGATCGATTGCGCTACGAACATCGAGAATCGAAAGACCGTAGCCTGCAAGTTTAGTCCGGTCTATGATGACTTGGAGTTGTCTTTTGTATCCGCCAAACGGCACTACCGCATATACGTCTTGAACGCTTTTTAGTCTTCGAACCACCGTGTTGTCAGTGAACTCTCGGACCTTTGTGAGATCCCAGCCTCTTCCTGGATCACCCTCGATGGACAGGGTCAGGATCGGCAGATTGAGTGGGTCGATCGGCACCACAAAGGATGGCTTGAGGTTGGCTCCCGTGGCAGGCAGATTCGATTGCACGACATTCATCAGCGACTGAATATCCGTCTGCGCCCGTTGCATGTTCGTCCCGTAAGGAAACTCAAGCGTGACGATTGAGAACCCATCTTGGGAGGTTGAACGAACATACCGAACCCCCTTGACATTGATAAGCTGCTCTTCGATCGGCTTCGAAATGTACATCTCCATCTCTTGAGCCGATAAGCCTGGCATCATCGTAACGACTCCGACCATCGGGCTCTCGACATAGGGAGCAAAACGCCGGGGCATTCTCCCGATCGAGATCCAGGCAAGGGCAACCATTGCGACAAAGAAGGCGGCAATCGCGTACGGATGCTCAATCGACCACTGCGGAATTCGATTGATCGTCGATTGGGCCTTGTCTCTCACCGCACCACCGCCTGGCCTTTCAGCATGTTCATGTTGCAGGTGAAATTCAATGCTTTGCCGGCAGGCTGACCGGGTATTTCGACGACTACCGGTTGGTTCAGAGGTAACGCTCGATGAATTCCAAGATCAGGGAAGATCACCTCCGTTCCGCAAGCCTTGTCGTCCTTCCTGATGAAGGTCACTCTGAAGGCCTTATTTGCCGGAACGTTGATTGTGGGCGGACTATAACCAGCGGCGGTTATCACTATCGTCTGATCGGTCTTTCCAACTTGGGATGAAATGCCGGTTTGGTTTGAGGAGGTCACCGATATTCCGGCTTCCAATCCAGAAGACGGCGCGATGACAACCTGCTGTCCTGCCTGGAGGCCCGACTGGACCGCGACCCGATCGCCGCTCTGCCCACCGATCTTGATCTCATGTCGGGAAAGCGTGAACATGTTGTTCGTCGACGGTTCGGCAACCCATGCAAAGACGCCGTTTTCTTCCGTCTGAACAGAGTCGCTGGGAATGACCAAGGACTGGGCGGTTTCGCCAGTCGAAATCTCCATTGAAATGTATTGCCCTGGGCGGAAGCGTCGATCCTTGTTTGCATACACTGCTTCGACAACTCCAGTTCGAGAATTTGCATCGACGCTTGGCGAAATTGAGGTCACCCTGAGGGAAAGCGCATTCTGGTCGCCTTCGTGCGATCTGATCTTCACAACCGCACCAAGTTGGATGCGAGTAAGGTCGGCTTCCGGCACGTTCGCTTGAAGCCGGATCGGAGATATCTGGGCGATCTTGAGGACGCTCTGACCAGGGCTTACGACGACGCCAGGGCTGATTTCCCGGGAGGTGATGACCCCGTCAACTTCGGCTCGCAGTTCCGCATACCCGCGTTGGGTCGTCGCGCCTTGTAGACCGGCATGGGCCATCCGCTCTTCGGACGAGGCCTGCTTGATTCGCTTTCTTGCTGCGTCGGCCGCCGCTTGAGCCGATGTGACGTGGGCCATGTGAACGTGGTGTTCGGACTGAGCCTCGCGGAGTTTGTTTGTGCCTGCTATCACCTCTGCTTTGGCCTTGTTGACGGCTGCCTTCGCCGCCTCGACCCGGGCGTTGGCCTCCTCCACTCCCGCATAGGTTTGTCGGACCTTGGCGATGGCGGACGTTGAGGATGCCTCGGCCTTCTGAAGCTCGTCCTTTGAAAGTGCCCCTTTCTCGAAGAGCTGTTTGGACCTCCCAAGTTCCTGGGACCAGTAGTCCCGGTCTGATTCGGCGACGGTGACCTGACTGCGCGCGTCGACAACCGCCGCCTGCTCCATGCGGAGGTTTGCTTCTGCACTCAGCTGTTCTTGCTCGACTGCGGTTAGCATCGCTTTCGCCTCGTCGATTTCGCCTACCTTCATGGCCTGTTCGGCATGGGCTTGAGCGACTTCGGCAACTGCACGTTGATAGTCGCTTTGGGCAATCTCGACGCCGTCCGATGCGGCAGAGGATTGGGCAGTCTTCTCTGCGACCATCGGATCGATCTGGGTCGTGTCGAGTTTGGCGAGTAGTTGCCCCTTGGTAACTTTGTCGCCGACATACCCGGGCATCCACACGATTGATCCGCTTACTCGCGCGATGACGTCTTGCTCTACAAGTCCGACCGCCTGACCGGTGTAGGTCACCGATGTGCTGAATGGCCTCATTTCAACCCTTGCCAGGTTCACAGGCAACGTCCCTTCCGGTGGCGGAGAGTTCATCTCCATGGTTTGGGCTTCCAGGGGCGTCATCGAGCCAGGTCGACGGTACTTGTTAACCGCCCATACTGAGATCGTCAGAGCCATCCCAATCAACAGAATCGAAAACGCGACTTGTCCACTGAAGATGCTGCGCCATTCAAACTTCGAACCGGTTATTCTTGCTTGGCGGATCGTCAAACCGACGACTAGAACGACGACTAACCCCAGGAAAACTGTCGTTGGAGCAATGCCGTGCTCTTCCTCAGTCAGTTGACCTGTCGAAATGCTCAGCGTCGTTTCGCCGGCCCCCAGGGGTCCGGATATCGTGACCTTAACTCCGTAGACTCCCGACATTCCCAGGACGGCAGGTGCAGAATAGGCTCCGGGCTCATTCGCCGGGATGGCAACCTCCACTCGCTCACCCATCGGCATGCCGGGCATTTGGGCAAGCACCCTGACGGTCGCATTTTCGACTGGCTTACCAGCCGAATCGGTCAGAGAGAGCAACAGCTTGACTCGACCGACCGGCACGATGGCTGGGTCGGTGTGGAGATCGATTCGATACTGACCAGCCGTGCCTTGCACCGCTATCGCCCAAGCGGCGAGCATTACTAGAAACAGAGAGAGTAGGAGCTTCATAGTTGCCCTCCCGTTGCACGGTTCAACCTCGCGATGGCGACAGCTTGATCGAATGTGGACTGCGCCAAGTCCGATTTGGCGTGCACCAGAGCCTCAAGTGCATCCAACTGCTCGAGCAGAATGCTCTTGCCGGCGCTCACTCTGAGGGCAGTGACGTCATAGGCCACCTGGGCTGCGCTTACAGAGGCCCTTGCCGAAGATGCATTCGAGGCGGCCGATTGCATGTCGAGCCAAGCTTGGCGTACCTCCTTTTCAACTGCCAACTCGGCCTGTTTCAGCAGCGCGTCGGCTTTGGCTTTCATGAACTTGGCTTGAGAGATCTCCGCACTGATTCGTCCACCGTCGAAAAGAGGAATGCTGAGGGTTAGTCCCGCACTCAGTCCTCCCATGTCGCTTCGGTTGGTGGCGTCACCCATCACAGCGCCGTACAACTGGGGCGAGCGTTGCCCCACTGCGGCCCCGATGTCTTTGTTAGCCGCCTCTCGCCTTGCTCGTGCGGCAACCAGAATGCCCCGTGCCATCTTGGCCTTAACCAATATTTCTTGGAGCCCGGTAGCAGGCGCCTTGTCCGTAAGTTCGTCCTTTGGATCCAGGGGGGACGACATATCGCTACCCATCGCCGCTTCTAGTTCGAGCAGATCTTTGGCCTCGTCGTTTTGGGCAGTTGCCAGGTCTCGCTGGGCCCGCGAGAGTTCCGCGTTCCCGCGCTGAACACTCGCTTCAATTCCCTTTCCCGCATCTAACATAGCCTGAGCCGTTCGGACGAGTTCTCGAGCGGCGGAGACCTTGGCCTTCTCGGCAAGGATTAGCTGCCGAACCAGAAGTACCCGGTCGTAATCTTCCGTTACTTGAAGGTCCAATTCGGCACTCGCCTCTGCCAGGTCGCCAAAGGCCGCTCGCGCCTGCCAAGTGGCGGAGCCTGCCATCGCTTGCAGCCTAGGCGCAAAGAAAGGGACCATAAGGGAGAGGTTGCCATCGAGAAAACTTCCGGTGGGAACGAGCATCCATGCGGGTGGGTCGACCATCGGAGTCGACCCCAAGATGCTTGAGTTGTTGCCACTGGCGGCAAATCCGTTGGCGGAGAGTTTCGGCATCAAGCCCGCCTGCGCGGCTCTGGCTCCCGCTTTCGCGGCTTCAACATCGGCGATTGCCCCGTTCAGAACCGGGCTGTTCTTTCTTGCGAGACGAATCGCCTCGGCGAGCGAAATTCCGTGAACGGAGATCGAATGGTCGGCTGGATTTGTCGAATCTGCCTTTACATGGCCGGCGCTTGCACAAAGCACTCCCGCGAGGAATAGAGCGCATTTCATTTCCCACCCCCCGCTAAATGGGCTCTCTGGGTTTTGTCTAGCACTCGACATGCAGTCTCCCAATATCGCTCACGCGTTTCGTCGTAGGTTCGAGACAGCTCTGAATAGCCGACAAGGCTCTCCTTGATTTGATCGGAGCGCCCTTGTTTAGGTGTGAAGCCAGCCATCGCGCTGAGCAATCCAGCCTTTTCGGACTCCCACTTCGACTCGACATTCTGGATTGCGGCTTGTTGGCTCGATGTCAAGGCAAGTTGGGGTTGTGCGAGGAGCCTGCCAGGTTCCGGTTTCCAGAGAGGTTGGGTCGGAGCAGGGAGCCGACTGGCAAGGCGTTCATCGTTCCGTGGTTGAGTCAACCCGACGGCTACGATGATCGTGACAAACAGAAGCATCACGATGGCGCCCGGTCCGAATAACCTGATCTTGCGGTGACAAGCACAGCTAGCCGAGCCGCACGGCTTTTTGTTCTTTTGATTTTGGGAGATGACAGAAACCTCGCTGATCAGCCTTGGCCAACAGCGCAACGCGCGGTCGGCAAGTGACGAAACTAGCGAGCAGGAGGCGCACGAAGGCCATGCAGCCGTGAATTCGGGGGACGAATCCGAGGCGCGGATTGAAGCCGATGTATCGGCAGGTCCACCACCCCAAGCGACGGCGTCGGGATTTCCACCGTACGCGGAAGGACGGTATGAGTGGCAGTTTGGAGACTCGATATCAATGTCGCAGGCTGATCAATCGAGACAGTCTTGACCGTACAGGTCGACTCACACCTGCCTGCGGCGAGCCCGGCGCTGTTCTTTGAATGTTTACAGCACGCACAGCAGCTCTTCATCCCCATGGGGCATGCTAGCTTGGACGTTTGATTGTTTGCGAAAACTGCATCATTCGGGCACCCGCCAATCGCCAACCCAATCGAAGATTGGATCAAGAACACCATAAAGGCGATCAAAAGGCGGCCGACAGATTTCATCGCTGTATTGCTTAGAGACACCGAATCTCGACAAGTAGTGCCACAATGGTCCCGATCAATCTCATTGTGGCACTACGCGGAACCGTTCCTCAGTCGCGAAAAGCAATGACGTAGTTTTAATCGACGGTGGGCCTATGCTGGATTCAGGTGCGGAACCCATACAGCCCGATCAAGTCGCTCAGGAGGCTTACTCCCGAGTGTCGTCCATCTTTTCCCGAAGATAGGCAGCAACGTCGGTTTGGGAGCCGTGCTCGGCCCAGCCGAGAGGGGTGCCATTCCACAGGATGTCCTTCGTTCCCATATCCGCTCCATGCTCTATCAGCAAGCGAACGATGCTAAGATGACCATAAAATGCTGCTTGATGCAGGGGGGTGGAGTGCGAATGTGCGCCGACAGGATTGTAGCGATTGGGGTCCTCGCCCGCGTCCAGCAGTAGCTTCACGATATCAATGTGACCGAATTGGCATGCATACGCAAGGGCAAGTTGACGCTCTAGGCTGGTTGCTTTGGAGACCATCCGACGGGCATCTCCAGTTCGACCGGTAGCAGCCGCAACGGTCAGATCCAGTTGAGCGCCACGTTCCAGAAGGGCATCGACGGCCGCAAACTCTCCGTGACCAAGCGCCGCGCCAATTGCGCCATCTGGCCTTGCGCCATAATCGCACAACATGTTGATCAAGGGAATCTGGACTCCGCATTCGCGTGGGACACACCCCGAGCAAACCAGGCCTAGCGTCGAATCCATGCTTGCCTGATCTGTCTTGCTCCCCGCGTCGAGGATGACCTTGGCGATTTGGACGATGTTCAATGGCAACATCCGATGTCGAATCGGATTCTCAGCACAAAACTCCAGTAGACTGGGATTTCGGAAGTAGTTCGAACCCTCAAACAACACGCGCTGGGTAACCAGGCCGGGATGTTGACGGAGGAGATCCAACAAGCCACTGGCATCGCCGGAGTCCAACAGCGTGACGGCATGGCGAAAAACTGGATCTTCGATTTGCTCGTGCAGCGGCAGGTCTCGGTTAGGTCGACTTTGCTTTTCGACGATCTCCTTAAGCCTTGTCCAATTGGCGTACCCGTATTCCCGGGCAATGGCGAGTTGAGCGTCGCTAAGAGTGAACCTCGCCGATTCAATCTGTATGTCGCTCGATTCGCGAAATCGCGGATGAAACTCCCGGATCCGCTGGCTGGCCTCGCGGTCATGAGCCTTATAGGCTTTGAGAAGGTCTTTTGCCTGGTCCTTTAGGTGGACCAGATCTGGATTGGCGGGCAGACTTTTGGTTGGCATAACAAACTTCCTTGCAGATCACTGCTACGCCTGACGTCCGCATTCATAGGCAGAAAGTTAGTTTCTAACCGTTCGATAGATTTTGGATGGGCTTCTGCCCTTCCCGCGGACCGGTCGCGTCCCACACGCTGAGGTTATTTTACATAGAAACCTCCCAGGAAGCAAGACAAGCCGACTCCAGCCAATAACCTGGATGGAATACTGTAATCGATATGCGTGATCGAACACTGGTGACGGGGTTTGGCGCTTTTGGTAGCGTTTTGGACAACCCCTCCGCCAAATTGGCCAGAGAATCTGGCCGACCCTTTAAGGTCCTTGAGGTCGCCTATGAAGCGGCCGACGAATTCATCTCAAGCCTCGACAACACGGCTTTTGACCGTTTGTTATTAATGGGGGTGGCCAATTCCCGCGACAAGTTTTCAGTAGAGCTTTTCGCGCGGAATTGGCGAGGGAAGTCCGCTGATGTGCGGGGAGTAAGAGCAGAGGGGAGGATCGATGAAGATGCTCCCCTGCTTCTTGAATCCGAATTATGGAACCCTGAAAACACTTCCAAGATCGTCGTGAGCGACTCCCATATTCGTATCAGCATGGATGCCGGCGATTACCTATGCAATTACGTTTATTACCGAGCGATGCAGAAGATCCCGATCAACAAAGTCGGATTCCTACACGTCCCACCGGAATCCAAGATGCCATTGGAGACGCAGATGGAAAGTCTGCAAGGAATTTTGGCGGAACTAGAGGAGAGTTAAACGGGTTCGTGTAAGACGTTTGGGGTCACGAAGGCTGATCAAATAGAACTGCAGCTCTTTCTTTGTGCTTTCCTTTCGACCCCAAACTCCGGTCGCCTATATGTAATTCCTCGCGTTCTGAATCGACCTTGGGATAGCGGTGAGTGGGTCTTCGGCGCCTTCATACTCCACGCTTAGCCAGCCTTGGTAGCCCACGTCCTTCAGTTCCTGAATGCACTGCCCCAAGTTGACTTCGCCTTCTCCGATTGCGGTGCCTACGAAGCGCTTGCCGTCAAGGGCGGTGTACGCCCAACCCTCCAGGTCGGCAGGGGCAGCTTTGAAGTCCTTGAAGTGAACCATATTGGCAAGCGATGCCACTTGCTTGATCGCCTCGTGGCTGGGCTGGTTGACAAGCAGGAAGTTGCCCGTATCCGGGTTTGCTCCCAATACGTCTGTCCCGCTCATTGCCCTCACGTCATCGATAATTCCCCGGACTTGGTCACCGCGCCCCGCAAGAGTCCCATGATTCTCAAGTGCCAACTTGATCCCATGGGTGGCCGCGTACTGCGAAGCTTCACTAAGCCCTTCGATAATCCAGCTACGAGCCTGATCGAACGTAATTCCCTCCGCAACGTCGCCGGCAAAAACGCGAACGACTTTCGCGTTGTATCGAAGGGCTTCGTCTACTCCAAAGATGATCTTTTGGAGCTGCTGCCTTCTCTCTGCCGGGTCTGTTTTAGCGAAGTTCTGGCCAACCGAGAAGATCGGGCAGGGCAATCCCGTTTCCTTAAGTGCTTTCATCGCGGCCATTCGATCCGCGTCGACATCTTTGTAAAAGTACTCCAAGAGTTCCACACCCTCGGCCCCCGCCCGCTTGGCCTCGTAAATAAAAGCAGGAATGTCCATCCCGGACTTCTTCACTGACTGAACGTAGCTGTACATGCTCACGCCGATTTGCATGCTTCGATTATGATGCAGGGGACGAGGCTAGAGGGACGCAAGGCGAAGGTAGGATGTCGGAAATCGGGCAAGCGGATTGTCTCAACGTTGCCTGGTCAAAACACACGTTTACACTGGTTTTTATCATCGACCCTCGACGCTCACTTCCCCGCAAGGAACGTTGCGATCGGCGAATAAAAGATCGCAATGCCAAAGATGCCGGCTATGCAAATGACGCAGACGCTTGATATGCCGGGCGAAAGCTTGGCAAGTCTAGTGCCCTTTTCGTCCTGGTCTTCGACAAATGCAGCACGAGCGATGCCAAGGTAGTAGTAGACGCTGATGACGGAATTCACCGCCAAGACGAGCGCCAAAGGCCACATCCCGGTTTTCAACGCATCGAAGAAGAGGAGGAACTTACCGACAAAGCCCGCAGTCGGAGGTATTCCGATCAAGGATGCCATGAACACAACCAGTGCTACGGCGGCAAGCGGAGACCGACGCCACATGCCGTTAAGGTCTTCCAGTCGCGTACCTTCCGTGCCGCTCTTGGCGCCGAGTGAGACGACTGCGAAGGCGCCAACCGTCATCAAAGTGTAACTTAGTAGGAAGTACACGACGGTGTTCATTCCCAGATGGAAGTCCTTTGCGTGGGCTAATACAGCGATCAGTAGATAGCCTGCGTTGGCTATGGAACTGTATCCCAGGATACGCTTGACATCCTTTTGAACAAGCGCGGCAAAGTTCCCGACGAACATCGTCAGAACTGCCAACACGCTTACGACGGGAACCCAATAGTTGCCCAGAACGGCAAATGCGGCAAGGACACGCCAGAGTGCGGCGAAAGCGCCAACTTTTGACGCAGCCGCCATAAAGGCAGTTACGTTGGTCGGAGCGCCCTGGTACACATCGGGAGTCCACTGGTGAAAGGGCGCCAGGCTAGTCTTAAAGCCCAGCCCTATAAGCATCATGGCTAAGCCGAACAGCAGCATGACTTTCGTAGAACCGCTGTGTTGGGCCAATATGGCAGCCACAAAATCCAGGTCCAATCCTCCGGTCGCTCCGTAGACAAATGCGATGCCATAAAGAAGGAAGCCACTGGCAAAGGCGCCCAGCAGGAAGTATTTGAGGGCTGACTCTTCCGACTTCTCCTCACTTCGACTCATTCCAGCCATCACGTAAAGCGATACGGAGAGAATCTCCAAACCGACGAATATCACCAGCAAGTTGGTGGTCGTCGACATGATCATCGCCCCGACGGTCGACCACAGAACGAGCGGATAGAACTCACCGAAGGGAATTCTCTTCTCCTTGAGGTAGCTGTCGCTAAAGAGAATCGTCAGTGCGGAAGCGACCAACAGAATCCACTCGATCGCGGTTCCAAACGGATCCCGCAGCAACAGGTCACCTGCCGTCGCAAAGACCGGCTGTTCCATTTGAAGAAACAGAGATACCGCAGCCAAGATCAAGCCACCGATACTGATTCCTACGATCAGGCTGTTTTCCCGCTTCGGTTGGAACATCTCGACTACAAAGGCACAGATGCCCGTAAGCGCCACGATCAGGATCGGCAAGAGTGCGGACCATTCGATCGAAGGTATGGCGAAGTGGAAGGCCTTATCCAATGTTAGGTTGCTCCTGGTTCGGTTGCTCCAAGGTCTCTAAGTATCTCTCTTTGCCGATAATCAGCATGAATTCACTGCTCGGATCACCAGATGCTACTGCACCTCGTCTCGACAGACGAATCTGAGACGCCGGAAGATGGCTTAACTCGGAATCCCAAGCAAAGACATGAGCGGGAAGATCACTTACGAAGTCGATATACAATTCTTCTTTTCCAACCACAAAGATCACGTTAAAAGCCGCACTCTTGGCCTCATCGAGTAATTCCCGGTCGCGTTCGAGATAGTGCCCCCCGTACTGCATTGGCGTGCAATGGATGGGAGTCGCTCCGTGAAGCCGGTAAAAAATGCCATCGGCTCCCGAATGGAGGCTGGCCTTAATGTGACTTCGTACCTCCTCCACCAAGCCATCCAGCACGATGCTTCCCACTGTTGGGTCGTCCTTCAGGGCCTTGTTGAGATCAATGCCCCTTCCCAAGGCAAGCCCATACGGATTCGAGACATCAGCAAGGGCAAATCTCGACTGGGGGCGAAGTTCTGCAATTTCAGCAATGGGCAACACGACCGCATCTGAATCGTCGTCACGGCCCAGCCAACTCAACCGCGGTTGGCAATCAACCTCACCACCGCTAGCGGCAGCCATAACGCGTTCCCGAGGCGTCAACGGCCCACCCTTGACACCATTGCAACTCGTGGCGTCTTCGGGGCTGGGGTTCGCTTTGCCTCCGGCGAAAGATCCATTTCACTCCAGTAAGGTCTCGAAGTGACGGGAGCGGTCGCCATTTTCAGCGTGGCGTCCAGGCTAGTCTCCATCGGCTTCATGAAGGTGTTAGGAGCCAGTCCACCCCAAAGAATGAAGATAACCAGCACTCCGGCCAATGCGATCTCCGGACCTTTTAGATCGATCAAGAGCTTGTTTTCGGCCCGAGTGACCTCACCGTAAAACACTCGCTGGAACATATAGAGCATGTAGACAGCCGCTAGAACCACGCCAAATACAGCCGCAATAATCAGCCCCATGCTGAACTGATTGGCATAGGCGGCTTGGAAAGCGCCAACAAAGGCCAAGAACTCGCCGATGAATCCGTTCGTACCGGGCAACCCAACACTGGACAGCATAGCGATTAGGAAGAGAGCAGCAAAAATCGGCATTTGCGCTTTCAGTCCGCCATAGTCCTTGAACAGGGTCGACCCTCCTCTCTGATACAAATATCCGATCAGCAGGAATAGGATCGTCGCGGTGATTCCATGATTGAGTTGCTGGAACGCGCCCCCCATGATTCCAATCCGAGTCAGCGAGAAGATCCCAAGAAGCACAAAGCCCATGTGCGACAAGGAAGAATAGGCCATCACTCGCCGCATATCCGGTTGTACCGCCGCCACAATCGCCCCGTACAGGATCCCAATCACCGCAAGAGTGATCAAGAACGGAACCTGATTGGGCAACGCGTCCGGAAATAGGGGCAGGCAGAACCGCAGGAATCCATAGGTTCCCATCTTCACCATCACACTCGACAAAATCGGACCGGCTATCGGCGATTCGGCATAGGTATCGGGAATCCAAGTGTGAAACGGAAACGCCGGAGTCTTGACCAAGAGCGCTATGGCAAACGCCCAAAAAATGAACGGCTCCGAAGTCAGGGCGCCGGCCCAGAACTTCCCTTGCGCCACCTGCTGTTGGATAAGAACGATATCGAAGCTCAGTTTGCCCGTTGTTTGAAACTGCAGAAAGCCAAGGGCTACGATCCCCACAAGCATGAAGATCGAACCGGCAAATGTGTAGATCAAAAACTTGTTGGCAGCGTGCGCCTTTTTCTCACCACCCCAAATGTTGATGAGCAGCCACATTGGAATCAGGGTCATCTCGAAAAAGATGAAGAACAAAACCAAGTCCAAAGACAGGAATGACCCGATCATCGCCGATTCGAGGGCCAGCAAGCAGGCCATGAATGCTCGCACTCGGGTGTCGACCTTTAAACTGCACGCCACCGCGACAATGCTGAGGAACGTTGTCAGCAGGACCAGCCAAAGCGAAATCCCGTCGAGGCCAAGGTGGTATCCGATGCCCAACTGGGTGATCCAGTCCTTCTTCTCCTCCAACTGGAACGCATAGGTGTTGCCATCAAATTTCGCAAGTAAGCCCAGGCTGATCACAAAAGTGAGAATCGAGACCACCATAGCCAATTGCTTGGCGCTCCTCGCGCGATTCTCCGGAAGAACCAGGATGCCAAGCGCTCCGAGAAGTGGGAGGAAGACGAGGATTGATAGCAGATACATTAGTGGCCTCCCTGACTGAGAATGAATGCGAAGTATCCGATAAATCCGACGAACCCTAGCAACATCATCAACGCGTATAACCGGATATATCCGGTTTGCCACCTTTTGAGCACCAATCCGATCCCGCCCGATACTTTTCCGGCGCCCTCAACAATGCCGTCCACAACTCCCTCGTCAAACCACTTCCAAAGTGCGCGAGCAATGTCACCCCCACCTTGCACCGAGGCAACCATGATGGCGTTGTCGAAACCGAATTGATCACGCTCAGCAAGCCGAAGTTCGGTCCACTGCGACTCGTCCAGGCCCTGGTTCTTCGGCAAACCCTTTAAGTAGAAAGCCAATCCAAGCAAGATGCCACCCACAGCCGCTATCGCCGAATAAAGGCCAAGCGGGATGTTGCTCGGCTCAGACGACACCTTTCCTAAAATCGGCAGATCATTCGGGTATAGCCAATGCTCAAAGACGCCGCCATTCGCGAGAAAGAAGCCGCCCCCGATGGAAAGTACGGCGAGCACCACCAATGGAATCCACATGCTCGGGGAGACTTCCTTTGGCGTGTGGCCGGATTCTAACGCGTGGTGGTCGTGCAAATCATTTTCGTCGTGGTGCTCGACTTCGGGAATGCTTCGCCATCGCTCTTCCTTGCCCAAGAAAGTCAGACAGGTGAGCCGGGTCATATAAATAGAAGTCAATGCGGCCACTCCGAGTCCTACCCAGCCCGCAATCTGCCCGATTTGAATGCCTTGGAGTTGAGCATGATTGTTGGCAAGCGCCGCGCCAATGATGGCTTCCTTGCTATAGAATCCCGCGAACCCGAACACACCTGGAATACCGACGGCACAGATAGCCAGAGTGCCGATGATCATGGTCCAAAACGTGATCGGCAGGTATTTGCGAAGACTGCCGTAGTAGCGCATGTCCTGGTTGTGGGACATCGCATGAATCACGGCACCCGCACCAAGGAACAAGAGGGCCTTGAAGAAAGCGTGGGTCGTGACATGGAACATCCCCGCCCAATAGGCGCCCGCTCCGCAGGCGATGAACATGAATCCAAGCTGGGATACGGTGGAATAGGCCAAGACCTTCTTGATATCGGTTTGGCCGAAAGCGATCAACGCCGCAAACAGCGCCGTAAATGCACCCACCGCACATACGATCGCGCTCGCAACCGGTGACATCTCAAAAACGATGTGCATTCGATTCAAGAGCACAACGCCCGAAGTTACCATTGTGGCGGCATGGATCAGGGCAGACACCGGCGTGGGTCCGGCCATCGCGTCCGGCAGCCAAAGATAGAGCGGAAATTGGGCCGACTTACCCGCAGCGCCTACAAACAGCAGCAGCGCGATGGTCGTGGCCATCCCTGGGTTGTCCTTAAGCGCACCCTGTAAGGCGGGAAGCATTTGATCGTAGCTCAGAAATCGGCCATCGTTGAATGAAACGGGCGTCTTCATCAGCAGCGCGATGATCATGAGGATGCCCAGCGTGAGTCCCCAGTCTCCAATGCGGTTCACAATGAACGCTTTGTTTGCCGCTTTGGCGTTGGCCAGATCCTTATACCAAAAGCCAATGAGCAGATAGGAGCACAGGCCCACCCCTTCCCAGCCGACAAACAGCAGAAGGAGATTGGCGCCCAATACCAGAACCAGCATCGAGAAGATGAAGAGGTTCATGTAGGTGAAGAACCGGGCATAGTCCTTATCTTCACTCATGTATCCGGTCGCATAGAGGTGAATGAGCGCCCCGATGCCCGTAATGATTAAGACCATCGTCATCGACAACGGATCGACGATGAACTCAAAAGGGATCTTTAGATTGGCAACATCGATCCAGTTGCCGAGGGTAACCACGCTTGCCGAAGAGATTGGACCGCCCTTTGTGCTCATCGTGATGAGAAGGCCGACCACAAAGGAGAGGACAATTGGCAAGACGGCGATCGCGCCCAATACGCGACGCCCAAAGATTTTCTCGATGCGCGTTCCCAACAGGGCCTGAATAAGAAACCCTACAATCGGGAAGAGAAGCACCAGCCAGATCGATTCGTAATTCATTTCGATTTCAGCCCCGAAGCAGGTTCAATTCGTCAATATCCACACTGTCGCGCAGACGATAGATCGCCATGATAATTCCCAAGCCGACCGCAACCTCCGCTGCTGCGACCGCCATCACAAAGATCACCATCATCTGGCCTGCCATGAGGCTGTTCTGCAGTGCCGTCGAGTCCGTGGCCTTGGTGGCCATTTGGTAACGGGCAAACGCGAGGAAAGTGAGATTCACCGAGTTCAACATAAGCTCGATGCACATAAAGATCACAATCGGGTTGCGCCGGACGATAACGCCCACAACTCCAGTTGTGAACATGAACATGCCCAAACCGATATAAGCACCGAGTGGAACTCCGTTCATACGCGCCTCTTTGCCAGGAGGATGGACCCGACGATTCCGATCAGAAGCAGCACGCTAACCGCTTCAAATGGGTACACATAGGTTGTAAACAATGTCCGGCCAATTGCCTCCGGCCCTCCAAACTTAATGAGATCAGCGTCAAGGGTCGCGGCGTTGACCTTCAGTAGAGCGGGCAGCAGTTGAGAGCCAAGCAAAACGAACATCCCGCATCCCAGCAGAATCCCCAGATACTTCTTGGGATCGCGCTTTTCGACCAACAGATGCGGCGCCCCGAGGTTCAATAACATGATGACGAAGAGGAACAGAACCATAATCGCGCCGGTGTACACCACGATCTGGGTAATTCCAAGCATCTCCGCGTTCAACGTGAAGTAAAGGAACGCAAGTAGGAAGAAGTTTACGACCAGGCAGAGTGCGCTTCGAATCGCGTTGTTAAATGCTACGACTCCCACCGCACAGATCGCCGCCGCCCCCGCTACAGCGCCGAAGAGCAGCAGTTCCGGCGTAATAGGTACCCCGCCGACCGTTTGATTCATTCCGTTTCCCTCATCGTTCCGCTATCCGTTGCATTTCAAGAAAAGTGGAGCGATGCTTCGTCCACCCAAAACAAACACTTATGAAGGGGCGGGAGCTGGGTCGACCAGTTCCACTTCCCTCCGTTGAGCCGGCTCGTCCACCATGATGATGTCTCTGCTCGTAAGGTCGACTCGATGCGAGTGGTTCAACATGTTGATCGTCTTGTACAAGATGTAGAGAATGACCGCAGACACTGCAACCGCTCCCCACCCGATAAGCGGATTAGATACTTTGGTCGCCACAATCCAGATCGCAACTACAATCAGATTCGCGGTGGCCAGCGGCAGTAACGACTTCCAGCCCAGAGACATCAATTGGTCGTATCGGAGCCTGGGCATCGTCGCCCTGAGCCAAATGTAGGCGGAGATCACGCCAAGACCTTTCAAAACAAACCACACAGGAGCCAAAACCGAACTGCCGTTCAACGTATCTAGCATGTTCCAGACGTCGCCAAACGCGGGGTATGTGTCCCGCATGAAGCCAAATCGAATCGGCAGCAAATGCCAGCCGCCAAGGAATATCGTGCTGAGAATTAAACCGTACGCAAACATCGATGCGTATTCACCCATAAAGAACACGGCGAACTTCATGGAGCTGTACTCTGTGTGATATCCGGCTACAAGCTCATTTTCCGCTTCCGGCAAGTCGAACGGAGCCCGGTTCGTCTCCGCGACCATACAAACTAAAAACACGATGCCCGCTACGAGGCCATAAGGCGTCAGCAGATTCCAATTCTCGATAAGATTGAATGGAGCAAAATCAAGACCCCATAGTGGGCCATGCTCGGCCGCAACGATGGAGGTCGGTTTTAAAGAGCCAGTCGCCATGACGATGCACGCAAGGGACATGCCCATCGCCAACTCATAACTTATCAACTGGGCCGATGATCGCAGTCCGCCCATCAGCGAAAACTTGTTATTCGCCGAGTACCCGGCCAAAACGATCCCATAAACACCCAGCGAAGAGACCGCGAGGATGTACAGGACGCCAATTTCGACATCCGCTACCGGCGTCAAGAAGGGGTAAGGACCCCAAGGAATTGTGCCGCCAATTGCGAAGGCCGGAAATAGAGCGATTGCGGGAGCCGTAAAATAGATGATTCGGTCAATCGCGCTGGGAGTGATGTCTTCTTTAAACAGCAGCTTCCCAAAGTCTGCCATCGGCTGCATCAGTCCAAAAAGCCGAAACTTCTTGCCGTGCAAGAAGCTTGGAACCCATTTGCTTGTTCGCGAGAACGTGATGTTACCGACCCGGTTGGGTCCGATCCGGTCTTGCATCCAGCCTAGCAACCTTCGCTCCCACCAGATAATTGGGATCAAAAGTAACAGAGATGGGATCACAAGGAGCACGGCTCTAATGAGAGCCTGCAACACCGGATGAAGATGCTGGACGAAATCCGCCATTTGCAGCAGTGAATTTACCTTAACTACCTCCCACCCACGCGCGGGGTGAGCCGCATCCGGGGCATGTTAATAGGAATCCATGACAGGATTGGTCCCAGGATCGAACCGCACCCTCCAAGAAACGCCAAAAATCCATAATGCGAAAATTTTCGCATTGGGCCTTGCATGATTGAAAAAGGTGTGCGAAAATATTCGCAGGCACCCGAATATGAAACTACCTGATTCTTATCTGAGCCGGCGAGAGCAGCAACTCGTCGAAATCCTCTACCGTGAAGGGCCGATCTCGGCGAACGAGATCGTTGCGGCTCTCTCTGACTCTCCGTCAAATTCGACGGTCCGAAAGCTCCTTACGATTCTGGAGGAGAAAGGACACGTGAAGCATGAAGAGATCGATGGAAAGTTCGTATATTCTCCGACCCATCCAAAGGAGGAGGCGGGGCGAAGCGTGCTCAAAGGCGCAGTCAAGACGTTCTTTGCCGGATCGATGGCCAAGACGGTAGCTGCCCTGCTCACCGGCGGTGAAAGGCTTTCCGATGCCGAGTTGCAGCACATCGAGGAACTGATCCGAAAATCGAAGGAGGAGCAACGATGATCTGGAAAGCAACTGTCGTTTCATCGGTCTTGATTTCACTTACGTTCCTAGCCTTGTGGGTTCAGCGCCAAGCCTCTGCCGAGCAAAGGCGCATGACCTGTATGTGCGCACTCGTCTCATGCGCCATCGTCTGGATGTTTGCGTTGGCGCCAGCCAGATGGATGCCGGAAATGCCCTTTGGAGTTGCCGCAAATCTCTCGGAATCGGCTAAACGGGCGCCGTCGCAATTCCTCAAACCCGGTACCGAAACCCCAACCACGTCTATAACGAAGGCAACTCCAGTTTCTGTGCAGGCTCGTCTAAATTCTCAAGTCAATTTCCCAACTGACCTGATCTATGAATTCGGAGTTTGGACTGCGTTTTTTGTCTGGATCTCTGGTTGGTTCTATTCGATTCGCCTGACTCTTGGCGGAAAGATGGAAGGTCGATTCAGTCAAAGTCGCGGTGGCGGACCAGGCTTGTGCCAAACCTAAGCACGCCTTTATGTTTGGGATGGCCTTGCCGCTGCATTCTATTGCCCATCGAGGCGACCTCGTGGGACTCCACCACCCTCGAAATGGTGATTCAGCACGAAGAATGCCACATCAAACGGCAAGACCACGCATGGATCCATTTGGCGCATCTGCTTTGCATCGTTCAGTGGTTTAACCCACTTGCTTGGTTGCTCGCCCGCAGGCTGCGCTTTGAATGCGAAAACGTCGCAGACAACACCGTTCTCAACCTGGGAGTCAATCCGACCCGCTACGCGGAGCTGCTCTTGAGTTTCCAGAGCACAAAACCCCTGATGCTCCCACTTAGTGCCGCTCAACCCATCTATCGGCGGAGTGGACTCGCCCGTCGGCTGGAATCCATCCTATCTTCCACCACGAGACGCAATCCCATGAACCGAAAAACCGCAATTCTTATCGCACTAGCTGTTACTTCCGGATGCATCGTTGTATCCGGATTCACCTTCGCCAAAAGCAGTCATCAACTGCCATTCAATGCTCATTCCTCGAATGTCCAGCCGGCTGCAGTCCACTTCCCCGAGTATTCGGTTCAGCGAGAGGTTCAAGTTGTTCAAGTCGGAACAATGGATGGGAAAAACCGGATTGTCTGGGACTCCAACGGGAATCTAGTCCCGGACAACCAGGTGATCGAACACAAGTGGCAACCAGATCGCTATTTTGCCGTCTCTGAAGCTCAAGCCAAGAAGCACGCGAACCCTCACGCCCGCTACCGGCACATCGTCTTTCGGGTCCGAGCTTTGCCGACAGATGGGAAGCCAGAAGCATGGTTTGAGGCCGACCCAGGGAGGAATCCAAACTCGCCCGGCCTTGGAGTCGATTTGCCGACCGAGTACCTGATGACAAAAGACGGCTGGCACTATCTTGTCCCGCCGCACGCGACATTCCCAATCGCCGGTAACGATATTCCCCTCCGCGGTCAGGAGGACGCCTCGGGATCGCTGCATGTCACCTTAACCAAGCCGGTCGACCAGGGATCAACCTGGCAAGCCCCTCACTTTTCCAAATGGACGGCAGAGCCTGCTTCCAAGCCGCAGGAAATGAGCATGGAGGAGTCGATCAAGTTGAGTCATTCAGATGTTTGGAGCAAGGTCAGTATTTCCCACCCCTCGATGATTTGGCAAAAGGCCCACTTCTTCAAGAAAGATGGCAGTGAGATTCCAGACTCGCTCGTGAGCTATGAATACCTAGAAGGACCTTCTCGAAATCACATTCTTCCCATGTATTACTATGTGGGGGTGGCGCCCACTGAGCTTGGCGACGTTCGAGTCACTACCCGGAAGTCGGTTAACGTAAATGTCAGCAGCATCCCCATGTCTCCAAGAAAGACCCCGTAACCAAGGGACGATTCTCCGCCCGACGATGTTGTAGCAGCAGGCCCCTCCTGAAGGGGCAGAAAGGACCTACCGAACTCTGGCGTGGGCCATAAGCATATCGCAGTATGTTGCGCGTAACCAATTTCGTCAGCGTCTTGCCCCCGGTGATCTCCAAGTGACCTATCAAAAGTCGGATAGGGTGGAGAACTCGTACAGGCCCACGGTGCCGGGGCCGACTTCCAAACCCATTTCTACAGCCGCCAACGAGGCACTTGAGGAATCTGGGCAGCATTATAGGAGGTCGGTGGTTAGTGGGTCATGCTGCCCATCGAAATACTTCTCAAGAGCCGCCTTAAAGATGTCGGTCTTTGAGGCGGCATGATCAAACAGGGTCATCGATGATCGGAACTTCAGGTAGTCCGGAAAACCGAAAATCTCTTCAATATGACGGCCCAGTAACTGGTTCACGATCTCCGTGCACTCAAGCAGCCTGGGCCCAAGGATGGGGTGCTCAAGGTAGGCCACTGCCTCAGCATTCGACGAGATTCCGTATTCGTCGGCCATCGGACTGTGGCCGAGCCCCCTAAGTTGAGGAAACACAAACCACATCCAGTGCCCCGACTTTTGACCGCGCCGCAATTCTCCAAGAACTCGCGCATACACTGAGTCTTGGGCTTCGACAAAACGCTTGAGATTAAACGGATCGCTCATTTCTCATTCTCACTGACTACACCGCGACCTTCGAGGAGGTAGCTTCCAATACTTTAATCCACTTATAGCAAATGACAAGCGGGATAACGCCGACAACGCCAAATGCGCAGTCAATCAGCCGCCACTCAAAAGGAATACCGCGAATCGGCCCACAGATAAGAGCAAGTGGAATCACGAGGAAGCACGCCACCATTCCCCACTGGACAACCCAGATGTTGCGTACTGGATCTTTTACCGGGCCAACGAAGAGAAGGGCGATGACTAGATGGGCAAACGCAAGCCAGTCGTAACCATAAAACAGAAACGGAAACCTCGCTTCAGTCGCTCCAATTCCATCCCGCACCTGGATGATCCAATTCGTTAGGCCAGAGTACGATGCTGGCGACCCCGTGTCCGGCACGCCAAGCCAATGACTGAGCATCCTTATCTCTTGAGGCAGCGGGAACGCAGTTATCCCGCTGACAAAAAGGCCAATCATGAAACCGACCAAGATCAAGCGGACTTTCGTTTCTAACAGGCTTGCTTGCTTTACCGGAGGCATCAACTCATTCTGGCTGAGCCGCTGCGGCGATTCACCCGATTCGTGTTCTGGACGACGTTATCTAGCGCCCGTTCTGCTTCGCTTCCTACAAAACCTGATACCGGAGATTTCGAAACAAGAGTGGCTTTGCCTTTCTAGAAAGACCTGGCGTGCACGACTCTGAACTCTGCCGCGCTGCTCCGATCTCTCAAACGTTTAGAAGGCCCCCCGCAACGTCATGGCTCGTACTCGACTATCAGTTGCGCCCGACGGTAATCCTTGTCTCCTAAAAATCTGGCTCGTATTTTTTGGCTTCTTCAACCTCGGGTCTGTCATCTTCCCAATCCTTGAATTCGGCTTCAAGTTCCAAGAGTTCATCCCCGAGGAGGTTACCACCCGCAATACTACGGGTCGCCACATTGACGCTGATGATCCGATCGCGAATCCGTCCATAGACGTGTAAGCCTTCGGCAGTAACGAGATGGCTTTTAAGAGAAGCGGCAATCGACCCCATGCTCCAAAGCAGACTTTCGTCGTAATACCCATATTCCTGGCAGTAGGAGACGCCAGATTCCAGATAGACCAACATAAGTTCGGCAAGTCCGGCAACGTCCCCTCTCGCTTTACGATAGTCGGAGATTTGCTTCCGACATACACTAAGTTTTGGATTTCCAAATCCCCGCTTCGGAAAGAACTGCTCGACAATCCTACGTCGATACTCCTCGATCGCAGCTTCCGAATCATCCTCCTTGAACCTCGCAATAAGGAAGTTCCGGTTCTCTGGCGATGCATCGAACAGGTCCTTCACTAGGCCCAAGAGGCCATTTCGATCAAGTGCCGCAATAGCGGGTTTTACGCTTGTCCAGGTGGGTTTTGGGGAGGCCATATTTGCAGGTTATCTGGAACTAAGCTTCCTTATCAACCGCGTGCGATTCGATCAGCCTTGTCATCACAACCGCTCTAATGTTGAGTTCCTAGTCCGGGAGAAGTGCACGGTGAGATTGATAGAACCAAAGTGGGCCAGGGGACATGTCTTTCAGACTCCCGTTGTCGTCTACTCCATTGCTCGTCCATGGCATAAATCCTTGCCAGCCATTTGCGAACGCCTTTTGGTAGTTGGCCCGTATCGACATCCCTGCGCTGCCATGAGCGGGGGCTTCGCCGACTATCGCGGGTTTACCGGTTATGCCCATTTCTTCGGGGGATTGGTCAAATGGACTGGAGAACCATTGGCGGACCCAATCGTAGTAATGGATATTGTAGAAGTCCACATGGGCCCATGGTTGTTTGGATCCCAGCGAAGCGTCTGATAGGCAGTTACCTTTGTATTTGGCGCTCAGATATTTCGCAGCCGTTCCCATTCCCTGACAGACAAGCACCTTGCTATTTTGGTGAACCGCGTTCGCGACCCGAGCGATCAGGTCCAACGTGTCTTCCTGCTTCATGCCTTGGTTGTCCCAGTGCCAATCAATCTCGTTTCCAACGTCGATTGCGAAGAAATAGGGGTTAGAACCGTATCTCTTGAGGAGCGGCACGACATATTCCGTCACGAATGATCCGCGGTTGCGGGCAGACCGCTGCATTCGTTGCCAGGCTTCGGCATTGCGGTTACCCTTCTTGGTGTGGTCGAACGAGATCAGTGCCGTCATCAGATAAATGCGCTCGGACTTCGCAAGGCCAAACAACACATCTAAATCCGTCCAGAATTTCGCCGTGGGTGGGGTGACTAAACCATCCGGGAGAATTCCGGGAGATGGGTTGTCCCCGCTACACGAAATCCATACTCGGGTCGCGTTGACATGCGCTTCGTGCAGTTCGTGGAACTGCTCTCGCCACCATGATGAGTCAAAATTGCCTCCGAAATCGTTCCAGTGCTGCCAAGGTGTATTCGCGCCACTGATCCAAATTTGTTTTGTTCCAATCTTGAACTGCGTTCCCTCGACGCGGATTCTTTGTGCTGTGGCTTGACCGAAGATAAGGGCGCCAAGCGCGAGTGCGAGAAAGGCTTTCATAGGCTCACTACCGACCCAGTATAGCTCTCCATTAGGGGAGAGCGTGGAGGTCGGGGTTGGAGGTTTGGTGTTGAAGAGATCTTAGGTTTGCGATTATTACGCTCGACTTCGTAGGCAGAAAGCAAGTCCTAACGTGTTCTTATCAAGCTCGCCCCTAGAATCGCCATACGGATATGGGCGTACATACAATGTGTGATAACGACGATCGAATGACAGGATGAACTGCTAAGCGGCGCCCACGGTTAAACGGCGGAATGTGGCAGGGCCTTCAAGGACGTTCTTGCCGAAGCATTTACGATGGAAGTCGAAGGGTCCCTCGTCCCGGATGAGAGGCACTGTTTGACGCGTTCACAAAGGATGAGGCGTTTCCGAACATTGACCCAGAGGATTGGGAATGATCCTGGGCACCGATGCGACGTCAGACTCTGCTGACGGAAATCAGAATATCCTTCAGCACTTGCGGTTGTCCCGTATACACTCCGAGCCGATAATCGCGCTGGGCGAATACCACTTTGGATAACCATCTCACGTCTGAAAGTTGAGCGACTGAGACGGGTGGAACGGATCGAGATTGACAGAGAGATCCTAAGTATAACGCGAGCGATAGCGCAGTTTTATGGCGCGATCGAGGGGGCGTTCCGAGAAACGGGACTTTCCATTCCTTCGAGCGACATCTGCATTGCCGCGCTCGCCCGAGAACCCAGCTTGGCCATCCTCAGCCGAGATTCACACTTCGATGCGGTTCCCCGGGTTATCAGGTTCAGTCGGTAAAGGGTTCCCCGGAGCACGGATTTCCCTATGAAACCGTATTCCTCCCCAGTTCTTGCATCGGCAAAAACCAGGGAGGGCATTTGGTTACAAGTTATCGCCTTGGGCGAAATCTTGCGTTGACGTTTTCGTCGTCGCCTCCACGGTCACGCTTTGGGAATGCGTCCGGCACCTGAGGAGCGCTGATGGTCTCAGCTTGCGCTCGAGGAGCCTCAGGCTCAGGCGCGGACTCGAATCGCTGAGGGCGATCCCCGCCACGAGGACCGGAGCGATCTCCGCCTCGGTCGTTGCCACGACCTCGGTCTCGATCTCCGCCACCTCGGCCGCCACGGTCTCGATCACCGCCGCCGCGTCCGCCGCGGTCACCGCCGCCACGCCCGCCGCGATCTCGATCGCCTCCGCCACGTCCACCATTTGAAGCGGGAGGAGTCGCACCTTCGTTCTCCTCCAGTCCGGCAAGCGATTGCTTGACGCCAAGAGCAGTGAGGTTGATACGCCCCATGTGATCGACTTCAAAGACCTTGACATTGAGTTCGTCGCCGATGTTGACGACTTCCTCAATTCGGCCAATGTCTTTGACCGTAAGGTGCTCCTTCGGAACGAGGCCTTCCCGACCTGGAATGTACTCGACCATCGCACCGCGGCCCATGATTCGGGTGACCTTACCGGTGAATTCGCTGCCTACGGCAACTTCGTCGGTAAGAGCCTTGATCATTGCGATCGCGTCTTCGACGGCCTGGGCGTTGTTACCGCCAACCAAAACCTTTCCGTCCTGTTGAATGTCGACCGAAGCACCGGTGGTTCCAGTGATCTTCTTGATGACCGCTCCGCCTGGCCCAATGACAGCACCAATCTTTTCTGGGTTGATGTTGATCGTCGTCACTGTCGGGGCGGATGCTCCAACCGTGTCTCTAGGCTCTGGAATCGCTTCCAAAATCACATCCAGAATCTTAAAGCGAGCATCCTTTGCCTGGGCAAGCGCCTTGGCGAGAACTTCGTCAGGAATTCCATCCAATTTCGTGTCAAGTTGCAGGGCAGTAATCCCATCACGGGTGCCGGCAACCTTAAAATCCATGTCGCCGCAGAAGTCTTCCATTCCCTGAATGTCGGTAAGGACCTTGAATACCTTGCCGTCAGACATGAGGCCCATCGCGATACCAGCGACCGGCGCTTTGATCTTGATACCGGCATCCATCAGAGCGAGGGTTGAACCGCAAACCGATGCCATCGACGTCGAGCCATTGGACTCAAGAACTTCGGAAATCAGAAGCAACGTGTATGGGAACGCGGGATCATCGAGAGGGATCACGCTTCTCAGCGCGCGCTCCGCAAGGGCCCCATGACCGATCTCACGACGACCGGGTCCACGATTCTGGCGAACCTCGCCCACTGAATACGATGGGAAGTTGTAAAAGTGCATGTAGCGCTTCGGCTCTTCATCCTCGATTCCGTCCATCGTCTGCGCATCGTTCGGCAGGCCAAGGGTCGCAACCGTCATGACTTGGGTCTGGCCCCTAGTGAACAGGCCTGAGCCATGAACTTTCGGCAGTAAGCCTGCGATCGCCTCCAACGGGCGGATCTCGTCGAGCTTTCGACCGTCAGGACGGGTGTCCTTCTTGATAATGAGCTCACGAACCGTACCTTTCACGACGTAGTCGACGGCTTCTGACAGCTGCGACTGAAGTTCAGGCTTGCCTTCATAATCGGGCTTCAGCTTCGCAACGATTTCGCTGACGAGGTCGGTTAACGCGCTTTCACGCATTGCCTTGTCCTTCGATCCGAGCAGCGTCTTCGAGATCTCTTTGCCGTATTGTTTCTCGATCGCCTTCTTCAGACCCTCGTCGATCGTGTGCAGTTTGACATCGCGCTTCGCTTTATTAACCAGCTTGCCAAACTTCTCAAACTCAGCCGTGATGACCTTGATCGCTTCGTGGGCGAACTTCAGTGCGGCGATCATGTCCTCTTCGTTAACTTCGCTTGCACCGGCTTCCACCATCGAAATTGCGTCCTTATGGCCCGCAACAACGAGATCCAAGTCGCTCTCTTTAATCTCAGAGATCGATGGGAACAGGATGAACTCGCCGTCTATACGCCCTATTCGCACGCCCGCTACCGGATATTTGAACGGGATGTCGCTAACCGTAAGCGCAGCGCCTGCCGCGCAGATTGCGAGAACGTCGGGCGGACAACCCTGGTCCACCGCAAATGGCATGGCCATAACCTGGATGTCATTGCGCAAACCTTTGGGGAACATTGGTCGCAGAGGTCGGTCCATTAGCCGGCTGGTCAGGATCGCCTTTTCGCTAGGTCGTCCTCCGCGCTTCATGAACCCGCCGGGGATCTTTCCCACAGCATATTTTCGCTCTTCGTAATCACACGTAAGAGGAAGGAAATCGACCCCATCTCGGGGATTTTCGGACATGGTTGCGACACCGAGTATTACGGTTTCGCCCATTCCAAGTAAAACAGCGCCGCCAGCTTGTTTGGCGACGCGTCCTGTTTCGATGGATAGGGTTTTGCCCCCTACCTCGAACTCATGGGAGTGAATCATTTAGTAGCCTCCGTTAACGGGGCTTGACTTCGCGAATTCCTAGTTTCTTGATCAGATCGCGGTAGCGAGCAATATCCTTGTTACGGAGATAGCCCTCTAAGCGCCGTCGCTTTCCAACCAGGAGCAACAACCCGCGGCGCGAGTGGAAGTCCTTCTTATGTGTGCGAAGGTGGTCCGTGATCTGTAAGATCCGACCTTGCAGTATCGCAATCTGCACCTCGGTCGAACCGGTATCGCCTTCGGACCGTGCGTTGTCTGCGACTATGCTTGCTTTGAGTTCTGGATTCAGCGGCATGCGTGAAGTATTAAGCCTCGTTATTCTTGGGACCTGGCCTCAGTTAGCCGCTCAGTGCAGCTTTTCGTAAAAAGCTCCAGTCAACGGCAAACAAACCATCTTGGTCCCAGCGGGATGTTATACCTTGATTGTGCGGGGAAATGATACGTTTGTTTTTCAGACCTCAGCTCCCCACCCAGCAACCAGGAAAAGAGGCGGCCTTGCAAGGTCGGCGAATCCTGTCCAATGCGCCGATGAACACGATAATAACTTCTTGCTGCCCGGAACGATGCATTCGCGCGATTGTCTGTCGACAACGGCACTTTTGGGGTCGATTCCTTGCATCGGCACCTACCGCCAGCCAGACTTGCCCTGTCAACGAAGTCTACACAAGGACTCAGTCAATGATAGTCGTATGGACGACATTGCCTCACATGATGCGTTCCGCGGGCCTCCTGTCCCTTAGGTCCTTAGGCGATGGTGAAGCATAAAGATCTCGTATTGCTCTTGTTCTGGCATCGGCTAAACCGTGGGCTCCAGTTGCGGGTACTCTCGGCGCCATTACTATGAGTGTTGAGACTGTCGCCCAATCGATTCGAGCGGAAGTCGCTAAGGCTATCGTTGGCCAAGAGCGGACCATCGAACAGACCTTGGTGGCGATCCTGGCAAATGGACATGTTCTACTGGAAGGTGTCCCCGGAGTCGCAAAAACACTTCTGGTACGGTCTCTTGCCAAAACACTAAGCCTCGATTATGGTCGGATTCAATTTACGCCGGATCTTATGCCGAGCGACGTAATCGGAACAAGTATCTTCAACCCAAAGACAAGCGAGTTTGTATTGAGAAAGGGCCCGATTTTTGTCAACATACTGCTAGCAGACGAAATCAATCGGACACCACCCAAGACTCAGGCCGCCTTGCTCGAAGCAATGGAAGAGCGCCGGGTAACGATCGACGGAGAGCCCCACCCGTTGCCTCCTCCATTTTTAGTATTTGCAACTCAGAACCCAATCGATTTCGAAGGCACCTATCCTCTCCCTGAGGCACAGCAGGATCGATTCCTTCTTAAGATACTAATTGAGTATCCGACCGATCAAGCCGAGATTTCGGTACTGCGAAGACATCACGCCGGGTTCAAGCCTCAAAATCTGGAGGAAGCAGGTATTCAACCAGTCGTTTCGCTGGATGATTTAGCAGCCATCCAGAAGGAAGTACAGGATGTGACGGTCGAAGACAAGGTCTTTAATTACATTTACGAGATTGTCAAAGCGACAAGAACATCCAACGACATCCTAGTTGGTGCATCCCCTCGCGCTGGAATCGCCCTGCTTAACTGCAGCAAAGCGGTCGCGGCTCTTCGTGGACGCGAATTCGTGATTCCAGACGATGTGAAGGAGCTTGCCTTACCCGTACTGCGCCATCGCGTGATATTGCGACCTGAAGCAGAAGTTGAGGGACTTAGCGTTGACCGAGTCCTGGCAAGCGTCATCAACAACCAGGTCGTCCCGCGTTAAACTCTTCCTTGATACATTCCTCGCATTCGGTTTTGACGTCAAAGATTAACAATGATCATCTCAGCACTCTTCTCCATCATCGCCGCATCTCAGACGGTGCAGATTCCGGCCACTTACTTACCGCCCAAACCCGCGCCTGAAACTGTACTTGCTGTGGTTGACGGCGTGCCGATCAAGGCCAGCGACGTGGAGCTCCTCCTTTGGGATTGGCGTGGAAGAGAAGTTACCCAGGATGTGATCGCCTATCAGCTTATCCACAAGAGAGCCGAAACGCTTAAGATCGCAGTGACACCAAGCGACGTCCAGAAGGAGTACGACAAGTTCGTCGCTGAAGCGACAAAGAAGCTGCCTCCCGGACAGACATTTGACGACCTGCTCAAAGAGAAGCAACAGCCCAAGTCTCGACTCTATATGCAGATCGAGAGCAACTTGCTTCTTTCTAAGATCGTCGATGTTCAATTCGATCCTAAGAAATTCGTAAAGGTTTCGACCCTCGTATTTAAGACAAAGACCGCATCGGCAACCGATATGGCGGACGCGGTCGGAAAAGCACAAGATGCCTATGCACGACTCATAAAAGGCGAAGACTGGGACAAGGTAATGCAATCGACGGGACAAGAGGATGCCCTCATCAAGGGAAAGGGCCTGCTCGGTTGGCGAAGTCAAGAGGCGTTTCCACCGATCACACAGACTGAACTCAAGACGGCCAAAGTTGGCACGCTCATCAAGCCCGTATCCACCCAAAACGGAATTCAGTTATTTCGAATCGAAGCTATGGGGGCTACCGCTACGGGCAAGGATCTCGCGGAATTGAAGGAGGTGTATGAGCAGACTGCAAAGCAAGGCGTCTTCCAGAGCCTAAAGACTTCGGCGAAGATCACAGGGATTTTCGCACCGCCACTTGCCGCCGCACAACAATAGAGCGGGAACGCTCCCGCCGTTGCCGTGGTCGATTGTCCGGAGCATGCGATATCGATTCGGGTGCTCCAGCCTCATTTGTCTCTCACGACGAACTCTGCAACTTCGCTCTTTGAGGGGGCCGAACTCAGGCGACTTTCCGTTAGTCGACCACTTTGAGAACACTCAAAAACGCTTCCTGAGGCAACTCGATGGACCCGATCTGCTTCATCCGTTTTTTGCCTTCCTTCTGTTTCTCAAGTAGTTTGCGCTTGCGCGTGATATCACCACCGTAACACTTCGCGATAACGTTCTTTCGAAACGGCTTGATCGTGTCAGCAGCGATGACTTTTGCCCCGAGCGCGGCTTGCACTCGTACTTCATATTGTTGGCGGGGCACCACTTTTCGAAGCTGTTCGACGATTCCTCGCCCACGGTTGTATGCGAAGTCTCGGTGTACGATAAAGCTAAGCGCATCAACGATGTCGCCGTTGAGAAGCACATCCACTTTTACCAGGTCGGCAGGCTGATAGCCATCGATCTCATAGTCGAAGGATGCATACCCTCGTGTATGGGACTTTAGCTTGTCAAAGAAGTCCATCAGGATCTCGCCCAGTGGCAAAACATAGTAGAGAATGACTCGCTGAGGCGTGGGATAATCTGTCTTCTTATAAACCCCTCGACGCTCTTGACAGAGATTCATGACGGCGCCGACATACTCGACGGGAACCATAATCGTCGCACTCACGATCGGTTCTTCGATCAATTCCAATTCGTGAGGCTGTGGAAACTCGGTTGGGTTTGAGATGTGCTCGACGGTTCCGTTCTTCCAGGTGATACGGTAGTCCACTGAAGGGGCGGTCAGGATTAGGTCAAGAGCGAACTCTCGTTCCAATCTTTCCCGGGCGATCTCCATGTGCAACAGACCCAAGAAACCGCAACGAAATCCGAAGCCAAGTGCTGCAGATGTCTCGGGTTCAAAGTCGAGGGAAGCGTCATTAAGTCTCAGCTTGTCGATCGCATCTCGCAAGTCCTGATATTGATCTCCATCGGTAGGATAAAGACCGCAGAAGACCATACTGAGTGCCTTTCGGTAGCCTGGCAAGGCTTCTTTCGCAGGATTATTTGCCAAGGTCACGGTATCGCCCACACGGGCATCGCCGATACTTTTCATCGCTGCCGTCAGATATCCGACCTCGCCTGTGGCAAGACCATCATCGACTTCCAAGGCAGGACTGAAGTGTCCTGTCGAATCGATGTCGAATTTCGATCCGGTGGACATCATCATGATCTTGTCCCCCTTCTTAACGCTGCCATCCTTGACCCTCATGTAAGCAACCGCGCCTTGATACACGTCGAAGTGAGAGTCGTAGATCAAAGCTCGCAATGGAGCTTGAGGGTCGCCTCCAGGTGCGTGAATTCGATGAACCACCGCTTCCAGGATATCGTCGATTCCGATTCCAGACTTTGCCGAACACGGAATGGCGTCCGACGCGTCGATTGCGACTGCGCTCTCGATCTCCTCTCGAGCGCGCTCGATATCCGCATGAGGCAAATCGATTTTGTTAATGACCGGAATGATCTCCAGGTTTTGATTCATCGCCATGCTCGCATTGGCGATCGTTTGGGCTTCCACGCCTTGGCTTGCGTCCACAACCAAGAGCGCTCCCTCGCATGCCGCCAAAGCACGCGAGACCTCGTATGTGAAGTCGACGTGCCCAGGGGTGTCGATTAGGTTCAACTGATAGGTTTGCCCGTTTTTGGCCGTGTAGGTCAAACGAACCGCCGCCATTTTAATCGTGATGCCGCGCTCGCGCTCGATATCCATCGAGTCGAGCATTTGCTCCTGGGCAATGCCACGAATAGCGCCACACCGCTCAATCAAGCGGTCTGCGAGGGTGCTCTTGCCATGATCGATGTGAGCGATGATGCAGAAGTTACGGATATGCGACTGATCCATAGAAGGGGGAGGGTGAGATCTATTGTACCGGGTTTAGGGTGATTAGGCGCCCCCTGGACGAGATGGGCCAACTTGGACATCGGACCTTAAAGGGGCCCACTTCTGTTAGAAGTTTAGTCGTTTGACCCGATTCCAAGTCGCTTCAGGATCTTGGTGAACTCGTCGAGGCTCACTGGTTTTTCCATCGCACCGTTGGCATAGCACTCATAGCTGGTCCGAATGTCGTCCGGGGCGTCTGGAGAAACCAAGACCACAACGGGAACTCGACTGGCTCGGATGTTTCCTTTAAGGGTCGCGAGAACGGTTAGGCCGCTTACTTTGGGCAATTTCAGATCCAACAGCACAATCGTAGGAAGGGGAGCGTCGCTTTCCAAGAGAATATCGAGGGCTTGCTGACCATCGCGGGCCACCTGCACCTCGACCGGCGGCACAGATTTCCTCAAAGTTCGTAACATTAGGTGCTCGTCATCAGCATTGTCTTCAACGAGCAGTACGGTTATCGGCTTCGACATCATGCATCCACAGCGTTCCCTATCACTATGACGATATTTCGGGACGCAGCGGGACCAACTGCAACCTATTCTAAGCTAAATATGTCTAACTTCCTGTGAGTGTGCTTTGTGCATTCACCTATATGAGTCGAATCGGTCGCTTTTATTTTCCCGTCATGATCTGTTCTGACAAGCAAGCACTCGGGCATCCCATGTGCCTGGGCAAGCGATTCGGTTGGCCACCCCTAAGCCCGCGGATAAGCCAAAATTTGTTGGCTTGCATTATGCTGTTTAATACGTCCGTTTTATTAGAGGATCGGAGGAGCCGTCAAGATGCGCGTTAAACCGTTAGGAAAAATTATCATCATTGTTTTGGTGTTGGGAATCGCCATTGGCGGTTACCGCATCTGGAAAGGACCGGAGGCTTTCAAGGCGATCATGCCCGGCAGCAGCGAAACCGGTTCGATGAACGTGGGCAAGATTGAACTGCCGTCGATCGTTGATCCCCAAAGTGGAACCCATGTCACGGTGTCTATGCCACAAGACGGCCCCGGATGTGCCGACAAACCCGAAATTCGAATGCTCGGTTATGCATGGAATGCGCAGATGGGCCTCATGTTTGCGATCGGCGGTCCTCAGGCAACCCAGGGCAGCCTGATGTGCCAGAACGGCGTCAACCTGAAGTGGGCCCGTCAAGACGACAACGGCAAACTCACTGACGCGCTTGTCGCCTTTGCAACCGACCTCAGTCAGGGCAATCCCAACCCAGACAAGGGCGCACACTTTGTTTGCATCATGGGTGACGGCAGCGCCACCTTCCTAAAAGGCTTAAACGATGCGTTAAAGAAGCTCGGACCCGACTATCGAGCCAAAGTGGTCGGCTCTATCGGTTACTCTCGCGGTGAAGACAAATTCATGGGTCCTGCCACCTGGAAATTCGATCCATCTTCGTCACGTGGCGGGTTGGTTGCGGGTGTCATCCGAGACGGCGACTGGAATATCGCGCAGAAGTGGCTGGGAGATAACGGGCTCAAAACGAATCCGAACGAGAAGACATGGGACCCCGACGCGTTGAACTGGGTAAATGCCGACGACTATCTGGATGCGGCAAAGAAGTACATCACGGGCTATTCAGAAGCGCGCAAAGTCGTCAAGAACGGCACACCTACCGGCGAAACCAAGCAAGTCACCGTCAATGCCGTCGTCACCTGGACTCCAGGAGACGTAAACATCGCGAAACAGAAGGGAGGACTTGTCCCGATCGTTTCGACTAAAGAATACGCGTCCCAAATGCCGTGCGTCGTTATCGGCATCGATAAGTGGATGAAAGCGCATCGAGAGGAAGTCGACGGGATGCTGCTCGCCATTGCAGAAGGCGGCGACGCAGTAAAAAGCAGCGGCGATGCTCTTAAGAAGGCAGCTCAGGTTAGCGCACAGTTGTACAACGAAAAGGACTCGGACGCCGACTATTGGGAGAAGTACTACAAGGGATCTGAAGAAGCTGACAAGACGGGAGTCACAGTGAGCCTTGGAGGCTCCATGGCCAGTAATCTATCGGACAGCTTCGTCTCGTTTGGGCTTGCCCAAGGTGGAGCGAACCTATTCGGCGCGACTTACAAGCTGTTTGGCGACCTGGTTGTCCAACAATATCCCAGCCTGGTACCCAGTATCGATGGCGTCGACCAAATTCTGGACACCTCCTATTACAAAGACCTGCAAAGCAAGAAGATCGAGACCGCGGCGCCAACACCGACGATGGTTGTTCCTGCAGCCGGTGATACAAGTAAGAACTATCTCGTCAGCAAGAAGACTTGGCATATTCCTTTTGATACCGGTCGAGCGACGTTCTCAGCAGCCGCTCAGCACGACTTACAGAAGCTTCGCGAGGATCTGCTGGTCGCCAGCAACACGACGGTCGAGATCCACGGGCACACGGATAACGTTGGCGACCCGGCTGCGAATATGACGCTATCAGAGGCACGGGCATTTGCGGTGAAAACCTGGCTCGAAAAGGAATTTCCGCTTAACTTCCCGTCTGGTCGCATCAAGGTATTCGCCCATGGTCAGGAACAGCCATTAGAGCCGAATACGACTGCCGCTGGAAAAGCTGCCAACCGCAGGGTCGAAGTTGTGATTCAGGGTATCAAGTAGACCTAAAAGACATGGATGATCCTAAACCGCTACCGGCCACTCGACGAGTGGTGGCCGGGGCCCACGGCAGTGACGCGTTTCAGTTCGGAGACCTGACTGAGCGCAAAAAGCAACATGCGGACCCGTTTGGGGCATTCCTACCCAATCGCGTCGTGTCCGCGAACACGATGAAACTGATTATTGGGGTTGAACTTGGTATCGCCCTTTTGATCTGGCTGAACTCACCGTTTAAGGTTCTCCCAAGGCCCGCGGAGGTATTCCAAGCTCTCGGAAAACTGTGGACGACCCAAGGGCTGGCGACGGATCTGTTCACAAGCTTCTTCTTGAACCTGGAAGCACTGGCCTATTCGGCGGCCATTTCGCTGGTTCTCGCCTATCTGACCGTCATTCCTATCTTTCGCCCGATCGTGGTGACCTTATCCAAGGGTCGATTCCTGAGCATGATCGGATTCACGACTGTCTTTATGCTGATGTTCATTGGAGGGCATCACCTTAAGGTCGCGCTATTGGTATACGGCATTACGGTTTTCTTCGTAACCTCCATGGCATCGGTCATCGCCAGCATCCCAAAATCCGAATTCGACCATGCACGCACCCTCCGAATGACCGAGTGGCGTGTCGTGTGGGAAGTTGTCGTGCTCGGAACGGCTGACAAAGCTTTGGAGGTTTTAAGGCAGAACGCTGCGATGGGTTGGATGATGCTCACAATGGTTGAGGGGATCGTCAAATCTGAGGGCGGGGTTGGCACTATGCTGATCGCGGAAGATAAGTACTTCCACCTTCCTGAAGTTTTCGCCATTCAAATCGTCATACTCATCGTCGGCCTGTTCCAGGACTTCATCATTGGCCTTATCCGGCGATGGGCTTGTCCATACGCAGACATGGTTCTGGAGCGAAGATAACCATGGCCGAAAAAGAAGCTTATGAAGTCCACGAGACGCTCCTGAAGATCGACAACGTCTGCGTTAGTTATGATGGGGTACAGGTCCTTAAGAACGTTTGTGCGGAGATCAAGAACATCATTCGGCCAGGCAAGGTCCAAGGCCAGGTTGTAGGACTCCTGGGGCCGTCCGGAGTCGGGAAAACGACGCTGTTCCGCGTTTTGGCGGGCTTGATGAAACCAGATTCCGGGAATGTTCTCATCGGAGACAGTGTCCCCTTGAAGAGAGGTTGTGTGGGAGTCGTTGCCCAGCACTATCCACTGTTCGCGCACCGAACGGTGCTCGGGAACCTGCTGGTGGGGGGACGGCAAGCCGGCCTCTCCCACCCCGATGCCCTGCAGAAGTCGATGGAACTGTTAAAGCGATTCGACATGGAAGAGTGTGCGCACAAGTATCCGATCCAGCTATCCGGCGGCCAACGGCAGAGGATTGCGATCGGACAACAATTCATGTGCAGCGAGTACTTCATCTTGATGGACGAACCGTTCTCCGGTTTGGATCTGGTGGCAGTCTCCAAGGTGAGCGACTTCATTACCGAAGTGGCGCAAACGGACGATTTCAACACATTCATTCTTGTGACTCACGACGTGGCGGCAGCGATTGAGGTTTGCGATACGATATGGCTCCTAGGACGAGACCGCGATGCAGACGGCAAGGTGATTCCGGGTGCACATATCCAGGCGACCTACGATTTAATTGAGCGAGGGCTGGCTTGGCACAAGGAAATCACCGCTACTCCTGCTTTCCTTGCCCTTTTGAAGGAGATTCACGACATTTTTCCGAGGCTATGAGGCCATTTGTGGGTAGATTCTCGGTGTTCGACCGCTAACTTCCGGTATGCCAGGATCTAACCGAATTCTAGAAGCCTTTAAGGAGAGTTATAACGCCGTGGGACTGGCGTCGCTCGTCGCAGTATCAGCGGCGCTGCTAAATCCTGTGCCGCTGTTGGTTGGCATCGTCGCGGAGACGATCTATCTCCTCTTTGTCCCAGATTCCAAGTGGTACACCGACCGGCTTTCCGTTCGCTACGATTCGGAAGTTGTGGCTCGACGTGAGAAGCTGAAGCAGGAAGTTGGACCGACTCTGCCAATGTCAGTAATGGCCCGGTTCTCACGCCTTGAGGCCATGCGGAACCAGATTGGGAGTCAGACATTCGAGGGAAAGAAGTGGTTTCGAGAGGTTTTGCGAAAACTGGATTACCTCATGGAGAAATTCCTCCTGTTCGGAAGCAAGCAGGTCCAGTTTCAGACTTACCTTCGTTCCGTTTATGATGAAACGGACCAGGGAGCAGTGGTTCCACCGCCGACTGTCCAGTCCAATATTCGAAAAGTCATTCGTGGGGTCGACCCGAGTGGCGAGGTCGACGAAGCATGGGTCCAATCGACGGTCGCGACGATTCAGGGCCGGTACACGAAGGAGATTGAAGATCTGGATGCCATGCTGAAGAAGGACGAAAACCTTCATAACCAGGCAGTGCTCGAAAAGCGCAAGGACATCCTGACTCGCCGTCGTGAGTATGTCAGCCAAATTGGGGAGATACTGACAAACCTAAATCACCAACTTCACCTGATGGAGGATACGTTTGGTCTTATCAATGACGAGATCCGAGCCCGATCGCCGGAACAGGTATTGGCCGATATCGAAGACGTAGTTTTCCAGACCGACTCCTTGACCGAGGCTCTCCAGGAAGTGTCGCCGTTCGACCAAATGCAAGTTGCGGCCGGAGCCGGCAAACTATACAATGAGCCCAATCAGCGCTAACCGACCGTGAAGACAAGATGAGAATTCAAGACACATTTAGAAAGGCTGCAGGCCTGTTGATCGAACTCCCACCCGAAGAGACCAAGCCGACAAAGCCCTGGAGCGTCATGGATGCAGATCTGCCGGATATCCCAGCCGACACTCAAACGTCGCATGCTTCTGCACAAGCGCCGATACCGACACCGGCGCCCTCTTCTGCGCCTCGAACGGTCGAACAGGTTGTTAGAGATTCTCCCGGACCAAACCTTGACGAGATCAAACCTGTCGCAAGTCCATCCACCCCGATCATTGACGCTTCGGGAAACGTGAACTTTGCCTCCATTTACGACTTGGCCAAACTTCCCGCATCACCTTTTTCGGCAGAGCAGGTTCTCGAACTGCTTGGAACGTTGCCTGCGGATCTGCCGCTTGAGTCAAAGCGCACGACGGTGAAGATCACTGTCAATGCGATGGCCAAGGCCACCGGTGTCACAACCGATTCCATTGTCGCCGACGCCTCTCGAAAGCTAGCCGCTCTTGCCGCCTACGCAAAGAGCTATTCGGACCAAGCCGCCCAATACACCACAAAAGCAGAAGCCGAGATAGCCGCTCTTCTAGCGGAAGTCGAACAGAGAAAGCAATCGATTGAAGACGCCAAAGCCAAACAGGCGCTCATGGTTCAAGCATGCACCCACGAAACGGATCGCCTCGACGAAGTCCTAGAGTTCTTTAGCCTCGACGTACATCCATCGAAATACGCAGCGGGCCCTCAAGGTACTTAGAGACAAGGGGGCATCCATTTCACTGAGCAAGGCCCTCGAAAGCCCCCAGCATAGCTCCCAGGCCGCCCGACTTTGGTGCCTCGACCCCGCAGGGCGTCATGCCCCAGAGATTCCGAGGCTAGTCAAGGCGTGGCAACTCCAACCTGGTTTGCAGCCACGGCTCTTCCGGGTTCGAGGCATCGAATTTCGAGGTTGGACCAAGCGCAACTTGGGGTACCAAACCTCATTAGGTCCGGTACCCCAAGATCTGCGTGTCGCCAGCCCCTTAGTTAACTGGCCAGGTCCTGATTCTTACTTTTTTCATGATGGCCGAGTCAGGGGTCGGCATGTCCATCTGGTCTCGCGGAAGGGATACAATCTTCTTGACAACGTCCATACCTTGAACGACCTGGCCGAACACGGTGTACTGACCGTCAAGAGAAGGAGCGTCGGCAACAGTGATAAAGAACTGGCTGCCAGCCGAATCTGGGTTCTGACTTCGGGCCATGCTCAGAATCCCAGGTGCGTGGTGGTGGTTGTTGAACTCCGCCTTGATCGTGTAGCCGGGACCGCCCGTACCGGGCTGACCGGTCGCGCCAGGCTTGGTATTCGGATCGCCCCCCTGAATCATGAAACCAGGGATCACGCGATGGAATTTCGTCATGTCATAGAACCCCTTTTCAGCGAGCTTCTCGAAATTCTTGACATGCCCAGGAGCCAGGCTTGGGAAGAACTTGAGGATGATGCGACCATAGTTCGTATCGATGACGGCAACTTTTTCTCCCACATTGGGAGCGACTGCTCCGGGAGCGCCAGTCTTAAGCCCCTGTGCAAAGGAAGTAACATATAACGCTGACAGGAGCAAAACTGGAATGAGTCTGAGGCCTAATTTGAGGTTTTTCATAGGTAATGGTTCTTTGACGGGCATGTAACCCTTATTCAACGTAAAATTCTACCGAACTAAGCGGAATATGTCTCGATTGTCACCTTTTGAAGGATCGCCGGATTCGTCGGAAGGGGGTTATCTCGCGAATCGCGCGGCAAAGCCACAATCTTGTCGACCACATCCAATCCTTCGACGATCTCACCGTATACGGTGTACTGACCATCAAGGTGGGGCGAACGCTTGTGCATTAAGAAGAACTGGGAGCCCGCCGAATTCGGATCGCCTGATCGTGCCGCGCTGAGAATTCCTCGATCGTGGGGCGTGTCGTTGAATTCTTGATTAATCTTGTAGCCGGGACCGCCGGTTCCATGAATGCTGCGGTTTTCACTTCGCGAGTTCGGATCTCCGCCTTGGATCATGAAACCCGGGATGACGCGATGAAACTTCGTACCGTCGTAGAACCCCTCCCGAGCGAGTTTCTTGAAATTCGCGACATGTCCTGGAGCCTTGTCGTCAAAAAAGCGGAGGACGATACGTCCTAAATTGGTATCAAGAACGGCGATTTCTTCGCCTACCTTTGGTGTGGCCATGTATAGAGGGTACCGGGCCAGAAGACAAAGATGCGTCCTTTTTTGGGACCCTATAAGGTCGGCGTCTTCGTCCTACTCTCGTCCTCCAGATTGAGCGACGTCGTCAACCCATTCCCATACCCGCAAGGACCGGTCTTCCCAATATCAGGGGGGAAGCTCATTCATCATTTCGATGGCGTCCCTCGACCAGAACCAAATTGTTTGGCCATGTAGCCAGAACCCAGTACCGCGAACCCTATTCGCGTGCTACAACTAACACATGGAATACCGCTTCGAAGTTAGGGACATCCCGGAGCAGAAGGTGCTCTACATCGCTGAGACGGTGCCCCAAGATGGGCTAGGTGACGCGTTTATGCGCATCCTCCCGGAAGCCTACGGATATGCCGTCTCTAACGGGGCTCAGCCGGCAGGCCCGCCGTTCGGGCGCTATGTCGGCTGGCGCGAAACAGACTGCGATTTGGAGGCAGGAATCGTCATCTCAACCGACGTCCCCGAAACGCCCCAGATAAAACTCGGTTCGCTTGGTGGCTTTAAGGCAGTCGTGACCCAGCATATCGGCCCCTATGACTACCTCCCTAAGGCTCACGGCGCCTGCAATCGATGGATTCTCGAAAACGGCATGGAAATGGCCGGTGCGCCATGCGAAATTTACACGATGGATCCTGGCACGGAACCGGACTCCAGTAAATGGGAGTCCGAAGTGGTCTGGCCGATCCTGTGACGCGTCAATTCCGCTTTATGCGTCGTTAGAAGCGATATGGTCTTAGCTCTCGCATTCGCAATTCTTTCGTCGGATCCGGGCGACGCGCCAAAGCGACCAGATCTTGGGACCGATTGGCGCGTGGTAGATCTTCGAGGGGCAAACGAACTCAAGATTCATCCGAATTTCAAATGGGACCAACCCTCCCGCTGGGTCCGACTTTATGGGATCGACGTTCCCAACGCCAGTCAATCTGGCTACAGCGGCGCACGACAGGACCTTGAGTTACTGCTAGGTCGCACGGCAAATGCGTACTACGAGGACGAGAAGAGGGATCATCCCATCATGCGCAACGCCTCATACGTCGCCTATGTCTGGGCGTGGGGCAAACTGCTTGAATTCGAGCTTGTGAAGGACGGATGGGCTCGCGTAAACGACGAGGGTCGCAAGGGACGGTACGGTAAGTACTTGACCGACGCCGAAGAGCAGGCGAAACGGTGGCACGTGGGTGTCTGGGCGTCCGGCAAGGACTAGCGACAATGCCATAATCGAGGGGTGAAGCCGCTTGCTAGCTCTGTGTCCGGGGTAACCGCCTCTGGAATTCGTCGATACTTCGATCTCGCTGCAACTATCGACGGTGTGCTTTCGCTGGGGGTAGGCGAACCAAAATATCCTTGCCCGCCTGCCGCCAAAGCGGCGGCGATTGCAGCCATAGAATCTGACAACGACGCGTACACTTCTAACTTTGGACGGCTCTCGTTCAGACAAGCGATTGCGGAGAATATCCAGCGACTCTACGGAGTGACTTACCGGCCAAACAACGAGATTCTCGTGACTACCGGAGTATCAGAAGGGGCGGACCTTGCCCTCCGAGCCATCCTCGAGACCGGGGACGAAGTCATCTTTGTGGATCCGACGTATGTGATGTATGGGCCGATGATCACCTTTGCAGGAGGCAAAGTCGTCGCCCTTACTTCAACTGCCTCGAACGACTTTGAACCGGATCCTGACGCCATTCGACGGGCGGTGACGAACCGAACCAAGGCGATTATCCTCGGATATCCATGCAATCCGACAGGAGCGACACCGAGTCGTGAGATCTTTGAAGCCATCGTGCAAATAGCGGAAGAGCACGATCTGTGGCTGATTTCCGATGAGATCTATGGTCGTCTGGTTTACGGAGTCGAGCACACGTGTATCTCTGCCCTTCCTGGAGCATGGGAGCGGACCATTCTTCTCGGAGGTTTCTCGAAGGCCTACGCGATGACCGGGTGGCGGATCGGGTACGCGTGCGCGCCCGCCGCCGTTATCGAGGTGATGATGAAAATCCATCAATACACGATGCTGTGCGCTCCTACAATCAGCCAGATCGCCTGCGAGGCCGCGCTCATACACAGTGAAGACCATGTCCAGACGATGGTCGCCGCGATGGAAGTCAAACGAGATTTTGTTGTCGAGAGCCTGAATGAGGCGGGTTTAGAATGTCGTTCTCCCAAAGGGTCGTTTTATGTGTTTCCCAGCGTCGCGAAGACCGGCTTGGACTCTGAGACGTTTACAGAGCAGCTCCTCAAGGAGAAGAAGGTCCTTGTCGTTCCGGGAACCGCATTCTGCGGATGGTCGGGAGACGAGGCAACCGGTCGGAGCCACATCCGTTGCTGCTATGCAGTCCCAGATAATGAGTTGCACGAGGCAGTCAAGCGGATCGCCGAATTCGCCAGAGTTCACGCCTAAGGCATTCTCGCTCACCGACAAGGACACGAGGTCGATTGGGCCAGGCAATTGAGGGTTAGGACTGGCCTTTTCTCAAAGCGTCCAACCTGTCGCTGGCAACCCTCCGGACTTCAGCCGAGGAACTTGATTCTACGATCTTGATGAGGATCGATTGATCCGTCAAGCTCTTTATAGCGATTCGTTGAAGAACCCAGTCGACGTGTTGCTTTGGGTCCGAATCGCTTGCACCTGGATCCAAATAATTATGTGGATCCAATCCAATGGCGCCCAGAAGAGATTGGTCGGTCAGTTTTCCGATCGCGATCAAGCGAATATGGATGTCCTTGTCGCCAAGCGCCACTTGGCCGAGTAGGGTTTGATCAGTCAGCTTCCGTACCGCGATCAATCGAATATGTGAGTCTCCATCGTCTTTCGCAACCTGGCCAAGGAGCGATTGGTCACTCAGCTTCCTCACCGCGACGGTGCGTATTCGGGAGTCTTTATCCCCATTCGCTACCATACCGAGCAGGGCCTGATCGGTTAATCTCCTTACCGCGACCATTCGGATATCGGAATTGGTGTCGTTTTGGGCTACTTTTCCGAGAAGAAACTGATCGGTTAGCTTCTCTGTCGCTGCTCGACGAACATGCGCCTCCGTGTCTCCAACCGCAACTTTCCCTAGAAGGGACTGATCGGTCAGCTCTTTCACTGCAGCCAAGCGAATTTGCGTATCAGCAACTTGAATGGCCACTTGCCCAATGAAGGCTTGATCGGTTAGTTTGTCAAGTGCCGCTAGCCGGACGGATTGTTTCTCGTTCCCATCCAAGGCAACCCGAGCCAGCTCCGATTGGTCATCGGCCGAAGCTTGCTTCCCCACAGATTCGAGGCGACGAGAACCGGCGACACCGAAACACGGGCTTGCCAAGAGGGCTAAGCCCAGGCACCCCAACATCAGAGACTTTGAACGAAACTTCATAGGGGATTCCTTGTATGATCCGCGACGACCGTTTTAGACGATCGGGCATCCAGCATATTCTATTACTCCCAGAATCCGTTCGAACACGCAATTCTTTGAAGCAATGAACGTTCCGCATCTTGCGGCCGCCGCGATTCGAGTCCGCAAGTTTGAAGGCAAGCGATCTGAGTACAAGTGCTTTCCTGGAACGAGCCCCTTCTCAAACCTATCGTCTCACCCTCGTATCGAAGCAGTAGCTATGACTGGTTGGCTGTATCTCGACCAACGGCTAATTGCTATCTGACGAAATTCACGTACCACGAAGCCCTACGTGCGCAGAGCGAATGGTTACCTCGCGTTGGGCGGCTATCCTGGACTCAGGACGGAACGGGATTTGAACCCCGAAGTCGGCTCAGTAAGAACTTGGAATCAACAAGGTTTTTGGAGTTCAAATACAAGCCCTTTCCTACGTAACCGACTACCTCGCAATGGACTGAATTCGTCGTTGATGCGGAACGCAGTGTCTCCATACAGCAACTGGATCAAGACAATTTGGCCCATGTGGTAGTCCATGTTTCGGGCGAGGAATTGCATAACCACTGCGCCTGGCATCGGCCCTCCGGGCGTCGGGTACTCCTTGGCAAGGGCTTCCGAATTTAGCTTGCCACGATTTCAGCCAGACCCTTGCCGATTCTTTCAAGTGAGTAACGGCATCTTGCACGGTTCGAAGACGTCGAATTCCACCGGCGGCAGAGAGGGCTCTCCGAGAAAGACACGTCGAGAACGGCAGTTGACATAAAAGCACTCCCCTACCTGCTCCAATACCGATCGGTCGTTTTAGCCGTGATTGACGGGCGATACGATGAAGCCTATTCGATCACTTCCGAAGCCTGCTTAGGTGAACGCTAAAAGGCGCGCTCCCAAGATTCTCGCCCGCAAGGCGCCTGCCCGATACGAGGTCAGGCGCTTTCAGAGTGAAACCCTCCGTGGTGATGGCCCCCACGAAATCGTCGAGAGATCGTATCTTCTTCAATTTACGATCAAAGAAGTAAGTCGGACAATGCCAGGGAGAATGCCCGCCCGTGATCTCCATTCCCCAAACGAAGAACTTAGAGTCGGCAGTCCATCCGGCTTGTACCAGCCCCTTTCCATGCTCGCCATCTCGCGAACCAAAGTCCTTTTCACAAATCACGACTCCATCGGCATTGCGGATCTCAATTCGGCTCTCTCCGCCCGATTTGCCAGTCGGTAGAACGATGGCGCTGACCCGACCGTCTGGTGACTGAAAACGTCGTCCATGCCTGTCTACGGGAAGTTCCGCGCGCCGGGTCAGGCTGCCGGGAGTCTGGCCCGCAGACGCAACCTGCGCTCCCACGCCTCCCGAAATGAAGACAACCAAAATCAGCGACGTCAAACTATGCATCTCAATTCCTACCTTATCCCAGGCATGTGCGTAAACTACGCTACGAGCTTTCCCGCGTTTCTCCGGTTTTCGCGGCTCAGACGCTCATGAATCGTTTTCCCATTAGTAGGGTTTCGGCGATCAAAGAGCTTTGGAACGTTGAAACCTGTCATGCGATCGGCGAATGAATCATCTACACGCAATGGCCCAACATCTCGGACGATTGATCTGCCGTGTCGTTTCGTTGTCTCCAAAACTACTTTTCAGATCCTCGTGATGTCCAGCTAGACGCAGATTTCCCGTCTACCGTGGCGTTCCTGGACACCCCTTTAATGGATCTCACTTTCTATCTGTGGCCTATCTAACCCAGGTGTCCAACATCACGCATGCTCAACATACCGATGCCCTTTTCCGTATATCTTCATTTGGCTGATCGTTACAACCGTCGATGATTTTGTATCTTCGGTCTATTGGATGCGCGAATCATATTGGAGACCGCTTGTCTCCTTCCCGATGAGCGTTATAACCGTCGTCATCATCTTCACGGTCTGAACCAGTGTGCTTGTCCCTGGTTTGCCCATTTTGTTGGGCATGTCAACGTAAACAATGTCATGCATCGCGTTAGCTTTCACGAGGATTATAAGACCAGGAAGGTCTCGTCTTGCCGTCAGCCTATCTCTTTGGCTGTAGTGGAATTGAATGACTGGCGAGGATCGGACTGAGTTGCAGGAGCGACACAAAAGGATTCCACAACCGCTGCCGTCGACGGAACGATTGACGATTTCATGGGCTGTCTCCTATGGGAGGGACAGAACGAGTATGTGTGGCGCCGTGAGGGAATTAGGCATGCATTCTGGTCCCACTAATCTCAGACCTTTCCGAGCCAGAACTGCCCATATAATTCGAACATGCTCAAGCCACCGATCGCAAACGCTAGCCCAGTCATGGCATTCCACCGAGTTGGCCCCATGAAGGCAATCCTCATCGGCCTTGGAGGGATCACATGCGCCGCCGTAATGCCTGTAGTCGAAACTCTCTTTACTGCTAGGCACATGATGAATTCGTCTTGGCCGCTTCTGATGATGCTGGGAGTTCCCTTCCTCGCGTCTCTGCTCATTGCGGTGATCCAACCGAATTCGGTCAAGGCCACGGCAGCATGGATCGGGATTGGCGCCATCGCATTTCTTGCGGGGGACGCCTATACAATCTTAAGAGATACCCACGACAACCATAATCTGTGGCCGATCGAGTTAGTGATACTCACTGGATTAGCCGCAGGCGCACTGATCGCTGGTGCGCTCTCCGGTCGCTGGATGATCTCGCGACGGCTTACTCCGCAATCGCCAAGATAGCCATTGAAACGCGCCCTACAATAAGTCATAGTTTCTATACAAATGCGAGCGATGCGGGCGGTGCTTGTGATGTTGCTTGTAATCGCACTCTTCGGACTGGCGGGATCCTTTGTGATTGAGAGCGGCTACACGGCTCGGTCCCAAAAAGTTCAAATCGTGAGGATCGACCACACGGCCAAGAATCCGTTTGGCCCGGTGACGATCGACGTGGGAGATCCGGTCGATATGATCCTAGACGATCAGGGCGCATTCCTTAAGAACAAAACCCCTCTTGGACTGCCGATGGTGGACGCGGATTATCTTAAGCAACACGAGGGCGCAATTGTACGGATCGAACATATCCAGTCACTTGCAGCGCTGGCCCGATTCGGCTGCGCCGCCTCCGCGCTGATCGCCGTGTTGGGTCTCGGGTTGCTCAAGCGGCTTCAATTCCCACTTTTCCCGCCTGACCCACCCCAATAATTCCCAATCGAATAATCTAAGCGATTACGCAGGCCAGCAGCTTTTGGTCACCAATGAATGCTTCCAGCAGGTCTCCTGGCTGCACCGGCCCTACGCCGGACGGGGTACCCGTGAAGATAAGGTCTCCCGGTTCAAGCGTGAAAAACCGGGTGATATGGTGAATAAGCGCATCAAATCCGTGCAGCATATCGGCAGTGCTTCCTCGCTGTCGCGCTTCGCCATTTTGAGTGAGCGAGAACTCAATCGGCTCACGTTCAGGAACCGGTATGAACTTGCCGATGGGCGCCGAACCATCAAAGGCTTTGCTGATCTCCCAGGGAAGCCCCTTCGCTTTACATTTGGATTGGAGATCCCTGGCCGTGAAGTCAATCCCGACGGTGAGAGCGTCGTAGGTGTGTTTCGCCTCCTCCCGACTGACATTCTTTGCTTGAGAGCAGATCCTCAGCACGATCTCTGCCTCAAAGTGAACATCCTGTGAGAACTTCGGATAGAGGAACGGATGATTGTCCCAGACAAGTGCTGACTCCGGTTTCATAAACAGGACTGGTTCATCGGGTATCTCGTTGCCAAGTTCCCGGGCATGTTCGGCATAGTTTCTTCCAACCGCTACGATCTTCACTCCTAGATTATGTAGACTCGCGCCATGCGACGTGTTCTTGTAACCGCCGGCGCCGGATCGATTGGCAAGGCAGTGGTCCGGAATCTTCTCGCCGACCAGTTCGAAGTCGTCGTTTTGGACACTCGCCCCCTGCCCGCCTCGCTGCCATCCGTTCGTCAAGTATTTGCCCGAAGCACCGTTCCAGAGGCCGTCGCTGACGCGGTTGAGCGTTGCGACCATATCATCCATTTGGAATGGAGCGGCTCGGTCCATCGCACCACCCTGGAGCCCGTTCAAACAAACAGACACAACACGGAGGCAAATTTGCTGGTGCTCGAAGCTGCCAAGCGACTTCGAATTCCCATGACCTTCGCGTCGACCTGCGTCTATAGTGGCGAGTCGGCCCGCCCCATGCGAGAAGGAGATGCCATAAACGTGCGATCTCTCTATGTTGCCCAGAAACTTTACGCGGAAAGCTGCGTAAAGGCTTATGCATCGATGTTCGGCCTCAGTGCATGCTCGCTCCGCGTCTTCAACGTCTATGGAACAGATGGGGCGCCTTTTCAGATCCTACCGCGAATCAAGGAGGCGCTAAGGACCGGCACTCCGATCACACTAACCGGGGACGGCGGTCAAGTCCGCGACTTTATCCATTCAGAGGACGTCGCCGCCGCCTTTTGCCGATCGATTGGCAAGACGTTTCAAGGCGAGGCATTCAACGTCGGTACCGGAACCGGTACATCCATGCTCGAGCTGATTCAGATGGCGATGGCGGTAACCGGAAAACAGATTCCGATCGAGTTCACACCCGCCAAAGGCGAGGAAGCGCGATTTCTTATTGCCGATACCCGTCAGGCCGCACTCAGCCTTGGGTTTCAAACAAGCATCACATTGGAGCAAGGACTCGAACATATCTTAAATTGACTTCTCCCGGTCTGGGATGCGTCTCATCGTGGCGGGCCCTTCTTTCATGTTAGGCCCCGATGTAACCGAACTGAAGCGCACCGATCATGCTTAGGAGACATTCGTGTCGGCGCGGCTGGTGACGAAGTAGCGTCCGGACGACGAACTGATCAAGATAGGGATGCCAACTCCAAAATAGGGGAAGTCGATTAGAAGCGTCGCTGTTGGCGAGCCTTAATACGAAGCAAATATGTCGACAACCAAACGATGATCACAACCGAGGTCGAGCCTCCCACGACTGCTTGCACCGCATCTTCGAATCGCAAGCCAAATGGCAACAAGGTCGTGGCCAAAACGCAGATCATAAGGCAGATCGCCCCACAACCCGCCCATCGAGCTCTTGCGCTGGCGTCTAGCAGAAGTCGAACCGCAGGTAGACACATCCAACATGCAACAGTGGTCAACATGGTATCCAGATGACTATGTCGAAGCAGTTGGTGCATTAAGACCAGGATCGGCCACATGATCAAGTAGATAAGGCCGATCCGCGCCGCGAAGCTCCTCATACCCGCCTTCTCATTAGACCAATCGATCTGGTTCATGGTTGATAAGACAGAATCAATTGCTTGTGGAGAGATTTCGGATACGACAACTCATGCGCCGACAAGTTCGTATAGCTCGGCGTAGGTTCCACCGCGCTCCAGCAACTCCGCATGAGTTCCAATCTCGATGATCTTACCTTCCGCAAGGACGGCGATTTGTTCGGCGTTTTGCACGGTTGAAAGTCGGTGGGCGATCACCAACGTCGTACGGCCTTGCATTAAACGATCAAGCGCTTCTCGGACGAGCGCCTCAGACTTTGTATCCAAAGCAGACGTTGCCTCGTCAAGGACCAGAATTCTCGGGTCTTTGAGCATGACTCGGGCAATGGCAACCCGTTGCCGCTGACCGCCCGAGAGCGTAATGCCCCGCTCGCCAATCATCGTCTCGTATCCGTCCTTGTAACCCACGACGAATTCTTCGATATTGGCGGACTTTGCCGCTTCCTCTACTTCCGCATCGGTCGCATCCAGTCGGCCGTATCGAATGTTTTCCCGGATCGTGCCGTTGAACAGGATCGTATCTTGGGGCACGATGCCGATGTGTTCGCGAAGGGAAATCCTCTGGATTGACCGAATCGGCACCCCGTCGATCGAGATCATGCCGGATTGAGCCTCATAGAATCGGTATAAGAGCGAAGAGAGGGTTGTCTTGCCGCTTCCGCTTGGCCCCACGACCGCCGTAACCTTACCGGGCAGTAACTCCAGCGACAGGTTCTTCAGGACGGGCGTGTCGACAACGTAGGAAAACTCAATCGATTGAAAGGAAACCTCTCCCGGACCGTGGGGAAAGGGGGCGGCTCCGGGGACATCCGGCGCTTCTGCATTCTCGTCCAAAATCGCAAAGAGCCGATCGGCAGCCCCAACCGCTCGTTGCAGCCTTGTCCAAAGCGATGCCAAAGACGCCATCGGTCCACTGATGAACATAATCGTCATGACAAAGGCTATCAGCTTACCAACGGTTATGCGTCCGTCCAAAACGCTTCGACCGCCATACCAGAACACGCCCAAGATCACAAGCGTCATGCCGGCCGCGGCGACCGTACCCATCATGCCTTCCCAAACCGCGCTCCGCATGCTGATGCCGAAGACGGTCACCAACTTCTCCTTTGCTCGTCGGTCCTCGAAACCCTCGCGCGCAAAAGATTTGACCAGCCGGATGTTCGCAATCGCCTCGGACATCATGCCCATCACGTCCGCCAATGCGTCCAATCCCTTTCGAGTCAGTTTTCGAAGCGCCAAACCGGACACCACGAATCCCGCCATCGTCACCGTCAACAAGGACATTACGACGACGGTCAGCACCCAATCGACGTAAAGAGCGACCGCCATCATGCCGACCAGGACAACCAGGTTTCCACCCAGTTTGACGATATCATCGGTCAGGGTGGTTTGGAGCATCCCGACATCGTTCGACAAGTGGGAGGTCAAGTCCCCGGAACGAGTCCGGTCAAAGTAGACGACTGGTAGGCGCTGGAGATGTGAGAACAGCCGAACACGCAGATCCATGACGATTCGGTTGCCTGCATAAGCGGCGATCATGTATTGGGAGTACCCAAACACCGCCGACAGGAGGACCAAACCTACGATTTTGGCCACCATTGAGTCAAGGCTGGCCAAACTGTGGGTTTTCGTTACGATGTCGATCCCGCGCTGCGTGATCAGTGGAAGCGAAAGCGTAATCGCACTCCCCAAAAGGGTCAGAAAACCGGCGAAGATGAGTTTGACCTTGTAAGGAGCCGCAAGTCGAAACAATCGATTAATGCCGGTCACGGAGAGTTTGACTAGCTTGTCTTCGTCAGTCATTGGCGTGCGTGTATAGCGTCGCATAAAGGGGGTCTATAGGGTACCCCGTGCGACAATTCTGCTCTTGGCGTCGACTGGTATGTTGCTATCGCTGAAGCTGTTTACGCCTTCGGGGCCTTCGAAACAGCCTGAAAGGGTCGCCAAAGCGGACATCCACACCCCAATTCGGGTTCGCGAGCACTGAAAACTCGAAGAAGGACAATTTGACAAAATCGTGGAACTAACGAGAAGCACAAATTCTTCGAATAAAACGAAAGTTCTGGAATGCTCACAACGTTTGAAACATTTGTTTCGTTTGAATTCTCAGTAAATACGATTCGCTTGTAAGCGCGGACGCAGGGGGAGGCATCGCTTGGAATCTAGATTAAAGTTCATCGAAGTTAGATGTGATCAACCCAAGGCAACATTCTGCCAATCGATTGACGAGGGCCTGTCCGCGTCCCCAAAGACGCTCCCGACGCTGTATCTTTATGACCGGCGCGGTTCCGAGCTATTCGAGGAGATCACCTGTCTACCCGAGTACTACCCAACCCGCACCGAACAGGCCATTCTGGAGAAGGCGGCGTATCAGATCATCGAGACTGTAGGCCAAGACATCTCCATTATTGAGTTTGGCAGCGGAAGCTCCTTGAAAACCCGGCTACTTCTAAATGCAGCCTTAGACCGTCAGCACCACCTTCAATATGTTCCGATCGATATCTCATCCGAATTCCTCAAAATGACTGCCCACGACCTCCTGGGCGACTTTGACCGACTTTCGGTTCACGCGATGAGCGCCGAGTATTTCGACGCAATCGCAGCCATACCGTCGCATACCGGACCCCGACTCATGCTCTTCCTCGGAAGCAATATCGGAAATCTCACTCACGAGGAAGCAACCGCCTTTCTTTCCCAAGTTCGCTTGCAGATGAATCCGCAAGACCGTGTTTTGATCGGTATCGACCTCGTAAAAGATCGGAAGGTCTTGGAAGCCGCCTACAATGACTCGCAGGGTGTGACTGCCAAGTTCAACCTGAACCTTCTTCATCGGATTAATCGGGAACTCGATGCAAATTTTGATATCGAGCGATTTCAGCACAGCGCTCCTTACGACGACAGGGAGCAGCGAATCGAGATGCGACTGTTCAGTCTGTCGAAGCAGATCGTAGACATCGATGGCACCGGGCGTACCTATCAGTTCGATCGAGGCGAGTTTATTCACACCGAGTGGTCGCACAAATACACCTCTGAGTCGTTCGCAAACCTATGCAAACCAGCCCATTTGGACATCGATGCATCATGGTGCGATGAGCAAGGTTGGTTTGCACTGATGCTTCTGAGGCCCGATGCGTTCTGACACGAAGAGTGTGGAATTGAATCGTAAAGAGCAGCTTCGCACGGCATTGAGCGTTGCCAGATCGAAGACCCTGTGGCTGCTGGACCAGGTGCCCGACGATTTTTTGCGTAGACGGGTTCACTCCTTTTACTCGCCGATCGGTTGGCATTTCGGCCATGTGGGACGAACGGAAGAGTACTGGGTCATTCACAAGGCCCTGGGTCGGCCGGTGTTAGACGAACAACTGTCTTTTCTATTCGCTGACTTACCCGACAACCCTAAAGACAACCGGGTCAACATCCCCGATCGAGCGGGCGCCATCGACTATTTGCGCCGCACACGCGAACAGGTGTTGTTTGCGCTCGACGAATGCGACCTTGAGCAGGACGACGCCTATCTTCTCGATGGATACGCTTGGGAGTTCGCTCTCCAACACGAATGTCAACACCAAGAAACGATTACCGAAATGCTTCAGCTCATCCAGAAACAAGTCCCGGCGATCAATGTCGAGCTTCCGCCATGGAAATCGCATCTCGTTTCAACAATGATTGATGTGCCAGGCGGATGTTATGTCATGGGATCCGACGACCGACACGGATACGACAACGAGAAGTCCAAGCACCCAGTTCCAGTCGAGCCTTTTCGACTGTCGGAGCACCCGGTGACCGCTTTCCAATGGACTCAGTTTTTGGAAGACGGCGGATATCAGCGTCCTGAATTGTGGACCGCTGCGGGGTGGGCTTGGCGAGAGTCGGAGGGCGCCGTGGCTCCCGAATACTGGATCCGCCAGTCAGACGGTTGGGCAATCTTGGCGCCACTTGGGCCCAGGGCGATTCATCCGGATGAACCGGCGAGTTGCCTAAGCTGGTTCGAGGCAGATGCCTTTGCTCGATGGAGCGGAAAGAGATTGCCTACGGAAGAGGAGTGGGAATATGCGGCGACATTTGATCTGGATCTGGGTGAGGCACGCAGGTACCCCTGGGGTAGCGAGCCTGCGACGCCCAGTCGGGCATCCTACGGGTTGAATTCCTGGTCACCTTCTCCAGTTGGGACCCACACTCTCGGCGCAAGCGCCCTCGGATTTAAGGATATGGCGGGAGGAATCTGGGAATGGACATCCAGCAAGTTCCTTCCCTACCCAGGTTTCCGGGCCTTTCCCTATGACGGGTATTCCAAAGAGCACATGCTTGGCGCCCACCATGTTTGCCGTGGTGGATCGTGGGCGACCGCCGCGCCGATCCTCCGATGCTCATTCCGTAATTGGTATGTCCCGACGTATCGGCAGGGGCTGCTTGGCATGAGATTGGCCGAGTCGTTACCTGTTACGGAAAGCAGCCCGGCTTCCCCATTTGGAGTTTGACCACGATTGGGATGAAGGGACGGTCCTGCAGTTTCCAGAGTTGGCCGAGACGAAAGAGCTTGTGAAGGTCCTCTGTCTCGATGCCGAACTTCAGTCAACCCGAAAGCTCTCCTCGCCAGCCACCGATGACCTACGCACTGCCTGGAAGTTATCTTTACTCATTGGTTAAGAGCCAGGCATCCTACCGTTGCTCACTCAAGTTGGATGCCAAAACATCGTTTGCGACGCGATTCAGCGCTGTGCGACGGCCCTAACCGATGAACGCTTTTGTTTGGACTTGGAGTCTATAATCAGCCAGCCTGGTGCAGATCCCGACTTCGAAGGCGCCCTCTGCAGCGAAGCCTGTTTTATTCTGGCCACCATCCGAAACCAGAGTTTGCTCGACCATCGATCGGTTTCCGGTGAGGATGGCAAGACCACAATAAGCATCGATCCCGCCAAGCTCATCCGAACCGGCATTCCCGAAGACACTCGTAGCCGAGCTATTTCGACGCGCTTTTTCCAAATCTGGACGGAAGTAAAAGCTGCGATCGACAAGTCACACCGTGACCCAGAGAAGCTTGGCGCAGCTACCGTTTTGATTTCCGATGAGTGGACAAAGAAGAGTGTTCTTGGACAGCTCACCGCTGTAGGTCCCCCCGCCTTTTCTCACGCCGGAACAGCGACTGCGGAATCGATTGCGAATAATTTGGTGACACGTGCCCTATTGGAGGCCATGCGGTTCAAGTCTCGGTCGGGAAAGTGGCCCGCGCGAATCGAGGAACTTTCTGGCACGTGGACTGACCCGTTCTCCGGGCAGCCCTGAGGATCAAGCAGACCCGCGACACGTTCCGAGTCTACAGCGTCAGTCCAAACCACAAGGACGATGGCGGAATCCGCATGTCCGGGATCACAGACGATGCAAAAAAGGCAAACCATGACGACGTCGCATCGTTCCCGCCGCGAATGATTCGATACTGAGTCGCAGCGGCACCCACGGCAGGATTATAGGGAAATGGTGGGCAAAACACGCATAACCAGATATCCTAATGCAAGTCTTTACATATCTTGTCGGTCCCGGATGCAATGATCAATCTCTCAAACGTAAGCAAACGATATGGCTCATTGGTCGCATTGCAGCCAACAAATCTAGAGATCCCAAGTAGCGGCGTTACCGCACTTATCGGCCCAAGTGGGTGCGGTAAGTCGACTATTTTACGGCTCATCGTCGGTTTGTTAAGGCCGGACACCGGTGAGATCCAGATCGACGGAGATGTGATGAGGAGTGAAACCTCGCTGTCTCTGCGACAAAGGCTCGGATATGTCATTCAGGATGGAGGGCTCTTTCCGCATCTTACAGCGCGCCAGAACGTTGTGCTCATGGCGGAACATTTGGGAAAGCCGAAGGAAGAGATCGTCCAGAAAGTCGACGAACTGGCCGATCTCACGCGATTTCCCAAGGAGTCGTTGGATCGATACCCAATTGAACTGAGCGGTGGACAACGTCAACGAGTGGGACTTATGCGAGCACTCATTCTCGATCCTTCGACTCTGTTGCTCGATGAGCCTCTCGGGGCTTTAGACCCTTTGGTTCGTTCCGCGCTTCAAACAGATCTCAAGGAGATCTTCGGAAGGCTCAAACAAACGGTGGTCCTCGTCACACACGATATGGGCGAGGCCGCTTACCTTGCCGATCAAATCGTGCTCTTGCGTGAAGGCAAGATCGTCCAACAGGGCACCCTTGAAGACTTTAAGATGCGTCCTGCTGAGAACTTCGTGGTTGAGTTCCTAAATGCCCAGCGGATGTTGGTGACTCTATGAAGGGATGGGCTTTTCTTGTATTGATCATTGGCGTAGCGACATCGGCATTCTGTCAATCGGTGGTGGTCGGCTCCAAGAAGTTCACCGAGTCCTACGTACTGGGGGAGCTGGCAAAACGGGCGCTTGCCAACGCAGGCCTGAATGCGGAGCACAAGCAGGGGATGGGAGCGACCGCCATCGTATGGGGGGCGCTCAAGTCGGGAGACATCACTATGTATCCGGAGTACACGGGCACAGTAAGCGAAGAGATCCTGAAGATTCCCAGGGCTTCCCGTGATGTGATGTCGGCGGCGCTGGCAAAAGAGGGTATCGGGATGTCGCCCGACCTTGGTTTCAATGACGCTTATGGGATCGTCATGCGGCGCGATCAGGCGGAAAAGTTGAAAATCGCCAAGATCAGCGACCTCAAGGGTCATCCGGATCTCAGATGCGGGATCACCCATGAATTACTGGGCAGAAAAGATGGCTGGACGCCGTTGCTGGCAAAATATGGACTGCATTTTGATGATGTAAAAGGGATCGACCACTCGCTCGGTTATGCCGCCCTCTTCGCCGGACAGGTCGACGTCAAGGATTGTTACACCACGGACGCTGAAATCAAGAAGTACGACCTCGTGGTTCTTCAGGACGATCAAGGTTTCTTCCCACTTTACAGGGCGGTCTTCCTCTACCGGCTGAGCGCTCCGAAGCAAGCAATAGACGCAATCGCGAAGTTGGCGGGGACAATCGACGAGAAGAAAATGATCGCCATGAATGCCAGGGCGAGTGAGACCAAAGATTACGCGGATGCTGCGGCGATCTACTTCGAGGTCAAAAAAGGACGGGCAACTTCTTCAACTACCTCTGTGTTCACCGGCAGCCACTTCAAGCAACTCGTGCCAGAACTGATCCGTCACCTCGAGCTGGTGGGAGTATCGATGCTCTTCGCGATCTTGGTCGGCGTTCCGCTCGGAATCTGGGCCTCCAAACCGGGTCCGTTGAGCTCGGCTATCCTCGGAACGACAGCCGTCATTCAGACAATTCCATCCTTGGCGCTGTTGGCGCTGCTCGTGCCGGTTCCGTTCTTTGGCATCAGCTTCAAGACGGCGGTGCTCGCACTGTTTCTCTATTCGCTTCTGCCTATCGTACGAAACACCGCGGCTGGACTAGCCGGTATCCCGACGCCGTTACGAGAATCTGCCGCTGCGCTTGGGCTTGAGCCGTCCGCTCAACTTCGCAAGATCTTCTTACCGATGGCATTGCCGACAATCCTCGCCGGCATCAAGACAAGCGCGGTGATCAACGTTGGAACTGCGACCTTGGCTGCCTTGATCGGTCAAGGTGGGCTGGGCGAGCCGATCATCAGTGGGTTGTCTCTGAACGATGGGCCAACGATTTTGTGGGGTGCGATCCCGGCTGCGCTGTTGGCGATCTTGGTCCAAATTTGCTTCGACGGCTTGGAGAACAGAATTGTGCCGAGGGGCCTCAGGATTCGCAACCAGGCACTCGAAGCCCGCAGCTAGGGTTCTGAGGTCTCGCCTTCCTGTCTTTGAGCGCGTTCCGAGGGAGTGTTGTAGCCAACGTCGTTGACGGCAACGCCAATTCTCTGTTCGTACACTTTCTTCTCAGGGCTCCCGAACTGGATACGAGCCCACCAATAGCCGTCTCTGATCTCTCCAAGCACTTGAGGCGACCAAGCTCTCAATGCGTCCAATGTGACTGATTGCTTATGCTGAGCAATATGTAATGCTTCCTCCGGCACTTTGGGGATCTGACTGGTGTCCGTAAAGATGATTGTGCATTGGTTAAAGAACTCGTGTGCCAGTTCCTTCTGCTGGTATCTGGCTTCCGACATTGGGATCCAAGCCCAGGCCAGAATACAGGCAATGACAATCAACGGGATCGTCGCGATCGCGGCGATTTTTCTGTAGCTCCAGTAGACCGGCAGCGACAAACGGACCCGTGGCTTAACAGATTCCCGTTCCAAGCCTGGTTTAGGATTCTTTTTGGTTGCCATGCCTACCCAACATTATGGAGCCTAACCAAGCGCCAAGGTGGCAAGCACGAGCCTCTGAGAAGGAGGAAGCACGTCTTGCTAAATGAAATTGCTGGAACCTCCGCAACGAACTCGCCATCAATGACAGTCCTTTCGCGTCTCTTTCTTTGAAGGGCTCGAAACTTATCACACACTCCCCGTGCAAGCTGAGAGCCCCTTTTATCCTTCTCCTCATCAACGAACCTGAAGGGCATCGGCTTCGAGGGGAGCATCGCCTGTCGAGGGACTTTTCGATCCACCGCCCCGATTTTCTTCTGAGTGCTGTTGTTCGAACGCCACCAACCTTAGCGACTTAAGTTTTCAACACGACAAGGAGAGCGGCGAGGCTGATAAATGCCCACAAGAGGACGCCTTGAACAAGAGGTCTGATTCCGACCGCCTTAAGTGTCTTCACCGTAATACCTCCTCCAATCAAAAAGAGGGAAATCGCAAAGCCGGCGATTGCAATCAACTTCACCGTCCCCCCAACAGAGTGCACGGTAGGTACGTAGGTGGCAAGGACGCTTGCCAGGATGAAAAGTCCGATGAACCACGGAATTGGCACCGAAGCCGCCTTTGCGGACCCTCCAGCACGATTTCGGATTACAGTGGCCAAGACTGTGATTGGCACGAGATAGAGGACTCGGCTCAACTTCACCGCCGTCGCGGTTTGGACAGCCCCGCCTCCAAATGCAGTCGCCGCTCCGACGACGCTGCTGACGTCGTGAATCGCGATTCCACTCCAAGTTCCAAATTGATCGGGGGTCATCTTAAGAAGGTGTCCCAGCGGGGGAAAGAGCACCAGGGCCACCGCGTTCAGCAGGAAAACCGTTCCTACCGCGACGGAAACGTCCTCTTGGGGAGCATCCATGACGGTGCTCATTGCCGCAATGGCGCTGCCACCGCAGATGGCAGTCCCCGTGCTTACTAACAAGCTCGTCAGGGGGCGGACCCTAAGGAGTTTTTGGATGCCCCAGCCTAGAAGGAATACTCCAGTGATCGACACCAAGGCAAACACGAGGCCGCTCTTTCCGGCCTCAAAGACCTTTTGCAGATCCATGCTAAAGCCAAGAAGTACCACCGCCGCCTGAAGCAGCACCTTGCTTACCTTCTTCGATTCGGCCGGATAGGGATTGCCTATGCTCAGCGCCAATCCAATTCCTAGAATGAGTGCGCCCGGAGCGACCCAAGCGAGTACCTTTTCGGGAACCTTCATCAAGGGGACGCAACACAAGGCGACCATGATCCAAAACAGAATCTTGGAGGCAGTGCTTGGGTGGGAGTTCGATGAAGGCAATTTCAGTTAACGTAGAAGGATTTCGCCCTTGAACCGCCTCGTTTGACGGCGACAAGAATAATCACCGAAGCACTGTCCACAGCGAGAAAACTCCTGCTGGCTCCTAGAGGCTTTAAGGCTTCTGACTTCATGGGTATTCGCGCGGGCACGACTCTTAATCACTCATCCACTCGGGAGAAGTAAATGACGGTAACTCGGTTTTCAGGAGTGATCAAATCGCCATAGATTCGGCTTAACATGGCGATCACGTCGTCATGCGACCGAAATTCTGGGTTTTCTCTTTCGATATCGCGTGGCGACAGCTCTGCGATCGTCTTAATCTCCACCCGATCCAGAATTGCGGAATAGAGTTTCTGCCGCCGACCGAATCGAGGGCCGATCGTCACCCAGACCACCATGCCTGTTTGGTACTTTTCGGTCTTGTCGCCGAGGCGGATTGTGACGGTCTTTCGATTATTTCGAAGAACGTCCCCGTATAAATCAGAGTAAAAATTCAGAGCAAACATAGGTGTTTTCGTTCCATTAATGGCCCAACACTCAAAAAACGCAAACCTGCGAACTACATTTGGTGTATTGGTTTAACGGATGTTATGGATTGTGGGCGTTTTTGCCCTTTACTTGCTTGGACTATTCGGAATTGCTTGGATAAGTCTTCATCCATTTCGGATTCCTATCTATCTTGCCCCAGAATCCCTGGGTGCAAAACAAGAGGATCTGGTTTTCACATCCGAAGGCGCCAATTTGCGGGCTTGGTGGATCGAAGCCCCGGGCGCAACGTCCGTCATGGTCTGCGTACATGGCTACATGATGAACCGATGCGAATTGACGCCGGAGGCATTTCAATTATGGCGTAGAGGCGTCTCCTGTTTGATCATCGATCAACGGGCTCATGGTAAGAGTGGCGGAAAGAAATCCTACCTTGGCTTTCGAGAAAGACAGGACGTCGTTGCGGCGGTTCGCGAAGTTCGAAAACGAGCGCCCAACGCCAAGATTGGTTTGTATGGCAGCAGCATGGGCGCGGCAGCGTGTGCCTTCGCAATGGGCGACGATCCCCGGTTAGCCGACTTTCTAGTTTTGGACAGCAGCTACGGCCGCCTGCATCGAGCGATCAGCGGATGGTGGCGCTTTGTAGGGGGTTACTGGCTGATGTGCCTACTGTCACCCTGTGTCGTCATATGTGCTCCTATGGCCGGGTTCAATCCGTTCAAAGTCGACGTAGCCAAGTCCCTCGTCAACTTGAAAGGCATTCCGGTTCTTTTCCTCCACGGCGCCAAGGATAACCTTGCCCTTCCTTCGGAAGCCCAAAGCAACTATGATGCAACGCCTGGCCCGAAACAGATCGTCTGGTTTGAGAACTGCGGCCACTCCGAGGGTCGATTTAACTTTCCGCAGAAGTACCACGATTCCCTTTTCGGATTCTTGGAAGCGCATGGGTTCGTGGAGAAAAACTCGTGGTGAAATGGAGCTCCTGAACGGGCGTGTTTTCGACTCCAGGGAGGTCAAGAGAGTCCGAACAGTCAGATTTTCTTGCGCACCATCCTACTGCAAGGGATTGAGTCGCCCACCATCCGACTCCTCATGGCACGAATTGCCCTCCTTCAGCGTTGAAATGAGTGCGCGGTAGACTCTTCCCACTCGTAACTTATGCTCCCGATTTTATTTACAGTCCCCAAGATCCAACTCGGATCGTTTGCGGTCGGACCTATTCCGATTCACAGCTACGGCGTGATGCTTATTTTGGGCTTCTTGGCCGGGATGTGGCTCATTCGGCGCCGGGCGGTCAAGTACGGTTTCCTTCCGGATAAGGTCGTCGATATGGGGTTTTGGGCTCTTATCGGAGGAGTACTCGGAGCCCGGGTGGGATACATCCTTCAGGAGATTCCTTACTACCTAAAGCACCTTCACGAGCTATTCTCGCCCCAATTCAGTGGGCTTACCAGTTTTGGAGGCGAGATTGTTGCCGTCGTCGTCATCATCGTTTGGGCTCGGCGCAACCGGTATTCGATCGTCTCGGTCCTCGATTTGGCGTCTCTGGGATATCTGCTCGCTTATGCGATCGGGCGGGTTGGCTGTTTCCTCAACGGATGCTGCTACGGTGGCGTTTGCAGTAAAGATTTTATCTTGGCGACGAAATTCCACGATGTGCCAGGTTTTCACTACCCGGCCCAACTTTTCGATTCGGTGATGAACCTCGCCGCAATGGGATTCCTGTTGCTCATTGAACGCAAGAAGCTGTTGCCGGGGCGGATGGCCGCATTGATGCTTATTCTTCACGGCAGCGCCCGTTTCATTTATGAGTTTTGGCGCGCAGGCACCGAAGACCAGGTAGCCCATGGCCTTGCGACATCGACTTACTGGGGGAGCCTTCCTATCACGCAGGGTCACGCAATGGCTCTGGCTCTAATTCTTATTGGCGGGGTCTGGTACTTTTTGGCAGGCCGTAAGAAGACCGTTTCGACACCCGAATCGCCGGAGATGCACGCGGCGTGAGCTTCGCCGAACTACTCGGATCCTTTCGGAATATGCGGGCGTTAGTCGTCGGCGATCTGATGCTTGACGAGTACATTTTTGGGCGGGCTACTCGCATCAGTCAAGAAGCGCCCGTCATGGTGGTTCGACAGTCCTCCACCCGTTCGGTGCCCGGAGGGGCCGCGAATGTAGCGGGCAATATGGTCGCGATGGGGGCTCACACCAAGATCATCGGCGTATTGGGAACCGATGCGGCTGGCGAGACGCTCGCATTCCATCTTGCTTCTTGGGGAATTAACCAGCAAGACTTGGTCAAAGACTCCGAAAGGCCGACAACTCGAAAAACGCGGGTTCTCGCCAATCACTCCCACCAGGTCCTTCGAATCGACCATGAGGATGAGAGCCCGATTTCAGGGTCCGTTGAGCAAACCCTGTTGGATCGGGCATTGGCCGAGATTCCAACCGTAGACGTCGTCCTCATCAGCGACTACCAGAAAGGGGCGGTCACTTCAAGGATCATCGAGGAGATTGTCCGTGCCGGTAAAACCCATTCGGTACCGATCGTTGCCAACCCCAAGCCGAAGAGTCTTCCCTTTTACCGTGGAGCCGCATTGGTCAGCCTCAACCAGTTTGAAGCAGGCGAAGCTTTGGAACTTGATCGAGGCGTCTCGCACGACCTTGCTGATCTTGCGGCACTTCAGTTGCGTGAGAAGCTCGGAGTTGATCGGGTGTTGATTACGCTTGGCGCCAGCGGGATGGCGGCCGCCGACGACGGCGCATTTTTTGTACCTGCACACAAGGTCGACGTCTATGACGAAGCCGGGGCCGGGGACACCGTGATTGCAACCGTCGCACTGGGCGTTGGCGCAAACCGCTTTGGAAGACTTCTTCTGGAACTTGCGGCCCAGACTGCGGCCAGCGTCGTTCAAAAGGTCGGCGTGGCGACTCCATCGCCGCAGGATTTAGCTAGAATAGCGAATTTATAACAGGAAGTGCGAACCTGCCCTGGGTCTTTATCGTGGCTCCTTACGCTCAAATCAGCGCACGTGATTGCTTTTGAGTGGTATCCTTTAAAATCTGCCCATCTTGTGATTGGGCTCAAAGATTGGACCAGGAGCAAGCATGCGAATTAAGAACAAAGAGATCCGCCAGCGGCGGCACCGAAAGGAGCAAAAAATTAAAGAGGCGGATCGCCTTTTGAGAGCCCAGTACGGCGACAAGAAGACGGGTGGAACCCAGACCGCTAAGCAAAAGACGGCTCCCGCGAAGAAAACCGCAACGGCAAAGGCAGCCGACACCAAGCCAAAAACCGCTCCTAGACCGAAGAAAGCAGATTCCGAATAGGCTAATAGGAGAGGGTTAGGGACCGACCAAAGAGGTTCTAAGTATCGGGGTTGAAGATGAAGAATTACTTTTTCGTGTTCAGCCCCCATTTTGTTTCTCGAGTTCCTTTGGAGATGAGAACGTCGCCGTTTCCGTTTTGGGCTCTTCTACCGGTGATTCGATGAAAGTAGCGGTCGTGGGAGCAGGCGTTTGCGGACTGGCGGCCGCGAAGACCCTTACCCAGCGAGGTCACCAGGTAACTCTGTACGAGCAGTTTGACCTTTTCCACGATCGTGGCAGTTCCCACGGTGCATCTCGAATCGTACGACGAGCCTACTCAGATCCCTTCTACACCGCCTGTATGGCAGAGGCCTACCCAATGTGGTCGGCGTTAGAGATCGAGTCAGGCAAGAGTCTCTTGCATGAATGCGGACTTCTCTATTACGGTCCTGCATCCTCGCCAAATATTGTCTCCGTTGCCAAAGGTCTTCAAGACTTGGGCGTGCCATTCGAGACCCTTGACCCATCGCGAACTCATTCGCTTCTTCCCAATCTAAGGCTCGATAAAGACGAAGTCGCCATCTGGACTCCAGAAGCGGGATGGGTGGAAGCGGATACCGCCTTACAGGCACTTTTCGCGATTGCCGTTCGAAATGGGCTTTCTGTACATTCCGGTCAACCCGTTGATCCAATCATACTGGCAGGCGAAAACGATGCCGTCGTGGTCGCGGCTGGGTCATGGATCAAAAGGCACGTCCCTATCCCGGTCCATACGACGCTTCAGACGTTTGCCTATGTAGATGCCCAAATCGAGGGCCCAGTATGGATTGAAGAAGGACCCAACTTGCCCTATGGTTTCCCATCCGACAAAAACGGGCAGAAAATTGGCATCCACCGTCCGGGGCCTCAGGTGGATCCCTCGGTGTCCGACCGCAATCCAAGCCCCGAGTTCATTGAGATCATCCGAGAAACCGCCTCAAGGAGGTTTGGGATCGAGAACCCGAAGGTGGGTCAGGCCAAGGGCTGCATCTATACAACAACCACAACCGAGGATTTTCTACTGGGACGCCTTGCTTCCAACACGTTTTTTGCCTCGGCATGCAGCGGCCATGGTTTCAAGCTTAGTCTTTGGATCGGTTGCCTCTTGTCGGATTTCGTGGAAGGTAAAGACTTACCAGAGAAGCATCCCAGGTTTTTCTGGGGAACGGGACCTGGAGGTTAAGGGCGGGGAGGCTTAAGCCTTTTGCGTATGCGTCCTAAATGAGCCAAATCTATAACCATTGACGACCCAGCAAGTGTTCCGCCCTTTCGAACCCAAACCCCAAACCACAGGAAGGTATCCTCATCTCATATGATAGCTGCGCTGCTTTTCGCTGCTACGTCGGTGCAGGGGAGCGTTCGGACCGTTGAGTTGAGCCGTGGCGCTCTGATTGAATCTTCCGATCCCGCGGCCAAGCCATTTACCTATTGGGACACTTCCGATACGTTTATCGACGGCGCCGCGCCGGATGACAACTTCGGAGGCGAACCGGTGCTTGAAGGAGGGCCGTCAAAGACCATCCTGATTCGGTTCGGAGATCTCAACCGGGTGCTCGGTTCCACCCGAAAGATCCGAAGTGCAACCCTTTTCCTGACGATAGCGGGCGGAGACAAAGCCACTCTTAAATCTTGTGATCGCGTCCTCGCCCCGTGGAACGCTGGACCCTACTTCACCATCAATGCGCTCATAAACCGCAATCTCACTTCCAAGACCGATTCAAAGTCTATTGTCCCTGTAAAGTCCGGCCCTCCTCGCTGGTCGGCAACTTGGCGTCACCCATTTGCAGGAGAAGGAGGTACCTCTTGGCAGCAGGCGGGAGCAAATGGCCCGTTGGACGGCGAGCCAATCCCCAACATTCGCATGAATGCGACGAAAAAAACCTTGATGATCGAGGGGTTGGGTGAGACGATTCAGAAGCTGTCGGAAGCGCCGGATGAAAACGACGGGATCGCTCTCCACTTTCAGGACGAATGTGAGTTTTTCGCAAGCCGCTCCGCAATCCGGCAGCCGCGACTCGAGCTCCAACTTGAGCCCTCCACGCCAGCAACCGGCCCAGATCTGAGCGTCACATACATTCAACGAATTTCCGCATCGAACTCCCAGCCGAATGATGGTGAAGACCTTGCCTACAAAGCCCATATCAAGAATGTTGGTACGGCCAAATCTGGCGGTTTCAGCGCTGCCTGGACCGTCAACGGCAAAGTCGGCGCCACGGTGGACGTAACGGAAGGGGTGGCGCCTGGCGCAGAGACGACGCTCACCATTCATGCCCCTTTTCACCTTGATCGAACCGACCACCGAACCCAAACGATTGGTCTCCGAATCAAGCCTGCAGGTCCCGACGCAGTTGCCGAAAACAACGCGCTCTACGTGTACCAAAATGCGAAGCAGATCGACGTCGTCATCCCCGATTCGGTCGCAAAGCAATCTGCGCTGAACCTAACCGGAACTCATTCCGTCGAAGATTGGGCAGAAGAGCAGATTCGTATTTTCAACGACGTTTATGCAGCCCAAAGCCGATTCTCTTTTGCGCCTGACGGAGCCAAAGAGCGGGTAGCCATCCAACATATCCTTTTGGGGACGGAACGACCCACAGACGGGAGTCACTCAGACGGCTCCGCCACCATAGGCGAGCACGAAGCGGATTGGCTTGGAGCGGATACTGCGTTTCTGCGATCTGTCGGACTGGTAGCCGGCCTGCCGGACTTTACCACCATGAGTTTTCCGGGTGGGAGTCGAATTCTGTTGAAGCAGGGCGACCAGGTTGTGAATCGAGGAACGGTCGATCTCTATCCGGGCTTGATCGGTTACGGCGACACGCGGTACGAAGGCACTTTGGCTGGAGCGATGGCCCTCCCGTATGAGCCTAGCTCCCCCACGTTGTCAGGCGCCCAACCGCTCATCGCGTATGGATTGCTGAGCGCAACCGATGTACAGGTCTTCAATTCTCGACTGGACCGGAAAGAGGTTCCACTCGTCATGCCAAAGACGACGCTTATCAAGGCAACCGACCTTTCGGGTCGGGCTCTTGGAGGCATTCAACTGGATTTCTTTCAGTCAAAGGGCGGACAGATACTGGATGGCCCGCCGACCTTCTCGTTGACCACAAGCGACTTGGAAGGGACAGCGCTCCTCTCCAACAAGGAAGGACTTGGCCCTTTCGGAAAGCTTGATTCAGACGGTGGGAACGGAACATTCTTAATTCGCGCCACATCCAACGGTACAGCCGAATGGGGTTGGCTCAAAGCCTGGCAAGTCATTGACGCAGCAAGCCGCGGCAATTTGGCGGCGGCGGTTTTGGAAATTCATTTCAACCTGACTTCGGGGCCTCTTGACTTCGATACCAATTTGGCAAAGGACCGCATCATCACCGATTCCACTAACATCCTGCCAGCAAAAATTGCGCCACTCGTTTCTGGAGCGATCGACCAAGCCGTTCAGCTTGGAGGAAAGGCAGGAGATTGGGTCGAAATTGACCTCGGCCGTGACCGAACCATCGGCGAAATCTCGCTGATTGGCGACCCGGGGGCGTTTTGGCAGAAATTCGACGTGATTGTCTACACAACCGGGCAGAAGCTTGATGAGGCAGCGACATGGGCAAGGGAGACTAACTGGAATTGGACCTCTTCAAATCGTCGTGATCCAATCGCAAATGCCCCGGGAGTCGTATCGGTGGGATATTGCGCGGCTGCGTCGCGGATTCGATTCATTAGGATCGTAAACCGATCTGATTCGACTGGGAAGTTGAGGGCCATTAAAGTGACTCCGATTAAGATTTCGCAGTAAATCGGTTGAGTTTAGCCTTGACCGAAAACAACGAGTTAACATATTGACAAGAAATGGATAGGTTGGATTGCCGAACCGAGGGAGAATGAGCGAATGAAGGCCGTGGTAATGGCAGGCGGAGAAGGGTCACGGCTGCGCCCTGTCACATCAAATCGACCCAAGCCGATGGTTCCGATCTGCAATCAGCCGATTATGGAGCACATCGTTACGCTCCTCAAACGGCATGGAATCGACGATATCGTCGCAACGCTTTACTACCTTTCTGAAGAGATCCAGGGCTATTTCGGCGATGGCGAGGATTTCGGCGTCAAGATGAGCTACAGCATCGAAACAACGCCTTTGGGTACTGCCGGGAGTGTTAAGAAGGCGGAAGGTCTTCTCCAAGACGGCACCTTTATCATCGTATCCGGCGATGCGCTCACCGACTGCGACTTGTCCAAGGCGATCGAGTTTCACAAACGAAAAGGCAGTTTTGCGACCCTTGTTCTGTACCGGGTGCCCAATCCACTTGAATTCGGCGTCGTGATTACCGACGATGACGATAAAGTGGTCCGATTCCTCGAAAAGCCTAGTTGGTCGGAGGTCTTCTCCGACACGGTAAACACCGGCATGTACATTCTCGAACCCGAGATATTCGCGTACATGGAGCCTAACAAGCCGTACGACTGGAGCGGCGATATTTTCCCGCGGCTGCTTGCCGAACGCAAGCCCATGTTCGGCTACATCATGGAGGAGTATTGGGCCGACGTCGGCTCTTTGAGCCAGTACCGTGAAGCGCAGGAACACATGCTGTCGGGAAAGGTGAACCTTCCCGTGCAAGGTGAGCCCATCGGAAACGGAGTTTCGATCGGACCCAATTGTGTGATCGATGACACCGCCAAGCTCATTCCGCCGATCTGCCTCGGACGAAACTGCAAGATCAAGGCGGGCGCGACGGTTGGACCGTACACCGTCATCGGAGATAATTCGTTTATCGAAGAGGAAGCCAACGTCGAGCGATCCGTTGTATGGGACAGCGCCTATATCGGTCCAAACGTAGGCATTCACTCCGCCATCCTCTGCTCTCGTGCAACGGTTAAGCGAGATAGCGTTGTGAGAGAGGATGCGGTCATCGGAGACCGGTGTCTCGTAGACGTCGGCTGCACCATTCGTCCGCGAGTCAAACTCTGGCCCGACAAGATCGTTGAACGAGGGTCGATTGTAACCATGTCGCTTGTCTGGGGCAGCAAGTGGCGCGGCAACCTGTTCCGTGAGCTTGGCGTTGCCGGACTGAGCAATATTGAGATTACGCCGGATTTTGCCTGCCGTTTGGGATCCGCCTTTGGTTCCTGCTTCCCTCACGGGTGCAAAATCGTCACGAGTCGCGACTCCACGCGCAGTTCGCGAATGATCAAACGAGCGATTATTGCTTCGCTGCTGAGCGTGGGATGCGACGTCCTCGATATGCGGAGCGCGGCATTGCCGATTGCGCGCCACTTCATCAAGACTAGCGGGGCCGCAGGAGCGGTGAGCGTACGCAAACTGCCCGGAAACACGCGGGTCACCCTCATTGAAATGCTTGACTCTAAGGGCACCTACCTTTCGCGAAGCATGGAACGAAAGGTGGAAAGCGCCTTTTTCCGGGAGGACTTCAAACGTACCGACCCGGATGATCTGGGTCAAATCGAGTTTGCCAGCCGCGCTGTAGAGGAGTATCAGGCAGATTATTTCCGCCTCCTCAACAATGACAGCGGAGGTAAGCGGCTCAAGATCGTCTGCGACTACGGCTACTCGTCGCTTGGGGCTATTTTCCCTGCGATGCTTGAACGCCTCAGCATTGAGTCGATTAGCCTGAACAGCTTCAACGACGCAAAAAGGGCGCCCCGCTCCACCTCAGAAGTAGATCGACACGTACAGAATTTAGGACAAATCGTCGGGACGCTTGGTTACGATTTGGGTGTCTTGTTCACTGCCGAAGGCGAGAGGCTTACCATCGTGGACGAGCACGGCGAACAGGTTTTGGGCAACGCATTACTGGCAACGTTGGGGACATTGGTCGCCAAAACCCAACCGAACGCGAAGATTGCCCTGAGCGTCACCGCCCCGACCCTTCTGGAAGAAGCACTCCGAAAACACGGCGCCCAGACCATCCGAACTAAATCGGATACACGCTCTCTTATGAACAGCAGTTTTGAGCAAGGCGTCACCTTTGCCGGAGACGAATTTGGGGGATTTATATTCCCCGCCATGCATCCTGGCTTTGACGCACCGTTCAGCTTCGGGATGCTCGTTTCGATGCTCCAAAAGACGGGTCTGTCTGTGAGTGAGGTCGCTGGTGAGTTGCCTGTCTTCCAGCTTGCCTACGAGCAAGTTCGCGTTCCCTGGGAAGCCAAAGGTACCGTAATGCGTCGAATCACCGAAGAAGACCATAGCGGTTCTCATGTGGAACTTCTAGATGGAATCAAGATATACGACAAGGATTCTTGGGTTCTTGTGCTTCCTGACGCCTTGGAGCCGATCTTCCACGTCTATGCTGAGTCTCCCGAAGAGAAGGCAAGTAAAGATCTCGTAGGGAAATACATCAAGAAGATCCAGGGGCTATTGGTCGCAGAGGCATAGTTGAATCAGAATGGAGGAGGCTTCCATGCCTCTTCGAACGGATTCAAGGGTGCTTTTCCGATTGCCTACGTCATGCAACCCGGCAAAACTGGCAAGATCAGCCTTATCCGTGGGAGTTGGCCAGTCTATCGGACGGCGAACTAATGTCGAACTGAGGGTAGCCATCGACTAAGTACATCCCGAAGAACGTCGTCGGTGAAGGGTTTGCTGATGTAATCATCCATTCCGGCGTCGAAGCACTCGCTACGTTCCTCTAGAAGGGCGCCTGCCGTAAGCGCTACCACCGGCGTACGTGAACCAAGAGACGCTTCTCGACGCCGGATTTCCCGAGTGGCCTCCAGTCCATCGAGAACTGGCATCCGAATATCCATCAAGACCACATCACATGGGTTCTTTTCCCAGCTTTCCAGTGCTTCCACTCCGTTGCCGGCGACCATAACCAGACATCCCAGTCGTTCTAAAGCAAACGTCGAGACCATGTTGTTGACTCGGTTGTCGTCGACCAAGAGTACGCGCAATCCGGTGAAGCTAACTTTCCGCACGCTCTGTTGGCTCGCAATGTCAATAGTGGTCTCAACCACCGGAATTTGGACCAAGAAACTACTCCCCTTGCCTACTTCGGAAGTTACCGATACCGATCCACCCATAAGCTCGACGATTCCCCTAGATATCGTGAGGCCAAGACCAGTCCCCCCTAGCAACCGCGATTCGGGGGTCGCCTGCTGAAAACGATCGAAGACCGCTTCGAGCCGATCCGGAGGAATACCGATTCCCGTATCCGCTACTTCAATTGAAATCGTTCCGTCTTTTCCCGTCACAACCAAAGATACGGAACCATGTTTGGTGAACTTCACCGCATTCCCCACCAAGTTCGCTACAATCTGGCGTATCCTTGGCCCATCCGCCAAGATGACTTTTGGTGTGGATGCATCGATCTTCGTTGACAGAACGAGGCCCTTTTCCCTTGCTTGACCTTGGAAGAGCCTGACCGTTCCAACCACGACTTCCTCGACGACGGTGGGACGTACGTCGAGAGGCATGCTGTGCGACTCCATTTTGCTCAGGTCGAGGACGTTGCCGATGACTCTAATGAGGATATCGCCACTACCGATAATGTCCTTCAAATAAGCACGCTGTGTCGAGTCGAGGTGCGTATCATCGAGCAGGCGCGCAAGCCCGAGAACGCCGTTGATTGGCGTCCGAATTTCATGGCTCATGTTGGCCAAAAACTCCGACTTTGCTCGATCGGAACGCTCTGCGCTCTGAGCCGCGGTCCGCAACGCAGTCTCTATTCGTTGCTCGGCGGTTACGTCGCGAACGATAAGGATGGCTCCGTCCTCACTTGGCACAATTTGTCTTGAAAACCAAAAGCTGTCATCTCCGTCCGTGAACCGATGGTTGTCCTTAAAGGGGATTCTGTGTTCGACTGCCGCGATTAGAGGGTCGGCCAGACCCATCAAGCGAGAGTCCTCCTTTGTCTCCGAATACATGAACACTGTTCCTTCGCCGAGCCCCAGCATCTTGGCCCCCGCATCATTGCGATAGAAATTGATGAAGTCGATCGCGCCATATTGGGCCTCTCGGATCGAATCGAAGATGAAAAACGCGTCCGGGTGATTAGCGATTCCGTCGTGAAGGCGAGACGCCGTTCTCACGCTAATCGCTTTGACCACGTCGACGCTGTTCTCAAACATGCCATCAAAATGAGCCTTGTATCCACCGACTCGCTTGCTTTCTCTATCTAGCAGTTGTTGAAACCGGTCTTTATCTCCGCTCTTTTGGTAGGTCCATGCAAGGGACGCGGTTACATGGGATGCCAATCCCATTGCGCCAGATTGTTCGGCTCCTTGATAAGCCTCCAAGAAGTATTTCTCTGGAAGGGAGGCGGCTGCGATATCTCGCATTGGCATTTGATAGGCAAGTAACCGCCCCAGAGCGTAAATCGTCTGGATCTTCCCCCAATGGTCCCCAACAAAATCACACCAATCGATGGCGCGGCGCAGGGCCGACTCCACACCCTTCCGATAGCCTTGATCCGTAGCTGCGGTAGCGCCCGCGAAGAGCAGTCGACCGGTGAAAAAGTAGGCATCATGCTCCCTTGCTAGGTCCATAGCCAACTCAATCTCCTTCACTGCCTGCAAGTAGCGGCCCGTCGCCGCTAACGACATCGCAAGATCGGTGCTCGACAAAACGGAAAGGTCGATTTCACCACAGCGCTTGAATAGTTCACTAGAAATTTGCAGACACTCAACCGCTCGTGCATGCGAATCGACTTCTCCCGTAGTCCCGGCTAACAGGTAGTCGCCACGTACCAGTTCAATCATTGCCTCAATGAACGGATCCTCAGAATCCCGATAGGAGTCTTGGAATTGGTCAAAATGGTCTTTCCCCTCTCGAATCCTTCCTAGCGAGAATTCGGCAAGACAAAGCAAGGTCCAAGCTCGAATCGGCAAGTACGGGTCATCCAGTTCTGCACGGCGCCGTATAAGTTGCGAAGCGTAAGGGCGCGACTCGGCATACGAGCCCGTCTGGTACAGGAACTGGGCGTAATCCAGAATCCAAGCGGGAGATGACTTATCGCTCGCCTCATTCAGGGCCGTCTCCCGTCTGGTTACGTTCAGGCCCCAGAGGGGATCATTGATGGGTAGGTTGCCCAGATCCACCTCATTAAATGAGGAAAACTTCTTTAAGTCGAATAAATACAACTTGATCTAAATAATAACTTAAACCGATGATTCTGCAGGAAGTGTAAATGGCTAGAAAACCCTAGATTTGCACGGCTATATTGCTTACGTCTGAATTCAACCATAAGTCAACCAGAGTTTTGGAGACTTTTGCCGTACCCGTGTCTACGGTCGGCGATAAGCGGGTAGCCCTCTGCCACGACAAACGCCATCTGACGCCATAACTATGCAGCACGCTCCCGACCTAGAACATCCGATCAGATAGGTTTCCACCCAACACGTTGTGTTCGACTCGGCGGGCAGGACGGTCGCGGCGGTAAACCTGTTGTCCTATCTGACATCGTTGGCCGGCGCACTGGCTTTCCAGCCATGCAGACAGTCGGACGACGAAGCTCTATGACCGCCGGAACCATCGGGCCACGCTTGACGACGTCGAGCGCATCCGATTCTAGCCAAGCAGAAGAAGGGCGGTAGTCCGCTTCAGTGCCCCATCGGCAGGTTTCGCATGCTAAATCGGACGTCCGGAATGATTCCCGCTTTACCAGAACTGCGGTCTTCTGCGATGTAGGAGAACGCACCTTGCACATAGGGAAGATTCGCGACCGAATTCATCGGGGTCGTGTACTTCCATTGAACTCCATCCATCAAGATGACGCCTTGAAGATTCGAACCTGCTAACTGACCAATCGAGTCGGCAGAAGTATCTGAGCCGAACTCGCTCTTCCAATTTGGGTTGCGCTCATTACCCGTGTGAAGCATGAGCGACGCATCCACAGGAACCCAACCATGATTCGGGTCGAAAAACTCGAGGCCTGAGTGATTTGTTGAGTCACCATTCCTACCCAGAAGGACCATTGGCGTTTCTCGTGCCGCGATTCCGTTAGCTCGGGCAATGGCGACCCAAAGCATCGAGCCGAAATTGCAATTGAAGTAGTCACAGCCTGGCGATTCAATCAGCTTCTCAGGCCTCTTGTAGACATCCGCAGAGTATTTCGGGTCAGCTTGATAGTGAAACCGCCCAACCATGTAGCCCGCGACCGTTTTTTTCATGAAGTCATAGACCGATTGGCCAGAGTGAATAACGAGTCCGGCGCTCTCCAGCGCTCCACGGAATTCTTGGCGGCCGTATGGAAAAGGAGCTTGATTGTTGAGGTACTTCTCTTTTTCTTTCTCATCGAGCTCCGCCAAGCCTGAGAGAACCAAATCCTCAGTTATCCTGCGATTGAAAACTTTCGCATGAACCTTGACGACCGCCATTCCGCTCTCGGGAGTTGCCCAGGTTCTCAGCACCGTCCTTCCGAATTTCTCATTGCTGTCTTCAATGAAGTTTTGACCGTCGAGGGTAGCCGAAGTCACTTCGATAACTTGATGAGAGCCATTTGAGGGCTTGGGAAAGAGAAGGAGAATTCTTTTATTCCCAGCGTCATGCGAGAGTTTTCCAGCGTCGATGCTGAAGGTCATGTCGATGTCTTTGATGGAGACCGTTCCGAGGGGAACGGAGTCGGCTTTTTGCGGCGGTCTCGCGCAACCGACTGTCGCCAGGGCGAACAAGCTCACAAGAGGTGTCAAGACTCGCTTGGCAACCCAAGTCGTCGAATGAGTAAGAGAGTGACCGCGATTCATGGAGCAAGAGTATTCCGCTCCGCGACCGGCGCTCAAGGAAAGTTTGAATAAGTTAGGAGATGCCACAGTTCCCAACCTTCGAATGAGAGAAATCGGCCGAGGTTAGTGCTATCCGCCCAAGTGCTGTGTTGGCTGCTCTGTTTCGATGGCCGACGCTGCGTATATGGGCCTCGTGAGACCTGAGTAACTCTGCCGCATTCCAGTGATGTCTAGGTTGAGCCAGTCGGAATACGACATCCTTGACACAGCAAATTCAGGGGGTATCGGGCGACCACCCGTCTGGGAAGGATAGTAGATGGTCAGATAGAGCAACCAGTCGAGACCAGTGCTCGGATTCGTGAAGCCTCTCGGAATGACCCCTTTCAAAGTCCTTGCCCGCTCTAATCCGACTCCACCGATGGTGGAGTCCGCAGGGAAGACAAACCCATCGGCTTGGCGCACCAGAACCCAGCTGTGCCAAACCTTGGATGGGTCGAGAGGCAACTTCGTGCTGTCAAAATCAGTTCTGGCGAATCCATCTACCTTCATGGCGTTGATGCCGAGACTTCGGGCCATTTTCAGCATGACATCCGATATTCCGGCGCAAACAGCTGTGAGCCGATTGAAAGTGAAAAGCTCTTCAGCATTCCAGTAGTGCTTCCGGACGTTTCTGTCATTTCGCTGGTTGGCAAGCCAACTGTTATAGGTGATATGGGTTCGCGTCCAATCGTAGAGAGCTTGCGAAACCAGTCTTTCCTTCAACAGGCTATTCGCGGATGGGTCCTCATTCGCTAAGAGGTCAAGGACATCCGTTTAAATTGACTTTGCCCTGTCTGCGACACTCACGCGTGGCACATAGTCCATCTTCGGCGCAATCATGCGTCGAGATATGTGCAAGGAAAGGTTCGCGAAGGCCTCCCCAGTGAGGTGGTAGTCATCCCGCACCCTATTCTCAATACGCAGGTCACAACGACTGTCCCATATCCGCTGAGCTGATGGGTCGCCCTGACTGGGTGGAGGAAGTAACAGCGTCGTCACTGCGAAACCTACGGCGCCGATCTGCTTCATCGCGAGAAGGGTATCGCGTTTGCAGTGCTGAAAACCAGCTAAATTTGGATAAGATAGACAGCACAGCTTGAAGAATTGAAGCCTAAATCGCCACACGGCTGAAATTGGGTGGGCGGGTTCGACTGGCAGTGGATTCATGAGCAGTAACGAACGAAAGTGAAATCGAGCCGTCCGTTTGAAGCCCGAAGCCATTTACCTTCTGAATCAGGCACTTTCCGATCGGTGGCGGCTTGAGTCCAAAGCCGGCAAGCTAACGAGAGAGGTAAGAGCTGAGTTGCTTGGCGTCAGTGTGGTGACGATGGAACGTCTGCTTTCGGGAGGAGGCGTTGACCGCACGACGGTTCGGCACGCATTTAATAGTCTCGGACTGTCTTGGTCAGATGAACTCCTCCAGCCAAGCGGTTCTTCACCGGAGCAGCCGATCGTGATAGTTGAACCTGAACAGGTTGAAGTCATTGAGTTGGCAGCGGAGACCCGCCCTAAACTCTCGGTAAGGCAAATCTCCGTCGTAGCGCTTCTTGCGTCTGCCCTAGTCCCGATTGGACTCCTATCTCTTGCCACTCGCACGGAGACGCTGCATCGCAAGAGCGGAGATGTGGCCCAGTCCGATGCCTCGTGGCGCAAGGACTTCAATTCCATCCTTGGCGACGGAACAACCCGTTACAATCAAGGCAGGTATGACGAGGCTAGAGTTGCCATCGATCAAGCAGTATCGATTGCACGTACCCATCGGTCGGCGGATACGCTCGCGAGTGCCCTGCGCATGTCGGGCGACTTGGCCAACTCTCAGGGCTCGTTGATGCAAGCAAAGGATTGCTACACTGAAGCGTTGGGGCTCTGGAAGGTCCTGAACAATGACGTTAGCAAGCCGGCCGTGGAGGAAGCGCTTGGCGACGTCGAGACCAAGCTCGGCGAGTTTGATGAAGCCCGGCAAGACCTCATGATTTCTCTTGCCGGGTTCCGAAGTTCTCATGAGCAAGCTGGAGTCGCGATGGCTTCAAGAGACCTTGGCTCGCTCTGTCTTGAGAAGCACGACCCTACGCAAGCGAACCAATGGTTTGAACAGGGATTACGTGCCGTTCAGGGTTTGGCGCAACGAGACCTCGATGTCGATATCCTTGGCCGCCAGGCGCTTGCTTTTCGGGAACTGGGGAAGCTTCAGCAAGCTGAGGCGCAGCTAACGAGTTGCCTCAAGTATTGGACGAGTCGCGGACATCCCAGATGGATTGCGGTATCCGAATTTCAGCTTGGAACGGTCGAAGCCAAACAGCACCACACACGGGAGGCACTTGCTCTCATCGAGCACAGCAAGGCTCAATTCTCGACGCTGGGCGATAAGTGGGGCGCTGCCCAGTCCGATAAATGGCTAAGTCAACTCGGCAACTCGTCTCTTGATTGAGGAGAGGTAGCGTGGAGCCGCTTGCGTCGGCACGCAAGCGTGACCGAAGCGGAGTGAAGTTCTGGCTCATCACTGAAGCTGACCGCTCAGCGACGACCATTCTTCTCCCAAGCGAATAGTGGTTGGGGGCTTCTAGCCCTTTTCTCTGAAGTTCGAACTACTTCCTCGGGCGAGTGCGAGAATGGTGACGATGAAGAATATCCTTGAGCACTGGCTTTGCATCGATAAGTTCAACGAACTGCTCCGGAATGGCAAGGTGCAAAGAAGGATGCCTCTCTCTGAGACGCCGACCGAGTTCGTAACCCGTTTCACCGAGCTTCAGGATTTCTCGGTCCCTAGTGACAAGCGCGCAAGCGGCCGAATGAATTGCAAGGTCGAGATACGACGCATCATCCGGGTCAGGCGGAAAATCGAAGATCTTTGGAACCCGCTCGACGTAGTGGGCAGCTCGTTGCAAATGGTGAAACAGTGCTTCGACTCGCTTAGGGGTTATCCCCGGCAGTTTCGCTTGAAGCCATGGCATCGAGAGCAGATACCGAGCTTCATCAAGAACGTACTTTGACGTTAACAAGCGGTCTTTTCCTTGGAGACCATGCGCGAAGCAATGGTACGCCGCTCCCTGAAATGCCACTGCCTGGACAAAGACATTGCAATCGAAGACGGACATTCTCATGTCTCACCTCCCTGTCTGCGTTCTTGTCGAGTTTGCTCGATGACCTCTCGAATCGCTTCTTCGACTTCGCGCGGGTCACAGTCAAAGTTCGCCGCGTGAATTTCGCGAACGACCTGGATAGCGGCCTTAGCCGCTTGCTGGGGTGGGAAGCCTTGGCCTATCAATGGAGATGGAATGGGGGTGTGGTCTCTTCGTCTTCTACTCATAACAGAGTTAGATGAAGACCCCTGGACGAGGATTCAAAAAACGATGTTCGGACGTCCGAACATTGGATGGCTAGAACTCTCCACTGACGGCACGCCATATGCTCGCAAAAGCCCAAGAAGGCTGACTTCGGGCTAGAGAGAACCGGCCGTCAGCAAGAATCTGCGCGGCCTCATCAGGCGTCGAACCATATGCAACCGTAACCGGCTCATTGCGAACGCATTCGTCAATGACGGCATTCATGAACGAGGAGGCTATGGAGTTCCCTTTGTTGTAGTAGCCAAAGAATCTCCAGCCATCCCGGTCGAGGCCGGTTCCTTCCCCGTCAACACCGCAGACTGTTCTAGCACCTCTGACGAATCTCGCAGGCAGCCACTCCGTCCAAAGTGAACAGTTTTCCGGTTCATTTGGAGTCTCGGTCATTTGTTTGAAGGCTCCCATCGAGCCGCACGAACTGAAGAAGAGATGCCGAAGATTTCCGTTACCGAATGGGTGGTGCGTGCTGCCTACGAGGAACCACTCGTCAATATCGCGACGGAGCTGGAATCGATGATTGATTGGACCACCATGCGTCGATATCTCGACAACAGCGCATTTTTCTACGTCGTCGTAAAACCTGTCCTCCAATATTCCAGAAAGAACCTGAGGCAAATTGAACGCACCATCCTTCAGGGTCACATTCACGCTGCCAGACGTGCTCGCTGATTCGAACTGGTACGTCTCCAGTGGTTTGAACATGATTGAAATGTCCTTGTCCCACTTTAAGATAGACGTATCCCAGTTCCCACCGGGGCCGTTCACACGTCCATACATATCCCACCAGACATAGTCCCAGAATTTCAAATCCTGGGAGCCATTTACCTTGCCCTCAAAGTCGATGGTCCGAAATTCTCCTCCGAACCTATCGTCAGTAACCTCCCTTCGGAACGGGTTCGACTCGTTGCGAACGTCCAAGAATTTTGCGCCTCCCCATGACAGAGCATTTCCTGGAAACCGGTAATCGTTCCCTCCATAAAAGAGTCCGACCTTGGCTCCCGTTAGACCGTCTGCAGCAACAGAGCTCGGAAATCCTTTGGCAAGGTCGACACGCAACGCCTCGGATGCCTCGGATGCTTTGCAGGCATCGCCAACAGTGTCTATTTCTATGGGTTTGTGATCAGGGGCAAAAAGGACCTGAAAGCAATTGTCGCCACGGCGCCCGCAACAGAGACGAACCATCGTGCGTCCGTTGCCACTCAGCGCTTTACCGCTGCTGATTTCGCGAGCAGCCACAACCTCTCGCTTCACCAAAACATTGGTCAGGGACTCATTATCAAGATATCCGAGCGCATGTGCGATGCTTGCTGCCCTAGTCGTCATACTGCTGCCAGCCTGGGAATCATAACCATTGCTATAAGGCGTTCTAAATGCTTGCGCTAGGCTCGGTAGATTTGAGATGGGTCGAAACGTCTGGTTACCGGAGCAGTCGACCTGATAGACCCACTTCTCCGTTGCCGCGAGTGCAAACGTTCCGCGGGCAACGGCTAACGGGGCCCCCAGTTCGGTTCTCGGAACTCCGAGAGCGAGGCCGAATCGCAAAAGCGAACGACAGCAGAGCCTTTCGATATCTGTCGATGGCTTGTGGAGTTCCCCTACTTGTTCGGTGGCCTTTCTAAGGTTTGCCTCCGATACAAAATCGGCAGCAATAGATGACTGAGACTCTGAACTCGTTTGAATTTTTCCGAAATCGAAGACGCCGCCAGCCATTACAAACAGAAATTGGGCGAGCGGCATAACCAAAAAGTTATACCCGTTGCTTGGTGCTCGGACGTCCGAACCGACGTCAGGACAGGGGTGTTCCGCCCCTCGATCACGAGGTGGCAGACTCTCGAGTATCTTTGGCCCAGTCAGGCGCCCTATGCTTACGCGTGGTCGCGGCCAACGGTATTTATCGACCCAATGGGATCGACGCCGACCAAAGCGGTTACGCGCCGTTCATCGCACCAGGACCGGCTAGACTCAGCTCAATCGGATGACTGCACAGCGGTAGCCTGGCTGATACTGTCCAGTTCAGGCGGATTTGATCCTGCTGTTTTGGCGAGATACAACGCCTGCGTGGCTAATCAAGGATGCCCTGATGTTGATCAATCGACCCTGCGTTGTATATATGGCAACATCTGTCAGGGCAATGCAACCATTTCCTTAAGTACAGATCATATTCTATGTGGGCACTCTGAATGGGGAGGAATTGGCTGTCCAAAGATAACTCTCTACACCAATATGCTGGACAGCCTCGACTGTAACCACTTTGGGAGCGGTGCGCCCTATCACACTGTGTTGATACATGAGGCGCTACACACATGTGGGATTAGCCACCCGAAGAACGTCACCGGAGACAACTCTTGCAATAATATAATCTCTTGTTGTATGTTGAGAGCGTCGGGTTACTTGCCGTCCTGGCAAACATGTACCGCAATGATAAGTCACCCTGGTTGAATGAGCTGAATTTATCCGTTATGTCTAAGATGGACCCATTTGTGCCAAGTTTCTTCACCAACCATAGGCAGCGACGCGACCTGAGTCAGGCGTATTCTTCGATGCGCTCCGGTCGAGGTTATGCCCGAATCGCGACCACTCTCGTGATTGCCGTTGAGTGCGCCTTGGGATGTTCGCACCCAAGAGTGCCTCTTCCGTCTCTTAGGGCCAACGCAGGCCCATGCCTCATTAAGGTTACGAAACTGCAAGACGGCAATGTCAGGCTCACGGTCGCTAATGTGAACGGGCCGGATATTGTGTTGCAACGGCATGGGGAAAGGTGGGGCACCCTCTTTTTTGAAGTTTCTGGTCTGTCGGAAAAATGGAGTCGACTAGACCCAGTGGATGCAAACAGTGCGGACGATTTTCCGGACCCCGCAGATCGAGACTGGACGAGTTTGACTGCTGGCGATCAGGCATCGTGGTTTGTAAACTACAATGACGTCGGCAAACTATACGCAGGAGAGAAGGTCCGATTACTCTGGAAAACGACAGGGCCTATGCCCCCTTGCTTAAGCAAATCCGGATCTCGATTTCCGGACGCACTGCTGGATCTGGTACTTACTGTAGAATCGGAGCCGCCGCAGCCAAGTGGATAGAGACATCTGCAGCGTGGCCGAGCCTTCCTTTTTGTCGTACCTGTGAATGAGGCGTACTTGGCACGTATGCGTCTCAGCTCAGCGCCCAAACAGGGTACGCCGGATAGTGTGCAATGATGCCTTGGGCGGCGACGTTTCACTATTGGTACGTCAACCAACGCGGGCGATTCTTACGTGTATATGCGATCAGCTTTCAGGATCTCGAGAATTCTTTATAGGGAAAAGCAGTCCGTTCCCCCAACATGGGGCTTCCCTACCCGATTACCTCTGAGGAATCTGCAGATATTTGTCACGGATAGAGAGACGTCTGAGCGGTTGGCGTTGACTCTATCCACCCCAGCTACAGTATCGCCGCCTTTTGGGTTGCACAATGGCGTCACGACGCTGTCTGTTCTTGGCTGAAGCAATGCGAATTTCCTCCGAATTCCAAAAAGTCGATGTATATTAGCGGTGGTACCAGACGATCTAAACGATGGCGAATTCCAGAGGCCAGACATTCTGTTTTCACCAGGTTTGCTCAATGGCAGAAGAGCAAAAGGAAGTTAGATTTGGGTTGCCCATTTAACGCTGACGGTAGCGTAAGGAGTAATTGGATATTCTAGGCTTTCTTTTTTGGGCGATTGCTGGTTTCGTCGGACAGGTGGCTTCGCCACCGATGTTCGCACGGCAGTTGGCTAAGGCGCACGGATATTTTATTGCCAATGAATTGCCATTCAAACAGCTCGGGCCGGGTTATTCTCTGGCTTTGGGCCACCCGAATGATGGCCGTAATGGACTGCCCATGATTAGCTATCTTTGCTTGGCTGGGCCAAAATCTGTCTTCCCAGTGCGAGGGCTAGACGATTTTAGGGGGGCAGTTAAGCTGTCCTCAAGCAAGGATGCCCTGGCGTTCGTGCGGCTGCGGACGAGCCCTGTGACATGTCGAACTTTCGGGATAGACTCAGACGTGTGGTGCGAGATCGTCGAAGCGTCGACCCTTAGGGCGGATTTCTGCCTGGGTCAAATGGACTCGAAGGGCTTCCGCGGGGAGTTCTCTGGTGGGTATTTTGGCGGGGTCTCCCATAAGACCTTCCTCGCCTGTAGACTCGCAAAGCCTGTAATCAAAAAGGACGGGTCGAACTTCATTGTATCGCGATACGTTGTCATTTGGACCGGCAATCGCCCTAAGACTTTCAAGGTAGGCGAGGAGGTGTCGCAGGACGGTGAATACCGCGTAATTTCGAGCGAACCATTACGCACTCCTGAGGTATTGCATCTTCAGTGGTACCTACCGGATCTCAAATGATCTTGTCAATATAATTTACTTTTGCAAGTGCCCAGAACCGATAGTCACCGATTCTGGAGCACTCAAGAATTCATTGAGTGTTTTGAGGTCTGAGAACCCAGGATGGACTTGCAATCAAAAGGGCTTCGGAAACAAAGATAGCTCCACTAAATGGCCAGGATGTTCCCACCAAACGTACATAATAGTTTGCACTAACAAAAAAGGAAGTTCCAGCAGGAAATACGCCGTTAGTAACATCTGCTGCCCATGCACTGATGACAGCGGCGGAACTGAGAACAGCTGTTTTTCCGCGATAACAGCAAAATGAATGAAATACGAGTGGCGCTCGATCCAGATCCCATGGTGATCATAACGCACCACTACTTGGGCGGGCTACGCTTTTTTGAGCGGCTCACGGACCCGGAATGGATGACCGAGGGTCGAAGACTTTCTAAGGACTCTTCGGGACCCAACAGCTTTCAGCGAGTGGAGATCCATGGCGACTTTGCTCCTAGCAGCCTGACGGAGTTGTGTTCCACTATCGCCAACACAAAGGAACTCTCGTTTTACGGATGTTCAGCTGAGTTCATCTCGGAGATCCTACCTCGGTGCCCAGCCGTCGAGATCTTGCACTTGACCTGCTGTACGTTGCCAAACTGGCTAATTCAACGACTGACCTACTCTATCGTCAGTTTCCACGAGAGCGTTTCGGCAGCAGGTCCATTCAGAGGGTTTACGGCCCCGACCGTCACAGTCAGGCTCCCATGTGATTTTGATTGCTATCGCGAACTCGTTCACCGGTGCAGCCTCTGCTTCATCGACGGAGGGGGGCTCGATGACGATATTGAATCAAGCGCGTTTTCCAATCGTCGAGAGAAGATGTTCGGCTTTCACGCCAAGCGGGTTTCAATTAGCTTTCGAAACCTCATCCAGTTGATCAGTATCGATGCATCCAATATTTCGATAAGCGGTTTGGTCCACGAGCGGGATGATCAGAATGCCGAGCCCACGAAGACCACTTGCTCCAACCTTGACTTGAGACACTTAGAATTCGAGGGAGCGTTAGACTTGGACTTCCTGCTTCGAGGTCAACTATCGGTTGAGGCCCTTGTCCTGCCGACATCCTATGTCGAACCTTCATTGTTCGACTTAGTAGCTTCGATGCCCAATTTAACCGAACTTTGGCTCGATAATTGGTCGAGCAAGGGGGTCTGCAATTGCCGACCTAACCCAACAGTGACGCGCGTGTTGCTTCCTGCCAGTCGAAGACGCCGACTCCGCGATCTACATAGTGTTTTTCCTAACACTGAGCTAGTCGTGCTCTAATCCAGCCCCATGGGCTGTAAGAAAAACAACAACATGACAAACCCTCTTGACCGTGACAGCCGCATTGAACGCGATTTCCTAACATCCAACAGCGTTCTTGCAGGCGATGTGGTCCCAATGGCTTGGGACTCCATCGCCTGCAAGAACGCTCCGGAATACGCAGGAATACAAATATATGACGTTTAACGAGCCCTTCGACCGTATGATCCCGATGAAGGAGACGGAGCGATATTGGCGCTTACTTAAGAGAACGTCGGAGGTGCATATGTTGTGATTGCGTGAGAGAGAGCGGGCAGGAATCCAATAGTTGCTTTTCGATTCCGTAGGAATATATGCACGTGTCTGATGTTATTGCTGCTAGAATTTCGTTCTCCCAGCATATTGACGGGGGCTATAGGGCTTTCGTGGAATACGCGGGTGATTCTGTGACGTCCCTGGGGACCGCGCCGCGCCCGGTTGGAAGGGAGTATGTGGGTGCCCGACCGCCTGAAGGCGCGAAGCACATTTCAATTTATGGCGATTTGCTTCATTCTCCACTGCCTAAGATAAAGCCTTTTCTTGCCAACGCTAATGAGCTAAAGCTCTATGGATGCTCGTCTACCTTCGCTAAAGCAGTCCTTTCCCGACGCAAACTACTTAGTATCGTTGAATTCGTCGCGTGTATTTTGCCTGAGTCAGTGGACGAGATTAGCCCACGTTATACGTCCGTCCGTTTGGAGCGGTCTAGCTGTGAGACAAACGCTCTGATGAACGTCAGAACTGCCATCCTAAACGTATCCTTGCCAACCGATCTGCCAAACTTCGCTCATTTATTCCATACCTGTCGCCAGTTTAGTTTAGATTGCAACGAGGCACCGATGGGTGCCGAAATTATCTCCCTGCTGGAATCGCACGCACGGTTTATCTCAATGCATGCCGGCGGTGACAACTGTTATAACGCCAGAAGCAATACACAAACAGCAGTTACTATGATACTGTGGCTTTTCCATAAAAACTCAGCACCATTGCGAAACGGCTATGCCCATTCGGCGTTCTTTATTGCAAGGGTCGAATAGAAGGGGGAGAAGCAGCCCAGAACCCTAAGACCATGTGTTGCCTCCAAGCGAAGGGTCTGCTAAACATCTACAGAGACAAGCCGCCCGAGCCCTTGTAGCTAACGAAATCTCATTAAGGTCACAAACATATGGCACTGAACCCGCTACTCATAAGTCTGACGCTTCTTGTCCAGGTTCCTAGCTGGCAGAGCGGCAAGGTTCACGTTTATCTGGACGAGCCGCTGGGTTACTGGATTGAGACAGTCTCTGGTCACAAACGTCTAGTTCTACAGTCAACGTGGTACAACCAAGATCTGTACCATGACGCTCAGTCTCACTCCTTGATGTTTTTTGCCACAGATGGCTTCGTGGTCTTAATTGGTGAACACGGAAACCTAAGGAGTAAGATCCCCGTGAACGACATCGGAAGCGTTCGAAATTGCTTTGTTCGCAACGGGTCAGCAGTCTTTGATGAGGGTATACGGTCTACTGGGACATGGAGTCCCGGACCTGGAATAGTGCAGTGGTTAAAGAAATCTAGAGACGTTTGCTGCATTGATCTCGTGCACGCTAGAATACGCTGGCAGGCGACCGAGCTAGATATCGGAACTCCGATCTTCCTTGGCGAGAAGACCGTCGTAACGATCGGCGCGGATAACTATAAAGACGTCCTCATCGGCCAGCATGACCCTTCATTAACTGTGCGGATTGTTAGCGCTCGAACCGGCCATATCTTGCAAAGATATAAATTGCCTATCGTGCCCGGCGAAGCACAGGTTATTTTCGATGGAATCGCGATCGGAACAAGTGAATATTCGCCGGAGATCGTAAATCCGTCACGCCATCGCTTCGCGTTAACAAACCTTGCAGGGAGAGCCCGTCCTAACTCTGATGAGGCGCGGTGGAATAAGGTGGTGATTCAGATTCCGATGGGAATAGACTAGTTTCTGTCTGGTAAACGCACAGCTGGAGGACCTCGCTTGGAATGTGCTTAGGTTCGACGTGAAATTACGGCACGACGCAGCCAGCAGGCCAAAGACGTCGATACAGGGCGCCACGATTACCACTTTCACATTCGATAACGCAGGTAATACCTGGCTTGAGAACACGGGTGGCCAGATAACTACAAACTCTTATGACAGAGAGAACCGATTGCTGAAAGTCCTGAATCCGACTGGGACGATCTCCACCTATTCTTATGCGGGAACGGGTCTGAGGCGAACAAAGCAAGAACCTGGTAACCCGGTATACACAATGGTTTGGGATGGCAGCGACTACCTCGGGGAGGTGCAATGACATGGGAGTGATGAACGTAAGCTATCTGACGGTAAACGGGGAGATACTCTCAGAGACGCGCAACGGCGTCGAGTCCGACTACATCCCTGACCCGCAAGGCTCAACGGCCGCCTTGATTGATTCGAGCGGGGCGATCACAGACACATTCGCATGGTGGCCTTATGGGGAATAGCGCTCGCATGTCGGGTCTAGCGAAACGCCGTTCGGCTACGTCGGTACGCTCGGATATTATGCAGATGTTGTTAGTGGGCGGCTATACGTGAGAGCTGGCATACTCAGGCCATCGTTGACAAAGTGGCAGGTCGTTGACCCTCTGTGGCCATATCAGTCTGCGTACTGCTATGCAGACGCTAGCCCCCAGACGCACGTTGATCCCAGCGGTATGCACTGGGGAACCGGGTTGCTCTGCGTTGACTCGCATCAAAGGTATCTCAAAATGGTCAATGAGTGCATAGCGCTGGTTAATAGCGAATTCAAAAAAGAGCTGAAAAATTGCAACACTATCTACGAAGGAGAAATTACGTCATGCAGTGACCCTAAGATTCTGAAGGATCTGGGTGAAACTGAGGAGGAGTGCTTACGTAATGCCGAAAGCAATTTAGTCTCGTGCGGCGCGACACAGAGGACAAATCATCAGAAGCTTCTCGACAAGTGCTGGAGCAATCCCGAATCGATGCTAGACCCCCATCCCAGACGCAAAGTGAGGCACGCAAAACGTTGAACATGACCGTTATCCCACTTATGGCCTTGACTGCGATGAGCCTAAGCAAACCAGACCGAATTGCTAGACGATCCCTATTTCAGATAACGGTCGAACAAACCTATTCCTCGGACGGAAACATTGCGGACGTTGAATTGACAACCAGGTTGGAAGGCGAGCCAAGGACATACTATTTATTTAACCATGGTGGGCGCACGCTTCGGGAATGCCTCGACGAATCTTCAGGCACCGATACCGTTTGGACCGAGTCTGTAGGCAGGATACTGGTGTCAGGGCTTCCATCCACATTAAAACATCAGAAGCGACAGCGGTACGAGCAAATTGCCAGTAAGAAGGAGTTGCGAGTCATTTCGGGCGTCGAATGCTACCCGGTTAGAATCGATGCGCATAGCCATGATCTTAAGTTTGTCGATTGGGTGAGTGCCAGAGCACCCGACGAAGTTGTAGCCTCTCTGACCTTTCTCAAAGGCAAACTTATCCACTCTATCGTCCATGTTGAACGAAGGACTGGCAGGCCCGAGGATTTAAAGATATTCGCATTTCCAAAGGATCTCCCTCGTGTTGCGACAAGCCGCAAGGCTTTGTTAAGCGTGTGCGGCCAATTCATCCTCGTTCCCACCTTCGATTTAGAAGGATAGCGGCGGAGCCGTAGGTAGCAAGGATTGAGTCGGGCGCTAAATGAATTTGTAACATTCTCAGAGTTAGAGGCGGGACTTCAGCGGCGGTGGCGTCTTCCGTTCCGGGGATTTGGTCGCAAATACGGCCCATTCGTTCGATAACGCTGGGAATATGACGTTAGAGAACTTGGCGGGCGCGGTCATAAGTTATGTTTATCACGGCGAGAACCGATTGAAGAAAATGACCTTGGCGGACGGGACGGTCTCGACATACATTTATGCGGGCGATGGATTGAGGCGGACCTTGCAGAACCTTGGGACGACGATACAGACGATCATTTGGGACGGAAGCAGCTACTTGGGAGAGATCTAGGATGGCGATGCGAGTTACCTACACAAACTTCTGCGGGCAAATTGTCCGCGAGAATCGGAACGGTATCGAGAGCTTCTACGTCCCCGACACAAACGGCGCTACCGCAGTGCTTATGGGAGTGTTCGGCAACGTCATGGACTCCTACGGTCAATTTCCGCACTCTGAATCGCCGCTTTCCAGCGATGGCCTGAACTTTGCGTGGCCGAATTTAGGACAGTTGCCCCAAACGCTGATGCGTTGGGACGAAGGCGACGACTTGGGAGAGATCTAAAATGGCAATGAGCGTCACCTACACAAACTTCTGCGGGCAGATCGTCCACGAGAACCGAAACGGCACCGAGAGCTTCTACGCCCCCGACACCCTCGGTTCCACCGCCATGCTCCTGAGCCCCGCCGGCGTCGTGACCGACACCTACACCTACTGGTCCTACGGCGAGATAGCCGACCACAACGGTTCCAGCACCACGCCGCTCACCTTCGTCGGAACACTCGGCTATTACCTCGACCTGCTTGGGAGCCTGGTCTACGTCAGGGCCAGGCATTTGCGGCAGGCACTTGCAAGGTGGCAAACGGTAGATTTGATTTGGCCACACGCACAAGCGTATGAATATTGCATGAATTCGCCCGTGCTCTCGGTGGAGCCGAACGGCCTATGGCCGTGGGATACGTGTGGATTTATCATTTGGGCTGGAGATCTGTGCAATATTATTATGAAATCCACATGCGCGGCGACGTGCGGCTTCAAGGGGCAGTTAGGCCTTTGCCTGAAGTTGGGCCTCACGTGTAATTCAACTTGCTCGTGCATAGGCTTCCCGGGACCGCCTGATATTCGGCAAATTTGTTCGGCGGAATGTAACAGGAAATGCATCAACTACTCAGATCCTTATTGCTACCCAAAATGCATGGGTGCCTGCCTCGGAATGAAGTTGCCGGTCGAGGACCCGTGGCCCATTAGGGCCGCATGTGCCGGCCCTACGTCAGTTGTATGATCCAAGTCCTTTTCGTCGCTAGCCTCTTTGCGGGATTGGTCCTTGCCAGGGCCATACGATCTGCACGTATTAGCCGTCTAATTGCAGCTGGATACGCAAAAATAGAGGCCGCCGAATTATCCAAGGCTTTGAGGACCTACCGCCATGCGTTACACGCAGAGTCGAAATTAATAGTTCAATTTGCCCATGAACCTAACGGTAGGCACGAGGTAATCCAGATTGCTCTGAACAAGGGCTACGATCCCACGGCTGCTGCCAAGGTTGCAGACCTGCTGCCTTCGCAGATAGTCGCGAGAATTGTCGGAGGCGAAGAAGAACTCTTTGATCAGTATTACGCCAAACTACGATTGGCACTCGACGAGAGGGAAAGCCAACAAAGACCTAACATGTGACGTTTCTTGACTACGAACCTACGTAATTTTAGGATAGGCTCATACGACTATCTCCGCATTCACCTTTCTTGCCACTCCAAAGCACCCAAGACGGCCCAATCACTCCCCTGTCACATTCAGAATTAACTATCACCCAAACTCATTAGTTTCTCCCAAGATAAGCACTGCGCCGCAAACATTCCCGGGGGCCGCGGTAAGCCGGAACTGGCGGAAAGAAGTCCCGTTCTCAATGTGCGGTTGCAACAAGCGGAATCGACCGAGAGCAAGTTCTCGGGCGTCTTCCGACAGTGCTGCCAGTTGGTCCACTACGAGAGGTTACGCCAAATAGCGCGCAAATATTTACACCGAATAATTTGCAAAGTGAAACCCTGGGCCAGCGAACGACATACTCTCGACCACCTTTCGGCGCGAAGGTGTCCATCACTTCAATTTCTAGGCCTTCCCATCCCGGATAAGACGCATTAACTACCCTCATGAGTCCGGCGTCAAAAGCGTCACCAACTGCTGGTCGATAATAGGGATCGCACATGGCGCAACCGGCACCGAACAAGGGCGCGGCGCTTAGAAAGCGCTTGGGGCGGCTAGCAGGTCGGGATTCCAAGGGGACTGGAGTGTGCAACTATCCTCCTTCGCTCAATATATAATCAGCAACGCTCTTCGAACTCCTGTCGGGCATGACAGCTTTGACGGTTAGCCTATTGCCTTTGAGAAATACTGCTAATTTACTTGCGTTTGCTTGTGGATATAATCGCAAGACTTCAACGGGGTGTCCGGCCGTCGTCTTGTACAGATAACCATGAATCAAGTACATTCCTGAACCTTTATCCACTGTAAAGAACAGATAATCCGTCCCACGATAATGCACTTCTTCCACAGTAAAATACGATTTTAAGGCTTTGAAAATATCGATAAGCCGATCTTTAGAAGAGGCGCTTGTGGGTGGCTCAAATTGACCTAACATCTTCGAGTGGTCCATACTGCTCGTAACCCGAGGTTGGGCAAATGTCATCAGTAATGCGATTACCATCGCTGGCAACTTCATTTTTGGGGATCCTTCACGCAATAGACCTGGCATGCAACGTCGTATCCGTGAGCTCCGGCAACCTGATATGGATCAGAGAATTGTGGACCTACAAGGTCCGAGCCACATTTCATCGACCACGAGCCATTAGAGTCTAGTCGAATCCAGTGGTAGTCGCAACCGCCGTATTGTGCTTCCGGCTGAGAGGTAACAAACAAGATAACCGTATGTGTACCGGGCGGGCAGTGCTTTCCTTTCCACGGCCATATGCCGGGCTCCCTTTTGACGCAGGCCATCACGTTAGCACAGCTGCAGGCGCTAGTGATACAACCGGGTCCGCCGGGTTGCGGCTTGAAGCCAGGCGGCATGCCGGTGATCGGCCTATTGCAGGCGTAGGACCAGCAGTTGTTGTTGTCAAATATCCCAGGGGAGCTCCAATATCCAGGGCCATATACTGGACGCCCCGATCCTCTAACGGGGGACGCGCCTTCCGGATCAATATAGGTCGTTGGGTTATGGAGGGCGTATGCGTAAGCATGTTCACCCTCAAGCTGCATCTCGTAACCTCAATCGCCAACTCGGAGTCGTCGATCCTGTGAAACTCACGGACCACCTTGTGCGGCGTTACGAACTGTTCTTTGACCACGCGACGGAGTGAAGTCGCCACACTCAAATTGTACAAGCATTTTCACGGGGTGAGGGGATTTTCTTCCACCAGGCCCCGATTATTACGGCCAGAGGATGTCACTTTCGGAATTATTTGGCGTAGATATTTCGGGATTAAATGGCGTATTTGACCAAGCACCAAAAGTCAGTGCGGTGCCCTTTGTTTTGAAACTATGATATTGGCACGGGTTGTGGAACAAAAATTGGGCTGGATTTCAGCAGTTCCCGTTCCCTTTTGTCCCCGCCAAGAAGGTGTTCCAGAAACGTTGCTTTGTGGGACGCAACGTCCATGCCAGATAGCGAGCAAAAAAGTCGGCCAAATAATTCCGAAAGTGACACATGTCCACGAGTATATTCCCTCGCCGAACCGCCTAGCATAACTCCTTTTATGCGAGACGCAGCAGATAAACTAAGGCGCATTCGGACATATGCCCAACGTATTTGCCGCTGATGTCGATGAAACCCACACTTTGGGGGCTTGGGTTCGATCAGGCTCCACGGACGTTACTAAGCGGTACTGCCCTTTGGTTTGACGCGATGCCGTAACCTCGGTTCATGGAACGGAACTTTAATCGGAGATAGGAACCGCCCACTCAAGCGTACACAGGCTCACCCTGGGGGGCGTACATGGAGGGTGAATCAGCCAACCCAAGATCAATGGCTTTTTTGCGCGCTTAGGTCCGCAGGCAGAGCGGCGACCGTATCGCCAGGGTCCATGCTTGTGGCTTCTAAATACTTCAAATAGCGTTTTCTGAGGATTGGGGATGACATGATGAAGGTCGTCTTCGTGACCGTCAATTTCTCTCTTCCGATCATTTCAAATAGGCGCCGTTGACGTTTTCGGTCCTGCTCGATGACACGTACCAGCGTTTCGACGGCTCTTGGCCCTTGGGCGATGAAAGCCTGCTCCAGCAACGCGCCAAGTCGTGGGCGCTCCAATAGTGAGCGCGCCGCGTTTGTTCGCACCACGGAATCCGAATCGCTCAAGAGATGAAACAAGGTTGGTGTCAGTTCGCTCCAGACCAAGGAGCCCAGCGCCTGGGCCAAGGCGGCCCGGACTCTCAAGTGGTCGCTTGACACGAGCGTCCGCATGTATGCAACGATCTCGGCACGCTCGATGAGTCCGACGTCAGATGGAATCGCGCGCAGGGCCTTTACGATCTCGTCAGGTTCGATTGAAATCAGGCCCGAGAGAACTTGTTCGATCGGAACGGCTTGAGTTGCGACCTTCTTCTTGGCTTGATCCTCGCCCCCCATATCACCGATGCCTTCAAGGTGCTGTGTGTTGTCCCAACGAACAGCGGCCTTCCCACTTCGGGAATCGGAGAAGACTTTGAGGGCGCGAAACGTAGCCAGGCCATTCAAGACGTTGCCGACCATAAGCCTTGGCACAGACAGAATCCCGGGGACAAATCCGTATGTTAAGCCGACCCAGGTAATGCGCTGGGTAATTCGCAAGACCATGAAGAAAGTGCAGAACTTGACCAGGTTGGCAAGAGCGGAGCCTTGCTTAAGGATCGAAAGAAGCTTCAAGGGAATCCATCCTGCTTGCCCCATTGCATAAATTAAGAAATAAAGGAGAATGAAGTAGCCAAGGAACGATGCAGATGCGGCGACAAACACCTTGCGATCCTTGACGAAGTTCTCCTTCATCAGCCAATTGCCCTCCCAACCAGATTGCTCCCACTCTTGCAGGGAGATTCCAATGATCCAGCGCGATTTCTGTCTCACCGATCGCGTCCAGTCCATCGGGAAGTAGGACCAATTGGAGACAAACATGGGTCGCTTACATAACGGTCTCCACCAAGGGGAGTCGTCGTCTCCCAAGACGACGTTTACGAATACCGACTTCATGCCGGCTTCGCGAATTTTCTTCGACATGGAGTAGTCCTCTGTCATCGAGGATTCATTGAAAACGTGCCCTCCATGCTCGTCGGACAGATAATCGATCACTTTTCGCGAAAAACCGGTTCCGGTACCTGCGTAGGGCACAAATCCGGAGATCTTCTCGCGAACCGGTACATCCTTCATATGGTTTTCGCTGAATTCGTCGGCATAGATCCAGTGCACCCATTTGTTCCACTTCGTCGGAAAGGGCAGGATTGGAAGCTGAACGACATCGACCTGAGGAATCATGTAGTTGTGAAGCAGGAACTCTTGGGGGTGGACCCAGTCCTCGGCGTCGTGCATCAAGATGATGTCGTAGTTGATCCCTTCCGCCTCCTCCTTCGATCGAATCGCGGCTAGGACGTTGTGTAGGCAATCTGCTTTCGTGGTTGGCCCCGGCCGTGCGGTGACCACCTTGATGATTTGCGGAAACTCCTTGGAAAGTCGATCGACGCACCCTTGAGTTGCCGGATCGTTTGGGTAGGTGCCGACGAATATCGAGTAGTTGTCGTACTCTACTCGCTTGATGATGTTGTCAACCATGCTCGCGACGACTTCGCCCTCGTTCCAAGCGGGAACCATGACCGCAATGCGTTGTTGTTCTCGGGCTCGCAGCCTCTCGAGAGACAGTCGAGGCGCGTTGCGGTAGGTGAACTGCCTCCAAAATCGCAACCAATAGGCGCCGATATCGTAAACAAGGTCCTGGGAACCGCTAAGGAAGTAGACGATCGCGACAAACCACGTCATGCATGAGAACAGATCTCGGAGCATGAGCAGACAATCGTACGCGTCAGGCATCAATTCGATTCGTCCTAGGTTTTGACGCCCTTTCTCTTAATGAATTTGCTGCCAATGAAGATCACGAGAAGAACGAACAGGGCTCCGATGGCAGTCATGATCACCGTCATGGAAGGTCGATAGCGGTTCATCTCTTCGTCCTCTGCGGCAGCCTTCTCTGCCGCAGAAACGGTCTCGAAAGTCAGTAACTCCCCGTCTCGTGTTAGAACGGCAACCTGACCGTGAAGCGCATCATATCCCTTAAGACTCGCTATGTACTTTGCGAAGCGGTCAAGTGCCGACGCAGAAGATCCCAAGACGACGTATGCCACTCCGCCCGATTGCTTCCGAACCGCCTCTATCACGGTCGCATCGTCTAAGGACGAAGGCAAGAGCGGGAGGCTTCTATCGATACGGGGAGGACCCGACTTCGACGGAGTGACAAGCAGGTTCGCAGAAATCGAGCGAAATCGCTCTTCGTCATCGAGGCGTCCGATCAATACATCTTCCTGACCGGTAATCGCCCCGGTCGATGATCGCCAATGGACGCTCTCCCGGTTCATCTGGGAAGCGTGCGCCGCGATCGTCGATGCCAAAGTCAGCTCTTCGTCGCTAGGATTCGTGGCCAAGCTAAGGGTCACGTACTCCGGGAGAATCCCAGCGGCTCCTCGAAAGTAGGGGAACCCGTCGAGATAGGGAGTGCTGGGAAGCTTCCCGTCCTTAAGTTGAAAACTGGAACTGCCGAGGATCGCCGTCCATGCGACATCCTCATATGCCTTGGAGCAGTCAGGGTTCGAGACCTCGTTATGCGACGTTATCTGGATACGCCACTCATTTGAGTTCACGACTTCAATCGGCATCGGACACGCCAATTCTCCATCGTTCGCATTCTCCGGAGTCAATGCAACATTTGAGATCGGGTGATCATTAACGGTCACCGAAAGCAGCGATTTTGATCGCCATAAAGTCGCCGAGTGTCGAAATCGGATGACTAGCGCACCCTCTCGGCCTAACTGCGCGACAAGGGGACGACGTATTACGATCGAGGTAGTTTGATTTCCAAGGCCGGCCAAGTATACGGTTGTGAGACCGAGTTCGTAAAACGTTGTCGAGCCGAGCCGTGTAGAAGGTCGGCCAGGTTTGACCAAGTAATCGATCGCGCTCGAGGCATAGCCGGACATCTGGGCAGTGATTTCAGGATTGCTGACAGTTCTGACTGCCGCATCAAGTTTCTCGGCGTTGGCTCCGGAAATCCAGAGTCCATCTGGCCTGACTTCAATCGCCGATTTGGGCGGACTCGGGCTAAGTTCCTTTTCAAGACCGAGGTGAACTGCCAACGACGTGCTTGCCCCGCGTGAAAGTAAGACCTCCAGAGGTTTGTCGATGAAACGGGCCCCAAGACCGGCGGCGAAATTCAGGGCCGACGATACCGTCTTCTCATCCGCCGATCGCGAGATAAGGATGGGAACACTCGTAGCGGTCTGAGAAAGCCAATTAACATAGGGAAATGGGTAAGACGCAAGGGGATACATCGCCTTGGAATCTAAATTGATCCGCAGAATCGAAGTAGAAAGATAGCGAACCCAGTTCCTTAAATCATCATCTTCCCGGCAGGGACCCTCAGTCGTTTTACTCTGGTTGGCAAGGTCAAGTTCATTGAAACCCTCTTTGAAGTACTTCCTAGGAAGAACCACCCTCCAGTGCCCGGGAGCTTCATTCTCGCCTGCAAGCGACCGAGAAGCCAGTGGAACTCCGTTCAAGTAAACGGTTAGATTCGCGGACAGACCAGCCACTGCCGGCGATGCTTCGAAATCCAACTGAAGCGAGCCATCGCCTGAGATGCCAACGTGCCTCGGGAGTTCAAAAAAGTACTTCCACTTGGAATTGTCTGCGTGCATTGTCTTGTCCTCAGTGAACGGATGAACCGGATACTCCGCCCCAAAACCCAAAGACAATGCCATGGCGACCCCAAAGGCAAGAATGATCCGCCTCATAGGAGGCTGGCTCCCTTCACGGCACTATTGGCAAGTTCGTGAACATGGAAAAGCGAGTTAGTATCGCGTGTGACAGGATCCACAACAAGACCGCACGGTGCGCAATACCGGAGGCGGGACCAGACTCTGCGTCGATGTAAGTAGGCCCGATAGCGTTCCAAGTGAGTGGCCAGTAAGAGCTTATCTTCCTTGGCCGCCAGCTTCGACTCGGCGCGCCAAGTGCGAATCCCCACGAACAGCGCAACTGCTACGATCGTTATCTCAAAGCCAATCGCGGGCGCTCGACCGGTCAAGGCGAACGAGGCCACCGTACAGACGATCGTCCAAACTAATCCGAAAGCGATGCTGTTTCTGATCCCCGTCCGGTGGCGTCTTGAGACAGGTCGACTTGGACGCTGGGGCGGAGATAACCAAGAGGTCATGTCGGACGAGAACTCGCTTGAAGGTGAAGAGACTACATCTCGCAAATCTGCCATCGATGGCATCGAAGGGTTGCCACAGCGTGGACAGCGGCATTCGGGACTGTCATCAGCTTGGGCATTTGAGTTCATGGACGCAGACTTCTTTTGGATTTCTAGTACTGATCTAATTGTTTAAGACTCGGAGTCTGAGTTGCGGTCACATAATTCCGTTAAATTCAGACTCGTTGGAATTCTCTCATTCAGTTCATCCTTGTCGGATTATCGGTTCAATAGGCTGAGTTGTTAACCCAATTATTTGGCTTATTCTCCTATTCCCCATGACTTTTCGTCGAGAGACACGTTCGACGGACCGCTTTTGCAGACTCTGTTCGTCCTCAAGAAGAACCGCGTTGCGACCGCGCAACAGGATTCCGCAATCATCGCCGCTCTAAGAGATCGCTTGGACAGTCAAGAACGATTCTTAGAACTATTGAGGCGCATGATTCCGAACCATGTACGATAATAGATCCATCACGAATGAGATGAGCCAGAGTTTTGCGATTGTCATTCTCGCTGCGGGGGCATCGACTCAGCGCGGGCGTCCCAAGCAACTGCTTCCTTACCTTGGGAAGACGCTCGTTGAGCATGCCGCTCGTACTGCGATCGCATCAGGCGCCGACGAGATCGTCGTTGTCGTGGGCTCGGAAGCGGCATCCATTCGTAAACTCCTAATCGGCTTACCGATCCGCATTGTTCGTAACCGTGAGTGGACCGAGGGGATATCCAGTTCCATACGGTGTGGGATCGGCGCGGTTAGGCGGGATATCAAATGCGCAGTGATCGCTCTGTGCGATCAGCCCCGAATCACACCTGAACTGCTCCGCAGCCTGGCGAGTCGGCATTTTGCAACCGGCTGTCCGATTGTGGCTTCATCCTATGATGGTGTGGTCGGCGCTCCCTGTGCCTTTGGAGTGGACTTGTTCCCGACCTTAAACGGCCTTCGCGGGGCTGCGGGAGCCCGCGAAGTTATCCGGCATTCGCTCGAATCAGTTGAGACTTTAGAGTTCAGCGAAGGCAATGTCGACGTAGACCCTCCAACCGAATTTGCCGGAGCCATTTCAACCGTTGAGGTTAAGTCGTACCGAGACGAGTATCAAGAACCTCAGTTCGCACGTGGGCCGCCCAGAGCTTCTTTGGCCTGTTCGTCGCCTGCGTAGCCGGGATCCTCCGGCTGTGCAGTTCGTTGCATTTCCGAAGGAGGTCCCCATGAACCAAACATGTTTCCTTACCGCCCGGTCACGGGCATTTACGTTGATCGAATTACTCGTCGTCATAGCTATCATCGCGATTCTTGCCGCGATACTCTTCCCGGTCTTTGCCCAAGCCAAGGAAGCCGCGAAGCGGACATCCTGTCTGAGCAACCTCAAACAGATGGGGACCGCCACCTACCTCTATGTAAATGACTACGACGACCAAGTATTCGCCCATCGATACAACTGCGGGGCGAACGCCAGCAACAACTATGGAGCGGTGGAAGTTTGCCCTTCCTATTTGGACGGCAATGGAAACTTACTCCCCACCGCGCCGGACCAATCGAAGATTAACTCACCGGTGAACATGAGAATGTTCTGGGTGTATACGCTCTTCCCCTACACGAAGAACTACACCATGTTCATGTGTCCAGATGCGGTGAACGGCTTCTATCCCGGCAGCGGCGGTTCTGTATCGTTCACCAAAGGGGATGGAGCGCAGAATGGTCTTAACTACGGCGGGCAGAATAGCTACGGCATGAACAACGGGTGGATGTCTCCCGCTGCATCCAGCAATGGAGGCTCGGCGACACTCCCGAATCCGCCCACTACAACGTCGGTTCCAAGGATCGCCAGTACGATACTCATCATGGATTCCGGCTACTGGGGTGTCGGACCAGACGTCACGAACTCAACTGGGCTTACCGTATGTGCGAACCTGACCGCTGGCGTCTGTCCTGGAATCGGTGGAACGAATGCGGAGTACTACCAATTAATAGGCGGAACCGTTCCCTCAGGCGAAAGCCCCTATTTTGTAAGCTTCTGGGCTAACCAGGGCGCCGGCAACTACTCCCAGGATGGTTCTAATCCGACGTACGTTACACCATCGACGAACCCAACCGCGGCCGACTTCCTGGCGGCAGATATTAAGCGCCACATCGGTCGATTCAATGTGGAATTCACGGATACCCATGCCAAGAACCTCGCCTATCAGCAAAGTATCGGAAACATCTGCTACTGGAGCACGGACGTAGAAGGTCCCCATCCAAACTGCAATTAGTCTGCGGCAAAAGTGCAGCCGAACAGAGCAAGACGTTGTCGTGCTATGTTCGCCATTTACCTACCCGTGTCTGCCGCGGCTTACAAAGACTGGTGCGAGTGCGACTCGTACAAGAGGCAATATGAAAAAGACTTGTGCGGCGATGGCCCACCGACTGTAAGCGGCCGCTGGTATATTCCAGCACGCGACAGCAAACAACGCGATTCCGGCGATGGCGCACCCTGCCACCCATTTGACGATCAAGGAGTCCGGCGCCAACCTTGTCTGGCGTAGCCTGACTGTCGCTAGAGTGAGGACCGCCAACTTTATGGCTGCCAATCCAAATACCAGCTTCGGTAGAAAGGCAACAAATCGGGGGATCTCTTCGGTATGCGTTGCGAGCCTTGCGATCCCCACAAATACCACAAGGATGGGTGTAAGGCCTATCGCAATCATCGCCCAGACTGGAATCCGACCCAACGTGCACCAAATTCCCGATATGGCGGCTTTGATTCCTCCTAAGATCACCAAAGCATAGAGTGCCATCAATCCAAGCGCCTGTGGAACGGTCAAAATGTGAGCAAGCGAAACCAATGTGGGTTGATAGCGTCCATCCAACGACGTAGGCAGGAGCAGGATCGCGAGGGAAACCCCAAGGCACGGTACGGCTAGCCGAAACGCCACCCGAGTCGCCATTTTGACCTTGGCCTCGATGATTTGAAGCGTCGTGAGCGGTCGCAAAGCCAGGAATGGCGCGAGGCTTCTATCTTTGGCGATATTATCGCGTTCGCTTCCGCAACACCCTCCGAAACCGAAATAGGGCGGAATGACAAGCGTCAGGCAGACCGCGCCAAGAGCAAAAATGGACACGCGATCGTTACCAACCTGGGTGAAAATTGGGTCCGTTGGAACGGCGAAGATCGCCACCAAAGCGAATAGCACAAGGAAGGTCCCAGTAAGCACCTTCATCACCAGTCCGTTCCTTTTCTCCTCAAGCCACTTCTGAGTCGCGACTCGTGACCGGAATGGCGGAACATCGGGAATCCGATAATCCGCACCCTCGGAAGACTCGACAGCCGCCAGTCCATGCCTTGCTCGTCCGACTCCTCGGACCGAGACCGCGACAGAAACCAACATGATCGTCCCATATGCCAGCGCCGCCATTGCCGGGTTTATGATTCCGAACCCAAACGCAACTGGACCAGAGACCATTGAAGCAACGGTTGCGAATGACAGCGTAACCCTGAGTTCAGGTCGCCTGAGCGGTAGCCAAGTAACGGCTTGGAACATACAAACATTCCCCGCAAGATAAGGAGCGATCCACCAGGTATCCGAGAGCGAGGCAACCGTCCCAAGGATGACTACCGCAATGGCTCCGCCAGCAAGCGCCAGGAATAGCGCCGATAGAGCCATTGGCCAGGCAACCAGTTCGAGATCGCCCATAGGCAACAAAAACAAGTAAGAAGGAAAGCCGGAAGGCCCTTGCTGCTGAGGTTCGGAGAGGGTTAAGGCGGCAAAAAGGAATATCACCACCAAAAGCATCATGCTTCCAATGATAGAAGCGCCTTGTCGAGAGTGATTGGCCATCACTCCGCCAACACATATTGCAGTAATCATACAAAGCCACAACCGCCAGCTTTTGGTCAGTAAGAAACGGCTAAACGGGAGGCAAAGACCGAAGTTAAGGATGGCTTGCCTCCGGCGCCGATCTCGCGAGGAAGATCTCGTCGAGGGTCAGCCAGTCATTCTCGACTATCCTCGCCCCGACCAACGCGACTGCCGCATCCAATGTCGGTCCACAGCCTCCAAACAGGCAGGTCCACTCGCGACCGCCTCCTTCCCAACAAAAGGCCTCTGGAATCTCGGGAGGCGACCTTCGTTCCTGATCGAAACTAAGCGCTACTCGCCGATGGGATTGCTTCACTGAATCAAGCTCATCGCAGAACAAGATCTCTCCTTCGCGGATCATAGCCACTTCGTCGGCTACCATTTCGATTTCGCTCAGAAGGTGGGACGAAAACAGCACCGTCCGATCTTCGCTCGCAACCGCTCGGACAATCGAAGTCAGAATTTCGCGCCGGACGATCGGGTCGAGGCCGGAGGATGGTTCGTCCAAAAGCAGGAGGTCCGGCCGATAGGCCAGCGCCGCCATTAATCCGACCCGAGCCCGCTGTCCCTTCGAGAGTTGCCCGATCTTGGCGCGCCGGTCAATCTTGAAGTTCAGTCTTAGACCTTCGGCGTACTCTTGATCCCATCTAGGATAAAAGCCTTGAAAGTAACGCTGCAACTCGTGCACTCGCATCCATCCTGGGAGCCCGTCTTCCTCTGCCAAGTAGCCGATATTTGCCAGGACCCCCGCTGGATCCTCAACGGGATCCAACCCGAACACGCGCACTGTCCCCTGCTGCGCCTTCAGCAAACCCAGGATATGCTTGATGAGGGTCGTCTTTCCAGCCCCGTTCTCCCCAATAAGGCCGAGAACTTTCCCCTTCTCAAGCCTAAGCGAGACGTCCTTCAAGGCCGTCTTCTCGCCGAATCTTCGCGTCACGTGGTCGACTTGTAAAATGTCTGTCACTTGGCCATCTCTCCCTCTGTGAGTACAGAATCCCGTTCTTCGATAAGGGTGATCACGTCTGGGGTCGAGACCCGGAATTGCTTGGCCTCCACCAATAACGCGTCCACTCGGTCAGAGAGGATTCGCCTCTGCTCGTATTCCGCAAACGGCGATCTCCCTTCGGCCACAAACGTGCCATTTGTGCTGCGCTTCTCAACGAGCCGTTCAATTTCGAGTTCACGATACGCCCGAGCCACCGTGCTGGGATTGATCACAAGCTTCTCCGCGAGGACTCGAATCGGAGGAAGTTCCTCGCCAGGACGCAACCGTCCTGAAGCCATCAGGTACTTCAATTGATTGATAAGCTGCAGATAAAGCGGCATCCCGCCGTTCTGTACGACCCGCATTCGAAGCACTACGGATGCGTCATTTTGTTGATCCATTGTATCGAATCAATCATACAATGAAATCGATGGAAATTGTCGCTTCTCTCTCGAATTTGTGCGCCCAAATGGCATGGACGGTCTCAATCGTGATCCAACAGCCGGAATCGCACCAGTGGCTCTCCATGCTTGGCGATAGTCGAGCCGTCACATAAGCGTTGTTCTCGCAACGCGAGGAAGATACAGGGCTAAAGTCCGCTCCGGTGACATGTCTCTGGGCGTAGCTTCCACAAACGTCGTCACAGAGGAATGCGGCTTGCAAGCGCAGACCAAATTGGTTTGTCCTTCGGATTGCCGCAAGCGGAGATGATCATGAGCGAATCTATACAAGAGCGAACCACCGGACCTGTCGACCAGGATAGTTACGTGGGCGGACTTGTCCACGTCGAGAGAGTTGTCGGCCTATCAATCGAGACGGAGAATATCGATCTTCCAGAATCCTATCAACCGAGCGACGGAAGTTGGGCAGAATTCGTTGGCGATGTCAAGCGCTGCCTGTCACGCATTCGCGATGACATCAAGGAAAGCTTGGCCACCAGGCGCGAGATGTGGCAGCGGTTCTTTCATCGGAAGCACTCCCACAGGGTCTAGCCCAAGCAGTTGTGTCGGAACGGAGCCGACCAAATTAGACGGACTCATTAGGGAGGCCATGGACTCACAACCCGCATTCCGGTTATACGTACTAATTGGGTAAAACTAGCCTATGGCGATATTCGATGTGCTTGAGAAGGCTCGAAGGATGGCTTGGGTCGACGAAAAAGGAAAGGCAATTACTCTCACGTTCAGACCTGGTGTCGGTAAAGAAAAAATTGACGGAATCGAGCGAGAGCTTGGAGTAAATCTACCGCTTGATTTCAAAGAGCTTCTAGCCCAATGCAGTGGAGTCGATGGCCTGCCAATTGACATCGACTTCACGGGAGAAGAGTTCAGCGTTGGACTTGAAGAGATCATGCCGCATTCACTACCTTTCGCTTCCGATGGTTGCGGAAACCACTGGTGCGTGGATATTCAAACCACGCAAGAATCCGAGTCCACGATTTATTGGTTCCCACACGACCCACCGACGCTTCTCTTCCAATGTAAAGGTGTCGCCACGTTCCTTGAGGAATTGATCAAGACGGGGAAAAAAGGCGGAGGATCTGCCCTTGAAGCGATACAGGAGGACAGCTTCTTCAACGTTTGGAACAAGAATCCGGGTGTGATGACTCGTGAAGAGGCGCTTCAGGGCGGCCCGTTATTGGCTAAGTTTGCCGAGTCGCTTGGATCGGAATATGTGTTCATCGACCTCACTGACCCAGAAGTTGGCATGGGGTTCTCATGGGGCAGGTTCGGTCCGGAAACAGATTGCAAACGGTTTGGCGACCATCGGATCTTTGCCTACGCGCGACCAGAAAAGAAACCGGGGCTCTTCAAGCGTCTTTTGGGTCGATAGGCAACTGGAACTTAGAATCTCATCGCTCCAACCCGCATTGCAATAAGGCAGAGTGTGCGGGGTTAAATCGATGGACGAATGCTGAAATCAGCAAATTGAACCTCACGATAAAGTGATGAGCGAATTACCGTCAACACCCTATTTCTTCTGGAACGCAAGAGCACATTCGATCGATCTGGAACACACGGCATACACACGAACCCGCATGTCCCATCGCGCACTAATGGATGGTCATGATTCGGAAACCGTGGTATTCGACTCTGATGGGGCCCTGTGGACATTTAGCCTCGAACGACCAAAGGAAGGTCTCGGCAAGGTTGCCCGATTCTTAGCCCACACCTTATACAACCCGACACGCGAGGTGGCTTGGTCCTGGACGAAGGTCCGTGATTATCCCCTCGAGGAACTTCGGATCGCATGTCTCGATGCGGTCGAATTTGACGACGATATCCTAACCCAATTTGTAGAACGAGACGCGCTCAGCGAGCGAATTCAGAAATGCCAGACATTCAACGAGATCTTGGATACTTGGGAGTGGTTAGGCATACCACATGAAAATGAGCCATAAATCAGCCGAAAGCCATGGGCATCCGATCTGATTCGGCTAAGAGTAATGCCTCACGCAAACAGCTTGCCCGAGCCCACATCTCCGAGATTCAGCGGAGAGTCGGATTCCATCCCGTTACGTCCTTGCATCCAATTTGATGGATGCTCTTGAGAGTGACGCGTGGTGAGATAGGGCAGCGAGTCCACTTAAGATCACGGGGATTGGAATGGAACGACTCCATGTGGTTACCGCGGTGATCTTGAATCCGAACTCCCGCGTACAACTCCAGGGAGGCGACACCTACCACGTCGGCGGTGCGCTCAAGTGGCGACTTCCCAAACTCGCACCTAAAGTTCCAAGTAATTCGCCATCCACTGGGCCGCCTGCCCGCGAAGAGAGATGTCGCTGGGCCATGGGAGCGGTTGACCGACGGCAGCATCGAAATCCGCTCGGTCCTGGGCGGTGAACGGCGTGTTTGGGCGGAAGCTCATGTCGTCATATCCGCTGGCATACCCGTGGATACCCAGTAGATGTAGGGCCTCAAATTCAGGCGAGCCATAAGCGATGTCGGACCACCAATAGAGTGGCACGCCAGCGTCTAACAACAAGTGCTGAAACTGCCGGAGGAGTGTGGGAGTGCCATAGACGTCCGCTGGAGCGAGCGCCCCCTTTAGGCAAAATGCGGCCAATGCGCCGGCTGCTTCACCGATGTTCCATTCACACGGATGGAGTCGATAGACCCCATTGGTCAAGTGGGTCGAGCCGATGTTCTTGCATGCTGGCAAGAGGTTCACTAGTCGAACCGGTACCAAAGCTCCAAGCGGGATTTGAAACGGTTGGGCTGGAATCCAGTGATACGGAGTGCCGACGCCCGGGCAGGGGTGAATATCCATGGCTCCGTAGCAGCCTATTCCGCATGAGTCGCCGAACAACGCCGCGCGAGGTCCCCCGGTTGTCAGTTCCTCCTCGAAAATGGTCTTAAGGGCCTTAATGCGTCTCGACTCACGAATGTACGGTTGAGCTGCCGTCCCATCGGGAGTGTTGAAATAGTCCAAGCGAAGTTTGAATTCTGGATAGCCTTTTTTAGTTGGGTCGTCCTCGCGTTGACATTCCGTTTGGAGCCAGTAGAGAAAGCCCAGAGATGCCTGACCGGCGCGTCGAACGATGGCATCGTCCTTATCCGAGTCGCCAGTGGGAATCGTCGCCGCTTGGTAGTCGTTCCCCTCCATATTGATCATGGTCACATCGCACGGAAACTCGGGATCAGCGAAATTGGAGGACAAGATCACACTTCGATAGTTCCAAAGATTGTCTCCGGCTCCAAAGACGGTGGTAATGCTTCCATCTGCCACTCTGTATTTTTGCTCTTTCTTGAGTTCGGCATACTCCGCGGGCGCAGTGATCGTATGATCTTCTCCGTTCGGTCGATGTTCGATCGCAATCGGAACCGTTATAGGCTGTATCCATTCGGCGTGGGCGCTGGGGGGCGCGTCCGCTTCCTTTGTGTCGTTCTGGCTTTCAGCGCCTATGACCCAGTCTGTGCCCTGGCTGCCACAGCGATACAATAGGTCACCAAGGTCGGTCCCGTCAAGAAAGTAGGTTGCAAAATACCGGTTCGGACCGGTATCGTCCGCCGCCGTGATGGATTGAATCGCATTCCCATTCATGGCCACATCGGTAAGCTTGGTTCCAAAGCGAACGTGGACATTTGGTTCTGCCTGTAATAGTTGATCGAGTATTTTGTGTCCCACTAGGGGTTCCATACTAAACCCCGGATACCCACCACCTGGATTAAACTCTGGCTGGCGAAGTCCATCTGCAGACAGGCGATAGTTATTCAGATAGTAAGACCGGACGGCATCGCGGAATGCCCGATAAGAGTGCGTGCTTCCCACCGATTCGATAAAGCGATTCTCGTCGGGCTTTGTCACGCCTTGCGCGGTAAATTGCCCCCCAAGCCAGTTAGTTGACTCCAAAAGGCACACCGACGCCCCATGCAAACCAGCGCTGAGAGCAGCCGAAACGCCACCCAGGCTTCCGTCAATAATTACCACATCATAAGTTATGTCGGCCATTTGAGATAAGTATATCGCTCGTCCCCGCCCGGCTATGGGAACACCCGTTGCCTTTAATCTGATGTCGGAAAGAGATACTTCAAGCTTCCGGTGGCGTCTGCTCGATGGGCGCTAAACTAATACTTGCCGCGTTCGCATTTGCGCGCGGTTAACTCCGTTCCAAAATCCTAACGCGTCCGAACCCGAGTTTCCAAATGCCCATCCCACTTCCCGAACTTGAATACGCCAGTTTCACAATAGCGGATGTTCCCTCCGCGCCCGAACCGTTTCGGCTGCTCAATCGGATCCCCATTCTCGATAACGGCGAACAACTGGTCGACCTCCGTGTGACCAATCCGGAACTCTCGTTTAGTAACTATTGCCTCCCTTACGTCCGAGAAAGCATTGCCGAGGCACTTAAAGGGGGATTTCGCAGACTGCCGGAACACCTCGATCTGCGGATCTTCACCGCTCTGCGCACCTTAGAACAACAGGCCGAAATGTATTGGGGCAACTACAAAAGGAACAAACAGGAACACCCCAATTGGCCGGAATCTGTACTGAGAAAGATGACGAACCGGTTCTTTGCCCCGCCAGATGCCAAGGCCCCTCCAGGGCACTGTACCGGCGGAGCGGTGGACATTGGGATATTCGATCGAGAATCAGGAGAGGGGCTCGATGTGCGATCGCCTTTGGAAGGTTGGAACGGCGCACCGACTGCGGTCGGTGGACTAAACCCCGAGTCATCCGAGAACCGCCGGTTGCTCTGCTTCGTAATGCACTCGACCGGCCTTTCCAACTGCCGTGACGAGTTTTGGCATTGGTCCTACGGCGATTCGGCTTGGTCAGTCCGTATGGGGGAGAAAACTGCCTGCTATGGTCTGATTGAGGCGCCGGCCGATTCAACCAGGGTAATCGGCGACAAAATCGAACTTAGCGATTACGACCCAAATTGGCCCACCCAGTTTGCCCAAATTGAAAGCGGCCTCGCCACGTCACTTGGTTCACTGGGCGCACGAATGGAGCATGTCGGCAGCACTTCCATACCGGGATTAAGGGCCAAACCGATTTTGGATATCGACATTGTGGTGGAAAGAGTGGCGGGGATGAAGTCCGTAATCGAAGCCCTTGAGGCATTCGGCTATGAACATCAGGGCGATCTTGGAGTCCCGGGCAGAGAGGCATTCCGATGCAAATCGGGAGACGCCGCCAAGGACCTACCCTGTAAAACATGGCCCGCTCACCACCTTTATGCCTGTGTGAACGGAAGCCACGAGCTTAGGAGGCACCTTGCCTTTCGCGACTATCTCCGAAATAACCAGGTTGCACTCGACCAATATGCGGATCTCAAGACGCGTCTCGCCGCTCAATTCCCGTGGGATCGAACCCGATACAGCAACGCCAAAGAACCCTTTGTGGTTGGAGTCTTACGCGAGATCCATCCAACGTTGGCATGAGATGCTTCAGTATCATTTCGCCCCTTGCAAGTCGAATGGGGCCTTACAAGATCACGGTGCGGTATTTGGCTGTCCAGGATTTATGTTCGCCGGGAGCGAGTTTGAGCCTCCAGGTCAAGATGCTTGATGGATTCTGAGCATCTGGTTTGGCAACGCTTTTGACCTCAGCGCCTGCACTGTCCACGAGTGCGCCAGTCATCTCGTAATTCAGTTCCACGTCTACCGGTTCTGTCCGGGTGTTGGTGACCTCGATCGTCGCTTCGTTCAGAACGATAACCGAATTTGGCGTTCGCGGATTGGCGGCCGGCTCGCGCGAGATTTCACGCACGTCGAGATGGTGGAGAAGGTCTTCTGCTGAACCCAGGACGAGATTCGCATCTTGTCCCGGCGCCGTGAATGGCATCGGCACCTGGGCTAAAGGCACTCGGTCCGATTGCAGAAACACCATGCCCGCCGGCCAACCGGCGCTTGAGGCGTTATGGAGACGAAGGACGCGCTCGAAGTTAACGTTGGTTGCCATATTCCAGCGATAAAGAGTATTGAGCGGAACCTGTGACGAAGAGAGAACACGAGTGATTCGGCCTCCCGCCGGAAGAGTCACATTGTCGAAATCATACACATGTAGGTCCTCAAGCCGGGATGCCTCAATCGCTCGGGCAAGGAAAGTTGGTGCATCTTCGCCCGAACGGACGACCAGGCTGTTATCCGTTGGTTCATAGGAAATGAAATCGATGGATTCTCCAACCAAACTCTTTCCCATACCTCCTGGCCCTCCCATGCCTCCACCCATCCCGTCCCCTCGGTTAAGGGTCGCCTCGATTGCTTCAAACGGATCCATTGCCGTCTGAGACAATTTCCCGGGCCTATTATTCAGGTAATTGAACAGCGAGGTCGAACCAGAGGCGAGATCGAGTTGGCTCTTTTTACTCAAATTCGGGACACCCGTAATCAGCCGGACTCGCGTTCCGTGAAGCGTGAGAGAACCTAATCCAAGCTGCGCCGCGCTTTCCAAACGACCGGTGGGTCCGTTTAAGTCAAGCCGATAGTTCGCGACCCATGCGGCGCCGGTCTCCAGGCTCGTGATGCGAATTCGGCTGGATTTGGTTGCATCCACCCGGAATCGGAGGTCGACCCTAGGATGGACGCGCTGGGTCTCCATAGGTAAATTTGCCGTATTGACGTCAATGGTTTCGAATGCGCTAACGACTCGCAAGTGGCCGTTCGGCATCAAGATGGTTGCCCCGCCCCCTTGTCCCATGTAACTCAAGAGTTTTCCGCGTACCGATTCCTTCGAACCATTGTTGACCCGAGTAATGACCTCGATATCGCGACCTACCGAAGCTTCCAGCAGGGCGGGAATCGTCAAAACCGGTTGCTTCCCCGCGTATGCTTGGACGTCGACCGTCGTTCGCAATTCACTCACCTTGGCGCCATCCGGCGAGTCGAACCACAGAGTTCCATCCAACGCCTGTGGAACCGATTTCAGCCGAAACTGATGCAACCCCGCCGGAACCGTAGCTTCACGAACAACATAGACAAGCCCTGGCTTGAAAACCGCCGCCTCTGCAACCTGAGGATCAAGAACAACCTCTCCGGACTGAGTAAGCGATGCAATGAGAACCAATAAAATCGACATAAGTCTCCCTCAGACGTGTAGACGCGTTATAAGCGCTTGGATT